>ENA-OWPA01000225-OWPA01000225.1-bioreactor-metagenome-genome-assembly--contig:-NODE-225-length-98525-cov-18.791697_pt1 | contig 98525 bp, 84 predicted proteins | sample MGYA00238139_ERZ651803 | MGnify/ENA primary metagenome ERZ651803 (study PRJEB26909, sample SAMN07631231) | bioreactor metagenome | isolation source: Switchgrass digestor | place: USA: Dartmouth... | reverse complement strand
CATGATGTTCTGAATAAGCTATTATGTTTAATAAATAATTCAGACGATGAAACGGAACAGGTAGAAAAAATCGAACATTTCCTTAATGAAAAAACAATAAGAAATATTGAGAAATACTTAAAAAACATATAATTAGGCAAATAAAGTTACCACAAAAATTTAGGCTTAGAGGGCCAGGCAGGGCTGGGCATTTATATCATCAAAAGGCTGTTTGAAATAGAAGTATTACGGCCTCTAACAGAACATTCCATATAATTTGAATACTAATGATGGTAAAAAAATATATTTTATTATATGCCGATTATTAGAATTGATGTTAAATATATCATACTCAATGGTTACTAATTATCTAATTATAAAAATTGACATATTGATATGATATATGGTATAATTTACAAAATTTAGCTAAAATAACCGTATTTTAAACCCATTAATTTTGATTGAAAATAAGTTATATTAATAAACATTACCGCACATGGAGATTTTAAAATGTCACGTTCAATAATTGATGATTTTTATTGGATCGATTTCAAAAATCTAAAAGATGAATCGCTGTCTGACAATGAGAGATATCAAAGGATTGTAAAATGGGCGATTAATGCAAGAGAACATAATCCGAATGTTTTCGATGCTTTGACCGAATGGATTCTTGATGATTCCGAATGGTCAGATGATAAGTTGGACGAGAATGAGCAATAGTCTGCTTTTTTTACTGTCGGCATCATTGATTCTGTCAAGCAATATCAGGAAGAATAAGATATAAGCTATTGTCATAATGATATGACTTATGCCTGCTATACCTGAAATTGAAAAATCGGTCATGGATGATATATCAAGGTTTAATACCTCAACACATCCACGTATAGCCATCATTATAACCGATAATAAAAGTCCGATATTGTAAGTTATAAAGAATATATTAAATTTCTTATCCTTGGTTAATTCAAAGGTCTTTTCTAGTAATAATAAAATTAATAAGAAAAATACCCCTGAAACTAATACATGAGTATGTAGACCGCTTAAGACAGTATATTCTGTAAAGCCATTTATTTTTGTAAATTCTCTATAGAAAACTCCAAGAAGCAATCCTAAAATACTGTAAAAAAACTTAATTTTGCAATTTTCTTCATTTCTTATCACTCCTGTTCTTTTAAATTTATCAGAAATTCCAACATTTTAAAGGAATCCCCAAATAAATATACTACCATTTTATATGAATAACAAGACACAAAATGAACAACATGCAAAATGGGTTTGATTCTTAAGCAATCCCGGAAACCGGCAGAAATTAAAAAGTAATAGGCGGTAATTTTTTGGGTAGTACGCATTATATACCGTTTTTTAAATAATTAGAAATAATATTTTATATAGCCGAAGGCAATATATTGAAGATTTACCTAATAATTGTTATAATCAACGCAATAAGAACATTCCGGACCTTTGCTAAGTGTTTCATTTCCTGCAACAAAATACATTGTCTTCAATTATCCGCCAAACTCGCAGAAAGATCATGGAAGTGTAGTGAAGTCAGTTTTTTACCGATAAATAAATTTAAACCCGGGGAACTGGGCCTTAGATGATCAATCTTACATATGCCGATTTAAGACGACGATGACAGCTCTGGATTGACTTTGGTTTTGGTGAAAGCAATTGAAATTATAGGGGGGGAACGATTATGCCAGATGCAAAAAAGATTGAAACATCATTAAGAAAACATAATATATCAGAATCACTTATTGAAACTATTATGGACGGGAAAGAAAATCTGACAGCAAAGAGTAGGAAGAAGGAAAAGGCTATCCATCTTATAAATGTGATAAATCGAATAGATTCATATTTAGAAGAAAAGGAACGCAGTGAAATAATGGACTGGTGTGCATGCTGCAAGGGAGGCCAAAGGGATAAGGACTGTAAGCAATATGCTAAGAAATCTGTTGGACAACCTTTGGAACAAAAGATAATAGGTCTGTCAAGCGTGAAATATATGGGGAGACCAAAGCTGAATGATGATGGTACCATATCACCCTGGATTGATTGGAAAGAGAATGGAAAATATAAATGTGCTTGTTAAAATTTTAAAGGCCTTGAATTAAATGAAGCTGTTTCTACCACATATTGCTTATGTTGTGCAGGGCATTTCCGATACCACTATCAGAATGCATTAAGTGTTAAGCTAAGAACAAAAGAAGTGGTATCTTCTGTTTTATGCAGTAAAGGTGAAAAACCATTTGAATTTGTCTATGAAATAATTGAGTGACGGGGAACGGGATAAATGTCTTACGTGTCAACTTTGCAGCCGGAGTGTAACAGCCTAAGAAATGCTAAGGCGACGCAACTAAACATAACATAAGTTGCAAAAAGTTGTTATCTGCAGTTGGTGGAAACTTGGGCAACCGAAAGTTACAATAATAATATAAATTGAATTTATGGAGGAAGGTTTATGAGTATTGTAATGGTCCGGAACCTTGTCAAAGTATATCCCTCATTTCGATTGAATAGTGTGACCTTTTCTCTGGAAGCGGGAAAGATTACAGGATTTATTGGCAGAAACGGTGCAGGGAAAACTACGACAATAAAATCTATGCTGAACCTTGTCCATCCGGACGGCGGCGAGATTATTTTTTTTAATAAGCCTCTGAATAAACATGAAGCGGAAATCAAGAAGCAAATAGGGTATTCTACCGGAATCGTCAACTGGTATCCGAGAAAGAAAATCCGTGAAATCGTTGAAGTTACAAAATCCTTTTATGACAATTGGGATGAGACAGCATACCAAAGGTATCTGAAAATGTTCCGGCTGGATGAAAATAAGACCCCATTGGAGTTGTCGGAAGGTATGAAGGTGAAATGCAACTTGTTGCTGGCACTTTCCCACAAAGCCGAGATATTGATTTTGGATGAGCCTACCAGCGGATTAGATCCGTTTTCCAGGGATGAGCTTCTGGAACTGTTTATGGAATTGAAGAAAACCGGTGTTGCAATCTTTTTCTCTACGCACATTATTTCTGATATAGAAAAATGCGCCGATAATATTGTATATATATCAGGAGGAAATATTGTAGCCGCAACGTCATTACCGGATTTTGTGACACAATTTTCAAAGTCAGGCGAAAACCTTGAGCAGACATTTTTAAGACTGGAAAGAGGTGCGGCAAATGAGTAATATATTAAGAAAAGAAATGAGGCTCAGTGCATCTGTGCTTTCATATCTGTTTATTGTATTTGGCTTTATGTTTTTTATTCCTGGTTATCCAATACTTTGCGGGGTGTTTTTTGTTACGCTTGGCATATTCCAAAGCTTCCAAAATGCACGGGAAGCAAACGATATTACTTTTTCGGCTTTACTTCCCATTGCGAAAAAAGATGTGGTAAAAGGCAAATTCCTGTTCTCGTGTTTTATTGAATTATGCAGCTTTGCCCTGATGGCTGTAGCAGTCATATTGCGAATGACAATATTTTCGGAATCATCTGTGTACAGAAATAATGCTTTGATGAATGCAAATCCATTCGCTCTCGGTATGGCTCTTTTTATATTTGGTCTGTTTAATTTTATTTTCATCGGCGGTTTTTTTAAGACCGCGTATAAATTTGGTAAGCCTTTTGTGATATACATTATAGCGGCCTTCCTGACCATCGGAATTGGAGAGGCACTGCATTATTTTCCTGGGCTTGAAATGCTGAACGCATTTGGGTTTGAGCATATAATACTGCAGCTTGGATTATTAGGTATAGGTGCGCTGTGCTATGTTTTTATGACCTTGCTTTCGTTAAAGCTTTCCTGTGAACATTTTGAAAAAATTGACTTATAAAGGAGTCCTATAACATGTTGAAAGATAATTTGATTATGCTTCGCAATATGCACGGTTATTCTCAGGAAGAAATTGCGGAGAAAATCGGCATTTCCCGACAGGCTTATGCCAAGTGGGAAAGCGGAGCCACAATTCCGGATATTGAAAAATGCAGCTGTCTTGCTAAGGTGTATGGTGTTACCGTTGACAGTTTAATTAAGACCGAGACGGCAGACGGTATCGGTATCATTCCTCCTGCTCCGAGGGGGAAAAACATCTGGGGCTCTGTTACAATCAACGAGCGAGGGCAGATTGTCATTCCGAAAGCCGCAAGGGACAAGTTTGGACTTACCGGCGGGCAGCGTCTGATTGTATTAAGTGACGAAGAGGGTATTGCTCTTGTACCTGCAGAAATATTTGAGGCCAGAATGAAGGCTTTGATGGAGGTCGCAGCCATTAAAAGCGATGGGAAAACAGATATTAAAGGAAGGAAAGAAAAATGATTGATTTGAACAATGTTGTAGATGAACTTTTGGATATGAAACCTGACCCAATACCGGAATTTATCCTTTTAAAGGAATTTAAAGGTCTTAGTCCAAACAGTCGTGATTATCAGAATGCATACGACAGAGTATGCAATCACCCTTTTGTCAGAAAAATTGAAAACGAGCAAAATGAAAGAGGGTTTTGGCCACCTTTTCATGGTAATACCGAAAACATAATCCGAAGGTGTCTTTCGATTGGACTGGAAAAGGATCATCCATGCCTGAAAATGGTCTCTGATTATATTAAAAAAGTGCTTGAAAATAAAGAAAGCTGGGATCAATTCGAAAAACAGGACAATCTCCGCTGGTGGCCGGAAATGTTTGTACCGCTTGTCAGTGCTGCCATGCTTTCACTGATAGAGCCGAACAGCGAAATACTTGATTTGCACAGAAAACGCTGGGGCAATTTTGCAGAAACAGCCTTCTCACAAGGTTATTATAACAAAGAAGAGGAAACCAGGGCTCAGCATGAATATTTTGGGTTTATTACAAAACGTACCATACCGGCTTTTGGCTATTATAACCTGATATTACTGGCTCCGACTGACAAAGAAAATTAATTGAGTGATAAGACGGACCAGGCTCTGGTGGATTACTGCATGAATTTTGCCGATAATATTTACTATGTTTATAACTGCAAGCTATCGGATTTCGTCCCGATCGACATTAAGAGAAGAGACAGCAGGGACTTTTGTCATTGGTTGCGCGCTTTATCCCTTATTTCGCAGTTTAATGGATGGATGAAATACGAAGATAAATATATAGAGTGGATTTTAGGACAAAGGAATAGTGAAGGCTTTTGGGAATTACCAAGAAGGCCGGATTTGTTTAACTTTCCATTGTCTGATTCCTGGAGAAGCCGAAAAAACCGGATCATTGACAGTACTATCATGGTTTTAAGGTTTCTAAACCATAATCGGGCATTTTAAATTTAAGCAAGGCAGCAGACGGTAAAGAAAAAGATGAGCCTCTTATGCCAAAACCGTGCATGCAACTTCAATTGCCTTCACAATATTTTCAAGGGACATGCTGGGCTTTTCAGGCTTGTCAACCACTTGCTCAGGTATGAAAGGAACATGAATAAAGCCGGCTTTTATATTTAAATTCTCCTTATGAACTTTATAAAGTACGCCATACATTACATGATTGCACACATAGGTTCCTGCCGAATTTGAAATACTGGCAGGGATCCCGGCTTTTTTTACGGCTTCCACCATGTTCTTGACGGGAAGGTTTGAAAAGTAAGCATTCTCACCGTCTTCAAAGACAGGCTGGTCTATATGTATATTGCCGTCATTATCTGCCATTGATGCGTCATCAACATTAATGGCAACTCTTTCTACAGATATACAAGACCGACCGCCCGCCTGACCCAGAGAGATAACTGCATCGGGTTTATGCTCATCCATATACCGCCAGACCATTTCAATAGATTTATTAAAAACTGTCGGCAGTTCCAGTTTAAGTATCTGAGACTTACCGATATAATCCGGCAATAGCTTCAAAGCTTCCGAGGCAGGATTAACTTTTTCTCCACCGAATGGCTCGAATGCGGTTATTAATATTTTCATTATCTGTTACATCTCCTTACTATGTATAAGATATCATTCATTGATTTCACAGAACTAAGTGTAAATATCGTCGTCAACTTAGGCTTTTTTACTTCTGCTAGTCTTATAACATATCAATACTTCAAATATAACCTTATATCAATACTTCAGCTAATCTTATAACATATCAATACTTCAAATATAATCTTATATTTCAGATAATCTTATATCATATTAATACTTCAGATAATCTTACTGCTGCTCTGGGAAAAAATAAAGAACTTTCTGGTATTTAAATTGAAAAAATAAAAAGAAAGTTAACAGCCATTATTCATTAAATATTAATTACAAACATAAAAATATTAAAAAATATTTGATGTTTGAGAAATAAATTATGTTGATTTTTGTATATTACGCTGAAGATATCAAAGAGCTGTTTTTAGTAGAAGTAAGGTATTTTCTGACTCATTAAACTCAAACGGAATGGCTGCAGACCATAAAAGGCAATTTGAAAAAGACGGGACCGTTACAGAAGAAAGCATGTTCTTGTATTGTCAGAATTTAAGAAAGTAAAGGAACTTATCGGTGTGGGTTAAATTTAATAATTGACTTTACTTTAATATTTTGATTAAAAATTTAACAAGAAAAATATTGCAAAAAATGGTTGACTTTATCTAAATAATATATTAATATATTAAAAAATAATATAACCATAATATACTAAATATATACATAATATAGTGACTTATTATTTGAAACCCGATGTAGCTTGAAGCAAATACTTTCTATCTCTCAATGCAGGTAACAGACAATGATGTCTATTAGGGCTTTTATATGCCGGGAAATAGCGGAGTCTGCTACCTTATTTTATATAAATGTGATTTTAATTAGTTCCGGATATTTGTTTATCTGTATGTTTGAATTTGACGAACGTTTCATTCAGAGACGTACGTTGAATATAGAATAAATATAGAATAAAGGGAGGGAAATTATGAAGAAAAAAATAGTAAGTATTATGTTAGTTCTTACTATGATTATGAGTTTAATCGCTTGTGGTAAAAAAACAGATAGTGAAGACACAATAAAAAAAGAAGAAAAACAAGAAAGTCAAACTATAACCGAAAGCGAGTCAAAGGATACAGAAGTAACTCCAACAGAAGCACCAAGTGAGGAAGCATCTTATGATGATATCTCATCAGAAATTTATAATGCACAGTTAGGTGAATTTTATAAAGCATATCAGGCTGTTGATTCCGCAAAGACAGTATCTGAGAGATATGCTTTGGAAGCGATTGCAGAAGCAAAGTTAATGGAAGCTGCGGTCATGCTTCCGTTAAAGACACGGGGCGGCTTGTATGCCATATCAAGAATTGCTCCAAATACGGTTACTAATATTACATGGGGAAATGATAATGACAGATATCATCAGGCATTGGTCGCCACGGAATTTATAAAATCTGAACATAGAAAAGAAATGAGAGAAAAATGGGCTGAACTCAAGGGAACTGGAACCTATGAAGAATGGGCAAAATCATACCTTGCTGAAAAGGGGTATAAGATCAAGGATTCTCTTAATTTGGCATATACCGCTGATCCTGTAACCTGGGATATTCATGCTACTTCCAGATCAGCTGACAGTGAAGCAATCGTCAATACATATGACGGATTGATGGAATATGATATAGAAGGAAGACTGCAGCCCGCATTGGCTGAGAGCTACGAAGTATCCGCAGACGGATTAACCTATACCTTCCACCTTCGCAAGGGCGTTAAATGGGTGGATTCCCAGGGCAGAGAAGTTGCCGATGTTATAGCAGATGATTTTGTTGCCGGTTTGCAGCATATGATGGATGCTCAGGGTGGATTAGAGTACCTGATTCAGGGTGTTATCAAAAATGCTTCAGAATACATAAGTGGAGAAATTACAGATTTTTCACAGGTCGGTGTTAAAGCTTTAGATGATTATACAGTGGAATATACACTTGAAAAGCCTTGTTCATATTTTATAACAATGCTGAGTTACGGAGTATTTGCTCCGATGAGCAGATCTTACTATGTATCTAAGGGTGGCAAGTTTGGTCAGGAATATGATCCTTCCGCAGCAGATTATACATATGGAAAGGATCCCGACTCGATTGCTTATTGCGGCCCTTATCTTGTAACAAATGCCACAGCTAAGAATACCATTGTATTCAAGGCAAATGAGTCATACTGGAATAAAGATAATATCAATATTCATACGATTACCTGGTATTTCAATGATGGTTCGGATGTAACAAAGGCTTATACCGATCTGAAGGCCGGAACACTGGATTCGGCAAACTTGAATACTTCAACAATACCTATCGCCAAATCAGAAGGGTTATTTGATGAATATGCCTATATCACATCCACAGACGCCATTTCGTATATGGGCTTCTATAACTTAAATCGTGCAGCCTTTGCGAATTTTAATGATTCAACAACGGTTGTTTCGTCAAAATCTGAGGAAGAGAAGGCAAGAACGAACGCGGCTATGAATAATGTTCATTTCCGGAGAGCAATATCCTTTGCCGTTGACAGAGGCGCATATAATGCTCAGGTTGCCGGTGAAGATTTAAAATACAATGCTATAAGAAATTTATACACACCCGGTACATTTGTTGCATTGGAAGAAGACACAACTGTTGAGATTAACGGGAAAGCTGTCACCTTCCCGGCCGGAACCTATTATGGCGAAATAGTTCAGGCACAGATAGATGCTGACGGTGTTCCGATTAAGGTATGGGATCCTGCAGCGGATGACGGCATTGGTTCCAGTGACGGTTTTGATGGATGGTACAATGTTGACAACGCCAGGGCAGAATTAAACAAAGCAATTGAAGAACTTGCCGCAGAGGGTGTTACAATCGATGCACAAAATCCGATTATACTTGATCTGCCCTATGCGTCTAATGATGAGAGATATACGAATACGGCAAATGCTTATAAACAGTCCCTGGAGAAATCCCTGAATGGAATGGTTGTCATTAATCTTGTAGAATGCAAGAGCTATGATGAATGGTATTATGCAGGATATTACACCACCTATGGTTATGAGGCTAATTACGATATCTATGATTTATCAGGATGGGGTCCTGATTACGGTGATCCTTCCACCTATCTTGATACATTCTTGCCCGATTATGCAGGCTATATGGTTAAATGTATCGGTATATATTAATTAACAGGTAAATTTAAATCTGTCTGATTAATAATGGGGGAGAAAATGCTATCAGGGAATGGGGTTCCTGTTCCCTGATACATTAAAGAGTGATCAATTATGACAAAGTATCTTGTAAAACGTGTATTACATGGATTGTTATCCATCGTTGTTGTAGTAGCAATAGTTATGATAATCGTTTACTCTATGATGGATCGTAACCTGATTTTTGCGATGGATAATACCTATTCCCATTTGAAGAATAATGCCAAAGAAATTTATAAATATACCAAATGGGAGGAATACGGTTATATTGATTTTGTAACATATGCCGATTATCTGCTAATGTTAACCGACAGCGGAGAAATCAGCGAAGAAACAAGAAGCAGTGTTGTCGGACTTGGAAGAACGGCGGATAAGGATTCAGAGAACGTTAAAAAATATGTGGAGCAGTTTGTGGAATACTATACGTCCCAAGGCTATACAATAAAGCGGCTTGATGCTGTTATGATGAATGCTAAAAAAGTGGCAGAAGGCGGTCAGCCACAGCTCTTTGCGTATAAAAATCTGTCACTCTTATCAAGATTGTGGTCTTATTTTTCAAATTTAGTTACAATCGACAGTATTTATTATGCTGAAGATGTCACAGGAGAGCGGGGAATAACTTTTACTTTATATGATCCGGTTTATGGAGGAAAGAAATTTTCACCTGCGATTATAGGGAACGGTACCAAACATAAATATCTGCTTTATTTCGATTCAAGATTTCCTTATATTCATCAGAATATTATATCGATCAATCTTGGTACTTCCTATTCGGTGAATAAAGGAATCGATGTTTCGGAAACGATGAGCAGGTCTCAGGGTTCCTATGTGAAATCATTGATTACATATCCGTCAGGACTGCAAGAAAGCAGTGCGGATGATCTTCATACCGCCACTTATGTAAAGGGTTCCTTGGAGTCAAACCTGGTATATAAATCACGTTACACGGATGATTATACCAATGTTGGTACAATGAAGTCTTCATTTTCAAAGATAGGTTTTTCATTCGTTATCGGTTTATGTGCATCCTTACTGGCATATTTGATCGGAGTACCGCTGGGTATCACGATGGCGAGAAGGAAGGATAAGTTGCTGGATAAGATTGGAACGATATATATTGTTTTTATTATTGCGGTTCCTCCACTGGCATATATTTTCCTCTTTAAGGCCATCGGTGGAAAACTTGGTTTGCCAACAACATTCGATATGGAATCCTCCAGTAAGCTGATGTATGTCCTGCCAATTATATCCTTGACACTTCCGCAAATAGCCACACTTATGAAATGGATTCGCCGTTATATGATTGATCAGATGAATTTGGATTATGTTAAATTTGCAAGATCCGGCGGTCTGTCCGAGAGGGAGATCTTCACAAAGCATATTATGAAAAATGCTGTGATTCCAATTGTTCACGGTATTCCGGGGACTGTACTTTTTGCTTTAACCGGAGCTATAATAACTGAACGTGTATATGTTGTGCCGGGTGCAGGTAACTTGTTAACGGAAGCTATTGGACAATATGATAATGGTGTTATTGTTGGCGTAACCTTATTCTATGCACTGTTATCCGTGGTTTCAATCATCTTGGGAGATGTCCTTATTACCATGGTTGATCCAAGAATATCATTTTCTAGTAAGGATAGGTAGATACATATGCAAATTCAGGATTTAAGTCAATTCGGTTTATCAGATGAAGAGCTGTTTTCCAGAGTGGATCACAGCGAGCTCGAATCTGAGAAGATTATGGCACCCAGATATTCTTATTGGAATTCTGTATTTCGTGTATTTTTCAGAAAAAAATTAAATATTGTATTGTTATTAATCTTAGTTACCTTACTGGCATTTGCTTATATTTATCCTTTATTTGCCGAATATGATAAATTTGGTAATCTGCTTGATGCGTCGGCAAAGCATTTGTCGCCTTCCGCAGCCATTAAGAAATTCGGATTCAGTATTCACTGGATTTTAGGTACCGGAGCAGCCGGTCAGTCCACATTTGATGCCATTTGGTTTGGTTCAAGGATATCTGTTTCCCTGGCCCTGGTCTGTGGAGCCATCAATCTGACCGTTGGAGTCATCATGGGCGCGATTTGGGGATTTTCTAAAAAAATAGATATCGTAATGATGGAGGTTTACAACATACTGGCGAATGTGCCATATATCCTGATTGTAGCAGTTTTGGTTATGATATTGACAGCAAACTTTTGGACAATAGTATTTGCCATGACTATCACAGGCTGGCTGTCAATCGCATATTTCATCCGCACACAGGTGGTTATTATCCGTGACAGAGAATACAATCTGGCATCAAAATGTCTGGGTACGCCTATAATCAAAATTGCTATGAGGAATATACTCCCCTTCATGATTTCTGTTATTGTTACATTGGCTGCGACGGATATACCTTCCTATATATCAATGGAGGTTTTCCTGGCCTATATCGGAATGGGACTTTCCGATATGTCTCTGGGGCGTCTGATTTATGAGGCGGAAAGTGCAATGGTTACACCGGGATGGGAATTTGAATTCTGGAGCCCGGTAGTAATTGCATCAATTATTACAGTCGTATTGTATGTAGTAGGGCAAAACCTTGCCGATGCATCGGATCCAAGAACTCATATGTAGAGGTTACTGATATGGATGAAAAAAAAGTATTATTATCAGTGAAAGATCTGAACGTAAAATTTCATGTACGGGGAAGAGTTTTAACGGCTATCAGAGATGTATCGCTTGATATTTATGAAAACGAGTCAATAGCAATCGTAGGAGAATCCGGCTCCGGAAAATCTGTTTTTACAAAAACCTTTGCCGGAATGCTGGACAGAAATGGTTTTATTGATCATGGCACTATCATTTTTAACGATGAAGAATTATCGGATACGATAGTGAGACTGAACTATTTAGCCAAAAGGACAATTGAACATTGCCACAGGAAACTAAACGAATATTCCAGGCTTGAGCTTGGCGCTTCAACATACCGCAAGATCCTTGAACTGGAATCTGAAAAGAGAAGAAAAAGCACCATGAGTGAGGAAGATAAAAAAGAGGCTGAGAAACAGTTAAAAGATCTGATGATGAAAAAAACATCTATTTATAATTTGAAACTTACTTATGATTCTTCCAAGGAAAAAGCGAAAATCAAAGAAGCGTCACAGCAGATCGCTCAGCTGAATAAGCAGATAAAGGAATTACAGAATCGTAACAAAAAGCTGATTAGGGAGAAAGAACAGGCTGTTGCAAGGGATACCGCATATCTTAAGCAATATCAGGAAAGAATGGAGGAGCTTAAGAAAAGGTATGCGAAAGAAATTGACGCCGAAATTTCCCAGGCGACAAAAGACAGGAATCTAATCCTTGCAAAAGAGATTTATCTCTCGGTAGGAAGATATGGCTTAAAAAAACGCATTCAGCTCATCCATAATCTCCTGAAAGCACTCAAAACAGCAATGAAGTTAGGCGTAGATCTGATGGATGAGGAGCAAAGGAATGCTGTTTTTGATCCTGTTGCCTTCAGAGTAAAATATTTGGATGAAAATGAAGAAAGATTACATGGCACTTGTATCGTAAATCTTGCTAATATCAAATATGATAAGGACTGGCGACTGATTCGAGGCAGAAAGATAGCCACAGTATTTCAGGATCCCATGACTTCTCTGAATCCGGTCTTAACAATCGGTAAACAGATTACTTCTATCATTATAAAACATCAGAAATGTACAGAGGTCGAAGCAAGAGAAAGAGCTCTGAAACTAATGAAAAAGGTTGGAATTCCAAATGCAGAGGCACGTTTTGACGATTATCCATTTCAGTATTCAGGCGGAATGAGGCAGCGTATTGTTATTGCGATAGCGCTGTCCTGTCAACCGAAGATTTTGATTTGCGATGAGCCTACCACTGCACTGGATGTTACAATTCAAGCGCAGATTTTAAAGCTTTTAAAAGACCTTCAGAAGGAATTCAAGTTCACGATTATATTTATAACTCATGACTTGGGTGTGGTTGCAAATATTGCGGATCGGGTAGCGGTTCTTTATGCCGGACAGATAGTAGAGATCGGCACGGTAGAGGAGATTTTCTATGATCCTCGTCATCCTTATACCTGGGCGCTGTTTTCCTCGCTGCCCCAGCTTGCCCAGAGAAATACAAAACTTTATTATCTGACCGGTACACCCCCATCCTTATTTAACGATATTGTGGGCGACGCGTTTGCGCCAAGAAATCCATATTGTTTAAAGATCGATACATTAGCTGAGCCGCCAATGTTTCAAATCAGTGAGACTCACTTTGCAAAAACCTGGCTATTGGATCCGCGCGCTCCGAAAGTTGAGAAGCCTGAGAACATCAGGAATACCCGAGAGAAACTTATTAAAATATTCAATATTAAAATAGGAGACGGAGAAAGTGTCTAAGGAAAAAAATACAAACATTAGCACAATGGATGAGAGCGGCAGAGAGATTTTGCTATCATTAAAAAATGTTGACATTACATTTGGTAAAGGCGATAGAGCGGTTAAGGCTGTTAAAAATGCATCCTTTGACATTTATAAAGGAGAAACCTTTTCTCTTGTCGGAGAATCCGGTTCGGGAAAAACATCTATTGGCAGAGCCATTATCCGCGCTAATCCATTATCTAATGGTAAAATATTGTATAAAGGGGTCCGGATTAGCGGAAAAATATCGCGCTCTCTGGAGCGTCAGGTTATCCGTAATATTCAGATGGTATTTCAGGATCCGGCAGCATCCCTGAATGAAAGAGCAACCATAGACTATATTATATCAGAAGGCTTATATAATTTCCATTTATTTGAAAATGAAGCCGACCGCATTAAAAAAGTGGAGTCAATTATCAGTGAAGTCGGCTTGTTGCCGGAGCATCTGACCAGATATCCCCATGAGTTTTCCGGCGGACAACGTCAGAGAATTGGACTGGCGCGAGCGATGGTTATGGAACCGGAACTGGTTATAGCGGATGAGCCTATTTCTGCCTTGGACGTTTCCATTCGTGCCCAGGTTTTGAACCTGATGAAGAAGTTCCAAAAAGAAAAAAATGTTACTTATCTTTTTATTGCCCATGATCTTTCTATCGTACGGTTTATATCGGACCGTATCGGTGTTATATATAAAGGTGTTATTGTTGAGATAGCAGAGGCCGAGGAGTTATTTAATTTCCCGTTGCATCCGTATACGCGCTCCCTGATTTCTGCAATTCCAATACCGGATCCGGTGCTGGAGAAGAATAAAGTTCTCTACATCTATGATCCGTCTATTCATGATTATAGTGTCGACAAGCCGGAATTCGTATGTATCGGACATAATCATTGGGTATACGGAAACAAGAAAGAAATAGAACAATATAAGGCCCTGCGGGAAAAGAATGTCCCTATTCAGGTAATTACAATCAAAAATCCTAATGAAACGGACAATGAAGAAAAGCATGAAGAAGTGATAATCAGAGATGAGATTTTACAGGCACCGATTCACGATACCGGAAGCGTATGGTATGCCGTATTATCCTTCTTCCTGCCGGTTCCCGGAATCATTGCAGCGTTGCTGTTCAAGCATAATAAGTATTATCGCAATTATAAAGCTTGTAAAAAGGGTGTGGTAAGCGCATTTGCGGTATTAGGCATTGTTTTGGCGGTTTTTGCAGTCGCTCTTGTTGCTGTCGTGATTTAAGATATTATTTTGAATTCAGACGGAGCTGTTGTAATTGTACAACAGCTCCGTTATAACTCCATTATAGAATGAATAAAAGAACGGCGGATTTTATATCCGCTTCTTTGCTGTTTACAAAGCTTTGGAGATTGAGAGAGGTTTGAATTATTAATGGTTCCGATAAAAAATAATAGAAAAAGCACATATGTTAAATCGGTAATTAAAGCAGAACTTACCGAAAAAAATATTCGTGTCAGAATTGCAGCCGTTATTCTTCTTATTGTCCTTGCAAGCGGGGCATTTGCTTATGCGCTCAGTTCCTATTTCAGTTCGGAGCCGGGGTGGGTCACAATTCAGGCGGAAGCATCTTCCGGACGTAATTGCAGCAATGAGTTTGTTTTTATGTACTGTATTGGCGCCGGTGGAGCATCCGCAACCCTGGAGAAAAAGGCTTTGATTTCACTTTATACGGCTGCTGCGGTGAAAGCGTATCAGCTTTTTAACAATGATGAGATCTTTGTAGGTGTGAAAAACATTGCATATATAAATAAGCATCCCAATGAGGTAATTGAGGTGGATGAGGTATTATACAATGCTTTTTCTCTGCTGGACAGATATAATTGCCGCAGTCTGTATCTTGCGCCTGTCTATGCAGAGTATGACAATATGTTTGCTTATGAGGATGATTTTCAGATTGCAGCTTATGATCCGTTCCGGAACGACGAAATCCGTTCTTATTATGCGGAGGTTGCAACATTTGCATCGAGTTACGATGCGATTAATATAGAGCTGTTGGGCGAAAACAGGATAATGCTGCGAGTATCCGCTGACTATCAGAAATATGCTGCCGAACACGGTATTACGGACTATATTGATTTCTTTTGGATGAAAAATGCATTTATCATCGATTACATCGCAAATGTGATGATTGATAATAACTACACCTTGGGTTCAATCTCCAGCTATAACGGATTTGTGCGAAATCTGGACGGAAGTGGGAATATCTATTCTTATCATCTGTATGACCGTGTCGGGAATACGGTGTACCCGGCGGGAGTTATGAAGTATACGGGACCACAAAGCATAGTATACTTGCGCAATTACAGAATGACAGAGCTGGATAATCAGTATTATTATGAACTGACTGACGGCGAAACAAGAACATCCTTCATAGATATTGCAGACGGATTATGCAAGTCTTCAAAGAACGATTTTGTTTGCTATTCAAAGGAACATGGTTGCGCGGAAATACTGTTACAGATGATTCCAGTTTATATAACGGATACATTCCGTGAAGAAGCGCTGGCATCCCTTGCGGGGAATGCAATCTATGCTGTTTATTGCGAGGACAGTGTTATTTACTATAATGATTCCAGGCTTACGATTTCAGATTTGTATGAAGATGAGAATGTGACTTATACAACATTGAATGTACAAACAGTGGTTTTCAAAAATGTACGTAAAACCCATTGAATATTCCACGAACAGGTGTTATAAAAATAATTGGCAGTATTTGATATTTTGTTATTCTTATTTTCCATTGTATTGAAATATTGGTATTACTTTAATATAATTACTATTATAAAGATAATATTCTAAAGAGGGACGAATGTCATGATTAAATTTTGCGTCACTACAGATTCAGGATGTGATCTTCCTGCTGAATTTTGTAAGGAACGTGGAATATACGTCTATCGAATGAAATATACAATTAACGGAAATGTATATTTTGATCGGATGGATTCTGAATTTGCTACCGAATTCTATAATAATATGCGCAACGGTGCAGTGCCTGTAACCAGCCAGATGACACCTTTTGAATTTAATGAATTTTGGGATAAAATATGGAATGATTTGCATCTGCCAATCGTGCACATTGCCATGGGAAGCGGCATATCCGGAACCTATGCCAATTCAAAGATTGCGGAAGAACTTTTTCTTGAGTCTCATCCGGAAGCACAGATATTCATTATTGATTCAACTTTAGCTTCTATAGGATATGGCATGTTGTGCATTTGGGCCGCTGAAATGCGTGATGAGGGAAAAACGGCGGAGGAATGCGTTGAACAACTGGAAAATCGCAAGTTATATATTAATACATATTATACTACAGATAATTTAAAATATCTTACACGCAGCGGCAGAGTCAGGAAGGTAGGTGCCATTGTTTCAGCAGTGCTGAACATTAATCCTATATTAAATTTGGACAAAGAAGGCCATCTGGTTGTTCGTGAGGTAATAAGAGGACGGAAAAGGGCACTTAACCGTATATATGATATTATTCAGGAACTTGTTATTAACCCTGAGGAGCAAATAGTATATATTTGCCATTCAGACTGCAGAGCAGAAGAAGTAAAAGAATTCTCTGATACTCTAATCAATAGGTTTAAATTTAAAGGTTCATTTATCAGTAATATTGGACCGATTATAGGTGCACATTCAGGACCGGGACTTATTGCGGCTTTTTTTACCGGAAAGCCAAGGACTATGTAAATCTGCAGTGTTAATCTTATAAAATTAAGTAAATTATATGTCTTACATCAGTCTGATGCTGTCATTTTGTGTAGAAACTTTTGTTTTGTACATTACTGCTGAGATTGGTAAAAAGTTTTTCGGCTCTATGACAAGTTGTGGGGCGTGATTTAACTGAATCATGCTTCATTACCAGACTTAGAGCCGTTTTATTGTTCATGGACTCTGAAGACGGTTTGTTTTGTGTACATTTAATAAACCTGCTAGAAAATAACCGTTCCTGGTGAACGGATTATTCATTATGGCCACGGGAAATGTTTAATTAAATGGATTTGGAGGTATCTTATGAATAAATCAAAATCGTTACCGCTAATGCTGTTGTTGTTTACAATTTTTTCGCAATGCTTTTTTTCAGACTCTGTGGCAAAAGCCGGTGCCGGAGTTAACCAGACAAAGTACACATTTTACAGTGATAACATAAAATATGAAATCATTAAACCGGCCTCTGCAAAAAAAGCCGGACAGGTTACTGTATTAGGCGCAAAGGATAAGAATATTAAAACTATTACCATACCTAAAACAGTAAAAAATTCTTCATATACATATACTGTACAAAAAATAGCTGATTCTGCCTTCAATGGCTATTCTCAATTGACTAAAATCAGTATTCCGTCAACTGTAACCGTTTTGGGAAATTCAGTTTTTTCAAACTGCGACAAACTTAAATCCATAACTCTTCCAAATTCAGTCACAAGTATCGGCAGCGGACTTTTCTGGTCATGCGATTCGCTTAATGATGTAAAACTTTCTGAGAATCTGAAGCAAATACCGGATCGTACATTTTATGACTGCTCATCCCTGAAAGAAATCAATCTCCCTGCTAAATTAAAATCAATCGGATATGAGGCTTTTTATAATTGCAGCAACCTCACACAGATAACAATCCCGGATACGGTTACATCATTGGGAGGATCAGTATTTTTTGCCTGCAAAGAGTTAAAAAAAGTTCATCTGCCAAATGCTCTTGCTGAAATCGGGGACAGTGCTTTTTATGGTTGCTCATCATTGGAAGATGTCAATATTCCTGCGAAGCTAAGCCATATTCCGGCGACTGCTTTTTACGAATGCAAAAGCTTAAAGTCTGTCACAATACCAAATGGAATTACTTATATAGGCAGGTTTGCATTTTACGGCTGCGAATCACTTGCGAGTTTAAGCATTCCCAGCAGCGTAACATATATCGGTGCCTGTGCTTTCAAGTCCTGCACCGCACTTTCATGTGTAGACTTATCAGATAAGCTGGCAGTTCTTCCGGAGTATATATTTGCAGACTGCAGTTCACTTAAGGAAGTTCATCTTCCGGACAGCCTGCAGTATATCAGCAATGGCGCTTTTTCCAACTGCCGGAAGCTGACCGAACTGATTATTCCTGATACGGTGGTCTCTATAGGTATTAATGCATTTGAAGAGTGCTGCTCACTGGAAAGTATAACTCTAAGCGGTTCTCTGAAAAAAATTTCAGGCAGCACCTTTGCAAATTGCAGCAGCCTTAAAACAATAATTCTGCCTGATAAGCTTACACAGATTGAGGACCGGGCATTTGAGAACTGTTCTTCGTTAAGTGAGGTGACGTTTAATAATCGGCTTGCCGGCATAGGTCAAAGCGCATTTCTTAATTGCACCAGCCTGTCTTCAATAGAGCTGCCTGATAGCCTGATTTCCCTTGGGTCGCAGGCATTCAGGGGCTGCAAAAACTTATCGCGGGTTAAAATGCCTCAAAATATAACCTGCATTGCGGCCGATGTTTTTGCCGATACCGCCATAACACCTGTATCTGATAACGGCTTGCTCATACTGGACGGTTATTTGCTTAATGGCACTAAAGCGTCCGGCAATATAACCATACCGGACTCTGTCCGCTGTATAGCAGCAGAGGCCTTTAAGGATAATGAACAGCTTACCGGAGTTTTTATTCCTGCTGCGGTTACAAGCATTGGCTCTTATGCTTTTAGCGGCTGCAGCCGGCTTGAAAGCGTTAAGCTGCCTGATTCATTGACTACTATATCTGCCGGTGTATTTTACGATTGCGTGAAGCTGGCCTCTGTTAATCTGCCTGATACGATAACTGAAATTCCTGCTTACAGCTTTTATAATTGCAGCAGCCTGCAAAAAATCACTCTTCCGGATAATTTAACATTAATAGGAGATTATGCATTTTGCAAATGCAGCAGCCTTAAAAATCCTGCTTTTCCTTCGAAATTATCTTCCATAGGCTCCCATGCCTTCAGTGAATGCAACGGCTTAACTGAACTGAACATACCCGGGACCGTCAAACGGGTAGGTGAAGCCGCCTTTTCATCCTGCACATCCCTTAGCACAGTTAAGGCGGGCGCAGAGGTTATATCCAAAAATGCTTTTAAGGATTGTACATCCCTTAAGAAGGTTGTTCTTTCAGATAATGTGCTTAATTTGGGAGTCGCCGCCTTCCGTGACTGCAAACAGCTAAGCAGGGTAACCTTATCCGAAAATCTTACCGTAATAGAGTATTATACTTTTGCAGGATGTAATAATTTATCTTCCATATATATTCCGGACGGTCTGGAATCCATACTGGGAGGAGCATTCTATGACTGCAGGGAGCTTAAGAAGATTCATTTGCCCAAGAACACATTTGTGGCTGATGATGCCTTTGAAGGCTGTGATATTGAAATTGCTTTTGTAAATGTCGATAATGATACCAAAGTCAATATAGCCGATCATACGGTTTATAACGATAAATCACCCAATTATCCTGTATACGCAGTCCAGGAAGGTAATGATGTATATTACTTGTCGGGTGCCGTATCTTATGATTCAAGCGCCGAATTGATTATTCAGAAAAAGTCAGCTGAGAAATTAATTATTGACAACTTTAATATAGTCTCAGGTTTTATAGTTTATAAGGATTTTATATACTATTTGGATACAAACAGTAATCTATGCCGTTATTCTTTGAATACAGGCAAGCAGACACATTTGCAGAAGAAGGTTGATATTCTTGTAGCTGTTTATCAGGATTATATTTACTATATTTCAGATAAATCATTATACAGAGTTAATGTTAAAGGCGAAAATCCTGTAAAGCTTGCTGCCTTATCAACAGAGCCATTATCGCTTTATTACCGCAACAAGGCTATAAAGCTGTATGACAATTCGATATATTATGTTACATGCAACAAACAAAACTGGCTCTACAGCATAGAAAGAATAAACCTGGACGGAAACTGCCATGAGGTATTGGCAAAGAATCTTGATCTAAAGGATTTAGGCTATGATATATATCTTGTTGACGGCATGATTTATTATCAAACTAATGATGATCAAATACATTGTATAAATAAGGACGGCTCCCATGCTTCCTGTGGATTTGGAAATATCCAGGGGGTTATTCATGATGAATTATATTATACAAATGCCCAGGGATTGTGGAAAATTTCTGCCGGAAACATTTCGAAACTGTTAGTCCCTGAAAATGTAATTCCGGAATATTGTAAGGTATCGGATGTATCAGAAGATGGTACTGTAATAGCCCTTTATTATCCGGGTGATGATGACAGTGAAAGGGGTTATCTCTATATTGTTAACACCATGGATTATAGCATAACCACAATAGCGGAGGGCGATACAATATGGCCGCCGCGCCTCATAGGAGATTATCTTTATTACCATAAGGATTATGACTATGAAAACGGACCGGTGTATTACCTGAGAACCAGATTTAGATGAGACTGGGACAGAGCCTTCGTAACCGCTTGAAAAATAAAAGAATAGAGACTGTAAGGAGATAAAAATGGTTTCGGTACGTATAGAAAACAAAGAAGCATTCAATATCATTGGTAAAAAAACCTGGATACCCGGAACGGACAACAATGCGTTTGGAGAGTTCTGGAAAAGATGCCATGAAGAAGGCGATATAGAAGAAATAAAGAAGTTTAATAAAGATAGAGAAAATAGTTATACTAAAAGTGCAATACTTGGGTTATCCTGCACAGAAAAAGATCCAAGTATCAGAAGTTTTTATTTTTATATTGCCGTAGAAACCGATGAAGTAAACAATCATGGAAAATATGAAGTATATAAAGTTAATCCATATGAGTGGGCAATATTTTCAAGTAATGGTAACAATATTGATGCGTTAATGGAATGTGAGATGTATGCATGGAAAGAATGGCTGCCTGACAATAATTTATATGAACACGATAATGGCCCGGAAATGGAAGTATACTTCGATGATAATAAAATAGAATACTGGTTACCGGTTAGAAAAAAATCAAATAAATGAACCATCAGAACCGCATGTATAAAAAATCTCTAAGCCATAATTGCTTGAAGGCTTCATTAAGCGGGAAACGGAATATAAACAATAAAAGGGAGAATAGATTATGATTATGGAAACCGACAGGTTAATTCTACGGGAAATGACCGAGGATGATTTTGACGCATTATATGCTGTCCTTGCAGATTCAGATATTATGGAGCATTATCCATATACCTTTGACGAGGATAGAGTCAGGGGATGGATAAGAAAAAATATCGAAAGATACAGGGTTTTTGGCTTTGGTTTGTGGGCCGTGGTTTTGAAAGAAACTGGTGAAATGATTGGGGATTGTGGCCTTACTATGCAGATAATTAACGGACAGATAAAGCCTGAAATAGGATATCATATCCGAAAAGACTGTCAAAGGAAAGGGTACGCCAGCGAGGCTGCAAAAGCAGTAAGAGACTGGACTTTTATGAATACGCCTTTTAATATAATTTATTCCTATATGAAGTATACGAATATTCCATCATATAAAACAGCTATAGCTTATGGATGTCATCTGGTAGATGAGTTTAAAGATGACACCAATGGAATCACTAAAGTATATGCAATCAGCCGCGCCGAGTGGGAAGCTTTAATAAAGTGAACACATGGCAAGTATTATAAGCAATTGTGGATTTTATGTATCATACCACTGTTTCTGTTTCCGGTGTTTACTTATGGTTTTATCTATTTTTATTCGATAAGCGGATTTACAGACATGATTGACGGACATATATGTATGAATAAACGGCAGATGCTTTTATAAGCGTCTGCCGTTTTCCTTTTAAGGCAACATATAGGCAGGACCGTTAAAATAAACATATACATTATAGAATTTATTTTGTTTGTTGTGCAGATAGTATGGCTGATACAGGCAAAATACAACAAAACCGGATAAAAACTATAAAAAACGAATAATTCTTTTTTATTTTCTACCTTTTTGTTCAATAGTGGGATTTATTTATATTACAAATAAAGATATTATAAGTACATAACACGAGGCTACAAACAATAAATTTCAGAAGGAGAATAATATGAAAATTAAAAAAAGATGGATGGCACTAATGTTTGTAATTGCAATGGCAATAACCGCGGCCGCATGTTCAAAGGAAACAACAGATACCAAGAAAGATACGCCTCAAACTGATAACGGACAGCAACAACAAGATAGCAATAAGGAAGAAGATGTATTGGTAGTATATACTGCAAGAAGCGAGGAGTTAAACAAAGCGGTAATATCAGAATTTGAAAGAGAAACAGGAATCAAAGTTGAGCTGGTGACAGCCGGTACAGGTGAGCTGTTAAAGCGTGCCGAATCTGAAAAAGATAACCCGCTGGGAGATATTTTCTGGGTAGCGGATCGTACAATGCTTGAATCATCTTCCGATTTATTTATGGAGTATGTATCTTCAGAAGACGGAAATATGCTTGACGGATTTCAAAATAAAACTGGATATTTCTCGCCGGCATTTTCAGACCCTCCGGTTTTGATTGTCAATACCGATTTAAAAGGTGACATTGAAATCAATGGTTTTGAAGATTTATTGAACCCTGAGTTAAAAGGGAAAATTGCTTTCGGTGATCCGGTCAATTCCAGCTCTGCATTCCAGTCATTAGTAGCCATGTTATATGCTATGGGTGATAACAATGATCCGATGTCGGACAGTGCATGGGAATATGTAGACCAATTCTTAAAAAATCTTGATGGGAAAATGTGTAACAGTTCCAGCCAGGTATATAAAGGTGTTGCAGAAGGCGAATATATCGTAGGCCTTACATGGGAAGACCCCGCAGCCAAGTATGTAAAAGATGGTGCGTCTGTTGAGGTGGTATTCCCGGAAGAAGGAACTATTTTCCCCGGAGAATCCGTACAGATATTGAAAAACTGCAAACATCCTGAAAACGCGAAGAAGTTTGTGGACTTCATGTTATCAGAACAAATTCAAAATAAAGTAGGCAGCGAGTTAACCGTTCGTCCTCTCAGAAAGAATGCCACACTGGCAGATTACATGACACCTCAGTCCGAGATTAAGTTATTTGATAATTATGATGAAGGCTGGGTTGCAGAAAATAAGTTGAACATTACAGGTAAATTCAGTGAGGTTCTGGAATCTTCCATGGAATAATTCGAATTAAATAGAGCGAAATTACTGAAACAGGGCCGCTTAAGCCGTATCGAGATAAAATGATCGAATGACGATAATAAGTGGCCCTTATTATTAAAAAATTGGTTATTCTGAAATCTGTTTATTTGTCAATTGATCACTCTTTACTTAATAACCTGTCGCAGATTAACAGACTTAATAAGGACACGTTTGGAGCAAAAGCTGCCACAATCGGAAACTTGGTAAATGTCTAAGTAAATTAATTAGAAGGAGCGTTCAAATAATGAGTGTAGCAATCAGCATAGAAAATGTTGTTAAAAAATTTGGAAAAGAAACAGTTATTGATGGATTATCATTGGATATAAAACCGGGAGAATTTTTTACTTTACTTGGACCGTCTGGTTGTGGAAAGACCACACTGCTTCGTATGATAATCGGGTTTAATACCATCGAAGGCGGTCAGATAAAGATAGACGGAAAAGTAATTAATGATATTCCGACCAATAAGAGAAACATGGGTATGGTATTCCAGAATTATGCCATTTTCCCGCATATGACCGTTAAGGACAATATAGCCTTTGGTTTAAAAAACAGAAAAGTATCGAAAGATGAAATTGAGAAAAAAGTAGATGAAATATTAAAAGTAGTAAAAATCGACCATTTAAAAGATCGTAAGCCGCAAAAATTATCCGGCGGCCAGCAGCAGCGTATTGCTTTGGCAAGAGCCATTGTCATTCATCCGGAAGTCCTTTTAATGGATGAGCCTCTTTCAAATCTGGACGCCAAATTGCGTATCGAAATGCGTAATGCGATAAAACAGATTCAGCAACAGGTGGGAATTACAACCGTGTATGTAACCCACGATCAGGAGGAAGCATTGGCCGTATCCGACCGAATTGCTGTTATGAACGGTGGAGTAATTCAACAGATTGATACTCCGAAAAATATTTATCAACGTCCGGCAAACACATTTGTTTCCACATTTATTGGCCTTTCCAATATCATGAACGGAGTGATTGAAAGCAATGATAATGGCAAAGCCATTGTTCGAATCGGCAATTATAAATTCCAGATGAATAATATCAAGAAAGACGCTGGTTCCGATATACCCGTTAAGGTATCCATTCGTCCGGAAGAATTTATTATAAATAAAGAAACCCAGGAAGGCATACCTGTTACCGTAAAGAACAGTGTTTTCCTGGGAATCGCAACTCACTATTTTGTTGTAACAAATGAAGGACAAGAGATGGAAGTAATACAAAACTCAGATTTAGAAGAGTTAATACCGAACGGATCGAAAATACATTTAAAACTGCAGGTACAAAAGGTGAATGTATTTAATGCCGATGGCTCTGAGAGCTTAATTGATAGGGAGGTTCGTTTATGAAGGCAGGCAAAAAAAGATTAAACATATGGCTGGTTATAACGCTTGCCATATTGGCATTATTCTTGGTTTTTGTTGTGTTTCCGATGGGACTTATTTTGTATAAGAGTGTTTTAATGGAAGACGGAAGTATAAGTTTTGCTTATTTTACAAAATTCTTCTCCAAAAAGTTTTATTGGAGTACCTTGGTTAACAGTTTTAAGGTTACAATCGCTTCCACCCTGGTGTCGGCCGTATTGGGACTGATTATGGCTTATGTATTAAGAAGCGTAAAGATTAAAGGAAGCAAGTTTTTAAATATACTTATTGTTATATCTTATCTGTCACCTCCCTTTATAGGAGCTTACGCATGGGTACAGCTCCTTGGACGAAACGGATTTATAACAAGGATTTTGAATTCCCTGTTTAATGTAAAATTAGGCGGCATTTATGGATTTACGGGTATCGTACTTGTTTTCTCCCTGCAATCCTTTCCCCTGGTTTATATGTATGTATCGGGTGCGTTGAAAAACTTGGATAATTCCCTGAATGAAGCTGCTGAAAGCCTTGGCTGTACTGTATTTCAAAGAGTTTGGAGAATTATCGTACCATTGGTAACTCCAACTTTACTGGCCAGTTCACTGTTAGTTTTCATGCGTGTATTTTCCGATTTCGGTACACCCATGCTAATCGGTGAAGGTTATAAGACATTTCCGGTATTGCTGTATAGCCAGTTTATGGGCGAAGTAAGTACGGATGATCATTATGCCGCCGCGCTTTGTGTTATTGTAATCGGAATAACATTGATTATGTTCTTCTTGCAAAAATACATCGGTAATCGTCTGACTTATTCCATGTCGGCTTTAAAACCGATGGAAGCGGAAAACGCAACCGGAATTCGCAACATTCTTGCTCATATTTTTGTATATGTGGTTGTATTGATTGCAATATTGCCTCAGTTAACCGTAGTGGTTACTTCTTTCCTGGAAACAAAAGGAGCTTCTTATACGGGACAATTTACTCTGGAGAATTATAAGAATATCCTGATGCCAAAGAATATTTCAACAATAACCAACACATATAAATTCGGATTGATTGCAATACTTTTGGTCGTAATAATAGGAGTCCTGGTATCTTATTTGACTGTAAGAAAGAGGTCCTTCTTAACATCCATACTGGATACCTTGACCATGTTTCCTTATATAATACCCGGATCGGTATTAGGAATTTCATTTTTATATGCATTCAATAAAAGACCGTTGCTTTTAAGCGGTACGGCAATTATCGTCATTATTTCTCTGTGTATCCGCAGAATGCCTTATACAATTCGTTCCAGTACAGCTATTATCGGACAGATTAGTCCAAGCATTGAAGAAGCCGCAATCAGCTTAGGAGCTACAGAGATGAAATCTTTTATAAAGATTACGGTACCTATGATGATGGCAGGTGTGCTGTCCGGTGCAATTATGAGCTGGATTACTCTTATCAGTGAATTAAGTTCATCTATTATTCTGTATACAAGCAAAACTCAGACTCTGACAGTGGCAATTTATGCAGAAGTTATTCGCAGCAATTTTGGAAATGCGGCTGCATATTCAACCATTTTGACAATTACAAGTATTATATCATTGCTGATATTCTTTAAAGTATCAGGAAATAATGATATCAGTGTATGATATTGGTATATGAGTTAAACAAATTGATTGCATAACAAAATATCATAGCGATAAGCTATGATATTTTGTTATATGCAACAGCGGTTGGCTGCCACGGGCAGACAATTCGGTTACAAGCTTAAGTAGAAGTATGAGGTCCATACCGGCTGATAACTCCACTTTAACTAATTAGCCAAACGTTTTGCCATTTAAAATTCCGTAGAGGATTAGAAAGGAAGCTATATGGCTGCCAATCGATACAAAAACTATGTACAGAAATCTTTTTTTCGTTACATGTTTTCCATTATATTATTGCTATTTATACTGGTTTTTGCATTTCTGATCATTAATATGAAATGGCTTACCAGAGCGGAAGGTCAGAGTAACAGTAAAAAAATTGCAGAGGTTCTTGAGCGGGAAATAATAGACTGCAAGGAAGGATTAAATGCTCTGGCTACTGATTATCAAATAATTAATGTATGTAAACATAAATCAGATGAACGGACTGTACAGGCTAATCGCCTGCTATATGATTTTTCTAATTCCAGAGAAATTCGTGGGGTATTTATCCTTGTAGACTTGCAGGAAAACATAATATCTTCAAATCTTTATAAGTACAATCAAGGTATATTTTTGCAAAGCTTTCTTCATAAAAATTTAATCAATCATATGCTGAATGAACCTGAAAAAATATTTATGGTTCCAAGCCGGCTGAATTATTCCTATAATCAGACGGGAGACTTGATCTTGAGCCGTACGGTTATGGACGGAGAAAATGTAATCGGCTTTTTGTTTTTTGACTTTTTGGATGAAGAAATATTTCAGGCTGTGTACAAATACAACTTGGATGATGTGATTCTTACGGATCAGTATAATAATTTAATTTTTTCCGTTGGAAGGCAAAGTGAGGATTTCATGGGAAAGTACCCTGTCGGAAACTCCCGGTTTGAAAAAAATCAGGTTATTGCGACGAAGATTAATGGAAAACATTATCTCATAATAAGAAATCCCATTTGCGACAGTGAATTATATCTTTATACATTGGTTTCCATAAATTTTCAATACAGTCTTTTTCGTTACGCTATTTTGTTTCTTATAGTTGTCGGAATAATAATGTTCATTATGCTAAAACCACTTACAGTCATTATTACAAATAAGAATTTATATGCGATAGACGAACTCCGGAAGGCGGTCATAAATATGGGAAACGGTAAAATGGAATACTCATTGCGCCCCCATGTTTTTGAAGAATTTCAGGAGCTGCATGATACCTTCCGTCAGATGGTGCAGCAGCGTGAAGAGCTTCTTAAAAGGAACAGTGAATTAACGGAAAAAAAAAGAGTAATGGAAATAAAACAGCTGGAAGAAAGGATTAATCCTCATTTTGTTTTTAATGTACTGGAAACCCTTCGGTATGAGGTTTTGATTGATGCCGATAAAGCTTCCGAGATGATTATGGCATTTGCGAATATTATGCGTTACAGCATATATTACGGGGATACTATTGTGCCTCTCAAGACGGACATTGAATATGTGAAGGATTATTTAATGTTGCAAAAGATGCGTTATAATCGCCGGTTAACATATAACATTGACATTCCGGAAGAACTTATGGATTGCAAAGTTCCCAAACTGGTGATTCAGACAATTGTGGAGAATTCATTAAAACATGGAATGAAAAATGTGGATTCCATTAATGTAAATATTGACGCTTTCATTGATGATGATTGCCTAAAGCTTATTGTGGAGGATAACGGAACGGGAATAGAAGCGGAAATACTGGACAGATTAATAGAAGATTTGGAAAGGGATGATGTAACCCAAGAGCACATCGGAATGTATAATTCTCACCGGGTTATTCGACTGTTATATGGACCACCATACGGGTTAAAAATTGAAAGTACCTATGGAAAGGGTACGCAGGTAACTATTATCCTTCCAATAATTAAGGGGGATGAGAATGTATAAGGTATTGATTGTAGAAGACGAAGATATTATGCGAAAAGGCCTAATGTTTATGCCTAAATGGCAGGAAATTGATTGCATTGTGGTGGGAGAGGCGGCAAACGGAAAAGAAGGCCTGGAAAAAATCCAAAAACACAAACCGGACATTGTAATTGTAGATATTAATATGCCGGTCATGGATGGACTGGAAATGCTGGAAAAAAGTATCAGAGAATACGGATATGATGCTATTATAATATCCGGTTATGGTGAATTTGATTATGCGAGAAGAGGTATCAGCCTGGGCGTTTCGGAATATCTGCTGAAGCCGGTTAATTATTCCAAACTTTATGAGGCTATACGAAAAATTCAGGCAAAGAGAAATACGGATACGCAAATTCAGAATGCAATTCGCCGGATTGACGTTGAAAAGAAAAAGTACGGAATATTGGAATTTGAGGAGAAAAAAACAGGAGATCGTTATATAGATTTTATGATACAAGAAATTCATGACAATTATTCCAAACGGCTGGTTCTTGCCGATATCAGCAAGAAATGCAAAGTATCCTGCACATATCTCAATGTTAAATTTAAAAACGAAACAGGGTATACATTTAATGATTATTTAAACCGGTACCGTATCCAAAAAGCAGTGGATTTATTAAAAGAAAATAAGTATAAAATTTATGAAATCGCGGAAATGGTCGGATTTTCTGATTATAAATATTTTATTAAGGTTTTTAAAAAATACACCGGTTGTTCTCCGGCACGCTTTATAGGCAAAAGCTGATTTAAAACAAATCACGGAAATAAAACATTAAACGGGGGACTGACATCTATTGCATCCGTTAGAGTCTATGGAGATGATGGCATCGATGTCAGGAACGGAAAAACAGAATAATAAAATGCCTGTAAATAAAGGGTTTTCTAACATTAAGCATTCTTCATGCCGAAGGAGAAATGTCAGAAAACCCTTTTTTATGCCCATGGAGTGTGCAATGCAATATAAATCATAAATTAGCTTTTATGCTTTTTGCCATGCGTTCAGGAATGCTACAGATTTCGATATAGCTTATGGCTTTGATCCGGGAAGTGCCCTTAATGGGAAAATGAATATGAGTTCAAGATGTGCAAGATCCACAGATTGGCAAAACAGGATGCAATTTCATTTGAAACATGGCTTGTATAGGACTATACTTTTGATAAATGTAGAAAACTGTATAATTGGCTCAAAAAATGTATAACACCAATTCAAAAAGATAAGTTGTGATAGAAACTTTTTTTCAGAGAAGAAAGGCGGATTATAGATTTTGGAACAAGAAGAGACATCATCGTTTACAGAAGAATCTTTGATGGCAAATATTCAAAAGAAAAAGACGCTCTATATACCTGTTAAAATGAAGTTTGAACTTAGCCATTTATTTGCTTTATTATGGACAGGACTTTCCATTTATTTATCCATTCCGTGGGTAAGGGATCTGGCTGAAATAGTAACTATGCCATTATCTGTATTTATTATTACAGGAATTGCTTATATTCCCGGTTATATTAATGCCTTTATGGTTATCAGTCTTATTTTTGACAGACAGCCACCTTTTAAGAATGAAAATCCATCAAAGGACATTACAATTCTCATCGCCGCCAGAAACGAAGCCGCGAATATCGATAAAACATTATACTATATTGCAAAACAGGATTATACCGGACATATCAAAGTGTTTGTTATTGATAACGGTTCAAATGACGAGACTTCTCATATTGCTTTATCATCAGGAAAGAAGCTGGATTTGGATATTACTGTGCTTCGTGATAATCACCCGGGAAAATTCAACGCTTTGAATACAGGTTTAAAATATGTTACCACCGACCTTGTAATCACATTGGATGCAGATACCTTGCTGCATCCTTCTGCCGTAAGATATCTGGTTGCGCGTATTGAAAGTTCTCCCGAGAATGTATGCGCTGTCGCAGGTTCGATACTTGTCCGTAACAGCCGTGAAAACATTATCACAAAGATACAGGAATGGGATTACTTTCTTAGTATTGCTTCCATCAAAAGGCTGCAGGGATTATATCAGGGAACATTGGTAGCTCAGGGAGCTTATAGCGTTTACAAGACGGATTGTGTCCGTAAAATCGGTGGGTGGCCGGATGCAATAGGAGAAGATATTGTGCTGACATGGGACTTGTTGAAGCATAATTGGTCAACATATTTTGAACCAATGGCTGTTGCATTTACCGATGTTCCAAATACTTTTCGTGCCTTTGCAAGACAAAGATCCCGCTGGGCGCGCGGTATGATTGAGGCTCTAAAAAGAATAAAACCAATACAGCAGCCGCAGCTTTATACGAAATATATGACCGGTATAGACCAGATAATACCATACATAGATTTATCGTATACTTTCTTTTGGCTGCCCGGGCTTGTTTTAGCATGCTTCGGCATATTCTGGATCGTTGGACCCGCAACTTTAATGGTACTTCCGCTTACGTTAATCAGCTATTCCATTTTATATACATATCAAAAATATGTATTCAGAAAACTTAATTTAAGAGTCAGGAAAAATTATTCAGGCTTATTGCTGTTTTTGATATGCTATCAAATGATTATGTCACCTGTTTCAGTCTGGGGTTATGCGCAAGAGGTTTTCAAAGTCAAAAGGGTATGGAAATAACACTTAATGGAATCTGGCGTATGTGTTAATAATTAAGCAAATAAAATCATTTATAATTACTGTTACAGACAAAGTCTTTTTTTAAACAAAAATCGGTTTGTTGTTGACTTTTTACGAAAGAATTGATAATATTTTCACAATATGAAATTGGATCCAATAACATTGTAAATTTAGATGTGCAAAGATTAACTTTTCAATAAATAATTTAGCGGAAGGATAACATTGGTACCTACATGCTCTTAAGGGGATTGTATACTTTCTGACAATTACTATAATGGCTTATAGCAATATGATTTAATTCTTTATCATATGTGAGCAATATTTTACTATAAGGGGATATGTATTATGAAAAGTGAAATAGAAAGAAACTGGGATGAAATGTCCAAAGCATACGAAGAATTTACAGAGAATAAAGATTCATATAGTTATGTAATCGAATGGCCATGTATTCAAAAAATGCTGCCTGATCTGAATAATAAAAGAGTCTTGGAATTGGGTTGTTCAGCAGGAAGGTTTTCATTCCTTTTTGAAAAAGAAAATCCACTTTCTGTCACGGGAATAGATATTTCTGAACAGATGCTGAATATTGCCAGACAAAAAGCGGTAAGCATGGGATCAAAGGTTAAGTTTATTAAAGGTGATATATGCAATTTAGATACATTAATCAATGAAAAATTTGATTTCATATTTTCATCAACAACTTTTCACTATATTAAAGATATCGGTAATCTGTTTAGAAATATATATAATGCCTTGGAGAATAGAGGAACCTGCATCGTATCTCTTATGCATCCGGTTTATACTGCACAATACCCGGTTGATAAAAATGGGGAATTCCCATCTGATGATGAATGGGTTGTAAGATATTTGGATAAGAGTAAAAGGGCATATGTCCAGCCATGGATAGAATTCAATGATAAGATTGAAAATTTTTTAAGCGTAAGTTACCACCATACGGTGAGTGATTATTTTAACGCTATTATCAATGCCGGGTTTAAGATTGAACAAGTAGAAGAGCCCTATCCTCCTGAAAGCTGGAAGCAAAATTGCTTTGGTCGTTATAATGCGTTTATAGAAACTCCAAGTTACATGATTATAAAAATGTCAAAGTAATTTAAAATATAATTTTTAGATAACATCATCGTCCCTCAAAATCTGGACGAACGGATACATTTATAGAGCCTCATTATTATAATGGGGCTTTTTATAATGATAAATGCAAAGAACAATGACAGCGGCAATCTTCAAAGTACAATTAACTGATTATAGAAAACTGGATTTATAGTAATTGCCAGAATAGTAGTGATAATGTAATAAAACTAATAATGTACATAAATAACTAAATTTACAAAAAATTGACCTCAAAAAGTTTTGAATCGGATGACCGTTAAGGACGAAATCCCTTAACGGTTTTTTATATGTATTCAGCCCTGCATTAAGGAGGGGTATATGTTTTTATTCAGCCCTGCTTTCTGATAACGGGCGTGTCGGATGGACATTAAAGTATTTTCAAAAGTATAACGTTTACAGAAACCGACAGGATCCTATAAACATTTTATAAGAAAATATGGAAAAACTGTTTGACATTTTATAGTAAAATGCTTACATTAAAGAAGAAATGTATTTTTCAGGATACTATACAATACAGGATTTATTTGGAGGTATTCCGGTGATAAAAAGGTTCTTATTTATACTGTCGGAACTGGATAGATAATTATGATCGGAATCAAAAGCTTATGAAAACCGAATGGCCATGATACATCATGTTCCAGGATGCAGTTAAAATAATTACACTATTAAAGGGGGATTATATTATGGAAAGTATGATCAACAGGAGTTTTGATAACCTGGCACAACGAAGCATTTATTATTTTTTGGTCACCTATCCGTCTTTTATTTCTATTAGTTCCGACTATGCAGATACAGATGATCAAAAAGCAGCCTATGAATTTATAAAGGGTGTTTATGATAAACTGTATGATAATCCTTCTTTGCTCGGATTTAAGCTTGAGCCGGATGACAGTTTCGGTGATTGGGAACTGCAAAAATCTAAGCCGGATTTGGCTTCGGCAATCCGCAAAGTCATTAAAAAAGTCGAAGAGTTTATTGCCGTGTTGTGGGGAGCGTCTTTTTATGGACAGACGGAAGGAAATTTTCTGGTGGTAAATAAACATGATATGGAGATAAAACCTTCGTTTCTGAAACAGCTTGCGGCCTTCGGAGTGAAATCCGCCAGGAATGAAAATGAATACATATTGGAGTTTCCTTTCAATGTAAATGGTTTAAAGCTGCTTGCTGAGGTATCGGCACAAAATGTAAAATCATCAACAGGCAGCACACAAAAACTATATCTGCTTTTTTCAAGAGGGGTATTTGATACAACAGCGCCGTGGACCAGAGAAGTATTCGGCAATATGTTGGATGACCGGGATCCCTTTGATAAGCTCATTGATTTCCTGGAACAGAACGGGTACAAGCGGATAGATAACAAAGAATACAATAATCAAATTTCCCTTGATTACATAAAAAGTTACGGTAAACCTGATGACGAATTAAAATGGGCATGGGCGGAGCGTACTCATGGCGGTATTGAAGTGTTTTATGAGGAAATCAGGAAAAACCAGCCTTTAATCGCCATGCGTATTCCTTATTTCAGGGAAATTTTGATGAATAACGGGAAAATGAACCGGCGGGTCAAGGACTTTGTAATTTCCTATGCCAAAAAGTGTGACGGATGCCGTTATTGCGTACAGACAGACAAAACCGGTAAAAAGCCGCTTGCTTGTGTTTCGATTGATGAATACAGGCTTTGTCCTATGTTTGCAGGTTTTCAGTACCGATGGAAGACATTGGATGATAATACGGTTTTAGGCATAATTGGTATGCTGAAATTCATTGATGAAATATTTGCTGACAGGAAGTGCTGAAATATCGATTAAATCAAACTAAGTTGGACTATTGTGTTGATGTGATGTAAATACGGTGTGGCACCATAAGAAAAACCTTAAAATAAATTAATTTTATTGCTATAAAAAGATAAGGCCTACGGACTTTCGGTAATAAATACTGATTGCTGGAAGCCTTATTTTTTATTTGGAGAATGAACCGGAATATGAAAATAAAGTAAGATGTCTATGTTCTATTTTTACTGGACAAGGAAAGTTACAGGTTTTAAGATACATTTTTAAGACAGGTTAAAAATTTGGAAGATGACAAATTAAAGCTATTTTGATTTTTGAGTGTTTATATTAGCAAAGCTTAATGGTTGGGGAATAACCGGAAAAACACTTTGCGTTAATTTAAAAAAATGATATCATGATAATGTCCAATAAATATATTGTGTTATATATAAGATTATGATGTGCTGTTATCAGCTGAAGAAAATCATAAAATTTGAATTAAACTAAGTGTAATTTTGTCACATAAGAAATTAATAAGAGGAGGATACGACGTGAAAATTTCAAAAAAAGACGCGCTTTTGTGGTTTGAATTTTTTTCAATGCTGCCGGAAGATGAGGAACTAATGGTTAAACAGCAGGAAATCGTGTATGCCACCTTTGCGCAAATAGAGGCGGCAGTTGAGTATAGAAACAATATGCTTATGTCTGAAATAAAAGGCTTAAAGACTTTGGAAAACAGGACTTATTTTGTGGGAGATGAAAGCAAATTCTCAAAAGGATGCCGTTCATGCCTATTGGGTACCGGTTTGTGCGCAATCAGGAAAACAAATAAATGCAACCTGAGATGCAAGTTCTGTTATGATTATGGAGAAATAGACAACATGCCCCCCGTCGGAGAGGGAATGTGGGAAATTGGAGGTACTAAGTTCTACGAGAAGGATATTGATTTGCTCCTTTCCGTCTATCCAAAGCCCACAGGCGTTTCCTATGTTTATTTGGAGCCATTCATGGAAATCGAAGAATATTATCCGGTGATTAGGAAATTCAGCAAGGCAAATATTCATCAGCATCTGTATACAAACGGCCTTCTGGCCACTGAAGAAACACTTAAAGCATTGGGAGAAGCCGGCCTGGATGAAATACGGTTCAATCTTGCAGCCACGAACTGTTCGGACAAAGTTATTGAGAACATAGGGATAGCCAGGAAATATATAAAAAGCGTCGGTATTGAATCTCCGATGACTCCCGAATTCTATACGACTTTTCTTAAGAAAAAGCAGGATATCCTGAGTGTGAAACCGGACTTTATCAATTTGGCGGAGCTTCATCTTAATGAAAACAACATAGGCAATTATTATGGGGAGAACATGTATATTTCAAGGCAGGGATACATATCGCCGATTTGGAGCAGGGAATTGACCCTAAAGTTAATGAAAATAGCTGATGATGAGAAGTGGGATCTAGTAGTGCATGATTGTTCAAACTATACTAAATTTGCCCGTGGGTTAAATCTGGGAAGCAAAGAGGGAAAATGGTTCGGAGCAAGCAATTATGGCTGCGAGTTTTCCAGAATTCCATATGAAGCGTTCCTGCCTATACTGCGTGATGACAATTTTAAATTTTTAAGTGAGGAAGAATTACCGGATGGATACAAACCCGGAGAGTTGATCTTGTAGACAGTCCCGAATTTGTAAACTTAAGTATACCGTGCTATTACAACTATTACAAGTAATATAATGCTTGAAGTTTCTAAATATATATCAATCTATACCGTGCAGGTACGCTTACAGCGGAAAAGCTAAATAATATCAGACTGCGTGTACAATAGAGGAGAGATTAAATGAGACTTATTTTTGTGCGGCATGGCCATCCCGACTATATAAACGACTGCCTGACAGAGCTTGGTCGCATACAGGCCAAACAGGCAGCAGAGCGCCTTAAGGGAGAAGGAATTGAAAAAATATATTCGTCACCCTGCGGCAGAGCTTATGAAACGGCGGCATATACGGCATCCATGCTTAATCTTGATATCATAAAACTGGATTTCATGCGGGAGATTTCATGGGGAAGCATTGACGGAACGCCAATATATGCGGACGGCCATCCATGGAATGTGGCCGACAGTGCTCTTTTGGGCGGTGTTGATTTCTTCAGCAAAACCGACGAAGAAAAGATATGGAAAAACAACATTGTGGCTTATGAAAAAGAGAAGGTATGTAAATCTTTTGATGAATGGCTGGAAAACCTGGGTTACAGACGCGAAAGAAACCTATACAGAGTCGTCGGCAACGATACAGATAAGAGTGTGGCTTTGTTCAGCCATGGGGGTTCATCCACGGCAGTTTTGTCCCATTTATTAGATTTACCGTTTGCATATTTACTGACAAGACTTTGCCCTGATTTTACAGCCATCACAATTTTGAATTTTGGTAATCAGAAAGATGAGCTTGTCATACCACGCATAGAAATAGCAAATGACACAAGGCACATAAAATCCGGCGGCATTACATACGGTCGATAAAGAACTGCAAAGACGGGAGGTAATAATGCGGACTAGAATTGAAACGGAGAGAATGTTTCTTATCCTTGCCAGTGATGAGGATATGGAGGAACTTATTGCGAAATCTTCCAATGAAGTGATGAAAAAAGCTTATTCTGAGATGCTGGAAGGCGCAAGGCAGCATCCTGATAAAAGGGCTTTCTATGCCGCATGGCTTATGAAGCTTAAAGACGATACGGCAAGACATATTGGAGATCTCTGTTTTAAAGGAATTACAGAAGACGGTATGGTTGAAATTGGATACGGAATTAAGCCGGAATATGAAGGAAACGGTTATACGACCGAGGCGGTGCTTGCCCTTGCCCAATGGGCATATGAGAGACCCGGTGTAACTCGGGTTGAGGCGGAAGCGGAAGAAAGCAATACCGCATCAATAAGAGTTCTTAATAAAGCCGGATTTATTCCGACCGGAGTAATGGGTACGGAAGGCCCTCGTTTTGTTTTTAAAAGCGGCAAATAACAGATACATTCGGTGTTCGTACTGGTGACATTAATTTGATTTTTTATAGATATGTTTCAACTTTATAGATATGTTCCCGTAAATGCCATTTCAAAAAAAGCCGCTTGTGATATCAATACAATATGATTTGGCATTAATAAAATAAATATGCTTTAAATATATAAAAATCATATGTTTCGAGATTTATGCTCAGAAAGGGAAATGAAACAATATGAAAATTAAAATAAATGATCCGGATCCCGAATTGTTTTTGCAGCTATATACGTCTGTAGGATGGGATCCGCCTTGCAGGGAACAGGTTGAAACCGCACTTAAGTATACTTATGCTACATTTGCTGCTATGGATGGGGATATTCCCGTGAGAACGGTTCGGTTTCTTGGCGATGGCGGTATGTCATTCTATCTTAATGACTTTGCGGTTGTTCCGGAATATCACCATTAACCTGTAATATGTAAATAATTTTCGGAGTGAGTGTATGAAAACAGTGGGTATCGTGGCCTGTTCCAACGGACAAAAGGCGGAATTCAAGAAGCAAAATGATGAGCTGATTAACTATTTGGAATCAGTTGGTAATAAGGTTATTCAAAGCAATTGTATCTATGAAAAAAACGGGGCCTTTTCGGGTACCGGAAAAGAACGTGCCGGTGAGCTGATGAGAATGTTCAATAATCCGGAAGTTGAAGAAATATATGATATTTCAGGCGGCGATCTGGCAAATCAGGTACTTGATGAACTGGATTACACGGCAATTAAGAAGAGCAGGGCTATTTTTTGGGGCTATAGTGATCTAACGACTATAATTAATGCAATATATTCACAGACAGGTAAATGCGGCGTTCTGTATCAGGTCAGGCATTTGGTCTTCGGCAGTCATGTTGAAAAGCAGCGTTACAGATTTGAAAACAGAAAAGAACTGTTTAATCCGTCTTTCGTTATGGTTCAGGGAAAAACAATGGAAGGCATTGTTGTCGGCGGAAACATCCGGTGCTTTTTGAAATTGGCAGGAACCAGGTATTTCCCTGATTTAAGGAATAAACTTTTGCTGCTGGAGGCATATGGAGGAGAAGTGCCTCAGATGACGGCTTATCTGGCTCAGTTAAAGCAAATAGGGGCTTTTGAGCAGGTAAACGGTATCTTGCTGGGGACTTTTACAAAGATGGAGGAAAGTAACTGTGTCCCGGATATTGTTACCCTTGTGAAAGAGTTCGCCGGCTATACGGTTCCGATTGCCCAAACCCGGGAAATTGGCCATGGCAGCGATTCAAAAGCAATCATAATCGGAGAAAGATTTAGAATAAAGAAATAATCATCATGCGCTTGCCAAATGGTGAGCATTGCTTATAGCACTGTTCTGTCACTATATTTATTGATTGATATACGAAGAGTAATTAGGATAGTCGGTTGCCTGTAAAGTTATTTAAGATGTAACCATTTTCCGATAAAAAACATTTATAAGTAAAAATATACATTGCAGAGTATGGTATATAATTTGCTTATACCAATGAGCATATGAAAAGAGGATTATTTATGGATTCGCCAATTATAAAAGAATGTTTAAAGGATTGCGTTCTTTGCCCCAGGGAATGTCATGTGGACAGAACCGGCGGTAAAAGAGGATATTGCAAAACCACCGATGAATTGGTGGTTGCAAGAGCGGCTCTCCATATGTGGGAGGAACCTTGCATATCGGGCAATGAAGGCTCGGGTACGGTATTTTTCTCCGGATGCGCTCTTGGGTGTGTATATTGCCAGAACAGGAATATATCAAAAGGTCTGGCAGGTAAAATTATTACAATAGAAAGACTTGCGGACATTTTCCTGGAGCTTCAGGATAAGGGAGCCAATAATATAAATCTGGTTACTCCGAGCCACTATGTTCCGCATATTATAGAGGCTTTAAACATCTCACGCAAAAACGGACTCAATATACCTATTGTATACAATTGCAGCGGCTATGAGAAAGTGGAAACTTTGAAACTGCTTGAAGGTTATGTCGATGTGTATTTGCCCGATTTCAAATATATGTCGGACGAGCCGGCTATAAAATACTCCAGTTGCAGGGATTATTTCACAGTCGCGTCAGCGGCAATTGAAGAAATGGTCAGGCAGGTAAGGGAAACACGCTTTGATGAACGGGGCATAATGCAAAAAGGCGTTATAGTAAGGCACCTGACGTTGCCGGGATATCTGGAAGATTCCAAGAGAATTATAAAATACTTATATGAAACCTATGGGGACAGGATTTATCTCAGCATTATGAACCAATATACTCCGATAACAAAGAATGCTGTATACCCGGAGCTTAACAGAAAGATAACCGAAGAAGAATATGAAGAACTTGTTGATTATGCAATTGAAATCGGGGTTGAGAACGGATTTATACAGGAAGGAGATACGGCTTCGGAAAGCTTTATCCCGGAGTTTGACGGAGAAGGTGTATAGCTGATGGATCAGAAAATATTGTGATTACAGCAGTTTTTATTGTATTTTTGGGCTTGATTTTCATACAGTCATATTTCAGAGGAATAGTTAGATTAAATAATTAAATATTAATAAAGATAAGGGAGTATGAAGGAAATATGACAGTGGAAGATAAAATATTGCTTCAATTAAAAAAACAGTTTCCCGGAACTTTGATGGAATTACCGGAGAAATTCAAAATGACTGATGAAAACGGAAAAACTGTCTGGAAATATCATAAGGATGGCTCGGTTTTTTATTACTCAGACAAATTAAGGTTTTACTATAATACATATGAGGAAAATCTTTTTGAAAATACTCTGATTAATCATAAAAAAGATTTCGAAAGAGCGGCAGGTCAGGAAATCAAATACAATAAATACGGTGTTCAGAAAATGGCTGCTATTAAATCTTCATCGGCTTTATTGTTTAACACGTTAGGCGATAATGATTTTATTGTTATTAAAGGTGAAATAATTCCAAATGGAAAGTATCATCTTAAATATGAAAAACCTCTGCCTGCAATAGATCCTAGGTTCCCGGCGTATATTGACGGTTATTTGGAAAATAAAAGAGGTGTTTTCGTTTTCATTGAAAGTAAAATGCTCGAATATCTACAGAAGCCGAAAAATCTTAAAAAATCATATCTGGATTGCAAAAAATATCAATTATGGAATTTTAATTCACAAGCAGCTGAATCTTTTCAGAAATTATTTAGACAAATCTGTGATGAATCTATGACTACAACAAATGATGAATATAAACCGAAAACAACATATGATATCTTCCAAATCCTAATTCACAGCATGGCAATATTAACTTATTTGTTAAAGAAGAAAGAAAATGTAAAAAAAGTATTCCTCATAAATACGGTATGGAACATTCCCAAGGAGTCTGACGGCTTTATGGGAGATTTAAAAAACAAATACAGGGAGTATTGGGACAGTGAAGTTAAAGGCGCAGAACAGTTCAGCAAGGATTTCGTGCCGGAAATTCAAAGAATTTATAAAACAGCATTAGGCAATGATGTAATATTCTCGTTCATTTTTTTGAGATGGAGCGAATTTAAAGATATGATCGAAATGGACGAAGAGAGAAAAGAATACTTAAAAAAATATGAACTCTGATTAATTTGGCAGAAATGCTGATTTCATAATTCCAATATTGTCAATGCCAGATATATTTAGAATGACTGAAAATATATGTAAATAAAACGCTTATGGCCATTGGGTTTTATCTTTAATTCATCAAAATACGATTAATATAGTCAATATTATTACCAAGAAAAGTTCAAAAAAGTAACTGTAAATTAAGGTTTTCGGTGTTGGAGTATCCGAATAAAAGAAGACAGGCCGGAGCATCGGAAACCTTATTTTATTTATTGAGAGGTCACATTAGGAATTTGGATACCGGCAAAATAAATCCAAAAAATTAAAATATATCTGAAAAAGGTTAAATGAACTATTTTAATTAATTTCTGAGTTGACAATTATGGTTTAATTTGTTAGACTAACGCTATGATGGTTTATTGCATTAGACTAAGAGGTGAGGTAATAATGGAAAAGTTTAAAGTATATGATGCTGAGTACAAATTTATGGATATTGTGTGGAGGCATGCGCCGGTGAAAAGCAGCGAACTGGTTGAACTTGCGAGTAAAAAACTGGGATGGAAGAAATCCACTACATATACCGTTATAAGACGGCTATGTGACAGGGGAATAATCGAAAATAAAGACACCATGGTTTATGTGTTGGTTGATCGCGAGCAAGTGCTGCAGACGGAGAGTGAAGAACATATCAATAAATTCTATGACGGGTCATTAAAACTTTTTTTCAGTACATTTCTTAAGAAAGAAAAGCTTACTGCTGATGATATAAATGAACTTAAAAAAATAATTGAAGAATGTGAGGCGGGTAAATGATACTGGAAAATATATTTTTGACAGTAATAAATATGAGTATTACGGCTTCAATAGCGGCTTTAATAGTTATATTGCTGCGTCAGCTGTCGGAAAGAAAATTGTCAAGAAATTTCATTTATGCGGCGTGGGTCATAGTACTGATAAGACTGTTGGTTCCGATTTCAATAAAATCTGATTTTAGCATCTTCAATATAATGAAATTGCCTGTCATTACAACCGAAAAAACATCAGAAACCGCAGGTAGTGTCTCTCAGGGTGCGGTTGATACCGGAGACAAGGATAATGAAAATTACAACGGAATCATTAATGAAAATGTTGATGAAGAAAATAATACGTATATTAATAATAATATGGCAAACAGCAATCACGGTGCAGATAAATACGCAGATGAAGACGGGCGCTCCGTCAAATCTGAGCCTGTATTTGTTATGTCCTGCATATGGCTGTCGGTTTGCCTGATTTTGCTTGCTTTGTGTATATATGCTTATATAAAATTAACAATAAAATTTAGGACGGCAGTTCTGTTTAATGATAACGGATTGCTTGCGGAAGCATTAAGGAAACTCAAATTAAAACGGAAAGTAAAAATTTATGTTTCTGACAGGACAGATACGCCTGTTGTATCAGGCATTGCAAATGTCCGGATCATAATCCCTGCTTTTCTCGCTGACGATCGCTGCGGCAAAGAGCTGGAATACGTAATTACCCATGAGTTGGTTCACATTAAGCGCTATGACAATATTACCAGGCTGTTGGCTGTTCTGTCATTATGCATTCATTGGTTCAATCCGTTAATGTGGCTCTGTTTTGCATTATATCAAAAGGATATGGAGATATCCTGTGATGCCGGAGTCCTGGCGGCCTATGATTATGATATACGAACCGAATATGCAAATTCACTTTTAAATGTTGCGGTAAAGCAAAATAATCTGCTGTACGGAGTGGTTCTTGCATTCGGAGAAAGCAGTATAAAGAGCAGAATGAAGGAAATTATGAGGTTTAAAAAGAACAAAGTCCGGTTCGGGGTTATTACGGTATTGTTTCTGGCAGTTTTTGCTTTTATACTTTTAACAAACGGACAAAATGACAATAGTGTAAAAAACAGGAACACCGTAATAAATAACGAAACCCTGAATAGTCTTCTGGAACACAGAAGCAGGTATATCGGTGATGCCAGCAATGTAAGCAATTTGCTTGAAAAACTGCCGTATGGCAAGTATAAGGAAGGCATTGAGCTTTATACTGTAAGCGAGCCATATGGAATTACCGTAAATTACATGCTGGACAATAATAATGAATCTGATGAAGATACAGACGCACTTGAGAAGGCAAAACCTGTACTGCTTGATAATGCCCTGATACTTTTTTCACTTATTGAAAATGTTGAAACGGTTAAATTTAACATTTTACCGTCCGATAAGGTGGTACAGTTTGAAAGGACACAACTGCAGCAATATTTTGACAGAGACTTGTGGGAGTATTCAGGCAGTCGGGAAGATTTTGAAAAATTCCTGCTGGATATTAATTTTAAGATTTTTGTGTTTCCGGAGAAATACAGCCTGGCTATATCATCGTTACCGGGAATGCAGATTTCGATAGGATTGAATGCGGAATATTATGATGCAGCCTATAGGATAAAATATTCGACAGAAAACGGTTCTCTGCTTACAAAGGACTTAAATGACCGCAGGATTATAGATCATGGAAAATCATTGGAATTCACATTGGCTCAAACAGAGACGGTATACTGGGCCCCTTATAATATGGACGACACTGTCAGTGAAATTATAGTCACAATTTCCGTTTTGAATAAAAACGGTGATATAATTATAAGCAAGCGCATCAGGGTGGACAGGGAAGATGAGCACATTTATACTGTAAAACCGTCTTACGATATCAGCTATGATTATGTCATTCAGGATACGGATTGGCATTATGAAGAATGAATGCCGTATGCATAATAACAGCTTAAATAATCCGTTATATAGCCATAAGCCATTATATAGAAAGGATGTGCCAGTATGAAAATCAATTTCTTTTGCAATGAAAAGGGTAATCCTATGCTCTTGTTGGGATTGCAGAGTCATAACTCCTCTACCGGAACCAAATTAATTGATAAAGCCATTCAGGCTGTTAAGGCCTATGGAGGAAATGTTTTGGAAGCACCGGTTTATTGGTACAGGCTTGAACCTGAAGAAGGAGTTTATGATGTGACACATGTACGTGAACTAATAAGAAAAGTCAGGGATGCCGGCCTTAAATTAGTAATACTGTGGTTTGGGGCAAATAAAAACGGCCATCCGACCTATACGCCGGAATACATAAAAACAAACCCGCAAAAATACCGCCTGGCAATCGGGCCTGACGGAGCACCCGTTCCTTCATTATCGCCTCATTGTAAAGAAACTATGGAGGCCGATAAAAGGGCTTTTGTTCAGCTGATGAAATGCATAAAAGAGGAAGATACGCATGGTACGGTCCTGGCTGTACAGGTGGAAAATGAGACAGGTTTAGCCAACACGGACAGGGACTATTCGGATATAGCCGAACAGGATTTTGCAAAACCCGTACCTGAAGAAATAAGGGATATAATTATTGAAGACAGCGGCGCAACAAAAGCGGACAATACATGGAGGGGACAATTCGGAAGATATGCCCATGAGGCTTTCAGCGCATGGCATCATGCGGTATATGTCAACCAGATAGCGGCTGCGGGTAAGGAGATTTACGACATACCGATGTATGTAAATGCCATGCTGGGTGATTTATTTGGGGAAGGCGGCATATCCTACAATTCCGGAGGCCCGGTTGTAAGAGTTTTGGATATTTGGAAGAAAGGAGCTTCCGCCATAGACATATTATCGCCCGATATATATGTATCCGGCAAAGAGGAATATGAATACTTCTGTAAATCATATAATAGGGAAGATAATCCCTTATTCATTCCTGAATCTTTCTTTATGGGCATGCCGGCTGCCTTAAATGTTATCCGTGCGGTGGCAAAATATGGAGCAATAGGTGTTTGTGGGTTTGGCGCAGAATCTTATGTGGATGATAACGCAAACTTGCGTGATGATGCAAAATTAGTGGCAGTATCCCTTAAAACCATAAATAATATGGCTCCGCTTCTAATCAAATACCACGGAACAGACAGAATACATGCCATTATCCAGGAAGAGTTTACAAAGAATCAGGTGATTAAACTTCCCGGTTATTATATAATAGCCAGATTTGAAGGCAGAAGAATCAATAAAAACAGCAATGATACAAGGGGTCGGGGCATACTGGTGCAGACCGGTGAGCACGAATTTTATCTTGCCGGTACCAACATTGGCTTGGACTTTATCAAAAGGCCCAAGGCCGATGACGATAATCCTTTTATCCGTATCAGATCCCGCCAGGCCACTCAGCTTAACTTTTTAACAGTTGAAGAAGGGCATTTTGAAAACGGTGAATGGGTGACGGATTTTTACAGGAACGGGGACGAGGCCAATTATGAACTATATGTAAATGACGGGGAGATAGTCCGCATCCGGTTAAACCCCGAACTTGGCATATAGGTAGGTACATTACCTTCCGGCGTTTATGTTTTCGAAAAAATTAAATGATCATTTATTCTATGAATATGCCTGCTGTTATGTCATAGTAAATTACAATGCATGATCCTTTTATTTCAATGGAATACTATTCTAAAAAAAGAGAAAGGATAGTTAACCATGAATGAAAAGGACATGTATACAGCGGATGAGATAAAAGCTCAAAAACAGCCTGTACCTGGAAAAGAAAGCAGGATGAATCCCGAACCAATATATGATAATCCCGAAAAGAAAGGCACGGGCAGGTTAAAATCCAAGACCGCCATCATAACAGGCGGAGACAGCGGGATTGGCAGGGCCGTTTCCGTCGCATTCGCGAAAGAAGGCTGTAATGTTGTTATTGTATATAATATTGCAGACGATGATGCCAATGAGACAAAGAAAACTGTGGAATCCTATGGAGGAAAGGCCTTATTGATCAAGGGCGACATAGGGGACAGCGGATTTTGCAATGAAGTTGTGGAAAAAACTCTGAAAGAATTTAAAAGTATCGATATTCTGGTAAACAACGCCGCCGAACAACATATACAAAAGTCCATAGAGGATATTACAGACGAACAACTGCTACGAACATTTAAGACCAATATATTTTCCATGTTCTATCTGACAAGAGCCGCATTACCGCATATGAAAGAAGGCAGCGCAATTATTAATACCGGCTCAGTGACGGCATACAAAGGAAATAAAGATTTACTGGATTATTCTGCGTCGAAAGGAGCCGTGACTGCATTTACAAGATCTTTATCTCAGAGTCTGGCAGACAGGAAAATCCGGGTAAACCAGGTTGCACCCGGGCCGATATGGACACCACTTATTGTATCCACTCTAGATAAGAGCGCCATTGAAAACTTCGGCAAGGAGACGCCGCTTAAAAGGCCGGGACAACCGGTTGAACTGGCAGAAGCCTATGTCTATCTGGCATCATCCGATTCTTCCTATATGACAGGACAGACCATTCATATCAACGGCGGTTCGATTGTAAACGGGTAAATTTATAGAAAAAGAAATAAATCAAAATGTGGATTTTCATTCATTATTTCTGTTAAACCTTCTGATATATGTTAATTTGTGCATATAAAAGTTCTATATAAAAACCAAATATTAATATTCAGTAAAACGAAAGATTGTTGTTATTTGAAAAAATAAAGATTAATATTATAAAAATATAGAAAATAAAAGGTTCCCGCACCTGTTCTTATTTTGCCTTTTATACCGGACAGGTAATGTGTGGGAACCTTTATTTATGGTGTTTTATTTATATAAATTAACTTATAATAGAACAGCAGCAATATGCACAACCCAAGCGGCAAACCAGGCGATGAAACACTGCCAAACAATTACACCGAAGGCCCATTTTGCGCCCAGTTCTCTCTTGATAGAAGCAATGGCTGCGACGCATGGAGTATATAAAAGGGAGAATACCAGGAGTGATGCCGCGGCGGTAGGAGTTATTACGGCAGTAATATCCTGATCGAACAGGATCTTAAATGTAGACACAACATTTTCTTTTGCCATAAATCCGCTTATCAGGGACGTACAAATTCTCCAGTCACCCAGTCCGAGAGGCCGCATTATTGGCGTTAACCATCCGGCGACAATCGCAAGGATGCTGTCCTGTTGATTTGCAACAAAATTGAAATGAGGGTCAAAGCTCTGGAGAATCCAAATAACGATGGACGCCAGGAATATGATCGTAAATGCTCTCTGCAAAAAGTCTTTAGCTTTTTCCCAAAGAAGCCTCCATACGTTTTGTGCGCTGGGCAGGCGGTAATTGGGCAGTTCCATAACGAAAGGCACTGCCTCGCCCTTGAAAAGTGTGCCTTTATACAGCAGAGCAATGATAATACCGACAATGAGGCCAAGAAAATAAAGGCCGCTCATGATAAGAGCCTTATATTTCGGAAAGAATGCATCAACGAAAAAGGCGTATATCGGCAGTTTTGCCGTACAACTCATAAACGGTGTCAGCAAAATTGTCATTTTCCTGTCCCGTTCACTGGGCAGAGTGCGGGTGGACATGACTGCCGGAACGGTACAGCCAAACCCGATTAACAAAGGAACTATGCTTCGTCCGGAAAGTCCGATTTTACGAAGCAGTTTGTCCATGAAAAAGGCTACACGGGCGATATAGCCGCTGTCCTCAAGTAAAGAAAGAAAGAAGAACAGCGTAACAATAATCGGCAGGAAACTTAATACGGTTCCGACACCTGTAAAAATTCCGTCAATAATAAGTCTGTGCAGAGCATCGTTTACGTTTAGTACAGTCAGTCCCTGATCGGTAAGTTCTATCAGTTTATCTATACCAAGCTCCAGCCAGCCTTGAAGCGTGCCTCCGATCACATCAAAGGTGAGCCAGAAAATGACTCCCATTATCAATATAAAAATCGGAATTGCCGTCCATTTGCCTGTAAGAATACGGTCTATCTTTTCACTTCGTATACTTTCTTTGCTCTTTTGAGGTTTAGTCACGCAGGAATCACATACTTTTTTTATAAAGGCATATCGCATATCGGCAATTGCAGCGTGCCTGTCCAGTCCCCGTTCTTTTTCCATCTGGATAACGATATGCTCTATTGTGTCCTTTTCATTTTGGTCGAGCTTAAGTTGTGCAATAATCAAAGGATCATTTTCAACCACTTTACTTGCCGCAAAGATGGGAGGAATCTGGGCGCTCTTTGCATGATCCTCGATCAGGTGGTAGATACTGTGCAGGCAGCGGTGAACGGCGCCTCCCCGGTCGTTTTCATCACAGAAATCCTGACGCAGAGGTTTTTCCTGATAATAAGCCACATGAATTGCGTGTTCAACGAGCTCATTTATTCCCTGATTTTTAGCCGCGGAAATCGGAACCACGGGAACGCCGAGCATAGCTTCCATTGTGTTTATGTCTATGGTTCCGCCGTTTGACGTAACTTCATCCATCATATTAAGCGCAACTACCATAGGAAGATCCATTTCCAGCAATTGCATGGTAAGATACAAATTGCGCTCTATATTGGTGGCGTCTACTATGTTGATAATGGCTTTCGGTTTTTCATAAAGAACAAAATTACGGGATACAATCTCTTCATTACTGTACGGAGACATAGAGTAAATTCCGGGTAAATCTGTAACAAGGGTTTCAGGATGCCCTTTGATGACTCCGTCTTTGCGATCTACCGTTACGCCGGGAAAATTACCGACATGCTGATTGGCTCCGGTAAGCTGATTAAAAAGAGTGGTCTTGCCGCAGTTCTGATTTCCAACCAGCGCAAAGGTTAATGTTGTACCTTCAGGTAACGGTTTACCGCTGCTTTTTGCATGAAATTTTCCGCCCTCACCCAGATTCGGATGAATAGTCTTTTGCGTGATCCGTTTCCGGTTTACTTTTGTTGAAGACTGAATTACCTGTTTAACCTCGATTTTTTTTGCATCATCCAACCTAAGAGTCAATGCGTAACCGTGGATTATCACCTCAACGGGATCACCCATCGGTGCGTATTTGACAATAGTAACTTCAGCACCCGGTATCACACCCATATCAAGCAAATGCTGACGTAAAGCACCTTCTCCGCCGACTTTGGTTATGATTGCAGTTTTTCCGATTTCTATTTCGTTTAATGTCATAATATGCCTTCTTCCTTTGTTTCTGGTCGGTGCCGGTGACAAAGAAGACTTATTGTTCGGTGTCCGTGAGCAATGTAAAATGGAAAATTTGTAAATACTTGAGCATTAATAAATTATAACCGTCAATTACGGATCAATCGAGTGAAGCTCCATTCCGTCATTGACAAGAAAAATGATGCGCTTGAGAATTCTTAACCCCTCTGACGCATCCGTTTGACCCAAGGCCGCGAGAACACGGCTATGACCTTTATTCATTTCATTGTAAAGTTCGTTTGCGCGCGAGATACCTTTTTTCGTAAGATAAATACGGAACTTACGCTGATCTCCGTCATCTTCCCGCCGGGCAATAAGTTCGCGCTGTTCCAATTTTTTTAATATATTCGCGACCCGGCCCGGGGTTAAACCAAAATGTTCACTGATGTCGGTGGCATAAGTTGCCATTTTCTGTTGTTTCAGCCAAAGCAGGACACCCATTTCGCCGTTTATAGACATTGAATCGGCAATCCGTGTAAGCAGCTTTGCATAGTCTATGTGCATTTGGCTGAGTTCAATTGCTAGCCTATCTATGTCCATACAGCACCTCCAGATAGTTTCTAGTGAAAACTATTTTATACTAATCATGGCGGCAGGTCAATAGTAAATCGGATTTTGTTGAAATATATAAATACACCGGATTTTCACGGCCGATACAAAAAGACAATGAATGGGATTATATTTACGACAAAGGATAAGGCTGAATTTAAGTGAACAGTATGATTGAAATAAAACAACAGAATTAATCCCTCGATGCGTTTTTTATAGGGCATCGGGGGTATTTTTATATGAACAGATGAAATTGTCGTAATCAATGAGTATAAAGTTGATAAAACCGCTTGTATAATGTATAATTATTTAATACACATTGGCAATTTATTGTAGCATACCGGCAGGAGGTTAAGACTAAATTTTTATGAACAACGTAGAAAAGTATTACAGGGTTACATTGGTGGATTTGTCCGAAAAGTTGGTTGAACAGGCCGAGAGAAATGCTAAAGAGTCCGGTGTTGTTATCCTTTTTGGTTCGTGCGAGCATTTGATGTATGTGGGCAGAAAGGAAAGTCTCTGACTTTTTGTTTGAAAGAATAATTTAAAAGGTTTCCGACCATTCAGTAAATATATACTGATTGAAGGAAGCCTTATTTTATTTAACAAATTTGAAAAATAAATGGTATAATAAAAAAATGTGGATGTAAATGTTGGAAGTTGATTCGTGCATTAAGTCATAAAATCAAAATATTGGGAATATACAGGAATAAACTGTTTATTATATTTTAAATTTCATAGTTTATATTCTTTACAAATCCACCATTTTTTAACATAGGCTATATTATATTTTATATGTTTGCCTTAATTGTTACCCGCTATGCAGGAGCAGGAGGTTATGAAATGGTACCGTTGGTAAGCATAATTGTGCCAATTTATAATTCTGAAAAGACATTGGGCAGATGCATTGAAAGTATACTGAATCAAACATATAAAGATTTTGAATTAATTTTATTGAATGATGGCAGTACGGATGATTCCGGACGGATTTGCGATATGTATGCAAGCCAGGATATACGTATTCATGTGGTACATAAGGAAAATACAGGTGTTTCGGATACCCGCAATCAAGGTATTTCTATGGCAAGAGGCCAATATCTGCAGTTTGTAGACAGCGACGATTGGATTACGCCTGATGCCACTGAGCTTTTTGTTCGTACGGCTGAAAAATATCAGTGCGATATGATAATTGCAGATTTTTACAGAGTAATAGGAGAGCGGGTATCGAAAAAAGGAGCTATCGAACAAGAGGGAATAATAGACAGGGTTGCTTATGCAACATATATGATGCAAAAACCGGCGGATTTTTACTATGGAGTTTTGTGGAATAAATTTTTCAAACGATCGATTGTAGAAAAATACGGGTTAAAAATGGACAGTGCCATCAGTTGGTGCGAGGATTTTATATTTAATTTGGAATATTTGCGATACGTACGGTCCGTGTATGTATTGAAGATACCGGTATATTATTATGTGAAGACAAAAGGCTCGCTGGTTTCGCAGGGAATGAGCGTAAAAAGGATTATTCAGATGAAGCGAACGGTATTCGGATATTATAATAATTTCTATAAGGATGTTTTTGGAGATGAGGAGTATGAAAAGAAAAAAGGGCAAATATACCGGTTTTTGATAGATGCTGCCGATGACGGGAAAGTGGCACTGCCCATAAAACCGGGAAATTACAGGCTTGGATTCGAAAGAACTTATGTGAGTGAAGGCGTAAAGACAGGAGAAGGCTTTTTATTTGACATTTACAGGGAGCGTAAATTGCAGGAAAAGCTGTTGGAGGAAGTGGCCCTGAAGAACGATTTATCAATAGTTGATGTAAAGCTGTTATACTTTTTAAGCCAGTCCAATAAAAACTGTACATTGAGAGAAATTGCCGCCATTTTAAACATTACCAGAAAAGAGCTAAAAACGGCTATTCAGAGATTGCTGGACAAGGAACTGATTAAAGCACAGGAAAAAGTAGAAAAAATGCAAATGAAAAATAATAAGATCAAAGAAAATCAAACAGAGAAAAAAAGAAAACTTGATTCATGGGAATATAAATTGACACAATCGGCGGATGTCATTTTGTCAAATATAAAGTCCGTTTTAGATGAGTTTGAGCAATTACAGTACGCGGGTTTTACCAGGGATGAAATTGAATTGTTCAAAAAATTAAATGAAAAGAGAAACCAGAACATTCGAAAAACACTCTGATTAATTTTTCAAGAATTGATGAGAAATACTTGATGATGATAGGTTGTTTTTTTATATTATATATAGTGGGATAAAATAAAACTGTAGGAGAGAAGAATAATGGGGAAAATACCAGAAAATACCGAAGATAAGATTTTTACTATTCCAAATGTGCTTTCTGTCATACGCCTTTGTTTTATTCCAATGTTTGTGTGGCTTTATTCTGTGAAAAAAGATTATGCAGGAACAACGGTTGTACTGCTGTTGTCAGGATTTACTGATATTTTGGATGGGTTCATAGCAAGACGGTTTAATATGATAAGCAATTTGGGAAAAGTATTAGATCCTGTAGCAGACAAGCTGACCCAGGGAGCCATGTTTTTATGTCTGCTTACGAAATATGATTTTATGTGGATTGCGCTTATTTTGCTGATTATAAAGGAAATATTTATGAGTGTTACCGGTTTGCTGGTTATTAAAAAAACCGGGGAAGTGTATGGGGCGGAGTGGCATGGTAAAGTAACAACGAGCATGATATATGCTACAGTATTTATTCATCTCATTTGGTATAATATACCCTTATGGATTTCTAAGGCCTTAATATTTATCAGCATCTTACTTATGATATATTCTTGTGTATCCTATGGTATTCGAAACTATCGCCTAATAAAGGAAAGTAAAATACAAGAAAAAACGTCCCGCTGCGGGGATATAATAGGATATGATGAGCAGGATATGGAAACAGGCAAAAGCAAGAATGTTTTTTGATTGACTTTGTTGCAAATTCAACCCTAAAAGAGGCGGGTTAACTTTTATTATAATTTGCAACCGATTTCAGCATAATAAAAAAATACCGGGTGATTAAATTATGCGGTCAGAACAGGATATTTTGGATCTTATCTTAGGAGTTGCAAAAGCCGATGAGCGAATACGGGCCGTACTGTTGAGCGGTTCGCAGGCAAATCCTGCGGTACCTAAGGACATTTACCAGGATTACGATATCACTTATTTTGTCAGAGATATTACGCCTTTTTACAACAATCCGGACTGGGTTGTTGATAAATTCGGAAGACATCTTATCATGCAAATGCCGGAGACTATGAGATATCCGGCTGGAGACGGCAGTTTTAATTATATGATGATTTATCCCGACGGAGTCCGCATAGATCTGACATTTGAGTACAGAAAATACATAGATAATGGTGAACCTGCCGTTATATTGCTGGATAAAGACAACGGAAAAGGATTTTTGCCTTCTCTGCCTGTTCCCAGCGATAAGTGCTGGCATATAAAACCGCCGTCACCACTTTTTTATTATTCTTGCTGCAATAACTTCTGGTGGTGTCTTAATAATATAGCAAAAGGCATAGCGCGGGATGAGCTTCCATATGTCATGTATATGCTGAACTGTGTGGTTCGTTCCGAACTCCATGATATGATTAACTACTACATCGGCGTTCAGCATGGATTTAATATTTCCACAGGAAAGCAGGGTAAATATTTTAAAAAATATTTGACGCCGGAATTGTATAAAAAATATGCCGACACCTATTCGGGCAGTAATTACGCCGATATTTGGGCGGCCGTTGATACTATGTGTGATTTGTTTCACACGCTGGCAGTGGCTGTAGCCAGGCATTTTGGTTTCAATTACCGGCAGGATGAGGAAGACGGTATACGGGAATATTTAAGAATGGTGAAAGAGCAAGGATGATTTAGGAGGATAGAATGGACGGCTTTGATAGGGCTAAAAAATATGAAGCATTTATTATTCCCGAACGAAAACAGAAGCAGGATGGTGTGTCTGATCAGTCATCACACCGGCCGTCACACGGGACAAGATCCAATACTGTACCTTCATTCAACGATGATATGTACTATGAGATAGAATATGACTCCTCCCCTTTTCCGGGTGTCGGAAAATTTGTTTTAAAAAATCAAAAGATAGAAGCACCAAAAACGGATCCTGTCCGGGGCGTCTTCTATCAAATGCGGGATATAGCAAGGGGATACCGTTATACATTTGATTATACGAGTTTATTTAGGGGATATTACGACAATGCATTGGTCTTTTATAAACATGGATAATGTACTTGAGATACTTAATTCCAATACATACTATAATATTCTTGAAAACGGTAATCCTTTAAGGGCAATGGAAGAAGCAAAAAACGAGTTTCTAAACCCCCAAAAAATTTTGGACGTCATTGGGTTTTAAATTGTACGCAATTAGACCCTGGAAAGACAGGACGATTGAATGTTATGAAAAAATATTAAACATTAATTCACCGGTAAGTAAACAGATTCGAGAATTTTGTAAATAAATAATTTCACTAATAAAGGAGATTTAATGATGGCATATGAATTAAAAATATCCATAAAAGATATAAATCCGGTTATCTGGAGGAGGTTGCGAATTCCTGGGAATATTACATTTCAGCAACTACATCAGATCATACAGGCAGCCTTTGGATGGCTGGATTACCATTTGTATATGTTTGAATTTGACAAAACTATTGTAACGTTTCCTGATGATTATGAATCAGACGGATTATATAACGGGAATGTTACCGAACTTAATTCTTTAACGACCAAAATTAATGAATTGTTTGATACAAATGATGTTTGTCAATATGAATATGATTTAGGTGAATCCTGGAGACATGAAATTATTATTGAAAAACGATTGAAAGACAACGAAAAGAATGCTGTTCCTGTATGCCTGGATGGTGCAAGGCAAAGACCTCCCGAGGATGTCGGAGGAATATCGGGTTATGAGAATTTTCTCAATATTATCAGAGACCAAAATAATCCAGACAGAAAAGCAATGCTGGACTGGGCGGAAAAAGATACAAAAGGACGAATATTTGATCCTGAATACTTTAACATAAATGAAGTAAACCGGATGCTTATGTATGTTCTGGAAGATGATATGGAACATGCAATAAATCTGTTAACCGGCAATGGTTTGAACGGAAAAATTGCGTGCGGATGGTCTGACGTTTATATTGAAGCAAACGGTAAGAAATATCCAATGGAATATATCAGTAATCTGATGTTGAGACTTGGAGAAGGATGCAAAGTAACAATAAAGGTTGTGCCTGATAAACCCTACAGTCATGAAAAATTGGAGGGTCAAAAGCAATTGGCATATGAAGATTTTGAACAAAAATGCAATGAAATCCGCACCAAAAATTCTGATTATCTGAACGAATTCAGAGAGGACCTGATAAAAGCAGGATTAAAAGAAAAGACTATTAAAGGGCATTGCGAAAATGTCGACTTATATATAAACGTATATTTATTGAGAGAAGAACCTTTGGAGATGAAAGACGGTGCGGATCCGTTTTTAATAGACGATTTTCTCGGATACTTCTTTATACGTAAGTGTATGTGGTCAACTCCCGCTACGATTAAAAGCACAGCGGCAAGCATAAAAAAATTTTACAAGAGCATGTTACAGCGGGGTTATATTGAAGAATCAAAATACATGGAACTGCTTGAATCTATAAAAGATAATATGGATGAATGGATGGAAGAGTGTAAGGCCTATAATAGTCCTGATGCCAACGACCTTTCAGAATTTTATGATATTTTTGATTAATGGAAAAGTTTTTTATTTATAAGCCCTTCGATATGTGTTTTTATAAAAACAGACCGAAGGGTATTTTGGACAAATGTTATTATTGTCTTATAAAATAAACAACAAATTATATCCCGCAATTTCGGTCGAGCTTTTTACCTTCACTTTTATTATATTTATTATACCGGATATCGGAGGTGGAAAATGGAACTGTCGGATAAAGTCAAGGCTGTGAGCAGAATGCAGCATTATATCATCGAGCATCTGGATGAGGATATATCGCTGGATGATATTGCCGATGCAGCAGGTTACAGTAAGTATCATGCCCTTCGGATTTTTAAAGAACTTACAGGCCGGACAATTCATGAAACCATTTGCGCTTTGAGGCTTACTAAAGCGGCTCAGATTTTGCAGTCAACCGAAGAAAAAGTGGTGGATGTGGCAATGAGCAGCGGCTTTGATTCTCACGACGGATTTACCAGGGCGTTTTCCAGACAGTTTGGGATCTCACCGCAAAAATATCAGAGGGAAATTCCGCCTATAAACTGGTTTATCCACTATCCGATAGAAGATTATTTTATCCTGAAGGAAGGATGTAAGGAGCATGAGCCTATGCTGAATGAAAACGTATCACGAACTGTTACGGTTACTGTGGTGGAAAGGCCGGCACGAAAATTAATTTTTTTGCGTCATAACGCAACCGATTATTTCTCCGCATGTGAAGAAGTCGGTTGCGAGTGGGAAGGTTTTTTCAACAGTATTCCTGAAAAATTTGACACCGCAGCTGGAGGTCGTTTACCCGAATTTTTAGTTCGGCCAAACACAAACGGACATGCGTTTTTCGTTGAGGTACCCCTGGATTACGATAAGCCTGTTCCTGAATGTTATGAAATAGCGCAGTTGCCACCATGCACTTATTTGTACTTTTGCGGAATGCCTTTTAAAGATCCGGAAGATTTTTCTATAGCTATTGAGATTTTAAACGAGGCTATTGAAAATTACCCTTATGAACGATTCGGCTGGGAAATATCTGATAATGCACCGTTTCTGGGTATGGGAGCGAAAGCAGAAACCGGAGCCCGGGCAGCGGTACCGGTTAAAAAGATTTCAAAAAATAATTGAAGGGGAGAACTTAAGCATGGAAAAACTCTTGGATTTAAAACCTGTTCTTATTGAGGAATTTAATTCACTTGGAATAAAAGGTCTGCATTTATCCGATTTAAATTTATTGAGCGGCTCATATATTAATTTGGAATATACCCTTCCTAACGGGCAAAAAGTAAAATTGCTGGAAGATGACAAAATGTATTTGGGCAATGAGATAGAAATCGAAGGTAAAGAAAGATGTTATGGCGTTGCAGCAGATGAAAATTATTTGCTTGTATGCGAATATGGCTGTAATGGATCAGATCCGGAGATAATTGTCTACAAAAAAAGATAAAATACCGCTGCTGTGATTTATCTGCGATAAAATGATAACAAATTATTATATTTAATAAAGGAACTGTCACACTAAATAATGAGTAAGTGTACAGTTCCTTTTTTAAACCGCCAGTTCCGGAAAGCTTCTGACAGTTGAGATGAACGAATCTGAATATTATTTTTATCGTTGGAACATAAAGCAATTTAAAGAAAAATGTAATGGCTACGGGATAATTTAGAAGGATTAATACAGCCGGAACATTGTGTTTTATTAATCTATGATCACCATTAATAAAGACATTCGAAAGATTTGGGGTGTAATAAATTATTAAATAAATTTGCCAAGCGGCTTGCGGTCAATACCTTTGGGCAGTTTTTCGGCAGCCAGGCGCAGAAATTTACGGAAGCTTTTTGGTTCACCGCCCACTTTAATGGTTGTATTTTCTTTACTTACCAGTATCAGGCGTCTTCCCATGTAAACGGAAACCGATTTTATCTGAACCCATTTCAGTGTTTTTTGCCGGCCCAAAAGGCTTATATCGGTTAGTTCTTTTTCTCTCACAACAGTGCATTTGACAAAATAATTAAGCATTGCGGCAGAACCTGTAACGGCACCGGCCAACATAAAAACAGATGTGTTTATATATGAATTGGCGTTTACCAGCAGCCGCTCCGGCATTACAAAAACATAATAAAGGATTATTGCCACTTCAAACCATAAAGCCAGACCGAATACCCAACTCATATATGTTTCACGAACAATCAGGAGGTCGCCGGTCTGCGGCTTATGACGGCGAATGAGGATTAAAACCAGGCAAATTATAACTGTCAGCACGGAAATTGCGGCAGCTGCAATTATAATAATTCGGTTAGCGGATATTTCGGCTGATTTTACATAGTCCATGGTAATCCTCCTTTTGTTGATTGCCAGAGATTTAGAATTCGATTATATAAGGATTGGGCCATTTCGGCGCTTTGGCAATAGGTCAGCGGCAGATCCAGTACATAAGGGCATAAATTCAAATCCAGAAATTCCTGGGTAAATGCCATTGCCCCCACTTCTTCCAAAGCCGTAATACGTTTTCTTATTTCAAATTTTCCGATTTTCCAGACCGATATATGCTTCTTTTTTATAAAAGGAGCCTCGCCTGCTGATGCAATTACATGGTAAAGTTCATGGGCCAGAATTATTTCTTCGACCGAATGACCGTTTAAAATGTAATCAAATCCCGTTTGCTCAAGCAATTGCTGGCAAATTTCAGTCAGCTTGCGGTTAAGGTAAACGAGTGACGGTTCTTCAAATATGGCAAAATGAACTTTCGAATCACAATCAACAGGAGGCATATTTTTAACTGAAATTCCGTTACATGCAAGAATTTCGGAAATCGTCATCTGTGAGTAGGTCTTTTTTTTGCATAATGCAATTACGATGGCTTCGTTTCTGGCTTCCTGTGCGAATATGTGTTGCTGCGAATATGAGAGTCTTTGGCTTATTAAATCATTCTGAAGCGCATATAAATCCCAAAAAGTCAGAGGCATTTTAAGAAGAAAATCCATCATATCAACTATTTCATCCGACATAACCGTTACAACTCCGAACGGGCACCAACCAAAATTACATTTTCGTCAGGTTCAACACCTATAAATTCGGTGGCCATAATTGTTTTTAACTGTTCCAGACTGATGGTATTGGAAAAATCCAATACTTTACCGCCTATGCACAGATATAAATCAGGGGTGCGTTCCATCTCTGCGCGATAGGTGAGTGTGGATTTCCACATTTTCTCAACCTCATTCTCCCAGTCTGCGGCTCTGAACTGGCTGAATTCTGCATCACCGCGCTGGATTTTTATAAATCCTTTTTTGTCAAGCAGTCTGATTTTTTGCTTTCCGCCTGTTTTTGCAGAGAAAAGATAGAACATGTCATTCTTCAGACTGCAGGTTAATTGATCGGAGGGCAGGTTCATGGATTTGGCAGCCAATTCACGGGCCTCTTCTTCGGTACATTCTTTTAATAAATCGGTGGTTTTAACTTCTGTGGAACCTAATGCGATTGCGCGGACTTTACTGGTCTGGGCATCAATCTCAATCTGCACTTCAATGGATTCCGGTACAGCACCGCTTTTAATAGCAAGATTTTTGGCTTCCCGTTTAATCTGGGCAATATCTTCGGTGGTAGGACTGGGAATTACCCGTTCCACTACATCACGAACCATGGCAAGTGCAACGCCAATTGAGGAAATAACTTCGGCATTTTTCGGAATGGAATATTGCATCGATATCTGTTCGGCTGTAAACGGGAGCAATGCGCTGGCTCCGCCGCCGCAGCCGACAAGGGATATCTGATCTTTTTCAAGCTTATATTTTTCGCAAAAGTCCAGAATAACTGGCTCAATCTTTTTGTATGCGGCGGTAAGTATCTGACGGCAGCATTCTTCCACAGACACGTTCAAATACTTTGCAAGGGGTTCTATACAGGCACGGGCGGAAGCAACGTTACCGTAACTGTAATCGTTTTCCTTGACATAACCCAGGACATTTGCGGCACAAGATGTGGTTATGGCCAGACGCTTGCCGTTTTTAAGCCTTATACGGACATAATCTGCGGGATCTCCTTCCTTGGGTGAGAAGAATTCAAGCTGAGGTTCTTCGATTTCTTCGGTAGGAGTGTAAACGGTATACTCCAGACCGCTTATATGCGCGCTTCGCGGTCCGACATCAATCAGTTTACCGTTCGATGCACGGACCATGGAACCTCCCGCTACTCCCAGGACGATTACGTCCAGTGAGTTTATATAAGTGCGGTGATCGCCTACAACTGAATAATCAACGGCCGGACGACCGTTTTTAATGACGCCGATGTTGGTGGAGGTTCCGCCAACTTCAAAATAAATACCGTTGGATGCACGTAAATACATCAGTGCGCCGACGACACTGGCAGCAGGCCCTGAAAGCATGGTAAGAACCGGCCTTTTTTTCATTTCGCTTATATCCATAACTCCGCCGTCGCCACGCATGATCATGAGAGGAACTTTAATACCTGCATCGCGGACAGCTTTTTCCGTACTGTCGGCGGTATTCATCATTTTAGGCAGGATAGAAGCATTGATTGCGGCTGTTCTGGTACGTCTGGTAAGACCGTAAAGTTTGGAAATATCCGAAGCAACCGAAACCAAAAAGCCTTTTTTCTGGGCAACTTCACTTACCAGGCGTTCTCCGTTCTGGGAATCCACGCCGAATGTCTGGGATGCCACCAAAACCTGGGCGCCTTCTTTGGCCAAATAATCGATTGCGTCAGCGATTGCTTTTTCGGTAAGATTCCTTTCTTTTATATAAATATGGGAAGTTTTTATTGATTTGCCGGTTCCTAAATCGATATCGGAAATTTTAGACTGACTTTTGGAAAGCAGGCCGCCAATTCCGCCCGGCCCGATTCCTATAATTCCTACGGGCGCAACATCACCTTCCAGAAGAGCGTTGGTCGCCTGGGTGGTAGAGTGTGCAATAAAAACTACTTCATCTGGGCGTATGTTATTTTGCTTTAAGCAATTTTGAAAACATTCGATAACACCCTGGGCAACCCCTAACGGATGATCATGGCTTGTTTTTACTATACTGATACCGACAATTTCGTGGGTAGCATTGTCAATGGCAACTGCTTTTGTATGAGTACCGCCGACATCGATGCCAACTCTGATTTCTCTCATTCAGGTATGCCTCCTTGTTTAGTCATTTTTATTATGACAAGAAAAAGTTGATGTGTTTATTGTGTTATTTATTAATATTATTTTCATAATCTGTCCCTGCCTTTATCAAACGGGCAAACCCAAAAGCAGGGACAGATCAAAGAAGTATTTAAGCAAACATGAAATATGCGATAATTTCAAGAATTAAAGTAAGTACCAGTGCGAATGGCAGACAATTTTTAAAGTATTCCTTTAGTTCCGCCTTGGTGTATCCGATAGCCCACAAACACCATGACTGAGTAGGGCATATGGAGCCGTTAACGGTAGTACTGGGTATAGTGAGCAGCGGGAACAGAATTTGCGGTGTGAAGATGCCGCCGATTGACTGAAGCATTGCCAAAATTGCTGCGCCTGCTCCCCAAACGGTGAGAGGACCACGGAACAATGCCAGTACGCCCAGGATACCGAATACTATGAATACAGGCAGAACGGAATTAGGGATAACAGGCTTAATTATTGGTACCAGCAGAGGTGCGCATATTTTGGCGGCTCTCAGGAACATTTGCAGGAAGAACAGGAATGCGAATACCAACGCTACATCAACAACACCGTCATGGAATGTTTTCTGCAGGAATTCGCCTATATGCTTCCAGCCTTTTTTCAATTGTCCTGTGAAAATCATAGCCCACAGAATAGAAACAAGGATGGCTGTAATTGATTTAAATTTAAAGGCAATTGAAAATACAACAGGAAGAATAGGAGTAATCATTGCAAATATGTTAACCTTGCGTTCGCCGTCTGCATTGGCTTCAGCAGCCCAGGCGTGGCGGGCGGCAACTCTTTTCTTGGGGGAAAATACAAGGATCATTATAATTGTTGCAACCATCTGAAGGCCGAAAGCTATAAATCCGAAAGGAACCCATGGTCCGCTGGTATAATCAAATTCAGGTATTAAAGCCTTTATTTGTGTGAGCCATCCGTTGTTTATATAAAGTCCGGCACCGACACTCATCAGGAAAGAAGCCGTTGCCAGCGCCTTTGGAATACCGAGGGAAAGAAGAATAGGAAAGGCTATAACGCCGATAGCAACAACGGAACCGGCACCGTATGCGGATGTGAAAATCAAAGCTGTAACAATGGAAAGTAAAATACAAGTCAAAGCGGGACGGTCACCGCCAAGTTCAACAGCGGTACGTATTATGGAACGGGCAATGCCTGTATCTACCAGAATGCGTCCGAACCATGAACCGAAGATGATAACGACGGCGGTAGTGCCCCAAAGTTCGGGACCTTGCTGGAATATACCGTTATTAATATCAATCATTCCAGCTGCCGCTTGTTCGGCTGTGGCGTTCCATGTGGTTACTCCGGCAATGGCTGCCAAACCTGCCCACAGAACAGCCATAACAAAGAAACCTAACATAAGGTTTCCGCCTTTTGCTGCATAGATTGCAAATGCAATATAAGTCAGCAACAAAATAATACCGATAACAGTTGAAGTAGACATAAATAGCTCCTCCTTAATTTATTAGTTAATTTTTAAAAATAATGGAAAACCAGATAATTTTTTCCTGCCGGAAGTATGCCACTTCCTTGCAGTAAATCGATCACTACACTTAAATTAAATAGTAAACAAAAATGGGAAAATTTATTCAGGCAAAGACAATTGCAGGTCAAACATATGATGCTAATATAGTAAACCGGTTTACATATTAGTTAAAAAAAATACGAAAAAATTTTATTAATAAAACTTAGGTATAGTATAACATTTTTTATTTTAGAGTTCAATATCTTTATTCATATAATTTTATAAATTCTGCTTAAAATATTAAAAAAAAATAAAAGAACGCACAGCAAAATGCCTATATATTATATTGTAGAAAGTCTTTTCAATAAAACAATTGATAATTTTACATTAATTAATTGACTATTATTGGTTGACTATTTTTTTAAAATAACTATAATAATATATATTACATATAAACCGATAAACATGGAAGGATTGAAAATGAGAAGCAAAAAAGTAACCATAGATGATATAGCACGGCTAACCCAAGTATCAAAAACTACCATATCAAGGTATCTAAACGGCAAGTTCGAGTACATGTCTGAAGAAACAAAGAAAAGGATAAAGGAAGCCATCGAATTACTGCAATATCAGCCCAGCAACATTGCCCGCAGTTTGAAAAACAATAAAAGTATGCTTGTAGGGTTGGTTATTGCCGATATCGAAAGCCCATTTTCATCGGCTGTTATAAAAAGTATCGGGGATGCCATGAAAGATGCTGGATATAATATTATTGTGGTAAATTGCGATAATAAATGGGAAAATGAAGAGGCTTACATCCGTTCATTAATTGCTCAGCAGGTTGATGGCCTTATTGTAAACACAACAAAAGCTGTAAATCCCTATCTAATCAGGCTCGCCAATGACGGAGTGCCGATTGTTCTGATTGACCGTATGGTAAAGGATTATAATTTTGATATCGCATATATAGACTGTGAGAAGCCGATATACGATGCGGTGGATCATCTGCTTGATATGGGATACTCCACTCCGGCCATATTTGTTGAAGCGCCCTATGAAGAAATTTCTCCCCGTTATCTTCGTGTGGAATACTTTATAAAAAAACTCCGCAGTCTCGGATGGGAAAATCCGGAGCAATATGTCTTTGAAGTCGACCGTCATACCGAAGGAAGCATAGGTTCATCAATTAATAAACTTTTGAACCTTAATGAAGGAAAATCCGGTCCACCCGCCATTATAGCAACAAACGGTGTTACCTTGATTAATGTGGCTAAAGAGGTGAACAGGCAAGGATTGCGTATGCCATATGACATAGGCCTTTGCGGTTACGATGAATGGGGATGGGTATCGGAAATGGGATGGGCGGATTTAATTGATGTGGGGCTTACCACTATATGCCCTTCCATACATGCCTTAGGAGAAAAAACGGCGAATATGTTGATAAAACGTATGGAATATATAAGTACACCAAAAGAACAATTTGTGGTATCAGCTCCTTTAATTGTTCGTCAAAGTACTTGTTTGAAAAACAACATTATAAAGAATGCTTCAAGTTTTAAGAAAAACAAGGAGGAATGATTATGCAATCGCATGTTTTGCTAGTCGGTGAACCTATGGGCCTGTTTATGGCAAAATCAGAGGGACGTCTTGAAGATGTTACCGAATATTCCCTTGCGGTAGCCGGAGCTGAGTTCAATGTTGCTGTGGGACTGGCAAGGCTTCAACATAAGGTGACATATTTAACAAAACTGGGGAACGATCCGTTTGGCAGGATGATTTATAATGTGTTGAATAAAAACGGAATCATGAACGATCAAGTTATGTTTACCGATGATCGGCCCACCGGTTTCATGCTTAAAAGTTTAACTTATCATGGTGATCCTGAAATTTATTATTACCGTAAAGGTTCGGCTGCATCAAGCCTGTCTGAACAGGATATATTATCATTACAGTTTAAAGAATTCACTCATCTTCATCTGACGGGAATATTGCCTGCCTTGTCGGAACATACGCTGTCAGCCACTTATATGCTTCTAAAGCGTGCCAAAGAAAACGGAATTACGATAACATTTGACCCAAACCTGCGTCCGCAACTATGGAAGAGCACCGGGACAATGGTCAGGGTTCTTAATGATATAGCCGGACAAACCGATGTCGTGATGCCGGGTTATAATGAAGGAAAAATTCTGACGGGCAAGGACGAGCCGGCTGATATAGCCACATATTACCATGAAATGGGCGTAAAAACTGTGGTGATAAAATTAGGTGAAAAAGGTGCATATTTGTCCGACGGAACCGTTGCAGAAATTATTCCAGGATTTACTGTTCCGAAAGTCATCGATACAGTCGGTGCCGGAGACGGATTTGCCGTAGGAGTTATAAGTGCCCTCCAGGAGGGCAGGAGTATGAGGGAAGCCGTTATACGCGGAAATGCAATCGGAGCCATTCAGGTAATGAGCCGCGGTGATAATGACGGACTTCCGTCCCGTAAGGAACTGGCGGATTTTATGCATGTTTCCGAGTTGTGATGTAAATAAAATAGTGAAAGAGGTAGAAATTATGGAACTTATCAATTTAATTCGAGATGTAGGCATACTGCCGCTGACAGCATTTAAAAGTGCCGATGATGCCGTACCGGTAGGCAATGCGCTGGTAAAAGGAGGGTTGCCTCTTCTGGAAGTAACGTTCCGTACAAGTGCCGCGGAAGAATCGATATACCGGCTGACAAAGAATTGCCCTGAACTGGTTGTGGGAGCAGGGACAATTCACAGTATCGAACAGGCAGAGGCAGCCGTGAAAGCCGGGGCAAAATTTATTTTAACGGCAGGATTACGGCAGGATGTGGTGGACTGGTGCAAACAAAAAAATATTATGATTATACCCGGGATCAGCAGTGCGACAGATCTTGAAAAAGCCCTTGATTTGGGAATGAATGTTTGCAAGTTCTTTCCGGCTTCGTCATCGGGTGGAACCGAAACTCTCAAAGCCTTTTACGGTCCGTTCCGGCAGGTGACCTTCGTGCCCACAGGCGGTATCAATGAAAACAATATGGCCGAATATCTGGCGCTTCCAAATGTTCTTGCGGTAGGCGGCAGTTTTGTATTGCCAGATAGCGCTATAAGCAATAAAAAATGGGATGAGATAGTCGTTCGATGCCGTAATATTTACCGTAAACTGTTCAATTTCGAGATGGCGCATGTCGGCATTAACACGAAAGATGCGGACGAAGCAGCAGATATTGCGAATCGGTTTTGCCGTTTGTTTGATTTGGAATCCAGCGAATTTACAGGCTCATTCTTTGCGGGAAGTATGTTTGAGATTCTTAAAGGCAGCTATTTGGGTAAAAACGGTCACATTGCCATACTGACAAGTCAGATTGAGCGTGCGGTTGCTTATCTTGAACGCAAAGGTTTTGAAATAAATACCGATACCTTGGTATATAATTCTGAAGGCCGTTTGCAGACTGTTTATTTGAAAGAAGAAATAGGAGGTTTTGCCATTCACTTAAAGCAACGCTAATGCATGTTCAATGAAAAGTCGTTGCTGAAGAATGAGTAATAAAAAGTGTTTTTACAAACAGCAAAAACAGCGCCGTTATATCCGAAACTAGCCCCAAAGCGTCCGATTAAATGTTTATCATGTCAATATGGAATATGTCTTAGAAAATGTCATTACAAAATCGTCGCTGTTGATGCCATATCATATATGCTATAGATAGCGTAAGAGGTGAAAAAATGTATACACTTGGAATCGATTTGGGTTCAAGTTATTTAAAAGCGGCGGTTTTTTGCCTGGAAGACTGTAAAGTGGTGTTTTCCGAAACAATACCCGCATTTCACAGGCGGCAGAATCCGTATCCGGAATTGTTTGAAATAAGTGCCGAGGAAATCTTCAGAACCGTGAAAGATATGATTGATAATCTTGCCGGCCGGTATCCTATAAAACGGATCATTCTTTCTACCCAAATGCACGGATTTGTTTATCATACATCGGGATATGAGGATGTTTACGTTTCGTGGCAGGACGCACGCAGCATCCTGCCCTTGTTTTCTGGCAACCGAAATGCCATCGATCGACTGGGCGAACTGTTAAGCGACCAAGACTTACGTGAATTGGGTGTTCCGCTGAAGCCAAGCCTGGGTATCTGCAACCTGTATGCCTTGATTTACGGCATGCGTAAAGTTCCCGCAGACGGTGAACTGTTTACGCTGGGGTCATATATCATATGGCGCCTTACCGGGAATAACATATGCCATATAACGAATGCGGCTCCGTTAGGGATTGTGGATATTCAAAACCGTTGTTTTCACAGCGAAGTATTGAAGAAGACGGGATTAGAACATATCAAACTGCCTAAGCTTGCACAATCCGATTATGAAATCTGCGGTGTTTATACGCACAAAAACGGTGACATTCCCGTACTTCCGGATTATGGTGACCAGCAGGTCAGCATTTTGGGCTCAATGGCCAAAAAGGGAGACATTATTTTTAATATGGCAACGGCAGGCCAGGTATGTTATCTGACAGACCGGTTCGTTCCGGGATCTTATGAAATACGCCCTTATTTCTCACAGGAATTTCTTTATACCGTTTCCGATATGCCGAGCGGTAGAAACCTGGATGTACTTATAAACTTTATTCGGAACAGTGTTGAAGTGATAACCGGAAAAAATGTTTCGGAAGCAGATATATGGAAGAAAATTGATGAATCTTTTAACTATGAAAAAACCGATTTACAGGTGGATCCGTTGTTTTATCCGACAAGGACACAATTTTGCGGCGGAAGTATCAGTGGCATCAAGCCTCGGAATTTTTCGCTTATGAGCCTGATTTCGGCTACTTATGACAGTATGGCGGATATCTATGCACGATACGTCCCTGTTTTGATAGGAGAAAATACTCATGCAGAATTGGTTTTTTCGGGCGGGGTCAGTTGGAAAAACGATGCTTTGGTATCTATTATGGCTGATAAAACAGGATTGCCATACCGCAAGTCCGCGGTTGCCAATGAAGTATTCGGCGGAATGTTCCGATTGTCATTGGTGTCCTGCGGACAGATAAAAAATCTTTCGGATAAACCCGAATTGGTTATACGTTCAGTTTAAAGGAGGCACAACATGAAATCGGATTTCAGACAAAGGCTTCATGACGGTGAGTGTGTACTGGGTACAATGCTTAGTGAAGTGTCCACACCAAATGTTGTGCGCATTTTGCACGCATGCGGATTTGAGTTTTTGCTTGTAGACTGTGAACACGGATACTTTGATCTGTCGCAAACCGCAGCCATTGTGTCGGTTTGCGGGTGCCTGGGAATGCCCGTAATTATAAGAATTCCTGAAGCCGGACGGGAACTTGTAACAAAGTATATGGATATGGGGGCAACCGGTTTGCTTCTTTCTATGACATCCACACCAGAACAGGCAAAACAGCTTGTAAAGTATGCAAAATATGCACCTTTGGGACAACGTGGAATATCCGTTCAGCGTGCCCATACAGGATATAATCCTCCTCCGTTAAGTCAATATATAAAGGAGGCCAATGACCGTACGGTATTGTTTGTGCAGATTGAAACAAGGGAAGGTATAAAAAATATCGAAGATATTCTTTCGATTGACGGAATTGACGGAGCAATGATTGGGCCTAACGATATGGCAGGCGATTTCGGCTGTCCGGGCCAGATTGAAAATCCCGAAGTGGAAGACGGAATTTCCAAAGTCCTTTCAACAGCTTTGCATCTGCATAAACCCTGCGGTATTATTTCATCAAACATTCAGATGTTAAATAAATGGCATTCACGGGGTATGACCATACTCAGCTGCAACAGCGAAGTCGGTATGATGCTGAAAGCTGGAAAGGAGATTGTCAAGGAAATAGCCGCTTTTAGGTGATATAAGGGTTAAATCATTTTTATAGCGCAATACAGGGCCGGATATATGGGATAATGACCATATAAACCGGCCTTTTTGCGTTAACTGACCAACGTATGCCGTTTTTGAATAACAAAGAATAATAAATAAATTATTAGAAATAATTTAGTAATGTTATAAGCTGAAATATAGTGAAATGTAAAATATATGGGAGAGCGGCAAAATGTCAGAAGATAAAATGATCATTTGTAAATCGTGCGGTTCGACTGTTGCGAAAAACACGAAGACATGTCCTGTTTGCGGTGCAAAAATCAAAAAACCGTTTTTTAAAAAATGGTGGTTTTGGGCAATTATAGCTGTTATAGTTATCGGTGTTTTGGGAAGTATGGGTAACGACAATAATAACGATAACAATAATAATGTTAACAATAATAATACCGTAACTGAACATCAAGATACCACAAAAGATTATAATGATAAAGCCACCGGCAAAACGGAAGAAACTAAAGAGGACAATGTTCCCGAGGAATACAGGAATGCTTTAAAAAAAGCAAAAAGTTACAGTGATTTAATGAATATGTCAAAGCAGGCGATTTATGACCAGCTGACATCCGAATACGGCGAAAAATTCTCGCCAGATGCGGCAAAATACGCAATCGATAATCTTGACGCTGATTTTAAAGCCAATGCACTGGCTAAAGCAAAGAATTACAGCGATACAATGCGTATATCAAAACAGGCAATATATGATCAGTTGGTATCCGAATATGGTGAGAAGTTTACGGCCGAAGAAGCGAAGTATGCTGTCGATAATCTTGATGCCGATTTTAAGGCCAACGCACTTGAAAAAGCAAAAGTTTACAGTAAAACAATGAATATGTCCAAACAGGAAATTTATTTGCAATTGGTTTCTGAATATGGTGAGAAGTTTACAGCTGAAGAAGCTCAATATGCTATTGATAATTTAGACTAATATAGATTAATTGCCGAAACCAATTCCCAGGTAAATAAAAATAAAAATCTGTTTATTAAAATAAGGTGGCTTTTATAAGATTTTATATTGTATAAAGATATATATTATGGAAGAACACAGGCTATGATTTAGGTAGTCATAGAGAGGGCATATATATGTCCGCCGATATATGACTACAAATCACAGCCTGTATTCATGTACAGGTGTTTGTGAGGTTATATCTGCATTTTTATTAATAATGCGGCTGTCCCATTTGCCGGAATGAACAGATTGGCTTAATACAGATTATTAAGGATTTTCTAATGAATATTATCAAATTATAATTATTAATTAGGAGATAGTATGATATAATACCAGTAATTAAATTATGGAGGTTGTTTAGAATGAACAGAAATATCAATGCAGATTTGCAAAAAGCACAAGAGGGCATGTTATATCATAAAAAGCTTGTATCCATGTTAGAGGATTTAAGAGAGCAAAAAAATAATCTGGAGAAGAAAGTGAAAAAACTGAAGGAGCAGTTTGAAAAAGAAGAATCTGATGTTGAAAGTTTAGAAGGTAAAAGCTTAAGTTATATATTTTACAAAATTCTGGGAAATCTGGACAGCAAAATTGAAAAAGAACGGGAAGAGGCACTGGCAGCCCGGTTAAAGTATGAACAGGCTTTTTTTGATTTAAAAAATGTTGAGCAAGAAATTGAACGTTTGGAGCAGGAAGAGGAAAAGAACAGGGATTGGGAATCTGTTTACCAAAGACTTTATAATGAGAAAAAAGAGCAATTAATCGCATCCGGTTCACAAACCGGTGAAGAAATACTGCATCTTTTCCAAAAGATAACGGCTCTTAAAAGTTTTGACAAAGAACTCAGAGAAGCCATTGAAGCCGGAGAAAGTGCGCTGGCATATCTGAAATCAGCGGCTGAAAGTTTAAAAAGTGCTGAAAATTGGGGAACATGGGATCTCATAGGAGGAGGTTCCATATCCGGAATAGCCAAACATATTCATATTGATAAAGCAAAAGAGTCTGTATCCGATGCTCAAAGAAAGTTATCCCACTTCCGCAGTGAGCTGGCCGATGTGAAATTAATATATGACCCGTCTGTCGATATATCGGATTTTGCAAAATTTGCGGATATATTCTTCGACGGCTTATTTGCCGACTGGCATATGCAGTCCAAGATAAAAGCTTCTCTGGAGAGTGTGGAAAGGACCAGCAATCAGGTGAACAGTGTCCTGTTGAGGTTAAAGGATATGAAGAATAATACCATGAACGAAATACAGTCATTGGAAAATAAAATCGATAATTTAATTACTGATACGAATTTGTAATTTATATAAAGGCAACATTAATCGCAGCCAAAATTAAAATATGTGATCACTAAAATATATTGAGGAATAGTTATGTTAAATAAAATCTGAAAGCAGGCATAGTGAATTTGCATAATGTAATGTGCTAAATTCACGGATGTTGAGTAGACAGGAAGAATAGTGTATAATCATATTCATCAATATAAAAGGGTATATCTTATAAGATGCCGGGGGTATATAAACGACAATTAGTCTATATTATAAAGCAGTAAAACTTTCACAGGATGATTAAGAAGAAAGTTTAAGAAGTGCAACAATATTATTAGTAAAGAGCGCTCGTGAAAATGAGAAAAGGCTGTTATCAATAGTAAAGAAAACAGTGGTTGGGTAAAAACATAATTTACAGAAAGGAACATGTATCATGAAAAGTATAAAACCCGGAAGAGGTCCGTCAAAAATGAGTATGGTCGGTGGAATTGGTGCCGCTTTGTTTGGCGTATTTTGGTGTATTGTTGCCGGAACCATTGGGGCATGGTTTATGATTCCGTTTGGATTAATATTTGTCGGTATGGCGATTTATAGTGTGATATACAATTACCATAACGTAACGTCAGAAAACCGTTATTCCGTTTTCGATATAGTAGATGAATTTGAGGAAACAGATCCGCTGAACGAGAAATACGGCAAAAAAGCTTCAACCAATAAGACCATCAGTGAAAATAAGGGGACGAGTGTTGCCTATTGTCCATACTGTGGTACTCAGGTTGATTCTGAATTCGATTTTTGCCCAAAATGCGGTAAGCACCTTCCGGACTGAGGTTAGGTATATTTGCATGTATAATGCGCAGACACAACCCATTGATAAAAGTTCATGAATGGATTAACAGCGATAATTTTTACATAAACTGATATATGATATACTGATAACAAATGAAGAAGTTGGGAGAATAGGTTATATGAATTATGAAATTTCATGTGGCGGAGTGGTATTCACCCGTAAAAACGGGAAACTCTTATATGTAATCATTAGGTCGCTTGAGGGTTATTACGGCTTCCCGAAAGGTCATATGGAAGGCGATGAAACTGAAGAGCAGACGGCTCTTCGGGAAATCTTTGAGGAAACCGGACTAAAAGTTAAAATTATACCCGGATTCAGAACCGAAGAGGAACATCCTCTTCCCAAAAAACCGGGTGTTATGAAAAGGGTAATATATTTTGCGGCGGAGTATGATAACCAGGATATTGTTTATCAAAAGGAAGAGTTAAAGGGCGCTTATCTGATGACATATGAGGAAGCAATGAATATATTTCAATTCGAAAGCAACAAAAGAATACTGAGTGAAGTTAATAATTTTATTATGTCAGGCAAAGGTATAATTAAGTAAAGAGATAATTAATTTTCATAACTGAAGTCTGCCAGAAATACCATTTTGCTTTATTTTTTAATTGTGAATAGTAATAAGCAAAACGGGGTGTGCAATGAATTTATACGAAAAAGTCAGTACGGGGTTGAGCGGTTTTGATCAGGTAATCGATTATTTACGGTTTGGGGACAATGTAGTGTGGCAAGTAGATTCCGTTTCAGGCTATAAGGAAATGGTTGGTCATTTTGCGGAAAGTGCAAGAGCAAAAAATATGAGCCTGGTTTATATCCGTTTTGCCGATCATGAACCGCTTCTGGATGCAGACAGGTTTCTTAAGATTTATCATATTGATGCAAGAAAAGGCTTTGAAAGTTTTGCCATTGAAATACATAATATCATTAATAAAGAAGGTACAGGAGTTTTTTATGTTTTTGATTGCCTTACCGATTTATTGGAATATTGGTATTCGGATTTGATGATCGGTAATTTTTTTAAAGCCACATGTCCATATTTATATGAATTGGAGACTGTTGCATATTTTGCCATCAGGAGAAATTTCCATACATATAGTACCGTTGCCGGTATTCGTGAAACTACACAGCTTCTTCTGGATTTATATCATATCAAAGATAAAATCTATATTCACCCTCTTAAGGTATGGCAGCGTTATTCGCCTACCATGTTTCTTCCCCATTTCATTCAAGGCCATGAAGCTTTATGCATAACATCCAGTTCTGATGCTTCCGAACTTTTTAATAATATTAATCGTGGGGAAATAAGACTGGACCATTGGAATTACATCTTCAGTGAAGCAAAAAAAATGTTAGACTGCACACACATTCAGCAGGAAGAAGTTAAGAAACGTCTTATGCATATGTTGATTGGAACCGATTCCCGGATGTTTCGGCTGTGTGACAGATATTTTACTTTAAGAGATATTCTGGCCGTTGCCTCAAGAGAAATCGGTACCGGTTTTATCGGAGGCAAGAGCATTGGCATGCTTTTGGCAAGAAAGATATTGGAGATTGAAGGCGGAGATTGCTTTACATCATATTTGGAACCCCACGATTCATTTTTTATCGGTTCCGATGTTTTTTACACTTATATTGTCCAAAACGGTTGGTGGAAACTTTATACATTGCAAAAAACGCCCGGCGGCTATTATAAGTATGCAGCAGAACTTAAAGAAAAACTTTTATACGGTACTTTTCCAAAGGATATTCAGGAACAGTTTATCCAAATGCTGGAATATTTCGGCCAATCCTCTATTATTGTGCGATCCAGTTCCTTGCTGGAAGATAACTTTGGAAATGCATTTGCCGGTAAATATGAGAGCGTTTTCTGTGTGAATCAGGGAACACCCCAGGAGCGGTATGAAGCATTTGAACAAGCTGTGCGAACCGTTTATGCAAGTACCATGGACGAGAATGCTCTAAACTATAGAATGAAACGGGGGCTGGCATGGCAGGATGAGCAAATGGCCCTATTGGTGCAACGGGTATCAGGGGACAGATATGGAGATTATTTTTTCCCTCATATTGCAGGCGTCGGATATTCTGCCAACCTATATGTATGGGATGAATGTATGGATATGAACGCCGGTATGCTCCGCCTTGTATTTGGATTAGGCACAAGAGCGGTAAATCGGACCGACGGAGATTATGCAAGGATAGTAAGCCTTGACAACCCGCTTCGCATTCCTCCAGTGAATCTTGAAGATCGGCAGAAATTCACACAGCATCGGATGGATCTTCTGTCGATTGAAAAAAATGTTCCGGAAAGCAAAGATGTGGATGAAGTATTATCTCTTCCGTTAAGAACAGACAGGAACTTGTTTGCCAGTCCCGATTATGCCACATTGGCCCGCATGCGAGAACTTGGATATACGGATCGGAAGACGCCTTATATATTGGATTTTAAAACAATGTTTACAGAAACAAAGTTTGCTGAAATAATGAAAGAAATGTTGAAAATCTTGTCAAAAGCGTACGATTATCCGGTTGATATTGAGTTTACTTCAAACTTTAAGAAGGATAATGCCTTTAAAATAAACCTTTTACAATGCCGGCCATTGCAAACAAAAGGATTGGGAATGACGGTAAAGATACCGGAAATAAACGACGTTAAGGATTGCTTTTTCTTTAGTAAAGGTAACTTCATGGGCGGAAATGTGCGCCTGTCCATCGATTATGTTATATTTGTCAGAGCGGATGAATACTTAAAATTAAGTGAACAGGATAAATATGAGGTTGCCAGACTGATAGGCTTGATTAACAGTAAATTAACAGAGGAAAATGCCATGTTGGCCGGTCCCGGCAGATGGGGGAGTACCATACCGTCCCTTGGGATTCCCGTGCATTTTACGGAAATATGTAATATGAAGGTTCTTTGCGAGTATTCTTCAATAAAAGAAGGCTTTATGCCGGAATTATCCTATGGCAGCCATTTCTTTCATGATATTGTCGAATCGGAAATCTTTTATGTGGCCATATTTGACGGATACCGGAATGTAATTTTTAATCCAGACCGAATATTAAAAGAAAAGAATTTGCTAACTGATTTTTTGCCTGGGAATGAAAAATTCAAAGATGTGATCCATATGGCAGATACAGAAGGTATGGAAGTATATTCCGATATTGTCTCACAAAAGTTGTTATGCAGATAGAACTATATCAAGCCAATATCTAACCATAAGAATTTTTATATAACAGGCAATATATTTTACCCGGATCGGATTATAGCCTCGGATTATCTGAATATTTTTTGGTTATTTTATAAAAGTTTATAAAACTCATCAGACGGAATGGTGGTATAATATAAGGGTCCGTGCCAGACAGGTAATTCTTTATACGGCCTATTATTATAATTTATTTAATTCCAAAAGACTTTACATGAATCACATGCTTTTTCTCTAATGTTCTCTTTCGCGGAAATGAGAGCTATAAACAGGGAGATGGTTAATGTGAAGGAATACGATAATGAGAAAGACTTTTGGAACAGGGAATACAGTGAATGCAAACCGGTAGATTTAAGGACTCTTACACTTACGGTGGAACCGACTTTTGATGCCTGCTTGCTGCTCTTCGGAGAAAAAACAAGCCGGGTATGTGATTTCGGATGCGGCACAGGAGACATTTTATTTCAGTATGCCCAGTATTACCCCGACCATAGCGGAGTCGGCATAGACGTATCCGAAACCGGTATTGCATTTGCAAATCAGACCGCAAAATTAAGCAATTATAATAATTATAAATTTATGGTCGGCAATATTGATACCTTGTCTGAATTTAAAGACGGAGAATTCGACGGAATTATTCTTTCCAATGTTCTGGATGTGATGCCTGAAAAGATTGCGAACGAGACGGTAAAAGAACTGAACAGGGTTCTCAAAGATCGGGGCTATTGGTTTATTAAAGTGAATCCGTTTTATTCGAGGGAAGAAATTAAGGAAATCGGTTACAGGGAAATCGGAATGCATATGTATGCGGAAAACGGAGTTTTGCGTCTGAGGCAGGAGCCAATGTCGTATTGGATCAATTACATTCGTCATCTTGGAAAGATTGAGCGGATACTTGAATTTGAATATCCGTGGCAGGAAGGGTTGAACCGGCTGTTTTTAGTAAGAAAAGAAAATTACAGGGTACATATGCGTAACCATGACACAGGAAGGGAAAACCAACTTAAAATGTCAGCGTAATATATCCCCCGGTATGTTTTCACGGACATATCGGGGATTTTGCTGTCTGGCTGTATCTAATGGCTAACCGTTCGATTTTGACATCCACTCTTTGAAGGTATGACGGCTGTCTGAAGAAAATTATAATTAATTGTAAATAGGATATATTGGGTGTATAATTAGGATATCATTGCCAGGCAAAATGGGCATACATACAAAATTTTAATCTAAAAGTCTGTAAAGAAATGTATTTAATTATAAAATTAATAAATTGGCTAAGAATATGATTATTAGGAAATCTTTATAGCATAACAGTATCGTATAATAATATTTTATCGGAGGACAGGCTATGAGTAACGGTTATTCAGGCGGTTCAAAACAAATTATTATTGTAGGAAACGGGAACGCGGGGCTTTCGGCGGCAAAGGCAGCCAGAACCCAGGATCCGGAAGCCCGTATAATCATGTTCGGTGAGGATAACAGGTTGCCGTATTACAGGCTCCGTTTATGCAATTATATCGGCAAGAGCGCTGATTTTAACGGACTTGAAATAAGTGATGAAGAATGGTTCGATAAAAACAGAATACAGGTTGAGTTATCCTCGAAAGTTACTGCGATAGATACCGGGGCGAAAAAAATCGTCGCCAATAATAAAGAATATTATTATGACAGTCTTGTTCTGGCGACCGGAAGTAAACCAATAATGCCGCCCTTTAAAGGAAAGGAACTTTCGGGCATCCATACTTTATGGACATGGGAAGATATTGTGGGCATCAATAAAAGCCTTCGGGATGCAAAAAAGGCGGTTGTTATAGGCGGCGGGCTGCTCGGACTTGAGGCCGCACACAAAATATCTGAAATGGGTATCCATGTAACATTGATAGAAGGTATGCCAAGACTTCTGCCCAAACAACTGGACGAAGAAGGTTCGGAAATATTCAAAGCCAAGGTTGAGAGTCTGGGAATATCGGTGATTTGCGGTATATCGGTGGCAGGCTTTGAAGGGGACAGCAACGGTAATGTAAAAAAGGTATACATGGCCGATGACACAGTACTGGATGCCGATGCTGTTATCGTGGCGGTTGGTGTCGCACCTAACACTTCCATATTCAAGGACAGCGGATTTAGTATTAACAGGTTCGTAATTGTTAATGAAAAAATGGAGACAAGCATTAAGGATGTATATGCGGCGGGTGATGTGGCTTGCGTTAACGGCAGATGGTTCGGTCAATGGTCGGTAGCCGGCAGACAGGGACAGGTTGCGGGAACCAATGCCGCCGGAGGAAACGCCGTATACAAAATAACCGATGTCCCTTATATACTTGCAACCATGGGAACCAGGGTAGTATGTTCAGGCGATACGTCAAATGCCCAATCGGAAGGTTCAAATGAGACCTGTGAAACAGACCGGAAGTTTGACAAAGTTCAGTTTTCCTATTCCAAACTTGTATTCCGCAACGGATTGTTTGTCGGCTATATGCTGGTCGGTGAACCGGCTAAATACTTTAATAAACTTCAGTCAATGCTTCAGACCGATGCAGGTGCCGAGACTATTAACAATATTTTATATAACTGATTTGGAAATTTAATTTTATATAAATTTGTTTTGGTTATAAGTAATACGAGATTATATTTTCAACCCATTTAAATTTTTTGCACATTCGGGATATACAGGACTTAAAAACATATAACGGTAATTGGTTCTATAATTACTATAGAAAAATATCAAAGTATGAGCTATAAAAGAAACAGGCTGTAATTAATTATGTGAAGTAAATTATGTGAAGATTATAAATTGGGGGATATTTATATGGATTTTACCAGACTTAAGAAAAATATATCTGATATCATAAAGGAACAACAGATAAAACTTGGATACAGAAAAGAAGCCGTGCGGCTGTATTATCCGTTACAGTCCCTTAACCGGCTTTTAGGAACAGAACTTAATGAAAATGAAATGCAGTCGGTACTGGAGTCCTTTGCCGAAAGTGTGGAAGATGAGTTTGGAAATATTAATATTTCCTGCAATAACGGCAGGTTTTGTTTTTTATTTCCGGAAAAAGCTTCGGAATACATTCATACCCATGCGGAGGAAAAAGGATTTCTGCATGATTTTATAACTGCGGTATCAAAACATAATATTTCTGTAGATGAAATTGTTGAGGTGTTCAAAAAATACTCCGATTGTGTTCATTTCGAAAAAGTCGACAACGGGGAATTTGATTACTTAATATATTTCGAGAACGGAGAACCCGATGATTACAGATATTGCCTGACCGATGAGGGAGATCATATCATTTACCATCGGTTCACTTTGGAAGATTATAATGACTTCTATTCTGATAAATAAATTTTCTAAATTCATGACGTTTACATGTTCCGGAAAGTGGATTTACTTAAGGTAAGAATTAAATCTTATTAATTATAATTGTAATGCGGCATCATGTCTGCGATTTATATATCCTGTGAATGACGATAAACTTGCGTATGGTCATTTGCAGGATTTTTTGTTATTTTCTCGTTTCTTATTATTGCAATAATATGCTTCATCATCGTTTGGGCTTTTAGCTTTCCGCTGTCACTGGCAGAAGCCGGGTTAAATCCGGCGATGTCGATGAGCTCGAACACGGTTATGACAGTATTATGAAAGAAATTAAAGTAATAAAAACCAGTTCCGGAAAGAATGAAATTGTGCTGGCTATAGTTGCCAGAATAATTTTTAATGAATCATAACTGTTTCTTATAAACTTCATTAGTACATCTGCTTTGTCTAATCGTATCGAATGATGATATATTGTTGACATAATAAAGATGAACTACAGGGAGGAAAAAGCATGAATTTCTTAAGTAATCTCGGTCCGTTTATTCTGGCGGTAATTGCAGTTATTATTAACGGCGTACCCCAACTGCTTTATGCTCAGGCCCGCGGTTTTGCTTTAAAGCCTGCAGGCTTCGCTTATCTGGTGGGTGGCTTGGGTAATCTTATTACCGGATCGGTGACGCCGATTTCGGCTCAGGCGGAGACCATCACCGTGGCCAGTGTTAAGAAAAATATCAGGGATAATGTCAGCTCAATTCTTCTTGCTTCGGCGATTATGGTCACTCTTTCCGCTTTTGGCGGAGTCAGCAAAATTTCAGATTTTGCGGGTGTGGCTATAATTTCAGGTATGATGAGCGGTGTAGGCCTTATTTTAGCCGGCGTGTCATTGGATATGTTTAACCAGGACAAACGCACAACGCTGGTATCTATTGTTTCGGCTATTGCTGCCTATGCCATATTTTATAACAGCCCCAACAAGGTTGTATGGACAATATTCATCTCAGTCGCAGTATCGACCGCCGACTTTTTGCTTCTGCAAAAACGCAGGGTGGATATAGCCGCCTCAATAGAAGAGGGACGGGAACAATTAGAGATGAGCAGTGAATGGCGTTTCTGGAAAAAGGAGTACTGGAAAGATTTCAAACTTATTAAGCCAAGATTAAATGTAACGGTTATCTTGGGAGCTTTAAGCCTGGTCATGTTAAATATCGGCGCAAATATTTCCTTTGGCGGTATTACCGCAAGCCTTGCCGGTACCTCACAAAATTATGATCATCTTTCCATTATTAATTCTCTGGCCGACCTTCCAAGTTCCCTGTTCGGCGGCCCGCCGATTGAAGCCATAATATCCGGTACTGCCGGCGCTCCTTGGCCTGTTGCCTGCGGCATAGTATTCATGTTTGCCATGGGTATTTTGATATTGGTAGGTTTAATCGGCCGACTGGGTAAATACCTGCCAAGCCAAAGTATAGCAGGTTTCCTGCTTGTGATTGGTTTTGCCCTCACATTTGCTCCCAATCTGAGTACGGTGGCAGGTTCCGATAATCCTATGAGCGGTTACATTGCCATGGGTGTTACGGCATGGTCAAAGAATCCTTTTATCGGTATGCTGGCCGGTATTGCGGTACGTTATTTCGGTTCGTATATCGGTTTGGTTTAAATATATGTATAATGGGATAATACAGGCAGTTTAATGCAATCAACAGAGAGCTGATATAAAAATATGCAATGAATCAACAGGAAGGGATGAGACAAAATTATGCTTAATTCAAAATGGCCTTCTGTATGGAAAGTTCGCATAGACGAAGAGCTTGAAATAGATTTGCCCCTTATGGAGATTGGCAACAATTTTTATATTTATTCTTTTGATATGTCCGGTGAGTCAAAGTGGAACAGACATGCGGCAAAAGCACTGACACAAAAACTGAAAGAGTATAACTATGACGGCTTCGTTACGGTACAAACCAAATCCTCAGGCCTGTGCCAGGAGCTTTCAAGGGATATGGATTCTTATCTTGAGCTTCGCAAATCTTATAAACCTTTTATGAAGGAGCCCAAGCATGTGGCTGTCGAATCAATCACAACTCCCGGTAAGCAGGAATTATGGATTGGAAGGGAAAAATACGAACGGTTCAAAGGCAAGAAGCTGTGCTTTGTCGACGATGTGGTGTCTACCGGCGGTACGTTGGATGCAGCCCTAATAATGGCAAAGGAAATCGGATTTGAAATATCCGTAATTGCCTGTGTTTTAACCGAAGGGGAGGAACGTACTCATTATAAGGGAATTCCTCTGGTTTCCCTTGGACATATTCCTTTGCCCGGCTCTCTTGCCGAATAAGCTGATACGACAAGAGTTCTTTTGATGAAAATAATTTTCTTAGACCGGCTTATAATAGCCGGTTTTTTGCGTCATGGGTGCTTTGTCATATTGCACCTATCAAAGTGAGGACGGGAAATGCTTTATTCTGGATTTCTGGGTGTTCCCGCAGCATCGCTGTAACGGAACAAGGCACAGGTGTTTTGAAGCCCTGCAAGACTACACAAAAAAAGGCGGCGCTTTATATTATGAAATAAATTGTGACGGCTGGGATGACAGAATGAGGTTTTGGAAAAGCATTGGCTTTGTGGAAAACGGTGTAGATGAGTATGGAGTTCCCTTACCAATTAAAAGATGAATTAAATATTTTTGATTAATTCCATGCTTTACAATTAAACTAAAGTGGTCTATATAATTTGGAATAAAATTGATTTATAGGTTAAGCAAAAATAAAAGTGTCTTAATGACTTGAATGTCTGTGTGAAAAAGATGAACAAATATTTTAGAAAAAAGAGCTTTTTAGGATTGACATGATTCGACAATGAGTGGTAAACTAATCAAAAACTTAATATTGACAAGCAGAGACCTGTATAAGTCCACTAATATGGTGTGGATGTTTCTACGTGGTAACCGTAAATTACCTACACTATAGTGTCTCTTTCTATTTCAATTATGTCAGTTAATTGATAAAAATCCGCCTGCCGTTTTGATACAGGGAGGTTTTGATTTTTATACGAAATAACTGAATTTGTTATGTTAATAGATGGAGAACACTGTTTTCCATCTATTTTTTTTACTAATTATTAATTAAGACAATATTATTAGAGTAAAAGAAAAAAAGGGAGATTAATATGGATAAATATATGTTGAAAAAAAGAATCGATACGGCCGCAGGAAGAGTTCCGGCAGACTGTGTGATAGAAAACTGCAAAATTATTGATGTCTATAATTCTTGTATTATAGAAGGCAAAAATATAGCCATCACAGACGGTTACATTGCAGGTATCGGTGATTATGAGGGCAGGCATACAATTGATGCAAAGGGGCGATATGCGGCGCCAGGTTTTATTGACGGTCATATACATATTGAATCCTCTTTTGTTACGCCGGAGGAAATAGGAAGGCTCCTGATTCCGCACGGCACTACAACAATTATTGCCGATCCCCACGAGATTGTGAATGTATGCGGTATAAGAGGTTTAAATTACATGCTTGAGGCTTCCAAGGGAACTAAACTCGATATCCGCTATATGCTTCCGTCCTGTGTCCCGGCAACTCCCTTTGAGAATGCCGGAGCCGTACTGGACGCGGAAAGGATGAAAGAACCTCTTAAGGACGACAGGATACTGGGACTTGGTGAGTTTATGAATTATACGGGTGTCGTGGAGGCAGACGAAGATGTTTTGGACAAATTGATAATGGCAATCAACGAAGGAAAAATCATTGACGGCCATAGTCCCTCTTTGGCAGGGAAGGCTTTAAATGCCTATGCGGCATGCCGAATTCATACCGATCATGAATGCACCACAGTTGAAGAAATGCTTGACAGAATTTCCAGGGGCCTTTACATTCTCCTTAGAGAAGGCTCGGCCTGTCATAATCTGCGCACGCTTTTGAAAGCAGTCACACAGGCAAACAGCCGCCGTTGCCTGTTATGTTCCGATGACCGCCAGCCTGAAACTATTTTTAAATTGGGCCATCTTGACAACCATCTTCGTATCTGTGTCGAAGAAGGAATCTCACCGGTTACAGCCATACAGATGGCAAGCCTTAATGCGGCCGAATGTTACGGCATGCTTGACAGGGGGGCTATAGCGCCAGGGCTTCGTGCAGATATTGTTTTACTTGACGATTTAAAGAATTTTCATGTGCACCAAGTATTTGTAAAGGGAGAAGAAGTTGCAAGAGAAGGAAAATATCTGCCGGAAATACATCGGTATGACATTGCGGCGGTGAAAGGGCTTTTTAATGTAAAAGATTTTACAATCGATAAGTTAAGGTTAAGAAGCCGTTCAAAAAAAGTCCATGTAATAGATATTCTCCCAGGAGGTGTTGTAACGGGAAAAGGCACAGCGGAAATCGCCCTCAGCGAGGAAGGAGAGTTTATTAGGAGTCCGGAACAGGACATTGTAAAAATAGCGGTTATAGAGAGGCATCACGGAACGGGAAATGTCGGCCTTGGCCTGCTGCGCGGTTATGGCATTAAGTCCGGTGCCGTGGCTTTGTCCGTTGCCCATGACTCTCACAATATTATTACTGTAGGAACCAATGACGAAGATATGGTTCTGGCGGTGGAAAACCTTGTCAGGCAAGGCGGAGGCATTATACTTGTAATTAACGGTGAAGTCATCAATTCTATGCCAATGGTTGTTGGGGGAATAATGAGTGACCGGCCCGGTGAATGGGTTAGTGAGAAGCTTGCGCAAATTCACAATGACGCATACGATAAACTCGGAATCAATAAAGAGATAGAGCCTGTTATGACCCTGTGTTTTATGTCATTGCCGGTGATCCCTGAAATCAAGCTTACCGACAAGGGACTTTTTGATGTTACGCAGCAAGCTTTCATTCCTATTGAAGCTTGAATTATAAATATAAACTGTTCGTGTTCAGTTATTAAAACAATTAATTAGTTGTATTCATATAATTAGGTTCCGTTTTGGAAACAATTTTGGAAAGATAAGGGATATGAAATCCGGGCCTAATTAAAAGATTCAAATACAGGAACTTTTTATGTATATATAGGCAATTACGGTTCAAAGCCTTTGGTTTTTATTAGTGTCAAAGGTTCACTTATTGAAGGCCATGAAACCAACGGAAGGAAGATACCGGTTCGGATAAGTCCATGATATTTAAATCGAAACTGTCAAGGAAAACGAAGCCGTATATATCGGGTTATTGAAATAAAAATGGTTCCGTACCGTTTTTTCAGTTTTGATGGGTTTCGGAATTACTGATATGGCTTTTGTCATTGATGCTTTTTTTATATGAAATATATGAAATAATAATACAGGCGATTAGTATTATAATGAAGATCGTCATTGAATATATAAAACTGTAAATCCCTTTTAAGAACAAATTGACTGTAATCAGGCATATACCGCCTACAATTAAAGAAATTCCGCCGTATCGCTGACTCATAGACCAGGCTTTTTCGTTTTTCATACTCCATGTTGTCCTTAACCCGATAAAAGAATTCATTTTGCATTTGGGCAATATGTTTCCTGCCAGGCATAAAAAGATTCCTGTTACTATAAATATTATCTGACTTTCATCGATATTTACTGGTTCATGTAATCCTTTTCCCAAGAAAAATGCCTTATAAAGGAATATAAAGCACATTATATTGAATACAAGAATTGAACAGGATGTGATGATGAGGAGTGCTTTTATGTTGTTTTCGCCAGCGTCTTTTTTACATATTGCCCTGACCACAAGTATCATAAAATAGCCGAATATTATAATGAATATGGGGATAATAAACAATTCATACTTGCTTCCCCAACGGTCTGTGTTTCCTGCTATATCATAATGTGCCGGGATTCGTGCCGGAAAAAAAGGAAATAAGATCAATGTTATTGCCAATGGGAAATACATCAGGAAATATAAAATTCTGTATTTGCTTTTCATATTTTCCTCCATAAACCGAAAACAGTAATAATGTGTTTTAAAAACCGACGTTTATTTGCAGTTATGATATTTAACCTTACTGATATATAATTCCATCAAATCCGGTTTTGAAAATTGACGATCACAGAATATTGTTCAATTACTTCTCTTAGATTGTATAGAAGTTTACGTTTTATGTCAATGAAAAGGAAAGAATTAATCGGGTGTATTTATAATATCATTGAATTTTAATGGGAAATTATGTACAATTGTGCAAATAAATTTTTGTTTTATGGAGTTGATTATATGATTTATGTCGGTATATATATTCGATGATGTTGAAGTTATGGTTTTCAATGGCTCCTATTAAATAAGAACGCATTTGGATTGCTTAAAAAAATGATTCCGGCATAACTGTTACCGATTCGAGCAATGTAACAGTAAGCGGGAATATGGTCATAACGGCAGGTGTTTTGACGGGCATAGAAGGAGCATTAAAAATTGTGGGAGAGATATGCGGAAATGAGCTTAAAGAAAAAGTTAAAGAGAATCTTTATTATTAGTTAATATGAAGCATATATTGACAGACAGAACCAGGATGCGCAAAATTATACGGAAATATAAAATAAGAATAGAAATTGTGATAAAATTGAGTTATGTTTATATCAAGCTATTGTTAAATAATAAAAAAGTTAATGGAGCAATTATTTATGCACATCAAACTCAAAACTATTTAAGAGCTTTAAGGTTACCGAACCTAACATTATATCAGCTGCTAATCATAAAACCTCGTGATAATGGGCGTATAAAGGTGCAGATGATCAGCGGCGTCATTTAAAATACAACTGAGAAAGAGGGGATTTTATGAAATTTCAAATTGAAAGAATCGATGCCGGCACAAGGAAATTTGTAATCGATTATATCAGCAATAATTGGGGCTCAAATATAATAGTGACAAAAGGCAAAGTCCATAATGCTGAAGAATTGCCCGGATTTGTTGCATTGGTGGACGGAGAAGTAAAAGGCAGTATAACGTATAATATTGAAAATAATGAATGTGAAATAGTATCACTTGGCAGTCTGCAAGAAAATATCGGTATCGGCAGTGAACTTATTAATCGGGTTGTTAATGAGGCGAAAAATAACGGCTGCAAGAGGGTCTGGCTGATTACCACCAACGATAACATCCATGCCATAAGGTTTTATCAAAAAAGAGGCTTTGATATGGTGGCCTTACATAGAAATGCCATTAATGAATCAAGAAAAATCAAGCCCCAGATCCCTTTAACCGGTATAGACGGAATTCCGATTCTTCATGAAATTGAATTTGAGATCATACTTTAGTTTTCGGATTATGCTTTACATATTTTTGATTCAAAAAGTCTGGGAGGCAATTTGAATTGAATAAAAAAGGAATAGTTATATTATCGGTTTCTTTGTTTGCATTAATTCTTGCAGCGGGATTTTGTCTTGTTACATGGAGAATTAATAATAAATATTCAAAGGTTGCCGAAAATGAAAAGGCGGATACGATTGAAACGGTTTCGTCTGATGACGGCAGAAATGAATCTTCGGAAGAACAAACCGCGAGAAAAGGTTCAGAAGCGGAAGGAACAACCGTAACGGAAGAAAACAATCCGGATTTGAAAGAGCTTACCATATTTACAGGAAGTCAAACAGGTTCTGATACAGTTCTTACGATAAATGCCGGCAGCGGTTTTGACATGAACAATGTGGTGCCTGACGGATATTTCTATGTAGAATATAAGGCGGATAAAATGCGTGATGTTAAGCTGGTTTTATCGGTATGGGACAAGAACTGGTGGAAGGTTGTTTCGGCGACCAAGACAGGTAAGCTTGAAAACGGTGCCTACTTTGCCAAATACTCTTATGAGGCAATCAAGAGGACTTACGGAAGCGGGGATCTGACCGATGTAAATACAATAAATATTACTTCAACATCCGAAATAGAAGTGACAGAATTGAAATGGTTCGGACCCGAAGTCAAAGGGGACGGATCGGTACTGCTCTACAGCGGAAGTGCCACGGCGTCGGGGGGCCAGAGCCTTATAGCTTTTTTGTTTACTAAACATGTCGGCGGTGATTTCGATGCATCGCAGATTAACGAAGGCAGTTATTTCGCTATGGAGTATACAGGAGATATGGATAAGGTTGTACTGGCTCTTTGCAGTGCATCCGGTGCAACACAGTGGGTTGCCGTACCTCCGACTTCGACTACGACTCTTGATAACGGAAAATATCTGTCAACATTTTCAATAGAAGACTGTATGAAAAAATTCGGTACCAATTTTAAGCGTTTGGATCAGCTTCAGGTCTACACATCAGGAAACAAGGACACAACAATTACCCTGAAGAGCTTAAGATATTATCCCGGGACAGGCGAAATCATCGATTCGGACGGTGAGTCAAGATGGACCAATAAAAGTACGACAGGTATTGCGTTTATAGGTGACAGTATTGTCCAGAACGCAATGTCATTATATGGTGACTGGAATAAAATTCTTGGCAGAAATGATTGCTCCAACTGGGGAATAGGCGGACAGACCACGGTACATGTTGAGAAGAGAATCGATGACATGCTGGAAGGTAATTATGACGCTATCGTAATTCTATGCGGCATAAATGATTTGGGGCAGGGTGTAAGTCAGAACACAACAATCGATAATTATAAATCGATGTTTGAAAAGATTCGCAGAAAGCTTCCGGATGCTAAAGTATATGTAATAAGCGTACTGCCGACCAGGGCTCCGTACTTTGTTGGCAGTCAGCAAAAGATTGCAGAGTTGAACAATTCTCTTAAAGAAACCATAGAAGATTATGACTTTGTAACTTTTGTGGACTGCTATTCGGCTTTCGTGGGGGACGACGGTTACTGTAAAGAAGAATATGTATTTGACGGACTTCATCCGAATGAAACAGGATATGGCGTAATTGCAGACATACTTAATCCATTGCTGCCTGCAGCGGATTAAAAGGCATAAATTACAGAGAAGTACACAGGACAGAATTAATAATTATATACTCTCCATGTGAATTTGGGATAGGCATCCGGTTACACCTGCGCCGGGTGCCTTTTATATTGAATATTATTGTAAATCAATGTATAATTATGTCAGAATAATAAAGGGGGATGAGTATATGCCTAATTTTAAAGAGGCTGATTTTTATTATGGGGCAGTCTTATCTATGCTGATAAGTAAAAATGTAAATCCTATATTAATTGAAAATAACAATGACAGACAGGTGTATGACCTAACCACAAACAAGAATGAATATAGAGCATTTATTAAATACAGAACTTTAAAGAAAAAAATAAAAACTGACAATTATAATAGTTGGGATTTTAATTTAATAAATGATTATGATGAACTAAAAAGATATATAAATGAGGGAAAGAACGTATTGTTATTTTTAGTATGCGGTTCATCTAATCTTAAAGAAAGTGAGCTGGCCATTTTAAACAAAGATGAGATAATGAAAATTTTTAATAACCAAAAGAAAACAATCACTATAAGTAGAAAGAAACATGAACGAGCGTTCCGTATAGCAATGGGTGGAGGTAGAGATAATGCATTGCCAATCAAAAATGATAGATTTGAAGAATTATTTTCTTAAAATCATTAAACACAGAAGCATCCTTCGGGATGCTTTTATTATTTATCCAGTGCATGCCTCTTTATATCATTAAAACATTTTGACCTACCCTACCCCTTGTAGCATATTTCTGAAGCATTTTAATATGGTATGTTACATTATATTTGGATTTCTTTATACATATGGTATTTATGACAAAGGGACCTGCCTTGCTAAAACAGTCAAGCTTTTTGGGGTCACATCAGAAATATAACGGGGGTATTTAAGTTTGCCGGAAATGATACCTGCCTTTATCAGGGCTCTGGCAGGGAAACCCAAATACCTTTTGTTTCCGGTAATTGTGATATAGCTTTTGACGGAAATGTTTGGGCGCGCAATTACATTTTATAAATATGAACATATAAAATAATAAACATGATATTTTCAAAGGTCCGGGTCTGTATGAAATCCGGGCCTTGTGTTTTTTAAATTTTAAATTCAGCAGGCAGATATATTCCCAAACCAATAAATATATAGAAACTATAGTAAATATTATTTAATATAATACTTTTCAGTAAATATATGGTATAATTGTCAAAACGGAAAAAGCAGAGTTTATCCCAAACGGAGTGGTTTTATGGTTTTTGAATTAAGAAAATTGAGTATTAACGATGGCGAAGATATTTATGAAATGCTGCAGGAAATAGAGAAAGAAGAAAACGGTTTTATAAATTCGGTTAAAGCCATGACATTTGAAGAGTATAAGCAATGGCTTATGCATAATGATGCAGCATCGAGAGGCGAGGGATTACAGGACTGGATGGTTCCTCAAAGTATTTTCTGGTTATATGTAGATGATCGGCCTGTCGGAATCGGCAAGGTACGTCATTATTTAACTGAATCGTTAAGAATTGAGGGTGGCCATATCGGATATGCGATCAGGTCTACGGAACGAAATAAAGGTTACGGAACTGTATTATTAAAGATGCTTCTTAACGAGGCAAAAAAATTAGGAATAGAGAGAGCACTGCTAACAATCAGGCTGCACAATTACGCTTCGCTAAAAGTCGCGGTTAAAAATAACGGCGTTATAGAAAAAATGGACAGGGAACGTTATTATATATGGATATACTGCTGAAAATTAATCGACAATAAGATATTGAATATTATGATATATTTTAACAGTTTAAAGACACATACCAAGAAAAACAGTTTCCCTCAGCGGATGAAATTGAAAGGAAGGCTGTTATGAAACCAAGAGAATTTCTCGAAATCTTACACATAGCAGAGCGCCTTAAAGACACACTTCGTCATTGCACAACATCAAAGGGACGTACCGAAAGTGTGGCAGAACATAGTTGGAGGACCGCATTAATGGCCCTGTTATTGAAAAACGAGTTTCCAGAACTGGATATGGATAGGGTGGTCAGTATGTGCCTTATTCATGATTTGGGTGAGTGTTTTACGGGAGATATTCCGGCATTTACAAAGTCAAATATTGATCGTGAAACGGAAGAGCTTTTGTTAAATCAATGGGTTAAGTCGCTTCCGGATGAAGTATCGGCTGAATTGGATGAACTTTTTAAGGAAATGAAAGCTCAGGAAACAAAGGAAGCTAAATTATATAAAGCGCTGGATAAGCTGGAAGCGGTAATTCAACACAATGAATCACCGTTAAATACATGGTCGGAAAATGAGTATGAATTAAATAAAACATATGCTTTTGAAAGTGTGTTATTTTCAGAATGGCTGACTGAATTAAGAAAGGAAATGTTGAATGATACGTTGAAGAAAATTGAGGCTGAAGCAAAATAGACAAAAAGCCTTGTTTATACTTTTCATTTATACATAGAATTGGAAAAACAATTCCATATAATTATATAATATGGTATAATATGTAATAAAATATAGAATATACAAAATTTTAAAAGGAGTTTTAATTGTATGAAAATAAAATACATGGATGATATGACGTATCCAGCTCATTATAGGAAAACAGATGATATGATTCAAACTGTCGAAGAGCATTTAACAGGAGTTAGCAAATTATGCTCTGAATATGCGAAGGAATATGGTTTCGAATATACTGGAAAATTACTTGGTTTGTTACATGACATGGGTAAATTCACAAGTGAATTTGCAGAATATATAAGGGAGGGAATTAAGAGAGAAAAGGAAGGCTCGGAACCATTAAGCAAGACTGTTGATCATGGAAAATACGGAGCAATATTTTTATTTGATCGTTATTATAATAATGAATTTAAAAGCAAGGTTTTAATAGAGATACTTGCAATGATTATTTGTTATCACCATGGTGGTTTGGAAGATTATATTACAGATGATTTGGATTGTAAATTATTTAATAGGTGTAAGTTAGATGAACAGGAAGAAAAATACTATAATGAAGCATGTGACAGATTGTTTGAAAGGGTTTTGACATCTGATAAAATAGATAATTTATTTAAAAAATCTAAGGAAGAGTTTCAAATATATTGTGATTCAAGAAAGAAGATAGATAAATTTGATCTTCATATGCTGATAAAAATTTTGTACAGTTGTTTGATTGATGCAGATCGCTATGATACCTATTGTTTTGTGCAAAATATTAATGCAGATGAAGATTTTGACAATGATATAGATATGCTGTGGGATCTTTTTGACCATAGGTTGTCTGTTACAGAAAACAAGTTGCATCAAAAACACCCAAATACTGTTCTAGAAACTAAAATACAAAATTTGCGACAGGATATATGGAAACAATGCAATGACTATGGAGAAAAACCGGAAGGAATTTATACTTTAACAGTTCCGACCGGTGGAGGAAAAACCCTGTCAAGTTTACGATATGCCATAAATCATGCAAAAAAATATCATAAAAAGCATATCATTTACATACTTCCTTTTACTTCGATTATTGAACAAAATGCAGCTGTGGTAAGAGATGCACTGGGTGCGGATGATTATTTGCTGGAGCATCATTCAAATGTAATATTGGATGATAAAAATATTAGTACAAATGATGAAAAATGGGAGTATTATAGACTTTTAACTGAAAGATGGACTTCTCCAATAATTTTTACAACAATGGTTCAGTTTCTAAATTCCATATTTGCAGGAGGTACACAAAGTATAAGACGTTTACATAATATAGCTAATGCAGTTTTAATTTTTGATGAAATTCAAGCATTACCTATAAATTGTATTTCACTCTTTAATAAAGCTATAAATTATTTACATAAAGAATGTAGTAACACAATTATTTTATGTTCTGCGACACAACCGAGCCTGGAACAGGTTGAACATCCTATTTGTATAGATGCTGAGATTATAAGAAATATTAATGATAAATTTAGAGAATTTAAACGCATGGAAGTAAAGCCTGTGATAAAAGATGGAGGTATGAGTATATCTGAATTAGCAAATTTCATACAAGACCAAAAGACAGAAAACAAAAGTATACTTATTATAATGAATACAAAAAGCATGGCGGAGAAAGTTTATAAAGAGATCAAGGTATCTGTTACTGATAAAAATATATTCTTTTATTTCTTAAGTACCAATTTATGTCCCGCTCATCGAAAAAAAGTAATTTCGGAAATGAAGGATAAGCTAAAAAATGGGGAACATGTTATTTGTGTCAGTACTCAATTAATTGAAGCAGGTGTGGACATTAGTTTTTCTTGTGTTATAAGGCATATCGCAGGGCTTGATTCAATTGCACAGGCAGCAGGTAGAGGTAACAGAAATGGTGAAGGAGATATTAAGAATGCCTATATAGTCCAGGTGGAAAATGAAAATTTGGGTTCGTTGGATACCATTAAGTATGGTGAGGATGCGACAAAAGCAGTATTGGATAAGTACATATATGATCCGGAAAGGTTTGAAAGTGATTTACTTTCGCCAAAAGCTTTACGCTACTATTATAATAATTATTATAATTATGGCAAAATAAACAGTCAAATGGATTATCCGATTAAGTATGGAAACGGAACTGTTTTGGAGAAATTATCCAATATTAATAAAAGTAAAGAATATCAAAGACGTTTCAATAAGGAATGCCCCACTATACTCCAATATCAATTCAGGACAGCCGCAAAAAATTTTAAAGTTATTGATGATGATGACATAACAGTTGTAGTCCCTTTTGAAGATGGTAAGAATCTTATAAAAAAACTGACGGACAAATCATCATATTACTATCCTGATGCCAAATTAATTCGGGAGGTTCAGAAATATTCTGTAAACATATCAAAATTAACCTTTAATAAATTAAAAGATCAGCGTGCAATAGAGATAATTACAAATTGCGGAATTTTTGTTTTGGATGAAAGATTTTATGATACAGAACTTGGGGTTGTTACGGAAGGGAAAAAGATGGGGTTGATAATATATTAGTAATATTTATAAATTATTTATAATAGCATTAAAGCTGCCATAATATTTTTGAACAGGCAGCTTTATATCCTACAATATAATTATTTTAATTTCAATCCACATCACTCTTATATATAGTGATGACAATTTATTATAACATAAAAAATAAAAAAACATAATAGGTTATTTTATAAAATTATATTGACAATATAAACCAAATGATATATATTATAGTTACAATATAATTATTTTAGAATATATTTTAAGTGCAACATAATTTTATTATAAATAATAATAGATAAATAACAATATTAGTAACGGTGTTAGTATATAATTATGGACACGAAAAGTCTAACACAATACAATGATTTAGGAAAGGTGTATTAAACAATGCCTAAAAAAGGTATCCGTTATACGGAAGAATTTAAACAACAAATAGTTGAACTTTATAATTCAGGTAATTCAGTTAATTATCTAAGTCGCGAGTACGGTGTATCTAATGTAACTATATATAGATGGGTTAAAGAATTATCTCCTGTCAAAGTATCTGAAAAAGATCAAATCACGGCTAAGGAATACGAAAAAATGAAAAAACGTATTGCTGAACTTGAAATGGAGAATGAAATCTTAAAAAAAGCTACCGCCATATTCGCAAGAAAACGATAAAAGAAACCGATAACTTTATTGAAACATACAAATGTATATTGTAAAGCGTATATTCAAAGCTTCATAATATACCGGAAGTTCATATTATAAGGCTATAATTCCAACGTCAAAAGGTAGTCTGCTTAGTTGACATCTAATATATTAATTTAGATTTGTACTAATCTTATGATAACTTACATTTCTAATCATTTCCTAAAATCTCAAATGTGTTAAATGACAATTTAAAATTTCGAAAGGAGAAGAAGATGGAAAACAGCATTACATATCGTGTATATGGAAAATATGCGCTGTTTACTGATCCAATTACACGAATAGGGGGTGAAAAGACAACACTTTTTGTTCCAACCTACCAAGCTCTTGTAGGCGTAACTGAGAGTTGTTACTGGAAACCCACTATAAAATGGGTAATTGACGCAGTACGAATTCTTAATCCAATAAGAACAGAATCGAAAGGAATCCGCCCTATTAGATATGACGGAGGAAATGACCTTAGTTATGCAACATATCTGGCTGACGTGGCTTACGTCGTAAAGGCTCATTTTGAAAAAAATCAAAATCGACCGGATTTGTCAGAAGACTATATCGAACATAAACATTACTGGATCGCCAAGCGTTGTCTGGAAAGAGGAGGTAGACGGGATATTTATCTCGGTACAAGAGAATGTTCTGCGTACATAGAACCATATGATTTCAATCAAGGCGAAGGTTTTTATGATAAATACGGGGTCATGGAATTCGGCTTGCAATTTCACAGTTTTTCATATCCTGACGAAAACGGAGAGGGTAAATTCTATGCAAGATTTTGGAGACCTAAGATGGTTAACGGTGTTATTGAGTTTTGCAGGCCTGAAGAATGTCCTGTTGTAAAAGAAATTAGACCTATGAAGATGAAGAGTTTTAAATATGGCATTAATTTCAGAGGCTTAAATGAAGATGGGTTGCTTGATGATTATAAGGAGGAGAATGTATGAGTTGGCTTGGGGTATTATATGAAACGTATAAAAATATGTCCGAATCAGGATTATATAAAGATTTGCTCCCTATTGCCCATACTACGCAAAATTGCCATATAGAAATAACATTAAATGAACGTAGTGAGATTATTGATGCAACAGTAATTGATAAAGGAAATGCAGAGACGATAATTCCATGTACTGAAGAATCAGCAGGAAGAACCGGAAAACATCCAAAAAATCATCCATTAATGGACAAGCTTCAGTATATAGCTGCGGATTATACAAAATACGGTGGCCAAAAAGGAGAGTCGTTTCATAAAGAGTATATGCATGATTTAGAGGAATGGTGTAACTCTGAGTATGCCCATCCCAAAGTAAAAATCATATATAACTACTTGAAAAAAGGAACAGTTATAGAAGATTTAGTAAGATTTAAGGTGCTTTATTGTGATTCAAACGGTAAGCTTTATTCCAAATATCCGGATAAAAATAATGCTCCGGCTATCTTTAAAGTAGTGCAAGGTGATCAGAGCGATGCGTTTGTACGTTTTAAAGTAGTTGGAGTAGATAATCAGGCAGAAATATGGGAGGATAAAAGTTTACAGCAAAGTTATATAAAATATTATCTTTCAAGACTTTCCAATAATGAACTTTGTTATGTAACAGGAGAATTAAAAAGTTGTTCCAGCAATCACCCCAGTAAAATACGTAATTCAAGAGATATGGCAAAGCTGATATCTTCAAATGACACAAGCGGATTTACTTTTCGAGGCAGATTTTATAATGCTTCTGAAGCTGCTTCAGTCAGCTATGAAGTATCGCAAGGTGCCCATAATGCATTAAAGTGGTTAATAAAAAATCAGGGAACCAACTTTGGAGGGAGAGTTTTTGTCGCATGGAACCCAAAAGGTTATGAAGTCCCGAACCTACTGAAAGACAGTTATGATATGTTTTTTCAAAATGAAGAGCCTAGGGCCTATACCGCTAAGGAGTTTGCTCAGCAACTGAATCTAGCACTTGCGGGTTATAAGGCTAATTTGGATTACAATGACAGGATTGTTATAATGGGATTGGATGCTGCAACTGTAGGTCGATTGGCGATAACATTTTACAGGGAAATGCTGGGCAATGAACTTATAGAAAATTTGAAATACTGGCATACTGTATGTGCTTGGAAACACCGCTATAAATTTGCTGATGATGGAAAACCGATTGAATTTTATGGTGCTCCTGCTCCAAAAGACATTGCTTTGGCAGCATTCGGAGTGGAACGGGTTAATAATCTGGAGTTGGATGATAAAATATTAAAAAATATTGTAGAAAGAATTTTGCACTGTATCATCGACAGAGCATCCATACCTTATGATATAGTTTGTAGGGCATACAGAAATGTATGTCATCCCCAAAATTATAAAAATTCATATAACTGGCAAAAGGTTCTTAGCATATGTTGTGCTTTGCTTAAAAAATATTATTATGAAAAATCCAATAATAAGGAGGAATGGACAGTGGAGATAAATGAAAAAGAGGAAAGCCTGGCATATCTTTGCGGGAGAATGCTTGCAGTAGCTGATGCACTGGAAAAAAATACTTATACAAATGAAGAAAAGAATACCAGGACAACCTGTGCAATGAGATACTTTACAAAGTTTTCAGAGCATCCATGTCAAACATGGGAGATTATTAGTAAGATGCTGGTGCCTTACATGACGAAACTTGGCAGTTTGGCTAGTTATTATCAAAATATGTTGGCGGAAATATCTGCAAAAATTAATCCCGAAGAATTTAGGACAGCGAAGAATTTGGACGGACGGATGGCGCTTGGTTTTTACGCTCAACAGAATTTTATTTACTCAAAGAAAGAAAAAACCTTAAGCGAAAAATAATGAAAATAAATAATAATGAGGGAAAATCATATGAAGAAAATAATTGATAGGAGGTAAAATCATGCCTGTATTACAAAACAAAATTGATTTTGTAGCAATAATAACTTGCAAAAATGCAAATCCGAATGGTGATCCTTTAAACGGTAACATGCCCAGAAAAACATATAAGGGCTATGGCGAGATTTCAGATGTATGTATTAAGAGAAAAATACGTAATCGTTTACTCGATATGGGTGAACCTATTTTCGTACAGTCAGATGATAAAAATGTTGACGGATTTGGAAGTTTAAGGGATCGTGCTGACAGTGTCGAAGCTTTAAAAGCAGCAGAAAAAGCAAAAGATAAGGTGAAATATGCAAAGATAGCATGTGAAACATGGATGGACGTAAGGAGTTTTGGTCAGGTATTTGCTTTTAAAGGGGAAAAGGGAGAAGGTGTTTCTGTAGGAGTACGCGGACCGGTGACTATACAGCCTGCGTTTAGCGTGGAAACTATTGATATTACAAGCACACAGATTACGAAGAGCGTTAATAGTGAAACAACAGACAAAAAAGGTTCCGATACGATGGGGATGAAGCATAGAGTAGATTTTGGTGTATATCTTCTTAAAGGCAGTATTAATGTACAGCTTGCAGAATTAACCGGATTTACAGAAGAAGATGCGGAAAAGATAAAAGAAGCCATACGAACTCTTTTTGTAAATGATTGTTCTTCTGCCCGGCCTGAAGGTTCAATGACTGTCGAAAAACTTTACTGGTTCCGTCATAATAATAAAATAGGACAATATTCAGCTGCGAAAGTTCATGATACAGTGAAGGTCAAATATATAGCCGATCCTGCTAATGCCAAAGATACAATGGAAGATTATCAGATTATTTTCGAAAATCTTCCGGGATTGGAATGTGAGATCTATGAAGGACTATAAAGAAGAGGATTTTTTACAGCTTGCGGGTATACAACATTTTGCATTCTGCCGCAGACAATGGGCTTTGATACATATTGAAAATCAATGGGAAGATAATGTAAGAACAGTGGAAGGTCAAATAATTCATGATAAGGCCCATGATAAATTTGCCTTAGAATCAAGAGGAGATTTATTAATTTCGAGAGGGATGCCGGTATTTTCGGCATCCCTTGGAATAAGTGGTGAATGCGATGTTGTGGAATTTCATAAAAATAATGAAGGAATAAACATAGCCGGAAAAGATGGGTTATATAGTGTTGTGCCTATAGAATATAAACGAGGAAAAGAAAAACAGGATGATATTGACAAACTGCAACTTACAGCACAGGCTATGTGCCTTGAGGAAATGCTTTGTTGTTGTATACCTGTGGGTTATTTGTATTATCATGAAACAAGACGTCGCGTTGCAGTAAAAATATCAGATGATCTTAGAAAACAGGTAAAAGATATGTTGACGGAAATGCATCAATTATTCGATAGAGGTTATACACCTCGTGTTAAAAGAACTAAAAAGTGTAATGCCTGTTCATTAAAACATATATGCCTACCTGAGTTGTCCTCAACGAAATCAGTAAAAAATTATATAGAGGAGCATATGACGGAGGAGAATTAATGAGAAAATTATTAAATACATTGTATATAACAAATCCCGATTATTATCTTTCGCTTGATGGGGAAAATGTAGTGGTTAAATGTAATGATGATGAAATAGGACGATTACCCTTACATACTCTGGATGGCATTGTAACGATGGGATTTGCCGGTGCCAGTCCAAAATTAATGGGATATTGTGCGGAGAGAAATATTTCAATTACATTTTTATCATCAAGCGGAAGATTTTTAGCAACTGTTAACGGTGAAACAAAAGGTAATGTACTTTTAAGAAAAGAACAGTACCATATTTCAGAAAATGAAGAAAAAGCTCTGAAAATTGCGCGAAACATGATAATAGGAAAGATATATAACAGCCGTTGGATACTGGAGAGAGCTATAAGGGACCATTCTTTAAGGATTGACATAAACAAGGTTGAACTCCAGAGCAATTATTTATACAACACTCTCATTAATTTGAAAAATGTAAATTCGATAACCCAACTTAGAGGTATAGAGGGAGAAGCGGCTGCGGTATATTTTTCGGTCTTTGATGAACTTATATTGCAGCAAAAAGATAATTTCCATTTTGATAGAAGAAACAGGCGTCCACCTATGGACAATGTAAACGCACTGTTATCATTTACATATACATTGCTTGCCGGAATGTGTAAGTCTGCTCTTGAAACAGTTGGGTTGGACCCTTATGTAGGTTTTTTGCATACGGACAGGGCGGGGCGTATTTCACTTGCTCTTGATTTGATGGAAGAACTACGACCAATTATGGCTGACAGATTTGTTTTAACACTTATTAATAAGAAAATAGTTAATTCATCAGGATTTTATACTAAAGAGAACGGTGCTGTAATTATGAATGATGATACAAGAAAAGTAGTATTATCAGCTTGGCAGTCAAAAAAGCAGGAATTAATAATACATCCATACTTGAATGAGAAAATAGAGTGGGGAATAATACCTTATGCTCAGGCATTACTGCTGGCAAGATATCTTCGGGGTGATTTGGACGAATATCCTCCATTTTTCTGGAAGTAGGTGTTTAATATGATGGTACTTATAACATATGATGTAAATACAGAAACAGAAGGCGGTAAAAGAAGGCTTAGGAAAGTAGCAAAGCAATGTGTGAATTACGGACAAAGAGTGCAGAATTCGGTATTTGAGTGTAAATTAGATAATACACAATTAGTTCAAGTAAAAAATATTCTAGAAGGAATTATTAATAAGGAAAAAGATAGTCTTAGATTTTATATTTTGGGTAACAATTATAAAGACAAAGTAATTCACATTGGAGCCAAGAAAACATATGATATTGACGGGCCTTTAATTTTTTAGTGCGAATGTGAAGTAAACATAAAATCTCTGGGAGATTCGCACCTCAAAATATGTCGATTTATGATGCATATTGGGTTAAATGGTGTCAAAATCCTGATGAGAATTATAAATATTATATAAATATTACAAGACCGTTATAAAATTTAAATACAATTTAGTGCAATTTTGCTGTCGCTCCCCGCAGGGGAGCGTGGATTGAAATTAGTAACGGCAAAGTAACTGCGGTCGGTCCAGGCGAAGTCGCTCCCCGCAGGGGAGCGTGGATTGAAATCCAATCAATTATATCCTCTGCTTTGGTGGCTGCGTCGCTCCCCGCAGGGGAGCGTGGATTGAAATGAACCTGTGACCACCCGGTTAACAGCCGAAGTAAGTCGCTCCCCGCAGGGGAGCGTGGATTGAAATAAGTTTACCTGTTGGTGATAATTTCTGGCAAAATCACGTCGCTCCCCGCAGGGGAGCGTGGATTGAAATTGAAGGGGTTCATTTTTGTTATGAAAGGAAGTGGCGTCGCTCCCCGCAGGGGAGCGTGGATTGAAATTCCTTATATCCTTTAAAGCGTACCTTGGTGTTAATAGTCGCTCCCCGCAGGGGAGCGTGGATTGAAATTTTTTCGGCACGCAAAATGAAAACGAAAATGGCTCGTCGCTCCCCGCAGGGGAGCGTGGATTGAAATTGTTTCTTGGTAAGTGCCGTAATTTACTATATTTATGTCGCTCCCCGCAGGGGAGCGTGGATTGAAATTTTTGCTATCTTTGCCTCAGTTGCAGTCTTATCAAGTCGCTCCCCGCAGGGGAGCGTGGATTGAAATGTCTAAGAACGGTTTGCCAAGCCATTGTTTAGGGTCGCTCCCCGCAGGGGAGCGTGGATTGAAATCAAGCAGGTTGCTTTCAAGCACAGA
>ENA-OWPA01000224-OWPA01000224.1-bioreactor-metagenome-genome-assembly--contig:-NODE-224-length-98862-cov-13.209759_pt1 | contig 98862 bp, 95 predicted proteins | sample MGYA00238139_ERZ651803 | MGnify/ENA primary metagenome ERZ651803 (study PRJEB26909, sample SAMN07631231) | bioreactor metagenome | isolation source: Switchgrass digestor | place: USA: Dartmouth... | reverse complement strand
AATGCTCACATTTATGAAATACAACAAATTTTCCAGTTACGTTACTTTAATCAGACACAAAATTCTTGACAACTCTCGTAATTTATAAAATGCCTGTACTAACTTTTCCCCAGAATTCCCATTTTGACGGTTTTCTGACTTGCTGATTTTGGTTCTCTCTGGTTTTCTCTACCTTCTTGGTATAGTTAGTATTGTCGCTATAAAAAACTAAAGCTCTTTGGTTTGTCATAAGAAAACTCCAAAGGTTCATCTTGATTTTCGTTTGAAACATTGACTATAACCTTTTCTTTTTCTGGTGGAGTAGCCTTTTTAATTCCTATTACTTCACACCGGAAATTCTCTGCCTCACTGTTTGAGCTAAAAGTTCTTTTTATTATTCGCTTAATATCGCAGTCTTTCAGTTTTGTTATAACGGTTACAGTACAACCATCTGCCCCAATATAAACTTCCTTTTCCACCTTTTCACGACCTTTCTAAAAAGAATGGCAGTACATGACCTCACATACTGTCACGAACAAAGAAGGAAAGGGGACTTATATCATACGGAGGTAATATGAATGCCCCTGCCTATTCCACCACTTGCGGTTGCTTAAAGTAGTAATCATTAACTTGTCGTGTATAATCATCAGTACATCTTTGCTGTGCTGTTTCAAGATGTTTGCTGAATATTACATGCTGTTGCTGCAAAGCAATTAACTCAGTTTCAAGTTTGTTCAGCTTTTCGTCTTTGTCCATCTCAAATTTTACTTGTTCTGGCGGTATTCACGGAAGGTGTCAACAACAAGATTAAAGTGATCAAACGAAATGCCTATGGGATAAGAAATTTCACAAGATTCAGAAACAGGATACTTCATGTGATGGCTTAGCTTGATCATCTGCCAACAAAGCATAAGCTACTTCATTTTACTAGTTCCACCCCAACAATTGACGTAGAACCATAAAAAGAAAAAGCCCTAAAAACAAAGTATTTTTAGGGCTTTTCACGTGGTGGAGATAAAGGGAGTCGAACCCTCGACCTCTTGAATGCCATTCAAGCGCTCTCCCAACTGAGCTATATCCCCACGTAACCTTATTCATCTAATAAAGCGCTTTTGCCGAAACGCGCATAACATATTATAGCATCAACTTTTGAGGTAGGCAATAGACTAATACGGAAAATTTTCATGTTAATGATGCATTTTAAGGAAAATTGAGTTAATGGCAAAAGCCCTCAGTCCGTGACGGCATCTGAGGGCTTTTGCACATCCGGATTACAATGCGAGCTTGTAGATTTCGTAAACATCCTTTTTATGCAGCTTTACGAAATTGCCGACCGTGTGGGTATCCGAATCGGTGCATTTATCGGCCATTTCCTCAAGCCTGCTGTCGTCAATTCCTGCCTCATGAAGCGATACAGGCAGACCTATGGAAGAGAAGAACTCCTTCAGCTTTTCGATTCCCTTGAGAGCTGTCTCTTCAGGATTGGAGAAGTTGTAATCTACATTCCATACCCGTACCGCAAACTGGGCAAAGCGTTTAATATCATGCTTGTAAACGTACTTCATCCACGCCGGAAATACAATGGCAAGACCGGCGCCATGAGCAATATCGTAAATACCGCTTATTTCGTGCTCAATATTGTGGGAGCCCCAGTCTTCCTCCCTGCCCATGCCAAGAAGGTTATTGTGAGCCACGGTCGCTGTCCACATGATTTCAGCACGGGCAGCATAATCAGTCGGGTTTTCCAGCGCTTTTGGCACGTTGTTTATAAGGGTTCTCATGGCAGCTTCGCACAGCCTGTCGGTAAGTTCCACATCCGTCGTATTGGTGAAATAACGTTCCATTATGTGGGCCATGATATCCGCGGCACCGCAGGCAGTCTGATAATTTGGAAGGGTATAGGTGAGTTCGGGATTCAGTATGCTGAACTTCGGGAAAATATGGTCGGTTGTAAGCCCTCTCTTGTACCAGCCGTCTTCATTGGTGATGACCGAGCTCGGGCTTGATTCGCTTCCGGCTGCAGGTATTGTAAGAACCACACCAACCGGCAGGGCTTCCCTGACCTGAGCCTTTCCGACGTAGAAGTCCCAGACGTCTCCGTCATACGGAACACCCACCGCAATGGCCTTGGCAGAGTCTATAACACTTCCTCCGCCGACCGCCAGAATAAATCTGATACCTTCCTTTCTGCATATTTCAATGCCCTGTTTTACGAGGGAAAGCCTCGGATTGGGTTTTACGCCGCCCAGTTCCACAAATTCGACTCCAGCCTCTTTAAGGGACTTCACCACTGTATCATAAAGACCGCTCCTTTTTATGCTTCCGCCGCCATAATGAAGCAGGACCTTATCGGCATACTTTTTGGCTTCAGCACCGACGGTTTTTTCTGTCCCCTTGCCAAAGATAATTTTGGTTGGATTCTGGAATACAAAATTATTCATCCTGATACCCCCTTTAGTAAGTTCTTCATAATAATTCTATCCTATTTTCTCCGGCAGGGAATATATTTTGCATACAAACAGTGACATATAGCGAAAAACCCTGAAAGCGTACTGCTTTCAGGGTTTTTCCTGGCGTGCCAGAGATGATTCGAACACCCGACCCACGGATTAGAAGTCCGTTGCTCTATCCAGCTGAGCTACTGGCACATGTTTTTGCGCTCGTTTCCGCGCTTATTAATTATACAAACGTACCTCTTATTTGTCAATAGCGTTAAATGGCTTATTTAAACAGGTTTTGGCATTCGATCCGTCAACACGAAAAAAAAAACGTTATGATTGTTTCAAGGCAACGGAACCTGAATCTGGTGAATTATCATTATTATGATACATCTAATTTCCAGTATCAGCCTCCGATTTTTCTTCAAGGTTGGCTAATCTTGGTAATCAGCAATTGTTTTGCGGCAAACTGGGACAAGGCCTCTGCCCCCGGCATATTAATGGTAATGGAAATACAATTTTAGCAGGGGGTATTATGAAACATATACTCGTTTTTCTGACAATTTTCACGATATGCTTTGGCTTGCTGCCGGTTGCATCATTTGCGGACTCTCCTCCCGCCACGCTGACCATTGACGGCGTGCCGGCCGGCACCTTCCCGTCGGTACAGGCCGCGGTGGATGCAGTGCAGGCAAACGCGGGAACCAATTTCGTCATTGAAATCGCAGCAGGAACGGTTACAGAAGAGCTCAATATTAAACAGCAGGCAAACAAAAATGTTGTGATACGCCCGCAGCCCGGGGCAACCGTCACATTTAAGAACACAATCAACATTGACGGAAGTGGAGACATTGATAGCCCGGAAACACTGTTGATCGAAGGTCTTCATTTTGATTTGACCGGAACAACGGTAGCAAACTGCATTTTTATTCCCTCGTTTAGCCCTGTTCACAACTATGCGCATAATGTCACCATCAACGGCTGTACCTTTAAAGGCGAATTTAATTCTGTTGCCCAGGTAGCCGTTCGGGTTGAGGCTAATGCAGGTGCAAGGAACCTCGCAATCATGAACTGTACCGCGACCAATCTGCACAGCCTTGGACAGCTTTATGCCGTTTCGGGTTATGCCTTTATCCAGAACTGTATCGTCAGTAATGGTTCGGAAGGCGGGGTAAACTACTATGGAACAGCCGATTTGATAGTGGACAGCTGCAAATTTGACGTGCAGACCTATGCGGTCCGCAGCGGACAGTCTTCAGGCCAACCCAGCAGTGGTTCTGTCACTATCAACAACAGCGTGCTGAATTCCAACTCTGCGACAGATGGCACTGTTGTTTTAAGAGTCGAGAGTACAAGAAATATTAATATCATCCACTCCAATATCACCAATGCGGCTGCCGGACCGTCCCTGCAGGCCCTTAATTCTTCCGGTTTCGATATTGACATTGTGGAGTCAAACATGGTGGGAGAAATCCCCAGTTCTGATTCGAACACCATAACGATTATCGATGATCCCAATGTGCCAAACGGTCCGGTAAACATAACCGGTAATGGCGGGAATACCGCTTATATCTTCCTGATTGTGTTCCTGTCAGTCGCCGTAGTCATCCTGCTGCTCATCCTGCTTGCCATCCTTGGCATATAAACACCGGTTATTGCTGAAAAATACATGGTAGTAATGTGAAAAGCATGGCACTCATTGAATAATGGGTGCCATGTTTACAAATGGGACTGAAAATAATGGCGTCATGCCGGTATGCTTGTGAAAGGCTTCCGAAAATAGCACTGGCTGGTAAAGGTCAGCCGCAAACCTGACAGGACAAGTCTTATGTCATCTGCATATAACGTAACAGGACAGAATATCCGCCCGGAGGTATCATGAAACATAAGAATCTGATTTGTCCTGATATTATCACCTCGGTTCATGGCATTATAGCCGGTTCAAAATCTACAGGCCTATTTCTGTTTTCCTGAAATGATTAGCCCGATACTGGATGGGCGTCATGCCGGTGCGCTTGCGAAAGACCTCCGTAAAGTAGCTCTGACTGGGGAAAGCCAAAATGGATGAGATCTGCGCCGCGCTGTAGTCGGAATAGGCAAGCATGTTTTTTGCCGTCTCTATTTTTCTTGTCTGTACATACTGGCTTATGGTCATGCCGGTTTCCTTTTTGAACAGCCGGGAAAGGTATGAAGGATTAAGTCCTGTGAACTCAGCAAGGGAAGCCACAGTTATGCGTGTGTGAAGATTGTCGTCAATATAGTCAATGCAGTTTGCTACATGTTTTGAACATATTTTCTTCTTACGCAGATTTCTCATCCTTCTGGCATAATCAAGGCACATGACTGGATGCAACTCTGCGACTTCCTGCGGTGTTTTGCATTTGTCAGCCATCTGGATGTAAAAATCACTCAGGCCATACGAAACAGAAAGGTCCATTCCCCCCTCTATGCAGTACCTTGCGACAAGCGCGGCGGTAATGACAAAATGATATTTTATATTCTGAAGATAATCGTCAGAAAGGATTCCTAATCCGGGTTTGTCAAGCAGTGATTCTTTGCACAACTCGCGAGTTCTTTCGACATCTCCGGACTTGATGACTGAATAGAACTCCAGTTCAGGATCGTAGGGCGCGCGCCGGATATTTTTTTCGCGCCGTACGAATTCCCTGTAGAACATCTCCCTGTCGATCTCCATGGCAATCTTACCGTCCTTGCTATGGATTTTTGGGGGTTGTAATATCCGGCTGTATCCCGCTGATTCAATAATATCATAAAATTGATAAAAAAGTAATAAAAACGGTATATTCCAGTGAGCATTTGTGCCAGTATGAAGGTGGGAAAGCATGCCAATCTGCTGTTTAAGGGAGGTATGTGAAATGAAATTCGGATGGAAGGTTTCGGCCGTAATCTGCAGTATTCTGCTTGTTTTCGCCTTTTTGTCCGGATGCGGGAACAAAGAAGCATCTGGCGGGACCGCAGAGCCGACACCGCCCCCGGAAACAACGCAGCCTGCTTCTTCGGACGGACAGACTGAAGAAACCGATATCCCCCAGTATGAAGGATACAGCCTTCTGTGGCATGACGAATTTGACGGTGACAGCCTGAATACGGAAATATGGAACATGGAAGCACGTCAGCCGGGCTGGACCAACAATGAACTTCAGGAATACACAAAGTCGTCTGAAAACATATTCATAAGGGACGGAAAGCTTGTACTCAAAGCCATCAAAACGCAGAAAAACGGAAAGGACTATTATACTTCCGGAAAAGTAAACACAAGAGGCAAAAAGGATTTCATGTACGGCAAGGTTGTTGTAAGTGCCAAAGTGCCGAAGGGTCAGGGATTGTGGCCTGCCATATGGATGATGCCGGCCAGCGACAACGTATACGGTCCATGGCCCAGGGGCGGTGAAATTGACATTATGGAGATTCTGGGCAACCAGCCGCATATTGCATACGCCACCGTGCATTATGGCGACCCTCATGCCCAGCAGCAGGGATATAAAATTCTGAACGATGGTACCACATTTGCGGATGACTTCCATGAATATTCACTTGAATGGGAACCTGGCGAGATGCGGTTCTATGTTGACGGAGAGCTGATACATACCGTTAACGACTGGTATTCAGCATTAGGCGGTATGGAAAAACCCTATCCTGCGCCGTTTAACCAGAAGTTCTACCTCCAGATGAATCTGGCAGTCGGCGGCGACTGGCCCGGCAATCCCGATGAAACCACCGACTTTTCCAAGGCTGAATTTGAAATAGATTATGTAAGGGTTTACCAGAAACCTTACTACGACACCAATGTAAAAAAACCGGAAAAGGTATTCCGTGAGCCTCTTGAGGACGGAAACCTGATTTACAATGGTGATTTTGCAGAAGCGGAAGATCTGAACGACAACGTCAACTGGAAGTTCCTTCTGTTCCAGGGCGGCGAAGGAACAGCAGAAATCAAGGACGGAATGATGATAATCAAAACCCAGAACGAAGGCACGGTTGACTATTCGGTTCAGCTGGTTCAGCCCAACCTTCCCATGTACAAGGGCAAAAAATACAGAATATCTTTTGAAGCACGCGCTTCAGAACCCCGTGACATGATCGTGTGCGTTTCAGCTCCCGACAGGAACTGGATAAGGTATTTCGAAGATACCCTGCTCACACTTTCGGCAGACTGGCAGAAATATACCTATGAGTTCACAATGAACGAAAACGACGACAATAACGGAAGACTGGAGTTTAATATGGGACACAAGGGTTCCACGGCTGACATCTATATAAGGAATGTCAGGGTTGAAATTGTCGAATAACCTGCAGTAAGCAGAATGAAGTATTCCCCTATCCTCTATGGCTTCCGGGGGATAGGGGTTTTTTTTGAATGTTATTTTTTGTGGGATATATATGTTAGAATATAAATTGCCTGAAAATAGGCTTGCAAAGGAGGACTTCACAGTCATGATGAAACTTGGCAGAGGTATAAATCTCGGTGGTTACCTTTCACAGTGTGTTCATACCGAAGAGCACTACAGGAGTTTCATAGGAGAAGAAGACATAAAGAGGATAGCCGGCTGGGGTCTGGATCATGTCAGACTTCCGATTGATTATGAAGTGCTCGAGACAGAAGACGGTGAAAAAAAGCCCGGGGGCTATCAGTATGTGCGAAATGTCATATCATGGTGCCGCAAATACGACCTTAACATAATACTTGATCTTCACAAGGCTTCCGGTTATGATTTCAACAATGCCGGAGACGAAAGGAAAAACAATCTGTTTGTGACGCCTGAACTTGGTAAGCGTTTCATAAGGCTTTGGGAAAACATCGCAGAAGAATTCGGAAACTGCGATAATGTGGCGTTCGAACTTCTGAATGAGGTTGCTGAAGAAAAATACGCAGATTCATGGAACCGGCTGATTCGCAGCACTGTAGAATCCATAAGGAAAATTGCAGGGAAAACCACAATTATTTACGGCGGCACGCTCTGGAACAGCGCCTTTACACTTAAATACCTGGAAAAGCCGGAGGACGACAACATCATATTCACATTCCACCTGTATGAACCCCTGGTTTTTACACATCAGAAGGCTTACTGGGTAAAGAACATGGACATGGAAAGAACCGTTTCCTATCCCGAATCCATGGAATATTACCGGCGGATTTCTTCAAGTCTGGGAATCCAGGGCGGACCTGTGCAAAACTCCAAATGTGATGTCATGGGGCCCGATTTCATACGTGAAATAGTTTCCGAAGCGGTAAAATCCGCAGAAAAAGCAGGTGTCAGCCTGTACTGCGGTGAATTCGGAGTAATAGACCGTGCACCTGTTCCTGACACACTGCGCTGGTTTGAAGACGTGGACAAGGTCTTCAGGGAATTCGGCATAGGATGCGCAGTCTGGACATACAAGGAAAAGGACTTCGGCCTTATCGGTCCGCATTACGATGACATAAGGGAAAAACTGATTGCGCTGTGGACTGGAAGGTGAAAACCAAAGAAAACAGCTGCATATGAAGAAAATACTTAAGAACCACAAGCTTGTGCGCACATTGACAGAACTGCGCGGCAATCCACGTGCATGCATCTATACGGAACCTCTGTGGGGCCTGTCGGTAAACCTGTGCCTTCCCTATGCAACGGTTTATATGCTCGCTTTTGGCATGAGCGACACCGAGGTGGGCATTGTATCTTCGATTTATATGTTCTCCCAGATGATATCGGCTTTTCTGGCAGGCCCCGTTGTGGACAGGATGGGACGCAGAAAGAGCACCGCCCTTTTCGACTTTCTGTCCTGGAGTGTTCCATGTCTCATCTGGGCAATAAGCAGGAACTTCTGGTATTTTGTCGTGGCAGCACTTTTTAACGGTCTGGCGAAAATACCGGCGGTTTCATGGGACTGTCTTCTGGTTGAGGATGCGCCGAAGGACAGTATAACCTACCTTTATTCTCTTGAACTTATTGCAACCAACCTTTCGGCTCTTTTTGCCCCCATATCCTCGGTCCTGGTATCCAGGCTGACGCTTGTTCCTGCGCTTCGCATTCTCTACATGAATGCATTCATAGTAATGACGGTAAAACTTCTCCTGCTTTACAGGTTTTCAACCGAAACCAAAGTCGGCAGGGCCCGACAGGAGGCAACCCGCGGCAGGCCGCTGGGAATCCTTCTGTCAGGATACAGGAACGCGGTACATAAGATAAGGGCTTCAAGGGGGACCGTATTTTCAATAATCATAAGCATAGTGGTGGAGATAACCTCCATGCTTGGAAGCACCTTCTGGCAGATTATCGTATCCCGCCGCATAGGCGTGCCGGACGAGCTTCTGCCCGTTTTCCCGATGGCCAGAAACATTGTCTCCATTATTTTGTTTTTCACTGTCATCTGGAGAATCAGGCAGACAAATATGAAGGTACCGCTGTATGCAGGCTTTTTAAGCTCCATCCTGGGCTGCGTGCTTTTGATTTCTGTAAAAAGCACTGATTTCTGGGGGTATCTTATCCTTTCGGTATCAATTATCTTTGAGGAACTCGGCGGTTCAATGCTGTTTACCCTGAGGGAGTCCCTGGTGGCAATCAATGCCGACCCCGAGGAACGCTCAAATATCCTTGCCATTCTGCAGACAATAGTTATGCTTGTGAGTGTGCCTTTCGGATATATCGGAGGATTTCTGAGCGATATCGACAGAACGCTGCCGTTTGTACTTACAATAGTCCTTCTCCTTGTAGGCATCCTTGCAACTTTCCTGCATTATCGCAGAAATCCCCGGACAGCCGAGAGTACCGGCGGCATGGATTCATAAAAGTTATCCTCTGGCTTTGGCGCTGTACCCCAGATTTCTAAGTATTTCAAGGCCGAAGGCCCTGGATTCCTCATCCTCGAACCTTATCTCCAGGGCCCCTTCTTCATTTTCCCTGCTGTGCACAATCCCGATGTTCTTGATGTTTATTCCGTGCCGGGCTAGAGCGGTGGCAATTGCCGCTATGATGCCCGGCCTGTCTTCCACATCAGCCACAATGTCGAAATACCTTTCCATTATGCCCTTATGCATATCCGAGAAGGAATTCCTGTAAGCCCTGGCGTCGCTGAAAAAACTGATGAGCCCTTCGCGGTCACCTGCCTCAAGCATCCTGCAGAAATCATCAAGCTGTTCTTCCATGGCTGAAATTGTGTCGAGTATCATATCCCTGTTTGAGATGCAGATGCCGGCCCAGAGTTCGGGAGATGATGATGCAATTCTGGTTATGTCCTTGAAACCTCCCGCCGCAATAGTCTTCATGTGTTCCTGAGGTCCATCCAGTTTTTTAACCAGATTTACCAGAAGTGAAGCCACAACATGAGGAACATGGCTTATTGCCGCTGTTACGCGGTCGTGCTCCGAAGGCGTCATTTCAATGGGAATTGCTCCCAAATCCCTTATTACATCAATAAGCAGCCGCTTTTTGAACCCGGGCGCATCTTCAGCAGGAGTTATCACATAATAGGCATTCTCAAAAAGGTTGGCCTTTGCCGCAGAGTATCCGGACTTTTCAGACCCTGCAAGCGGATGGCCGCCTATGTACCTTGAAGAAACACCTGCCCTTTCCATGATACGGCAAACATCAGACTTTGTACTGCCCACATCGGTTATGAGACATTCGTCTGAAAGATGCGGCACAAGCCTTTCAAGCACATCTTCCATTGCAAAGACCGGAACACAGAGAAAAACAATGTCACAGGAACTGAATTTTGCAAAATCCGGGTAGACGGCAACATCAACCGCCTTGTCAAGAACGGCCCTGTCCAGTACTTCCCGCTTCCTGTCCCATGCTACAATCCGATACCGTTCGCTCCTGCTTTTAAGCGCAAGAGCGACGGAGCCGCCTATGAGTCCCAAGCCGGCCACGCCGACTGTAAGATTGTCCTTCATTGAGACACACCTGCCGTACTTCTAAACTACTCAAAAAGCGCCTTCAGGCGCTTTAATCAAGCAAATTTTCATGTATTCGGCCTACAGCTTCAGGCGGCCCTTCTCCAGCAGCCTGGCAGCATGCAGGATTCCGGCCACCGTCTTGGCATCCTTTATTGTACCGTCCTCTATCATGCGTATGACGTCATCCATTTTGTATTTTTCGGCGTTTATGAACTCGTCCTCGTCAGGGCAGGCCTCGCCTTTTGAAAGGCCGGTGGCAACGAATACATACAGCACTTCATCGGTATACGCCGGTGCCGGGTAAAGGGTGAGGATTTGGATAAACCGTTCTGCAACATATCCGGTTTCTTCCTTAAGTTCCCTTGCAGCGCACTGTGCCGGGTCCTCTCCGGTTTCCATCTTCCCGGCGGGTATCTCGAGGGATACCTCCTCAACAGGTTTTCTGTACTGCTTTACCATGATGACCTGCCCGTCATCTGTCAGCGGAACGATTACGGATGCTCCTGACTTTCTTATGACATCCCTGTAGGCTGTTTTTCCGTTGGGAAGCTCCACGGTGAGCTTCTCCATTTCAAAAATGGTACCTTCATATACTGGTTCGGTTTTTATCGTCTTTTCGTAGTAGTTCATTTGCAGCATTACCTCACATCAAATCAAAAGTTTTTAGCCGGTTTGAATCCGGGTTTGAAACCCTGGCCTACTGTTTGCTTATCTCCCTTGCCCTTCTGGTGCATTCACCCATGGCCCGTATGATGGCTCCCCTGAAGCCTGATTTCTCCAGCTCGGCAACGGCTTCTATCGTTGTTCCTGCAGGCGAGCAGACCATATCCTTAAGTTCAGCAGGATGTTTGCCTGTTTCAAGAACCATTTTGGCTGAACCGAGAACGGCCTGGGCCGCAAGCCTGTATGCCTTGTCCCTGGGTATTCCCGATTTAACGGCTGCATCTGCCATCGCTTCTATGAACATGAAGACGTATGCCGGACTGCTGCTGGTAAGCGCGGTTACCTCGCTCATCAGGCCCTCCTCAAGTTCCTCAGCCTTTCCGGAATAACTGAAAAGCTCCATGATGCATTCCTTTTCAGATGGAGAAAGGCTGCCGTCAAAGCAGACGAGGGTCATTCCCTCACCCACAAGGGCAGGGGTGTTGGGCATGGTGCGGACAACCCTGGCTTTTTCTCCAAGTACGGCCTTATACCATGATATGGGAAGTCCCACTATTATGGACACAAGGATTCTGCTGCCAAGAACGTCCTTTATCTCTTCAAGGACAGTCTTCGCATACTGTGGCTTTACTGCCAGAAACACGATGTCCGAAGCCTTCACAAGCTCAATGTTGTTCGAGCACAGTGTTATTCCTGTCTCTGCAGCAAGCCTGTCCATGGCTTTACTGTTTATGTCATAGGCAAATATCCTGTATTTTTTCTCCGCATTTCCTTTTGATATGCCGCGTATAAGGGCGCCGCCCATGTTTCCGGCGCCGATGAAACCAATATTTACAGACATTCGGCCAGTACCTCCCGCTTTGTTTCATGCATCAGGCTTTTACCATTTATCAAGCATGGAAATCTGTCCCGTATCATCGTCGCCTGCAACATACTGTATTCCGAGATGCTCATATGCAAGCCTAGTGGCTTTCCTGCCTCTTGGCGTCTTCTGCAGGAAACCCAGCTGCAGCAGGTAAGGCTCATACACATCCTCAATGGTGTCGGGTTCCTCACCGGTTGAAGCGGCCAGAGTATCCAGGCCCACAGGCCCGCCGTCAAATTTCCTGATTATGGCGAGCAGCACATTCCTGTCGGTGCTGTCCAGCCCAAGTTCGTCAATATCCAGGGCCTTCAGGGCATAACGCGTGACCTTCAGGTCAATATGCCCGTCTGCATGGATTTGGGCGAAATCCCTGACACGCTTGAGCAGACGGTTTGCAATACGCGGTGTTCCCCTCGACCTTCTTGCAATTTCTGCTGCCGCGTCAGGGTCTATGGATATGCCGAGGATGGAAGCAGACCTTCCAACAATCCTTTTCAGCTCGTCAGGAGTATACAGTTCAAGCCTGTGGATTATGCCGAACCTGTCCCTCAGGGGAGATGTCAGAAGTCCCGCACGCGTTGTGGCTCCCACCAGCGTAAACCTCGGAAGATCGATGCGTATGGACCTTGCGCTGGGTCCCTTTCCGATTACTATATCCAGCGCAAAATCCTCCATGGCCGGATAGAGTATCTCCTCCACCGTGCGGTTCAGCCGGTGTATCTCGTCTATGAAAAGCACGTCGTTTTCTCCGAGATTGGTCAGTATTGCGGCCAGATCCCCGGGCCTTTCAATGGCCGGTCCCGAGGTAACCCTCAGATTGGAGCCCAGTTCGCTGGCAATTATGCCTGCCAGCGTTGTCTTTCCCAATCCCGGCGGGCCGTAAAGCAGAACATGATCCAGTGCTTCATGCCTTTGCTTTGCAGCCTGTATGAAAACCTGCAGATTCTCCTTTACCTTTTCCTGGCCTATGTATTCGTCCATTACCCGCGGCCTCAGGCTTGCCTCATCTGCATCGTCCTTCCTGAATCCGCGGCTTATCAGGCGTTCATCTTCCTGCAAATCTTTCACCTTCCTGGCCGTACCTCCGGCCGTTTATACTACAGCATGGCCTTCAGCGCATCCCTGACGATATCTTCGACAGTTTTGTCACTGCTGTATGCCGACGCCACGGCCCTGCCGGCTTCTGCAGTCGTGTATCCCAGCATGACAAGGGCGCTTACGGCATCGCTGAACTTTGAATCATTGCCTGCTCCGGACGGAGCTGCCTCTGTGGCTGCGGCTTTCGGCATCTCAGCATATTCCTTCCTAAGCTTGTCCTTGAGTTCAAGAATGATTCTCTGGGCAGTCTTTTTGCCTATGCCGGGTGCCCTGACAAACCTGTCCACATCCTCTGTCAGCACCGCCATTGCAAACTGCGTCGGCGGAATGCTTCCCACCAGAGCAAGCGCCGCCTTGGGCCCTACGCCGCTCACCGTCAAAAGCTGCTCGAACATCTTCAGCTCTTCCTCGCAGAAAAAGCCATACAGGTACATTTTATCCTCACGTATGTTCAGGCTTGTATATACCTTGACCTCACTTCCCGTCTGCGCCTGATGGTAGAGCGCGGTCGGTGCGGTATATACGAGGTAACCCACGCCGCCTGTTTCAACGATTATGCTGTCGGCCATCTTCTTCTGGAGTGTGCCCTTAAGGTAAGCAAACATATTCAGTCACCGTATCCGGAATAATTGTTGTCCTTCATGCCAAGCTTCGACTGAAGCTCATCCACAAGAGCCCTGTAGGCCGCCACTTCCTCTTTAAGCTCTTTTATCATCTCATCCTTCATCTTTATTACTTCCAGCAGATCTTCCCTGCTCATGTCCTCAAGTTTTACCATGGTCAATACCTCCCGCAACAAAGAAACCGCCTGTTTCTCAGGCTTTTTGGTAGAAAAACGTATCAAGCGGTTTCAGATTGTATTTCTGATAATTTATTATCTGCTCTGTGCTTCCGACAAAGAGAACGCCTTCGGGGGCAAGCGCCCCGGACAATTCATTAAAAAGATACTCTTTTGCCTCTTCAGTAAAGTATATGAGTACATTCCTGCACAGGATAATATCCTGTTCCCTCGGGAACGGGTCCTCAAGCAGGTTCAGATGCCGAAACTCCACACATTGCTTGATTTTATCAGATATTGCATACATATCCCTGTCAAGCCTGGTGAAGTATTTTGAGACCATATCACGAGGAATCTCTCTCAGGTTTCTTTCAGGATAAATCCCCTTTCTGGCCTTTTCCATCGCATCCTGGTCTATGTCCGTTGCCAGGATTCTTATCCTTTCCAGCGGCATGAATTTGCTCATTATCATGACTACGGTATACGGCTCCTCGCCGGTGGAACATGCCGAGCTCCATATTCTGACGTCTTCCGGCCTCTTCTTCCGGCTAAATGCCGCAGGCAGTATCTTCTTCTCAAAAATCTGCCACTGTGCAGGATTACGGTAAAATTCGGATACATTTATCGTCAGATATCCGATAAATACATCCCGCAGTTCCCTGTTCTTCCTTATCTCGTCCAGAAAGGACAGGTACGAGGAAAATCCGTACTTTTCCGCGAACGATGTAATACGGCGCTTCATCTGCTTTTCCTTGTACATGTTGAGGTCTATGTTGGAAAGCTTGTAAAACTGCGCCTTGAACTCTTCGTAATCAAGGAATTCTGACATTTGACTCCCCATAGGCAAAAACCAAGCAAGTCATATTTTCATTACCATGATACCAAAATTTCCTCTGATATGGAACAAGACCGGTCATCCCGGTCTTGCAGCATGGCAGGCAAGACCGCATTTTACGTGTCTTGCCTTTCTATCGCCGTATCCTCTTTATTTCTTCTCATTAATCAATTCGCCGATGGTGTTTGTCATTTCTTCCGTATGTCCGCCGGAAACATCCTCATCAGCCGCATCAGTTGTCCCTTCTCCCTCACGTACCGGATCGATGGGCTTAACTTCCTTGATGCTGAGGCTTATCTTCTTGATTTCCGGATTTACCTCCATGACCTTCATCTGCACCTGCTGGCCTACTGAGAGAACCTCATCAGGCTTTGTCAGGCGAACATTTGAAATCTGGGAGATATGGACAAGGCCCTCAACGCCTTCCTCAAGTTCAACGAACACTCCGAAGGGAACAATGCGCTTGATGGTTCCGGTTACCTCGTCACCAACGTGGTACTTCTCTTCAATGTTGTACCATGGATTGTCCTCTGGCTTTCTGTAGCTGAGCGAAATCTTCCCGTTCTCCCTGTCAACGCCGATAACCCTTACGGTTACGGTATCCCCGACCTTCAAAACCTCGGACGGGTCCTTAATCTTCTTCCAGGATAGCTCGGATATGTGTATCAGGCCGTCTACCCCGCCCAAATCCACAAAAGCGCCAAATTTCGTCAGGCTCTTGACCTTTCCGGTGTATTCCTTGCCTTCCTCCACTTCACTCCAGAAGGCTTCTGCCTTCCTCTTCTTTTCCTCTTCTATGATTGAACGCGCGGAACCAACAATCCTGCGTCTGTTTGCAAGCTCTGTAATCTTTATCTTAATCTTCCTGCCCACATAGGGAGTCAAATCCCTTACGAACCTGTCGTTAACCTGGGATGCGGGAATGAAAACCCTGATTCCCTTGTATTCGGCAACAAGTCCGCCTTTTACAGCTTCCTTCACTATTACGTCGACGGGCAACTGATTCTTGAATGCATTTTCAAGCTCTTCAAAACCGCGGATGGAATCCACCTTTTTCTTAGAGAGGGCAACATTTCCTTCTCCGTCATTCAGCTTTGTGACAATAGCTTCAATCTCGGTTCCAGGCTTCAGGTCTCTCTCAGGGTCGAAATCGGGGTCGTCAAGAAATTCGTCAAGTGGAATTATACCGTCGGCTTTATATCCAAGATCAACGAATACATCATTATTGTTGTATCCAATAATCTTGCCCTTCACGATTTCATTCGTCCTGAGCTCTGTAAAGCTTTCCTCCAAGGCCTTGCTGAAATCGATTTCGCCGTTTTGTCTGTTTGTCATGTCTTCCATGCGCAAAATAACCTCCTTGATTACCCACTCAGGCGTTGAAGCCCCAGCAGTAATCCCGACTGTTTTTATATTATTTTTATCAAATAAGGGCAGCTCATCAGCATTCTCTACAAGATATGTCTGCGGACAGTATTGCCGGCAGATTTCATAGAGCTTCTGCGTGTTTGAGCTGTTCTTACCTCCAATTACAATCATTGCGTCAGCAGCCTTGGACAGTTCAGCTGCCGCGGTTTGCCTCTCTACAGTTGCATTACATATTGTATCAAATTTTAAAGCGAATGCAAACTTTTTCTTGAGCGTTTCATATATTGCATCATAATTTGACCTTCTGAATGTGGTCTGTGCAACGACACATACCCTGTCATCGGAAGGCTGTATGCTTTCGGCCTCCTCTTCATCGGATACAATCAAAGCTTTTCCCCCACACCAGCCGTTTATTCCTCTCACTTCAGGATGGCTCGGGTCTCCGACGATAACTATTTTATAGCCTTCTTCATGCTTTTTTCTTACTATTTCATGGATGCGCCTCACATACGGACATGTTGCATCAAGAATTCTCACATTCCGTGCATTCAGGCGCTCATAAACGTCCCTGCCCACGCCGTGGGCCCGTATGATGACACAGTCATTTTCCTTCAGCTCATCAATGTCATCTATAGGCTTTATGCCTTTTCTTCTGAGGGCTTCAGTCACCTGGGCATTGTGGATGAGCTGTCCCAGTGTGAACACCCTTCCGTCACACTGTACGCTGAATGCGGTTTTTACTGCTTTGTCAACTCCAAAGCAGAATCCCGAATGTTTTGCGACAATTATCTCCAAGTCCCGTTACCTCGGTATAGAATTAATTTTACTGCCCCATCAGAGCATAAATGCTTTCGATTATATCATAGGACAGTCTCTGCAGTTCTTCCCGGGAATATGTCTTCCTGCCCTCCCCTGATTCGGAATGCAGACGGTACGGCTTGCCGAATATCATCTCAACTTTATGAAAAGGCCTGAAGTTCTTTATGGCAACAGGAAGAACCGGCGCACCGGAGGCAAGCGCAAAAAGCGCAATGCCTGCCTTCCTTTTGTTCGGGTCCTTCTTTTTGCTTCTGGTTCCTTCGGGGAAGACACCCACTATCTCTCCCTGTTCCAGAAGCTTCAGAAGGGTTTTGACCGAACCCACATCGCCTTTCCCCCTGTGTACCGGAAAAGCGCCCAGATGCCTTATTATCCATGCCAGGAACCTGTTCCTGAAAAGCTCGGCCTTTGCCATGAAATGCACCTTTCTTTTCGGCACATTGGCACCTATAAGGAACATATCCAGAGCTGTGGGATGATTCGCGCAGATAATTACCGGTCCTGTTTTCGGGATATTTTCCTTTCCTGTGACTTTAATCCTGTAAAACAGCTTGAAATATACCGTAAATATGACTCTTGCAATGCTGTATAGCATTTTTTCAGCCGAACCTTTCTCTTACCATGTCCATTATGACTGCCGTGATTTCATCGACGCTCTTTCCGGTGGAATCAATCTCCACTGCATCGTCTGCCTTTTTGAGCGGCGAATATTTTCTCGTGCTGTCATTGCGGTCGCGTTCCTGTATTTCGGCGACAAGCTCTTCAAATGTCTTGTCAAGAATGCCTTTTTCCTTCAATTCTTCGTATCGCCTGCGGGCACGTTCTTCGGGTGATGCAGTCAGAAAAATCTTTAATCCTGCGTCGGGAAGGACCTTTGTCCCTATGTCCCTTCCGTCCATCACTACAGAATTGTTCCTTGCTATCTCCTGCTGGAGTGCGACAAGCTTTTCGCGGACTTCGGGAAATGCAGAGACGTTGGATGCACCCATGGACACCTCATTGGTACGTATCGCCGAGGAAACATCCTCTCCGTCAAGGTATATTCTTTGTGTCCCGTCCTGATAATCCACCGAAATGTCTATATCATCCATCAGGCGGGAAACCTTCTCCCTGTCCCTGGTGTCAATTCCCAGCCTTATGGCTTTCAGCGCCACTGCCCGGTACATGGCTCCTGTATCAAGATAGATAATACCAAGCTCCTTGGCGATTCTTTTCGCCAAAGTGCTCTTGCCTGCTCCGGACGGGCCGTCTATTGCAATCCTGATATTCTTCAAGCCGTCATCACCTGTTCCGTTGTATGTTTTGTCGCTCGAAGCGTTATTTTCATACCACACGATGGCCGATGCCTATTGCAACGTCGTTGAGATGAAGAAGACCGATTCCGAAAAACACGGCAACGCCCACATGCTCTCCGCTTCTCGCCACGGCAATTTTTCCGCCCACGTTGAGGCCCATGGCCTTGTCCATTATCTGGGCAAGTGCCTCTCTTGCGGCACCGGCAACGGCCCCTTCTTCCGCATGTGATTCTTCGATAACCCCTTCCCTCTTGGCCGAGACAACAGCACGTTCAATGATGCGGGTTACAGAAGTGATAAATTCGCCGCCGTAATCCACGGCCGAAGTCTTTATCCCTTTATCCGCAAGTTCCTTCTGCAGTGACTTTTCCTCTTCCCTGCTGTTAGTAAGGGCCATCCTGATGGCTGCCTTCACAACTTCCTTGCTGCCGAACAATTCACCGGCCATAATAAAACCTCCGTCCATTAACTTGATTATATTGAAAAAAAAACGGCAGGACAAGGAGAAATTAACGAAAATACGCGGGTTCAGTCCCTGATGTCAACCCTCATTACACGGTTCATGCCCGGTTTTATTTTCACGGTCGAGTCCTTCATGTCGGTATACAGCCCGCTGCTTTTTTCCGAAATGTATATTTGAAATGGATGAACCTGCTTTCCGGCGTGGATTTCAACCACGTCCCCGTCAGAAAGCTCCAGCTTTAGGGGAAATCTTTGTATTACCATGGAAAGCCGTCCGTTTATATAAAGGGAGGCGCTGTTTGCCGCATATTCCCCGAGGAGGTTAAGAGTAACCGAACCCCTGTCTATGACTGACTGGCGGTTTTTTATCGGTTCGCCGTTGAAACTGTCATTTACTAATGTCGAACCGGACGGCAAAAGCAATACTATCTGGGTACCGGCCAGCAGGATTAGCATGAGAATGGCAAGAAACTTTACCAGGAAATCCATAAAACCACCTGAACCCACGGGTTTATTCTTCCCCTGGGCCGGGCCTTTGATACGATTTCCTGAAAAACCGGGATTTTGGGCTATATGCTGCTTCCGGCGGTGTATCCGGTAGACAGGGCAATGGTTAGGTTAAAGCCGCCTGTATAGGCATCCACATCAATTACCTCGCCGGCAAAATAAAGCCCTTTGACAAGTTTCGACTCCATCGTCTTGGGATTGATTTCGGCCACGCGCACGCCGCCCGAAGTTACAATTGCCTCAGCTATGGGTCTTGAGCCGGTAACCTTCAGCCTTATGCCCTTCATGAGAGAAACAATCCTCTGCCGCTCCTGCCGTGTTATCTGGTTTACCGGTTTTTCCGCAGGAATTCCAAGAAGCCGTATGAATACCGGAATGAAACTTTTTGGGAGAAAACCATGCAGCGCATTTGAGACATGTTTTCTCGAAGAATTGCCGAACCCGTTCTGAATCTGCCTGTCAAGCTCATCAATCGTAAGTTCGGGCATCAAATCCAAGACCAGCACCGAACCGGCAAAACCGCTGTCCAGGATACGCCTGCTGGCGCTGAGAACCAGAGGCCCCGAGACTCCGAAATGGGTGAAAAGCATCTCGCCGGTTTTTTCAAACACCTTTTTCCCGCCCTTGTCATACGCGGTAAGCAATACATCCTTGAGAGAAAGGCCGCTGAGTTCCCGCACCCAGGTTTCGTCGGTCACAAGAGGCACCAGGGAGGGCCTGAGTTCAGTGACGGTATGGCCGAGTTTTTCTGCCATTTTATAACCGTCACCGGTTGAACCTGTGGCGGGATACGAAAGTCCCCCGGTCGCCAACACCACCGCATCAAGCTCAACGAATTCACCGCTCTCCAGAGAAACACCCCTGATGCAGCAGCCCTCTTCCCTTATGTCCTTCACACGTGAATTGTATCTTATGACGGCATGGTTTTTAACGGCATACTCAGTCAGGGCCGTGCATATGTCCGATGCTCTGTCCGATGCCGGAAACACCCTTCCGTCGCTTTCAACCTTGAGCCTTACGCCAAGCCTTTCAAGGAAAACTCTGATGTCCGCGTTGGAAAAACGGCTTAACGAAGAATAAAGAAACCTGCCGTTTCCGGGAATGTTCCTAATCAGTTCTTCCCGCGGGCAGGCGTTGGTTATGTTGCACCTTCCGTTCCCCGTCAGCATCAGCTTGCGGCAGGGACGGTCGTTCCTTTCAAATACGTATACCTTGAGTCCGCGCTCGGCCGCACGCCCTGCAGCCATAAGTCCCGCAGGTCCTGCGCCTATTACGCCGACCCTTTTTCCGTCCAATATGTGATACCTCCGGCTGTCAGTCTTTGTTCAGTGAAGTGGTACGGTCGTCACTTTCATAAATCTGATATTCAGTCCATATCTTTTCCAGCTTCTCAAGTGTATAATGGACCTGTTCCTTTTTCTTCAGCCCGATTGCCACTATAAGGGCGTTGATGAGGCTGAGCGGCGCAACCAGCGAATCCACGAAGGATGCCATGTCGCTTCTTGCGAACAGGCAGTAGTCGGCATACTGTACCAGCGGTGAAGCACTGTTGTCGGTAATGGCGATGACGGTGGCACCCTGCCTGCTCACAAACTCCAGGGCCTTCGTCGTCCTTCTTGAATAGCGCGGGAAACTTATGCCGATTACCACATCGCCGTCCCTTGCATTTACAATCTGCTCAAACATTTCGCTTACGCTTGTAGTATGCACAAGCCTTACGTTTTCAAAAATCAGGTTGAAGTAGAAACCGAGGAAGCTGGCAAGCGCAGCTGAGCTTCTCACGCCGAGAATGTATATTCTTCTCGCATTGAGTATGGCTTCGACTGCCGCATTGAAGCTCTCCTCATCGGCCTCTTCCATGGTAATCCTGAGCTTGTTTATATCGGACTGGATAACGCTTTTCATTATGTTGTTGGCATCAATCTGGCTGGATGAAACCTCAAGCCTCTGGGCAGAGGTAAGCTTGCTCTTTATTATCTCCCTCAGCGCCTTCTGAAGCTCTGGATAGCCTTCAAAGCCAAGCTCTGTGGCAAAACGCACGACAGTCGACTCGCTGACCCCCACCTCGTGTCCGAGTTTTGCAGCGGTCATGAAGGCGGCCTTGTCATAATGCTTTATTATATAGTTGGCTATAAGCTTCTGCCCTTTGCTGAATTTGGGAAAGCCTTCCTGTATTTGTGCGATAAGATCGTTCATATTTCACCTCAACATCAGTTACGGCAAGAGAATAAACCGGTTCCGACAGCATATCCTATAGAGAAAACGCTGTTTTCCCGATGCATTTTCAGTTATAAGAATACTGTTTCAGGCAGTAAAAATCAAGCATATCAGGTTTCGCGCCGCAGTGCGCACGGAGCTTTTAACAGGACCCGTGGTGCGGTCATGGCATTTCCTTTTCTTACCCTGTGTCAAGTGGCACCCTCCGTGCATATACTGTATCTGCGACACCGTTATGAGGTATATCAGATGGTTTTTGCCCCGTCGGCCGCCTTACGTTCAGGACTGATGTCGCAGCAGCTTTTCGTCGGCTTTATAACAGGACCGCAGTCATTTCCTCATCCCCTTTCTGCGGAAGAGGAACTGCAACTGGTAAACGCATTCAGGAAAGGCGATGAGGATGCAAGAAACCTCCTCATCGAACACAACCTGAGACTGGTTGCCCATGTGGCCAGAAAGTATTCGGCAAATTCCGCGGATTCGGATGACCTCATATCAATAGGAACCATAGGTCTCATAAAGGCAGTTTCAAGCTATGACCCGGACAAGGGCATAAGGCTTGCCACCTATGCCGCACGCTGCATCGAGAACGAGATACTTATGTATCTCAGGGCATCAAAGAAACTGCAGAATGAAGTATCACTTAATGAGCCGCTCGGCACCGACAAGGAAGGCAACGAAATCTCGCTGATAGATATCCTTGGCTGTGAAGACGAGGGAGTCGACGAGAAGGTTGACCTCAAGCAGAAGGTAAAGAAGCTTTACAAGCTTATACGCTCAGTCCTTGAGGGCCGGGAGCAGATAATCATCCGGCTCCGCTACGGGCTCTGCGGAGGCGGCGGGAAAACCCAGCGTGAAGTTGCCGAAAGCCTGGGAATCTCGCGTTCCTACGTGTCCCGCATCGAGAAAAAGGCATTGAGCAAACTGCAGGAGGGTCTGAAATAAGGTCAGCCGTTATGAGACCGTTCAGGGGGGGTCCGGAAGGTTCTCCCCTTTATTTTCATCCTCCCCGGCATGTGCGGCAGAATCCTTTTCCTTCAGCCTGAAATTCTTTTCAAACCAGCCCTTAAAGCCGTCATTCTTCAGAACCGCCTCAAGAATCTGCTTTATGATGACAACGCAGATTGGCCCGAGGAACAGGCCGAATATTTTCCAGAGCTTGAGTCCGATATACATGCCGAAAAGGGTAAACAGCGGATGAATCCCTATCTGATTGCCGACAACCTTTGGCTCTATGAGCTGGCGGACAAAGAGGGTTATAAGCCAAAGGAGAGCCAGCGAAATCCCCTGCCTGGTGTTTCCTGTCAAAAGGTCCACAATCGCCCATGGTATCAGGATTGAACCGGTTCCCAGAATCGGCAGGGCGTCGACAAGTGCAATTAACATGGCCAGAAGCAGGGCGTTTTCTATACCTATTATCAGGAAGCCTATAAGAATCTCACCAAAGGTAACGCTCATGAGTATGAGCTGTGCCCTGAGCCAGCCAAAAAGTGCTGAAAATACATTGTTTATAACCTTTCGGGTATTCCTGAGCCACTCTGAAGGAATCTGGGAATCCAAAAATTTTGCTATCCTATACTTGTCGCTGGTCATGAAATAGGTGGCCAGGATTGTCACAATCACGAAAATAAGGACCTGGGGCAGTGAAAAGGCAAACTGGATTGTTCCCGTCGCCACGTCAACCACGGGCTTCAGGTAGTTTGCAAGATTGTTCGAAAGGTTGTCCAGTGCCTTGTTGATTCCGTCGGAAACTTGTACCGGAAGCTTGAGGAACAGCTTGTTCATCTCATCAAGTATGTTGTCCACGAAGGCCGCTATGCCTTCAAAGGTAATGTTCAGGCTGTTGTAAACATTGATTATTTCCTTTACAAGCCTTGAAATAAGAAAGCCGAGGACGGCAGATATACCGCCGAGAACCACGAGTATGGAAATGACAGTCCCGATTTTTCTTGATATCTTCAGCCTGTTTTCCAGGAACTTTACAAGAGGTTCTATGAGAGATGAAAAGACAAAGGCAATGATGAACGGCACAAAATAGCGCCCGATTCTGATGAGCACATAAATGCCAAGCGCCGCCAGAAGTATTTTCATTATGACGGTTAATGTCCTTTTAAAAACCTCGGGCATGCAATACCTCCTGGGTAACGGGTTAATGGGCTCTAATCATTCCTCAGTGCAGCATACAGTCTTCTGACATACACAAGCCTGCCGTCAATGCGGGTGCTTTCCATGAGTGAGATTCCCTTCACTGTTATCCTGTGCTCAGGGATTCGTACTCTATTCAGCAGTTCATCCAGCCTGTTTTCTTCATCAACTGTTCTTCCTGAACCCGCATCTACGGAAGAAACGGTTTCCAATGCCGCTTCCCTTACAAGGGTTATGTGGGGAACATATCTTTCATTTCCGGAAAACTTGGGAAATTCAAAAGCCAGTTCCTTAACAAGGTCTTCCTGAACTTCGGTCATCGGTTTGCTGGCTTTCAGGCCGCACCACACTACCGGCCGTCTGCCTTTGCTGAATTTACCCAATTCCCCGAATTCCAAAACAAAAGATTTATGCCTTGAGGCCACTTTTTTCATAACCCGCTCCAGCCCGGACAGCATGACAGGATTTATCTCGCCGAGGAATTTCAGGGTGAGATGAAAGTTGGAGCTTCGGGAGTAGTTTCCGCTTATTCCGTTCTGACGCAAAACATCCTGTATTCCGGCCAGCAGTTTCTTTGTCTCATCATCAAATTCAACGGCAAAAAAACATCTCATACCCTGATCACCCGACGGTATTTTAATTAATGCAAGGGCCAGGCAAAAACATTTACCTGGCCCTGCTCAAGATTCAGGCAAAAATTACAGCTCGTAACAGCGCAAGGCAATTCCAGTTTATTTCTCGGTATCGTCCTCTTCATGAACATCATGAGCCCCGCAGCAGCTGCTTCCTTCAGGCTTGGCGGTATTAGGGTCCGCCAGTCCGTGTCTTGCACGGTAATCGGCAAGGGCGGCTGCAATGGCTTCTTCCGCCAGAACCGAACAGTGCACCTTCTGCGGCGGCAGGCCGTCAAGAGCCTCCATAACCGCCTTATTGGTAATCTTTTCAGCTTCCTCTATGGTCTTTCCCTTTATCAGTTCGGTTGCCATGCTGCTGGTTGCAACGGCAGCGCCGCATCCGAATGTCTTGAACTTGGCATCAACTATGACGCCGTCCTTTATTTTCAGGTACATCTTCATTATGTCACCGCATACAGGGTTGCCAACCTGGCCCACACCGTCGGCGTCCTCTATCTCACCCACGTTGCGGGGGTGCATAAAATGATCCATAACCTTTTCACTATACATTTATATCAGTCCTTTCATTCCAATATCATAAAAAATCATCGGGTTTAACTTTTCTTGCTCTTGAGGTAGTCCTCGTAAAGAGGTGACATGCTTCTCAGCCGTGTAACGATTTCATCAAGGGAATCCACGAGGTAATCCACGTCCTCTTCTGTGTTGGACTCACCGAATGTCAGTCTCAGGGAGCCGTGCGCAATCTCGTGGGGAAGTCCTATTGCCAGCAGTACATGAGAAGGATCAAGGGAACCGGATGTACAGGCTGAGCCGCTGGATGCCTTTATGCCCTTCATGTCGAGCAGGAGAAGCATTGATTCACCCTCGATAAACTCGAATGAAAGGTTGAGGTTGCCGGGCAGCCTCTTCTCAATGGAACCGTTGAGTCTTACATGTGGAATCCTCTTCATTATCTTGTCGAGCGCCATGTCGCGCAGATGCCTTAGCTTTTTCGCATACTCATCCATGTTGGCGACGGCAAGGTCCAGGGCCTTTGCCATGCCTACAATTCCGGGAACGTTCTCTGTTCCGGCCCGCTTTCCCTTTTCCTGATGTCCGCCGTGAATCAGGTTTTCAAGCCGCACGCCCTTTCTTATATAAAGCGCGCCGATGCCTTTTGGACCGTAGAACTTGTGGCCGGATATTGTAAGAAGGTCCACGCCAAGTTCCTTTACATTCACGGGTATGCTGCCTGCAGCCTGGACGGCATCGCAGTGGAACAGCACGCCGTGCTTTTTGGTTATCTCGCCGATTTCCCTGATGGGCTGTATGGTGCCTATCTCGTTGTTGGCGTACATCACGCTGACTATGGCGGTATCGGGCCTTATGGCCTTCTCCACGTCTTCAGGATTTACGAATCCTTCCTTGTCGACAGGGAGGAAGGTTACTTCAAAGCCTTCCTTCTGCAGGAACTTGCAGGTTTCAAGAACGGCAGGATGCTCGATTGAAGAGGTTATGATATGCTTCTTGCCCTTCTTTCTGGCTGCATATACGGCACCCTTGATGGCCCAGTTGTCCGCCTCGGTGCCTGAGCCTGTAAAATAGATTTCACCGGGCTCATCCGCTCCAAGGCATTTTGCAATTGTTGCACGTGCCTCCTCAACAGCCTTCCTGTTGTCCCTTCCGAGTGAATAAACTGAGGATGCATTGCCGTACTGCTCTATAAAATATGGCTTCATAGCCTCAAAGACCTCTGGCTTCACATAAGTGGTGGCCGCATGGTCCAGATATATAACCTTTTCCATAACAATCTCTCCATTTCATACAGCGTTTCACTGCACAACGAATTGTGTATCACAATTAAAAGTTAGCACTGCCTAATTCAAAAGTCAACTGGCCTGACAAATCGTCAGGCCTCGCCACGACAGCACTCACTCATAAAATATTATACCTTTCAGAAAAATGATTAAACAATATGGAAAACTGTACGCCTTTTTATTTGCCGCACATGAAAAATATAGTCAAATAACATAAACGGCAGGCCAGCGGCCTGCCTGATTTTTTAAACTGCTGTTCAGCACGCATTTTCAAGTTTTCCCGCATAAGCCACGGAATCATACACATACGTCACTGTACCCTGCTGCTGATACAGTTCAAACAGAATCTCCATCTCCTCCATCATGTCATCAAAGCAGTCATCATCAGGACCCGGAAGAGGAAATGACGTGAAAAGCCTCCCGCAGAAACTTTCAAAATCCAGAGTCAAGCGGCTGGAAACCGAAAGTGCTGAATACGGTAAATCGCGGAAAAAGCCTTTATAGATGCCGGAAATGTCTTTCGCCAGGTTTTGGCTTATCTTTTCCGAATACCTTGCAACCAGCCTGGCGCATTCAGAAGAAAACTCATCGCGCTGGGAGGGCAACATCGCTATAAGTACGACCAGGCCTCCGGGGCGAAGGATGCGGCTGAACTCCTGCCTGCACTTTTCCGCGTCAAAAAAGTGAAATGACTGGGCACATACAATGTGATGGACGGAACCGTCAGAAAGGGTTGTGTTTTCGGCGGTGGCTTCCAGAGAGAAAAAGCGGGGAAATTCATCTCCGAGTATTCTTTCTGCGGCCTCCCGGAGCGCCCTGTCGGGCTCTATGGCCACAACCCTGCTGCCCCGCTCCAGAAGAAGCCTTGTGAAGGTGCCGGTTCCCGACCCCATATCGGCTATTACGGATTCCCAGGAAAATCCGCATTCGTCATAGAGGAAATCAATCAGTTTTCGGGGATAATCGGGTTTGTATTTCAGATGGTCTTCAACTGTTGAATAAGAACGCCTGCGGCTTTCCGTAATCATCGGCACCACCTTTGTATATTGCGTGTTCAGCTGATGTAAGAAGTGGAAATTCAAGCCTATGGTGCATTATATCACAAACCGCATAACCTTTTGGGTATTGCCGGGATATTGCTCGCGCCGGTTCCTGTTCATGTGCGGATACTTGAATTCGGCATGTTTCATCATCGTTCGATTTTTTTTAAATCCGTTTCGCGTTCCCTGTTGATTTCGTGCTATAATAGTAAACTGTCGGCTGCAGGCAGGGATGTCTTGCGGCTCATTCCCGCAATTCACCGTTATTCAGGCTTTAAAGAGGCCAAACGTTCCCGTGCGGGAAATACCGGCACAGGGCCCGAACATCACGCAACAACGATTGACAGCCCTGATTGCATTATGCAAGAATCTTAATGTAGCAAAAGGGGATTTATCAGGTAATGACATCCAGGAAGAAGAAACAGAACACGCTTAAAATAATACTTATCATAGAGATAATACTTTTAATTGCGACAGGCTGTACAGCCTTATATCTGCGGGTATTGAGGAAAACCACTGTTTTCGAATTCATAGGAAGGTATGTAAGCCCTGTTGAAGGCAGCGAGAGCATAAAGGACAGGCGAACATCCACATTCAAGCCCTTCGCTATTACAAAGAATCAGAGATATTATAAATCGCTTACAAATCCCGATACCATAAATGTGCTCGTCATAGGCGCCGATAAAAGCGGAGCCAACTATGACACCCTTCTTCTGGCATGCATAGACGAAAACAACAATGTGGCAAAATTCATAAACATACCGAGGGATATTTACATCGACTACAGCGATGAAGTCTTGAATAGGCTCAGCGCTGCATTCCCGAAGTACAAATCCTCCAAGGGTATCTTCAAGATTAATGCCGCTCATACAATAGGCAGGCTGATTAAATACAAGGACGGAACGGGCCGTTTTAAGAATTCCGAGTTTGATTTTACCTGCGACCTTATTGAAGAGGTTTTCGGCGTTTATATTGATGATTTCGTATATATGAAGCCGGACAGCTTCGTCAAGATAGTGGACTATTTCGGCGGCGTGGACATATACGTTCCCTATCGCATGAAATACCATGACCCCGTGCAGAATTTCAAGGTGGACCTTAAAAAGGGATACCAGCACCTGAACGGCGAACAGGCGGAAGGATTCGTAAGGTTCAGACAGGGTTACGATGAAAACGGAAAGTTCTTCGGGATAGGAGATTTGGAACGCAAGAAAAACCAGGTTGAGTTTGTCAAGGCGTTCCTTAACCAGCACATGACCCTGACCAATATCGGAAAAATTATATCCATCGCTTCTGATCTGGACCAGTATGTGACCACAAGCATTGACCGTGCCCAGGAAACGGCGGAATACGGCAAGCTTGCTGAAAAGCTTTACAAAAACAAATTCACGGTGCAGTCGGAAGAGATTGAATGCGATGACATGAAAATAGACGGCGTTTATTACCTGAAGCTTAAAACATCAGAATGAAACATGCTATTACCAGCTTAGCTGAATGGGTTTAAGTTTAACTGATCTGAAGCACCTAAGGAGGAACACAAAAATGATGGAGAAAGCGTATCAACTGATAACGGCCCTCTCGGAAGGTGACATGGCCGTTGCCGCCGATATCGGGCTGGATTTCCTGGGTATGATTGTCATGTTCATTATCGGTGGAATTCTCATCTACCTGGCCATCAAGAAGGATTATGAACCCGCGCTGCTCCTTCCGATAGGCTTCGGCGCAATACTGACCAACATACCCATGAACAACATTATCACAGGTTCTGATGGCTCGACCGGTGTATTTGGCTTTCTGTACAACAATACCATTGCAAACGAACTGTTCCCGGTGCTCATATTCATAGCTGTGGGCGCCATGATTGACTTTACTCCGCTGTTTCAGTCGCCGTTAATGCTGTTTTTCGGAGCCGCGGCCCAGTTTGGCATATTTGCCACCATGCTGGTAGCCCTGCTTTTGGGATTCAACCTTCCCGAAGCAGGTGCCATAGGTGTCATAGGTGCCGCTGACGGGCCAACCGCCATCTATGTTGCAAATGCCTTCAAGCTGGACAAGGGCCTTACGGCGGCAATAACAGTTGCAGCCTATTCCTACATGTCCCTGGTGCCCATAATCCAGCCGCCTGTGATAAGGCTTCTCACCACAGCTGATGAAAGAAAAATCCGAATGGAGTTCCATCAGCGCAAGGTCAGCAAGCTGGCAAAGATTCTCTTCCCCATTCTGGTCACAATCGTTGCCGGACTTATCGCTCCTGAGAGCGTGGCACTGGTCGGTGCCCTGATGTTCGGTAACCTCATCCGTGAATGCGGCGTACTGAACAGGCTTTCCGAAACAGCCCAGAACGTGCTGTCCAATCTTGTAACACTCCTTCTCGGCATTACCATAGGTACAACAATGACGGCTTCCTCCTTCCTCAACTGGAAGACGCTTGTTGTAATGCTGATGGGGCTTGTGGCATTCATATTCGACACCGCCGGCGGTGTTCTGTTTGCCAAGTTCATAAACCTGTTCAGGAAGGAAAAGATAAACCCGATGATCGGTGCTGCCGGAATATCGGCCTTCCCGATGTCGGCACGCGTGATTCAGAAGATGGCCAAGGAAGAAGACCCTATGAACTATATTCTGATGCAGTCGGTGGCCGCAAATGTTTCGGGACAGCTGGGTTCGGTTGTTGCAGGAAGCATGATACTCGTTCTTGTAGGACGGTTGATAGGCGTAAACTAATATGTAACCTGGCATGTTGGGCCAAATGATATAAGTAAAATTTGAGCAAAGGATGGATGAATGTGAATCCGGATTTGATAAACGGACTGGAAATAACTGTAGTCGGACTTCTGGGCGTATTCTCGGTGCTGATTATATTTTATGTGATTGTGATACTGCTCGGCAGGCTCAGCTCACGGGAAGATGAATAACACTTTGAAAACAGGAAAACGGGCTTAATGAAAGCCCGTTTTCTTTTTACTGATTTTGGGCCCGCTGCCCGCCCGGTACCCGGCAGTGTCTTTGCAAACCCTGCGGGGTTGTATTATAATCACTGGTAAAAGAGGGAACCGTACTTATAGAAAACAGCCCAAACCGCTGTCTGATCGGAGGTTCTGATTTGCGACTCAGGCCAAGGCCCGGCGATTTTTTTATTATCCTTATTATTGCGTTTGCAGCCGTCGTACTGATTTTCTCCATGAAGCAGGCTGATTCAGGTGAGAAGACTGCCCTCATCATACATAACGGCGTTGTCGTTAAAGAAATAAGGCTTGATACGCTGAACCATACCGAAACCTACGAATACGGCGGGGAATATCCCGGAGTAATCGAGGCGGAAAAAGGCCGGATAAGGTTCAGGGAAGCATCCTGTCCGGACCAGGTGTGCGTACGGACCGGCTGGATATCGGAAAACGGGCAGATCGCCGTATGCCTGCCTGAAAAAATAATGATAAAAATCGTTGGTAAGGAATCCTCCGGTGAGGATACGGACATACTGCTCCGCTGACACTGTTTTTCGGCATTTGGAGATAACATGAAAAAAATAGCGCTTAACGGAATTCTGATTTCTCTGGCACTTGTTCTGTCATATATTGAAAGTTTGTTCCCGACAGGCCTTATAATTCCTGTTCCGGGGATAAAGCTCGGCCTTGCAAATATAGTAACGATGTTTGCCCTTTTCTATCTCGGCTTCAATTCCGCCTTTACAATCTCGGTCCTGAGATGTCTTCTTGCCGCTCTTCTATTCGGAGGCTTTTCATCAATGCTGTACTCTCTTTCCGGCGCATTGCTGGCACTTCTTGTCATGCAGCTCCTTAAACTTGGGTATGACAGGCTTTTCTCCCTGCTCGGCATAAGCGTAGGCGGTGCTGCAGCCCATAATACGGGTCAGATACTAATGGCAAGTCTGATGATGCGAAATACGGCCATTTTCGCATATCTCCCGGTTCTTCTTCTTGCCGGGATTGTCATGGGATTAATCACCGCCATAGCTGCCCAGTACCTTTTTTATCTTGTTGACAAAACCGGTGTGGTAAAACATCTGAGTTAGGAACATAATAAACCTGTCAGAAACAAGGAAAGGAGTGCAGCCATGCCTACAAATGTCCTCATTGTCGGAGCAGGATATGCAGGCATAGAAGCAGCCCTGACACTGAACAGGTACAAGAAGAAGGACGAAGTAAATATAACGCTCATAGACAGGAATCCATACCACACCCTTCTTACGGACATCCACGAAGTTGCCGGCAACCGCGTTTCGGAAGAAGCGGTAAGAATACCGCTGAAGAGCATATTCAAATACACGGATGTCAATCTTGTGATGGACGAAATCACAGAATTCAGTCTGGCAGCCAGCACGCTTCGTTCCCAAACTCACGAATACCGTTATGATTACCTTGTCCTTGCGTTGGGCAGCACTCCGAACTTTTACGGAATACCCGGTCTGAAGGAACATGCCTTTACGCTGTGGTCCTTTGACGATGCAGTAAGAATCCGTGAACACATAAAGAAAACATTCATCCTTGCGGCTCAGGAAAAGGACGCTGAAAAGCGGATGAGGCTTCTTACCTTTGTGGTTGCGGGAGCAGGATTTACAGGCGTTGAAATGATAGGCGAACTCGCTGTCTGGATAAAATCCCTCTGCAGGGAACACGGCATTCCCAGGAAAGACGTCCGCCTGGTAATAATCGACATGCTGCCGCGCATACTTAGCACACTCAATGAAAAGAATGCGGCAAAGGCTCATGAATACATGGAAAAGAAGCTCGGAATAGAGATAATGACATCAACGAAAATACTGGAGGCCACGGAAAACGGGCTTGTGGTCGAAGGCGGATTCATTCAGACCAAAACGATAATCTGGGCTGCGGGGATAAGGGGTTCGGTGTTTGCAGACCGAATGGATGTCGAAAAAGTCGGCAGGTCCGGCAGGATTTCGGTTGATGAATACGGAAGGACAAGCTATAAAAACGTTTATGCCGCCGGCGACATATGCGGGCTTGTGGATGAAAACGGCCGCCCATACCCGGCCATGGTGGAATTCGCGCTTCAGACCGGAAATGCCGTGGCCAGAAACATCCTGAACGACATACGGGGCAAAAAACAGGAAAAAATCATTATCAAGCTGCACGGAATGATGGTGAGCGTCGGCAATTATTTCGCAGTTTCCGAGATAATGGGAAAAAGCCTTCCCCGATGGCTTTCAATCATCATGAAATCCCTTGTCAATATTCACTATCAGTGGGAAATTGCCGGATTTCGCGGTGCTGCTGTATATCTTTATCATGAAATACTTAACCGCAAACAGCACAGGAACCTGATTGAAAAGCACTATACAACGGACATGCGTGCATGGTGGGTGACCCCTCTGCGCCTTTTTCTTGGTGCCATGTGGCTGTATGAGGGCATCAAGAAGGTACTTGAGGGCTGGCTGAAAGGCCCCAGGCTTGCGGAATTTCTAGGCATGGCCGCAGACTCAAACAGTGCCGCCACAGGTTCTGCTCTTTACATTACCAAAATTGAGGAGACATTCAAAATCAAAACGGGCATCATAGATTTCATTCTTGGCACTGAAAGCAGGATAGTTGACGGCACTGCTGTTTCAACAGCCGATTTTGCCAAAATAGACCTGTTTCATCTGGGAGATTTTAATCTGGTTCCATGGCTCATCAGGAACGTTGTTCTCGCCACAGAAGGAATTGCCATGTTCTTTCAGGTGCTTGTGGTGCTTGCGGAGATAGGCATAGGACTCATGCTTCTGGGCGGAGCATTCAGCTTCACTGCATCGGCCGTTTCGCTCGGGCTTCTGGCCATGTTTGTGTCGTCGACAGGGCTCTACAGGGACACATGGTGGATGGTCTTCGCATCCATAGCCGTAATGGGCGGAGCCGGCAGGGCTTTCGGACTTGACTACTACCTCATTCCATGGCTCAACAATGTCTGGGAGTTTCTGTGGAAAAACAGGAAACTAAAGCTATTTTTCAAAGGAAGTCTGGACCGGTGGGACTAGTGCTTCAACTGATTCTGGAGGTAAGTTGACTTGTGGGAGAAATATCCTGAGGTAAAGGAAGAACTGGCCGCATTCGAGGAATATCTTGCCGGAAAGCTTGCTACCAGGAACGAATTTCTGAAAACCGCAAACGTGCTTCTTTCAGGCGGCAAAAGGCTGCGCCCGGCATTTACTATTATTATCGCCATGTCCGGAAATTACAGGCGTGAAGTGGCCTTTCCGGCCGCTGCATCAGTAGAGATACTCCATACTGCGACCCTTATTCACGACGATATTATCGACAGCGCAAAGACAAGGCGCGGCCATCCTACTCTGTGGGAAAAACACGGCATAAATCTTGCAGTATACACCGGAGACTATCTGCTTTCAAAATCGCTTCACCTTCTGGTGGAAACGGGGCTTAAGCCTGAAAGACTGGACGTAATCGCAAAGGCTGTAGGCATGATATGCGAAGGCGAAATAGACCAGTACCTCGGAAGATTCGAGATAGCCGGTCTGGGTGTTTATCTCAAACGAATCATGAGGAAAACAGGAATTCTTTTCTCTGCAGCCGCAATCCTCGGAGCAAAGGCCGGGGATTTGGACGAAAGGCATCTCAAACTTTACGCCCGGCTGGGTCTTAGTTTCGGTACCGCATTTCAGATAAAAGATGATATACTTGATATTGAATCCAGCGAGGAGGCGGCGGGAAAGCCGGTTATCAAGGACCTGAAGGAAGGTGTCGTAACCCTTCCCGTCATATATGCCGTCAGGAACAGGCCGGAGCTGAAGGCTGAGATAGACGAATTTTTCGACGGCAAAAGGGATGTACGACAGATTTTGGATATGGTGACCGCCTCGGGAGGCACAAGGGATTCATATGCACTTAAACGGAAATATATTGAAAGGTGCAGAAAATACCTTTCCCTGCTTCCCGAAAGCATTGCCACCCGTGCGCTGGCCGAAGCCGTGGAATGGCTCTGAACCATGCTAAAGATAAAATTTTGACCTGCCACATGCAGGAACGGGAGATGCAGTTGTGTTGTATACGAAAAAGGGATTTGCCGTTTTTGTGTGCCTTGTTGTGATTGCAGCCGCGTTTTCAGGCTGTACGGACAGCTTTTCAGGGGGTTACGCAAGATATTCCTACGAATTTCTGGGTGCATTCGACACTGTAACACAGATTATAGGCTACGCAAAAAGCGAACGGGAATTCGAGGCCATGGCCAAATGGGCTGAAACAAGGTTCACCGAGCTTCACAGGCTCTTCGACATATACAACGACTACGAGGGTATCAACAACATAAAAACCATAAATGACAATGCAGGCATTAAACCCGTCAAAGTCAGCCGGGAGATAATAGACCTGATTCTCTTCTCAAAAGAATGGCATGACAAAACCGGCGGCGTCGTAAACATTGCAATGGGACCTGTTCTCAGCATATGGCATGAATACAGGGAATACGGTATAGAGCATCCTGACGAGGCAGAACTTCCGCCCATGGAAAAACTGCGCGAAGCAAGCAGATACTGCGACATCGACAAGGTCATAGTGGATACCGGTGCCCAAACCGTTTATCTGGAAGACAAAAACATGAGCATTGATGTGGGGGCTGTTGCCAAGGGCTTTGCAGTAGAGCTTCTGGCCAAGGAATTGCAGGAAAAGGGATATACCTCCTTTCTCATCAATGCGGGAGGTAATGTGAAGGTGGTAGGAAAGCCGCTTGACGGCAACCGCACAAAATGGGGCATCGGCATCATGAACCCTGACTATGATGATTCCGGGAACCGGGAAGATTCCACGCTTGATACAATATATACCGACAACGGTGCTGTGGTTACGAGCGGTGATTACCAGAGGTATTACAAGGTGGACGGCAAAATATATCACCATCTGATTGATCCCGGGACCCTCATGCCTGCCACCTATTACCGTTCAGTGAGCGTTTACACACAAAGCTCGGCTGAAGCCGATTTTCTGTCCACGACCCTCTTTCTGTCGCCATATGAAAAAGGCAGGAAAATTGCGGGGGAACTGGATGGTGTCGAGGCACTGTGGGTGTTTCCTGACGGACATATCGAGGTTACCGACGGCATGAAATCGATGCTCAAGATTATGGGAGGAGCCTCAAACAAATAGAAACAGATAACGCTTCATATGAAAGGCGGGTTTTGCATGGGAAAAGTCAGGGTTCACTATCTGTATCACAGCGGATATGCAGTGGAAACCGGAAACAGACTCTTTGTTTTCGACTATTACAATGACAGTCCTGCAAGCGGCAAAAGGTCCATGGATTCCGGCGTCATTGAACCTGAAGAAATCAAAGGCTTTGAAACCTTTGTGTTTTCATCCCACAGGCATCCGGACCATTTCAATCCGGTGATATTCAGCTGGCGGGAAAAGGTCCCGCACATCAGATACATCCTGTCATGGGACATACCCAGGCAGTATCATCAGGGCAATATTGTAATGAGGCCCTGGGAACGCATTTCACCGGCAGAGGGCATCAGCATAAGCACCCTGAAGTCCACTGATGAAGGAGTCGCCTTTCTGGTGGAAACGGACGGTCTTGTGATTTATCATGCGGGGGATTTGAACTGGTGGCACTGGGAGGAAGAATCAAAGGCATGGAACAATGACATGGCCGCAAGATTCAAGCGGGAAATTGACAGGCTGAAAGGTACCAGGATAGACATAGCATTCCTGACCATGGATCCGAGACAGGAATCATACTGGTATTTGGGCACCGAATACTTCATCAGTAACGTGGGTGCGAAGGTCATCTTTCCCATGCATTTCTGGGACGATTACAGCATAATGGACGCGATAGAAATAAAAAAGGCCGAACAGCCCGGTTTCCGCTGCATAATGCCGGTCCCCCGGCGAGGTGCCTGTTTCGAACTGTTTTAAGGAATCAAGCAGAGTATCTCCTGCAGGAATTTCTGATTATGAGACGGGTAGGTATCCTTATCGTTTTGGGGCACAAGTTTGCACCGTCAAGTATTCTGAGCAGTATTTCCGCACAGGTCTGGCCTATCTGCGCCCTGTCCTGGCGGACGGTTGTAAGTGAAGGAACCACATAGGCAGCTAGTTCTATATCATCGAAGCCTATGATTGAGATATCCTCGGGTACAAACAGGCCGCGTTCCCTGGCAGCCGCTATGGCTCCGCATGCCAGAAGATCCGAGGCACAGAAGAGAGCCGTCGGCGGAGAGGACCTTTCCAGAAGCCTCTGCATGGCTTCGTAGCCGCTCTTGAAGTTGTACTGTTCGGCAACTTCTATCATGCTGTCACCGTAGTCAATATTGTGGGAGGTTACAGAAATCTTGTAGCCCATAATCCTCTCCTGGCCTGATGCCGAAGTGAGCGGACCGGCAATATGGGCAACCCTTTTGTGTCCCAGTGAAAAAAGGTAATCAACAGCCTTTTTGGAACCCTCCACATTATCTGAAATTACACTGGTTATCCTGTCCGACACAGCTTCGCTTGCCACACAGGGTATATTGCTGTTTATAAGTTCTACTATTCCGTTCACCGAAGGGAGATTGGCGATGAAGACCCCGTCGACTCCCCTGTACAGGCAGTGTTCGTAAATGGAGTTATGCCTTTCCCCTATCCTGTTGCCGATAAATATAATCTCGTAGCCGGCTTCTTCAATGCGTTCCTTGAATTTCTCAATTATTTCCGAAAAATGGGGATGGCGTATTCCAAGGCCCTGGTCTTCGTTATAGAGTATGCCGATAAGCCAGGATTTGCTGGTGGCAAGCGCCCTGGCACTTGAATTCGGAGTATATCCCAGTTCCCTGGCTATTTGGCGAATCTTCATCTTTGTTGCCGCACTGATGTCCGGATAATCATTCAGCGCTTTCGATACGGTCGTAGGTGAAAAGCCGGATTTTTTTGCTATATCATATATGGTTATCAAACAAAATTACCTCTTCCCAATGATGTATTCCTCTGAATCGACAGGTATTGCATTCCGTGCAACAAACGGCCACAGATTTTATTATATTTCGCATTATTCAATATTATCAATACTTTTTTTGCTGTCCCGGTCCACCTTATTATACGTAAAATCCGGACACTTTTCTTTCATAAGGATATTTATATCAATACTTTCTGAAAAGCCCTATAACCTTTCCGAGAACGGTCATATCCTCCTTTACAATGATGGGTTCATATGAAGGATTCTCGGGCTGAAGCCTGATATGGCCCTTCTCCCTGTAAAATCTCTTGACCGTAGCCTCATCCCCTATCAGTGCAACTACAATGTCACCGTTTTCCGCCGTATTCTGCTGCCTTACCAGGATGTAGTCCCCGTCCATAATGCCTGCGCCCACCATGCTGTCGCCTTTTACTTTAAGCATGAAAACCTTTGAATTCTGAAGGTATTCCACCGGGATGGGGAAGGTTTCCTCTATATTCTCCACGGCCAGAATAGGCTGTCCGGCGGTAATCTTTCCGACCACAGGCACGTTCTCTATTTCCCTGTCCGCAATATAGCCTTCAAGGCTGTTATGGCTGTCGTCCACTATCCTCAGTGCGCGGGGTTTTGTTGCATCCTTTTTTATCAGACCTTCTTCCTCAAGCTTCTTGATGTATGCGTGTACCGTGGAAGTTGACCTGAAACCCACTGCCCGGCATATTTCTCTCACTGAAGGCGGGTATCCCTTTTCTGCCACCTGCCGGTTTACAAAGTCCAGAATCTTTTGCTGCTTGTCCGGATCACGACGTCGCATCCCCATCCCTCCGCTTTTTTCACTGTAATACAGGCAGCAAGCCTGTTTAACTTGATTATAAATAATGAAGAAATAATTGTCAAACAAATGTTCGATTTATATTGACATACGAACTAATGTTCGATAAAATTTGAATAAAAGAACGTATGTTCTTCGGGGTGATGATATGCACAGGAATTACAGGCTGGTTAACAAAAGAAGGTTTATGGTTTTTCTTGTTTCAGTCATAACGGCCGTCTGTCTTTTACCAGTGATAATCAGCGCCGGCGCAGCTTCCGACGGGCCCAGGACATACAGGAGCGTAAAGGTCAGGAAGGGTGACACTCTCTGGTCCATAGCCTCAGCGTACTGCGAGGGGGATATAAGGGAAAATGTTTTCGAAATCAGGCAAATCAACAATCTGGATGACGGAATAATATATGAAGGCCAGACGCTTCTTCTCCCCTGAAATCCTTTGTATTTTATTGCCCGGGAACTTGTGGTAAAATTTATATATCCGGAGACCCGGAGAGTCATTTCGGGGAGTGATGTGCATGCTGATAAAGCAACTGACCGTTTTTCTTGAAAACAAATCCGGAAGGCTGGCTGAAGTTACAAAAGTGCTCGGTGAGGCAGGAATCAATATAAGCGCTCTTTCCATAGCCGATACCGAAAATTACGGGATTCTGAGGCTGATTGTAAATAATCCCGCAGAAGCGGCAGCCATCCTGAAAAAAGACGGATTCTCGGTCGGAACAACCGATGTTATAGGCATTACCATTGACGATACGCCCGGTAGCCTTGCAAAAGTGCTTACCGTGCTTGACAGGAACAACGTGAGCATTGAATACATGTATGCTTTTACAGGCAGCACACATGCCGGCAAGGCAAATGTGGTAATAAAGGTCGAGGACCTGAATAAAGCCATGGAAATACTCAAGGGTTCAGGCGTGGACATCATGCCCCCGAACGAAGCCTACAGACAGTAAACAAGCATTGCCCCCGGTAAAGAGCCTGGTAAAAAGGACGGACGCATTGGATGAAACGATGCGTCCGTTCTGTTTTGCCGGTTGCTTTTATAATAAGAAGAAATGCTGTAGCGAAATCATCGTTGCATAAATCAAGACATCATGAAATGCGGTTCGGAAGAACTGTGCAGGCATATGCCTTCAGGCTGGAAGCTCCCGGGTGGGCCGGCACGCTTAAAAGCATGGTATGGGAATTCAGGATTAGGTATGGGTTTTTAATGACAAAGGGGACGGATTATTCCGTCCCCTCTTTTTTCAGATTACATTTCATCGTATTTACAGCGATATGTCGCTGAGCTCAAGGCCCTTGTTCTTTTCAACAGCCCAGCTGATGGACCATTCATTTTCAAACAGCAGCACGACATTGTCACGGCTGTCCTTGACAATCATTGTTGATGACGTCAGGTTAAGTTCCTCGGGAGCCACAGGCGATGAAACTATCCACCGCGCATGGTGATGCGGCAGTATCTGAAGTTTCAGGTCCACCGAATACTCATTTTTAAGCCTGTATTCAAGCACTTCAAACTGGAGCACGCCCACTGCTCCGACTATGAATTCCTCAATGCCTATGTCCGGCTGCTGATAAATCTGTATTGCACCCTCCTGAGCAAGCTGGGTGATGCCTTTCAGGAACTGCTTGCGCTTCATGGTATCCTTCGCTGAAACCCTGGCAAAATGTTCCGCAGGGAAGCTCGGAATACCGGTGAACCGGAGTATGCCCTTGCTGCTCAACACATCGCTTATACGGAATATGCCCGGATCGAAGAGTCCGACTATATCGCCGGGATAGGCCTTCTCTATCATCTCCCGCTCCTGCGCCATTATCTGCTGGGGCTGTGCAAGCCTTACCGGCTTTCCCGAACCGCTGTGGATTACTTCCATTCCCCGCTTGAACACCCCGGAGCATACACGTATGAATGCAATCCTGTCCCTGTGCTTCGGGTTCATGTTTGCCTGTATCTTGAATACAAAGCCCGTAAAATCGGGGTCTTCAGGGTTTATTACCTGTCCGTCGAAGTCATGGGGACCGGGAGGCGGCGCCATCTTCAGAAACTCTTCCAGGAACGGGCCCACGCCGAAATTAGTCATGGCACTGCCGAAGAATACCGGTGTAAGCTCGCCCTTAAGCACCTTGTTCATGTCGAATTCATCACCGGCTGTATCGAGAAGTTCAATCTCCTCGACAAGCCTTGAATAGTAGGGTTCACCAAGGAGGTCCTTAAAAACCGGATCCTCTGCGGAACCCTTTGTTGATGTGACAATTGCCTGTCCGTGGGACCCGTCACCCGTGAACAGCTCTATCTGTCTCAGACGCCTGTTGTATACCCCCTTGAAATCACCGTCCGTTCCTATGGGCCAGTTGATGGGATACGAGCGTATGCCGAGAACGTCCTCCAGTTCCTGCATCAGTTCAAACGGGTCCTTTATTGCCCTGTCGAGCTTGTTTATAAACGTAAAGATGGGGATACGCCTCATCCTGCAGACATGAAACAGCTTTATGGTCTGTGCCTCAACACCCTTTGCCCCGTCAATGAGCATCACTGCGCTGTCCGCCGCCATCAGGGTACGGTAAGTGTCCTCGCTGAAATCCTGATGGCCCGGCGTATCCAGGATGTTGATGCAGTAACCGTTGTATTCAAACTGCATGGCACTCGATGTAACCGAAATTCCACGCTGCTTTTCAATCTCCATCCAGTCGGACACGGCATACCGCGATGCCTTTCTGGCCTTGACTGAACCGGCCATATGGATGGCTCCTCCGTAAAGGAGCAGCTTTTCGGTCAGAGTGGTCTTGCCGGCGTCAGGATGGGATATGATGGCAAAGGTGCGCCTTCTTGAAATCTCCCTCATCAGCTCTGAATCTGCCATTGGATATCTTCCCTCTGTCTTCATCAAAATAGTATTCCGAAAAGAAACAAATCATATTTTATTAATAACATCCGGTCTCGTCAAGAAAGTCTTTTAACTGATTAAAGGAAGTCCCGGCCCACTCCCGGCGGTGAAAAGAATAATTTTACAAAAAACAGGGTACCGTCCCAATACGGTGCCCTGTTTAAGGCGGAGTATTCACTTAAATCGCATTTCATGGTATTATAATACATATTTGTTGCAAGTTTTACGTATGATCCTTTTTTAACCCAGTAACGTATTGCGGGGGAGTACAATGAATACCAGGTCAATTGCAATGCAGGCCAAAAAGGCGTCAATACTTATGCAGGGCGTTCCTGCCGAGCTGAAGAACAGGGCCCTCGAAATGATTGCCATGGCTCTTCTCGACAGGAAGGAAGAGATACTCACGGCAAACAGGGAGGATATTGAGAGGAGCACTGCCGAGAATCTAGCCCTTCCGCTTATCAAAAGGCTCAGGTTTGATGAACAAAAGCTCAGTGACGCGGTTGAAGGCATAAACAGCCTTATCAGGCTTGAAGATCCGGTCGGCAGAACACTTCTTGCCCGGGAGCTGGATGAAGGTCTCAATCTGTACAAGGTCAGCTGTCCCATCGGTGTGATAGGAATCATTTTCGAATCAAGGCCCGACGCTCTGGTGCAGATATCCACACTGTGCCTGAAGAGCGGAAATGCCGTCCTTCTCAAGGGCGGAAGGGAGGCAATGCTTACAAACCGCATACTGGCCCAGGTCATAACTGAAGCAACCCGCGACGCCGGTCTGCCGGAACACTGGATAAACCTTCTTGAGAGCCGGGAAGAGGTAAATGAAATGCTCTCACTGGACGAATATATAGACCTCATAATTCCGCGCGGCTCAAACACATTTGTCAGGTATATCATGGAACATTCCAGAATTCCGGTCCTGGGGCACGCCGACGGAATTTGCCATATCTATATCGACAGGAATGTGGATGTAAAAGAGGCCGTGGACATTGTAGTCGATTCAAAGACCCAGTATGTGGCTGTATGCAATGCCCTTGAGACCCTGCTGGTGCATAAGGATTCCGCAAGAGATGTCCTTCCCCCGCTTAGGGAAGCACTTGAGGCAAAATCAGTGGAGATAAGAGGATGTGAACGGACACGCAGAATCATACCCTGCAAACCGGCCACCGAAGAAGACTGGAAGACCGAATACCTTGATTATGTACTTTCCATAAAGATAGTTGATTCACTGGACGATGCCATAGAGCATATAAACACCTACGGCTCGGGACATACCGACGCCATTGTCTCAAGGGATGAAGAAAACATAAAACGTTTTCTGGAATATGTGGATTCGGCAAACGTGTTTGCCAACTGCTCCACCAGGTTCAGCGACGGATTCAGGTACGGATTCGGTGCCGAGGTGGGAATTAGCACCAACAAGCTTCACGCAAGGGGACCTGTAGGACTGGACGGTCTTGTAACCTACAAATACAAGCTTATAGGCCATGGCCATATAGTCGCCGATTATGCTTCCAACAAGAGGCACTTCACCCACAGGGATCTTATCTAGCCGCATTTGCCGGTCTACGCAATAATAAATGAGCCGCGGAATTTCCGCGACTCATTTGTTTTACCGGCAGTATCACTCTGTTTCGAGGAGGTACTGGTTGAATATTGCCTCCAGCATCTCCTGACGTCCGGACTGCAGTTTCGGCTCGCCGTTCTTGAGGGTGTAGGCTTCCAGTTCCTTGAAGCCGACCTTCCCATCCACGATGTCCTTGCCGATACCGGTGGTATAGCTTTCGTAGCGCTTTGCAATGAAGTCCTCCAGTACACGGTCCTCTATGAGCCTAGCTGCAACCTTCAGGCCTCTTGCAAAGGTGTCCATGCCGGCGATATGTGCATAGAACAGGTCAACAGGCTCGAATGAAGCCCTGCGGACCTTGGCGTCGAAGTTGAGACCGCCCTTTGTGAAGCCTCCCATCTTCAGCACTTCGTACATGGCGAGGGTTGTATCATAGAGGTTGGTCGGGAACTGGTCGGTGTCCCAGCCGAGGAACGGATCTCCCTGGTTGGCGTCGATGCTGCCCAGCATGTTGTTGATTCTTGCAACTCTCAGGTCATGCTGGAAGGTATGCATTGCAAGGGTTGCATGGTTGGCCTCGATATTGAGTTTGAAATCCTTGTCAAGGCCGTAGCTTCTCAGGAAGCCGATAACGGTTGCAGCATCAAAGTCATACTGATGCTTTGTGGGTTCCTTCGGCTTGGGTTCTATGAGCAGCTGGCCGTCAAATCCTATTTCTTTCTTGTAGTCTACAGCCATGCGCAGGAAACGTGCAAAATTGTCCAGCTCAAGCTTCATGTCGGTGTTGAGCAGGGTTTCGTAGCCTTCACGGCCGCCCCAGAATACATAGTTCTGGCCGCCCAGTTCCTTGGTTATCTCCATAGCCTTCTTTACCTGGGAAGCCGCATAGGCGAATACATCAGCACTGCATGATGTGGCTGCACCGTGAACGAACCTTGGATTGTTGAATGCATTGGTGGTTCCCCAGAGCAGCTTGACATCGCTGTCCTTCATTCGGTCCTTTATCCTTGCCACAACCTTGTCAAGGCGCTTATTGGTTTCCGCGAGATTGTCGGCTTCAGGAGCTATATCCCTGTCGTGGAAGCAGAAGAACGGAACGCCAAGCTTTTCGCAGAACTCGAAATTGGCATCAACCTTTGCATAGGCCAGATCCATCGGATCGCTTATATGGTCCCAGGGCCTTACAGCCGTACCGGTACCGAACATGTCAGCGCCCCTGAACTGGTATGTGTGCCAGTAGGCAACTGAAAAGCGCAGATGCTCCTTCATGGGTCTGCCGAATACAACTTCGTCAGGATTATAGTACTTGAAGGCCAGCGGATTCTTGGATTTCGGTCCCTCATACTGAATCTTTCCGATTCCTTTGAAGAATTCTTCTGACATAATGTTTACCCTCCTTGTTTAAAATTGTTTTTATGATTTATAAGATTAGCCACCGGCTATTTGCCGAAGATTTTTCGTATGGGTATGATGGCTGCCCCCAGCGCTGATGAATCCTCGCCGAAGCTGGACGGTACGATGCTGCAGTTATCCGCAAGATGCGACAGGGCCGTTTTGGCAGCGGTTTTCTTTATCTCATCAAGCACAAGGTCGGCATACATGGGAAATTTCTTGCCGATAACTATGGTCTGGGGATTTAAGGCATTGATGAGATAGCCTATTGCTTTTCCCAGACTGACAGCAGCTTCCCTGAAAATTCCGAGGCATTCCCGGTCTCCTGCACGCGCACCCTGAAGGAGGGCCTCAAAGTTCTGGTCGATGGTCCTCCCTGAAACCGCCGGATCGTCCTCCGCTTTAAGTTCCCTGTACCTGTTGGCCATAGCCTTGATGGATGCCATGGTCTCCAGGCATCCCACGTTACCGCACTTGCACACGGGTCCGTTCTCGTCCACTGAAATATGGCCGACTTCGCCGGCGCTTCCGTTGTATCCGCGGTAGATTTTGCCCCGGACAAAGATACCGGCACCGATACCTGATTCGATATTGATACAGATGAAGTCCTCAACGCCCCGGCAGATACCAAGCCAGTTCTCGCAGAAAGCGGAGCACATGGCTTCGTTGTCAAGGTAGACCGGAATATTGAGCCTGTTTGCAAGGTTTTCCCTGATGTCAACATTAATCCATCCCAGGTTCGGAGCAAGATAAATCCTGCGGGTATTTATGTCCAGCATTCCGGGAACCGATATACCGGCACCGAGAATTCTGGCTTTGTCTATGCCAAGTTCGGAAACCACTGCATCAAATGTCTGCCCTATCTGCCCCACGGCTTCATCCGGTGTGAGCGGCGAGCTGTTTTCCCGCTTTTTAACATAATGCACCTTACCGGTGATATCAAGCACCACTGTGTATATAAACCTCATATCGATATCAAAGCCGAAGGCATAATAGGAATCGGGATTTATCTCAAGCATCACCGGTTTTCTGCCGCCGGATGACTTTCCTTCTCCTACCTCCCTGATGTATTGTTCCTTCAGAAGCTCCTTAACTATGGCTCCTGTCGCTGTGGGTGACAATCCGGTGCGGTCGGCCAGGGCCTTCCTGGAAATTCCCTTCGTGGTTCTTATAAGGTCCAGGATGATGGCCTTGTTCATTTCCTTCAGGTATCTGTTGTTGCCCGTCCTTGCTTCACGCAAAAGAAACACCCCAAATTCAGTTACGGTTTAGTGCCGCAAGGGTCTTGAAGTTATCTTTCAGTGATTTGTAAAGGTCATTGTACAGGCTGTAGTACTTCTGGTATATCCTGTGGTTCTCCTCGCTGTAGTCCTGGCGTGTAACCACTCTGATGGTCTGGTCGCATGCCTCGGGCACGCTCTTGTAGATGCCTGCACCTACGCCCGCGAGAAGAGCTACGCCAAGAGCAGGGCCCTCACTGGAGTTTATGGTGCATATCGGGGTACCGAACAGATCGGCCTGAATCTGTCTCCAGAGTTTGCTCTTTCCGCCTCCTCCGGAAGCCCTTACCTCATTGACCTGTATGCCCATCTCCTTAACAATGTCCAGGCAGTTCTTCAGGCTGTATGCAACGCCTTCCATCACGGCCCTCAGGAATTCACGCTTTGTATGTTTTGCGGAAATGCCGAAGAATACGCCTCTGCAGTCTGGATCGAGATGGGGTGTTCTTTCGCCCATGAGATAAGGCAGATAAATCAGGCCTTCTGCACCAATGGCTACCTTTTCGGCTGCTTTGTCTATCAGATAATAGGGATCGACACCCAGAAGACCGGCGGAAGAAACTTCCTCATGGCAGAAATTGTTCCTGAACCACTGAAGTGACAATCCTGCGCCCTGAGTAACACCCATGATATGCCATGTATTGGGAACTGCATGACAGAAGGTATGAACGCGGCCTTTCGGATCTATGCTGACCTTGTCGGTATATGCAAAGACGACTCCAGATGTGCCAATGGTGGATGAAATTATACCCGGCTTTACGATTCCGTTGCCCACAGCCCCGGCAGCCTGGTCACCGGCGCCTCCCACAACGATGGTGCCTTCCGCAAGCCCTGTAAGCTCTGCCGCCTTTTTAGTCACTTTTCCGGTAACTTCAGGCGATTCATAGACCTTGCCGAGCATTTCCTTGTCAATGCCCAGTTTTTCAAGAATCTCGTCGCTCCACTTGCGCTTCGGAACATCCAGAAGCTGCATGCCGCTGGCATCCGATACCTCGGTCGCATATTCTCCGGTCAGGCAGAAACGGATGTAGTCCTTCGGAAGCAGGATTTTTCGAGCCTTCTCAAAAATCTCGGGCTCATTGTTCATTACCCACTTGATTTTTGAAGCCGTAAATCCTGTGAGCGCCGGATTAGCGGTTATCTCAATCATCCTCTGCGCACCGATAAGAGAAGTTATTTCTTCACATTCCTTTGCGCTGCGCTGGTCGCACCAGATTATTGAACGACGCAGCACCTTGTTGTTTGCATCCAACAGAACCAGACCATGCATCTGCCCGGAAAGGCCGACACCTTTTATGTCCTTCGGATTTACCCCGCTCTTTGCAATCACGTTGCGGGTAGAGGTGTACGTAGCTTTCCACCAGTCCTCAGGATCCTGTTCCGCCCAGCCGTTGCGCGGCTGATACAGAGGATATTCCTGGGTATCGCTTGCTATGGTTGTTCCGTTTTCATCGAAGAGAACGGTTTTCGTACCTGATGTTCCTATGTCGATGCCAAGAAGGTATGCCATGGTAACCCCTCCTCCAATACTTATTAATCTGACATTATTAAGTCTACCTTAATTCATTACTGATTGCAATAGTTTATTGTACAGACTGTATAATTTTCAACCACTTTTTGTTCAGCTTTTGTTTTACTTTTATTAACCGCGGCTGTATCATTAAGACAGACGGACGCATATTACCCGGAAGTTCTAAGACATATTAAACTTGGATTAAAAAGGGGGGCAGCAGTTCTATGACACATAAAGCCCCCTCTAGACCCTTGGAAAAAACAATAAAATATCAGAAATGAACAAAGCGGATTCCGGAATTTCCGGAGTCCGCTTTTAATGCTGGTCGGAGTGAGAGGATTTGAACCTCCGGCCTCTTGGTCCCGAACCAAGCGCTCTACCCAGCTGAGCCACACCCCGACGGCAACATACGGTATTTTAACACATTTCGTTGGACATATCAACGACAAAATATGAAAACATCGAGCATAGTTTATTATATGACGGAACAGCCGCAAATTCAAGTGAAAAGTTGCCTCAATGCGGTTTGTGGACAGCCGGCATCATATCTGAGCGGTAATTGCCTGAAAGGCGGGACCTTTTAATCCTTCAACAGGCTTTTCAATTTATCGATTGACTTTCTGTCCTGATGCAGAATCTCCCCTGCAATATCCCTGGATTTATCGTCAAGTTCGCCGCGCAAAACCTTCTCTGCCATATTGACGCCCTGGGTTTCTCCTTCAATTGCTTTTCTTATAATTTCTCCGGTACCGGCATCGGGACCTAGATCCATGTTCACCTTCATCTCGCCCATTGTACCCTTGAGGCCCAGGTTTTCCTCCGGACGGCCTCCGATTTCCTGAATGTAGTCTGCAAGCTTATTTATATTATCCCTGTGCTGCTTCTGAACTTCCTGGAAAACCTTCTTAGCCTTTTCGTCCTTAAGCCTGGCTATGAAATTGTTAAAGCTCTCAACCGCCATATATTCACCCTGCAGAAGCCGGTTGAGCGACTCTACCGTTTCCCGTATTCTTGACATTCTTAACCCCTCCCCTGTTTCTCAGGATACTTTCTTATTTTTCCTCCTTACGTAGGAAAAATACCCGCATATCAAAATTGCCGGCAGGATATGAAATTCTCCTGCCGGCAAACAAGTAGGCCCGATATGTCATCTATGCTGTCTGTCAATCAGTTTTCTCTGCATATCCATTCCTGTCTTTATGAAGCGGAACATCCTGTCTGCAGCGTCATAAAGAAGCTCCCCGGCATTATTCAGGGCTTCCTCAAGGGGCATTGGACGGTCTACCGTTACCATGATGCTTTTTATTCCATAATCGTAAACGGCCGCTGCATTCTTTCCCATGCAGCCCGCAATGACAGCCACAGGCACATTCTTTTTCATGCAATGCCGGGCCACGCCCACGGGCACCTTGCCGAATACTGACTGCCCGTCAATGCGTCCCTCTCCGGTAACCACAAGATCAACGTCATCAAGGAGGCTGTCAAAATTTATATACTCAAGTATGGTTTCAATGCCCGGCTTCATGACGGCTCCCAGAAATGCTGCAAGAGCCGCTCCCAGTCCGCCGGCGGCTCCGGACCCGGGTATTTCGTCCATATCCATACCAAGCTGCTCCCTGATGACACGGGCATAGTTCTTCATTCCGTTTTCCAGGGTTTCAAGCATTTCTCCTGTAGCTCCCTTCTGCGGGCCATATACATAGGTTGCTCCCCTGGGTCCTGTAAGCGGATTGCTCACATCACAGATGACGGTTATCCTGCTTTCCCTTATCCTGGGGTCAAGGCCGTCCATCACTATTTTCCTTACCTTGGAAAGATATCTTCCTCCAAATCCGACATCCTTTCCGTTTTTGTCCAGGAAAGCAATTCCGAGGGCCTGGGCCATACCCATTCCGCCGTCGTTTGTGGCGCTTCCTCCTATTCCTATGATGAAATCCCTGATTCCTTCATCCAGAGCTGCCCTGATTAGTTCTCCCGTTCCATAGGTGGTGGTAAACATGGGATTTTTCTGCATATCATTGAGAAGCGGAAGGCCTGATGCCTGGGCCATTTCAATAACAGCAGTCCTGTTTCCTGTAATGCCATATTTGGCCCTGACTTTCATTTCCGCCAATGGTCCGGTCACCTCGGCATATCTGTACTCTCCGCCGAGTGCAGTGATAAGAGCCTCAACTGTGCCTTCCCCGCCGTCGGCTATGGGAACCTTGATGACCCGGAGGTCTTGAAAATGTGATTTTGCAGCCTTTTCAAGAATGTTCGTCACTTCAAGCGACGACAATGTTCCTTTGAATGAATCCGGAGCAAATACAAACTTCATAATCCCTATTCCCCCCCCAAGAATCACCCATATATTCTGACTTTACAAAATTCACTGGGCACTGTCAACGAAAACTTGTTGAAAACGTCAATGAAACATCTTCACATAGAACTTTTTTCATGTATATGATGAAGGCGCAGTAAAGATAAATAAATATCGCAATTTGCAGAATTATGTGACAATGTGCATAAAAATGGGTATACATTATAAAGCAGAATATATATTTTTACCAAGGGGGCTCATAAGATGGTGGGAGAATCACAAAAGGCGCTAACCGAAAAAATTAAGGCAAAGGTGCCACTGGTTGTAATTACATGCTTTATTTTCATCCTGCTTCTTGCCGTTCTGCTGGTTCCCCTTCTGGCAGGAAGGGAAGCGGCGGCAGAGATGGCATCACAGCCTTACAATATCATCAATATTCTCATCATTCTTGCCATAGTTGCGGCACTGGCCCTTTTGATTATAATGACAAGATTTTTCTCTTCGCTTGAAATCATTAACAGCAATGCAAAACTTCTCGCTTCGGGGGAACTCAACATCAGTGATATCAGGCTGGACAAGACCAGGGGACTTCATGTGCTTACCAGGGCCTTTAATGACATGAAATCCAACCTTCTCCGTTTTATAGAGCTGACCAAGGGTAACATGATTGTCCTTTCGGATGCCATAGACAAGCTTTCCAAGAGCATTGAGATGAATTATTCAGGCAACGAACATATCGCCACCAATATCACATACGTCGCCGAAAAGGCCCAGGAGCAGCTGAAAATCGTTAACCAGACCATAGAAAGTATTGAAGGGATAAAAACGCGTGTTGAGGCTATAGCACAAAGCACCGGCAATATAGAAAGCTATGTTGAGGAAAACGTAAAGATTACAACAGCCGGAACGGAAAACATGGACAGGCTTTATGACGAGATAAATACCATTTCGGACAACCTGAACAATACATATCAGTTCTTTGAAAACCTGAATGCCGAAATCAATGAAATCACTGAAATCAGTGAATTTATCATAAGGATAAGTGAACAGCTGAAACTGCTCGGGATAAACGCATCAGTTGAGGCCTCAAAGGCCGGAGAGTACAGCAAGGGATTCACTGTGGTGGCCAATGAGATAAACCAGCTGGCTGCCAAGACCAAGGAAGGTATAGCCAGAATCAAATCCGTGGTGGAGAACATCATTAAGGGCAGCAGTATAGTCAGTGAAAGCATCAGAAGAAGCGTGGACAGTTTCAACGAAAGCAAGGAAACCTTCAATACGGTAAAAGAGTTCTTCCACGAAATAAACAATCAAAGTACCATGCTGAACGACCTGATGAAGAACATCTATACAGAAATCAACCAGATAAACACCTTTACCCGGGAAACAAGCTCCAAAGGTCAGGTGCTGCATTCGGCATCAAACGAGATTTCGTCGAAAACCCAGGAAATAGCCGCGGTTACTCAGGAAGAACTTGCAGAGCTTGAAGAAATCAAGCAAAACACACTGAAGCTTAACAACATGCTTACCAACATCCAGAATCTGACCCGAAAGTTCCGCACATCAATTACCCCGGTTGACAAGAAAAGCCCGAGAAAACTTAAAATTGCTTTCCTGTCACCCCTGGATCATGCTTTCTGGGTATCGGTCCGTCAAGGTGTTCTTTATGCGAAAAAGGAACTTGAAGGCAAGAACGTTGAAATCGATTACCGGGGTTTCACTGCAGGATACAACTCCAATGATTTTGTAAAAGCACTCAATGAATGCATTGAAGAAGGATGCGATGCTTTTGTGGCGCCCGGTTTCTTCATGGAAATGATGCCCATATTCAACAGGCTTGCTGCAAAGGGGATTCCGGTTATGAGCTTCAACCACGATTTTCCCAAGGGTGTAAAGAGGCTGGCATATTATGGTCCTGATCCATATCTACAGGGTATTGAAGCCGCCAAGCTCATGTACAACGCCCTTAACGGCAGAGGAAATGTTTTGATTGCAAGAAGGGATACCGGAATCGAAACAGGAATTCATGAGCAGCGCAGCAAAGGTTTTGAGGACCAGTTTATGAATTACAGGAAAATGAGAATAATCGGGGAAGTTATTGTTGACGATACACCCGAAACCGTTTATACAAAGGTCAAGGGGTTTCTGTCAAACAACCGGAATGTGGACGGCATCTTTGTGGCAGGCGGAGGGCCCGACGGCGCTGCCAAAGCTATTGTGGAGACCGGCCTCAAGGGGAAAACGAAGATTGTCTGCTTCGATCATAACAAAGAAATCTTTGAAGCCATAAGGGACGGCATCATATATGCATCCATAGGACAGGATCCCTTCGGACAGGGCCATGATCCCATTATCTACCTCTACAACTACCTGGTGGCAGGGCAGAAACCGCCCCGCGACCATATTCCTACGAGATTTGATATTGTTGACAGAAATAATGTGGACAATCTACTGGAATCCTGAGTATGGAACCATTTCGGTATAATTCTCCGGACGGAAATTAAAGTGGCGTTAGCAAGTAACGCCACTTTTTTATTTCTCTGTATGGATTACGCTTACCGGACAGCTGTCTGCGGCTTCCTGGGCCGAATCCTCGGATTCAGCCGGGACAGTGTCCACATATGCTTCCGCAAGCCCGTCATCCCCGAATCTGAAAACCTCGGGACATATGCTTGTGCACAAACCGCAGGCTATGCATCCTTCCTTGTCAACCCATGCCTTCATGCATATCACTCTCCTCACAGATATTATAACCGGAAAACGTAATGACATATCATTGAAAACTGGAAGAAACAATCCGGCGTCAATCCTAGTCCACATGGACAAGTTCCGTTGAATAGTCCGTAATCTCAAGACGTCCGTCGTTTTCAATGAAGTTGATTACCGTGGCCATCATGCTGTCGGCATGGGCTGCCTCGTTGGAAACACATGCAATGCCGAGTTCGCATCGGTTCCATGAGTCGTTGGCACCTGTTTCGGCAACCGAAATATTAAACTTGTTTTTCATGCGCCCAATAAGGCTTTTCACCAGTCTGCGCTTGTCCTTGAGCGACTGCGGTTCGCTGGAGAACAGCTGGACCTTCATGATACCTATAACCATTGCGATTTTCCCACCGTTTCCTTGAATCTTGTGCACCTTCCGGATACCTTAAAAGAATCCCAGGATGCTCTTAGTATAATTTATGTTCTACGGTTTACAAACGCAAGCTCCTGCCCAGGTATATCACGGACAGGAGCCTGAATCAGGAGTGTATTGGGCACAAATTTCAGTTTTTGAATATTTTCCGTCTGTCAATAACCCGCCTTGCCTTGCCCTCGCTTCTCTGGATGGTCTTGCGCTCCACCAGGCGCACCTTCGCATGGATGCCAAGCGTGGATTCAATATCGCTCCTTATGGCTTTCTCCAGAGCTTCCAGCTTTCTTACCTCATCGGAAAAGAGGCCATTTGTAACCTCTATCTGTATTTCCATCACGTCAAGATTGTCTACGCGGTCCACAACAATCATATAATGCGGTTCCACTTCGGCGTATTTCAGCAGTACTGACTCAACCTGGGACGGGAAAACATTCACTCCCCGTATAATCAGCATGTCATCGGAACGGCCGGTGACCTTCATCATTCTCGGACTGGTTCTTCCGCAGCGGCATTTTTCATAATTCAAAACGGTAAGGTCCCGGGTTCTGTAGCGTATAAGCGGAAGGGCTTCCTTTGTTATGCAGGTAAGGACGAGCTCGCCTTTGGAACCCTCAGGGAGGACTTCCCCTGTTTCAGGGTCAATTATCTCCGGGATGAAATGGTCGGCCTGAATATGGAGACCGTTCTGGCACTCACAGTCCATGGCCACACCTGGCCCGATTACCTCGCTGAGGCCATAGATATCGTAGGCCCTGATTCCCAGTTTCTCCTCTATCTGCCTTCTCATCTCCTCAGACCACGGCTCGGCACCGAAAATGCCTATCCTGAGCGACAAATCCTCCCTGCTGACGCCCATTTCGGCCATCTCGTCAGCTATATAAAGTGCATATGACGGCGTACAGCAGAGTACGGTAGCCTTAAAATCCTTCAGAAGCTCAACCTGGCGCCTTGTATTTCCGCCTGATACGGGAACAACCGTTGCTCCGACCTTTTCAGCACCGTAATGCAATCCGAGACCGCCCGTAAACAGTCCGTAACCATAGGCGATGTGCACTATGTCATCCTTCGTGACGCCAACATTGGTAAGGGAACGTGCCATGCATTCGGACCATATCTCTATATCATTTTTCGTGTATCCCACAACCGTCATTTTGCCTGTCGTGCCTGAAGAAGCATGAACTCTTACCACCTGGTCCATGGGAACTGCAAAAAGCCCGAACGGGTAATTGTCGCGCAGGTCCTGCTTCAAGGTAAACGGCAGTTTTTTCAGGTCATCAACACCATTGATGTCATCGGGTGTTATTCCGGCACGCTTCATCTTTTCCGCATAGTAGGGTACGTTTCTGTAAACCCGCTCTACGGTGGCTTTAAGCCTCTCTCCCTGGAGTTTTTTCAGTTCCTGCAGGTTCATGGTCTCAATCTCAGGATTCCAGTAGCCAGCCATTTGCAAACCCTCCACTCTTTCATATATTTCTGCGTCTGATTCCATATAGACAATCGCACGCAAACAATCAAAAAAGCCTTTCGTCCTTCTATGGGACGAAAGGCTTTACGCTTTCCGCGGTACCACCCAAATTTACTGCATGCGCAGTACACTCTGCCAGGTACGGGATCTGATTTCCGAGAGATCCGATACCCTCCTCCAGTAACGCGGAGACACGCATCAGCCTACCACTTGCGCTTCAGCTGATGAGCTCGGGAGAGAACTTCAGTATAATCTGCGTGAGGGTGCTTTCAGTCCTGGCAACCCTTCCCTGTGCACGCACAATCATACCTACTTTTCTCCGTCATCACTTGTTCCAGTTATTGTTAGGATAATTCTAACATCCAAATACAGCAGTGTCAATACCTAAGCTGTAATTTGGAAAAACCATGGAAATATTCCTTTGTAGGTTTCATCCTTTAAAAGATACTTCCCAGTCCGCTTTTATCTATATAAAACCTTCCTTTTACCTTGATTACCGGAATATAGTCTTCCTCATCGTCAAATGTATACTCCACATCATAATGGATAATATCGTCTTCCTTCTCCACTTCTTCGGCCTTGCCGACCTTGATTTTCTTTCTCCAGTTCTTCCCGTATTCATCGACCAGCAGTTCATCCAGCATCTCAAGCTGGTCTTCCAGCTCGTCCTCATCCGAATAGGAGAGTATTTCATCAGCTACATCTTCCTGAAAGCAGTTCAGGAACATCTCTGTATCATGCTTGTCAATGGAATCAAAAAATGCATTGACAACTCTGCCTGCACCTCCGCTTCCGCAGCCCGCTACGGCCAGTGACAAAGCCATAGCCATCACCACGGAGATTATCCGGGAAACACTTTTCATTCCGGACGCCATGATATAATCCTCCTTAATAATAAAGCAATTACCCGTAAGGACGAGTGTTGATTAAAATTCTATTCAGATACGGAGACAAAGTCAACTAAAAATTGTCTGGGTATCTAACCTTTGCATTGAATGCATGTTAAGAATGAACACATGAAAACAGCCCCGAGCCGCACCTCCGGGGCTGCTTGAAGAATCAGTAGTAGACGAAATAGTCTTCGTCTATATAATACCTGTCATCGTCATTTTTCTTGATGCCAAGATATTGATAAAAGTTCCCGTCTATTTCTATCTCAGCCCTGTACAGACCTTCATCTCTGTCGACTGTTTCCTTTCTGCCTATGTCAATATTCTCATACCAGTCCCGGCCGTATGCGTAATTTAGGTAGTCCTTTGTCTTTTCTATTGCTTCCTGCAAATCTTCCTTGTCTTCCTTAAGTTCCTTCCGAGCATACTTATCAAACAGCTTAATCATTGCATCGACGTCTTCCCTGTATATAGCTTTGCAATAGGCGTGTGCAAGAGCTTTATAATCCTTGTAACCGCCTCCACCGCTTCCCAGTATCAGGATAAAGGCGACAACGACAACGGCTGCGGCTGCAATGATTATTATTCCGGGATTGATTTTCTTCCTGACATATGTATTCGCCGCCGTTGGGGAAGCACCGGAAGCGGTCTGAGAACTTCCCTGATTATGTTCGGTTATGACCTGTTTAACATTTTCAGCTGAAGGCTGCCCTGCTGACATATCCTGCTCAGGTTTCTGAAAAAGTTTCGCCCCGCAGTTTGTGCAGTAAACTGCCCCTTCTGCCGCCTCTTTTCCGCAATTGATACAGTACATGCCAAAAACCTCCTCATACCTGCACGAAACATACAGGATTTACCTCTTTAGACTGATTATATCCGTACAGAATCAGCGGTGTCAACAGGCCTGTTACCTCTGTTTTGCCTGTGGCAGCGGCTTCTGCATTCTGATATAATGGATACAGTCCTGGAATTAATATACTGGGAACTTCCGGGGGTTTTATAATGAAACGCAGATTGCGCTCCTGCCTGCTTATCACTGTCATTCTTGCCCTGCTTTTAGCCGGTTGCAAAATCAGGGTAACTGACCGCAGGGTAACCGACGATTCAGATGCCGGTTCGGTCTTTATGTGGGAGGTAAAGGCGGACGAGGGTGACGGAAGACTTTTTCTGCTTGGTTCAATACACGTAGGACATGAGGGCATGTATCCGTTGAATACGGTTATTACCGATGCTTTTGAGAATTCGGACGTTCTGGCCGTTGAATGCGATGCAGCTTCAGTTTTTAGAAGGAAGGACTAATGCAGCTCATGGAAAAACTCATGTATACAGACTCCTGAAGGACAGGGGTTATACTGTGATTCAAAAATGAAAACGGCTGCCGGCAGAATCACGGCAGGACCACTTCCTCGAAATCAGCTCCGCTGGCAGCCGGAAAACCATTGCAGGCATACCAGTACAAATCCTTTGACGGGCAGGCCAGGCAGGTATAGACCGTACCGGACGCACCAAGGTTCTGTTCCACTTTCTGGTCCGAAAGTATGCGTATTAGCTCTGATTTTAAATCTCCCGGTTTTATCCCGGCAAGAAGTTCTTCCATTCGTTTCTGACGGATTACTGATGAAGGTTCGACGTTTCTGAAGCCGGAAGGCACGGCTGTTGCCACATAATGATTTGAAGCTGCTATGTATGACCTGCTGCTCTGTCTTTTCAGATAACTTTTGCATGTACATTCGTAAACTGCGCAGGTATTGTTTTTCCCGTCCACGGCAAAGAGATTCATTCCACAGTCCCGCACAGTTGCCTGGAGCAGTTTTTCAACATCGCCTATGGTAGAGCAGTTTTCAAGGGCCATGCGGATGAAGACGAAAGGCGGGATGGATTTTTCTTCAGGGGCAGGCATATCCCACGCAGGAACATGGTTGTAATGAAGCCATAATTTTCTGAAATTAAAACCGGTGGAGGAAAAGAGCGAACCTTCCTGCCCGAAAATAACCACAGGAATGCGTCCTTCCTTTTCTATCACATTAATATTTCTCCACATGCAGGGGCCGGCATAATCAAAGTTCCTCCCAACCCATGCCGTATTGTCCATAAGGACAATAAAAGATGAGCAGCCAAAACCGGTATACCTTCCGCAGTACAGCCACTGGGCCACCTTTTCCAGCTTTACGGATGACCCGTATGCAAGGCTTTCAACCTCAAGCTGATATTCCTCCGGAAGTCTTGAAAGACAATTGATTGCTTCTCTCTCAAGCCTTATGTAATCAAGGCCATAGGCTTTGTCAACAGCCTTGAGGAACTGTTCTATTGCGGACCTGAAACGGCCTCTTACGTGTTTTCCCATGTACAGGCCTATCTCGCAGCCGTTGCCCCTGAACCTCTGAATCTGATACCCTTTCATTCCGTATCCCCTCCTTCCTATTCATATGCTTGGAGGCAAAAAAAAGAGTATGGATTCAGCCGCATGAAAAAAGCGGCCTCCTCCCATGAGGCAGACCGCCGTCCGTTTCCTGTCGTCAGGCTGTTTTCATCTGATTGTGATGAGGGCCACCTTTCCGCCGAAATTTACGGGTTTGTCAAGATAAATTGTTATCTGACGGTGATTGTCTCCCTTTACGATATCAGATGTACCGGCGGACACCCACTTTTTGCCGTCATATTTCAGGATTGAAACATCACTACGGAATTTGTACGTAACGCCTTTCATCCTGATTCTTGAGGAATCCACTGCATCTACGGTGTTTCCGGATACAGCCGGCGATACGGAATATTCCGCATCTGTAATTGATGTACCGTCGAACTTCACCCTCAGAACCTCTCCGGCATAAATTCCTTCTTCCTTATATGTATATAAGTATTCATTGCCGTGAATCATAACGGTTGCAGTATACATTGTCCCGGTCAGCGGAGTGTATGAGGAAGAAACGCCTGTAACCAGCCCGTATGCAACGCCCTCATCAAGGATATTGTCAAAATACAGCACGTCTATATCCTGGAAATCCCCAACCCTGCGCATATAGAGCAATCTTCCGGACTGAATGTAGCCGTCGGGAAGGTCGGACCATTTGAGCACAGAGGCTATGCTGTCGGTACCGTAGACATTGTTAATCATGTTGAAGATGACCACATCATTGGTAACCGTCGAACTGTCAAGCGTACGGTTCTCCTTGTCAATGCGTACAGTTCCGTATTTGTCGTAGTCAAGATGTATCAGGCGAACCGTATCGTAGTCATCGTTGTCCCTGCCGGTCGCAATTATTTCATAGCGCGCGATCCTTCCCTTTTCGCTTATCTCGTTTTCTTCGGTAAGGTACGTCTTTTTCTTGCCGTCGGCATGAAGAAGTGTCACATAATGTCGTGTTTTCCCGTAATCCTCTATCTCGGTGGACTTTTCGTCATATGCATTGAGGACGAGTACGAAATCCCTGTTGTCGGAATTGCCGTCCACTATTATGTCCACTGCCTCGCCGTCATTTGTAAGGAGCACCTTTACCGAATCGTCAACTTCAACGCCGCCCAGACCTATGATTTTTTCCATCGGGAAATCATCGGAAAGAGGATAGCTTACACCGTCAACCTCAATAAACCTGGGCGAAATTTTGTTCGGCAGGATGCCTGTCACCTGCCCTGATACACTGTTGGAGTAAATGAGTATATAGGGATTTTCATTCCATATGTCCGTCACTTCATAGACCACATCATCGCTCTCTATCTGGGACGGAGAGATATATTTCCCGTCCCTGTCTATGGTCCTGCCGCCGTACAGGCTTTCCAGCATGCTTGTAGTCATGCCGGAATCGATAACCCTCGGCTCTGAATATACCGGATCAAAAAGTACACCGTAGCCTGTACCGTCATCCTTTATTCCCATTACAACCGATGAGTTTGTTCTTAGGTTTGCAGTTATGACATCATAGCCCGAAGGAGCTGCCTTGTAATACCAGGTCAGGTTAGCAGGCAGGTTTACGGTCCTTCCGTCATTTGCGATTACCTTTCCGGAAACGGCATACTTTACCGATATCTCGCTGTAATTAAGGTCTGCAATTGCCAGATTGACTATTTTGCCGTTCTTCATGCGTGCTATGTACTGCTTTCCGGCCTCCGGCACCGAGAGGGATTCATCAAGGTAATACACACCGCTGTCCGCGACGATTCTGTTTCTTTCCGAATCCTTGTTGACGATGCTGTTTTCAAGTATAACTATCCGCTTGTATATGCTTACTGTATCCACAAAGTCATTCGGGCTTCCAAAAACCTTTGTCGTAAAAAGCCTGTCAATCATGACGGCCAGCTGGCCTCTTGTTACCGTCCCCTTTGCCGAATACCCAATTCCGTCCAGAATTCCGAGACTGGACATGAGATTTATATACTTATACGGATAACTTCCCGCAAGACTGTAGTCGGTATAGCGCAGAAGCTCGGAAAAAATCTCCGAAACCTCGGCAAATGTGACGTTCTCCCCGGGATGGAAAAGCCCGTCCTGCCTTTTATCCATATAACCCAGCTTTACAGCGGCTGCAACATATCCCGAAGACCATCTTGATGAAGGCACATCTGAAAAAAGTCCAGAGTTTTTATAAAGTGAAGCCTTGTCCTCATGGCCTGTCAGTTTTATAATGACCGTCGCCAGCTGTTCGCGGGTTACAGGCTTATCCAGATCCATTTTGTCCGGCCGTGTGGGTGAAAAGATACCAAGGTCCATCAGCCGCTTCATGCTTTGGGCATAATCCGGTTCACCGCCGTTTGACGCATATGCAGGCAGAGCCATGCAAAATGATGCTGAAATCACGGTTATGACCAAAATTGCCGCGAGTGCTTTTTTCATAGTAAACTCCTCCTGTAACGCCGAAAGGTTCCGACATTGCGGGACAGACAGAGAATACCGGTTTTCGGCCGTGAAGTTCTGAAAACCTTCTTCCGACCTATAATACACGGCATATTGAATAAAGTCTGATGCCAATGCATCGGCGGGAAGAAGACACATGGCAGCACGTTTCGGCTACATGTAGTTCGTGGCGGCATTATGCAGAGCCGTACAGGCATACCCTGCAGTTGAAATGGCTTCGTCCATCATTCCTACGGTGTTTCTAACCGCTCTGAATAGCTCATTGCCGTTCAGATTTTCATGCTTCATCATCGAGCATAACGGACAGCCTCCGCAGACTTCACCAATGTGTTCCGCAATCCACCGCGCAGCCTCCTTCTCGGCGCCAAGAGCCGCACCGTATCCGATTAACGCTGCACATGAACCCATCCATTCAGGAAGACGGCCTGCCGAAACAGAACCCTTTTTTATTGCCTGCCTTATTGATTTCCATATAACGAACTGCTTTTCTCCGTACACGGTGAGTTTTCTTAGTTCAAGGGAATATACGAGAAGCCCGAGGCCGACGGGCAGCAGCGCATAGCCTGCGGCTGCGGTAAAGACAACAGGTATCACAAAGCCGAGGAAAAGAAGTACGATGCTGTAAATAATGCCTGTATTGCGATACCTGGTTATGCTTTCATCAAGTATATTCCTGCGGTAATACGCCTCTTTTACCTTTCCTGTCCATCCGTCATAGAACGCTTTGAGCATTGCTGCCTTTTCATCGGAATCGGTAAATCCGAAAAGCTGTATTGGGTCAAATTCATGGCTTGAAGATGCAATATCGCGTATCCAGTCAAGCAGATAACGGTCGGCATCGGTAAGTTCATCATTTCCTGTCCCGTTTGCCACTTCAAAAACAAACCTGGGTCTTCCCTCCGGATTTCGCCTTATTCCAATGCCTATGCATCCCCTTGAGGCAAGCTCCATCAGTTTTCCGAACATTGCCCTCGCGCCTGTGTCCTCCTTTGAGACAAGCATCCTCACCTCAGCGGGGTCAAATCTGTCTATGCCACGAAAGTCAGACGGTGCGGGCATCTTTCCATTCCGCCTGAGTTTCTTCTGCGTTGTAACAATGAAATACAGGGCTCCAAGTATAAGAAGCACGCTAAATACCGTAATAACTATCCCCGCCCGCTGCTTCAGCCGCTCATATAGAGCTCTCTGACCGGCTTTCCTTGCAGCCGCCTCGCGTGCCTTGAGCAGATCGGACTTGTCGCTTGACTGGTATTCCCTTTCTTCCTCCATTATGCGCCTCAGGTGCAGGGCTTTTGACTTTACGGGGCACTCAGAAACAAGGCTTTGAGGAAATACGATGCGTGTTTCCACATACTCACCGGGGACCGTATTCGGTACGTCATACCTTACCACCTGGCTGTCCGTAAACGACCAGTTGCCTATAAAGACTCCATGAAGCCAGTATTTGACGTCTTTTGCTGGTACCGGTTCCGGAAGCTTTATGGCGATATTGATGCTGGAAATGCGGGTTTCCCATGACCGGGGAATGTGCATGCGCCTGTATTCCGCAACATCGCCGTATCTTGTTACGGCGTTTTTTACTCTGTAATAGAGGAAAACGGTGCACGCGGACCTGTAAAACGAGCCGTAAATCTTGACGCTGATACTGTCCGAACCGTCAATCAGGCTGTAGGTGCCGGTAAACACGTCGGCATCCCATTGTCCGGCCTTAAGCTGCCTGCATTCTATGAGTTTTCCCTTTCGCTGCATGTATACATGCTCAATCTCTATTTCTTCGTCCCCGCTTTTCGCTATAGGAATCATGATATTGTTGAAGCCGCCGTAAAACGTAAAATCGACGCGTTCCACCACCTCTGCGGAGCCGTCGCCGTTAAGTGAAACGGTAACATCATAGGCAGATACCAGGTATTCGTCATCAGTTGCAGCAAAAACACAGAAAGCGCTCGATAAAATTATGACCACTACTGTTATAATTACTGCTGCATAGTTTAAAATTCCGTTCGACTTCACGCGGCACCCCCCTTTGCCCGTTATGCGACGGTGCCTGTTCTGCCTTTGATTAGGGATTTGATTGAATTAAGAAACGGCCTGTAATCTGCAATGAGAAGTACGGGTGCCACTATCGCGGCCCTGTAACGGTAATAGGTTTCCCCCACGTCCTCGCTGATAAGGGCGTTTATCAGGCTGTAGGCTACAATGAATGCCAGAAGCCCGAGCATGTACGGATCTCTTTCCAGTATGGCGTTAATCGTGCCGAAAATGGCAACTGTCAGGCAGATATACCATAAAATCTGTTCAATAACGACTGCAGCTATGGCAAAAATATTGCCGCTTATATCCGAGATGCTGCTGACCTTATCCAGATGGGGCTGGGTGAGAAATCCGTTGATGGCTTCCGCCACATCCTTGCTCATGATAATGTTGAGTATGGAATCCACTTCATCGCTGATGTTCTCATCACCGCCCTTGCTTCTGTCAAGCGGGAGGGCGTGGTAACCGTTCATCTGAACAAGTATGGTCGAATATGTCACCAGAATGAATGTGACTATAACCATTGCGCCGAAAACAAACGATATCTTTCTTCTGGTTCTGAGGTAGTAGAAAAACAGTGCAACCAGTATGCCGCCGCCCAGCGTATACATCAGGTATATTCTCAGAAGCGTGCTTATCCAGAGAAGAATGCAAACCAGCACCATGTAAACTACGGATTTGGAAATGCGGCGGTCACGTTCCTGCAGTATTCTGAGGAACAGATACCATATGAGAATTATTATGAAAAACGTGACCGATTCCTTCCGGGTATCGGTGGTCCAGACCGTCATGCTGGGCATGAAAAAATAAGCCATGCTTATTACTGCCGACTTCTTCCAGCCGAACCTGAGGCCGTATGCAGTCCTGAACAGTACATAAGCGGACAATGCAGCAATGAAGGCATTGGTGAAAGAGGCCGCATAGCGGTTTACGCCGAATATTGCATACTGTATCCCCATCAGGACCGTATACCATGTATATTTATACTCTACATTCCATATGGGAACACCGGCCTTAAGCTGCTCCGCGACATGCTTTGCAACCTGGTGATAAATCAGGCCGTCGGTTCCTGAAGCTTCGGTCCCGCTCTTGTACATGTAAAAGACAAGGATATACCGGCATATCATGCCGGTCAGAATCAGTTTAAGGTAGGTTTTCCTGCTTTTGTCAGCAGGCAGGAATACCGTCCCAAGGCAGACGGCAAACCCTGCAAGTACAATCATCCATATGATGTTTTCAACCAACGGAGACAATCTGACTCATCCCCTGCCATTAAGACTCAGTGGTGCAAATGCGCGCTGTTAATGATGGAACAGCCTCAATCCGGTAAAGCACATGACCATGCCGTATTCGTTGCAGGCACGGATCACATCTTCATCCCGGGTTGAGCCTCCAGGCTGGGCAACATATTTTACACCGCTTTTTGCTGCCCTGTCTATGTTGTCCCGGAAGGGGATGAATGCATCCGAACCATAGGATACGCCGTCAAACCGGCTTATCCATTCTTCTTTTTCCTCTTTCGTCAGCTTTTCGGGAACCGTCTCGAAAAGCTTCTCCCATTCCTTGTACTCCATATCGGATATATCGTCCCTCAGGTACAGGTCGATGGCATTATCCATGTCAGGTCTTTTGATTCCTTCCCTGAACGGAAGACTTAAAACCCTCGGATGCTGGCGCAGGAACCACATGTCAGCCTTCGAGGCAGCCAGCCTGGTGCAATGTATTCTCGACTGCTGGCCGGCGCCGCAGCCTATGACCTGGCCGTCATAGGCAAAGCAAATGGAGTTGGACTGGGTATATTTCAGAGTAATGTATGCAATCATTAAATCCCGGACTGCCGATTCGGGAAGTTCCCTGTTTTGGGTAACCATATTGCTGAAAGTGTCCCTCGTAATGATTGCATCATTTCTTTTCTGTTCAAGGGTAATCCCATAGATGTCCCTTGATTCGGTAACGGCAGGCTCGTACCCCGGATCGATGCGCATAATCACATATTTTCCCTTTTTCTTTGATTTAAGTATTTCCAGAGCTTCCGCATCATAATCAGGGGCTATGACACCGTCCGACACTTCACGGGAAAGTAGCCTTGCCGTATCAACATCCACCCTGTCGCTGAGCGCAGCAAAATCTCCGAAGGAAGACACCCTGTCGGCACCCCTGGCCCTTGCATAAGCACAGGCCAGCGGGGAAAGCTCTGCCTCCTTAATATGATAGGCCTTTTTCAGCGCATCGCTTAGAGGCAGTCCTACAGCCGCTCCTGCAGGGCTTACATGCTTGAATGAAGCCGCCGCCGGAATACCTGTAGCAGCCTTTAATTCCTTTACCAGCTGCCAGCCGTTCAGTGCATCCATGAAGTTTATATAGCTGGGATTTCCGTTTAGAACAGCAATGGGGAGTTCCCCGTTTTTCATATATATTCTCGCAGGTTTCTGATGCGGATTGCATCCATATTTCAGCTGCATTTCGCGCATGAGTCCGATTCCTCCTGTTTCTGTTTCTTCGTCCTGAACTTTATATCAGGCTCCGTGCCTGTTGATTATGCTGATTTCGAATTCGCCGGTTTTTTTGTCTATGTATTTTGCCAGAATTGATATCCTGTTTTCTTCGTTAAGCAGTGACCAGTAATACCGGCATGCCTCTTTGGCATCATCGGGTACCGGCATAAGATAAGGCTCTCCGCAAAACGACGGCAACGGGCTGCCGTCACCCATATAGGTGTGGATACAGTGTCCGAAGCCGGGAATCCATTGTCCGTAGTAATAGAAATGCCTGAGACAATGCTGACCGTCGCCGTTCTGGGATTTTATGACGGACAGTGCATAAGCCCACGGTGCATCAAGATTGATGATTCCTGTGATACGCGGCGTGAAGTTCGGTGCATCCGGTTCAAATTCCCTGGTCATGAGGGCATCGGTCCAACTGCGTCCTGATTTTACGAATTCCACGACTGTATCTGTCTGATCGCCGTTTGAAACTACATGAATGTTTTTATAGTGCTTGACAGGATAATAGATGATGAGGGACGGGTCGGTCAGCCTGCTTTCGTCAAATGCTTTTGTCCTGACAAAGCCGGCTTCCTCCACAAATATGCGGTTGCGGCTGTTCTGGCTGCGACCCATAATCCAGTATATCTGCACAAGTTTTGTCCCGTCTCTTGTTGCGCCGATCACAATGCCTCTGCCAGGATAGGCGTTCCTGCAAAGTTCTGCTGCGTTGGATTCCGCGATTTCTTCAAACATCGTTTTCTCCTTCCTGCAGGCCATACAGCCACTGCAATTCCATTTTAATCCCAACCAATTTTACATTAATCACCCTAAGTCTACAAGAGGCTGAACAAAAATAAGCCACAGCGGGACGACGACTGCTTCCGTCCTGTTGTGGCCGATTATAAATTCCGCTGCATCAGCAGCAGCTCTGGTATACCATGTCTTTTTTCAGTCTGTCTGCGGCTTCCCTGCCCTTGAGCTCAGCCACTATAGCGTATGCAAAGTCCATGGCTGTACCGGGACCGCGGCTTGTAATGAAGTTATTGTCCACCGTCACGTTGTCATAGGAAACCTTAGCTCCGAGAAGGTCCCCTTCACATCCTGGATAGCAGCATGCACGGATATCCTTTAAAAGACCGAGCTTTCCGGGGATTGTGGGTCCTGCGCATATTGCCGCCACCCTTCCGTTGTATGAACGGTGTTTCTTGAGAAGTTCGGCAAGCCTCGCGCTCTTTCCGAGATTCATCACGCCTTTTCCGCCGCCCGGTATTACAATCATGTCGTCCTTATCGACTGTTATATCCTTAAGAAGCCTGTCAGCCTTCACCTGTATGTTCCTTGCGCTGTCAACGTAATAATCATCCGATATTGAAACAGTAACAGTTTCTATGCCTGCCCTTCTTGCAATGTCGACCACTGCAAGCGCCTCAATTTCCTCAAATCCGTCGGCAAGCATAACCAGGATTTTCATAGATATCACCCTTTCATACCCGATATCGTTGACCTTACCTTTCCACAGCCCCTATTTTAACATTTTGTCTCTTTGTTGAACAGTCAGACATATCGGTATCATTAGGAGCCCAGCGCGGCAATCCTTTTTTTTACCTTTTTCCAGACCTGACCGTCTTGTGAAAATAGAAAACCTTTTTCACTCAAGACAACAAAATACTTACCGTTCCATATTATTTATTTCAGCCAGTCATTACCTTAATCGGAAATCTCCCAGCTATCGTCATGGCGAACAATGATTAATCCCCGTTGCCCGACTGCAACAAAATTTTTCCCGTCGGTAGCAACATCGGACAAGCAAAGCGTATAATAATCTTCAATATTTTCAATACTGTTTATTTTCTCGTTCATGCTCCATGAGTTATTCTTATCTCTATAACAGATAAACAAGTGATTCCCGACAATTACTGATTGTTTTCCGTTTGACGCCATACCATATGCGCTCATGGTACCAGGGGCATAGTCCTGAATAAAGTTCCACTGGGAAAGGTTCGGTGAAATGGCAATAAAGTCGCCGGCTCGCATTTTACCCCGGACCAATCAGACATACGATATAGGCCTGCACAACTATGAAGGAATTCCATGTAAAGTTTTCCCAAAGCTTATATCCTTGCTCCTGACATAACAAGATTATGAGCAAAGGGCATCTGGAAGGTCTGATTATCGGGGTTCAGAAGGGCGCAACTCAAAAGTAAACGCTGCAGCAGAACGACCGGGCTTTACGGGTTTCCGGAATCCTGCACAAATAAAAGGACAAAAGCCTGCCTGACTCGGGCAAGCCCCTGTCCTTTTCTGCATCCCAATGCAAATGCGCTATATCAGCCCATATTCCTTTGCAAGCTTCGTAAATGCCGGAAGGCTTCTCTTTATCATGGCCATATCGCAGCAATAGGCTATACGTGTATATCCGGGACACCCAAAACCTGTTCCCGGAACGATGAGCAGGTTGTATTTCTGTGCCGATTCACAGAACGCCACATCATCCTCGATGGGCGTCTTCATGAAGAGGTAGAAGGCACCCTGAGGCTTAACGCATTCAAATCCCACCGAGGTGATATGATTGTAAAGCACATCCCTCTTTTCCTGATAGAACGAGGCATCGACAGCCACATCCAGGTTGTCCGCCACTACCTTCTGGAACAGGGAAGGAGCATTCACAAATCCCAGGGTCCTGTTAAGGGTTACCATGGCGGCCATGAGCGTTTTTACATCATCAATGCGGCTGCTGGCGGCCACATATCCTATTCTTTCGCCGGGAAGGGCATGGGACTTGCTGAAGGAGTTTATGATGATACAGTTCTTGAAGATTGTAAGCATGTTGGGTACATCTATTCCGTCATAAACAATGCTTACATATGGTTCGTCAGACAGGATGAAAATTTCGGTGCCGAATTCCCTCTCCTTCTCTTCCAGTGCCGTTCTGAGATTCTCGAGCGATTTCCTGCTGTAAACCACACCTGTAGGATTGTTGGGTGAGTTGAGGACGACGGCTTTGGTCCTGGGAGTAATGCTTTTTTTCACGGCTTCCACGTCTATCTGGAATGTGCTCTTCTCCGTGTTGACTATTACGGGCTTTCCTCCGGCATTATCTATATATGAGAGGTATTCTACGAAGTACGGCGCCAGCACTATTACTTCCTCGCCCGGATTCAGCAGGGCTTTCAGGGCTATGTTAAGTCCGGCAGCCGCTCCGCAGACCATCAGGATGTTGTCCTTCGTCATCGGCACGCCGCTCTTTTTCTGGATATGCTGCGCAACCTTTTCCCTGACATCCTCATGTCCCGCATTGCTCATATAGTGATGCAGCCCGGGATAGTTGCCGTTGACATATTTTTTGATGGATTCCTGTACAGGCTCGGGAGGCTCCGTTTCCGGATTTCCGAGGCTGAAATCAAAAACGTTTTCCTCCCCGTATTTTGCCTTGAGCTTTGCACCCGTCTCAAACATTGCGCGTATCATGGATGATTTGCCAAAGCTGGCTACTATCTTTTCATTGAACATAGGCACAGCGCTCCTTTATATTTCGTTTATGAACCGGGAAGCCGGTTATACGGAAGGCTGAAGATTATAGCCTTTTCTGAAGGCCTCCGTGTTAAGTTCTACAAACTGTGGCTTTACAGTTCTGCGTATGGCATCAAGCCATATATCCTCAGGAACATCGGTCCTTCTTGCAAGGACGCCTATCATGACCACATTCGCGGCCTTGATGCTGCCGCAGGATGAAGCAATCTCAAGGGCCGGGACGGCAATCACGTTCCTGTATTCGGCCCTTATTTTATCAATGATGTTTTCCGGATATCTGGCCTTTCCGGTTATTACCGGCATGGGGTCTATCCTTTGGGTGTTGATGATGATTGAGGCATCCTTTTTTGCATAATCAATCCAGCGCAGGGCTTCCAGTTCCTCAAAACAAAGCAGGATGTCGGCCTCTCCTTTTTCTATGATGGGCGAATATACCTTTTCACCCATTTTCACATATGTAACCACGCTGCCGCCGCGCTGCGACATGCCGTGAACTTCCGAAACCTTGACATCTGCACCGGTGCTGATTCCCACATTTCCGAGGATTTTGCTGGTAAGGAGCGTTCCCTGTCCTCCGACTCCCACTATCATTACCGATGTGCTACGCATTTTCTCCACCACGCCTTTCAAATGCATTAAAGCGGCAGACCTTCGTACAGAGGTCGCAGCCCACACATAGAGCCGGGTCAACCTCAATATGGGTTCCCCTGTCCACAATTGCAGGACAGCCCAGGCGCATGCACATTCTGCATCTTGCGCATTTGTCGGTGTCTATCCTGAGTGCCCCCTTGAACCTGACATTTTTGAGCAGCGCGCATGGCCTCTGTGAAATAATCACAGACGGCTCATCCGCTGCAACCTCTTCTCTTATGATTTTTTCCGTTTCATCCAAATCAAAGGGGTCGCAGACACGTACCCTGTCCACGCCAACCGCCTGGCACAGCTTTACCAGGTCCACCTGGCGTGTCCGTTCTCCCCTGATGGTAATGCCGGTTGCCGGGTTGTCCTGATGCCCGGTCATTCCGGTGGTGGAGTTGTCCAGTATGATAACCGTGGATGTACCCTTGTTGTATACAATATCAATAAGTCCCGTTATTCCGGAATGGATGAAGGTCGAATCACCTATGACGGCAACGGTTTTGCGGGCAGCTTCACGGCCTCTGGCCTTCTCTATTCCATGAGCCATACCGACGCTTGCGCCCATGCAGACGCAGGTATCAATAGAATCAAGCGGCGGCTGTGCACCAAGGGTGTAACATCCTATATCTCCCGTTACAGTAAGCTTCAGTTTCCTAAGCACGTAGAAAAGACCGCGGTGCGGACATCCGGGACACATGACAGGCGGACGTGCCGGTATATTTTCCTCTATGCTGTTGAATTTCTCCCGTTTCTGCCCAAGCACGCGCTCACGGATAAGGGTTGCACTGTACTCACCGATTACCGGCAATAGTTCCTTTCCCTTAACTTCAAGTCCCATTCTCCGGCAGCCGTCCTCAATAAACGGCTCAAGTTCCTCAATGACATACAGGTATTCAACACGTGCGGCAAATTCCCTTATAAGCTTTTCGGGCAGGGGATATACCATTCCCAGCTTCAGGAATGATGCATTGCCTAAAGCCTCTTTTGCGTACTGGTAAGATATGCCGCTTGCAATGACTCCTGTCTTCCTGTCGCCCCATTCAATTCTGTTGAGGGATGTTTCATCCGAAAAACCGGAAAGGTCCGCAAGCCTTTCTTCAACAGCGATATGACGCTTTCTTGCCATGGCTGGCATCATGACATATTTGCCCGGATTCTTTTCATATGGCCTCAGGGGAACTTCTTCCTTTTCGCCCAGTTCAACAAGCCCCCGGGAATGGGCAACGCGGGTGGTAAGCCTTACGATGACGGGAGTATCGAATTTCTCGCTTATTTCAAAGGCTTCCCTGGCAAAATCCTTGCATTCCTGGCTGTCACTGGGTTCCAGGACGGGCACCTTTGCCGCTCTTGCGATGAGCCTGGTATCCTGTTCGTTCTGCGAGCTGTGCATTCCGGGGTCATCCGCGACGAATATGACAAGCCCCCCGTTCACCCCGGTATAGGCCGCAGTAAAAAGCGGATCCGCCGCAACGTTAAGACCGACATGCTTCATGGCGCAGACAGCGCGTGCCCCGCCCACAGAGGCGCCTATGGCAACCTCCAGGGCCACCTTCTCATTCGGAGCCCATTCGCAGTAGATTTCATCGTAGCATTTTGCTATGTACTCCGTTATCTCTGTACTGGGAGTCCCAGGATAAGCAGAGGCCACTCTGGCTCCTGCTTCATAAACACCTCTGGCAATGGCCTCATTGCCCAGCATAAGTACTTTCATCGTCGTTCTTCTCCTCACATGTTTCCTATGCGTGGGATTTTTCCTGACTGATTTTTCAGTTCCATAATTTTATATTATAGCAGTATTATATCAGCAATGTACAAGATAAAATATCAACTATTCAGTTTCTATTCCTGTTATGGCTCAGCCCTTGTATTACCTGCCTGAATTTATGGTGAGGTATTTTAAATAACAAATTTCGGGTTTCCGCAAGGAAATTGCTGTACTTCTCCCGATATTGGATGTTGTCGGATATTGTTTCATACATTAACGGGGATTTGCCTGAAGGGGGGGAGTAACAGGCAAACCCCCGTTTTAATATATAGAGCCGCGGATCAGGCAGCGGTTCTTTCTGAATCGAAAACCCTGCTTATGTGAACCTCACTGTATTTCTTGGTCACCATGCTTACAACGGGCACCGCTATAAGGGACGCAAGCATGGCTATGGCACCCAGTCCCGGAACAAATACCTTGCTCATGTCATAACCCGTTTTGGGCAGTTCAACTGCCAGGCCGACAGCCATTACGGTGAAACCTGTTGCAAACCCTGACCAGGCACCGGCGCGTGTCGTACCTTTCCAAAGCAGTCCGTACAGGTACGGAGCAATGAACATCCCCGAAATCACACCCCAGGACGTTGCCATAAGGGCGTCAATGGTCGGGTTCTGCCAGACTGCCATAAAGTAGGACAGAACTACGAATATGAAACAGAAAAGGCGCATCAGCATCATATTTTTCCTGTTGTCTATATCAGGCTTTATGAACCCCTTAATCAGGTCTATTGATATAACCGAACTTGAAACAAGAACCAGCGAAGACAGGGTTGACATGGACGCCGAAAGCATAAGCACTATCATGATTCCCATAAGGGCATCAGGAAGGGCTTTCTCAAGCATCACGGGGACAATCGTGTCCATGTTGTTGCCGGGGACCTCGTTATTGAGCATTACACGGCCAAATGCGCCCGCAAAATAGGCGCTGCCGCCTATTATGAGCGAAAATACCGTGGATATGACGGTCCCCCGTTTTATGGCATTTTCGTCCTTTATCGTATAAAACTTGTGCAGCATCTGGGGAAGGCCCCATGTGCCGAGACTGGTGAGCAGTACCAGTGCACCAAGCCTTTCGGGAGCAGGTCCAAAGAGGCTTGTCAGACTGCCGTCTATGGCTGAAAGTTTTGAAATGCCGCCGGACAGCCCGCCTACGTCGGGATGATTCAATATGTACGCCACCATCAGCAATGACCCTGCAACCATTATGGTCCCCTGGATAAAATCGTTAAGGGCAGTGGCCACATAGCCTCCGAGGATGAGATATACACCTGTGAGCGCGGTCATAATAAGGATTACAGTGTTGAAAGAAAGGCCGAAAGCGCTCTCAAACATATAGCCCAGCCCCTTGTAAATGGATGCGGTATATGGTACGAGAAACACGAAAATCACGACGGCGCTTACTATCTTCATGCCCACACTGTCATATCTGGCAGCGAAAAATTCGGGGAGTGTTGAGGCATTGAGCTTATGGGTCATGATACGCGTTCTTCTGCCCAAAAGAATCCAGGCAAGCAAGCAGCCTATCAGAGCATTACCTATACCGATCCAGACCACCGACAAACCGTTGGCCCATCCGAATTTTCCGGCATACCCGACGAACACGACGGCTGAAAAATAGGACGTTCCATAGGCAAACGCAGTTATCCATGCTCCCATTTTTCTGCTTCCAAGGAAAAAGTCGTTGATGTCGTGGATGCGCCTTCTGCTGTAGACTCCTACACCGGCTGTGACAAGAATAAAGATGACAAGAAGTGCTGTCTTTACAAACATGACAACTACCATCCTTCCGTTCTACAATATTTTAATTATCATTCTGTCCTGCAATCAGCCTTCCATGCTTCCCCGATGCGGCAATCCGCATCCCTGCTGTTTCTATTATACATCATCATCGGCTTATGTAAACAGTGCTGCCCTGATTTTCTCCGGGCAGCACTTCCTTTGTCATCCAAGCTTTACGACGGTTACACCGTCCTCACCCTCGCCGTATTTACCCGGTCTGAAGGATTCCACCTGGCTGTGGTGGCGAAGATGTTCTGTTACCGCCTTTCTCAGGGTGCCGGTGCCCTTCCCGTGTATCAGTGTGACCTCATGCAGTCCGGCAAGCACGGCCTCATCGAGGTACTTGTCCACCCTTTCCAGGGCTTCCTCAACATTCAGGCCCCTGATATCCAGTTCGAGGCTTACTGGTGACGCCTTGACCGAAGCCATGCGTATGTTGTGAAGTTTATCAATGACATCATGCTGTTCATCAACACGCGCCAGTTCTGAAACATGGGCCTTGACCTTCATAATTCCCGCCTGCACCAGCACCTGTCCGTCCTGGTCCGGCGGCTCCAGCACGGTTGCTTTCTGGTTCAGGTTAAGAAGGATAACGCTCTGGCCCGGGCGAAGGTCCCTGGGCGGCTCGGCATGTACCTTTTTGACAACAAGGTCATCCCTGTACTCCGTTTCCATGTTTTCGAGCCTGCGCATACCTGCTCTGGCCTCGTTCAGTTCCTTAAGGCTGTGCCGGCCCTCCTTCTCCAGTTCCTTCATCCGTTCCAGAATTCTTTCGGCCTCATACCTTGCCTGGCTGAGCAGGGACCTTGCTTCCTCCTTCGCTCTGGCGATTATTTTGTCCCGTTCCCCTGCTATTTTCATGCGCTCTCTTTCGGCCTCACGCCTCAGTTCTTCCAGCCGGCGTCTTTCGGATTCGGCCTCTTCCCTTTCGCGCCTTGCCTGAATTTTGCTTTTCTCTATATCCGATAGCACATCCTCGAACCGGATGCTGTCCTGTGTAAGAAATTCCCTTGCTCTTTCAATTACATCCCTTCCAAGGCCCAGTTTTTCCGATATGGCAAAAGCGTTGCTCTTTCCGGGAACTCCGACCAGAAGCCTGTATGTAGGCCTCAAGGTCTCCACATCAAACTCACATGAGGCGTTTTCCACGCCTTCAGTTTTCATGGCATAGATTTTCAGCTCGCTGTAGTGTGTGGTGGCTATCGTCCGGATTTTTCTTCTGGTCAGACCGTCCAGAATTGCCGTGGCCAGTGCCGCGCCTTCGGTGGGGTCAGTCCCTGCACCAAGCTCGTCGAAAAGGACAAGGCACGACTCGTCGGCCTCGGAAAGTATCCTCACAATGCTTTTCATGTGGGACGAAAAAGTGCTGAGGGACTGTTCAATGCTCTGCTCGTCACCGATGTCGGCAAACACATTGCTGAAAAGTCCGAACTCGCTTCCCTCCTTTACAGGCAGGTGCAGGCCGGCCTGAAGCATAAGCACAAAAAGCCCGGCCGTCTTCAACGTAACCGTCTTGCCGCCAGTATTGGGTCCTGTAATGACAAGGGTGGAAAAATCATACCCTAGTTCTATGTCTATGGGCACGACCTTTCTTCTGTCGAGAAGCGGATGCCTTCCCTGCACAATCTTTATGACGCGAGAGGGGGATATTCTGGGGCATATGCAGTCCAGATCCCTGGACAGCTTCGCCTTTGCAAACATGAAATCAAGTCTGGATATTATCTCCACGTTGGCTTTCAGTGAGTCGCTTACAGCAGCCACCCTGGCGGTGAGTTCCTGGAGTATCCTCTCAATCTCCTGCTGCTCACGGATTCTCAGTGCCTTTATTTCATTGTTCGTCTCAACAACGGAGAGCGGTTCTATGAACACCGTCGCGCCGCTTGCAGACATGTCATGAATCAGGCCGGGAACCATGGACTTGTATTCCTGTTTCACAGGAATCACATACCGGTCGCCTCTCATGGTCACCACGGCATCCTGCATGAACTTTTTGTAGTCTGAAGAATGAATGATGGAGTTAAGCCTGTCCTTTATGCTGTCCTGCTTCTGCCTGATGCTTCTGCGGATAGAGGCAAGAGCGGGGCTGGCATAATCTGATATCTCCTCTTCGCTGACTATGGCTCTCGATATTGTTTCCTCCACATCATTGGCAAGAACTATCTGCCTGCCGAGTTCCTGTGCAGTATTTCCTTCCCATTCCGAAGGGACGTCACCGGTCAGATATTTCTTAAGTACCCGGCAGCATCTGAGCATGTCGCCTATTCTTAGAAGCTCGGCCGCACTGAGGGTGGCACCCACCTCAATGCGTTTAAGGGAAGGACGTATGTCATGAACGCCTCCGAAGGGCGGTTCTCCCTTTCTCCATAGATATGCCGCAGCATCGGAAGTTTCCTTAAGCCTGTATTTGACCTCCTGCGCATCAGGCACAGGTTCCAGCGCTTCCGAAATGGAGCGTCCCAGTTCGGAAGCCGTCCTTTCGCTGAGCATTTTTATTATTTTATCGTATTCAAGCACTTTAAGTGCCCTTTTATCCATAAGCATCTCCTTTTATTCAGAAAAAAGCGGTATCCTAAGGGCCGTCAGTTTTTCCTCACCCTTGGTGCGATTTTTTTAAAATAAAAACGTATCCAGAGCGTAAAAAGGTAATCATACAGCAGAAAAAGAATCTGAAGAACGGCTGCGGCCGCCGCAACGCCCCACCCTTTAGTCAGTGTTTCGGGAAGGAATGTTCTTGCCATGCTCCAGGCCGGCCACAGAAACAGGTTGAAGGTGCAAAGCTTAAGGATGATTTCGGCCCATACCTTCCGGAGACTTTCTATATGGTACTTGAGCAGGGTATAAATTCCAAAAAAGGCCGCATACGGTATTATGCTGAGTTTTTCAGGGACAGCAATGAATCCTGCCAGGCATGTCACGGCATAACTTGCCCATGCATACCGTGGGCCGCACTCGAGAAGAACCACGGACAGAACAAAAGCGGCCAGAACATAAAATCCCAGCCGACCTGTAGGCGCAATGGATTCAAGTACCAGGACAACAACTATGAGTGCCGAAAGCACTCCGGTAAGCGCCAGTTTTCTTGTCTGATTCCGAGATGCATGTTCAGCCGACAATCCGATTCCCCCACATGTTTTCATCCGCTTTACCCGTCATTTCCGGTTTCAGCAGCATCTTATCAGGTCACCGCCCATGCACTCACATAACGAATCTGCGCACCACAGGGTTCCGCATATCTGGCACATATCGTATTCCCTTTGGGTCACATTGGTATAATAAGGATTGCTCCTGTATCCGTAAGACTGATTGTTGAGGTTGTTCAGCGTGTTCCTGAATTCGTAGTTTGTGGGGTCCATATTGACGGCACGCTGTATGTTGGTGTAGCCCCTGTCGTACCAGCCTCTCCTGACAAAAATGAGTCCCTGCAGGTAATACCACACTGCATTGCGGTTGCGCATCCTGTCCAGGATTCTCTGTGCCTCATTGAGGTTTCCGCTGTTTATATAAGCCCGTACCTGCCTTTCCAGGTCGGATTCGTCCTGATATTCGTACTGGGTCTGATACTGACCGCTCTGCCGGCTCTGGTACTGGGCCCCGTATGAACCGCTCTGTGAAGAGCCGCTGTTGTCATATGATTCGCTCTGATACTGATAGTTTCCGGCATTCTTCATCAGATATTCGTAGGCCTCATTTATCTCCCGCATCTTTTCTTCGGCAAGATCGGCGAGCGGATTATCCCTGTAACGGTCCGGATGATACTTCTTGACCAGTTCCCTGTATGCCTTCTTTATTTCATCGTAACTGGCTCCCGGTTTAACCCCCAAAACCTTGTACGGATCCTTCATTTTTACTGCATCTCCCCTGTAATACCTTATCTGTCTTGACAATGAGACCCGAATAGATAATGTTATCAATGATTCCCGTGTTTTTCACGGCTCCCAGTAAAGCATATGCCTTCTCACACTCGCTCAGTGAATAGGTCAGGCTGAAATCAATCCTCTCCCTGATTCCCGCCTTGAATTCATCTATGTTTCCGCCGTCATACCGGAACTGTTCAAGGATGGCGTTGTAGCTGCCCGATTTGGCATCGTCCTCCAGGTCATCCCATGCATCCAGTATATAAATCCATTTTCCTATATTGTAACCCAGCCATCCCAGCACCTTGCGCTTTTTTTCATCACAGACATGCGGACACCGGAAAACCTCCCGCATTATGCAGGCGAAAGGCTCGGCAGCTTCATCGATGGAAGCGCATTTTTCCTTTTCAAGCCTGTCCACTTCACCCAGAAGCCCTTCTATTCTTTCCGTTTTTTCCCTGTTTCGCCCTGCTGCCTTTTTGAAAGCCCTTCTGAGTGCCGCTGAGCCTAATGCACCCAGAACGTTTTTTTCGTCAGACCATTTGTCTTTTAAATTATAATACGTAAGAATTATGTTCATGTCTGCAGCATATTCAACAAAACGGTTGGACGTAACTGTATATCTTTTCCTGACGGGATGTGCGATGCAGCGTTCAACCTTTCCGTGAGTTGCTTCTTCATTTACGGAATCAAGCAGAACCGCAAGAAATGTCAGGTCATAATTCAGAGACAGCCTGGAAATCTGACCGTAGCTTCTGCCCAAAGTCTTGCAAAGGCTGCAGTAATAACCACGGAAAAGTTCGAATTCCCGAATCTTCAGCTCAGGCTTGTCAGGCTCAACATAACCGAACATCAGGCACCTCAATTCTGCTTCGCTGAGGCATCGGTCTTCTGAGCCTCTTTGGCGTTCTTGTCAAAGCTGACGCCCTGCACATGAATGTTTATAGCACTGACATGCATGCCGGACATGCTTTCGACAGCTGATTTGACTTTTTCCTGTATCCTCCAGGCCACTTCCGGAATTCTGGCCCCATAATCCACCACAATGTAAAAATCTATGACAACACCGTTGTCGGTTATATCCACTTTTACGCCCTTTGAGGACGTTTTCCGCCCAAGTACGGAAGAAATATTGTCGGCTATGCCGGAGCTCATACCGGCAACGCCCTCAATCTCGCTGGCCACCGTATGAGCGATAACCGTTATGACATCAGGGGATATCTTTATCTCTCCCATATCCTGGGAAGTAGTCAGGCAGAGTTCATCCTCGTTCATACGGATACCTCCATTCATTCCGATTTCACCCGTAACCGGCAGCCATGCAGGAAGTAACCATGAAGGCTTGTCCTGTCTTTACGCAGTATATTGCACGTTATATTATACATTTTCCTATATTCCAATGCAACTTTGCGGATATTCGGGAATATCTATCAACTGAACCTTAATTATTTATGGGCGGACATGAACAACCCGGCAAGCCTTTACAGGAAAAGCATGGTATATTTATTTCCGGCACTGGCGCTCATGCTGGCACTCTTTGCCAAAGAGACTTCGAAAGCCGCAAGGGACGCCATATATCTTTGCCTGGACGTGGTAATACCCTCTCTGTTCCCGTTCTTCGTGCTGTCGCGCCTGACAGTGCCGTTTCTCAGGAATTTCAGATGTCCCAGGTTTCTGAGACGCATCTTTCAGAGCCTTACAGGGCTTCCGTACTATGTTCTGCCCACAATTGTCCTGGGATATCTGAGCGGTTATCCGACCGGCGCTAAACTTGCGAGGGACATGCTGGATGACAGGCTTCTCGATTCCGAGAAGGCTTCAAGGGTTATCGCCGTTGCCAACAACTGCAGTCCCCTTTTTCTCATAGGAACAGTGGGCGCAGGTCTTTTCAGAAGCGTAAGGATAGGTTTCATACTTCTTGCCGTCCACTGGGTTTCAGGCCTCCTTGCGGCTGTTATTCTCAATCTTCTATTAAAAAGGGGAAGGTTTGAATCAGACGGGAGAAAGGTGCTTTTCCACGGCGCCAGTACCGAAATAGGAACCGCCAACAGCGCGGCCGCACTCCTTCCCGGCGCCGTTGAGGATGCAGCCATACTTTCGGTAAAGGTTTCAGGCTACATCGTGCTTTTCTCAGTGCTCTCCGAACTTTTGGACAGGATAGGATTTTTCAGCCTTGTGGGAGGTCTTTTGTCGTCGGTGCTTCCCGGAACTCTCGCAGGAAAAGGTCTTGAAGGCTTGCTGAGGGGTATACTGGAAATCACATCGGGTTCAAGCGCAATAGCCCTTTCGGTTGATACGCCGGTTGTGGCACAGCTTTCCATGGTTTCGTTCATATGCGGGTTTGCAGGTTTTTCAGTCCATACCCAGGTCATGGGTATAATGAAGGGAACAGGAACTCGCTACCGGGTATTCCTGCTTGGGAAATTCCTTCACGGAACCATTGCCGGCATACTGACAGCATGCCTTCTCGGATGTCTGCCTGTAAGTCTTACAGCCTCCACTGTAAGGCCGCGGATAACCGGCATTCCCCCTCAGTTCAGGATACTCACTGTCATGACATTAATTATCGCCCTGCTTGTCAACCCTTATGAAAACGGCGGAAAGAACCGCCGCCAGGAAATGAAGGCACCAAGATGATATGTATTACTTGAGTTCCTGCCTGTTCATCTTGATGACATCCAGGGTATCCTCGAGGATTTCTTCAACCTTGCCGAGTATGCTGTCGGCATACTCCCTGGTGCCGAGGCGTATCTCGCGTGCATTCTTCTTGGCGTTTGATATGATGACTTCGGCCTGTTCGTAGGCCTTCTTCGTTATCTCGTGCTCATCAACAAGAGCGGCTATACGGCTTTCCGCATTGTTTATGATGTTCTCGGCTTCCTGCTGGGCCTCGGCAAGGATGCGTGACTTTTCCTCCACAATCCTTTTTGCCTGCTTCATGTCTTCGGGCAGCCTGAGACGGATTTCCTGAAGGATTTCAAGGACTTCGTCGCGGTTTACAATGCATTTTCCGCCTGTAAACGGAACATTGGTTCCGTTTTCGATTATTTCCTCTATCTGGTCCAGAAGGTCCAAAAGCTCCATTACTCAGACACCCGCCTTTTTGAATTTTTCATATATCAAGGGAGCAATGACAGGAGGAACATAATCCTCAATAGCGGCGCCGTTTCTTGCAAGTTCCCTCACCGCACTGGAACTCAGAAAGCAGTTTTCTATGCTTGTCATCATGAACAGGGTATCTATTTCGCTGTCCAGCTTGCGGTTCAAAAGTGCCATCTGCATCTCGTATTCAAAATCCGAAACCGCGCGCAGGCCCTTTATGATGGTTTTTGCATTGACCTTCTTCATGAAGTCTACCAGAAGCCCGGAAAAGCTCTGCACTTCTATGTTCTTTCTGTCACCTATGGCCATTTTGAGCATCTGCATGCGTTCTTCCATCGTAAATACAGGAGTCTTGCTGTGGTTGACAAGCACGGCCACTATCAGCTTGTCGCAAATCTTGGAAGCCCGCTCTATGATATCCATATGTCCGTTTGTAACGGGGTCAAAGCTCCCGGGATAAACCAGTACGTGCAATTTCTATGCCTCCCCATTCTCACTCTGGACATAAAAGGTATAAACCGTATCTCCGTAATGCTTCGAACGGACCTTCACCAGCTTCCCGATTCTGTCGGGCAGCTGTTCGGTGTCGATATGTTCGGCCGCAATCAGACCGTTTTCGATTATTATATCATTTTCTACGATCATTTGCAGTGTTTTACAAACAAAATTTCGGGCATAGGGCGGATCCATGAATATTATGTCAAATTTCAGGCCCTGCCTTGAAAAGCCCTGTATCGCCTTGTAAACGTCGGCCCTGACGACCTGCGCCTTTTCAGTCATTTTGGTCTTCTGTATGTTCTCCCTTATCGTCTCGGTGCACAGCCGGCTGCTGTCCACGAAGACCGCGAAACCGGCCCCGCGGCTGAGAGCTTCAAGTCCAAGGCTTCCTGAGCCTGCAAACAGGTCCAGCACCCTTTTGCCCGGTATATACGGCTGAAGGATGGAAAACACAGATTCCTTCACCCGGTCAAGTGTCGGTTTGGTCTTGTCGGTAGGAGGAACCTTTATATGCATTCCTCCTGCAATACCGGATATTATCCTTATCATGGTTTCAGCCGCCTTTTCATATTTACCACCATTTTCGTCTCCCGCTTCTAATTCATGGATAATTCCTGCAGTTTTTCATTTACCATCAGCTGCACTTTTTCCGCAAGGGGGCGCCATTCTTCATCCTTCTCAAGAAGGCCTTCCGAAATTATTTCCCTAACCGCCTTCTGTACATCTTTCAGCACATCCATGTCCCGGTAGAGGTTGGCAATCCTGAATTCGGGAAGTCCGTGCTGGCGGACGCCGAAAACATCGCCGGGCCCCCTCAGTTCAAGGTCTTTTTCGGCGATGACAAATCCGTCATTGGACCGTGCCATTATCTCCATCCTCTGCCTTGCTATATCGCTGGTGCTCTGGTTGAAGAGGATGCAGTAGGACTGGTACGGACCTCTTCCGACCCTCCCGCGGAGCTGGTGCAGCTGGGCAAGCCCAAAGCGCTCGGCATTCTCAATGACCATTATGTTTGCATTGGGCACATTTACCCCAACCTCAATTACCGTTGTGGATACGAGTACGTCAAGCTCCCCCCTGGTGAACCGCCTCATGATGTCGTCCTTCTCGGCGCTTTTCATCTTGCCGTGTATAAGCCCGACGCGAAGCCCTCTTAAGGCATCATCCCTTATTTTCTCAACGAGGCCGGTAGCCGATTCCACATCCATTGTGTCGGAATCTTCGACCAGAGGGCACACGATGTATGCCTGACGTCCCTCGGCTATATTTTTACGGATGAAATTGTACACCCTCTCCCTCATTCTTTCATCCACAACATAGGTTTTAATCGGTTTCCTGTCGGGAGGCAGGCTGTCCACAAGCGAAACGTCAAGGTCACCGTAAAGCACAAGCGAAAGCGTACGGGGGATTGGTGTTGCTGTCATGACAAGCAAATCGGGATTCTCGCCTTTCAGGGAAAGCCTTGCGCGCTGGCGGACGCCGAACCTGTGCTGCTCGTCGGTTATGACAAGCCCGAGTCTTGAAAACACTGTTGTTTCCTCCAGGACCGCGTGGGTTCCTATGAGAATATCGAGGCGCCCCTCTTTAGAATCTTCCTTTACGGCTTCCTTTTCCTTCTTCTTCATGCCGCCGGTCAAAAGCCCCACTTTTATACCGAATTTCCCAAGCAGCGGTGCAATGTTTCTGTAATGCTGCTCGGCCAGTATTTCCGTGGGGACCATGAATGCACTCTGATAACCCGATTTTGCAGCCACATACATTGCAAGAACCGCCAGTATTGTCTTGCCCGAGCCCACATCTCCCTGAATCAGCCTGTTCATGCGCCTGTCTGATTCCATATCGGCCTGAATTTCACTGAAGACCCTTTCCTGAGCTGCTGTAAGCCTGAAAGGCAGGGCATCAAGAAGCGGGGTCACATCAACATGGGAGAAACGTATGCCGTTCTGTCCGCTGTTGCTGCCCTTTATTGACGCAAGCCCGAGCTGAAGCAGCAGCAGTTCTTCAAAAACAAGGCGCCTTCTTGCAATTTCCATGTTCTCCATGCTTGTGGGAAAATGAATCTGTTCATAGGAAAAGGCAGCCTCTGCAAGGCGGTATTTCCGCCGGAACCCTGCGGGAAGTATATCCGGGAGGCTTTCGGTTGCTGTATCAAGAGCGTTTCTGATTATTTTCCTTATCATGTTCTGTGATATTCCCCTTGTCAGGGAATAAACAGGCACAATGCGGCCGGTCAGGTTTCCGGAACGATCCGCTTCCTCAAAGACCGGATTGTTCATCTCCACCCTTGAACCCACGCGCCTTACGGTGCCGTACAGAATGTATTCACGGGATGTGTCTATGCTCTGCCTGACATAGCCCTGGTTAAACCACGTCACGTTCATGAATGAAAAGCCGTCGGTCACCTGAGCCTTCTGCACGGTCAGGTTTCTTCGGGGACGGCTCTCCAGGATATTTGAGACAAAGCGTACCCGCACCGTTATGGGTTCACCGTCACAGGCTTCGGATATCTGTTTGAAAACGGACCTGTCCTCGTAATCCCGGGGAAAGTAATTGATGATATCGCCCAGGGTGTTAAGGCCGAGTTTGGCGAAAAGCCGCGCCCGGCTTTCACCCACGCCTTTCACATATTTAAGCGGCCGGTCCAGCAAACCGTTGTCATACTCGGACATGGACAGTTCTCCCGCAAAATTTCATTTTCCGGTTTTCCCGCAAATAAGTGAAATAGTGTGAGCCAAGTGACGTCACACTATTTCAATAACCTAACTATACCATATTTGGCCGGCCCGTAAAAGGCAAAAGCGGAAGCGGCAGGCCGGTGTTTCATAATGTATGAAAACAGGAGGGATTATTTCCCTCCTTGAAGCCTCAGAGCTTTCGCCTTTCCGTGTTACTTTCCATTTTTCCTGTATTGATGATGCGCATTGCGTTCAGAACCGCCAGAACCGCCACGCCCACGTCGGCGAACACCGCCTCCCAGAGGGTAGCCAGTCCACCCGCAGCCATTGCAAGGAACAGCACTTTTATCCCCAGCGCCAGAACGATGTTCTGGTAAACTATCCGTTTTGTCTTTCTTGCAATGGCAACCGCCTCACCGAGTTTTCCCAGCTCGTCATTCATAATGACGACGTCCGCAGCTTCAATGGCGGCATCCGAGCCTATGCCGCCCATGGCTATGCCGACATCTGCCCTGGATATGACTGCTGCATCGTTGATGCCGTCTCCCACAAAGGCCACCGGGCCTGAACCTTTCCTGTCCTCCAGGATGCCTTCCAGCACGGCCACCTTGTTCTGAGGAAGAAGCTGCGAATGCACACCGGCAATTCCAAGCCTTCCGGCCACATCGCGTGCGGTTTCCTCCGTATCACCCGTAAGAAGAACCATGTCATGAATTCCCATTCTGCGCAGGGTTTCCAGAGCTGAAACCGCATCTGGCCTTAAGGTGTCGGCCATATCGATCCGTCCTGCATAGACGCCGTCCACTGCCACGTAAAGGGAAGTGCCGGAAACCGCCTTTCCTTCCACAGTTATCCCGTGGTCCTCCATAAGCCTTCTGTTCCCGCAGAGCACTTCTTTGCCGTCAACCCGGGCGATGACGCCCTTCCCCGGAATCTCGCGGTGGCCCTCCATTCTTTCAGGATCAGGAGTTCTTCCGTACCTGTCTATTATGGAGCGGGCCAGAGGATGTGTGGAGTAGCTTTCGGCACATGCGGCAAAGTGAAGTATCTCTTCCTCTGTGAATCCCCGTGCCGCTTCTATATCATTTACCCGGAAAACACCGGTGGTCAGCGTTCCGGTTTTATCGAACACGATGGTATCGGCTGCCGCCAGCGCCTCAAGGTAGTTTCCGCCCTTCACCAGTATTCCTTTTCTTGATGCCGCGCCAATCCCGCCGAAAAAGCCCAGCGGTATTGAGATTACCAGTGCGCAGGGGCAGGATATTACCAGAAATACAAGAGCACGGTATGCCCACCGGCTGAAGGGGTCCCCCGTCAGAATCGGAGGAATTACCGCAATAATGGCTGCGAGGCTTACGACAGCCGGCGTGTACCTGGCTGCAAACCTGGTTATGAATCTCTCCGTAACGGCCTTCTTGCCCGACGAATTCTGCACCAGCTCAAGAATCCTGCTTACAGTGGAGTTTTCATAACTCTTTGTTACTTCAAGTGTCAGTACTCCGGTCTGGTTGATGCTTCCCGAAAACACTTCGTCACCTGCCTGAACATCCCTCGGCAGGGATTCTCCTGTAAGCGGAGAGGTGTCCAGTGAGGAGTAGCCTTCCAGAACCTTTCCGTCCAGCGGAACACGCTCGCCGGGAAAGACCATTATCCTGTCTCCGGGCTTTACGACAGACGGTGAAACTTTTTCGGTGCCGCTTTCGGTTATAAGATTTGCAAACTCGGGCTTTATGTCGAGAAGCTTTCTTATTGACTTTCTCGACCGGTTCACCGCATATTCCTGAAGGGTTTCACCAATCTGATAGAAGAGCATTACAGATGCGCCTTCCGCATATTCGCCAAGAATGAAGGCCCCTATTGTTGCAACCGTCATAAGGAAGTTTTCGTCAAATACCCTTCCTTTGAGTATATTTCTTAAAGACCCGGCCAGGACATTCCATCCGAATATGAGCCAGGCAGCTACAAACAGCATGGTTTCCGGCAGGCTTCCCCCAGGAAGTATGATTGCGGCAACAAAGAACAGAAACCCTGTTATGTAAAGGGCAATTCGTTTCCTGACAGACCTTTCATCAGCTTCATCATAATCTTCGGTTTCTTGTATCTGAGCACCCGGCTCTATGTCGGAAATGACATCCTTTATGCGCTGCTGTATTACTGCTGCATCCATATCATCCATTATCTCCACGTAGAACCTGGAGTTGGCGAAATCTATGCGTGCCGATGCCACACCTTCCATTTTCTGAACCGTTGCTTCTATCTTTCTGGCACAATTCGGACAGCAAAGTCCTGTCAAAGTCCATTCACGTCTGGTTGTCTTCATGCTCCTCCTCCGTTCATGCTGCGGGTAACGCCGGGTCATTCCATTATGTGGTCCATGCCCAGTTCAAAAATCTTTTTTATATGTTCATCGTTAAGCGAGTAGTAAACGGCCTTTCCCGATTTCTTGTACTTTACGAGCCGGGCGTTTTTTAGCACCCTCAGCTGATGGGATATGGCCGACTGTGTCATATTCAGAAGATTGGCAATGTCACTTACGCTCATGTCCGCCTCAAAGAGCGCCCATATTATTCTGATGCGGGTTGAATCGCCAAATACCTTGAAGAGTTCTGCAAGATCATACAGGGGCTCTTCTTCGGGCATCCTCTCCCTTACCTTTGCAACGATATCCTCGTCCACCATGGACTGTTCCATTTCATCATTTTTCTCGCTTTCCGGAATCATAGGTTCACCCTCTCCGCTAAACAATTGTTCATTTGAACAATTGTTCATATGTAATTATATAACCACGATGTGATTTTTGCAACAGCATTTTTGGAAAAAGCCCGCAGAAAAACGGAGGTTATGGAAACGCAAGATGCATAAAATCACGGGAAGGGATTCCCGGAAGGCCGGGCTGCATGAAATACAGGGACAGTCCAGCATTGCGTGTTGGCGCAAACAGCCAGGATGGAACACAATCCGTTACGGCATTTCTCATACCGGTCACGGTACCCATGCAGGGCATTTTTGCACATAAAAAAAGAGCGGATAAACCGCTCTTTTTGGAACCTGTAATATTTATTCATTACTTGTTGTCAACGCTGTACATATGCATGATGAGGTCAATCAGCTTGTTGGAATAACCCCACTCATTGTCATACCAGGATACCAGCTTGACGAAATTAGGATTCAGTGAAATACCGGCCTTGGCATCGAAGATTGATGTACGGGGATCGCTAAGGAAGTCGGAAGATACAACGTCATCCTCAGTGTATCCCAGTATGCCCTTCAGTTCGCCTTCAGAAGCCTTCTTTACAGCCTCGCAGATTTCCTCATAGGTAGCTGCCTTCTCAAGGCGGCAGGTCAGATCAACAACGGATACATCGATGGTGGGAACTCTGAATGCCATACCTGTGAGTTTGCCGTTCAGTTCGGGAATAACCTTGCCAACGGCCTTTGCAGCACCGGTGGAAGAAGGAATGATATTGTAGCTGGCTGCACGTCCGCCTCTCCAGTCTTTCTTGGAGGGTCCGTCAACGGTCTTCTGGGTTGCTGTGATGGAATGAACTGTGGTCATGAGACCTTCAACAATTCCGAAGTTCTCATGGATTACCTTGGCAAGAGGAGCAAGGCAGTTGGTGGTGCAGGATGCGTTGGATACGATGTTCATATCCTTGGTGTAGGTCTTGTGGTTTACGCCCATAACGAACATCGGAGCATCCTTGGAGGGAGCTGAAATAACAACCTTCTTTGCACCGGCCTTCAGGTGTGCGCTGGCCTTTTCCATGGTGGTGAATACGCCGGTGGACTCAATGATATATTCAGCACCGCATTCCTTCCACGGAATTTCTGAAGGATCCATGCAGGCATAAACGTTAATGGCGTTTCCGTTAACTACCAGTTTGCCGTCCTTGGTTTCGATGGTTCCATCGAACTTCCCATGAACGGTATCATACTGGAGCATGTACTTCATGTATTCCAGGTCGATAAAGGGGTCATTGATTCCGACAACTTGTACGTTCGGGTTATGACATGCGGCTCTGAAAGCCAGACGGCCTATTCTGCCAAACCCATTGATACCTATTTTGATTGCCATGGTTCTAACCTCCTGTATATTTGTTAACTTAATCACAAAGATCATAGAGTATTATATGCCAAAATGGGGAACATTTCAAGTACGTATTCCTGAGGGCTCTCATGCTAAATGCCGGACATCCGCTGCCGCATACTTTCGTACATTATCATGGCCGCTGCTGATGCGGCATTTAATGATTCAGCCCGACCCGGCATCGGAATCATCACACGTATGTCAACAGCATCAAGCATACGTTCCGACAGGCCGTTCCCCTCATTCCCTATGACAATGGCTATTTTATCCGACAACGGAAGATTCCATACCGCTTCCGAATCCCTTGGATGGGCTGCGGCCACTCTGATGCCCCTTTTTTTCAGAATTTCCACGGTATCAAAGATATCCGGACAGGATAGTATGCGTATGTGGAAAACGGAGCCCATGGCAGACCTTATTACTTTCGGATTATGAAGGTCTGTACATCCGGGTGACAGAAGGATTCCGTCGAACCCGCATGCATCGGCTGTACGTATGATGGTGCCCAGATTCCCGGGGTCCTGAAGCTGCTCGAGTATGACAAACCTCGTCCCATCGGATATTACGGTGCTGTTTTCAATGTCCAGAAGCGGCGCAACGGCAAGCACACCCTGGGGTGTCTCCGTTGTTGAAACCTTGCTGAAAAGTTCATCGGGCACAAGGTAAACAGGCACGGTACCACTGTCCGGAAACATATCCCTGAACTGGCGATAAGAGCTCTCAGCCACAACGAAATATCTGACCGGAACCTTGCAGATGAGTGCTTCCTCCACCAGTTTCATGCCCTCGACAATAAAGGCATTGTGGCGCATCCTGCCCTTCTTCCGGGCCAGTTCCCTGAGCTGCCTTATTACCGTATTTGATGTTGAAGTTATCCTTGTAACCCTGTTATCCATCATCACCGCATCAATAAAACGAATTCCCCCTGAAATCACAGTAAAAGTCCCTCAATGCACCTTATTGAGGGACTTAATATTCCAACGGATGTTATTTTATCTTTGCCACAAGCTGTGCAAATCCCTCGGCATCGTTTACGGCCATGTCAGCCAGAACCTTCCTGTTCAGGCTGATGCCGGCCTTTCTGAGTCCGTGCATGAACTGGCTGTATGACATGCCGTTGAGTCTTGCAGCAGCATTTATTCTGGTAATCCAGAGTCTTCTGAAATTACGTTTCTTCTGCTTCCTGTCCCTGTAAGCATAGCTCAGGGATTTCATCACTGACTGCTTGGCGGTTCTGTAAAGCTTGCTCTTTGCACCGAAATACCCTTTCGCAAGCTTCAGAATTTTCTTGTGTCTTGCGCGGGTACGAACTCCTCCTTTTACTCGTGCCATCCTTCACACCTCTTTCCCTTATTTTAAATCGTAGGACAACATTCTCCGCTCTTTATGCGTAAGGCAACAGTTTCTTCAGGGTTCCCTCATTCGCTTCGGATACATAATCGCCCTTACGAAGCTTTCTCTTGCGTTTCGTTGTCTTCTTGGTAAGAATATGGTTTTTATAGGCACATGTCCTCTTGATCTTACCGTTTCCGGTTACCTTGAAACGTTTCTTGGAAGCCTTGTGGGTCTTCAGCTTTAGCTTTGCCATGTCACTAACCTCCTTTTCGGAAAATCACTTCTTGAGCGGAACCAATATCATTGACATAGTCCTGCCTTCCATAACAGGCGGTTTTTCAACCTTTCCGTATTCCTTGACGGTGTCCGCAAACCTGTCCAGTACTTCGCGCCCAAGAGAGGCATAGGCGATTTCACGGCCCCTGAAGCGTATGGATATTTTCACTTTGTCGCCATCCTGGAGGAACCGTATAGCGTTTTTAGCCTTGAAATTGAAGTCGTGTTCCTCGATTTTCGGGGAAAGCCTGACTTCCTTCACATCGATGACGGTCTGCTTCTTTTTTGCTTCCTTGTCCCTCTTGCTGCGCTCGTACAGATATTTCCCATAATCCATTATCTTGCAGACGGGCGGGTTGGCGTTCGGGGCTATTTTGACCAGATCCAGTTCTCTCTCGTTTGCCAGTAACTGAGCTTCTCTTGCCGACATTATGCCGAGCATCTTGCCATCGACGTCAATCAGTCTTACTTCCTTGTCACGAATCGCCGAATTGATCTGAATCTGATTTTGGTTCTGATCTTTCTTTATAAAAAACACCTCCGAAATACAGAAGAGTATAAACCCCTTATTATAAAATAAAACAGGCAAAGCATGCTTCACCTGTTTATGCCAATAGAGAATCTTTATGACTCAAATCACAAGATTCACACTATTGACCCGCCGACTGCCGTCAACAGGGTGAGAAGCATTGCTTCTGCTTTATTTTCCTGATTAATATACAACACGGACAGAGCCGTTGTCAAGATAAAATTCGTTTTTAATAAACCTGAATAAGGCCCCTTGATGAACCGGTTATGGATTCGGAACCTGTGGCCGTCACGATAAAAGTATTCTCAATTCCGACCATTCCGACACCGGGAATTCCTTTCTTCGGCTCAATTGCAAAGGCCATTCCCTCCTTGACAGGCTCATCGAATCCCCTGGCTATAACCGGCTGCTCGTCCACAACAAGTCCTATTCCGTGGCCGAGGAACCTGACGGTATTGTTTCCGAAGCCCATGAAATTTTCAAGGAATTCCGGTTCCAGTCCGGACATTATTTCAGCGTAAATCTTCGAAGGTACGGCACCGGGCCTTAAAAGCGAGGCAATCCTGTCCTGTATTTCGACACACCTTTCCTGGGCCTCTATGGCGTAATCAGGAAGCTTCCGACCGAACATATAGGTCATGGTCTTGTCAGTATGGTAGCCGCCTATGCCGAATCCGAAATCCACAAATACAAGGTCTCCCTTTCTGAGCCGCCTTTCCCTGTTTCCGAGAATCGGTACTGCGGGACTCAGGCCGACATGTCCCCCCGGACCGTTGAAAAAGGACGGATATATGGAACTCTCACCGAATCCTATCTGGCCGAGAATCATGTCTGTGTCAAACATGCTGAAACGTACTATTCCCTGAAATCCTTCCTCCATCATTATGCCGTATATGGCTGTTGAAAGCTCGGCCTCGCTCATTCCTTCCTTAAGAATGGCCGGCACCCGCTCCTCCAGTATGGTTCTGTGAATCATTCCGGAACGGCGCATGCAGGATATTTCATAGGGGCTTTTTACTGAACGGACTGCCATTATCTCCGCATCGAGGGACAGGCAGTCGGTAAATCCGAAATATTTCTGCATCCTGCGGTACATGGCAACCGGTACCGTTTCGGTTTCCATATATACCGGACAGCTGAATGACCCCATGACCTGTGCCGCATCCCTGTAGCTTCTCATTGGCCGTATATTGGGGAAAAGGGACTCGTCCAGCGCCCTGTCACAGCTTCTTCTAACCCAGAGTACTGCCTCATCGTCCCTGGGGATTGCAAGGAAACCGTCCTGCATGGTGCCGGTAAAATAATACATGTTTATCTTGCTTACAAAAACGGCAAGCCGCCAGTCCGGATGTTTCCGGTTCATTATTTCTCTGAAGCGGACCAGGCGGCTTTCAAGTTCTTCTGCAGGTACCTTGTCAGTGCTTTTCCATATGCTCAAAAGATTTCCTCCTCATATCTTCTGAGTATGAAGATAATTTATCAGAACACTCATTCTGCGGCAATACCGAACCTTTTCTCCGCAGACTCCACCGTCTGCCTTATCAGGCTGCTTATGGTCATGGGACCAACGCCTCCAGGTACGGGAGTGTAGGCCGAACACTTGGCTATGGCGTTCTCCAAATCTATGTCGCCTATATTTCCCGGGTTATAGCCTGCATCGACCAGTACACAGCCTTCCTTCACCCATTCGGCCTTTACGAACCTGGGCTTTCCGACTGCCGCAACGACTATGTCGGCCCGCCTTACCACATCGGGCAGATTCTCCGTCTTAGAATGGCAGATTGTGACCGTGGCATTTTCATTTAAAAGCATCATTGCCACCGGCTTTCCGAGGATGGGGCTTCTTCCGATGACCACGGCTTCCCGACCCTCGACGGGTATTTTGTAATGTTTCAGCAGGGTCATAATTCCAAGCGGTGTCGCGCTTTTGAAGGAATCCATCTTCATGGCCATGCGTCCGAATGTTGCCGTGTTCACTCCGTCCACGTCCTTGGCAATGTCGATGCTGTTGAAGCATGCCATCTCGTCTATATGCCGCGGAACCGGATGCTGGAGCAGTATTCCGTGAACATCCGGATTTTCATTAAGAGCCTGAATCTGCCGTATGACATCGTCGGTGGTGCTGTCCTCCGGCATTTCAATCTTGAGCGGCTGCATACCTATCCGTTTACAGGCATTGCATTTCATCCTCACATATGTAGCGGAAGCCGGATCATTGCCGACGATTATGGTGGCAAGCATGGGAACAGTGCCGGTTTTCTCCTTTATTCTCTGTACTCTTGCCGCCAGTTCCTGTTCAATGCTTTTGGCCAGCGCTTTTCCGTCAAGAACAATGGGGGTTTGCATGAGTTGTTTCCTCCTTCTTTTATCTGTGTATGTTTTCATTCATTTTATTTTCAGGTTCACAGTCCGAACAGACTGAAAATCAGTATCGTTCCGCCGACAAGAACGGCATTCCCCGCAATAAGCAGCATAATCTTTGTAATCCTTTTGAAGTTGGAAATATATATCAGGACGAAGCCGGCGTTGAAGACAACAAGATTGAGAAGCACAATGAAAAATTTCGTGGCAGCGTCCATCTTCCAGCCCCCTCATGCCGGACGGTCCGGCGCCGGCGTCCTCATACTGCAGCCTTTACTTCTTCCCGACCGTTTCTCATATTATACCATAAAGCGGCATCCTTTTCCTGAATATGCTCCGGAAATGTTTAACCTGTCATGGCCGGTTTATTTATAAAATTGCGCACCGCTGAACCTTATCACGCGCATACGGGGATACTGGTCAGGGAACATTGCAAATGAACTTAGAGGCTCATCGAGCCTATCGTAACTGTGGCAGCATATGAGAATGTCATCCCATGTACGTCCGCCTTTTGTCACATAGAGGCTGTGGCCATACCGTCCCGGGATGTAAGACTGAACGACCAGCTGTAGCACATCGCCTTCACGTATCGCCCTCGGAGATATGCTTTTCCAGTCACCTTCGGCAATCAGTGACGCCCTGGGCCCGAAATCTTTTGAAGAGACAACGTAGGAATAAAACTCGACCACCCTGCACCATCTGACCGAACCGCTGAAGTCTGCCGAACCATACCAGATAAACGGCGCCATGCGTACATGGCTTGTTATCCGGGCACGGTTTTCCTCCACGGTTTTCGGGTCCGTTCCTTCCAGCCATCCGCCGTATCCCGCCCATACGCACTGGCTTATGAAATTGGCACAGTCATTGCCGGTGCTGTAATAGAAAAGGCGGCTTTCCTGCGGAAGGCGGCTGTACAGGGCGTATGTCCTTGCATATGCCGTAGCGGTTTCAGGATTGTATTGAAAAAACATTTCCTGCCTGCCAATATGCTTTCTCTCAATAATCTATTTCCCGCATGAGGTTTTATGCCTTAAAAGGCCGGTTTATCGTACGTAACACAATATCTTTCACGTTAATATAATACTACTGTGACGTTCAGACAGGCTGAAGAAGACACTTCAGGGAACAGGTGATACATATGCCTCTATCCACCCGCGAACTCTTTGCCCGCCTTATCAAATGCGAAGCCGAGGGTGAAGGGCTGAACGGCATGAGGGCTGTGGCCTCCGTTGTCATGAACAGGGTCCATGTGCCATACGGAGAGTATCAGAGGCTGAACCAGGGTGACCTGCGACGGGTTATCTTTCAGCCCAGGCAGTTTACCTGCGTGATGGAAGAAGTCTACGGCCATTACAATCCGCAAAACATCTACAATATGCGCCCCGATGAGCTTCACTACGAGATAGCCGACTGGGCCCTCGCAGGAAACATTCTTCTTGGTGTTGACAGCTGCCTCTGGTATTACAACCCGTTCAGTCCGAACTGCGCAACATATTTCCCGCCTACCGGAACGGGAGTAATCCACAACAGGATAGGACAGCACTGTTTTTATACACCGACCGAAAGGTATGCAGAGACATAATCTCATGAAAGGAGACATCAGTCATGGACAACAGTAACCTTGACGCCAAGACGCCCCGCCTGAACCCTTATGACCCTCCGGCAGGCCATATGAGACAGAAGAGCGAAAAGCTTCCTCCCCCGCCGATGGAAATGCCATCAGTTTCAGCGCCTGCTGCCGGCGGTTATTATTCTTCAACCATGGGCCCTTACATGGGTGAACCCACGGGCCTGGCAGAAGTGTATCCGTCCGGGAGCTGCACGGGGTCCGGCTATCCTGCCGCAGGCATGCAGGGAGCCACCTCTTACACTCCAGGCGTGCAGGCTGCAGGTATTGCCGGAACTTCAGCTGACATGGCAGGTACGCCTTCAGCCAGGCAGCAAGGTACGCAGGCAATGCCCGGGATGCCCGCCGGAATGTCTGCCAGAGGAACAGCAGGCCTTGCGCCAATAACACCGTTCACCCAGCCCATACCCGTTACGACCGAAAGCACACTCTATATCAATGGTTTTCTAAGGCAATTCATAGGCAGGAAAGTTACTGTGGAATTTCTTATAGGGACCAATACATTCACAGACAGAACCGGAATTTTACTTGCTGTAGGGGCAAACTACATCGTCCTGAACGAGGTTGAGACCGACGATATAGTGATATGTGATTTCTTCTCCATTAAATTTGTCAGGGTTTACTACTGATCCCGGCATGCCGCCGGTTTCAGGTCCGAACATTCAGAGCCGCGGCGGCTCTTTTTTTGTTATATAACTATGAATATATACTGTCAGGTCATCCGGGCCCGTCGAGGGCCAGCGAAAAATCCTTAAGGTCAGTTACGGGCGGCTGGCACGCGAAATCCTGGCATATATATGCAGTAGTCTTTCCGTCGTACGTGACATAGCTTTCAATCGAAGGATTAATATCCGCCAGTTCCCTGTGTTCCGGCGTATACAGGACGCTGCTGATAAAAGGGTCAGGATTTAAGTTAAGAATCCGCAGCATATCCTGAACAGTGCTTTCATCTTCCGATTCAGCAACAATGATGACTTCCTTGGGTTTTGACCTGAAGAACAGCACGGCCGACAGAAGAAACGCGTGTGAAGCGGGTGAAACCGCAACTTCACTTCCGAATGCATCGAAAATCTTCCGGGCAAGGTCCATAAGTTCATGCCTGCCGGTAAGGCCGGAGAGCCTCAGAAAATTAAGCGCAGCAACAGAGTTTGCCGACGGGATTGCCCCGTCATACACCTCCTTTGGCCTTAAAATCAATTTTTCGGCATCATGCCCATAGAGAAAAAGACCGCCTTTATCTTCGTCCCAGAAAAGCTTCAGCAGGTCATCGTTGAGTTTCAGTGCCGTTTTAAGATACTCAGGCCTGTACGTTGTCTCATACAGCTCGATAAGCCCCCATATCAGAAATGCATAGTCATCGGCATAAGCAGGAACTTTTGCCGAACCTTCCCGATATGCCGTATTGAGCCTCCCGTCATCCTGCACCATCCTGTTTAAAATGAAACGGCAGGCCTTTTCCGCAGCTTCAGTATATTTCCGGTCCTCAAGCATCCTGCCGCCCATTGCCAGCGCTGATATCATGAGTCCGTTCCAGGATGTAAGGATTTTGTCATCCCTGAAGGGACGCGGCCTTTGCTCCCTGTATCCGAAAAGTTTCGCCCTGCATTTTTCAATGAATTCCCTGTCGCACTCCGAAGGCCGGATGTTTGTAAGGTTCGGTATGTTTTTGCCTTCAAAGTTTCCCTTTCCGGTTATGCCAAAGAGCCTTGCAAAACGTTCCCCGTCCATTTCACCCAGAACGCTTTTCACTTCATCATACGTCCAGAGATAGAATTTTCCCTCTTCCCCTTCCGAGTCAGCGTCCTCGGCGGAAAAAAACGCTCCTTCCGGAGATGCCATGTCCCTGAGTACGTAAGTAAAAACCTGCTTTGCCACTTCGGCATATTTTACATTGCGCGTAGCCCTGTATGTCTCAAGATACGCCATGGCAAGAAGCGCATTGTCGTACAGCATCTTCTCAAAATGCGGCACAAGCCATCTGTTGTCTGTGGAATACCTGGAAAATCCGAAGCCTATGTGGTCAAAAATCCCGCCGCGGTACATGGAGTCAAGAGTCTTTTCAACCATTGAAAGGGCGGTTTTGTCCCTGAAGGCATACCAGTAACGCAGAAGAAACAGCAGGTTGTGCGGGGCCGGGAACTTGGGAGCGCTTCCAAAACCGCCGTAAGCGTTGTCAAAGCTCATGCGGAAGGTCCGGTATGCTATATTGACAAGCCTGTCATAATCAGCACTTCCGCTCCTGCCGCTGTTTTCCCGCATGGCTTTTACAATCCTGTCGCCGCTCTCGTAAAGCTCATCCCTGTTGTTTTCCCAAAGCTCATGCACCTTTTTCAGGATGGTCAGGAGGCCAGGCATTCCAAACTTGTCTTCCTTAGGAAAATAGGAGCCGGCAAAGAAGGGTTTTGCATCAGGCGTCATGATGACAGTCAGCGGCCATCCGCCCCGGCCGGTCATGGCCTGGCATACAGACATGTAGATGCTGTCTATGTCCGGTCTTTCCTCACGGTCCACCTTTATGCTTACATAATACCGGTTTAGAAGCTCAGCCACCTCCTCATCCTCAAAGCATTCCCTCTCCATCACATGGCACCAGTGACATGTGCTTTTCCGGAACGAATCTAGCTATACCCAACAGACAGAAAGATGGGTTTATCTTCCGACCTGGCCTTTTGAAACGCTTCGTCGCACCAGGGAAACCACTGTACCGGATTGTAGGCATGTTGTAAAAGATAAGGCGATTTTTCCCTGATGAGTCTGTTGGGTATCCTGTTCCGTTCCATGGCACCACCCCCTTTATCAGGCTATGATGTCTTTAGTATTGGTAAAAAAAGAGTGTGATTATTCACCCTCTTATCATTAACAAACTCTGCAGTCATCTCTCCTTTTGCAATTCAAGACTGTAAATTCATAAGCGAAAAGAACAGAATGTCGCCAGACTTATCCCTGCTTCGTTTACGGGTTTATTTCATACTTTCGGATATTATTTCTTTCTGTTTCTTGATATTTAACTTATCTGAGGTATATATTGAGGAGGGCAGCAACAGGCAATTACAGTTTTGCTTACAATTTGAATCAGACAAATATGAACTTTTCCGCATTTTGGGGGCGCTCACACAAATCTGGAAATTAGTATTATCAGAATCGAGGAAAGGCTAAGTGAGCAATTTTAAAGAAACTTGCACAGATAGCTGCTGAAAGTGGCTGTAGCATGCCATTATGGTGGTATTTGTGATAAACCAGGTATTGATTTCTATTTATTATTAGGCGCTGAGACTACGAAAAAGGCCGGTAAACCGTGTAGCAGGCAATAAATCGAATGAACCGGCTAATTTGAAATAAATGGGGAGATGGACTAATGAGCAAGGCATTTATTGGCAGAAGCTTCGTTGCATCTTACAGCGGCGGCAAGGACAGTATTCTTGCGATTTACAGAGCTATAAAGCTTGGAATGAAACCAGTTTCCCTGATTACCACATATAATACCGACGTGGAACGTTCCTGGTTCCACTGTATCCCTGATGATTTACTGAACGAGGTTTCAGCTTCCCTGGATATACCGATAAAGTTGATTAAGACCTCCGGAAAGGATTATGCAGCGAATTTCGAAAAGGAACTTAAGGCACAGAAGGAAAATGGTGCTGAGGTTTGTGTATTCGGGGATATCGATATTGAGGAACACCTGCAATGGTGCACCGAGCGTTGTGATGCAGCGGGTATCGAAGCCTTTTTCCCACTCTGGCAGGAAAAAAGGAAGGCATTGGTGGATGAATTTATAGAAAACGGATTTACTGCAAACATTATTGTCGTGGATACAGACAGGCTAAGCGAGAAGTACCTCGGAATGACATTGTCGCCTGATACGGTTTCTTCGATTGTTGCAGAAGGAGCGGATGCCTGCGGTGAAAACGGCGAATACCATACATTTGTATCCAATGGTCCACTGTTCAGAACTCCTGTTTCTTTTTGCTATGGCGAGCCTGTGAAGTCTGGACGATATGTCATTCTCCCAATCAAGAAGATTTAATTTGACTGAAACTTATATTAACACCTATAAAATCGAGGTTCTTTCTGACCGGGGCACAATGGAACCCCTGACATATCGGGCACATCCGTTCATACCGGAAAGAGAGGCCAAAATCATTCAGCCTCTCTTTTCCCCGACTTATACCAATATTCTTGCAGAACTGGACAGCCTTATTATTCAATGTACTTATCAACGTTTTCCTGTGTTATGAGCTGGAACGGTACCACATATCTGGATTCAACTTTTTCGCCCTTGGCAACCTTGACTGCAACATCCACTGCGGTTGTTGCCTGGCCGTTTGCGTCCTGAAGCACCGTGGCAGAAAGGCGTCCTTCCTTTACGGCCTTGAGGGCGTCAGGAATTGCGTCAACACCGATTATTATAAGTTTCTTGTTCTGGGACTCGGCTGCCTGCAGCGCACCCATCGCCATGTCGTCGTTCTCGCAGATGATTGCGTCAATATCGCTGTATTTGCTGAGCCAGTCTTCGGTAATCGACATTGCCTTGTCTCTCTGCCAGCCTGCAGAAAGTGTGGAAAGAACCTCGATGCCGCTTTCCTTCAGGATTGTGTTCTTAAGTCCCTCATATCTTAACAGCTGAGCGCTCTGGCCCATTTCTCCTTCGAGGATGGCAATCTTGCCCTTGCCGCCCAATTTTTCAGTGACGAATCTGCCCATGATTTCTCCGGCTTCTACGTCATTGGAACCAACATAAGATACATAATCGGTACGTGTTGTTTCCGTATTCACTTCGATTACGGGGATATTTGCCTTTGCCGCGAGGTCAAGCACCTGTGCAGAACCGTCTGCATCCTGCGGGTTCAGGATGATTACATCAACCTGCTTTGCAATCAGGTCTTCAGCCTGAGAAATCTGTTTTGCAATGTCAGCCTGTCCGTCAAGCAGGTATAATGTTACATCAGGATATTTTTCGGCCGCATAAGCCTTGATGGCTTCACCGAGCTTGTTGGAATATGTGTCGGACATTGTCTTCATCAATACTCCGATTTTGATACCTTCATCAGAATTCCCGGTAGGTGCAGCCGAAGCTGAAGGTGCAGCAGATGGAGTTTCCCCGCCCGGTTGGTTTGGCGTGTTTGAGCCGCAGGCTGCAAAAGTGAAAATCACCGCGAGCATCAGGATAATTGAAAGTACTTTTTTCATCTTGTTTTCCCCTTTCCTATTTCTTTTCTTATTTTTACTTTGATCTCTTTTTGGAAAAGATATCAAAGCAAACAGCTCCGACAATGATGAGACCTTTAATAATCTGCTGATAGTATGATGAAACGTTAAGAAGATTAAGGCTGTTGTTCAGAGTACCGATAATCAGAATGCCTATCAGCGTTCCGCCTATGGTTCCTATTCCTCCGGACATGCTGGTTCCGCCGATAACCGCCGCTGCTATTGCATCCGTTTCATATCCGGTTCCTACTGCAGGCTGTCCTGAATTGGTCCTTGATGCAAGCACAATGCCTGAGATTCCGGCCAGAATTCCACTCAGGATGTAAACCCAGATAGTAACCTTCTTTACATTTACACCGGAAGCCATGGCTGCCCGGGAATTTCCGCCGGTCGCATAAATATATCTTCCGAATTTTGTTTTTGACAGGATAAAGTTGGATATCAGCAAAATGACCAGGAATATAATGATCGGAGCATATCCTTTACCAATTACGCTGAAGCCTTCGGATGCCAGGGTATAGGGCTTGCCGTCCGAATACACATATGCAAAGCCTCTGGCCATTGTCATACCTGCCAATGTAGCAACAAAAGGCGGCACCCCGGCATAAGCCGTGAATAAACCGTTTATTGCACCGAAGAGGCCGCATACCGCAATACCGGCCAGTACGGCAAGTCCGACCTTGGATGGGTCGGCAACCAGTATGCTTCCGGCCACCACTCCGGAAACAGCAATCAGTGAACCCACCGTCAGGTCAATTCCGCCGGTCATTATAACAAACGTCATTCCTATGGCAATAATGCCGTTTACGGCCACCTGTCTGAGAATGTTGACCGCATTTTCCACCGTTCTGAATGTGGGTGACACTATAAGCATGATGACCCACATGGCAATCAGGACAATGAGTATCCCGTATTTTTTCAAGAAATCCATTAAAGACAGCTTTCTGGTTTCCATCAAGCTCCGAATCCTCCTTTAAATTTCTTCGAGCGCGCTTTGCAGGAGATTGGTCTGAGTCACATTTCCGGACAGGATATCTTTTCTCTGATATTCGCCGGTAATACGGCCCTTGGAAACGACCAGTATTCTGTCACTCATGCCAATGACCTCGGGAAGTTCCGAAGAAATCAGAATTATTGCCATTCCCTGCTTGGCAAGCTCAACCATGACCTTGTATATTTCGAACTTGGCTCCTACATCAATTCCTCTGGTGGGGTGGGTTCATCAAGAATAAGCACCTTTGGCTTTGACAGAAGCCATTTAGCAAGAACGACCTTCTGCTGGTTTCCGCCGCTTAAGGATCCGGTAGCGACTTTGCTGCTGGAACATTTAATTCCCAGCATCTTTATGTACTTTTCCACATACTGGTTCTCCGGCTTTTCGGATACAACAGGCCCCCTGAAAAGCCTTGCAAGATTGGGAAGCGAAATGTTTTCCTTGACGGACCTGCACAGAACCAGCCCGTAATTTTTACGGTCCTCGCTGACCATGACCAGGCCGTGGTTAATTGCATCCCTTGGACACTTTATCGAGACTTATGGTTGCGTTTTTGGGTAGGTGGACTTCTTCCCTACCCTATTTTTGGGAGATGATTTTTATGCCTACTTTTAAAAATGTAAAAGAATTAGAAAAATATTTACAAAAACAAATTACGAACAGTTTGAAGACAGATGTATCTAAAAAATCAATAGAATTAATGAAAGAACACATAGAAGAAGATGTTTATGAAGCATATACACCGTATTCAACAGATGGTATAACTCCACATTATGAAAGAACTTATAAATTATTAAATAGTAATGAAGCAAATATGATAGATGATAATACTTTAGAGTTAACGAATAGTAGGTCAGATGAAAAAAGCAGTAGATATATTGTTCCAGTAATTGAGTATGGAAAGGGTTATGAGTGGGGATATACTAGAGATTTGGATGAAGAAATTGGTGAAAGACCATTTATGAGAAACACAGCAAAAGATTTAAGAGATGGAAAAGCTAAAGAATTTATGGCTGAGGCATTAAAAAAACGAGGATTGAATGTTGTTGAATAAGTTAGTGATTTGATTGCAATGGTTCTTATAGGACTCGCAAGTTTATTTGAAATTTTCTTATATATATGGGTAGAGTTAATATCCTCTGCCCAGTTAAGTCCATATAATTGTGTAAAAAGGGAGTTTTAAAAAAGGGTTGAGCCACCCTCACCCCTCTGGTTAGAATTAAATTGACAAACCCAAAAACCTAACTGGA
>ENA-OWPA01000223-OWPA01000223.1-bioreactor-metagenome-genome-assembly--contig:-NODE-223-length-99380-cov-6.226398_pt1 | contig 99380 bp, 79 predicted proteins | sample MGYA00238139_ERZ651803 | MGnify/ENA primary metagenome ERZ651803 (study PRJEB26909, sample SAMN07631231) | bioreactor metagenome | isolation source: Switchgrass digestor | place: USA: Dartmouth... | reverse complement strand
TGTATGTCATTCATTATAAAACCTCCTTTTGCTTTCTAATGCGGTTGGCGAACCAGCATTTATTCTAGCAAAAGGAGATTTCCTTGTATCTGAAGATTTCTATTTCTCACCGGCATAGCCGGTGGTTTATTTCGCTAAAGCTCAATGAAAGCCCATTCTCGTTAGGAGAATGGGCTTTTTTACGTTTATTTCTTTTTCGCCTGTTCGAGGCACTGGCGGTAGAGAGCGGCAAATTCGTTGACATGAATGGTGCAGCCGCTTACCGCATCGGTGCGGCCTTCCGAATCAATGGTCAGAGCATCAATGCCGTGCTCCAGAACAAATTGTTCCGCGGCCGTTGCCTGGTCGTACCATTCCCCTACCGCTCCTACCGTCAGCATTCCGTAAAGTCCACTTTTGGAGTACTGCTTTTTCCGGATGGGTATGCTGTCATCGATATAAATGGCGTCCCAGTTAATCTTGACAACTTCTCCGTTCTCAATGGTGACTTCAACCGTTTCCTTCCATCCACTGTCTGAAAATTCCGGATTCTCCGCCCGATAGACACCGTCTTGATACTTTGCCGCAACGCTGCAACCGGTGGTCAGTAACAGGAGGAGCGTTAACACAACCCAAAGGGCACCTTTTCTGTTATTCATACTCTCATACCCTCCTTACGTTCCTGCATCGCGCTCTTTAGCAGGCGGAACTGCTGCACCATTTCCATTTGATAACTGGATTGACTGGAGATTTCCGCCGCAGCATTGGCAGAGCGGGCTGCAATGGAGTTGTTTTGCTCCACAATGGTTTCCACGTGGGCCACGTCGGAGATAATACCCTGAATATCTTCTTTCTGCTCCCGGGAAAGTGCGGCAATATCGCGGATAATGGCGTTGCTTTCTTCCACTCCCGCCACAATTTCCTCCAAAGCGGTAGAAGTGGTCTCTGCGATGGATGTGCCGAGAGCCGCTTTCTGCATGGTGTCGTCAATCAGCGCGCCAGTTTCTTTCGCCGCCTGGGCACTTCTGGCGGCCAGATTTCGCACTTCTTCCGCCACTACGGCAAAGCCTCTTCCGTGATGCCCTGCCCGCACTGCTTCCACCGATGCGTTGAGGGCAAGAAGGTTGGTCTGGGAGGCAATGTCGTCAATAACCTTAATCACTTTTCCAATGGACTGGCTGGAGGCGTTGATGGCCTGGGCAGCCAGCATCATCTGGTTCATCTTTTCCCTGCCGGTTTTGGCGTTGTTCTGGATGTTGTTGACCAAATCCAGTGCCTGTTGCGCCAAAGCCGCATTTTGTTCCGCTTTTTCGGTGACACGGCGCACCGACAATGACAGATTTTCCACCGACTCCGATTGCCTGCGGGAGCCTTCCGCCAAATGATGCGAGTCTTGTGAAAGTTCCGCCGCCTTTTGGTTGACCCAAACGGTGGACCGGGCGATGCTGCCGAACTTTTCATTGAGGTTGAGGAGCATCTTGCGAACCGCAAGCCCCATGGTATCCTGCTCGGACTGCAAATCCATGGTAACCGTCAGATTTCCGTTGGCCACGTGGGCAAGGGTTTCGTCAATGCGGTACAGGCGTTCGAGCAGTACCAGCAGCGCCTTGGTGCACTGGGAGGTTTCGTCTTTGCCCTCCGCCACCTTCCGAAGCTGTTGCTGCCTTTCTTCCGGAATTTGCAAATTCCCCGTTGTTCCAATTTGATCAAGCACATCTCGCATATTCCCCAGAGGTACGGTGATGGAGCGCATCAAAACAAAAGCCATAATGGCAGCCACAACAATGGACACTACCGAGACCCCTGCCACAATCCACAGGGTAAAGACGTTAAACTTTTTGGTTACCCGCATCTCTTTGTTGGAAGCTTCCACAATGTCCGCAATGGTGTTGGACAAAATCTCGTGTGCCAATAAATTGGTTTTGTGCCACTCAGCAGATTCTTCTTGAAACTTTTGCAAATCGGCTGTGGACAATGGGGCTGCCAGATTATAGCGGTCGGTAATGCCCCTCAGAGCATTGCTCCACTGGGAATAAAGCTCATCATAGGCTTCGATGTCCTCCCGGAAGCGAAGCAGTTGGGGATGGGCATCTATGTACTCATAAAGTTTTTGCAGGCGCAGGTCACAGTACATCAGCTGCTTTACAACGTTGGTATAGGATTCCTCCGACTGGGTTTCGTACAAAACGCCAGCGGTAATGCGGGTCTCGTTGAGAATGTGCATCAACTCGTTGGCATTGCTTTCCAGAGCGTTGTAAATATCCACCTCGCTGATGTGGGAACCAGTTTGAGCCGAAGAGGTTATGGCCGTAAGAGCGATTAATAGAAGAAGCAGCAGGATAGAAGAGAATCCAAAGATAATTTTTTGGGCAATTTTTAAGTTTTTCATAATGTTCACTCCCACAACTTTCTTGGCTATATCCTGATTCGGCCTGTGCCGTATTCATACCTCTGGGAATAATGGTTTCTATACTTTATTTGTGGACTTTTATGTTTCCAATCAATACTTTTTTGCCAATGTGGAAGATTTTCCGGAAGAAACGGGGGCATTTTCGAACCTTTTTGCCCTGTTTTGTATAAACTGAACTGTCAATGGTTGGGAATGCACCTCATTGTCGGGAAAGGTGGGTATACCATGCGAGAAATCGCCTACAACAGGGAAAAGGCAGTGGCCTACGCCCATAAATGGGCCTTTGGCCGGAATCCCAAGTATTTTAACTTCTCCGGTTTTGGTGGAGATTGCGCCAATTTCGCTTCTCAGTGCATCTACGCCGGCATCGGCGTTATGAACTACACGCCCATATTCGGCTGGTACTACAATTCCCCCGACGACCGCTCTCCCTCCTGGTCGGGGGTGCCGTATCTCTACAACTTTTTGGTGGGAAACAAGGGCATGGGGCCCTACGCCACCGAAACCAGTTTGGCAGCCATGGAGCCGGGAGATATCATTCAAATTGCCACTCATCGAAACGAATTCAATCACACATTGGTGGTGGTGGAAAGCGACGGCACCGGCAATCCGGAAACGCTGCTTATTGCCGCCCACAGCTATGACAGCGATTACCGCCCCTTGGCTACCTACGAAATTCGCAGGATACGTTGCCTGCACATTCTGGGTGGGCGAACCTGGTAAACTACAACAGTGTACACCATAACTGCAAAAGATACATACCTTGAGTACCGAATGTGGCGACATCGGTACTCAATTTTTTACTCCAACAACTTGCGCAGCTCAAAGAGCTTTGTCAAAGCCTCGATGGGAGTGAGGGTATTGAGGTCCAGGCGTCTGAGTTCCTCCTCCACCTCCGACACCTTTTGAGACCCCAAACTGATTTGGAACACATCCTCTTCTTCCCGGGCGGAGCGCACCCTCTTGCCCTGTCGGACGGGTCGGTTGTTTTCCAAATCCCCTAGAATCTCATGGGCCCTCTTGACGATAGAATCGGGAATGCCCGCCAGTTTGCTCACCTCGATACCGTAGCTTTCGTCCGCCCCGCCCCTTACAATCTTGCGCAAAAAGGTGATGTCGTCTCCCCTTTTCTTCACCGCTATGTTGTAGTTTTTCACCCGGGACAAACTGTTCTCCAGTTCGGTAAGCTCGTGGTAGTGAGTGGCAAACATGGTGCGGGCACCCAGCTTTTTAGGGTTGGCGATGTACTCCAACACGGCTCTGGCGATGCTCATGCCGTCGTAAGTGGAGGTGCCGCGGCCAATCTCATCCAATATTAAAAGAGATTTGGAGGTTGCGTTTTTGAGTATGTTTGCCAGCTCCACCATTTCCACCATAAAGGTGGACTGCCCGCTGGACAAGTCGTCGCTGGCGCCGATACGGGTATAGATGCCGTCCACAATGCCGATGGTGGCGCTGGTGGCCGGCACGAAGCATCCCATCTGCGCCATCAGCACAATCAAAGCGGTTTGGCGCATATAGGTGGATTTGCCCGCCATGTTGGGGCCGGTGATAATAGCGATTTGGTTTTCGCCACAGTCCAATGTCACGTCGTTGGGGACAAATGGCAGGCCGTCCAGCATTTGCTCCACCACCGGGTGACGACCTTCCTTGATGATAATCTGGTCTCCGGTGGTGATGACCGGACGAACATAGCGGTTGTCTAAGGATACTCTGGCGAAGGAGCAGAACACGTCCAACCGGGCTATCGCCGAGGCAGAAGCCTGAATCCGGTGCAGTTCCCGGGCAATGGTGACCCGCAACTTCTCAAACAGCTCGTTTTCCAGAGCAATGGCCTCATCATGAGCGGAGAGAATCCGGTTTTCCAGCTCCTTGAGCTCCTGGGTAATGTACCGCTCTCCGTTGGCGATGGTCTGCTTGCGGATATAGTGGTCCGGCACCTGCGTGAGCCCGGATTTGGAAACCTCTATGTAGTAACCAAAAACTTTGTTGTAGCCAATCTTTAGATTTTTAATGCCGGTGGCTTCCCGCTCGGCCGCCTCCATGGCGGACAAGCGCTCCTTGGCGCTGCCCATCAGCTCCCGCAGCTCGTCCAACTGCGGGTGGAAGCCGTTTCGAATGACGCCACCCTCTTTCAAGTTGACGGGGGGCTCGTCCACAATGGCGGCGGCAATCAGCGACGAAATATCCTCCAGAGGGTCAATTTCCTCCCGGATGGCACAGAGGAAACTGGATTTTACCGGTTCCAGCGCCTTTCGCACCGCAGGGAGTTTGGTCAGGGTCCGGCCCAGGGTCAGCACCTCGCGAGGGGTAGCGTTGCCGTACACCACGCGGGTAATGAGCCGCTCCAGGTCGTAGATATGCTCCAACGACTCGCAGACCTGTTCCAGCAGCATTTCGTTGTTATAGAGCTCCTCCACGGCATTGAGCCGCTTTTCAATCTCCGCCGGCCCGGTGAGGGGCTGGGTAATCCAGCTTCGAATCAGCCGCTTGCCCATGGGGGTTTTGGTCTTGTCCAACACCCACAACAGGCTGCCCTTCTTCTCCTTGGAGCGGATGGTGGCGAGCAGTTCCAGGCCGGTGCGGCAATTTTCATCCATCTGCATGGTGCGGTCTTCCTGTTTGACCACCACATTGCAAAGCCGCTCCAGCCCTACCTTCTGGGTTTCCCGCAGATAGGAAAGAAGCCCGCCCAGCGCACAGATACAGCGGGGCCGACTTTCCAGTCCCAAATTAGAGAGCTGCTCCTGGTCAAAGTGGTTTTGCACCTCCTGCCGGGCCACGTCGAAGCGGCAACATTCTTCCTCCAGCATGTCGGCGGTGCAGACCAGCCGCTCCCGCATAAAACGGGCAATTTGGGTCTTGTCCACAAAAGCGGGATTAAAAATAACCTCTCGGGGTGCGTAGCGAGCCAGAGCGTTCATGACGGCTTCTTCGTCGTCGCTGTCCAGCTCCAGAATCTCCACCTGTCCGGTAGAGACGTCGGCAAACACAAGGCCGTAGCCCTGCTCCCCGTAATAGATGCTGCAGAGAAAGTTGTTGGAATCTTCCTCCAGCAGGTTATCCTCCATCAGGGTGCCAGGGGTGATGACCCGCACCACTTCCCGCGTTACGACTCCCTTGGCCAATGCAGGGTCTTCCATCTGCTCGCAGATGGCCACTTTGTATCCGGCTTTGACCAGGCGAGCGATGTAGGTTTCGCAGCTGTGATAGGGCACACCGCACATAGGGGCTCGCTCCGCCAGTCCGCAGTCGCGTCCTGTCAGAGTAAGCCCCAATACTTTCGATGCCTCCAGGGCATCTTCAAAAAACATTTCGTAAAAGTCGCCCAGCCGGTAAAAGAGAATATGATCCTTGTGACGTTCCTTGATGCGGAAATACTGCTGCATCATAGGGGTAAGCCCCTGTTGGATGAGTTGTTCCACTTTACTCAAAGCCGTCACCTCATATCAAATCGTTATCAGCCGCAACCAGCACAGCTGCCGCAGTTGCCGCCGCAGCTCTCCTCATATTCAATCGTCTCAGGGTCTTGGCCGTCGGCGCTACCCTGAATAATCTGGTTTACATAATTCAACACTTTCTGGAACTCTGCCCGGGCCTCGTTGTAGGCAATCATGTTTGGATTGGTAAAGATTTTGCCGTAAGCTTCCTTCACCTGAGCGTCCAGCTCTTTCATTCTTTCTTCGCTGCGGTCGTCTTTTTGAATTTCCGCGCCCAACTGATTTCGCAGGTCGTAAAAGTTGCGAATCAGCTCCTGAAGTCCTTCGTCTTCTTCGTTGCGCTGCTGAGCCATCTGCAAAGCGATGTATCTATCGTCTGCCTGAATGGCCTTGCCAAGTTCTCTGGCGGCCCGGATTACATCCATTTTTTATTCTCCTTTATATTAATGATTTGGTCTCCAATGTGCCAACAACCGCCCACAAAAGGGCCTGTGTCACCTGCACGGAAACAAAGCTGCCAATGAGACTTTCGTCGCCGTCAAATTCCACTATGACACCCTGCTCCGTTTTACCGGTCAACCGGCCGGGGGCGGTTTTGCCTTTGCCTTCTGCCAGCACCCTAACAGTATGCCCCACTAAATTTTCATGATGCTCCATGCCTATTTTGCGCTGCAAAGCCAACATGCGGTCAAAGCGGGCCTGCTTGACGCTATGGGGCGTATCGTCCGGCAATTCCGCGGCTTTAGTCCCCTCCCGTTTGGAGTAGAGGAAGGTAAAGAGGGAGTGATACCTCACCCGCTCAATCAGGCGGTAGGTGGCTTCGAAGTCCTCCTCGGTCTCGCCCGGGAATCCTACGATGATGTCGCTGGTAAAGGCGACGTTGGGCATTTTCGCCCTTGCGTAGTCAATGAGCTCCAGATATTGCTCCGCCGTGTACTTCCGGTTCATGGCTTTTAAAATCCGGTTGGAACCACTTTGAACCGGCAGGTGAATGTGTTTGCAGACTTTGTCGCAGCGGGCGATGGTGTCAATGAGCTCATGGGTACAGTCCTTGGGATGGCTGGTCATAAAGCGAATGATAAACTCACCTGGCAATGCATTGAGGGTCTCCAGCAACTGGGCGAAGGTGACGGGGGGATTGAGGGTTTTGCCGTAGGAATTGACGTTCTGCCCCAGCAATCCAATTTCCTTGTAGCCCGCCTGAATGAGGCCCTCCACTTCCCGGACTATGTCCGAAAGTTCCCGGCTGCGCTCCCGTCCCCGCACCAGGGGCACCACGCAGTAGGTGCAGAAATTGTTGCAGCCGTACATCACCGGCACCCAGGCCCGGACAGAACCGTCCCGAAGCACCGGCAAGTCTTCTCTTGGGCAAGTTTCCTCCTGAGAAATATCCACAAAGCGCCCGCCCTCGCTGATCTTTTTCCACAACAGCTCCGGCAATCGCCCAATGGAATGGGTGCCGAAGATCAAATCTACATAGGGGTAACTGGTTTTCAGTTTATCGGCGATATGGGGCTGCTGCGTCATACAGCCGCAGAGCACAATAATCATATCCCGGTTTTGTTCCTTGGCGGCTTTCAAAGCCCCCACATTGCCAAACACACGGTCCTCGGCGTTTTCTCGAACGGCGCAGGTGTTAAAAAGCACAACGTCGGCGCTCAGCGGGTCGTCGGTCATGGCATATCCCATTTCCGAAAGCATTCCCGCCAGCTTTTCGCTATCCGAGACATTCTGCTGGCAACCAAAGGTCCGAATGAAGGCAGTGGCAGTTTTTCCGTACAGGGAAAAAAGCCGCTCGTTATGGCGGCGCACCAATGCGCTATAATCCTCGCGGGTGTGAGGTTGTTTCATTTCCATTTGATTAATGTTATTCATAACTAATTTATTATACAGGTAAGCAAGACAAAAATCAACACGCTTCTCTTTTCTGCAAAAAATAGTATACGTTAAAAGTAGATCCTTTGGATGTATTATAATGAAAAGCTTAAGATTGTCAAATATTTTTGAATAAAGAAACCAGCCAAAAGGCTGGTATGATGCCTATATCTTCAAATCGATTTCCAACGAAACCGGGCAGTGGTCGCTTCCCATAATATCGGGGTGAATTTCGGCGGCGGTTACCTGCGGCATCAGGCGGCGGGAAACCAAAAAGTAATCCAGACGCCACCCAATGTTCCGTTCTCTGGCATTGGCCCAGTAGGACCACCAGGTGTAGGCGTCTTTTCGGTCGGGATGCAGAGTGCGGAACGTGTCTGCAAAGCCAGCCTCCAGAAGTTGGGTCATCTTTTCCCGCTCCTCGTCGGTAAACCCGGCGTTGCGGCGGTTGCTCTTGGGATTTTTTATGTCAATTTCCTGATGGGCCACATTGAAATCCCCGCAAACGATAACTGGGCGACGGCTGTCCAGTTCTTGCAAAAAATTGCGGAAAGCTTCCTCCCACTCCATCCGATAGTCAAGACGGACCAACTCCCGCTGGGAGTTGGGGGTGTAGACGTTGACCAGATAAAAAGTTTCATATTCCAGCGTAATGACCCGGCCTTCGTCGTCCATCCCCTCTACTCCTATCCCCAGGGAATAGGACTTGGGAGGGATTCGGGTAAAGACGGCGGTGCCGGAATAGCCTTTCTTTTTGGCGCTGTTCCAAATTTCCTGATAGCCGGGCAGGTCGATTTCCGCCTGTCCCCGCTCCATTTTGGTTTCCTGCAGGCAGAAGATGTCGGCGTCCAATGCCTGAAAAGCTTCCAGAAAGCCTTTGTTCAAGCAAGACCGCAGCCCGTTGACGTTCCAAGACACCAGTTTCATTGTCCCGCTCCCCCGTCCGAAATGATTTTGACCCAGAAACGGCGGTTTCTTGGGCCGTCAAACTCGCAGAACCAGATGCCCTGCCAGGTTCCCAGCAACAGGCGTCCGTTTTCGATGATGATGGTCTCGGAACAGCCTACGTTGCTGGATTTGAGGTGGGCGTGGGAATTGCCCTCCATATGTTGAAACGCTCTATTTTGGGGAAAAGCGTCGTCCATTCCCAGCATGAAATCCCGAACCACATCGGGGTCGGCGTTTTCGTTGATGGTAATAGCCGCGGTGGTGTGGGGTGTAAACACAACGCAGATGCCGCTGGTCACACCGCTTTCCCGAACCGCCTGACCGACCTGAGAGGTGATATTAATCATCCCTTCCCGCGGGGTGGAAAGGTGAAATTCCCGAACAGACATACCAATCAGCTCCTTGAACATGATACTTATTGTACCATAATCAGTATCCCAGCGCAAAGCCTGTCCAAGAAAACAAGGCACGTTTGCTTAAAAAGAGATTATGCCGAGATGCTCCAGCAAAATCTTCAAGCCAATGAGTATCAGAATCGCTCCGCCAATCTGCTCCGCTCTTGCCTTATACCGGGAACCAAAGGTGTGTCCCACTTTCACTCCCACCATGGAAAGAAGCAGGGTGGTGGTGCCGATAAAGCTGATGGCCGGCACAATCTTCACCGACAAAAAGGAAAAGGTAACACCCACCGCCAAAGCGTCGATGCTGGTGGCGACGGCCAGAGGAATCATCCGGGCAGGGCCGAGGGATGCTTCCTGGGTAATGTATTGCACATTGCCTTCCCCTCCCTCCGAGCTGGTGGGAATTTGGCAAACATCGCTGCAGCAGCCGGGATTTTCGTAGCTTTCCTTAATCATTTTACCGCCGATGATTGCCAACAAAATAAAAGCAATCCAATGGTCATAGGTCACAATCATATCGGCAAAGGAGCGGCCTACCAAGTATCCAGTCAAGGGCATTGCCGCCTGAAAGATGCCAAAGTAAAGCCCCGTAATCAGCGCTTTGTTGAGCTTAAATTTCTCCAGCGTCAGCCCGGTACAGACCGAAACGGCAAAGGCATCGGCCGAAAGACCCACCGCAATCAGCAACAGTTCAAAAAATCCCATGTCTACTCTCCTCTTTAGGACTAAATCACTTGTCGGGGGATCCCACACCAATGAAAAACCCAGACAGTCCGTTCAGACTGCCTGGGTTACCATCACAACTCAACCACGCGCAGCCCAAAAACGCCCAAGCATTTTGGGATACACGTGAGTCTCGCCTTTTAAGACAAGCCAGACCAAACAAGGTCAGCATGTTGACTTGCCACGCAATTGCGCTGACTACTCCCCCACAAGTGTAACAAATCATGTGAATTTTAACACGGCCTTAAGGGAAAGTCAAGCCAGAAAGCCCTTTTGTGATGCGGTTTTTCTCCCAATATTGCCTTGCGTTTGATGAACATAACAAGTTTAGCCGCGGTATACTTTATATTGTTTACTTGGATTGCGACATCTTCTCAAAATGCTGGTAGTCTGGTTCGGACCAATAGCCACCCCAAGTCCACCCGCGGGAAACAAAGGCCTGATAGCAAACGTCCCCTTCGGTGATCATGCCGGGCCTTGCGTTGGTTCGCTCCAGATACTCTTCCGATGGCAACGCGCCGGTGGCAGTAACATAGGGATTTTGCAAAGGATTGATGTCCAACGCCATGCCATAGCTGTGGTTGGACCAGCTATCGGTGCCGGCTATTTTGCGCATATTAAAGCAGGAAGTGTTGTTGGCCTCCATGGAAGCCGCGTCGTCGCAATGAAATTCTTCAATCAGGGAAATGCGGTGAATTGGGTACTTTGCCTGATACAGCTCCAGAAAGATATCGGCGACCTCCCGAGCCAGGCTGTAGTGAACAATCATTTCCCCCGTTAGGGTGTTTCCCTCAAAGTCCACATGAAGCAATTTCAGATAGCGCAGGTCGTCCAAGGGGAGAAAATCGTTGGGTTTCCAGGACTTCCCCGTAATCCGCTTCCTCAATTCCGGGGAAAGACGGTAAACGGCAAAGCCCTCGGCCGGGGAATACTCGGCTTGCTCCCCTCCACCTTCTTTGTCAGGTGCATCTTCCGCCGCCTGAACCTCCTCCGGAACCAACAAAAATTCCGCCAGTTCCTCCACGGGAGCCTCGCCCTCCAAAGGTGCCGATTGCTCCAATGCGTCCGGCGGCTCCGGTCCCTGTGAAATCAAGGGAGTATCCGCTCGACGACAGCCCGTCAGTAAAATAAGAAAAGTCAGCAGTATCACAAAACTCTTCACGGCACCTACTCCCTTTTCCTTTTGCTTTCAGAATAGCATGTTTTCAGCCCGGCAGCAAGGAAACGGCTAGCGATGAGTGTGTTTGTAAAGCTGCCAGCACAAATCCGCCGCATAGGAATTGGTGAGAGCGGCCTGGGGACGGGCGTAGCCGTCGTATAAATCCAGCATGCGGTAGGCTGCCAAATCCCGGTAGGATTTCACCGACCAGTCGGGTAGGGTTCCCGCGTCGGCCATGGTGAGGGGAAAACTCTTGACGTCGTCAATTTTGGCAGCCCTTGCGGTGAGAACCACGCATTCCGCCCGGGTGGGAATCTCCTGCCATGCGAATTCCCGGTTGGAGGATATGATGCCTTCCTCCATCGCCTTTTTGATATATCGCTTATAGTGTAAGGGAATGTTCTCATCCCCCGGCAAGCCGGTGTTCACGGTGGGCGCCATGGAATCGGTCATACCCGCCGCTGTGAGCAGCCACACCAAAAAGTCCGCCCGATTCCGAGGCTGGTCCGGATGAAAATAATACTGGTTACCGATTTTTTCGCCGGTGTAGACACCCACCTCATGCAGCATCAAAGCGGCGTACTGGCTCGGGTGAGTGGTCATATCTGCGTAGTAAAAACCTCTGCCTTCCTTGTTGATGGTCACGCTAACGGTAGTCTCATGGGAGTAAGCCCCCTTGTTGTCCACCGCGCACAAGAGGAAGCAGTCGGAGCCGGTTTTGTTGTGCCATGGTCGGTAGACCAGCGTCTTTCCGGAAATGGTGACCTCTCCCTTTTTGGGGGCGGAAATCAACTTGAGTTGAACCGGGTCGCCGTCAGGGTCCCAAGCGGTGAGATAACGGTAAGCGTCAACGTTTTTTGACGTTTCGATGGACAGGTTCTCCAACACGGGCGGGTGGTTGGGTTGCGCCAACACTTGGATATTTAAGGATACCGTTTCCGCTTCCCTGCCCTGAGGCAGCAGACCTATGGTGGCGGTTCCAAGGCAGGTGGAAGCGGCAAAGCACAGTTTATCCAGTTCGGAACGCTCTAAAAAATCAAAGTTGGACACTTCCACACCGTCTATAAACAATCCTCCGTATTGGGAATCCGGGAGGCTGGTAATGGTAACTCCCTTGAGGGAACCTTTTTCCAACTCCAACCTGCGCTCCAAATCAGAGGCCGAAAATTCCAGCAAGCCTCCCGCCTCCACCGACATCAAGGCGCTTTTTTGCTCCGGCGAAGGCCCCAACACCGAACGGATAGCAAAAGGATTTTCAAAGGCATTTATTTTCAGTGCCGATCCGCTCAAAACAAATAATATCGCTAGAGCGGCGCAAAACAATTTGATCTTCATAGCGATTCCCCCTGATGATGGCAGTCTATACAATTTCTACATTATTCTTTGCAAGGAATATGCCATTATCAGTAGCATTATTTTCCAGTATCTTCTGTGCTTTTTGTGGTTTTTCCCCTGTGCGCATGGTATAATGGACAAAAACTATTTTATTAAAAAACGATTGCTAGAAATGGTGCCGATGTTCACCCTACCATAGCGCAACGACAAACACCCTGAAAAGCCAAACCGAGAAGCTGCGGGATTCTTTCACAAGGATGTGATGGTTTGTTAAAGCACAATCCCGAACAATACCATTCGGAGCATGATATGGAAAACGAGAACACTGCTATCTCCTCGCCTGTTGAGGAAAGGATTTCGAGGCAGCCGGAGGAACTTTCTGACTCACAACAAGCAAAGACAGAAGCGCCCCCTCCCCCCGATTTTTTGTTACCTCCTACCCAAGTTAAACCGGTTCCTTCTCCCATCCGACAGTCGGGGCTACCCCCCATGGACTATCCGCCCCCCGTTCCCCACCAGGAGGTGTGGCAGGCGGGCAACGGCAAACCTGGCAAGTCCAACTCGGCCTTAGCGGTCCTTGCCATAATCGCCATTGTCACCATTGTGGGATGTCTTGCTCTCATTCTTATTTTTGACCTTTTGGGGTTCCGCTCTCACTGGACAGGGGTACTCCCGGTCTTTTCCCCGGATGAGGCGACTCAGATGCCTATGGAGCCGATGGAACCCCCTATGGAGCCGCCCGCAGATCCGTCTCCTGAACCGAAAGCCCCCTCCCCTTCCTGGCCGGAGCCATTCTCATCCCTGCCCGAAGAACCTCCCAAGGAAGAGCCCCCCGAGGATGAGTCCCGGCCGTCCCTTGCCGTTCCCCTTTCCTATCGTCAGGTTTGGGATTTTGACGAAAACGGTCTGGCGGCAGTTTACGACGGTCAAGGGTGGGGACTCATCGACCGGGAAGGCAATGAAGTCCTGGAATGCGCCTACGATTACATCTATGAGTTTTCCAATGGCTATGCCGTTGTGGAGTTGGAAGGACTTTACGGACTGGTAACCACCTTGGGCGAACTGGTAGTGCAGCCGGAATGGGAAGACGCTTTTTACTTTTCCGAAGGGCTTCTGCCGGTCTGCCGCAACGGCAAGTACGGATTTATCGACTTGAACGGCAATGAGGTCATTCCTCTGCAATACGACGATGCCTATCCTTTTACGGAAGGTTTTGCCGTCGTTATTTCTAACGAGGGCTCCTTTTTTATCAACAATGATGGTCAGAAAGTCTCCCCCGTTTACGAGGAGGCCTACAGCTTTTCCGACGGGCTGGCCCCCGTCTTGCAAAAAGGGAAATGGGGATTTGTGGATGCCAGCTTTGAGCTGGTCATCCCCTGCATCTATGACGACGCGAACTTTTTTAACCAAGGCTATGCCGTGGTTCGGAAAGGCACACGTTACTGCGTCATCGACGCGGCGGGCAACGAGGTGTCTCCCCTGGCGAACAAAATTTGGCTTCAGGAAAACGCCTATGCTGTGCTGGAATTAAACGGTTACCTGGGACTGTATGACTTAGTCGAGCAAGGCTATCTCATCACTCCCCAGTATCGGGACTCTTATCTTTTTTCCGAAGGGGTGATGCCGGTAACGCCCGACGGCGTTGTCTGGTACTATGTAGATGAGGACAACCGCCCTGCCATTCCGGGAGAATTTGATTTGGCCCTGCCTTTCCGGGAGGGAATTGCCCCGGTGATGCAAAATGGCTATTACGGTTTAATTGACCAGGATGGCAATATCATATCTGAGTTTCAATGGGACTACGCAGGGCCCTGTAAAAACGGTATGGTAGCGGTGGAAAAGGATGGGTGGTGGGGCTTTTTAAAAATACCAAAACAATAATAACAGAGCTTTTCTTCAGCATCACAACCTGCCAACAAGGCAGACTACTTTGTATTTTATCATGGCAGACATAAGGAGGTATTTCTACATTGTTCCATTCAATTTCTCATCTTTGCTCCATCGATTTCTTACAAGATATTAAGGTTAAGTACACATCCCATTTAAGATAAACAATATATACTTAATTTTGAAAAGTAATTATATTTAATTTGCCAAATAAAAAATAGAAGAAATAGTAGGTATTAGAATGTCGATTTACTATATCCTGCTGACACTTCTGATTTCTTTCTGCGTAGGACTTTTCTTCTGTCGTCTAAAAGTTCCCGGCGGCATGCTGGTGGGCGGCATAATTGGCGCTGCCATTCTGAATATTATTTGGGATATTGCTTATATTCCCAAGGTAGGCAAAATCTTTGCTCAATCCATGGCAGGAGCTTTTATCGGCAGTTCGGTTAAGAAAAATGAGCTTGGGGAAATGCGTCGCATTGCTAAGCCAGCCGCCATTCTGTTAGGCTCCTACCTGATCATGAACCTGTTGATGGGGTGGCTGCTCTATACAGTCAGCCCTATTTCTGCTGCTACCGCCTGGTTTAGCGCTGTTCCCGGCGGAATTAACGACATTCCTTTGATTGCGGCAGATATGGGTGCCAATGCCCCTCAAGTTGCCATTTTGCAATTTGTGCGCCTGGTCATCGGCGTTGGCGTTTTCCCTGGTATGATTCAATGGTTTTGCCGCAACAAAGAAAACAGTGATACCCCTTCGGTTTCGTCGGAAACGTCCAGCCAAGCCGATACCGCAACAACGGCGTCTGCAAAACCAAAGAAGAAGATACATTTCTGGATTACCATGGGCGTTGCGTTTGTTTGCGGAATGATTGGGAATGTGACAGGCATTCCTGCCGGTATCCTGGTATTTGCACTGGCCGGCACCATTGTCCTCAATTTGACCTGGGGAAAAGCATTTCTGCCACCGAAAGTGAAGCGGTTTGCCCAACTGTTTTCCGGCGCATACATAGGCTGTTCCATTGGTTGGGCCGACGTGCTGCAACTGCGCTATTTGATTCTGCCTGCGATTCTGATTACAGCCGGTTACACCACCTTTTGTGTACTGTGCGGACACGCCCTGCAGCGGTTTTGCAAAATGTCCCCCAAAGAAGCCATGTTGGCAGCAACACCTGCCGGCGCCAGTGATATGGCGTTGATTTCCATGGATTTGGGCGTGCAAAGCACCGACCTGGTCTTGTTGCAGGTACTGCGACTCATTGTGGTATCTTCCCTCTTTCCGCAAGTGATCCAAATTGTATTGTTTTTGCTTCCCAGCTGATTGGAGGTTAGAGATGTTCAAGGATGCTCAAAGACGGATTATCTTTGTATTGCGCACCATTGAAGTGACCATTGCCATTTTTCTTACCATAGCAATTGTCATTTTATGTCTTCCCATGATTCCTGCCATTTTTGACCTAATGTCTCCCGGTTCCGACATCAGCGATTTAAAGTACATGTTGGAATATGCCTTTTCTCTCATCATCGGCATCGAATTTGTCAAAATGGTTTGCAAACCTACCGCAGGCAATGTGGTGGAAGTTTTAATGTTTGCCGTAGCCCGCTTTATCATCATTGACCACTCTTCCATTATGACCTCTCTGCTTGGGGTCATCTCCATTGCAATTCTATTTGCCACCAGAAAATATCTGTTCATGGAAGTCAACGAGCTACACGAAGTAATTGAAGTTGCCGAAGCAAATGAAATCAGCGACGTAAGCGAGCAAACCGAACTAACAGAAAATTAAGGAGAGTTCGTTAGGAACACAGCGTTCATGCTCAAGGAGGGATTGTATGGAACTAAAAAAGGTGGGGGTATCTGGCACCCTCGAATCGAGTGACGTCATGATTACCCTGGAACCAGGCAATGGCGGAATTGAAATTGAACTGTCCAGCACTGTGGAAAAGCAGTTTGGCAACGCAATCCGCCGGGAAATTCTCGCTACCCTCGAAAGTATGGGGGTAAACAACGCTCGAGTCACGGCAGTGGACAAAGGAGCTCTGGACTGCGTCATCCGTGCCCGGGTAAAGACGGCTGTCTGCCGGGCGGCAGAGGTTGAGTATAACTGGGGAGGTGACGGGCAATGAGTAACCGCCTGCGGCGCACCATGTTGTATGTGCCGGGAAACAATCCTGGAATGATTAAAGACGCCGGCATCTACGGAGCGGACTGCGTCATGTTTGACTTGGAAGACTCCGTTTCCCTCAACGAAAAGGATGCCGCTCGCTTTTTGGTGCACGAGGCCCTGACGTCTCTGGATCTGGGAAATAAGGAATACCTCGTCCGCATCAACTCTCTGGAATCCGGGTTGGGACTTGCAGACCTGGAGGCAATTGTCCGCACCGGCAAAGCGGTCATCCGCCTGCCCAAGACCGAAAGCGCCAAAGACGTATTGGAGTGCGAAGCGGAAATTGCCCGCATCGAGCAGGCTTGCGGCCTGCCGGTGGGCAGCACCAAGATGATGGCGGCCATTGAAAGTGCGGCCGGCGTCCTCAATGCAAGGGAAATCGCCACCGCCAGCCCTCGGCTCATCGGCATTGCCCTAGGCGCGGAAGACTTTGTCACCGACCTGAAAACCACCCGGTCGGAAGACGGCATCGAGCTGCTGTTTGCCCGCAGCGCCATTTTGCTGGCGGCCCGGGCGGCGGGCATCGACGCCATCGACACGGTTTACTCCGACGTCAACAACGAAGAAGGCCTGCGAAAAGAAGTGAAGTTGATCCGTCAGCTGGGCTTTGACGGCAAGAGCATCATCAACCCGCGACAGATTAACGTCGTTCACGAAGTTTTCACTCCTACCAAAAAAGACATCGACCACGCCCTTGCGGTGCTGGAAGCCATCAAGGAAGCGGAGCGGAAAGGCAGCGGAGTCATTTCCCTCAACGGAAAAATGGTGGACCGTCCCATTGTGCTGCGAGCTGAGCGGGTTATCAGCCTGGCAAAGGCGTCCGGTGTGTTAAAGGAGGGTACATATGCGCAAGATTGATTTAGAGAGCATCCCATACCGGGAAGAACTCCATGAAATCAATAAAATTTTTAATGTCAAAAAGGTCACCAAGAATACCCGCACCCTGGCGGAGCGGGAAATTCATCACAATAAAATCGTGGGCAGCCTGGAGGAAGCCGTGCAGCGCGCAGGGCTGAAAAACGGCATGACCATTTCCTTCCACCATCATTTTCGCAACGGCGACTACGTTGTCAATATGGTGGTAGACAAACTGGCGGAAATGGGTTACCGGGACCTGGTATTGGCAGCCTCCTCCCTCACCGACTGCCACGCACCCCTCATCAAGCACATTGAAAACGGAGTCATCCGGCGGATTGAAACCAGCGGTCTTCGCGGCAAGCTGGCGGAAGCCGTATCCCACGGGCTGATGGATGTCCCCGTGGTGTTCCGCAGCCATGGCGGGCGTGCAGGTGCCATTGAAAAAGGCGAGCTTCCCATCGACGTGGCTTTCTTGGGAGCGCCTTCCTGCGACCCTTACGGCAACGCCAACGGGTACATTCGTGACACCGACGAAGGCATCATGTGCGGCTCCATGGGTTACGCCAAAAGCGACGCCACCTATGCCGACAAGGTAATTATCATCACCAACCACATTGTCCACTATCCCAACACTCCCTTTGCAATCCCTGAATCCGATGTGGACTACATCGTCAAGGTGGATGAAATCGGCGACCCTGCCGGCATCATGACGGGCGCCACTCGCTATACCACCAACCCCAAAGAGCTGTTGATGGCCGAACTGGCCAGCAAAGTGATTTTCGCCAGCGGCCGTTTCCAGGATGGATTCTCCTTCCAGACGGGAACCGGCGGTGCTTCTCTGGCGGTCACCCGCTTCCTCAAAGATAAAATGCTGGAAAAAGGCATTCGGGCCAGCTTTGCTCTGGGCGGCATTACCGGCTCCATTGTAGAGCTGCACGAGCAAGGGCTGATTAAGAGAATTTTGGACGTTCAGAGCTTTGACCTGCGGGCGGCGCAGTCCCTGCGGGACAACCGGTTCCATCATCAGATTTCGGCAGGATACTATGCCAGCCCCTACAGTGAAGGAACCGCCGTCAATCAGTTGGATGTTGTGGTGCTTTCGGCGCTGGAGGTAGATACCTCCTTCAACGTCAACGTGCTGACCGGCAACGACGGCATCATTCGCGGCGCCATCGGCGGGCACCCCGACACCAGTTTCGGCGCCAGCGTCTCCATCGTCATCGTTCCTCTGACCCGCGGTAGAATTCCCTGCGTGGTCAAACAGGTCAATACCGTTGTGACGCCGGGTAAAACGGTGGACGTCGTGGTCACCGACCACGGCATCGCCGTCAATCCTCTGCGCAAGGTGCTCCGGCAGCGGATGATTGACAACGGGCTGCCGGTGTATACCATCGAGGAATTGCAGAAAAAAGCGGAGCAGCTGGTGGGAGTACCCGACCCCGTGCAATACACCGATAAAGTGGTAGGCGTTGTCACCTATCGGGATGGTTCCGTCATTGACCTGATTTATCAGGTGAAGGATTAATACCCAAAAACGCTGTCGACTATTCTTCTCGGCAGCGTTTCTATCTATTAAGGGCTATATACGTATCGTGATTTTTCGCAAGGGGGAAATTTATGCAACTGGATTATGCATCTCCACCCCGAGGACAAAAGCTGGAACGCATCCGCGCTTTTTTGGCAAAGCTTTCCCTGGATTGGGACCATACCATAGAACATACGGTTTGCCTTTTAGAGGATGACCAAATCGTTGCCACCGGTTCTCTGCGGCAAAACGTTCTGTTGTGCATCGGCGTCGACCCCTCCCTGCAAGGGGAGGGGCTGACCGCCACCATCGTCACCGAGCTGGTGAAATTGGCCGTTCAGTCTGGGAAAACCCATCTCTTCTTATTTACCAAACCGGAAAACGAGAAGATTTTCACTTCCCTGGGCTTTTACCCTGTGGCTGGCACCTCCGACGTGCTGCTGCTGGAAAACAAAAAAGACGGAATCCGCCAATTTGTGCAATCCCTGCGGCAGCCCCGGGTGGACGGCGTCATTGCATCGGCGGTGGTCAACTGCAATCCCTTTACCAACGGCCACCTCTATTTGCTGGAAAAAGCGGCTTCGGAATGCGCTCTGCTTCACGTGTTTGTGCTGTCGGAGGACCGCAGCGCTTTTCCGGCGTCGGTGCGGCTGCAACTGGTAAAGGAAAACACCGCCCACATTCCCAATATCATTGTACACCCCACCGCCGACTATCTGATTTCCTCCGCCACCTTTCCCGATTATTTTCACAAGGAGAAAGGCTTGTCGTCGGAAATCAACTGCAAACTGGACCTGACTATTTTTGCCACCCATTTTGCCCGTCCTATGGGAATTACCAGGCGATATGTGGGCACCGAACCCAACTGCGCCGTCACGGCGACATATAACCACCAGATGAAGAGCTTTCTCCCCACCATGGGGATTGAAGTGGTGGAAATACCTCGCTATGAATTGGGGGGACAACCGGTCAGCGCCAGCAAGGTGAGGGCTCTTCTCAAAGAAGGCAAGCTGGACGAAATTAAGCCCCTGGTTCCTCCTGCAACCTTCGCATATTTAGAAAGGATGACCCGTATTGACTGAGCGCAATTTTGTGCAAGACGCTGTACCGGTGACTTTGGAGGAGATGCTTCAGGCGCGGGAAGAGCGCCAAAAAAAGCAAAAGGAGCTTCTGACCCGATATGGTCAGACGCTCCTCTGCTTTACCATGAATATTCCTGGACCGTATAAAACATACCATTTGGCGGAAAAGGGCTTCCAAGCGGGCATTCAAGCGCTGAAAGCACAACTGAAGGCGGAAGGCATCGGGGCGATCTACGAACAGGTGGATATTGCTCCTACCGGCTGCACTTATTGGAGCATCCTCAATGGGTCCGCCATAGTGGTAAAGAAGCTGGCCATGGAAGTGGAGGGACAGCATCCTCTGGGCCGCCTGTTTGATATGGATGTCTTCGCACCCGACGGCAAGGCGCTGCGGGGCGAAGATTTTGGCCGCAGGGAGCGCACCTGCCTTATTTGTCAACAGCCGGTATGGGCTTGTTCCCGCAGCAGGGCCCACAGTGCCGAGGAACTCTCCCTTCATGTGGTTAAAATGTTCTGGAAATATGACTGCAGCCAGTTTACACAACAGGCGGGCCTTGCCGCTGTCCGCGCGCTGCTGTATGAGGTTTCCGCCACGCCGAAGCCGGGTCTGGTGGATCGCAATCATAACGGCTCTCACCACGATATGGACTTTTTTACGTTTTTAGACAGCGGAACCGCCCTGATTCCCTATTTTCAGAAAATAACGGAAATGGGTGTCGCCCATCAGGGGACGGCTCAAACGCTCATTTCCTCCCTGCGCTATCAAGGCAGGCAGGCTGAGCAAATGATGTTTGCCGCCACCGGAGGAGTCAACACCCACAAGGGACTAATCTTTTCTCTGGGGCTTCTTTGCGCATGTGCCGGATATCAATACGCCCACCAGCTGCCCTGCACGGCGGACCATCTCCTGGAGCTGGCGGCCCAGGCGGCCGGCGGAGTCACCAAAGAGCTGGGAAACACGGAAAAGCCGACTACCCACGGGCGCAGGGTCTATGACCGTTATAACGTCACCGGTATCCGCGGAGAAGCCGCCGCAGGTTATCCCCACGTGCGCCAATGGGGGCTACCAGTGCTTAAAAAAATGCTTGCGATGGGCTGTTCCCTCAATGACGCGGGGGTAATCGCGTTGCTTCACCTGATGGCCAACCTAGAGGATACCAACATCCTTGCCCGGGCCAATCCGGATACCCTTCGCCAAATGCAAACCCTTATCCGCAAGGAACTGACCCGTACCCAAGACCCGGCGGAACTCCTTGCCTTTGCCAAATCCCTGGACGAATGGATGGTCTGGCGCAGGCTCAGTCCAGGAGGAAGCGCCGACCTACTTGCCGTCAGCTATTTTTTATACTTCCTTTACGGTTGATTGCCGGCCGGAACGGTAGAAGTTGCCGGTTTAGAAGTAACTCCGATTTCTTCCAGAAGCAGACGATATTCATTGTTGACCGTATCCAGGAAGGCCATAAATTCGTCGTGGCCAGCATATTCCATATCCCACCCGAATCTGCGGCAGGTTTCTTCCCATTCCGGCGTTTGAACCATCTGTTCCAGAGTTTGTTCCCAGTATTGCCTTGCGTATTCCGGCATATCCTTGGGGCCGAAAATCCCCCTCCAATTCAGAAAGGTGGCGGGAATTCCCTGTTCCATACAGGTGGGGATTGCCTGGATTATGCTGTTGTTGCCAATCCGCTTGTCCGACGTGACGGCAAGAGCTTTGACGTCTCCGCTTTCTACGAGGCCGATGGTATCGCTAATGCCTGTGGACACAAGGTCCACATGGCCTCCCAACAGCTGAGCCGCCGAGGTGCCGTCTTGAAATCCAATGTACTCAATGAGATGAAGGTCCTGCACCCCCGCAGCCTTGGCAAATTTTAAAAACTGAATGTGGTCCATAGAGCCGGGCGCTGAAATTCCGCCGATCCGAACCGATTTCGGATCGGCTTTTAACGCTTCCATTACCTGATTGATGGAAGTGTAGGGAGAATCCTTGCGTACGGCAAACAAACCATATTCCGTGATAAGCCGGGCAATGGGAGTGCTGTTTTCATCGTAATTTAAATCGGTGGACCCATTGAGGTTGATCATGCAGATGGGCGGAGAAAAAACCGCCAAAATATCGTCGGCTCCTGCATGTTCGTTGAGATATTCCAGCGCGGCAATGCCGCCGCCCCCCGGCTTATTGGTAATGGGCAGCGGCACAGGCACCAGTTTAGTATCCATCAGACATTGAGCAACCGCCCGAATGGTAAGGTCATACCCACTTCCCGGGCCGGCCGGTGCAATCATCTCAACAGACTTTCTAGGGTATTCGGAGGTATGGGGGGCCTCCTCGACAGCTGGATAGAGACAGGAAACGGATAAAAGCAATAAAACGCACAACAGAATGGACAACGCTGTGAATGCACCTATCTTTTTCATTTCAAGCACCATCATTCTGGTTGTTTTGTCATGCGCTCAATCATCTGAAGCATGACTGTAAAATCAATGGGCTTAATTAATATTTCCGATAACACACCTTGCTGTTGCATTTGAATGGCCTCCTTTTCCACCAAGCCCGTGATGAGGATGATGGGCAAAGTAGGGGCCAGCTTTCGCATGCGGCGGGCAAGGTCTGTGCCTTTGTACTTTGGCATGGTGTAATCGACAATCACAGCACCCCACTTGCGGGGATTCTGCTCAAAGGCCGCAAGAGCTTTTTCCGCGCTGGTAAAGGATTCGGTTTCATACCCGGCTTTGACAAGGCGCCGTTTCATGTACTGCACAATTTGATGTTCATCGTCCACCAACATCAGTCGGACAGCGGTGCAATGCTGGTCCTTTTCGGTTGGCTGCAGGGCTTCCGGTGCAGTGGAAATATCCGTCAATGGCAGGTATACGCTAAATTTGCTACCTTTCCCAAGGGTGCTTTCCACCTGTATTACCCCGCCGTGATTATTAACAATGCTCATGGCTACCGAAAGCCCCAATCCGGTACCTTCGCCGGCTTGTTTGGTGGTAAAAAACGGGTCAAAAATGTGCTCCATTACCTCGGGGCTCATACCCGCTCCGGTATCCGAAACTTCCACCACACCGTAACGGGTTGCCTCTTCATTGGGATAATACCCCTCCGGCAGCTCGTTTACCCCTACAATCCGGTTGCTGATGGTGAGAACTCCGCCATTCAGTTCCATGGCCTGATAGGCATTGGTGCAAAGATTCAGCAACACCTGATGAAGTTGAGTCGCGCTGCCGTATACATTGGCTCCCAGATCTCGGACATTCTCCTCCAATGTGATGCTGGAAGGCAGGATCATCCGAATCATTTTGGTGACATCCCGTATTATGGCGTCTAAGCTGACCGAGGTGTAGGTGGAGGAATCGTTTTCCCGGCGGCTGAAGGGCAGCAATTGCTCTACGATTTCTTTTGCCCTCTTGCCCGCTTTATGAATCTCGTCAATATCTTCGTAAATCTCGTCCTGGGGATTTAAACGTTCCTTGATAAACTCACAATAACCAAGAATAGGGGTAAGCAGGTTGTTGAACTCGTGGGCAATACTCCCCGCCAGTGCGCCAATGGTTTGCAGTTTCTGGTAATGGCGCACCTGCTCCTTGTTTTGATGAAGCTCTTCCAGCGTGGCGTTGATTTCCTTAAGGTAACGGGTCTGAATTTCCAGTCGCTGCCGTTTGCGAATAAGGTATTGAATAACAATGGCGCCGACAAAAAGCACCGCAATGATGGCGACCACCAGAAAAGCGAATTGTCCCAAGTTTTCGTTAACCGGCTGCAAAGCCTGTGACAAGGGCATGGTTGCCGAAACGAACCAGGACGTTCCGCCCAGGTTCATGCGGGTGTACGCCACAATTTCATCGGAGCCGGGAGACAGGAAGGTTCGGTAATAACCGGTGCCTTCTTCGTGGGTAAGCTGGTGCTCCAGCACTTTTTTTAAGGAAACGTATTGAGGGTCTTCCAACAAATCTGCATAGTCGGTTTGGAGATTAACGCCCAACAGGTTGGGGTCCTGGTGCATGACGATACGGCCAGTTTCGTCTTTTACCGTAATATAATCCGATTCTCTGGCATTGAGTGGAGCAACCAGGGTTTTAAAAAGACTTTGCAAATCTACAATGCCCACAATGTAACCAATGGGGCCGCTGCCGGCGTAGATGGTATTGATTAAGGTCAGGCCGTAGTGTTTATCCTTAATGCAAAACACTTTGCCCATCCCGGTTTGGCCCACTTTGCAAAGCTCTTTTAAATTCAGCTCGCTTTCGTCAAACTCTTCCAGGAAAGGATACTGGTTATAGCGGAACACCTCGTTTCCGTTGATGTCCAGCAAATAAATTCTGGACAGCCCTTCCTGCTGAGAGAGCATATAGGAAAGTACATATTCCTTCGCACCGCTTACAGCGCCGAATTCATAATACTTCTCCATCTCGTCAACAAAGCCGGGGGTTTTAACCAATATATCCACATCCCGCAGCTGCTCGGAAAGGAACAATTCCATGTTCTGTGCAACCGAACGGGATATCACAAGAAGATGTTCTTGTTGTTGCTGAATAACTGTTTTGGTGTAGGAATGATAGGTGGCGAGAACCGCATAAGCCAAAACCAGCAGAAGCACGGCAATGATCAAACCGGCTATCCACTTCATCTGTTTGCTGTCTCTCCACATCGCCATCAACTGCCTTTTTCCTGAAGATTAACTCATTATATCATAGATGTGGAGTCGTTGACACCTTCGTTATTGCAGGATGAGGTTACGGCACTGGGGACAGGTGGAAAGGCTGTTCAACGGGATACGCATATCCAGTTTGCATCTGCAATGGGGACAACGGTAAAGATTCTTTTCAAATATCCATGCACCCAAAAGCAGACACAAACCCACCACCCAGTTGCCTGCCACTATATAAAACAGGGCGGGAATGACCGCAACACGACAGACTATTTTCACGACTTTTAAGGGAATTTGGAATCGAGTCATCTTTTTATCACCTAAATGATAAGGAAGCGGCTATTACGTCTTTTCAGTCGCAACAGCCGCTTATCTCATTTTATACCGTTGCCTTGGGTTTTTTCAGCTTGGCCAGATGAGGTTTCAAAACAGGATTCAAAAGAACAAGCACCGAAATCAGTATGGCAACAGCCGTTACAGGTCTGGAAAATACGTTTAAGGTCACCTGTAACAAGTTATCTCCGTTGGCAATGGTGTAGGCACGGCGCAGGTTAGATTCGCAAATCACACCCAACACCAGTCCCAAAATCAGGGCGGAGCTGTTGAATCTGCAGGTAACTACCACAAATCCAATCAATCCGGAAATAGCCATCAACTTGACGTCAACGGCAGTATTCTTGGTAGCAAAAGCGCCGATGGTAGCCATCATAATAATGGTGGGGCCAAGAACGCTGTAGGGAATTTTTAGCACCTGCACAAAAATACGGGCAATGATGATAGCCGCAAACACCATGATAATATTGGAGACGAACATGGAGGCAAAGGTGGCGGACAGGAACAAGGGCTGGTTAATCAGCAGCAGAGGTCCCATGGTGACGCCCTTAAGCACCAGTGCGGACATCATAACAGCGGCCGCGTTTCCGCCGGGAATTCCCAAAGAGAGCAGAGGCACCATCGAACCGCCGGATGCCGCGTTGTTGCCCGTTTCGGGAGCCGCAATACCGTCAATGATACCGGTTCCGAATTTTTCAGGATACTTGGAAAGCTTTTGCTCAGTGGAATAGCAGATGAAGGCAGCAATGGTTGCTCCCGCTCCGGGCAGGATGCCTATAATTGTACCAAGTACCGAGCAGCGCACAATCGTCCATTTAATTGACAGCAGTTCCTTGAAGGAAGGCATCTCGGTTTTTGCCTGGGCAGTTCCCCCCACCGCTTCCAGCTTGTCACGCTTTACAGTTTGTTTCAGCACCTCGGTCACGGCAAAAATTCCAATCATCACAGGAATCATTTCGATACCAGAGGTAAGCAAGCGGTTACCAAAAGTCAGGCGAGGAACACCCAGAAGTGGATCCAGTCCGATACAGGCCAGCAACAATCCCAGCATACCGGAAATAATGGTGCGGCAGATGTTGTCGGTTTCCAGACTCGTCAGGATGGAAAGGCCCATAAAGGAGATGGCAAAGAGTTCAGAGGGGCCAAAGCTAAGGGCAGCTTGGGTAAGCTGCGGGCTAAGCAACAGCATACATAGTGCGGAAAAGATACCGCCAATGGCAGAGCAAATCAGCTGAACGCCCAAAGCTTTTCCCGCCTGACCCTTCTGGGCCATGGGATAACCGTCGTAAGTTGTGGGGGCACTGGAAGGCACGCCCGGAATTTTAAAGAGAATGGCAGTCATTCCACCGCCGGTGATGGACGCGCAATAGGTTGCCACCAAAAATACAATGGCTCTGACAGCATCCATCTTATAAGTAAAGGGAATGGCCAACGTCACGGCCATTGTGGCGCTAACGCCTGGCAATGCTCCAAAAAGTGTTCCCAAAAATACCGCAAAAACAATGAGAATAAACATGGTTGGCTGGAACACAATAGCCAATCCACTCAACAGCAAGTCAAACATTTCCTGCCCCCCTAAATACCCTGGAATACCTTTTCAAGGAACAGTGCAATTTCGCGAAGGAACGGCACATAGCCCCTAGGCAACAACACTCCAAGGAATACGGAAAATCCAATATACAGGATCATGGTAATTACAAGAGATGTTACCACCAAAAACCACACGCGCCGTTCGCCCAGCAGCATGCCGTATGCAATCAGAAACAGAATGCAGGTTGCCAGGAACCCAACCGGCTCATAACACCAAGCCATCACTACCAGCATTACCATTCCAACAAAGAGCTTGCTCTTAAAGAACTTCACCACATCGGGGATAAAGTTCTTAAAGGCCTGGGCAATATCGGACCGAGAGTTTCTCTTAAAGTAATTGCGCAAATTCCAGAGAATAGAAATAATTAACACAATCAGGATTGCCTGGGGCCACTGCTCTGCCCCAAGTTCGGTGGGCGCCGATTTGGGCATGGTAGCGCCTACATAAAAGAAACAAAAAACAGAGAAAATAAGCAACAGAATATTAACGATTAACTCTATTGCCAAGCAAACCAACTCCCCTCATTGCTTGCACAACCTCGGTATTGAATGGGGGCGGGAATCCCGCCCCCACTTCATACATGTACGGAATAATTCCAGCGATTGAAAAGATTTCACTTAATGATTCCAGCGGTTCTGAGGTATTCCTCGAAAGTCTTGTACTCTTCATCCATCAGAGCCTGAGTATCGGCCGAATTGGCAAAGCCGGGACGATCCAGATAGCTGCCCTGCTTAAGGAATTCCTGATAAGCAGGTTGATTCCAAGCTTCTTCCACGGCAGCAGCGAAGGAATCGATAGCCGCCTGCGGAGTATCTCTGCGAGCCATCAGCGCTCTCCAGGTTCCTACGTAGGAATTAATGCCCATTTCACCGGTGCAAGGAACATCGGGGAAGGAGCTCATCCGCTGTTCAGACATGGAGATGAGGGGAACAATGTCGCCGGATTGGATCAGGCCCTTAATTTCGTCGGCGCCGGTGATGGAAATGTTGATATGGCCGCCGACCAAAGCGGAGCTCAGCTCTGCGCCGCCGTTGTAGTTGACGATCTTGATGTATTTTTCAATATCCTTGATGTCAACGCCCAAGCCGCCGGCCAGAGTCTGCTTGAGGGAAACGGCGTCGGCGCCGGTGGCGGTCAGCATACCGCAGGACAGTTCCTGGGGATGTGCTTTTGCGTACTCAATAAATTCTTGGAAGTTGCTGTACTTGCCTTCCTGAGCCTTTTTGGAGGAGGCAATCAGGTTGATGGAGTGTACCAGCTTTGCGACGGGCACAAATTCTTCATAGTAATCCAAGGGAAGAATGCCCTGCAGGTCCAGCATGATGATGGACTGGGTGCCCAGTACGTATGTATAACCATCAGCCGGTTGCTTGTAAGCAAAGTCGATACCGTTGGCTCCACCTGCGCCTTCTACGTTAACGATTTCTACAGGAACGCCCAGAATGTCCTGCAGCAGGGGCTGCAAAGGTCTCAGAGTGCTATCGGCGCCGCCGCCAACACCCCAAGGGCAAACCAGGGTGACTTTGCGTTCCCATTTCCACTCCTCTTTCGCCGGTTCCGAAGATTCGGCGGGAGCAGCCTGTTGCTGGGAGCTGGATTGAGCAGGAGCGGCAGCTTGCGAGCTACTGCTTGGAGCCGCATTGCTTGCGCACCCTGCCAACAGAGCGAGCAACAGTACCAAGGACAGAATCACTTGAAGACTTTTTTTCATTTCTCATTCCCCTTTTTTCTAAAAATAGTTGAAAATCCATATATATTTTTGGTTAATTGTAGTATACTTTATATATCTTAACTGACGCCCTATTAATTCTTAAATTTTATTAAGACTTGCTCCTCTACCTTTTTTGCGGAATTGTGCTATAATAATACAATAAAGGGGTGACAAAAAGCAATGGAGCGCGCTAAAATTCTTGTTGTGGATGACGAAAGTCTGGTGCGCAGATTGATTGCGCGTGTGTTGAATAGTGAGGGGATGCAGGTTTCTGAGGCCAAAGACGGACCAGAGGCCATTCGGATGGCCACCGAAAATGACTATGACCTCATCATTCTGGACATTATGATGGAAGGAATGGATGGCTTTCAGGTTATTCAGGAACTGAGAGCCCGCGATGTTTACACCCCCATTTTTGTATTGAGTGGACGTCAGCAGGATAACGACCAGGTATTTGCTTTGGGCATCGGCGCGGATGACTACGTCACCAAACCCTTTAGCCCGTCTATTTTGTGTGCCAAAGTACGAGCTTGCCTGCGTAGGGTTCGTTTGTCGGTGCGAGATGATTCGGTCATACAGGTTGGTCCTTTTACATATATTGGCGAAGAAATGCGCCTACAAAAGAATGGCAAGGATATTGAGCTTTCCAGCAAGGAATTTTTCCTGATTAAGTATTTTCTCAACAACATCGGTAAGGTACTTACCAAAGAGCAAATCTACCAGAACGTTTGGGGAGACAATGTGGTGGGCGACAACACCATTATGGTACACATTCGCCGCCTCCGCTCCAAAATCGAAGATGACCCCGACGAACCCCGCTACATCCGGACCGTTCGCGGCGTCGGCTATCAATTTGTGGTTGACCCGCAGGACGAATAGCAACCTGAAGTAGACAAGCCTCTCACCGCCATTATCCGCGGTGAGAGGCTTTTAATATGCATTTACGGAGGCTTACCTCTGCTTGGCTGCGGCATAGGCTTTAGTGAGCTCGGTAACGGCCAAAGGAGCTGCCGAAAGGCCCATCACCCAAAGCCAGTGCAGCACGCTCAGGCTGTGAAGCCGAAAAAGTGCCTCCAATGCCGGTACCAAGCAAACCAGTAAAGCTACAAAACCTGACACCGCAACCGCTTTCACCATGGCCCGGTTGGAGAAAATACCGATTTTGAACAGCGATTTTTCGCTACGGCAGTTTAGCGCCTGCGCCAACTGGCCCAGGCAAAGCACCAGAAAAGCCATGGTTCTACCCACCTCTTGGGAAGGAGGCACATAGTGCGAAATGGGAACCCGAAGTCCGATATAATAGCCTGCCAAGGTAAGGACTCCCACCAGGACACCCTGGAGCGGGACAATGAACTTCATTTTACCGGAAAAGATGCCCTGACCGGCAGGAATGGGTTTTCGTTTCATAATGTCCTCATCCACCGGCTCAAGGCCAAGAGCCAAGGCGGGCAGGGCATCAGTCACCACGTTGATAAGCAGCAGGTGAATGGCAAGCAAAGGCGTTCCCCAGCCAAACATCATGGCAAAGAAAATAGCAAAAATTTCTCCTAAATTGCAGCTAATGAGGAACTGAACGGTCTTTTGAATATTGTTATAAATGCCTCTGCCCTGACGCACCGCCTCCACTATGGTGAAAAAGTTGTCGTCGGTGAGCACCATATCGGCGGCGTCTTTTGCCACGTCGGTGCCGGTAATCCCCATGGCGCACCCGATATCGGCAGCCCGAAGGGCAGGGGCGTCGTTGACCCCGTCCCCCGTCATGGCCACAACTTGTCCTTTGCTCTGCCAAGCCTTGACAATGCGAATTTTATCCTGGGGGCTCACCCGGGCGTAGACGCTGTATCGGTGGATGTTTGCTATCAGTGTCTCGTCGTCCATGGCGGAAAGCTCCTGCCCGCTAACTGCCTCCTCCCCTTCCCGGAGAATGCCCAGCTCTTTGCCGATGGCCCGGGCAGTGACCACATGGTCGCCTGTCATCATAATGGTGCGAATCCCCGCCTGGGCGCAAAGCTGCACCGCTTCCCTGCTTTCTTCCCGGGGCGGGTCTATCATCCCGATGAAACCCATAAAGGTCAGGTCTGATTCCAGAGTTTGGCTGCTCAATTCTTCCGGCAGCTGCGTAATTTCCCGGCAGGCCACCGCCAGCACCCGCAGAGCTTCTTCCCCCATGGCCTGGTTGACCTTCTCCGCTGCCGCAATGTCCGCCTGAACACAAAGGGGCAACAGCACATCAAAACCGCCCTTGGTAATGACGAAAAACTTATCCTCTGAGGAGTGGACGGTGGTCATCAGCTTGCGCTCCGAATCAAAGGGCAGTTCCGCCACCCGTGGATACTCTGCCTCCAACTCGGACTTGACCAGCCCTGCCTCCAATGCGGCGGCCACAATGGCGGTTTCGGTTGGGTCGCCAATGTGACGCTTTTCCCCGTCGGACACTTCCACCCGTCCGTCACTGCACAGCGTACCCAGACGCAGCAGGTTCAGCCCCTGAGGGCTCAGCTGTTCCGAAAGCTCCTGCACCGGTTCCCCTACCGCCCAAAGCCTGCGGACCGTCATTTGATTGAGGGTCAGGGTTCCGGTTTTGTCGGTGCAGATGACCGAGGCGCTGCCCAGCGTCTCCACGGCAGAAAGGCGGCGGACAATAGCCCCTTTCTCCACCATCCGCCGCACCCCCAAAGCCAGCACCACCGTGACGACGGCGGTCATTCCCTCGGGGATGGCGGCGACGGCCAGGGAAACGGCAGTCATAAACATCTCCATCACCGGAATACCCTGCAAAATACCGGTCAGAAAAATAATGGCGCAAATAACAAGGGCTGCTGTTCCCAGGTACTTGCTGAAACGGGCCAGCCGCTTCATCAAAGGAGTTGCCTCTTCTCCCCCGCTGTCCAGCAGGGCGGCAATTTTCCCCATTTCGGTGTTCATGCCGGTGGCGGTCACCAAAGCCTTTCCCCGGCCATAGGTGACAACGCTTCCGCTGTACACCATATTGAGCCGGTCCCCCAATGGGGCGTCTTCCGCCACCTGGGCTGCGGCGTCCTTCTGAACTGGCAGGCTCTCCCCGGTCAGGGCGCTTTCCTCGCAGGCAAGGCTGGCGCTTTCAATCAGACGGCAGTCGGCGGGGACAAAATCTCCCGCCTCTATCACCACGATGTCCCCCGGAACCAGGTCGGCGGAGGGAATTTGCACCAGGGTCCCTTCCCGCAACACCTTGGCGCTGGGAGCGGAAAGCCGTTTGAGAGCATCCAACGATTTCTGGGCTTTGCTCTCCTGCGAAACGCCCAAAGCGGCATTGAGGGCCACAATGGCAAGGATTATGATGGAGTCAATAAACTCCCCTTCCTCCGAGAAAAAGGCCAGCACAAAGGAAATGACGACGGCAATAATTAGAATTAGCACCATCGCATCCTTCAGTTGGAGCCAAAAGCGCATCCACAGGCTCTTGGGCTGCTTTGTAGTCAGGACATTTTCCCCGTACCTTGCCCGCGCATCGGAAGCTTCGGCAAAGGTCAAGCCTCGGTCGGGGTCGGTGCCAAAGCGGTCCAACTGCTGTAAGATGGTTCCGGTATAATCGGTCATACTTTATCTCCGGATCTTGCGGTTTTTGTGTGAGTGACTTATAGTAAAGCTAATATCTAAATTATGGTGCATTTTTTGAATTTCATGCAAGGAGGCGCTCAGATGGAAGAACGGCGGGGACTGGATTCCTTTACTCTGAAACTTATGATGGCAGCACTGATGGTGCTGGACCATCTCTATTACTTTCTGCCGGACATGGGTTTTCCCATTTGGTTTACTATGGCGGGAAGGGTGGTCGCCCCCACCTTTTGCTACCTGATGACCCAGTCCCTGTACTATACCCGTGACAGAAGCCGCTACATCCGCCGGCTGACCTTTGCCGGTCTTGTTATGCTGGGGGGAAATATTCTCCTCATGCTGCTGGCAGCCTCCCTCCATAACGGAACGATCATTCCATTGGACAATTCCATCTTTCTGTCCCTGGCGGTAAGCGCCGTGGTGGTGGACCGACTGGAGCGGCTCAAAGAGGGCTTTCACTTTCGGCACGTTGTTCTCATTCTTGTGATGCTTTTAACCTCCCTGTTGCTGGAAGGTGCTTTCTTGCTTCCGGTGATGGCGGTTATCTTTTACTTTTTACGGAACCGCAAAGTCCTTATGTCCATCGCCTATCTTGTAGGCAGTACCCTTTCCGTCTACCTGCTGATGGGCCTTTCCGGTTCCAGTACCCGCTATACCTTCGAGCTGTTTGGATACAGGCTGCACACCCAGTACCTGCAGGCTTTTGCCTTAATTCCCATTTTTCTGTACAACAAAAAACCAGGCCCGAGGACCTGGTTTTCCAAGTGGTTTTTCTATCTCTTTTATCCCCTGCACATTTGGGTTTTGTATCTTGTCAGTGTGGTGACCTAATGAACCAGCTTGTAGAGGTTCTGGTCGGTGGCAAGGGAGGAGAAATTGTACAGCACCCAGATGGCGTCGTAGGAGTTTTCCTCCAGCAGGGAGGCAACGTCGTTAAAATACCGCAGGTCCACCACATGAACCTCCTTGAAGTTTTTGACCAAAAAGGGGACCAGGCTGTTGCCGTAACTGTCCTTAAACACCAGAATGCGGCCTTGAGCGCCCTCTTCCCCGCTTTCAATGACCATCAAACCGTTGTTGCCGTGAAGGAAGGCTTTGTACTTGTCCCTTTGCTCCCACATGCTGTGGTCGTAAAGGCCCTCCACCGCTTTTCCGTCGATGGTGACGCCGTTGGTCTCCACGTCATACCATGTGATGACGTCGGGCACGGCGTCCCATTTTTTTGCCTTGCTGTAGTAGGTGCCGTAAAAATCTCCCACCTCATGAGCGGAAAGCTGGTCCAACGAAACCGGCTTGCGGCCCAGAATCTCCATATACTCCCGATAGGCAAGATAGGCTCCTTGGGTGGTCCAGTGGTGGTCGGTTCGGTAGTAGATATACTCGTCTTTATGCCCCAGCATGGTGGGGGTGATATCACAGATGACAACCGGCTCACCGGCAAACCTAGCGTACTGCTCCTGGATGATGCCTTTTTGGTCAATGACCGGAAGGCCCTCGGGCAACAACTCCTCCAAAATCGCATAGGAGTTGGGTATGATGGTAAGGGCTATATTCCGGTTCGAATATTGTTGGATAAATTCCTGAATATATCCTACATTTTTGTTGAGCTGGCGGTCATCCAATGTCGAAGCTTCTTCAAACAGCTGGTTTTGCTTGCCGTAAATGACGCCATTGTTTTCCAGCTTGCCCAGAGCCGATTCTCCCAGGCTCTTGAGGGTAATCCAACTGTCCCGACCGACAAACTGGTCGTTGACATACTCCTCGTATTTCAAGGTGTAGGCGTTTTGAAACAGGGCACGGGCAGAAAAGGCAGGGACTTGCGCCAAGGGGCGGTTTTCCAGCTCGGAAAATGCCCGGGTAGGCACCAGCATATCCGCCAGAAAGAGTCCCCAGATGCAGAGGGCAAAGAAACCGGTGAGCAGATATTTTGTTACGTTCTTCACGCCGCGCACCTCCTAAAATCTAAAGTATAAGAAGGGATTGTAGGTGGAGTCCACCAGATAGGCCACCGACATCAAAAAGACAACGGCGCAGAACACAGTGACCAGAAGGTGGTTCTCCCCCAGCTTGTCCCGCACCTTGCGCAGGATGGGCGTGGAGAACAAAAATCCAAGGATAAAGGTGATGCCGTAATTGCGCAGGTAGTAAATCCAGTCGGAGCCGGCATAGCCGCCAAACAGGCGGGTAAAAAACTGTCCCAGCAGGGCAAAATCGGTGATGGCAAAGAGCGCCCAGCTAATCAGTACCAAAACCAGCAGGTAGACGTGGGAAAGAACACGGCTCTTTTCCAGCTTTTTCAGCAGAAAGGCCTTTTCGATGCAGAGGAACAGGGCAAAGTAAAGCCCCCACAGCACAAAATTCCAACTGGCGCCGTGCCACAACCCGGTGGTTGCCCACACCACCAGAATATTAAAGTACTGCCGGGCCGCGCCTTTCCGGTTTCCTCCCAGGGGGATGTAGACGTATTCCCGAAACCAGGAGCCCAACGTCATGTGCCAGCGCCGCCAAAACTCGGTGATGCTTTTAGAGATATAGGGGTAGTTGAAGTTTTGGGGGAACTCAAAGCCCAACATCTTTCCAAGGCCGATGGCCATCAAAGAGTAGCCGGAAAAGTCAAAGTAAATTTGCAGGGCGAAAGCCATAATGCCCAACCAGGCCAAAGGGGTGGATACGGTGGCAAAATCCATGGCCGAAACCCTTGTCCAAAGGGAGCCAATGTTGTTGGCTATCAGAACCTTGCTGCCCAATCCCATAATAAAGGTTTGGATGCCTTTTCCGACCCCTTCCAAAGTGTGGGTACGCTCCTTCAGCTCTCTGGCCACATCGGAATAACGGACAATGGGCCCCGCAATCAACTGGGGGAATAAGGTGACGTAGGCTCCAAAATTAATGAAATTATGCTCCGCCTTGACATCCTCCCGATAGACGTCAATGGTATAGCTCATGGTTTGGAAGGTGTAAAAGCTAATACCCAGAGGCAGCGTCAGGGCCAGCACCGGGATATTTAACCCCAGAAGGGCATTGAGGTTTTCCGCCAAAAAGCCGGAATATTTAAAGAATCCCAGGCTTCCCAGGTTAAAGCATAAGGATAAAGCCAAATACCCCCTGCCCCGAAAGCCTTTGGCCCGACGGCGTTCAATGCCCAACGAAGCTACGTAATCCACTACGGTAGACGCTATCATAATCGGCAGGTAACGCACTTCGCCCCATGAGTAAAAGATGAGGCTGACAACAAACAACACCGCGTTTTTGTAGCGGCGCGGTGTAAGATAGTAAATGCCAAAGGCAATCGGCATAAATCGGAACAAAAACAAAATGCTGCTAAAAACCATAAACCGGCTCCTTGACAGGAAATTCGACACCAAAGAATGAATAATATTATAGCAAAATCAAAGGAAAATAGCAAAATTTCCAAAAGCGCTTCTACAATTTTTTCCTCCCGCATAAGATATGGTGGGGAGGTGACTGAAGATGCTCTGCCGCATTACCGATTTGCGCTACAAGGAAGTCATCAATGTCAGGGACGGCAGCTGTTTGGGCTATGTCTCGGACGTCGAGGTGGACACAGCTACCGCCAAGGTTTGCTCCTTGATTATCTATGGCAGAGCCAAACTGTTTGGCCTCTTCTTTCGTGGGGAGGATATTCTCATTCGCTGGTGCGATATCGAAGTAATCGGCGAGGACACCATTCTGGTGAATATGCGCCCCGAATTTCGGGAGCATCGCTCCAGGAATGTTGGAATTTTTGGCCGCTTGTTCGGATAATACCGCTTGTGATGCGCGCAATATACCCCGCAGGATTGAAGCAAACCTGCGGGGATTATTCTTGTCTTACCCTATTTCGCTTTCATCCTGGTCGGGATAAAGGCGGTTGTAAGTTTCAATGCAACGGGCCACAATTTCCACGGCGGCTTTTTGGCCCTGCACTTCGTCCACCGCTGTTTCCTTCATTTCCAGCGCTTTATACACTGTGAAGAAGTGCTGCATCTCGGTAAAGATGTGCCGGGGCAGCGCGTCGATGGAACGGTAGCAGTTGTAGTTGGGGTCTTCGAAGGGAATTGCAATGATTTTTTCATCTTTGCGCCCGTTATCCAACATGGTGATGACTCCTATGGGGTAGCACCGCACCAGCACCAGGGGCTCGATGGGTTCAGAGCAAAGCACCAATACGTCCAAAGGGTCCCCGTCGTCGGCAAAGGTACGGGGAATAAATCCATAGTTGGCGGGATAGTGAGTGGAGGTGTATAGAATTCGGTCTAATTTAATCAGTCCTGTTTCCTTATCCAACTCGTACTTTTTCTTACTTCCTTTTTCAATTTCGATAACAGCGAAAAAATCATCGGGCTTTATTCGATCCTTATTAATGTCATGCCAAATATTCATGAAAATACCTCTCTTTCCCGTTAATAGATTTGGTTTGTCCTGACTTGTCTATGCAAACGCAATACCAACCGCCATAGCAAAAATTGGGACAAAAGCATCTTCACTACAGGCAAACATTTCGACGACGGAAGGCAGCTGCATCCGTCAAGACCCGATATTATTGGTTGAGCAGCTCTTGGGCCGCCATCATCACACCCAGCTTTCCGGTGGGGTAGTTGAGCCCTCCCTGCATCCACGCCGCATAGGGCGGACGCATGGGGCCGTCGGCGGAAAGCTCAATGGAAGCGCCCATGTTAAAGGCCCCCGCCGCCATAATCACCTGGGAGTCGTACCCCGGCATATCCCACGCTTCGGGAGACACAAAGGAATCGATGGGCGCCCCCCGCTGAATCCCCCGGCAAAACGCCGTGAGCTTTTCCGGACTGTGGAGCACCACCGACTGGATGATGTCGGTGCGTTTATCCTGCCAGCGGGGATAGCACTCGTATCCCATAAGCTCGAACAAAGCCGCCGCAAAAACCGCCGTCTTTAAGGAGGCTGCCACCACACCCGGAGCGTAAAACAGGCCCATGTACATGTTCTTGTTCTGCTCCAGAGAACAGCCCACCTCCCGGCCCAAGCCAGGCGCGGTCATACGGTGGGCGCAAAGCTCTATCAAATCTTTTTTTCCCGCAAGATAGCCGCCGGTGCGGGCAATGCCCCCTCCGGGGTTTTTAATCAGGGAGCCGATAATCAAATCCGCCCCCACCTGGGTGGGCTCCTGCCGCTCCACAAACTCTCCGTAACAGTTGTCCACCACAATGTAGGCCTGGGGATTTGCCTTGCGCACTATTGCCGCAATCTCCGCAATTTCGTCGACGGATATGGAAGGCCGCAGGCTGTATCCCCGGGAGCGCTGCAAATAGGCCATTTTTACGCCCTGTACCGCTTGCGGAATGGCCTGAAGGTCCACCTTGCCGTCGGGCAACAGGGGCAGTTCCCGGTACACGACGCCAAACTCCGCCAGAGAGCCGATATTCTTTTCCCGCAGGCCCAAAACGGAATGAAGGGTATCATAGGGAGTGCCGGACAGGCTGACCATCACATCCCCCGGTCGGAGAAGACCGAACAGGGCGGTGGCAATGGCCGCCGTTCCGCTGGCGAAACTGTGGCGCACCAAAGCATCTTCCGCGCCAAACACCGTGGCCCAGACTTCATCGAGGGTATCCCGGCCCCGGTCGCCGTAACCGTAACCGGAGGTGCCCAGAAGATGGCTTTCACTGACCTGGTGCTTCTGAAAAGCGGCCAGCACCTTGAGGGAATTGTATTCACAAACAGCATCAATTTGGGCAAAGGCACTCTCACAAATTTCCTGGGCCTTTTGCGCCAACTCCTTTACCTGGAGGGAAAGCTGAAAAAAATCCTCCACCATTGCAACATCCTTTAAACGCGAATTTGATATATCTCAACACAAACGTATCATACATCTCAAATATTAGCTGGTGCTTAAATTTTAGTATACAACAAAAATGCGAAAAATGCCAACTGTTACATTAAATTCCTTAAATTCCTTTTCTCGTGTGGAAAAAAGCGGCGGTTGGTGTATAATAAGTAATATGTCCAGATTGACTACTGCTCTGGAGGCGTATTCCATGAAACCAACGGATGGTCTTTATCGTCTGCTGAAAGGCAAAGAGATATTATTTGTGGGAATCGGCGTGAGCAATCGGGAGCTGATTGCCATGATGGCGGACGCCGGTCTTTCGGTCACGGCCTGCGACAGGCGCAGCGCCGGGGAACTGGGTCCCGTTTGCGATGAATTAGAAGCCAGGGGAGTCCGCCTACTGCTGGGGAAAGACTACCCGCAGCAATTTGAAGGGGACGTGTTGGTCCGCACCCCCGGTATGTATTTTCATCAGCCTGCTTTGGAGGCATTTCGGGCCAGGGGGGGCATTGTCACCAGCGAAATGGAGCTGTTCTTCCGCTTTTGCCCCTGCCCTATTATAGCCGTCACGGGAAGCGACGGCAAAACAACAACCACCACCCTCGTTTCCAAGCTGTTGGAAGAGCAGGGATACCGGGTGCATTTAGGGGGCAACATCGGCCGGGCTTTGGTGCCCGAGCTGGACAACATTCGGCCGGAGGATTTCGCCGCCGTCGAGCTTTCCAGCTTTCAGCTCATATCCATGCGGTGCGCCCCTGCGGTTTCCGTGGTGACCAACGTCACCCCCAACCACCTGGACGTCCACCGGAATATGGAGGAATATATCGAAGCCAAGCGGAACATCTTCCTGCATCAGGACGCCTTCTCCACCACGGTGTTGGGAGCCGACAACCCCACCGCCGCATCCTTTGCCCCCCAAGTGCGGGGAAGATGCCTGCTCTTTTCCGTCGAGCATCCGGTGGCTCATGGCGCCTATCTGGGCAGGGACGGCATTCTGTACCAGGTGAAAAACGGAGTAGAAACTCCTCTCTTCCACCGGGACGAAATTCGCCTGCCGGGGCTTCACAATGTGGCAAACCTGCTGGCAGCCATCTGCGCCACCAGCCAATGGGTGGAACCGGAAACCATCCGCAAGGTGGCGAGGGAGTTTGCAGGGGTGGAACACCGTATCGAACTGGTGCGCACCATCAACGGGGTCAGGTGGTACAACGACAGCATCGCCACCTCCCCCACCCGGTGTATCTCGGGGCTGAAAAGCTTCCTCAACAAGGTGATTTTAATTGCGGGAGGCTACGACAAACACCTCAGCTATGACCCGCTGGCCCCCTATCTGGTGGAAAAGGTGAAACTGCTGATTTTAACCGGAGCCACTGCGGATAAAATAGAAGCATCTCTGCGCAACTGCCCTTCCTATCAGGGGCAACCCGAAATTTTGCGGGCGAAAGATTTGGCGGAGGCGGTGGCTTTGGCCCACCGGGCCGCAAAAGAAGGGGATGTGGTTACCCTCTCCCCCGCCAGCGCCAGCTTTGACTGTTACCCCAACTTTGAAGCGAGGGGCCGGCATTTTAAGGAGCTGGTCGCGGCGCTGGATGAGTCCACACCCGCTTAACTAGGAAAGGAAATCGTACGACCGTATGAATCTGGAACAAATACTCCTTGATTTTTCCGCCGTCACAGGCATTGCCGGAAGAGAAGAAGCCGCCGTAGCGTTGGGCGCCAAGCTGTTGGAGCCTTACGGCAAGGTAAGTGTGCACCCCCAAGGCAGCCTGCTCTGCCGGGTGTGGGAGACCGACCCCGATGCTCCTCATCTGCTGTTGGATGCCCACATAGACGAAATCGGATTTATCATCACCGCCATTGAGGAGGACGGCTTTTTGCGGGTGGCGGGTTGCGGCGGCATGGACCGCCGGATTTTGATGGCCTCCCCCGTGGTGATATATGGAAAACAGGGGCCGGTTTACGGCGTGTTCTGCTCCACCCCGCCCCATCTCACCGGCGGCGGTGAGAAGAAAAACCTCAAAGTCGACGAAATGTATGTGGACATCGGCTGCACCAAGGAACAGGCGGAGAAACTGGTGTTTCCGGGGGACCGCGGCACCCTTTACGCTTCTTCCCGGAAGCTGCTGGGAGATACCGTTTGCGGAAAGGCCTTGGATAACCGTGCGGGCTGCGCTGCCATTCTGTATGCTCTGGAGCTGCTCAAGGAAGATGCTCCCCGCTGCAATTTGACGGTGCTCTTTTCCTCCCTGGAAGAGGTGGGCGGGCAGGGAGCCAAAACCGCCGCTTATCAAGTCAACCCCACTCATTCCATTGTGGTGGACGTCAGCTTTGCCCACACACCCGACGCCCCCCGAGTCAAATGCGGCTTAATGGGGAAAGGCCCCATGATAGGCTTTGCCCCCATCCTCTCTCATTCCATCTCCCGCAAGCTCTGCGATTTGGCTAAAGAGGAAAACATCCCCTTCCAGACCGAAATCATGGGAGGCAAAACCGGCACCAACGCCGACCAAATTGCCTCCACCCGCTCCGGCGTTGTGACGGGGCTGGTCTCCATCCCTCAAAAATACATGCACACCCCTGTGGAGGTGGTGAGCGTGGCTGACGTGGAAAACACCGGCCGTCTGCTGGCCGCCTATATCCGCAGCCTGGGAAGGGAGGAAAAACAATGACAAGCCTCATCGATTTGATTTGCGAGCTTTCGGATATTCCCGGGGTTTCCGGCTGGGAAGACCCGGTGCGGGAACGGATTGTCTCGCTGGTGCAGGAGCACTGCGACAGCCTTCACACCGATGCTTTGGGCAACCTGATCGCCTTTAAGAAGGGGGCGCGGAGGCCTAAGAACAAGCTGCTCCTTTCCGCCCACATGGACGAGGTGGGCTTTATCATCACCCACATTGAGGAGGACGGCCTGCTGCGCTTTGCCAACGTGGGGGGCATCGACACCCGCGTGGTGGTGGGAAAGGCGGTGGAAGTAGGGCCAAACCGCCTTTATGGCGCGGTGGGTTCGAAAGCTCTGCACCTTCACACCGAAAAAGAGCGGGAAGAAGTGGCCGATTTGGAAAAGCTCTTCATCGACATTGGAGCCCGCAGCAAGGAGGAGGCTCTGGAGCACGTCCAACTGGGGGACCGGGCCATCTTTCATGCTCCCTTCCTCTCGGTGGGAAATGACTGCGTTTTGGGACGAGCCTTTGACGACCGGGCAGGCTGTGCCTTGTTGGTAAAGCTGTTGCAAAGCGACCTGCCTTGGGATTGCCACTTTGCCTTTACCGTGCAGGAGGAGACGGGCTGTACCGGTGCAGCCGCCGTTGGATATGCCGTCAATCCCGACATTGCCATTGCGGTGGAGGCCACCACCGCCTCCGATATTGGGGGAGTTTCCGGCAACAAAAGGGTTTCCTGCCTGGGGAAAGGGCCTGTGGTCAGCTATATGGACAACGGCACTGTCTATGATTCCGCACTTTACCGCCTCGCCTTTGAGGTAGCCAAAGAGGAGGGAATCCCCTGCCAGACCAAGTCTTTGGTGGCGGGGGGCAACGAATCCCGGTCCCTGCAGACGGCGGGAACCGGTGCCCGGGTGATGGCGGTGAGCCTGCCCTGCCGATATATCCACTCCCCTTCCAACATGCTCCACAAACAGGACGTGGAGGACACCTACCGCCTTTTGCAAGCGCTCATCCGCAAACTGGGCAACTTTGAATCTGCATAAAATAGCAAGGAGTGATCATATGCTGGACTTTACTTTTCACAACCCTACCCGCATCATTTTTGGTAGAAACGCCCAAGCACAGGTAGGTAAGGAAACCCGGTCGATGGGGAAAAAGGCTCTGCTTCACTACGGTGGAGGCTCGGTCATCCGTTCGGGGTTGCTGGACCAAGTCAAAGCCTCCCTGACCGAAGCAGGGGTGGAATATGTGGAGCTGGGCGGGGTTAAGCCCAATCCCCTCTATTCGCTGGTCAAAGAAGGTATCGCCCTTTGTGAGCGAGAGGGCGTCGACTGCATCGTTGCGGTGGGCGGCGGCAGCGTCATCGATTCCGCCAAAGCCATTGGCGTAGGAGTCGCCATGAAGGAGGACATCTGGCCCTGCTTTATTGGAAAGAAGCAGGTCACTGCCACCATCCCGGTGGGATGCGTCCTCACCATCCCCGCGGCGGGCAGCGAAAGCTCCATGAGCTGCGTCATCACCAACGAGGACGGCTGGTTTAAGCGGAGCATCAACACCCCCATCATATTGCCGGTGTTTGCCTGCATCAACCCGGAAGTCACCTTTACCGTCCCCCCCTATCAGGTGGGCTGTGGCTGCACCGACATTCTGGCCCATTTGATGGAGCGGTACTTCACCAATACCAAGCATGTGGACGTCTCCGACCGGATGCTGGAGGGAATTATGCGTTCGGTGCTCATCAACGCACCCATCACCTACCAAAACCCTCACGACTACGACTCCCGCGCCGAAATCTGCTGGGCCGGGACACTCGCTCACAACTCCCTGCTGGACCGGGGCCGCATCGGAGACTGGGCTTCTCATGGCATTGAAATGGAAATTTCCGGCATTTACGATATTCCCCACGGAGCAGGCCTTGCCATCATCTTCCCTGCTTGGATGAAGTATGTCTATCGCCACAATATCCCCCGCTTCCTGCAGTTTGCCACCAGGGTGATGGATGTGGACATGGCCATGGACGACCCCGACGCCATTATTCTGGAGGGCATCCGTCGTCTGGAAGATTTCTACCGCTCCATTGGCATGCCGATTCGCCTGTCCGAAGTCAACATCGGCGACGAACGTCTGCGAGAAATGGCAGAAAAAACAGTGGTGCATCTGGGCGGCACCAGAGGCAATCTGGTTCCCCTCACCGCTGACGACATCGAAGCCATCTACCGGTTGGCGCTGTGAGCAGGCAACGGCAGCGCCTGTTCGGCAGGCTTTTGCTGATACTGGGTATTGTGATGTTGGTGACCGGTATTGTACTGATGATAACAGTGGATACCGTTTGGATCGCCGTCATGCTGTTCGGTTCCATTCTGGTCAACACCGCCGCCATCACCTTGTTGCGGCATGCCGAATCGAAAGCACCCGGCAAAAAGCCTAAAAATTAATGTTCTTTCGGCAACCCGCCCTTTCATTGCAGGGGAAGGGTGGGTTTGTTTTATTTGCCAGATAAATTCTTAATCTAAATTTTATTTTGTATTTTTATTCAACTTGTCTTTACTTTCACAGAACCGTTTTTGTTGAATTTTGTTGTAAAAATTCTTGGGCATCTGGGCAATTTTCATATAATTTTGCATTTTCCATTGCATTCGGCCCATAATTTGCAAAGTATACCATCTATTGCATTCCATGATGGCGTATTGTATAATACCCCTTGAGTGTAATTCCGGAAGGAAATTAAGGAGGGAAGTAGATGCACATTCTCAAAGAAATTGGCGAGGTAGTGATACCTGGTCTGCTGATCGTCTTTTTGGCGCTGATCATTCTGATCTGTGTAGTAACACTGATGGGCCGTTTCTTATCTGCATCATCCAAAAAAAAGGCGGATAAAAAAACACCTCAAGCTCCCGTTAATGCTGCTCCAGCTCAGACCTCGGCTCGTGCTTCAGCCGTGCAGAGCGCTGCTCCTGCCCCGGTAGTGGCTGCAGGCATTCCGGGAGAAACTGTGGCAGCCATTTCTGCTGCGGTAGCATGTTATATGCAGGAAAGTGCGCCAGGTGTTTCCTACGCCATTCAAAGCATCAGCCGCCCCCGCGAAAGCCGCCCTGTTTGGGGATTTGCGGGTATGCTGCAGAACACACGGCCATTTTAACGGGGAAAGGGTGTTTTAGTTGTTAACACAAATTGCGGATGCTTTTGCTGCTCTGGCAGCAGAATCTGGAATTATGAACATGACATGGGGAAACCTATTGATGATTTTGGTTTCCTTCGTGTTGATGTACCTTGCTATCGGCAAAGGATTTGAGCCTCTTCTTTTGATTCCCATTGCTTTTGGTATGTTTTTGGTCAACCTTCCCATGGCTGGCGTCATGGATCAGCCAGTGATAAAATTGCGAATTTTGCAAGCAGGCGAAGAATTGGCCATGGGTGAAACGCTGCAGTACATTGACGGGGTAGCTTATGCAGTCAAGCAAGAAGTAGGCGGCCTGCTCTACTACCTCTATCAAGGCGTTAAGTTGGGCATCTACCCGCCTCTCATCTTCATGGGTATCGGCGCGATGACCGACTTTGGTCCCCTGATTGCCAACCCCAAGAGCTTCCTGATGGGTGCCGCTGCACAGCTGGGTATCTTTGTTGCCTTTATCGGCGCATTGCTGTTGGGATTCACCGCTCCAGAAGCCGGTTCCATTGGTATTATCGGCGGTGCGGACGGTCCTACCGCTATCTTCACCACAACCAAACTGGCGCCCCATTTGTTGGGTTCCATCGCCATCGCAGCATACTCATACATGGCTCTGGTTCCCATCATCCAGCCGCCCTTTATGAGGCTGCTGACCACCGATAAAGAGCGCAGAGTTGTGATGGAACAGCTGCGTCCTGTTTCCAAGACCGAGAAAATGGTTTTCCCCATTCTCACTACCCTAGTGGTAGCTTTAATGGTTCCCTCTGCTACTCCTCTGGTGGGTATGTTGATGCTGGGTAACCTGTTGAAGGAATCCGGTGTCGCCGACCGCCTTTCCAAAACTGCTCAAAACGAATTGCTGAACATCGTCACCATCTTCTTGGGCACCACTGTCGGTGCCACTGCCAAAGCCAGCACCTTCCTGACTGCCAGAACTCTGGGCATTGTGGTTATGGGGCTGTGCGCTTTTGCCTTTGGAACCATCGGCGGTGTTCTGTTCGGCAAGGTGATGTACAAGGTTACCGGCGGCAAGGTCAACCCCCTCATTGGTTCGGCCGGTGTTTCCGCCGTTCCTATGGCCGCCCGTGTTTCTCAGAAGGTTGGCGCCGAGTACGATCCCGCCAACTTCCTGCTGATGCATGCCATGGGTCCCAACGTGGCCGGCGTTATCGGCTCCGCCGTGGCGGCTGGCGTGCTCATTTCCACCTTGTCCAAGTACGTATAACATTTAATTTTCCTATAAAAATCTGGCGTCTTTTGGGCGCCGGATTTTTTCTTAACGAAGCACAACGCGTTTAAAGTGCAGCGTAGTTTTGTTTGCTTTTGGAGCATGTGATATTTTATACCGAGAAAATACGCGCTTTCTCCTCGCCCCGAAGCACCCGCAGGCATCCCAGAGCCAGAGCCTCCATCTCGTGTTCTCCGGGAAAGCAAACCACCGGAGCGATAAACGCCACATACTCCTGAATCCAGCCGGTAAACAACCGGGAATGGGCAATTCCCCCGGTGAGAAGGATGGCGTCCACCCTTCCCTTGACCGACACCGCCAGCTTGGCGATGTTTTTAGCCACATTCAAAGCCATGGCCTGGTACACCAACGCCGCCTTTTCATCTCCCGACTGAATCCGCCGCTCCACTTCCCGAGTGTCTTTGGTGCCGAGATGTGCTTCCAGTCCGGCGTGGTTTTTCAGCTTATCCATCAGGGAGCGGTAGTCGTACTTCCCCGAAGTCGCCATCTTCACCAACTGAAAGGCGGGCAATCCTCCCGCCCGTTCGGGGGAAAAGGGGCCTTCGTCGTCGGAAATCATGTCGGTAATCCTCCCGCGCTCGTGAAGGGAAAGGGTAATGCCGCCGCCCAGGTGAGCCACAATCAAATTCAGCTCCCCGTAGAGCTTACCTGCATTCTGTGCGTATTTCATGGCGCAGGCCCGCATATTCAGATTATGGCCCATCCCTTTGCGCTCCATTTCCACCAGCCCGGTCACTTTGTGAATGGGAGTCATTTCATCCACCGTGACGGGGTCGTAGATGTAGGCATGAATGCCCGCCTGGTCGGCAATGGATTTGGCCAGTATGGCCCCCAGGTTGGAGGCATGGATGTTCTGCGGATGATAGCGCAGGACGTGAACCATTTCATCGTTGACCAGATAGGCCCCCGACTGGCAAGGAGGCAGAAGGCCTCCCCGCGCCATGACGGCGGAAAGGCTGTGAATATCCACCTCATGGCGGCCAAGGCAGTTCAGTATTACTTCTCGGCGGAAATCATACTGTTCATAAATATCGGAATAGGAGGCCAACTCCTCTCTGGAGTGCTGGATGTTCTCCACGAAAAGAGGCGTTTCCTCTTGATAGACCGCAATTTTAGTGGAGGTGGAACCGGGATTGATGATGAGAATGGTATGGATATCCATCCCTCCTTTGGAAAAGCGTCAATAGCTTAATTTTGGCAGCCCGCCGCAGCCAAACAGATGGAAAGGTACTTTTCCTCGCTGGAAGCACCACGAGAGGTAAGGATGATGGGAGCCTTTGCGCCCAGCACCAGACCCGCCATGGTGGCGCCCGCCAGCTCCACCAGAGCCTTGGTCACCACATTGCCGCAGGTGATTTCCGGCACCACCAGTAAGTCCGCGTCTCCCGCCACCGGGCTATGGTACCCCTTAATCTCCGCCTTTTCCCTAGAGATCGAAAGGTCCATGGAAATCGGCCCCTCGATGATGCAGCCGGCAATTTCTCCCCGCTGGTTCATGGCTTTCAGTTCGGCGCCGTCCAAACTGTCCTGCATCTTGGGGTTGACGGTTTCGGCAGCGGCCAGCACCGCCACCTTGGGATTTTGATAGCCGATGCGGTGCAGAAACTCCACCGCGTTTTCAATGAGCTGCTTTTTCTGGTTTAAATCGGGAGTTAGCAGCATTCCCCCGTCGGTGCAGCCCAACAGCTTGTGGTAGCCGGGCACGGAAAGCAGCATCAGATGGCTCATGGTGCGGTCGGTGCGCAGTCCGGTCTCTTTCTTCACCACCGCCCGCAGCAGTTGGGCGGTTTCCAGCTTGCCCTTCATCAGAAAGTCCGCCTTGCCCTCGCGAATCAGCTCCACGGCTTTGGCGGCAGCTTCCTCTACATTGGGGGCATCGTACAGGTTTTCGGCTTCGATGCTCTCACCCAGCTGGGCTAAAATCTCCTGGATTTTCGCCCCGTCCCCTACCAGCACCGGAGTCACCAGGCCGTCCCGCTTGGCACGGTAGATGGCCTCCAAACTGTGATGGTCGTGGGCAGCGGCCAGCACCACCTTTTTGGTGGCGGGGCGGGATTTTACCATGGCGATAATTTCGTCGAAACTTTTTAAGCTCACAGGGCACCTCCATTGAAATGATTCTGAACAAACACTACTTTTCTATTATACATAAAATGCCACCCAGAATCGCAACGGTTCCAGGTGGCAAATGTTTCGTTTCCTGTTATACCAGCAGGCTCTTACCGGTCATTTCGGGAGGCTGGGGCAGCCTCATCATATCCAGCAGAGTGGGGGCCAAATCAGCCAGGCGGCCGGTCATGGGCTCGGCCAGCTTGCGGTCACCAATTCCCACTGCAATCAGAGGCACCGGATTGGTGGTATGGGCGGTAAAGGGAGAACCGTCGGGCTCGTACATCTGGTCGGCGTTGCCGTGGTCCGCCGTAATGAGGGCTTTGCCTCCCATGGCAACCACCCGATCGATGACCTTGCCCATGCAGGTGTCCACCGCTTCCACCGCTTTGACGGCGGCTTCAAAGACACCGGTATGGCCAACCATGTCGCAGTTGGCGTAATTGAGGATAATCACGTCGTACTTGCCGGTAGAAAGCCGCTCCAGCAGTTCCTCGGTCACTTCGTAGGCGCTCATTTCCGGCTTGAGGTCGTAGGTGGCCACTTTGGGAGAAGGCACCAGGCAGCGGTCCTCCCCTTCGAAGGGAGCCTCCACTCCACCGTTAAAGAAGAAGGTGACGTGGGCATACTTTTCGGTTTCGGCAATCCGCAACTGGGTGAGTCCCAGGCTGCTGATGTATTTGCCAAACACGTTGTCCAAGCTCTGAGGCCGGAAGGCAACCAAAACGTTGGGCATGGTGGCGTCGTACTGGGTCATGCAGACATAGGTGAGTTTGAGGAAAGAACGGCGCTTAAATCCGGTAAATTCGGGATCTACCAGAGCACGGGTCAATTCTCGTGCGCGGTCCGGACGGAAGTTAAAGAAGATGACCGAGTCGCCGTCGGCAATTCCCGCTCCCTGAATGCAGACGGTGGGAACCACAAATTCGTCGGTGATGCCGGCATCGTAGCTTGCCTGCATCACTTCGTCGGTGCGGGCGGAGATGTTGCCTTCTCCGTACACCATGGCGGCGTAAGCCTTTTCCACCCGGTCCCAACGGTTGTCGCGGTCCATGGCATAGTAACGCCCCATGATGGTGGCAATTTTGCCTACGCCGATTTCGCTGCATTTTGCCTGCAGCTCGGCAATATAATCCTTGCCGGAATGCGGGGGAACGTCCCGTCCGTCCATCAAACAATGGATGTAGACCTTTTCCAACCCATGACGCTTGGCCAGCTCCAGCAGAGCATAGAGATGGGTGTTGTGGCTGTGCACTCCGCCGTCCGACACAAGTCCGATGAGGTGCAGAGCGCTGTCCTTCTTTTTGCAGTTTTCCACGGCCTCCAGCAGAGCGGGATTTTCAAAAAAATCGCCGTCCTGAATGCTTTTGGTGATGCGGGTCAGCTCCTGATAGACAATCCGGCCTGCGCCGATGTTAGTGTGTCCCACTTCGGAGTTGCCCATCTGACCGTCGGGAAGACCCACATCCATACCGGAAGCGCCGATGAGGGTGTGGGGATAAAGATGCAGAAACCGGTCAAGATTGGGAGTTTTTGCTGCCCGAATGGCATTGCCGTAATCGCTTTCGTTATAGCCGAAGCCGTCCAAAATCATCAATAAAGTTGGTGCTTTCATTCAGGTCTACCTCATTTATAAGCTATAGTGGTGCGGATGACAGGAATCGAACCTGCACGTCGGAGACACCAGATCCTAAGTCTGGCGCGTCTGCCAGTTCCGCCACATCCGCATTTTGTAAAGCAGGCATTATTATAACACTCGCAGCAACGAAAGTCAATGAAACGACCAAGTAAAGTGGCTGGGTATTCCTCCATTTTTGTCGTAATCAGTATAAATATTTTATCCATAATGAAGCAGGCTCGAACTAATTTTCGCTATTCCTGTTTACCGTTGTCTCCAAATCTGGTATAATAAGTAACACGGACCTTAGGGCTGGAGTACATACCTTTTGACATCAGACTCATAGCAATGCCTGGAATGTGGCATACTGAAGGTACGCAAGCATCAATGAGAAAAGGAGATGTTACCATGCCAAAAATCAAGGAAATACAGGCCATCGAAATTCTGGACTCCAGAGGCAACCCTACGGTAGAGGTCGAAGTATATACCGAGTCCGGCGCTTACGGTAGGGCCATGGTGCCTTCGGGAGCCTCCACCGGCGAATACGAAGCGGTGGAACTGCGGGATAACGACAAGTCGCGGTACAACGGCAAGGGCGTGCAAAAAGCGGTCGCCAACGTCAACAACATCATCGCCCCCGCTCTCATCGGAAAGTTTGACGTCACCAACCAGACGGCCATCGACCGGATGATGATCGAGCTGGACGGCACCGAAAACAAGTCCAAGTTGGGCGCCAACGCCATTTTGGGAGTATCGATGGCGGTGGCACACGCCGCTGCCGACTATCACGGCCTGCCCCTGTATCAGTATTTGGGCGGCTTTAACGCCAAACAGCTGCCCACTCCCATGATGAACATCCTCAACGGCGGTTCCCACGCCGACAACTCGGTGGACTTCCAGGAATTTATGATTATGCCCACCGGCGCCGCCACCTTCCACCAAGCCATTCAGATGGGGTCGGAAGTGTTCCATGCTCTGAAAAAGGTGCTGCACAGCAAGGGCCATAACACGGCGGTCGGCGACGAAGGCGGATTTGCGCCCAACCTTTCTTCCAACCGGGAAGCGCTGGAAGTCATTGTGGAAGCCATTCAGGCGGCCGGTTACAAGCCGGGCGACGATGTAAAAATTGCTATGGACGTCGCCTCCTCCGAGCTATATAATAAAGAGACAGGCAAGTACGATTTGGCAGGAGAAAACCGCAGCCTCACCAGTTCGGAGCTCATCGACCTGTACGAGAGCTTCTGTCAGGAATTCCCCATCATCTCCATTGAAGATGGCTTGGACCAAAACGACTGGGACGGTTACAAGGAACTGACCCAGCGCTTGGGCAACCGGATTCAGCTGGTGGGCGACGACTTCTTTGTCACCAACACCAAGCGCTTAGCCAAAGGCATTGAGCTGGGGTTGTGCAACTCCATTCTCATCAAGGTCAACCAAATCGGCACCCTGACCGAGACCTTTGACGCCATTGAAATGGCCAAGCGGGCGGGCTATACCGCCGTGGTTTCCCACCGCTCCGGCGAGACGGAGGACGTCACCATTGCCGATATTGCAGTGGCCACCAACGCCGGCCAGATCAAAACCGGCTCCATGAGCCGCACCGACCGCATCGCTAAATACAATCGTCTGCTCAAAATCGAACATCAGCTGGGCGCTACCGCCATCTACGGGGGACTTTCTTCCTTCTACAACCTGCGGAAATAAGCGCCAGGTTCGGGTATAAGTTTCACTTGGGGGGTACCGAGTACCCCCCATGCCGTTGTAACAACATATTTTTCTGCACACAGGGGGTATTCTTTCTTGGCAAAGGACCGCATCATCATTAAGGGGGCGCGGGAAAACAACCTGAAAAACGTAGACCTTGAGTTGCCACGTGACAAGATGATTGTCTTTACAGGGCTTTCCGGGTCGGGAAAAAGCTCCCTGGCCTTTGACACCATCTATGCCGACGGTCAGCGCCGCTACGTGGAAAGTCTCAGTTCCTATGCCCGCCAGTTTCTGGGACAAATGCAAAAGCCCAAGGTGGATAGCATTGAGGGCCTCTCTCCCGCCATCTCCATCGACCAAAAAACCACCTCAAAAAACCCCCGTTCCACGGTGGGCACCGTCACCGAAATCTACGACTACCTGAGGCTCCTTTACGCCCGCATCGGAGTTCCCCACTGCCCTGTTTGCGGACGAGCCATCCAGCAGCAGACCATCGACCAAATGGTGGACCAGGTGATGGCGTTGCCGGCAGGCACCCGCATTCAGTTGCTGGCTCCGGTGGTGCGGGGACGGAAAGGGCAGCACCTTAAAGAGTTGGACGCCGCTCGCCGTTCCGGCTACGCCCGGGTGCGGGTGGACGGCAACATCTACGACCTTTCGGAAGAAATTAAACTGGACAAAAACAAAAAGCACACTGTGGAAGTTGTGGTAGACCGTCTGGTGGTCAAGGAGGAAATCCGCTCCCGCCTCACCGACTCTCTGGAAACCGCTCTGTCCGTTGCGGGCGGACTGGCCGTCGTCAGCCTTCCCGACGGGGAGGACATGATGTTTTCTCAGAACTACGCCTGTCCCGACCACGGGGTTTCCATCGAGGAGCTGGAGCCTCGCATGTTCTCCTTCAACAACCCCTACGGCGCCTGCCCCAAGTGCACCGGATTGGGCATCTACCTCAAAGTGGACCCGGATTTGATTCTGCCCAACAAAAGCCTTTCCATTCGGGAAGGAGCCATCAAGGCTTCCGGCTGGTACTACGCCGAAGGGGGCATCGCCCAGATGTACTACGAAGCCCTGGCCAAGCGCTACGGGTTTTCGCTGGACACCCCTGTGGGAGAACTGCCGGACGAAATTATCGATATTTTGCTGTACGGCAACAACGGAGAAAAGCTGACCATGCAGCGGGACAACGGGGTGATGAGCGGCAGCTACACCTCCTCTTTTGAAGGAATTATCCCCAATCTGGAGCGGCGCTACGCCCAAACCGACAGCGAGTGGATGCGGGAAGAAATTCGCACCTTTATGACCGAACTGCCCTGCCCCGAATGTAAGGGCAACCGGCTGAAACCGGAAGCTCTGGCAGTGACGGTTCACGACATGAACATTATCGACTTCACCAAGATGAGCATTGACGACGCTCTGAAGTTTATCGCCCAGAAGCCCTTCACCGAATCAGAGCTGATGATTGCCCACGACATCCTCAAGGAAATCCAAGAGCGCCTTCTGTTTCTGCAGAGGGTGGGGCTTGGGTATTTGACCCTCTTTCGCAGCAGCGGAAGCCTTTCCGGCGGAGAAAGTCAGCGAATTCGGCTGGCCACCCAAATCGGCTCCAGCCTGGTGGGCGTGCTCTACATTTTGGACGAGCCCAGCATCGGCCTGCACCAAAGGGACAACGACAAGCTGATTGCCGCCCTAAAGAAGCTGCGGGATTTGGGCAACACCCTCATTGTGGTGGAGCACGACGAGGACACCATGTATGCCGCCGACTACATTGTGGACATCGGCCCCAAGGCGGGCATTCACGGCGGCAAGGTGGTGGTGGCCGGCACCATCGAAGATGTGATGAATTGCCCCGAAAGCATCACCGGCCAGTATCTTTCCGGCAAAAAGCGGATTCCGGTGCCCGCCCAACGCCGCAAACCCGACGGGCGCCACCTGGTGATTCGGGGGGCGCGGCAAAACAACCTGAAGAACATTGACGTCTCCATCCCACTTGGGGTGATGACGGTGGTCACCGGCGTTTCCGGCTCGGGAAAATCCTCCCTCATCAACGATATTCTCTACAAGAAACTGGCCCATGACCTCAACCGCGCCAGAACCTTTCCCGGCGATTGCGACGGTATCGAAGGTTTAGAGTACCTGGACAAGGTCATTGCCATCGACCAAAGCCCCATCGGGCGCACTCCCCGCTCCAACCCCGCCACCTACACCGGCGTGTTCACCGATATTCGGGATGTGTTTGCCCAGACCAACGCCGCCAAAATGCGGGGATACGGCCCGGGGCGCTTCTCCTTCAACATCAAGGGAGGCCGCTGCGAAGCCTGTGAGGGAGACGGCATCATCAAAATCGAGATGCACTTCCTCCCCGACGTATACGTTCCCTGCGACGTGTGCAAAGGCAAGCGGTACAACCGGGAAACGCTGGAGGTCAAATACAAGGGAAAGACCATCTACGACGTGCTGGAAATGACGGTAGAGGAAGGCTTGGAGTTCTTTGAGAACATTCCGAAAATCAAGCGCCGCCTGCAAACCCTTTACGATGTGGGGCTGGGATATATTAAGATCGGTCAAAGCTCCACCACCCTTTCGGGAGGAGAAGCCCAGCGGGTGAAGCTGGCCACCGAGCTTTCCAAGCGGCCTACTGGAAGAACCGTCTACATTTTGGACGAGCCCACCACCGGACTCCACAGCGCCGACGTCCACATGCTGATTGACGTGCTGCAGCGTTTGGTGGACGCGGGCAATACCGTGATTCTCATCGAACACAATTTGGACGTCATCAAAACCGCCGACTACATCATCGATTTAGGCCCGGAGGGCGGCACCGGAGGCGGTCAAATCGTAGTCCAGGGAACCCCCGAAGAAGTGGCCAAGTGCGAGAACTCTTACACCGGCCAATACCTGCGCAAGGTGTTGGAAAAGGCAAAGGCGTTGGACGCACAATACAAAGAACCTTGAGCAGACGCTCAAGGTTCTTTTGGTTACGCTGTTTATCTTGCCCGAAGTTGGGCAACTTCCTGCAAAATGCGGCTATGTTCTTCGCCTTTACAGCCTAATGTGTAAGCGCCTTGGCGCACCGTCTGGATATAATCATTGATATCCCTAATGGGTTGTTCCAGCCGCACCCAAGAGGCGCATTCCTGCCCTTTTTGGTGGGTGTCGGAGCCGCAGAGGGGGTAGAGATGAGGGTACTTGTGAAACGCCTCCAGAGCCAATTCATTGTGGTTTTTGTGGTTGGGGTGGGTGTTGACCACTTCGATTCCATGGACGCAATCCAAGCGGACAAACTGATTCCCGTCCCGGAACGGGTGAGCGTGGACAATCAGCAGCTCCTTTTGAAAGCGGCGGAAAAACTCCACCGGGCCCAGACGGAACGGGTAAGGATGCGTGCGCAGCCATTCTTCGTCGATTCCATAAACCAAATAGTCGTTGTCGTTTTCCGGAAAGCGCAGTTCGGCCCCCAGCAAAACCGTCAGCCCCACCTCATTCCCCCGCTTTTTGGCCCGCCGATAACCGTCCAGAAAACGGTCGACGCAGGTGTTCCAGTCCTCGTAACAGTAAAGCAGGGAGACATAATCCTCGTGGAGGTGGTCGGTAATGATGATGCCGTCATACCCCGCCGCCTTATACCTGTCTACCAAATCGGCGGCGGGAATTCTGCCGCATTTACTGGTTTCCGCCGTATGTAAATGTACATCGTATTGATAGTATTTGCTCATTTTGTCAGCCCTTCCTAACCGCCTGACTGCAGGTAACGTAAACGTTTTCGTTAAATATATTATATCACACCTGGTTTTGCCATGTCAAATTTAAAGGTCGGTACTACTCCTGTCTTGGAATTTGACAAAGCGAAAGATATAATGTATAATAACGTAAACGTTTACGAATCTCTGCGGCCAATATTCTTAGAAAGGATGTCGGTTGTGATTAAAGCCGTTATTTTTGACATGGGGGGAACGATTATCAACCACCAGTATAGTCCTGAGCGAGCCGTGATGCACGCAGCCAACACCATGGAATGGTTGAAGGACTACGGTATTCACATTCCGGAATCTCCCGAGGATTTTGCCCGCAAGCTGCAAGAGGCCGACCAAAAACGCCGCCGTGCCAACGAGCAGGAAATGCGGGAAATGCCCCCCTTGGAGGCGGTATGCAAGTATTACCTGCGGGATTATCACCCCTCCCCCGAAGTCCTGTTTCCCATTGCGGAGGAGTTTTGCTTCCGCTATTACAACGAGTGTTTTGAAGCGAAACCCGCCAACGGGCTTCTGGAGTGTGTCAGCGGGTTGCGCCAACAGGGAATGCGTCTGGGAATCATCTCCAACACCCTTTCCCGCACCTATATGATATCCAAGCTGGCCGAATTCGGGGTATCCGGTTACTTTGAATATGTCCTGCTTTCCAGCGTTTGCGGGCTGCGCAAACCGGACCCGGCCATTTTTGAACTGTGCCGCACCACCATGGGTCTGAAACGAAGCGAAATGGCGTATGTGGGCGACACCATTTCCCGGGACGTGATCGGCACGTTAAGGGCGGGATGGGAGCTTATGATTCGCATCGCCGCCCCCAATCCGAGGCCTTATGTGGCCCAACGGGAACAAGCGCTGGAAAACTGCGGCTACCAGCCTCACTACTTTATCCAAACGCTGCCGGAGGTGGTGGAAATTATCCGCGCCAAAAACGCAGAGGTGCCTTTCGAGTTCTAACAAGCTTCTTACATAAGAAAGAGGGCGAAACAACCGCTCTCTTTTTCTTATGCTCCCCACTCTTGCATATTTGGCCTTAGCTGGTATACTAAAAGAATGCAAGTATGTCCCGGTTTTTGCCGCGCAAACAAGGAGATGAGCAGTTGAACATCCACATTCAATCGGGCAGGGTGCTGCAACAGCAGCAGACAACCTGGATTGCCCCGACTCAAGATTTGTATATCGAAAATGGAAAAATTGCAGGAATCGGGCAGGCTCCTGCCGGTTTTGTGGCCCAAAAAGTCATCGACGCCCGGGATAAGCTGGTGATGCCGGGGCTGATTAACAGCCATACCCACGCCTACATGTCGGTGTTTCGGAACTACGCCGACGATTTGAGCTTTGAGGACTGGCTGTTTGGGAAAATTATGCCGGCGGAGGACGCTCTGGAGCCGGAGGACGCCTATTGGTGCAACCTGCTCTCCTGCCTAGAAATGATTGGAACTGGTACCACCTGCTTTCTGGATATGCACATGTTCGGGGGACAGAGCGTCCGGGCGGCGCAGGAATCGGGGCTGCGGGCGGTGATTTCCCGGGGGCTGGTGGGCGAATCCCCTCAGGACCCCGCCGCCACTTTGCGGCTGAACCAGGCCTTTGAGGAAATGGAAGCCGCCAAAGGCAACGACAACATCCGCTTTATGCTGGCTCCCCACGCCATTTACTCCTGCGGCGGCCCGCTGTTGGAATACCTCGGGGAACTGGCTCGGGAAAAGGGCCTGGGGCTTCACATCCACGTGGCGGAATCCCAAAACGAGTTTGATAATTGCTTGAAAGAGCACGGCTGCTCCCCTGTCAAGTATCTGGATTCTCTCCATGTGTTTCAGGCTCCCACGGTGGCGGCTCACTGTGTCCACCTCACCGAGGAGGATATGGAGATTCTGGCGGAGCGGGGCGTTTCGGTGGCCACCAACCCGGTGAGCAACATGAAGCTGGGTAACGGCTTTGCGCCCGTCCCCTCCCTGATGGAAAAAGGAGTCAACCTCTGCGTGGGAACCGACGGCGCCTCCAGCAACAACGTGCTCAATATGTTCCGGGAGCTTTCCGTTCTAGCGCTGATTCACAAGGGCGCGGAGAAAAAAGCCCAGTGCATCTCCGCCGGTGAAGCGCTGCAGATGGGAACTCGAAATGGCGCCAAAGCTCTGGGACTGGAACATCTCACCGGCTCCGTTGAGGTGGGAAAAGCAGCCGATTTGGTGCTATTGGATTTGACAAAGCCCTGGCTGCAGCCGGTCAACGACATTCCCGCCTCCCTGATTTACTCCGCCAACGGCGCTGAAGTGGACACGGTACTGGTAGACGGCAGAATCCTGTTGGAGCGGGGCGAGTACAAAACCTTGGACGAAGAAAGAATCCGGGCGGAAATGGAGCGAATCCGCCGGAAATATTTAAGATAACCTTAGCCAACCAGGAGGCAACCTCATGAGCAACATTCGAGATATTACCCTGGCCCCCGAAGGTCACAAGAAGATTGCCTGGGTGGAACAGCACATGCCGGTGCTGCGCAGCATCCGGGAAGAATTTGAGCGGGACAAGCCCTTTTTGGGCAAAAAGATTGCCCTTTCCATTCACCTGGAGGCAAAGACCGCTTACCTTTGCAAAGTGCTGGCGGCGGGTGGAGCGGAGATGTACGTCACCGGCTCCAACCCCCTCTCCACCCAGGACGATGTAGCCGCCGCTTTGGTGGAGGACGGGCTGACGGTCTACGCCTGGCACGGCGCCACCTCCGAAGAGTACCGGCAGCACATCCGCCAGACGGTGAGCTGCGGCCCTCACATTGTCATCGATGACGGCGGAGACCTGGTGGAAATGCTCCACAGCGAATTTCCCCATCTTTGCGACAAGGTCATCGGCGGCTGCGAGGAAACCACCACCGGAGTCAAGCGCCTTCGGGCAAGAGCTCGGGACGGAGCCCTCAAATTCCCCATGATTTTGGTCAACGACGCCCAGTGCAAATTCCTCTTTGACAATCGGTACGGCACCGGACAGTCGGTCTGGGACGGCATCAACCGCACCACCAACCTGATTGTGGCGGGCAAAACGGTGGTAGTCTGCGGCTACGGCTGGTGCGGCAAAGGGGTTGCCATGCGGGCCAAAGGGCTGGGAGCCAAGGTCATCGTCACCGAAGTCGACCCCATCAAGGCCATCGAAGCCATTATGGACGGCTTTGAAGTGATGCCGATGCTCAAGGCGGCAAAGTACGGCGATTTCTTCGTCACCGTCACCGGCTGCCGGGACGTCATCACCAAGCCTCACTTTGAGCTGATGAAGGACGGCGCTATTCTCTGCAATGCCGGACATTTCGACGTGGAAGTGGACGTGGCAGGGCTACGGGAAATAGCGGTGGAAGTAAAAGAGCAGCGGCACAACATTATGGGATATCGCCTGCCCAACGGCCGCTGGCTGTCGGTTCTGGCTGAGGGGCGGCTGGTGAATTTGGCGTCCGGAGACGGCCATCCCGCCGAAATTATGGATATGAGCTTTTCCATTCAGGCCCTTTCCGCCCGCTGGCTGGTGGAGCGGGGAGTCTCCCAACTCATCAACCTAGTCCCGCGGGAAGTAGACGAGGATGTTGCCCTGCGGAAACTACGGTTTGAAGGTTGCGATATCGACACCCTGACTCCTGAGCAAAAGGCCTATTTGGAAAGCTGGGCAGCGGAATAACTCCTCTCTTATTTGCACTATGGCGGTCCTGACAGGGCCGCCTTTTTTCGGGCGCAATGGCAGCAATCCACAGTATTCAGACTACCTGCCGGCAACCGGAAAATTCTTGCATTCACGCAGAGCCCATACATTTCAAGTCTAAAGCAACAAAGGGTATGGATAGTTTGATGCTATCCATGCCCTTTTTGTTTAGGAAAGAGAGGGAAAAATGTCAAGCAACTGCGGAATTTGTTGAATGATATGGTGAGGCTGGTAGATTTGGCTGGGCTTTTCCGAAGAGGGCTTATCCAAGTCCTCAATTCGAATCATCATACCAAATCCTGCTGCAAAAGTTCCATCGACATCCCGATTGGGGTTGTCCCCAATGTACGCACATTCGGCAGGACGGGAACCAATGGCTCGGGCTGCTAACCAATAGATATTGGGGTCCGGCTTGCGAAATCTCACCTTGGACGAAAGAATGGTGACAGTAATGTATTGGGAGAGACCACTCGCCAACAGCCAGTTGGGGATTTCATGTTCCGTAATGGTATTGGCAATAATTCCTAACCGATAACCCCTGTGGTAAAGCTCCAGGATGGTATCCTCAACGCCGGGTCGAGGAACTCGGCGCCCGTCCCGATCTCGCCAGAGTTTGGTAAGTAAAGCACACCGCTCCGCAATTTTTTGATGTGGGTACTGAGGGAGCAGCCACTGGGTCCACAGCTCCATCTCCGATACGTCCAACAACGTTGTTTTGGCGTTTTTGCGATAGGCTATCCAGTTCCGCTCCAATTCCTCAAAAAACTCCTGAGGGGAGCAGGTGGCGCCTACCAACTCCATCATCCTGCGTTCTGCCTGATCCGAGAATTCCGGATCCTCTACCACAACCCGCAAAGTGGCTCCAACATCAAAAAAAATAGTGTTAATGGTAGTATTCATGGAATAACTCTCCCTTGACAAAATTTCGCCGGGAACCCTTTGACGAAACCGCAGACGCCACTGAAGAAAGCAAGATAGTTTAGCGGTATCGCTTTCCCTTGCCCAACGCCATGCACTCATAGGCCTGTTGAATCTTTTGGTAGTTTCCATCCCGGTCCAGAGCAATGCCTCGGCCCACACAGTCCACAATGGTGCCGATACCGATTTCAGCCAGCCGAGCATCCAATTCTTCCAACAGAGCAGGAGCACTGCCCGGTTCGGTGCTGCGGCCGTCCAAAATGACATGCAGATATACCTTGGACAATCCCTCTTCCTTTGCCATTTGCAGAAGGGCTAAAGGATAATCCACCGAACCGTGGGAACTTTTTTTGCTGAGCAGTGTCAACAGATGAAGGACGGCTCCCCGTTGGGCTGCTCTTTGTATGGTATTTCGCAGCACCGGGTTTTTCTGAAAGGAACCATCCTTCATGGCGGCGTCCAAGCGCACATCGTCCTGCATCACGACCCGTCCTGCCCCAATGTTCATATGGCCGGCCTCCGAATTGCCCGCTTTTCCTTCCTGAAGCCCCACCGCGCTGCCGGAAGCCTGCAGTGGCGCCATGGGATAAGTGGAGCAAAGAGCGTCCCAGAAAGGAGTATCTGCTTTAAAAATGGGGTTGGAGTCATTTTCTTCGCCGATTCCCCAGCCGTCCAAAATGACCAGCAGAACCTTTCGTTTTTGCCCAAAATTGTAGCCCGGCACAAGGCTTGTGCCGCTCATAACAGCCGGCTTCTGTAGGTTTAACACTTGCAGAATGGTAGGGGCAACATCCTGCAAGCTCCCCTGGTTGGGATGGATGGCGGCACCAGCCTTTGGGTCGATGATAAAAAAGGGGACAAGGTTTGCGGTATGGGCCACATAAGGCTTTCCCTCTTTGGTATAAGCCACTTCCAAATTGCCGTGATCGGCTGTAATCAACACGACATAGTTGTTATCTTCGGCAATCCGCACCACTTCGCCCAGGTGTCGGTCCACACAGGCGGCACATTCCACCTTGGATTGGAAATTGGAAGTGTGTCCAATGACATCGCCGTTGGCGAAGTTGACTACAATAAAATCATACTCTTTGGCAATTCCCCCTTTCACTTTTTCCGCCACAGAAGGTAGGCTCAGTTGGGGAACGGTGTCAAAAGGGACTCCTTTTGGCGAGGGTACGCAAATATCGTCCTCCCCGGGAAACGCCTGATTGTGTCCACCGTTGAAAAAATATGTAACTTGCGCGTATTTTTCTGATTCCGCCAGGTGCAGCTGCTTCATTCCCGCCTGACTGATGCAATGAGCCAGAGGCATTTCGATGGAATGGGGCGCAAAAGCAATGGGCATGTTTTTATACTTTTCATGGTACATCGTGAGGATGACAAAATCCAAATCCTTAAGCTTTTCCCGAGGAAAATGAGGAAAATCAGAAGCGGTAAAGGCATCGGTGAGTTCCACTTCCCTCTCCCCTCTGCGGCAGCAGAAGATGACGGCATCTCCCGATTTTACGGTTCCCACCGGTGTTCCGGTCTCATCCTCCAGAACCAAAGGCGCCATGGAGTAGTCCGTCTGCCCTTCCCGATAAGAAGCCCGGATTGCTTCGGCCAAATTGTTCCCTCCATGTTCTAACGCAGCCATCCCAATTCCCCCTTACTTGTTTTCATAAGCCATAAACTCCATATTGACTTTGGGAGCTTCGGGGAAAAGCTCCAGCAATTGGATAAACCGGAAAATCACCGCATCCGGTCGGTTCTGATCGGTAAATGGACTCCGGGAAAGGGTTTCGGGGTTGGTATATAGTACATTTAACCCATATCCTGCCGCCTTGGAACCTACCATATCCCGGTTGATGTTGTCCCCCACGAAAGCGATTTCCTCTTCGGGAACGCCAACCTGCTCCGCCGCCAGGCGGTAAATTTCCATTCCCGGCTTGCGCAGGCCACAGACGCAGGAAAGAATCACCGGATCGAAATAATGACCCAATCCCGACTCTTCGAGCCAGAGGGGAACCTCCTCGGAGGTGATCAGATTGGAGATAATCCCCAAACGATATCCCCGCTGGTAAAGGGTATCAATGACCTTTTTCCCGTTCGGCACCAACAAACGCTTGCCGGCGCATTGGCGGTACTGAAAAGCCATGGCCACCGCATTCTTTTTTACGCGTTCCCTGTCATATTCCGGAAGCAACCATTTGGTGAAGAGCTCAACCTCCGTTGCCTCCCGCTGAGTACGAAAGCACCATTTGCGATAACCGGCGTAACGGTCTTCGATCATTTGCAGAAATTCATCGGGAGAAAGGTCGGTACCGGCCAGCCTGGCAAACTCCTCTTTTGCTGCCTGTTGATAGTCCGGTACCTTATGGAGAATGCGCAGAGTATTGCCCAAGTCAAAGAAGATTGCTTTGATGACGGTATTCATAATCCTTCCTCCTGCCTTAAATTGTCGTGGCAATTCTTTTGCGCCGCATGGCCACGCATTGGTTCATACAAAATGTCCGCTACCTTGCCTGCACTTGCGTAAACGTTTACGAATCTAATTATACTTACGGACGTTTTTGTTGTCAATTAATTTTCATATGTTTTATAATTTATAACCAATTGATATTAAATTTATGTTGCATTTTTCAATGAAACGACTTTATAATGAAAGCGAAATTATCGCAAACGTTTTAATATTCTTGTGATTGGGGTGATTTTCTGTTGGAAGCCATCGGCGTTTACATCAAGCCATATTGGATGCGGATTGCCGTAGGGCTGGTCATCAAGTTTTTGGGAACGATTATGGACCTCATCATTCCCTGGCTGCTGGCCTATATTGTGGACGACCTTATGCCTGCCGAAAACATTCTTGCCATCTTTCAAGCCGGCGGGTTGATGGTGTTGTGTTCCGTGATCGCTTTGACTTTTAACATCAAAGCCAACCGAATGGCCGCCGGCATTTCAAGAGAGATCACCCAAAAGCTGCGTTATGATCTTTTTGAGCACATCTTGTACCTGCCCGCCCGGGAGCGGGACAAGTTTACCTCTTCTTCCCTCATTTCCCGTCTTTCCACCGACACCTATCATGTGCACCAACTCATCGAAAAATCCCAGCGGATTGGCATTCGCTCCCCCCTGTTGATGCTGGGAGGCATACTCTTCGCCTTCCAACTGGAACCCAAACTGGCCACAATTCTGCTGTTGATTGTTCCCCTGCTTGCCCTGGTGATTTTGACCATCACGCGCAGGGGCATCCCGCTCTACACCAGCACCAACGAGAAGATAGACCAATTGGTGCGGGCGGTACGGGAAAGCGCCATTGGAATTCGGGTCATTAAAGCCCTTTCCAAAGCTGACCGGGAAGTTGACCGCTTCCGCACCATCAACGAACAGGTTCGGGATGCTTCAACTGCGGCCGAAACAACGATGGCTCTCACGGCACCCGCTATGACCTTTCTGCTTAACTCCGGTTTTCTGCTGGTCATTCTGCTGGGAGCCATTGCCGTCAACGCCGGAGATACCCAGCCGGGAAAGATTATGGCTTTTCTTTCCTACTTCACCATCATCCTCAATGCCGTTCTTTCCATCCGCAAAATCTTTGTTCTCTGGTCCAAAGGCAGCGCTTCGGCACAGCGCATCAGCCAAGTGATGAGCACCCCGCGAGAAATGCCGCTGGGAGCACGGGATTACATAGAACATCGCCCGTTTATTTCTTTTGAAAACGTCTTCTTTTCTTACAATAAAAAAGTGGATAATCTGCAAGGGATTAGCTTTTCATTACAGAAAGGCCAGACGCTTGGAATCACCGGGCCTACCGGCAGCGGGAAAACCACTCTCATCAGCCTGTTGATGCGGTTTTACGATGTGGATCGCGGATGTATTCGAATTGAGGGGGAGAACCTGAGGGGTATCCACACAAACCAATTGCGGCGGCGCTTTGGAGCAGTTTTTCAAAACGACATATTGCTGGCGGACACCATTTACGAAAACATCTCCTTTTTGCGCGATCTTCCCATAGAAAATGTCAAAAAGGCGGCGCGCACCGCTCAAATTGCAGATTATATTGAAAGCCTTCCCCAAGGTTACGATACCATACTGGATATGCGGGGCGCCAACCTGAGCGGAGGACAGAAGCAGCGCCTTCTCATTGCCCGAGCATTGGCGGCCGACCCGGAAATTCTGGTGCTGGACGACGCGCTCAGCGCCTTGGATTATCGCACCGATGCCGCCTTGCGCAGGGCTATTCAAAAAGAATACGGCCATACCACCGTGGTAATGGTCAGTCAGCGCATCAGCGCCATTTGGGATGCAGACCTTATTCTTTTGCTGGAAGACGGCAGGCTGGTGGATGCCGGCACCCACGAGAAGCTGATGAATCGGTGCGAAAGCTATCGCAAAATGGTGCAGGTGCAGATGGGGGGTATCGCCCAGTGAAAGGAGCTTCCAACCCAAAAGTGCTGCCTGTCGTCGCCCGGTTATGGCGTTATCTGTCCCGTCGACGAGCCGTGGTTCTGGTTGCCTTTTTGGAGATGCTGCTCTCCAACCTTCTGGCTTTGGTCGTTCCCATGCTCTCGGGTGCCGCCATCGATGCCATCGGCACCAAAGCCGGGGGCGTCAATTTCCCGGCCGTTTTTTCCAATTGCTTCTGGATGCTGATTTGTTATGCGGCCTCCGCTTTTCTCTCTTACCTGCTTTCCCTGATGCTCATTCACCTCAGTCAGACGGTGGTTCAAAGTTTGCGACAGGACATTTTTCAAAATTTAATGAGACTTCCCGTCTCCTACTTTGACAAACACCCGGTGGGAAATATCATCAGCTGCATCTGCTACGACGTCGATACCATCGGAGCATCCCTTTCCACCGACCTGATTCAAATATGCACCAGTGTCATCACGGTACTGGGTTCCCTGGTCATGCTTCTGATTCTGTCCCCTTCCCTGTCGATGGTCATGCTGGTCACCATTCCCGTCACTACCCTGTTTTCCCGCTGGCAAATGAAGCGGATGCACCCTTTGTTTCGCAGGCGCTCTCAAAAACTGGGGGAATTGGGCGGTTTGATGGAAGAAAGCGTAACGGCGGGACGAACCGTCGCCACCTACACCTGTGAAGAAGCCATGCTCCGGCGTTTTGAGCGGAAAAATATCGAAGCAATGGACGCTTATTACGAAGCCGACGCAAAAAGTGTACTTCTGGGGCCTATGGTCAACTTCATTAACAACATTTCTCTTGCCGTCGGCAGCGTTTTGGGTGCAATGCTGTGCCTTGCCCAACAGCTTACCTTGGGCGCCATCTCGTCCTTTGTTCTCTATTCCCGCAAATTTTCCGGGCCCATTCGGGAAGCCGCCAACATTGTCAGTGAAATTCAGGCCGCCGCTGCCGCCGCCGAACGGGTGTTCCGCCTGATGGACGAGGCGCTCGAAGCTCCCGACAAAAAGAACGCCCTCCCCTTGTCCGACGTGGAGGGAAACATTGGTTTTGAAAAAGTGTCCTTCCACTATAACGAAGGAGAGGAAGTATTGCACGATATCAACATCGATATTCCCAAAGGCAGCATCGTCGCCATTGTGGGCCCCACCGGCGCCGGGAAAACCACCGTTGTCAATCTGCTGATGCGGTTTTACGACGTGCAGTCGGGGAAAATCACCGTGGACGGGGCCAATATTCAAGAGGTCATACGTCGGGATTTGCGGATGGCCTATGCCATGGTGCTGCAGGACAGTTGGCTGTTTTCCGGAAGCGTTTACGAAAACATTGCCTACGGCAACGAGAACGCCACACCGGAACAGGTGATTGCCGCCGCCAAGTCAGCAAAGATTCACCAGCACATCATGTCCCTTCCCCAGGGGTATGACACCCTATTGGAGGACGGTGGCCAAAACTTTTCCAAGGGGCAAAGGCAACTGCTGACCATTGCCAGAGCGATGCTGATTGACGCCAACATGCTGATTTTGGACGAGGCCACTTCCAACGTAGACCCCAACACGGAATTGGAAATCAATGAGGCCATGCACCGGCTGATGAAGGGCAAAACCTGCTTTGTCATCGCCCACCGACTCTCTACCATTGAAAATGCCGACCTGATTCTGGTGATGGACAAAGGCCGCCTGGTCGAACAGGGGACCCATCAGGAGTTGTTACAAAACCATAGCTTTTATTATAAATTTTATTGCGAACAGTTTAAAAAATATAAATGATATTGACAAAACAGAATCGAATATCTATAATGATTATATACGTAAACGTTTGCGTAAAACATTTCGTAAGCGTTATCAAAATACTATGAAGTAACACTCCGTTTTCTGGTAATTTTCAAAAAAGAAAGCAGCATCGCATTTCTCTCATAGGAACCGTTTCCCACCTATCCAAATCCGCGACGCCGTCCCTATCTCTCCCTTCTGTCGGGAACTGTCCAAAGTTGGTTGTGGAGGAAGTCCCTCCTCGATATAGTGCGGGATACATATGGGTGGCTTATCTAAGAAAGAGGTGTTTTTGTGAGAAGGCCTGCGCGAAAACCGCTCACGGGCAAGCGGCTTCGAAATCTCATATTGAATGTGGTCACCAACCCATTCAATATGATTGTGCTCATCTCCCTTATTCTTTTAATCTGTCTGATTATCATCCCTCTGCTGCAGATGATTCAAACAACCTTTACTCTGGCGCAAAGCGAGTTGCGCCGGGTAAACGGTAAGGTGGGAGATTTCACCCTCTATTATTGGAAGCAGTTGTTTGCCAGCAACCTTTCCTCCGCCTTATTATGGCAACCTCTGCGCAACTCCCTGTTGATTGGCATCATCACCTCTGCCATCTCAGTACCTTTGGGTGCGCTGCTGGCTTGGCTGATGGTCCGCACCGACTTGCCCTGTAAAGACCTTATTGGGATGCTTATCATCATTCCTTATATGATTCCCTCTTGGTGCAAATCCATGTCCTGGCTTGCGGTATTTCGCAACGAACGCAGCGGTACGCCGGGATTTTTGCAGGGGCTGGGCCTCCCCATTCCCGATTGGCTGGCCTACGGCCCCGTTGCCATTATTCTGGTTATGACGCTACACTACTATGCCTTTTCTTACATAATGGTCTCCTCTTCTCTGCGCTCGGTCAATTCCGAGCTGGAAGAAATGGGAGAAATTCAAGGTGCGAACAAAATACAGATTTTGCGCTATATTACTCTGCCTCTGGTGACCCCCGCTATTCTCTCCGCCACCATTATGACGCTTTCCAAGTCAGTCGGTTCCTTTGGCGTGGCGGCCAACCTGGGGATGAGGATCGGCTACTTTACCCTAGCTACCAAAATGCATGATGCCATCAACAACCGCCAGGCAGGCTTGGGATACGCCATGGCGCTATTGCTGATTGTAATGGCCTCCGGAACTATATTTGCCAACCAGCGGGTGGTGGGTACCCGCAAATCTTATGAAACTGTTGGGGGCAAGGGCACCAGGCGCACTCCCATGTCACTTGGCAAGGCCAAAATCCCCCTCCTCGTGTTTTTAGCCGTATTTCTTCTGCTGGCCATGGTGGTGCCCATGCTGATTTTGGTGATGGAAACATTCCAGGTCAGCACCGGCAGAGGGTATAGATTGGACAATCTCACCCTGTACAACTGGATCGGAGAAGTAGACCCCAACAGCCGCACCAACCATACGCCGGGCATCTTCCGCAATCCCGTCTTTATCAACGCACTGTGGAACACCGTAAAGCTCACCATCATTTCCTCTATTATCACCGCCTTTTCGGGGCAGTTCTTGGGTTATATCAGTTCCCGCGGGCGGGGCAAGTGGTATGGAAAAACCACCGAACAGCTGGTCTTTGTACCGTATCTGATGCCTTCCATTGCGTTTTCCGCCATTTACCTGTCCATGTGGAGCGTTCCCCACCTAAAAGGCATTGTGCCTTCCCTTTACGGCACATTCACCGTTCTGGTGCTGACCTCCGTCGTTAAGCACTTTCCCTTTGCCAGTCGGGCCGGCACTGCCAATATGCTGCAAATCGGTGTAGAGTTGGAGGAAGCTGCCGATATTGCCGGTGCCAGCTTCTGGCGCAGAATGGGCAACATCGTCATTCCTTTGGCAAAGCAGGGCTTTATCTCCGGATTTATGCTGGTATTTATCAGTATCGCCAAAGAGTTGGACCTAATTATCCTTCTCATTACGCCTCAAAACCGCACCCTTTCCTATCTTGCCTACACCTACAACAAGGATGCCCTGCCTCAGATGGCAGACGCCGTTTCGGTATGTGTTCTGGCCTTTGTCCTGCTTTCCTACTGGATTGCTTACAAGTTCTTTGGCGCTGATATCGGCAAGAGTTGGGGTTAATGCAGACATACAAATCAATGAAAGGATTCAACTATGAGTAAAATAGAGCTGATTAACATAGATAAATTTTATGGCGACAACCATGTCCTCAAAAACATTAACCTGGTCATTGAGGACGGCGACTTTATGACCCTGCTGGGGCCCTCCGGCTGCGGCAAAACCACCACCCTTCGGGTGATCGCCGGTCTGGAAAAGCCCCAAAACGGAAGGATGCTAATAGACGGCCGGGAAGTCATCAACTGCGACGATGCCTATTATGAAGAACCCAGCAAGCGGGGCCTTAACCTGGTGTTTCAGAGCTATGCCCTTTGGCCGCACATGACGGTATATAAAAACGTGGCCTTTGGACTGAAAATTAAAAAGCTCCCCGCTCAGGAAATTGACGAACGGGTCATGAATGCCCTGCGACTGATGCGAATCCATGAGTTGTGCGATCGGTACCCCAACGAGCTTTCCGGCGGCCAGCAGCAGCGGGTGGCCATTGCCCGTGCCATTGCCTCCAATCCCAAACTGTTGCTGCTGGATGAACCGCTTTCAAATCTAGATGCCAAGCTGCGCATCGACATGCGCTCCGAGCTGAAACGACTGCACAACGAAATGGGCACCACCATTATTTACGTTACCCACGACCAAGTGGAGGCTCTTACCATGTCCACCAAAATAGCTCTTTTCAAGGAAGGGTCCCTTGCTCAGGTAGCGCCACCTATGGAGCTTTACATGAACCCTGTGGATCTGCAGGCCGCCGATTTTATCGGAAACCCCAGAATCAACTTTATCCCTGCTACCGGTCGATTAGAAGACCATCGGCTCCATGTGGATTCCGATTTGGGCAGCTTTGTGTTCGGTAGTGAGCATTTCACCCAAGAGCCCATTCCGGACGGTAAGTTCCCCTGCGTCATCGGGCTGCGCCCCGAACAGGTAAACATTGAAGAACAACCTTCTGCAGGCGCGATTGAGGCGAAGGTTTACGCCAGTATGCCCGCCGGTTCCGAAACTCTGGTTACCCTTGTGGTAGACAAGCAGGAATTGTTGGCAAAGCAGATTGGTCTGGCCGATTACCACATCAATCAAACGGTTTACCTGAACATCGACCCCAACAAGATGAACATCTACGACGAAAAAAGCACGCGGTTAATTAAGCTTGCGGTTTAATTGGACCGGAGCACATTTATTGGCATAAGCAGAAAGCAGAAAGGAGAACCATGTATGAAAAAGATCCAGGCACTTTGTGTCGCTGCACTGATGTGCTGCACTGTTTTCTTTGGATGTCAAAGCACTGCTTCCTCCCCAGCGGCCAGTCAATCTACCAAAGCCCCGGATTCTGCTACTTCCACTTCTGCGCCAGACAAATCCAACGCAAACAGTACCGCCACCAGCAGTAACGAAGACGACAAGTGGAACGACATGACCGACGAAGAGCTTTACGAGCTTGCCAAACAGGAGGGCGGAGAAATTACCATTTATTCCATTTCCAGCCGTATGCCCCGCACCTGCGAAGCCTTTATGGAAGCATATCCCGAGCTGAAGGCGGTCGCCACCGACTTTGATCAGAACGAAGCGATTTCAAAAATCGAAATTGAAGCGAAAAGCAACAATATTAATGCCGATGTCCTTCAGTGCAAAGACGCTGCGGGAGAAATTTATTATGACTTTTTCCCTGCCGGTTATCTGGAAAACTATTACCCCACCGACATTTGCTCCAAAATTGATCCGGAGTTGATGAAGTACGGCATGCCCTTTTACACGGGGCTCAACTTCTGGTACTACAACACCCAGTTGCATCAATCAGCCCCCGTCGACAACTGGTGGCAAATCATCGAGAAAGATGAAAATGGGAACAACAAATATAACTTGGTATTTGAAAATCCCAGCTCCAACGATACTTATATGGCATTGTACTGCCATATGATTCTCATGTCCGACGAAATGGCCCAAGCCTACGAGAAAGCCTACGGCAAACCTCTGGAGTACACCTACGACGCATCTCAAACCCCCGGTGTGCCCGAAAACAACGCCGGCTACGAATTCCTTTACCGTTTGAGTCAATGCAAGCTCACCTTTATCGGTGACGGCGACGATATTGTGGAGGCCGTACACGGCGCCGGTGCCAGTGGAATGGACACGTTGGGCTTCTGCTCCGCCGGAAAAATCACCAATCGGGATGACAACGGCTGGAATATTGCCTGGGTAGATCATTTGGACCCCTTTGTTGCCGTGATGAACACCAACTACCTTTACATTGTCAAAGGTTGCGACAACCCCGCAGGTGCTCGTCTGTTTATTCGTTTCCTGATGGGCGGAGCCGATGGTAACGGCCCTGGATTCAAACCCTTTACCAAAGAAGGCAACTGGTCCATTCGCAGCGACTACACCAATCCTAACAATCCTTTTGGCGTTAAAGATATCAACACCATTCCCTGCGATATTGAAGGCATCTACGATTTCTTCCTGGACGCCAAAGATTTCTGGGATTACTGGCTGTCAAAGAGCCCTGCAAAATAAAGCAAGTGGCCCGGCTGTCATTGCATCAGGCGAAGGACTGACCCGCTGCCTGATGCTATTTCCATAAGAACGGATGAGTGGCAATGGCAAAACAACCTTCTCTGCCCCTACCCCGGCTGGAGTGCCAGAAACAATGGAAAAAACGAGGCGACGCCTTTTGGAGTATCTTCCTGCCCACCAAAGACGGTAAGATAAAAAGCACCCTTTTGATTTTTACTTTTTGTCTTTCGATTCTGTTTTTATCCGTTTACATTTTATCGTACCTTCTTCTGTTGGACAGTTTGGACACAAAGCTATCGGGTAAACTACCTCTTTTCTGGGTCAATGTGGTGGAGAGCTTGATTCCCGCCGTCATTGGCACTTGCTTGTGCAATCTTCTTCACTTTGCGTTTGCTGACAAACGGCTGGTACCGATTGCTTATGTTTGGCTGCTAATTTATGCTGTTGGAGCAAGCCTTTACTTGTTGATGGGATCCCCGCCGGGAGTTCGAAGCATCACCTTCCAGCTGCTGATGATGGTGGTGCCAGCCCCCACTTTGACAGGATGTACCCTTGCAACCTTCCTGTATTTCCGCTATCAAAAGCGCCATCCCCCAAAGCCGCTGGAAGAGACTCCTCCTTGGAAACAGTGGGGGCATTGATATTCTCATCGCTCAGGGGCGGTTCTGCTCTATGACAGAGAAACACTCTGATGGGAAGATTACAGTTACAAAAACAACAGGGTCCGTCATAATGACGGACCCTGTCGCTATCTTTATGCTATGATTTTTCTTCCAGGGAGCGGACCAGTTCCTCATCCGGTTCCGCCAGAATGGTCCAGTAGGTGTCGTAGACCACCATACCCGGCTTGGCGCCGTTAGGCTTGCGGACATTGCGTACCCGGGTGTAATCCACCGGAACCTTGGAGGAGCCTCGGCCTTTGGAGTTGTAGGCGGCAATGGCGGCCGCTTCCTCCAGGGTGACATCGGGAATTTCCTCCCCCACGCCCCGGATGATGACGTGAGAGCCGGGAATCTTCTGCGTATGAAGCCAAATGTCCTGCTTATCCGCTTCTTTGATGGTCAGGTAATCGTTCTGAACGTTGTTTCGTCCGCACAAAATCAAGTAACCTTCGGAGGAACGGTAACGCAGATAAGGAATTTTTTGCGCTTTCGGCGGCTTTTTGCCGGACTCCGTGCGGGGTAAGCGGCGCAGATAGCCGCTGTCCCGCAGCTCCTGTCGGATGGCCTCCAGCTCGGTTTCCCCGTCGGCGCGGGTCAGGGCGTCAAAAACCGAGTCCACGTAGCGCAGCTCTTCCTCCCCTTGGGCGATGAGCTGTTTTAAATGCTTTTCCGCCGTGTCGGCTTTGCGGTAAAGGGCATAGTACCGCTGGGCGTTTTGGGATGGGGTCAACCGCGGGTCCAAGTCAATTTCAATTTCTTCCCCCGCAGGGTCGTAGAAGTTGACCACCCGGACTTTCGTATCTCCCTGACGAATGTGATAGAGATTGGCGCTGATCAAATCCCCTTTTTGCCGAAGCTGCTCCCGGTCGGCACACTCAGCCAGCTCCTCCCGCTGATAGGCAAGCTTCCGGGCAATCCGCTCGGAGGTGGCGGCCAGCAGATTCAGTAAATCTCCCGAACGCTGACGCACCCGCTCCAGCCTTTCCCGGTCGGCATAAAAGTTCTCCAGCAAAATGCTGCAGTTGGGATACTCTTTGGTGACCATGGTGGCCCCGTACTGGCGAACGGGCAGGCAGCAAAACTCCTTAGGGCGTCCGGAAGGCTCCAGCACCATGGTGGGAGTCGGCGTTCCCCTTTGCAAAGCCTCCGCCACGCCGGACAGGAAAAAGCTTAGCCGCTCCTTGTGCTCCTGGGTCAGCCAGGTGGCCAGGACTTCCTCGCCACGGGTTGCGTAAAAGGCCGCCTCCCGGCAAACCAGTTGGGAAAAGCCCTCCACATGCTCCATCAGCGCTTTGGAAAGCTCCACCTCCCGCCCGCTGCCGATTCGTTCCAGAACGGCAGAGGGCGGCGCTTCCAACAGGCTGATTTTGTTTTGAGACGGAGGCAGGACATAGGTCATGCCGGGCAGCACCTGCCGCACCCGGGAGGTGGTGACGTCCACCCGGCGGATGGCGTCGATAATTTTGCCGTCCCCCTCGGTGAGAATCAGGTTGCTGTGCCGCCCCATGATTTCCAAAAATATGAACAGCTGAACCAAATCGCCCAACTCGTTTCGGGCTTCAAATTCCAGGCGCAAAATCCGATCCAGCCCCACCTGTTGGATGCTGAGCACTCTGGCACCTGTTAGGTGCTTGCGCAACAACATACAGAACATGGGGGGAGTTTTGGGATTTTCTGGCGCGTCTTCAATCAGATGGACGCGAGGAGCCGCCGCCCCGCCGGAAAGCAGCAGCTTTCCCGCCGTTTCCCGGCCCCGCAGGTGGAGAATAATATCCTCCCGGGCAGGCTGGACAACTTTATCCACTCGGGCCCCCACAAATTCCTGCAGCTCCCGAGTCAAAAAATGTAAATAGATGCCGTCTAATGCCATATATCAAGTATTCCTTTTCCATTTATCCCGCCAGATATTTTGCAGGGTCGGCGCAGGAAGCGGCCATTTGAATGTCGGCGTCGGGCAGGGCTTTCTGCAGTTGTTTAAGCAGAACCGGCAGCACCACCGATTCGGTGGCGTAATGGCCTGCGTCGACGAGGGTTATCCCTAAGCGGGCGGCCTCCAGCAGTTGACCGTGCTTGACATCCGCCGTCACCAAAGCCTGCGCCCCTACCGCCGCTGCCCGGGCGAGGTAACTTCCTCCCGAGCCGCCGCAAAGCGCCACTTTTTGAATGGCCTTCGTTCCGGGCACGTATTTTACTCCGCCAACCATCAGTCGCTCCTTGACGTAGGCGGCAAAGGCGTCGGGGGACATGCTTTGTTCCAGATAGCCTACCCGCGCCATCCCCTCGCTGGTGGAAAAAGCTTGGGTATCCAGAATATCATAGGCCGGCTCCTCGTAAGGGTGAGCTTTGCGCATGGCTAAGATGACCGCATCCACACATTCGGGACGAACCAGCATCTCCAGGCGCAGTTCCTCGGCTTTTTCCAAGGCGCCCACTTCTCCCAGGAATGGGTTGGCTCCCTCCAGGGGAATAAACCGCCCCTCTCCCGGAGCCAAAAAGGCTGCGCCGGCGTAGTTGCCCTGTCTGCCAGCCCCCGCCTGGGTCATGGCCTCGTAAACGGTTTCCGCGTGGGTGGTGGGAACATAAACAATCACTTTTTTCCAAAACACGGTCCGGGTTTTCTCCAGCAGGGATACTTCAGTCAATCCCAACCGGGAAGCCAGCGCGTCGTTGACCCCTCCTTTGGCGGTATCCAAATTGGTGTGGGCGGAAAGGATGGCCACTCCCTTTTGAATAGCCTGATACACCGGGCTTTCGGCGGGAATTTTGCCCAGCTTTTCGTAGATAATAGGGTGATGGGTAACAATCAGGTCGGCTCCTTTGTCCTGGGCCTCCTGAATCACCGCAGGGGTGGCATCCAAGGCCACCAAAGCCCGCCTTACTGATTGATGCCCCGAGCCGACGAGCAGTCCGGGATTGTCCCAGCTTTCGGCCAAAGAAAAAGGGGCGATTGCTTCCACAGCATTCACGTAATCCTGTACCAAATAGGTTTTCATGGTTCTTCTCCTTTTATGATACCCTCGATTTCCGCTGCCAAAGCAAGATATTCCTTACCCAATTCGTTTTCCTTCTGAGAGGCGGAAAGTCCTTCCCCTGCCCGGCGCAACCGGGCGGCCACTCTGCCCAACAGTGTTTTGCTGGCCGGGCAGTTGCTTTGGGGAAGCTTTCCAGTCCAGAAATACAGGGGCTTCGGCTCCCAAACCTTTCCGGTGTAGATTACTTCCATGACGGTGTAAAGGAACTTTCCCGACTCGACGCCGTCCTCCGCCACAATTTCAAAGCCGTTTTGGCAGAGCCATTTCCGCAGCCGCTCGGCCTTGGTCATGGGCTGCAGCAAAAAGCGCAGCCTGTTACTGCGGGCTTCGGGACAAGCCTCTAAAATGCTTGCGATCAACTCCCCGCCCATGCCCGCTATGACGATGTGGGTGATGGAGTCCAAAGGTAGCCCCTGAAGACCGTCGGTCAGGCGTGTTTCCACCTTAGTTTCCAGGCCCCGGCTTTGAATCTCCCGGCGGGCATTTTCCAACGGCTTTTCGCCAATGTCGCAGGCGTAGGCGTAGGAGCAGATCCCCATTTCCGCCAAATAGCAAACAAGGTAGCCGTGGTCGGTGCCGATATCGGCAACCACCGCTCCCTTGGGAATTTTATTGGCCAACATCTGCAACCGGGGATCGGAAAGAGCAGCACCTTTCACAGCGTGGCCACCTCTTTCGCTTTCAGACGCTCCTTGCGGTTGAAAATTCTCTGCGCCCACCACATCAACGCGACGGTGATGAACTGAAGACCAGTCAAAGTCAACATGGCGTACAGGTAGCCGTCCATCGTCTTGGGAAAGAAGTACACAATAAACAATCCGGTGATACGACCGATGTCCAGCGTGATTTCTCGCAGACCGGTCAGCTCGGTAATTACCTGCCGCACCATCTGGTTTTGGCCAATTGCCTCAAAGTAAATATGTGCCCCGATGTTGTTGAAGAAATAGGCCAGGAAGGTATTGACCACTCCAAAGAGCAAAACCGTAATGACATTGAGCTTCAAAATCAAGGTGGCGCAAAAGAGGAAAATGGTTCCGATGGACAGAAAAGCCAGCTTGACCCGGCGGTCAGGGGTGACAATCCGGCCAAAGGCCCAGGCGCCCAATATGGAGAACACTCCCGTGAGGAAGGAGTTAAATCCCACCAGAGCTTCGTCGGTGATGAGGGTGAACAGCACCATGTTGAGAAAAAAGCTGAAGGCGCCGTCCCGAATGCCGCGGAAGCATTCCATCAGCATCATCACCCGCAGGGAAAGCTTGCGCACCGATATTTTCACGGCAAAGATATAATCCCTCGGGCGGTGCTTGCGCTCCACAGGGGTCAGTTGATTCATAAAGTAGTACTGCGCCAGAATGATGGCAATGACAAAGCCAAATACCATTCGGTAGCCGGACATTTCCGGCATCTGCTGCAGCAGGAATCCAACAATCAGGGGCAAAAGAAGGTTCATCACCCCCGAAATAATCCCCGTAAGGCCTATGCCCACCGCCCGATTGCGGGGCGTGGTGTACAGGGTCATCAGCACATTGTGCCCCGACCAGTAGATTCCCATGGAAAGCCCCGCTAGGGCCCCCAAATAATACATGATGGTGCCCAGGTGTTCCATCCAGCCAAATAAAATGACGAACAATATCAGATAACACGTTGCGCCAATCTTAATGGCGCGGGTAGGGGTAATGGTTCCAGAAAAAATTGAACATAAGTTCATGCCAATCGCACTAAACAGGTAGGACAAAACGCGATACAGCACGACGCTATTCATGTTTCCATCGGTTACACGAAAAATCAGGGTGTTGACAAAAACCGTCTCCACCGTGTAGTAAACCATCAGGAAGAGATAGTTTAAGGCCAATGTAGCGAATTGCTTGCTTAACAGGTCCAATCCCAGAATATCAATGGCTTTGCGCTGAATTCCCTTTAGTAAACCGTTCAGGGTAAAGTGCGGTTTTTCTAACATAGAGTATCCTCATTCTGCATAAGAGGGGAACATTTGTCCCCCTCCGCTTTACGTTTTCTTTAATTCTGCATTGAGCTGGTCAATGACCGTCTCAGGATCCACTCCATGAACCTCACAGGCTTCCCCCACCGTTTCTGCGCGGGAGGCGGGGCACTGCACGCAAAACATCCCGAACGATTCAAACACCTTGGTACAGCTTTCATCATAATCCAGTATGTCGCCGATGATGGTATCCCTTTGCACCTGCATTTTGGCATCCCCTTTCCCAATACTTTTCTCATCACAATACCGCTATCATAACCTCATAAGCGAGCAGTTATGGGTGGGGCCATGATAGTTGGCCTAGGGCAAGAAGTGTAACCTTTACATGTGAATATCATAATACGGAATCTTTGGGAATGCAAGGCTTTTTGTCCTATCGAAAATGGATAAAAACTTTTGGATTTCTTACCCTTCCTTTTGAGATACGGCGTGCATCTGCTCCGGCCTCGGACGAAAACGCCGCACAATCCACACAATGTCTTTTCGGGTGATGCTGCCCACCGAAATCAGCACCAGGCCGTACACCACGCCAATGACCAAAAATCCCAGGGCAAGGCTTTGCCACATGGGCATCGCCCGAAGGATGGAGTAGTTGCAAATTGCCTTCCAGGTTTGACTGGCCGCCATAGAGGCCAGTACCGGCTTGAAAATCCAGTCGTTGACCCGTAAGGAGATGCGGGTAATTTGCATCAGTCTCGCCAGATTGAGGAGGGAGGTAAAGAGGTTGCTGGCCACCACCATCCAGACAAACCCCCATACACCCCAACGGGGGATAAGCAGCCAAACCATCAGCACTCGCAGAAAACAGTCGCTCACCGAGTAAACGGCGCTGTGGGTCTGCTCCCCCATCCCCTGCAGGATGCTGACCACCACCGTCTCGATGCACATAAAGGGGCACAAAAACGCCATGGAGCGGAGCATTTCCCCCACTGTGGGGTCCTTGTAAACCACCAGGCCGATTTCGTAGGAAAAACTCATCAGCAGGCAGACAATGAGAACCCCCAAAATCGAGGTTACCTGCAGAATTTTGCCGATAACCCACTCCAGCCGGCGCCGCTCCGACAAGGCGTGGAGCCGGGAAACTTCCGGCGTGAGGGTGATGACAAAGGCGGAAAGCAGGCTTAAAGGGAAAATAAGCAGGGGCATCACCATCCCCCGGAGCATGCCGTAGGTGCCGGTGGCGTCGTCATGGTTGCCTCCAAAGGCGGAAAGGCCCGAAACAATCAGCACGTCTTCCCACAGGCGAAGAAGGCTTCGGATATAGTGGCTCACCGAAATGGGCAGGGCAAAGCGGAGGATGGGCAGGTAGTATCCTTTTGTTTGGCTCTTTGCCTTATCCGGGTGTTTTCGGCGGTCGATGAGGTAACCTGCCAGTGTGTAGAGGAGGCACACTGCTTCCCCCAGCGTGATGCCCAACACCACCAGGGCACAGCCCGCTTCGATTCCCTTATCCAGGGCCGCCGAAAGGGTGGCCATGATAAATCCCATTTTAAAAAGCTGTTCAATCACCTGGCCGGAAGAGGGAACCGCCACCCGCCGGCATGCGATAAAGTACCCTCTCAGGCAGGCGCACACCGAAAGGAAGGGCAATCCCGGAGCCAGAAGCTTGAGGGAAAGGGTGGTGCGGGCATCTCCCAGAATGTCTATGGCAATGGACTGGGCAAAGGCGAAGAGAAGCACCGCAACCCCGCAGCTGAGAAGCAGGGACATCTCCACGCTGTCGGCAAGGATGCGGCGGGCATTGCCGGCTCTGCCCCGCGCCAACTCCTCCGCCGCCAGCTTGGACACCGCCGTGCTGATGCCGGATGTGGCAAACGTGATGCTCAGGGCGTAAACCGACATCACCAAAGAGTAGAGCCCCATTCCCTGTGCTCCCATGGCATTGGAAAGGTACACCCGGAACAAAAAGCCAATGAACCTTACAAACAGGGCCGACGCACTGAGAATCAGGGTGGAAAGCATCACGTTTTCTTTTTTCATGGGCGGTATTCACTCCTCTTGCTTTCGTAGATGTAGGCCGTTTTTTCTGTCCAATAGAGTATATTCAGCGCAAGGAGTGAAATATTTGCCTGATGGGACATCAGCCCCTAAAAAAGCAAGAGCTTTTGACAACAGCCGTCCACGCTGTGCCAAAAGCTCGTCCAAAAATTAACTTAACTTATTCCAAGCCCTTTTTGATTCGCTCAATCTTATCCCGCAGGTAGGCTGCGTGCTCAAACTCCAACAGCTTGGCGGCATTTTTCATTTCCACGGTCAGCTGTTTGATGAGGGCGGCCCTTTCCCTGGGGCTCATCTGCTTAAGGCGCTTGTCTTTCTTCTCCACTTCCTCCTTGGAGGAAATCTCCAGTACATCCGCCACTTTCTTTTGGATGGTTTTGGGGACAATGCCGTGCTCCTGATTGTACCGCTGCTGAATTTCCCGGCGGCGATAGGTTTCGGCGATGGCCCGCTCCATGGAGGGAGTCACCGTATCGGCGTACATAATCACCTTGCCGTTTGCGTTCCGCGCCGCCCGGCCAATGGTCTGAATCAGAGAGGTTTCCCCGCGCAGGAAACCCTCTTTGTCCGCGTCGAAGATGGCCACCAGGCTGACTTCGGGGATATCCAAACCTTCCCGCAGCAGGTTGATGCCCACCAGGACGTCAAACACACCCATCCGCAGGTCCCGGACAATTTCCATCCGCTCGATGGTGTCCACATCGTGGTGCATATACCGCACTTTGATGCCCAAATTGTGGAGGTAATCGGTCAAGTCTTCCGCCATCTTCTTGGTCAGGGTGGTGACAAGGGTTCTCTCCCCCGCCTCCACCCGGGCGTTGATTTCCATAATCAGGTCGTCAATCTGCCCTTCCACCGGGCGCACCTCGATTTCCGGGTCCACCAGGCCGGTGGGGCGAATAATCTGCTCCACAATCTGGGTGGCGTGTTCCCGTTCAAACTCTCCCGGCGTGGCGCTGACATAAATCACCTGGTTGAACTTGCTGTAGAATTCATCAAAGGTGAGGGGGCGGTTGTCAAAGGCGGAGGGCAGCCGGAACCCGTAATCCACCAGGTTCTTCTTCCGGGCATAGTCGCCGCCGTACATGCCCCTTGCCTGGGGCAAGGTCACGTGGCTTTCGTCTATGAAAAAGAGAAAATCGTCGGGGAAGTAATCGAAAAGGGTGAAGGGGGTACACCCCGGCTCCCTACCGGCCAGCACCCGGCTGTAGTTTTCGATGCCGGAACAAAAGCCGATTTCCTGCAGCATCTCCATGTCGTAGTTGACCCGCTCGGCAATGCGCTGGGCCTCAATCAGCTTCCCCTGGCTCTTGAAATATTGGACCCGTTCCTCCATTTCCTGTTTGATTCTTTCGATTCCTTTGAGCATCTGCTCTCTGGGCACGATATAGTGGGAAGCGGGATAGATGGCCACATGGCCCACCACCCGCTTGACTTCTCCGGTCAGGGGGTTGACCTCGCTGATACGGTCGATTTCGTCCCCAAAAAACTCCACCCGAATGGCCTGCTCGTTCCAGTAGGCGGGGTAAATTTCCACAATGTCGCCCCGCACCCGGAACTTGTTGCGGACAAAGTTGATGTCATTCCGCTCGTATTGCAAGTCCACCAGCTTCTTAATCAAATCCTCCCGGCTCTTTTCCATCCCCTGCCGCAGGGAAATCACCATTTCCCGGTAGTCGATAGGGTTTCCCAGGGTGTATATGCAGCTAATGGAGGATACAATAATCACATCCCGGCGTTCGGAAAGGGCGGAAGTGGCCGAGTGGCGCAGCCGCTCAATTTCGTCGTTGATGGAGCTGTCCTTGGCGATGTAGGTGTCGGTATTGGGAATGTAGGCTTCCGGTTGATAGTAGTCGTAGTAGCTGACAAAATACTCCACCGCGTTTTCGGGAAAGAATTCGCGGAACTCGCTGCAAAGCTGGGCGGCCAGAGTCTTGTTGTGAGCTAACACCAAAGTGGGCCGGTTGACCCGGGCGATGACATTGGCCATGGTAAAGGTTTTTCCGGAACCGGTCACCCCCAGCAGCACCTGCTCCCGGTCTCCTCGCAGAATCCCCTCCACCAGCTTTTCAATGGCCTGGGGCTGGTCCCCCGTAGGTTTGTAGTCCGATACCAGCTTAAAGGTGTTATTCTGCACTGCGCGCCCTCCTTTCGCACATTTGTTTAGCTTCCTTATTGTATCACATGTCCCGGCAATACTCAACGCCTATCATATCAAACAAAACGAAACATTGCATTACCATATTTTTATTATAATGTAACTAGCAATTTATGTAAAACAATGGTAAAATAAGGAATAGAATTCATACCGGCTAGCAAGGAAAAGGCAGGTGTCATCTATGGCTTCGATGGAACAAAAGATTTTAAAAGCTTTGCGGCCCTATTGGTCGCAGGGGTTGAGCGTGAAAGCGCTGGCCAAAGCCATCGGCCTGAAACGAAAGCAGGCGGAGCAGTTTCTCTCCACCTTGGACGAGCTGATTTTGCAGGACAAGCTGTTGGAGCGGTCCGGTTACCTCTATCCCGCTGAAGGCCAGCGAATGGCTTACGCCGTCGTTACCAGGGTCAATGGCACCTTTGGCTTTGCCCGGCCCGACGGGGCGGACCAGGACGTGTTTATCCCGGGAAAGATGCTGATGGGCGCCATGCCCGGCGACAGGGTGTGGCTGCGGATTAGTGCGGACAGCGGCGCGCTGGAAAAAGGCGAGGTATTCCGCATTGTGGAGCACTCCAAGCAGCCGTTTGCCGGGGTTTTGCAGTTGGAAGGCGGCATTTACACCGTACTACCCGACCATTCCATGCGGCTGCCTTTGCCCGTGGTGCGGGGCGGCGTCATGAACGCCCGTCCGGGAGACAAAGTGCTGGCGGAAATCGCCACCCGAGGAACACGCCACAGCGAACACACGGTTCGAATCGTCAAAAGTTTTGGCAGCGCACTTTCGGCGGCAGCCTGCTCCCAAGCCGTTCTGGCAGAGCTGGGAGTCCCCACCCAATTTCCCGACGAGGTGATGGAACAGGCTCGCGCCATCGGCGCCTTTACCGGCATTCATCCCAAGGAAATCGCCGCCCGGCTGGATTTGCGGAAGGAAATCATCTTTACCATTGACGGCGCCGACTCCAAAGACCTGGACGACGCCATCAGCCTGAAAAAGCTGCCCCAAGGATGGGAGCTGGGAGTCCACATTGCCGACGTCAGCCATTACGTCACCCCTAACTGCCCGCTGGATTTGGAAGCCTACCGGCGGGGCACCTCGATTTATTATGCCGACAGCGTCATTCCCATGCTGCCTCCCGAGCTTTCCAACGGCATCTGTTCCCTCAATCCGGGAGAGGACCGGCTGACCTTTTCCTGCTTTGTTACCTTAGATCCCTCTGGCAACATGACCTCTTATCGATTCCAGAAAAGCGTCATCCGCTCCCGGGTTAAAGGGGTTTACAGCGAACTCAACGCCCTGCTGGAGGGCAGCCAGGACCCAGCCCTTAGGGAAAAGTACGCCGAAGTCTGGGATACCCTGCTGGAAATGCAGAAGCTGGCCCAACTGCTGATGCAAAAGCGGCAGGCTGCGGGCAAGATAGAGCTGGAAAGCGTGGAAAGCAAAATTGTTTTGGATGAAGCGGGCGAACCGGTGGAGGTCCGCCCTCGGGAGCGGGGCTTCTTCGAGCGCCTCATCGAAGAGTTTATGCTGCTGGCCAACGAAGCCGCCGCCACCTTTGCCGCCGAGCGCAACCTGCCCTTTGTCTACCGAGTCCACGAAAATCCCTCCCCCGACAAACTGGAGGAGCTGTATCAAGTGCTGGCCCGACTGGGCATCGCCTTCCGCCAGCCCAACCGCAGCGCCCTTTCCCAGGGGCTTTCCGAAATTCTCAACAAGGTGGAAGGCACCCCTTACGCCAGCGTCATCAACACCTTGATGCTGCGCTCTATGGCTAAGGCTAAGTATTCCCACCAAAACATCGGACATTTTGGGCTGTCCCTAAAACATTACGCTCACTTTACCTCCCCAATTCGCCGTTACCCCGATTTGGTGGTGCACCGCATTCTTTCCGCAGCCCTTTCTCCTATGAAGAAAGAAAATCTGGTGCGCCATTATGGCGGCTTTGTCGCCCAGGCTGCCGAACAGTCTTCCCAGCGGGAACTGGTGGCGGTCAACGCGGAGCGCGGCTGCGAGGACTGCTACAAGGCAAGCTATATGGGCCGGTTTATCGGCCAGGAGTTTGAGGGCGTGGTTTCGGGATGCACCGCCCACGGAGCGTACGTGCAACTGCCCAACACCTGCGAAGGTCTGGTTCGGCTGGCGGATTTTCCGCCGGGAGATTGGGCTTTTGACGGTCAAATCGCCATTGTTAACGCAAGAGGCAAAGGCAAAGTCCAGCTGGGGGATGTGGTCAAAGTCAAGGTTCTTTCCGCCAACGTATCCGCCGGACAAATTGATTTTGCCCTGGTAAAGCTGGCAGGCAAAAAGTAGCGCAATTCATCTAAATCGCAAGAAAGAAGGAACGGAATCAAAGCTTTTGTACGAAACTGTCCCCGGCTCCTTCCGGGGACTGGATGGAATTTCATATTGGTCCCTGGTGGGTTTTCTTTCGCAGTGCTTCCCCTTTGCATTGAATCCGTTCATCATGTGACATGAACGCAAGAAAGGATATTCACATATGGCTCATAAAGAAATTCAAGATTCCGGCGTATTAACTGATTCCTATATCTATGCCCATATCCCCTCCCCTTTTGCACAGAACGCGCTTTATTATCTGCTGTACGCGGGGGAGCTTCGGTGCGACACCCGCTATTGCATCGAGCGGCAACATCTGAATATGTATTTGCTGGTGTATGTGGTGGAAGGGGGGCTTCGCTGCCAGTTCGGTGGAAACACCCTGACGGTGGGCCCCGGCGAACTGATTCTGATGGATTGCCGGCAGCATCACATTTGCCAGTCCATCGCGGACAACACACATTTTCGGTGGTTTTACTTCAACGGGGCTTCCAGTCCCCATTACTATGACCTGATTGACCAGCGGCACAATTTGGTGACCACTGCCTCCGAAACCACGTTACATAATCTGGAGAGTATCCTAAACATGATGAAGGAGGATATGGTGGATGAACACCAGGCCTCCGTCTTAATCCATAAAATGCTTTGGGAAATTGCCACCGACAGCAGCAGCAAGGATTTTCGCACCAATCGCGCCAGGCAGGTGCTCAGCTACATCCATTCCAACTATCAAGACGACATCATGGTGGAGCAGCTGGCCAACATCGCCAACCTCAGCCCCTATCACTTCATCCGGTGGTTTAAGCACCTCACCAGCACCACACCCCACGAGTACCTCATCAATTACCGGCTGAAAAAAGCAAAGGAGCTGCTCATCAACACCGACGATTCCATTGAACAGATTGCTTGTCAGTGCGGGTTTAACAGCGCCTCCCATTTTTGCCGGTGCTTTAAAAAAGAAGTGGGCGTCACCCCCAGGGAGTTTCGGCATTTGTTTTAAAAAAGGGCAGAGTGAATATTCACTCTGCCCTTTTTTTGTTGTGAAAGTCCCGTTATTTGAGCGCCATTTTTCTGGCCTTTGCCTCCATCTGCTCGCGGGTGATATCAATAAACACAGCCAGCACGATCACCGCGCCGATTACGATGTATTGAATGTCGTTCTGGGCTCCCAACAGGTTCAGTCCGTTGCGGATGACCGCAATGAGCAGCGCCCCAATCAAGGTACCCCAAATAGTACCTTTACCGCCCATAAAGGAAGCGCCTCCAATGATGCAGGCGGCGATGGCATCGGTATCGTAGGTGACACCCGCCATGGCGTTGGCGGAGGACACTCTGCCCACCAGAACAATGCCCGCAAGTCCGCACATCAGACCGGACAAGGTATAGACAATTCTCATGACCCGCTTGGAATCAATACCCGACAGCCTGGATGCTTCAGCGTTGCCACCCACGCAGTAGATATTTCGCCCCAGAGCCGTCTGATTGAGGAAAATGTGGAACAGTCCATACAAAAACATAACCACAATAAAGCTGATGGGAAATCCCTTGATGGTTTTGGAACCCAGATACAACAGGGCGTCCACCCCCTTGTTCTGGAAGCCGATGGGGGTGGCTTTGGTAATGAGCAGGGCAATGCCCAGCACAATGTTCTTCATACCCAAAGTAGAGACAAAGGGATGAGGCAGGTTGAGCTTAGTGAGCAACAAACCATTGATATAACCGACCAACCCGCCGCTGAACAGCGCCGCCGCCATGAGCAGGGGAGTGTTGGTAATCCCATGCTGCATCATCACACCCATGATGCAGGCGGACAACACGCAGTTGGAGCCTACCGAAAGGTCGATGCCCGCCGTAATCAAAACCACAAGCATTCCCGATGCAATCAGGCAGTTGATGGCCGCCTGTTTGAGAATATTCATGAAGTTGCTGTAGTGCAGGAATTTATCCGTTGCAAAGGAAAGCACGATGCACAGCAGGATTAGGGCCAGCAACGGACCCAAACCCATAATCAAATCTTTGATATTCACCGATTTTTTACTGCTCATGACAGAGTTCCTCCCCAAGCCGCCGTCATAATATCTTCCTGATTAAAGTGTTTTCCTCCCCGCTCGATTTCCGCGGTTATTCTGCCGGAACGCATGACGATGACCCGGTCGCTCATTCCAAGAATCTCCGGCAGTTCCGACGATATCATGATGACGCATTTTCCCTCTTTCACCAACTGGTTCATCACCCGGTACACTTCCACTTTGGCACCTACGTCGATGCCTCGGGTAGGTTCGTCAAAAATGAAAATCTCCGCGTCCACGTTCATCCATTTGCCGATGACCACTTTTTGCTGGTTGCCGCCGGAAAGTTGGGCCGCAATGGTTTGAATGGACGGGGTTTTAATCCGCAATTCCTCCACGATGGAGTTGCAACGGGCATCAATCTCCTTGTTCCGCAAGAACGGCCCCGTGCAGAACCCTTTAAAGTTGGACAAAATCAGATTGTATTTGACGCTTTGGGATAACACCAATCCTTGCCCTTTTCTGTCCTCCGTTAGAAATGCCATTTTGTGTTTGATGGCATCTCTGGGGTTTCTGATTTTCACGGGCTTGCCGTCCACAAGGATTTCGCCGCCGTCGATGGGGTCGGCTCCAAAAATAGCCCGGAAGGTTTCGGTTCTGCCGGCGCCGACCAGCCCGGCCACTCCGAGAATCTCCCCCCGGTAGGCGTCAAAGGAGATGCCGTGCAGCACGCCGGTTGAGGTAAGGTTGCGCACCGAAAGCGCCACCGATCCCCTTTTGCCCATTTCTTTAGGATACATGTTGTCCAGGGTTCTTCCCACCATGGCGTGAATCAACTTGTCGGAGTCCAGATTGGAAATATCGTCGGTGAGGATATGCTCCCCGTCCCGCATGACTGTCACTCGGTCGCAGATGGCGAACAGCTCCTCCAGCTTGTGGGAAACAAACAAAATGGCAACACCCTGGCTGCGCAGCCTGCGAATGGTTTCAAACAGCTGCGCCACTTCTTTTTCTCCCAAGCTGGAAGTGGGTTCGTCCATGATAATCAGCTTGGAATGCATATGTACGGCGCGGCCGATTTCCACCATCTGCTGAATGCCCATCCCCAGTTTGCCGCATTCTTTGTGGGGGTCTATATCGTGGCCCAGCAGCGCCATGGTTTCCCTGGCCTGCCGGTGCATTTCTTCGTAATCCAAAAGGCCGTTCTTCTTTTTGATTTGGCGGCCCATAAAAATGTTGTCGGTAATGGAAAGCTGCTTGACGATATTCAGTTCCTGATAAACGCAGGCAATGCCCGCCGCTCTCGCATCCAAGGGGTTGCGGAATTTTACTTCCTTGCCGTCTATGAGAAGCGTCCCTTCATCCACATCGTGAACGCCGGTTAAGCATTTGATGAGGGTGGATTTCCCCGCGCCGTTTTCTCCAATTAACCCGTGAACTTCACCGGGGCGAACTTGCAGGGACATGGACTTGAGAGCCACGACGCCGGGAAATATTTTTGTGACATTTCGCACTTCTGCAACATACCCGCTCACGTTATCACCTTCTGTCCATAAAATGCTCCTGTGAACTGGGATACCCGGTTCACAGGAGCATCCTCATTTTTCATGGCTGCTCTTGCATTGTGCCGGAATGTCAAGGACATTCCATCGCATTGGAGAGAGCATCCCTTTCCAAAACCTGTTGTTTTGGCAGTCTTACTTCTTCAGGTATTCGTCCACATTATCAATGGTAACCAAAGAAGCGGCGATTTCCTGATAGGGCTCCACATGCTCTCCCTTAACGGCTTTGTAGGCTTCCTGCACCGCCTGATATCCCATCAAATAGGGCTGTTGCGCCACGGTAGCGGCCAGCTTGCCTTCTTTGACCAACTGCAGGGCGCTTTGGTTGGCGTCGAATCCCACAATGACGATGTCATCGATTCCCGCATTGGCGCAGGCCTGCTGCACGCCGATGGCCATATCGTCGTTCATGGACAAAACGGCATCGATTTCATCGGGATACTTGGTGAGGAGGTCTTCCATTACGGCCATCGCCTTGTCGGCGGTGTTGTTGCCGTACTGCTCTTCCAGCACAACGGCTCCGTTCTCCTCCAGGCCTTTGCGGAAACCGCTCAACCGTTGGCTGCTGGTCATTTCGCCCTGCTGACCGCCAATCAGAATGGCCTTGCCTCCCTGTCCGATCAGCTTTGCAGCGTATTCGCCGCCCAACTTGGCAGCGGCCTCGTTACCGGTTCCGATAAAGGCGGTTTTGCCTTCCAGATTGGCGTTGCTGTCCACCAGCAGCACCGGAATTTTGCCGACAGCCGGAGTCAGCGCACCAATGACGGCGTTTTCTTCGCAAGGAGCCACTACGATGGCGTCTACTCCAGCAGACAACTGCTCTTCGATTTGCGTTACCTGCTGAGCAATTTCACTTTCGGCATTGGGTCCCAAGATGGTGACTTTGATGCCCAGTTCCTCGGCGGCTTTCTGAGAGCCGGACTCCATGGTCTTCCAGTATTCCGAAGAAAGGGTCTTGAAGATGACGGCAATATGTACGTCCTCAGCACTCTTGGCGGCTTCTCCTTGGCTCTTGGATTCAGCCGGGGCTGCGGAGCTCGCCTGAGCGCTTGTCTGACTGGGTGCCTGAGGTGAGCTCTGGCAAGCTACCAAAGTCAAAATCAGAGAACCAATCAGCAGAAATACCATTGCCAGTTTTCTTTTTTGCATGACCTATTCTCCTTCTTTCTAAATTTCGCTTGTCCCTATGAATATGTGAACCCTTAACAGGTATCCACCGTAAAATATTACCAAATTTATTGACATTTTACCATATTTTTATGGATAAGGTCATTTCAAATTCTTGCGAACTTTAGATTATTTTTAACAAAGTCCGGGTTTCAGCCTTCCGCAGGGAAATCTAAGATGGCTGTATTTCGCAACTTTTGCAATGTAAGGGATAACAAAAAATCTCACCCGAAACAGGGTGAGATTTTTGAAAAGGAGTCATAAATATTACATTTTTTGGCAAAAATCTATTGGGATGGTTCTTCGGACTGGCGCTGGTCAGTACCTTGCTCCGATTGGGAAACTCTGTTGTACAGGTTCATGGCCTCGGCGATTTTATCCTGAACCAGCAGCTCCACGGCGGCCGCGGCATTATCCAGCGCCGGGGCTACCAGCTTTATCTCGTCGGGAGAAAAGCGGCCAAGCACCCAATCCTTCAAATCCATATTGGGGTGTGACTTGCCTCCAATTCCAATGCGAACGCGGGGAAAGGCATCGCTGCCGGTTAAATATATGATGTTTTTCAGGCCGTTTTGCCCGCCATCACTGCCGCTGCGGCGAATGCGAAGGCGCCCGGGGGCCAGATTGATATCGTCGCACAGGACAATGAGCCGCTGAACCGGCAGCTTGTAAAAGGCCAACGCCTCCTGGACGGCCTGCCCCGAAAGGTTCATGTAAGTGGTGGGCTTGAGCAGCAACACCTTTTTCCCCTGAATGACGCACTCACCGCAAAGGGATTTAAACCGAATCCGGTTTACCCTGACGCCGTACTTTTCGGCCAAACGGTCAAGAGCCATGTAGCCGGCATTGTGACGCGTATTTTCGTATTCCGTTCCGGGGTTGCCAAGTCCCGCCACGATGTATTCCACCGGACCGGAGGGAGCCGCGCTGTCTTTGGGAAACAGTTTGGCAAACAAATCATCCAACATTTTGTCTTCCTGCCTTAACAACGATTTGAGAAGATATGCCGACAAAATCGGCTATGATCCATCCAATTTACCGGTTATGCAAAACTAATTAAGTATTAGGGCTTGTCCATCCGACAGATCTTCGATGGCTCGGAACATCGAGCCATCGATAGGTATAACATTTATAGACTGCGGTTAGCACCTGGTCTGCGTCTTACGACTGATTGCCTTTTGGAAAGCGCTTGCCGTCTTTATTCCAGTTTTCCTTTACCGTCTGCCTTGCTCTTCCAATCACCAGGGCGTCGGAGGGAACATCGTCGGTGACGGTGGTGCCCGCCGCACAGTAAACCCGGTCCCCCAACGTGACCGGCGCGATCAAGTTGGTGTTGCAGCCGATAAACACTCCGTCCCCAATGGTGGTGCGGTATTTTTGGCTTCCGTTGTAGTTTACAGTAACCACTCCGCAGCCAAAATTGCACCACCGGCCGGTGTCGGTATCTCCCACATAGGTCAGGTGGGATACCGAGGTTCCCTCGCCGATATTGGAATTCTTAATTTCCACAAAGTTTCCAATTTTGACTTTGTCGCCCACGTGGCAGCCGGGGCGCAGCCGAGCCATGGGTCCAATTTTTACCTTGGAGCCCACAACGCAGTCCTCCACCTGGGAGCTGACAATGGTGCAGCCATCCCCCACCCGGCTGTTCCGAATGGTGGTGTTGGGGCCAATTTCGCAGTCAGCTCCAATGACCGTATCCCCGATGAGAATGGTGCCGGGCAGCAGGCGGGTGTCGGGGCCTATCTGCACGTAAGGGCCCACCACCACCTGGTCGGGGAAGGGAATATCCACACCCTCCTCCAGCAGCCGGGCGACCACCCTCTTTTGGGCCAACTGGTTGAGGTAGCTGAGGGTTTTGCGGTCGTTGGCGCCCAAAACGGTATCGGGGCTGGCCGTATAGGCGTCCACCCTCCACCCCTTGGAAACGGCGGCTTCCACACTGTCGGTGAGATAGTATTCCCCCTGGGCGTTGGAGGCGGTCATCTCCTCCAAAAACTCCAATAAAAAGGAAGCGTTAAACCAGTAAGCTCCCGCGTTGACTTCGTCAATTTGGAGGATTTCGTCATCGGCGTCTTTGTGTTCCACAATGGCCCTGACGCCGTTGGCTCCTCGGACAATCCGGCCGTACCCCGTAGGGTCCTCCAGCCGCGCCGAAAAGACGGTAACTGCATTGTTCTGCGCCTTGTGCTGTTCATAGGCGCGTCCAATATCCTCAGACAAAACAAAGGGAGCATCACCATACAGCACGGCAACGTCTTCGAAGCCTCCGCTGCGGATGTACTCCATTGCCATCAAAACCGCGTGACCGGTGCCTTTGCGCTCGGCCTGTATCACATGAGCGAAATGTTCGGGCAAAATCGCCTGCACTTCATCGTGGCCTTTTCCCAAAACAGCTACGCAGTGCTCGATTCCCGCTCTTTGAATGGCATCGGCTACCCAAAGAACCATTGGGCGAAAGAGCACCTCTCCCAACACCTTGGGATGAGCCGTCCGCATCCGTGTTCCATCTCCTGCAGCCAAAACGACAGCGCAAACATTTTGCATACCATCACCTCATTTTCATCTATTTGAACACAGAGCCAGACGGATGTATTGCACTCCTAAATTCCTCGCCCTGAATGAAATTTCTTTCATTATTATGTAGGTATAGAATTTTGTAATAATATCCATCTTACCATATTATTTGTAATAGCATTCGTCTTACCATATTATAAATATGGTTCGCTGTGCTTTATTATTATTACAATTTTTGTTAATCTTTTCAAGTGGAAAAGGGTGATAGTTCCGAAAACTTTCTGGAATGTAAAAGTTTTTATTCCGCTCTAGATAATTAATTAGGAAATGTGTTATACTATATGCCATGTTATGGGAGAAATTCAATTAGGAGGTTACACACAGATGAGCAAAAAGTACGTCTATCTCTTCTCAGAAGGTAATGCCAGCATGCGAAACCTGCTGGGAGGAAAGGGCGCTAACTTAGCCGAAATGACTGGTCTGGGCATGCCGGTTCCTCAGGGATTCACCGTGACGACTGAAGCCTGCACCCGTTATTATGACGACGGCAAGCAAATCGCCCCTGAAATTGTGGAAGAAATCTTCCAGTACATGAAGAAGCTGGAGGAAATCACCGGAAAGAAATTCGGCGACAAGGAAAATCCTCTGCTGGTATCCGTTCGTTCCGGCGCACGGGCTTCCATGCCTGGTATGATGGACACCATCCTGAACCTGGGCATCAACGACGTCGTGGTGGAAGGCCTTGCCGCCCAAACCCAGAACCCCCGCTTTGCCTACGACAGCTACCGCCGCTTCATTCAGATGTTCTCCGACGTGGTCATGGAACTGCCCAAGTCCAACTTTGAGCGGATCATCGACCAGATGAAGGAAGAAAGAGGTATCAAATACGATACCGAGTTCACCGCCGAAGACCTGAAGGAAATGGTCCAAAAGTTCAAGGCCTACTACAAGGAAAATAAGGGCCATGACTTCCCCTCGGAGCCCAAGGAGCAGCTCATCGAAGCGGTCAAAGCCGTGTTCCGTTCCTGGGACAACCCCCGCGCCAACTACTATCGCCGCATGAACGACATTCCCTACTCCTGGGGTACCGCCGTCAACGTGCAGGCCATGGTGTTCGGCAACTCCGGCGACGATTCCGGTACCGGCGTAGCCTTCAGCCGCAACCCCTCCACCGGTGAAAACAAGCTCTACGGCGAGTTCCTCATCAACGCCCAGGGCGAAGACGTGGTTGCCGGTATCCGCACTCCCCTTTCCATCGATACCCTGAAGGAAAAGATGCCCGAAGTGTACAAGCAGTTTGCCGAAACTGCCAAGAAGCTGGAAAACCACTACAAAGACATGCAGGACATGGAGTTTACCATTGAAAAGGGCAAACTCTACATGCTCCAGACCCGTAACGGCAAGCGCACCGCCGCCGCCGCTCTGAAGATTGCCTGCGATTTGGTAAGCGAAGGCCTCATCACCAAAGAGGAAGCCCTCCTCCAAATCGACCCCAAAGCTCTGGATTCCCTGCTGCATCCTCAGTTTGAACCTGCTGCCCTGAAAGCGGCCAAGCCCATCGGAGCCGGTCTGCCCGCTTCTCCCGGCGCTGCCTGCGGACGGGTTGTCTTCTCCGCCGAGGATGCCGTGGAATGGAGCAACCGCGGCGAGACCGTCATTCTTGCTCGTCTGGAAACCAGCCCCGAAGATATCGAAGGCATGAACGTTGCCGCCGGTATCCTGACCGTACGGGGCGGTATGACCTCCCACGCCGCCGTTGTTGCCCGCGGCATGGGCCGTTGCTGTGTAGCCGGCTGCGGCGACATTGTGATGGACGAGCACAACAAGCAGTTCACCCTTGGCGGCAAAGTCATCAAGGAAGGCGACTACATCTCCCTGGACGGCTCTACCGGCAACATTTACGGCGAAGCCATCCCCACTGTGGAAGCTTCCATCAGCGGCGACTTCCTCACCATCATGAGCTGGGCCGACGAAGTTCGCAAGCTGAAGATCCGCACCAACGCCGACACTCCCAGAGACAGCGCTCAGGCCATGCGCTTTGGCGCGGAAGGCATTGGCCTCTGCCGCACCGAGCACATGTTCTTTGAGTCCGACCGCATCCGCGCCATGCGCGAGATGATCCTCTCCACCGATGTGGAGCAGCGCAAGAAGGCCCTGGAGAAGCTGTTGCCCATGCAGCGCAACGACTTTGAGCAAATCTACGAGGCCATGGAAGGCAAGCCCGTCACCATCCGCTACCTGGATCCGCCTCTCCACGAGTTCCTGCCTCAGGAAGAAAAGGACATTGTGGAGCTGTCCAAGCAGATGAACATCGAGGTTTCCCGCATCAAGGAAGTTATCACCAACCTCCACGAGTTCAACCCCATGATGGGCTTCAGAGGCTGCCGTCTGAGCGTGGCTTATCCCGAAATCGCCGAGATGCAGACCCGCGCCGTCATCGAGGCCGCCATCAACGTGCAGAGAAAGCATCCTGAGTGGAAGATTGTTCCCGAAATCATGATTCCTCTGGTGGGCGAAGCAAAAGAGCTTGCCTACGTGAAGGAGATTGTGGTTCGGGTAGCCGACGAAATCATCGCCGCTTCTGACGTCAAGGTCGAGTACCTGGTTGGCACCATGATTGAAATTCCCAGAGCTTGTGTCACCGCCGACGAAATTGCCAAGCACGCCGACTTCTTCAGCTTCGGCACCAACGACCTGACTCAGATGGGCTTCGGCTTCAGCCGCGACGACGCCGGCCACTTCCTGAACCACTACTACGAGAAGAAGATTTACGAGTTTGATCCCTTCGCACGTTTCGACCAGAGCGGTATCGGCAAACTGGTAGAGAACGCTGCCAAGTTGGGCCGCAGCCAGAAGTCCAACCTCAAACTGGGCGTCTGCGGCGAGCACGGCGGAGATCCCAGCTCCATCGAGTTCTTCCACAAGGCTGGCCTGGATTATGTGTCCTGCTCTCCCTACCGCGTGCCCATCGCTCGTCTGGCCGCCGCTCAGGCTCAGATCAGATACCCCAGATAAACAAAGCCCTTTTCTAAGGCTTCAAAATTGCATCCACAAGGGTACTGCTCCTGTCAGGGGCAGTACCCTCTTTTTTCTGGATGCCTTGTGAAATTGATCTCTATTTCAATACTTATTTTACATCAGTATAAATGAATAAAGGGAAAGATCGACAGGCCTTTCCATGCCCGAGGCTATCATCGGCGCCGTAAGAGTCGTCTCCAAAGACATACCGCCATAGTTGTTGCGGCGGGCTAACTCTGCAAAATGAACCATTTGGCTTTACATACAACAAAATAGTAGACAGCCAATTAAAAAGGTAGGTTCTTTAGAGTAATACGGCCTGTCTTGTCGGATGATATAAAGTTTCGCCGGTCCCTGCTGAGCTTTTTTCGGGCCGCGTTTGCGGTACCGGCTCTTTACTTTCCCATTTTGCCCTGATATGATAGGAAAAGTCACGAATCAGTCTCCATAGGAAGGAATGTTTCTGTGCTTCGGGATTTTTTTAAGGATAAGGAATTTTTTCATCAGTTCCGCCTCATCGCCCTGCCGGTGGCGGCGCAAAACTTCATTAACTTTGCCACCTCCATGGCCGACACCCTAATGATCGGCCAATTGGGAGAAGTCCAACTGGCGGCGGTCAACCAGGCCAATCAGTTGGGCTTTATATTAAACCTGTTTGTCTTCGGATTGGGCAGCGGCTCCAATGTTATGATCGCTCAGTACTGGGGTAAGAGAGACGTGGTGTCCATCCGCAAGGTGATGACCCTCATGTACCGGATTTTATTTGCGGTGGTGATACTGTTTACCTTCCTCGCTTTGTGTTTTCCCTATCAGGTGATGTCAATCTTTTCAAACTCCCCGCAGGTGGTGGAGAGCGGAACCGCATTTCTGCGCATTGTGGGGCTCGGTTATTTCTTTAACTGCTTTGCCACCGCTACCATCATCGTGCTCCGTTCAGTCAACACCGTGCGGATTTCCCTGGTGGTTTACCTCACCTCCCTCTTTATTAACGTTTTCCTCAACTGGGTACTGATTTTCGGCCATCTCGGCTTCCCTGCTACGGGAATCATGGGCGGCGCCATTGCCACTGTGATAGCCCGGGCATCGGAGCTTATCATTGTTGTAATCTTCTTGTTCCGCTACGAAACAAACATTGTCTATGAACTGAAAATGCTGCTGGAAAAGAAGAACGGCTTGTTGAAGGACTACATGGAACATGCCGCTCCCGTCATCGTCAACGAGCTGCTCTGGGGTATGGGCACCGCCGCCATTACCGCCATCATTGGGTGGATGAGCACCGAATTCAATGCGGCATACACCATCTGCTCCGTGATGGCGCAGCTGCTGTCGGTGGCGTTCAACGGAGCGGGAAGCGCCACGGCTGTCATTGTCGGCAACACGGTAGGCGCCGGGCAGTACCAGCTTGCCCGGAAGAGAGCAAACAAACTTTTAATCATCGGCATCGCCCTGGGAGGGATAACCTCCATTCTGGTGTTGCTGCTGCGGGGACCCATTCTCAGCCTGTACAACATGTCCCCTTTAACCATGACTTACGCCCATCAAATTATGGGGATTGTGGCCATTATGTCGCCTTTAAGCGCCATTTCCATGGTGACCATTGTGGGCATCCTGCGGGGCGGCGGCGATTCCCGCTTTGCCGCCATTGCCGATGTCGTTCCCCTGTGGGCGGTTGCCATTCCCCTGGGATATCTGGCGGGCCACGTTTGGGGATGGGCCGTTCCGCTGGTGTATGTAATGCTGCGCTCGGATCTTATCATCAAAACCTTCATGACCCTTACCCGGATTTTAAGAGGCGGTTGGGTCAAAGACGTCACCCGCGTTTTGGAATAGTTTATTTCCCAAATATACAAATTATCACTTGACAATGCTGAAAAATTGGGGTAGAATGTCGGTAACGAAGTGGAAATAACGGTGAATTTTTATGAAGGGGGAACAAATCTCCCGAAAGGGAAACCTTGCGGACGAGGAGTTGGCGCTTCTTGTACAAAAAGGTGATGCCGACGCATTCTCCGCACTGTTGAACCGTTATGACGCCGCCCTCAGATATCGGGCCGGCCGATACGTGGGGATAGCCGGAGTGGAAACCGAGGATTTCCTGCAGGAAGGGCTGATTGCACTTTACCGGGCAGCCCGGGGCTATAACCCCAATCGAAAAGCCCGCTTTCGCACTTATGCTGTTGCCTGCATTAACAACTCCATGGCCACTGCCATCAAGATGCATTTGCGGCAACAACATTATCAGAGCCTCCTTTCCATCCAACAGCTGGACGATACCGCCATTAGTCAGCCGATTGAGCACGCTTTGCTGGACCAAGAGGATCTTTCTTCATTGATTGATTCCATTCAATCAAGGCTTTCCAAGTTGGAACGTCAAGTTCTTCGCCACTACCTCAACGGACATTCCTACCAGCAAATTTCACGGGTTTTGGGGACATCTCTCAAAACAGTGGATAACGCGCTACAGCGAGTTAGACGCAAGCTCAGGCTCCATTCATAATGTTTTACAGCCCAACGGCTGTCAATATTGCCCTTGGCACAAGACGCAAAGCCCTTTTGGAGCCTCTGCATTGGTCCACGGGTAAAACTTACTGTAAGCGAGGTAGTAAAATGTACGAAGACAAGACCCTGGTCTGCAAGGAATGTGGATCCGAATTCGTGTTCACGGCTGGTGAGCAAGAATTCTACGCCGAGAGAGGCTTCGTCAACGAGCCGCAACGCTGCAAGCCTTGTCGTGATGCTCGGAAGAACGCTGCCCATGGTGAACGCGAACTGTTCTCCGCCGTCTGCGCCGCCTGCGGAAAAGAAGCAAAGGTGCCTTTCCGTCCGAGAGAGGACAGGCCTGTTTATTGCAGCGAATGCTACGCACGGATTAAGGAACAGCAGTAATCAACCCACAACACACAACCACAAAAAGCCTCCGTTTCAACGGAGGCTTTTGCTTTACTTATATGTAATGGTATAATACTTGACATCAATGCTGCAGCCTGTTTTTTTGGATACGGAAAATACCTATATGTATTTGAGGTCTCACCTTTACTCCATCATGCTGGCCATGCATTGCTGATACAGTTGTCCGGCACGCTCCCAATCCACCACTCGGAACCAGTTGTCGATGTAGGCCGCCCGGTCGTTGTAGTGCTTCAAATAATAGGCGTGCTCCCAAACGTCAATGGCTGCAATGGGACACAGGTTCTGCGCAATGGGAGTATCCTGATTGGCCGTGGTGACAATTTGCAGGGTTCCGTTGGGGTCCACCACCAGCCATGCGTATCCCGAACCGAACACCGACAACGCTTTCTTCTTAAATAAATCGTAAAACGGCTGAATGTCTCCGAAATCCCGCAGAATGGCGGTGTAAAGCATTCCGGCTTGCGCCCGGTTGGGAGAGTTGGACATGCCGTTGAAGAAAAAGATATGGTTGTACACCCCGCCGGCATTGTTGCGGATAGGGTCTTTTAAAGGCTCTGCCAGCGTGTCGTAGTTGTAAATCAACTGTTCCAAAGTCCAGCTCTGCAGTTGGGGATGGTCCTTGAGGATATTGTTGAGGTTGTCAACATAGGTTTGCAGATGCCGGTCGTGATGCAGTTCCATGGTTTTGGTATCAATAAAGGGCTCCAGAGCGTCATACGCATAAGGAAGGGGCGGATTGACGAAAGGATAATGGTCGTTCATCTATCATAACCTCCTATCTCCATTCCCCCCATTATATTCATTTTTGAAAGAATCCGTGTGAGTCTGTTCCTTTAGTTTTTCAAAAACGAACAATAATCAATAGAAGCTCCGCTCCTTCTCCTGCCAAACAGAGAGAAAGAGCGGAGCATTTTCGAGGCGATTATTGAGGCATAGGCCAGCACAGGTCATAATTGACCGGAGTATAGAACATCTTTTTCACCTGCGCAAACTCCTTGGTTTGCGTCAAAATCCACATCAGCTTTGCCACCGCGGCTTCCACCGTCATATCGTAGGCTTCCAACAGAGGCACCTTTTGCCGGGCGATGGCCCCCACCTCGTAGGCGGTCAGGTCGCTGCCTTCCATCATCACCTGGGTGGCCATCACAATGATTTTTTGTTGGGCCGCCAGTTCGCTGACCTTCTTCAGGAAGTTGCGCTGGTTGGCGAAGGGAAGCCCTCCCGAACCGTAGCTTTCGATGATAACTGCGTCGTATTTCTCCGCCACGTAATCCAGAATATCCGGCTCCATCCCGGGGATGAGTTTGAGCAAAAACACCCTGGGATGAATTTGCTCATAGAACGTCACCGGACTGTTGTCCTGCTGACAGGGGGTAAGGTAGCGAATAATCTTACGGTCGTTGATAATCGCTACCACAGGGAAATTGATGCTCTCAAAGGCGCTGTAGCTGCGGGTTTTTACCTTGCGCACCCGGGTTCCCACAATGGCCTTGCCGTCAAAGACCAGATAGACTCCCCGCACGTCGGGTTGTGTGCAAAACACAAAGCTGTCCATCAGGTTTTGCGGACCGTCGGTGGTGCCACTTTCCATGGGCCGTTGGGAACCGGTAATCACAATGGGCTTTTGCGGATTTTGAATCAGGTAGGACAAAGCCGCCGCCGTGTAGGCCATGGTGTCGGTGCCATGGGTGATGACAAAGCCGTCATAGCGGTCATAGGCATCCTTGATGGCCTTCACAATTAACAGCCAATCCTCCGGCTGCATATTGGTGCTGTCCAGGTTGAGAATCTGGGTGGTCTCTACATCACAGAAGTCCCTTACCTCAGGAATCCACTCCAAAAGGCGCTGGGATGGAATGCCGGGCGAGAGGCCCATACTGGTTCGTTTCGACGCAATGGTTCCCCCCGTAGATATTAGCAGTACTTTCTTCTTCACCGGACAGTCCCCTTCTGTATGTAAGATGGTGCCGCCATTAGTATGCCCAATCGGTTTGATTCATCTTTTCGATGGTGCCCGCCACCAGATTCACCAGATGCTCCAACATCAGCTCGCCTTTTTCCTTGGTCGCCTTGGTGGGGTCGCCGGTGGCGCCGGTTTTGGTAATCTCGGCAATGTCCCAAATCACGTTGGCGGAACTGCCGATTTCAATGACCTTGTCGGGAACCTGAGCTTCGGCGTACTCCAGCTCCACCAGTTCGGGACGGATGGCCATCATGATGGAGGTCTCCCCTTCTCCGCCGTGGCCCAGGCCGTTCCAAACCTCGAACTTGTCACCCATCAGGGGGCCCAACTTCTCCCACCAGGCCGGCAGGAACAGAATTCTGGCCTCAGGGTATTTGTCCTTGACTTTGTGGGCGGCAATTTCCAAAGCGGGAATGTTGCCGTCGTGGCCGTTGAGGATGTAAAGCCGCTTGATGCCGTTGCGAATCAGGCTCTCCATAATGTCTTCCGCAATGGCAATTACCGTTTCGAACCGCAGGGTGACCGACATGGGATACTTGTTGTAGTGGAGGGAGGTTCCGTAGGGAACACAGGGCGCCACCACCACGTTGTCCAGCTTGAGGGCTACCTGCCGAGCCACTTCCGTGGGAACAAAGTAGTCGGGTCCCAAGCAGCAGTGCCAGCCGTGGCTTTCGCAGGAGCCAAAGCAGAGAATGGCGGTCACCTTTTCTTTTGGCAACGCCTGAATTTCCCGAGCCGTAAACTCATTTAAGAATACCTTTTTCATCACAAATGCCTCGCTTATTATGTCAATTTTATTGATTGGCGCCAGCAATCAGAGCTTCGTCGACCGCCTTGTCAGGGGTGAACTTGTAAATCAGCCCGTAGACGATAAAGGCAATGGCCATGGCAACCAATCCGGAAGGCAGGCCAAAGGGCAGCGGCGCCACATATTCAAAGATATACCCCAACGCGCCGCCGATGGCGAAGGAAATAATACCCGCCCAGCGGAGAGCCGGCTGCTGATGGAGGTAATCCAGATTGTACTTCTTCTTATCCTTGCTGATGATAAAGTAGTCGGCCAAAATGGGAGCGCACAGAGGCGGCGCAACCGCACCCAGAGCATTGATAAAGTTGGCGAAAAAGATTTGATAGAACGCCATGGCTCCTAGGAAGGTGCCCAACACGCCGCAGATGGCAACCAGCACTTTGCGGTTGGCCTTGATGCCGAAAGCATCCAGCGCGGGACCAGTGTACAGGGCGTTGCAGTACAGCTCGCCGTTGTCGGTGGTCCACAGGGACGCGGTCCACGCAATGACGCCGATCAGAGCAAAGAGGAAGCTGATGCCCAGCATCCACTGGGAGTAATTAAACTGCCCTACCTGAACGACGCCTATGTACCCTACGATGTTCAGCAGAGGGTTGGTGAAGATAAAGCAGGAAGCCGCGCACCAGAATACGGCTTTCACGCTCTTGTTAAAGCGGAACAGGTCCACGCCCATAACCGCGCCGGCAATCCAGCTGCCTACCACCACGGTAATGGCTTTGCCCAAACCCAAACCGCCAAGCTGGTTGGATTTTTCAATAAAGGCAGCCCAACCGCCGCCCTCGCTCATCATCTTGCTGCCTACAAAAAGGGCGATGACAAGAATCACGGGGCTGATGGGTTTCGCAATGGCTTCGATGGCCTTAATGCCCATGGCGGCGGTAACCGTAAATACTAAGCCCCAGAACCAGCAGGCTAAAAACACTTCCAGCGTAATGGGGCTGATGCTGGAAAATCCCAGCTTTGCAGGGTCAATCACAATGATACCGGAAGGATTGCCCAAAAATCCGCCCCAAATATCGCCGATCATACCCACAATGCTGGCAAACCAGCCAAAGGTGAGAAGGGCCATGACCGCCATCGGGATGACCATTCCCTTGGCACCATAGGAATACCGGGAAAGAAGCGCCAAATTAAGACCCGTTCTCTGAGCAATGACACCTAAGCAGAAAGTGATAATTTGCAGCGAGCCCATGCCCAGAGCAATCGCCAGGATAGCCGTGGAAAAAGGCACGCCGGGCTGATTGCCAAAGCCGGCCAACACGCCGCCCACATACAATCCGGTCACCACATAACCAAAGCCAACCCATACCATGATTTGGCTGAAGGTGGAGTGCCGTTTGTCCATGGGAACGGGAGACAGCATATACTCCGAATCCATTGGTTCGACCGATACATTTGCTTGATTCAATTCTGCCATGTCAACCATCCAATCCGCGCTGTTTTTGCGCAAGTATTCTTGAAAACGTGGGATTTCCCTCCCTGCCAAAGCAGGAAAGGCTAGACTCAAAGCATGGTAGAAATCAAAAAAGGGATTTCGCTGGTGGCTCAATCCCATCTGTCGTCTCTATTCCGGGAGGGATTGAGCCGCACTGTCATTGGTTGATGCTCCTCCTCACATCTATCCAAGGCGGATAGATGCTCCCGCTGCTACTGGAAACCAAATCGGTATTTTTCCATGCATCCGATTACCTGTAACAGCGGTTGGGTGTTACACGTAGTTGGATGTTCCGCGGTTTTGCATGACTGTTTTACCAAGATTCTTGCCGAATATTGCTCTTGGCAATTAGTGCCCTATGCCTCCTGTCACCTCCCCTTTTGCACATCAAACTAAAATGCATGCGCGACTCCCCACCGCGCCTGCAATTCTTCGCAAATTACATATAAATATGTATAGAATTTCTAGGTAAATTTATAAATGTTTGACTTATTTTAACATACCCATTCTATCCTGTCAAACCGTTTTCCATACCCTTTCATAGAAAATTTTTATGCAATTCATTTGCCCAATTGATAGAACATCCTCACCGATAGAGAGCACACACAGCGGCAGAAATAAACATCCCCCGGCATAGCCGGGGGTATTTCATATGCGGGCAAAGCCCTTTATTCCTCGCATACACGTCAAAC
>ENA-OWPA01000221-OWPA01000221.1-bioreactor-metagenome-genome-assembly--contig:-NODE-221-length-100270-cov-21.936862_pt1 | contig 100270 bp, 105 predicted proteins | sample MGYA00238139_ERZ651803 | MGnify/ENA primary metagenome ERZ651803 (study PRJEB26909, sample SAMN07631231) | bioreactor metagenome | isolation source: Switchgrass digestor | place: USA: Dartmouth... | reverse complement strand
CCGGGTATGAGGACGCTGTTGACCTTTACAATTATCCCCCTCTCAGCGAGCTTCTCAATACCCTCCAGCTGGTTCCTTGAGAGAACTTCAAATGCCTCCCTTCCATGGTAGACCTTATCCTTGTAGACGACGAAGGAGTATATCTTCTCCCCTATCTCGGGGTCCACTGCGTTCACGGTGACGGTGACGGTGTTAATCCCAAGTTCTGCGAGTTCATCTGCCTTGTCGGGTAGAAGGAGTCCGTTGGTGCTCATACATTTAAGGAGGTCAGGGAATTTCTTGCTTGCCTTCTTGAAGAACTCGAATGTCTCCTCATTGGCCAGAGCGTCTCCTGGACCGGCTACGCCAATTACACTTATTGGCATCTCCTCCTTGACCTTTTCCACGTGTTTTATGGCCTCATCAGCTGTCATGAGCCTTCCTGTCACTCCGGGCCGTCTCTCACATTCATTTATGTCCCTGGTGCAGAATTTGCAGTGAATGTTGCAGCGGGGTGCTATTGGAACATGCACCCTTCCAACCCTGTCATGCAGTTTCTCGTTGAAGCATGGGTGGACCTTTGTTATGTGTGCAAATCTTGTCTGTCTCTGATCTGACATTTCTTCACCTCATCCCATCAATTATCTCCTTCGCCTTCAGGATCCATTCATCCCGGAGTACCTCATCGGTGCATACGAGGGCTATCAGGTTATCCTCGGATAGGTCCCTTATAACCCGGAATCCCTCGGGTATTATCCGGAAGATTGCATCGTACACCCTCTTCTTGAGGTTGAGTGAGGGGTCATGGACCGTCATCCCGGTGATATCTGAGACCGGGTCATCAATTATCACCTCAAACCTGGAGGGCTGGCGGACCCTGCCCCTTCCCTGTGTTTCCCATAGCCTTTCAAGTAGCTGTGGGAGGTAGGTCTCATCCTTTATCCTTAGATGAATGGAACCCGTGGCCTTATCAACCTCCATTTCAGCCATATCCTCAAGGTGAATGGGTTCGGATGTTTTCTGTGTCTTAACAGCTATTATGAAAACCGGTTCCCTTGGATCAACCCATATCCTCAGGTCATCTATGGCCCTTGAAAGCTGCAGGTCCTGGAGAACCTGCCTGGTGATTATGTCGTACACCGCTGCCCCGCGGGGGTCATAGCATTCTATCTGTATCCCCATATTAACCCTCACCGGCCTTCTTCATCCCTGAAACAAGGAGCGCCGCTCCCACTGCACCGATGTGCTGTGAGTATGGGGGCACTATGACATCTATACCTCCAAGGATGTCGCTGACTGCCTTGACAAGGCCCTCTATAAGTGATGTTCCTCCAACCTGTATGAGGGGCTCCCTGACATCTATTTCCTGAAGCTGTTGCTCGTAGACCTGTTCAGCCACAGAGTGACATGCTGCCGCTGCTGCATCCTCGCGGGAGGTCCCTGCTGCCAGGGCTGTGACAAGGTCCTGTATACCGAAGACTATGCAGTAGCTGTTCAGAAGGGCCTTCCTGTAGTCGCCCTTGAGGGCGAGGCTTCCGAGCTCATCTATCTCCACGCCGAGTCTCCTGGCGGTTATCTCAAGGAAACGGCCGGAGGCACCGGCACAGATACCCCCCATGGTGAAGTTGTCTGGTATGCCATCGTTGACCGTGATGACCTTGTTGTCCATACCACCTATGTCCAGCACCGTTGCCTCTCCCTTCTGGTGGTCTGCCAGGAACACCGCACCCTTGGAGTTGACGCTCAGCTCCTCCTGGATTAGGTCCGCCCCGTAGTGCTTCCCTATTGTGAGTCTACCGTATCCTGTGACACCCATTCCATCAATATCCTCAAGTTTGTAGCCGGTCCCTGAGAGTGCCTCCTCTATGCCCTTCTCTGCTGAACCTATGACATCGGTTGTTGGCAGCCACCCGGTACCTATGACCTCATTATCCTCCATGAGTACAACCTTGGTTGTTGTTGATCCTGAGTCGATACCCAGGGTGAGGCCCTCCTGTTTCTCCCTTGCCAGTATGCTCTTCCTTGCGACTATGGTGGCCAGGGCCTCCATACGTATGAACAGTTCATCTGCCTTGGTCCTCTCTGTGAATGAGTAGGTTACCACTGGCAGTCTGGTGTTCTGCTGGATGAACCTCCTGAGCTCATTCCTTACAAGGGCGCCCTCGGCACATCTGAAGCAAGTTGCTATGAAGACTGCGTCGGCATCTGTTTTACCCTCCACTAGGGACATTGCCCTGGCTATCATCAGTTTTATGCTTGAGCTGGCACAGTTGAACCCGAACTTTTCATAGGCCTCATCTATGTAGTCGAGGTCAGCCTCGGGGATCACTATCTCCGCCCCGAAGGTTTCGGCGGCCTTTTCAATTTCCTTCTGAACACCGCTGTAGTCGGTTCCGCATGAAATCTGGGCTATTTTAACCATTTTGAGCCTCCAGTTCATCTAAGAAATTATTTATCTTATTGACAACATCTATTGTCTCCTCACGTGTGCGGGGATATTTAAGTTCAAGGGTTGGTATGCCCCTCTTCCTGAGCTGGAAGACGCAGAGTTCGTTGGTTCTTGCGCAGCCTATGCACCCGAAGCCGAAGGGTGCCTCCTCCATTATTATGGCTGCATCTGCCTCCTCTATGAGCGGGCCGAAGATTGACATCCTCCCCCTGACACCTGATGGAACCTCTATTGCAGCGTACTTCAGTCCCCTGATTGGGTCCTCTTCGGTTATATTGAAGGGAGGTGAGTCTATTTCAGGGTCTGTGACCTTCTTTTTTATTTCCTTCTGGATTACCAGTGGCTCATGTCCCCTTCTCTCAACAAGATCCGCCAGTATCAGTGAGTTTGGTGGAAATATGGCTATCTTCAATAGAATTCCCCCTTATCTGTGTCCTGGGGTCTTCTGGCTATCTCAACCATGTCTGTGAAGAGTCCCTTTGTCGCGTCAACGATGCCCACAGCACATATGACCTCGCCCTCTTCCTTGAGGGGTACGACAACGACGGGAATCCCCCGGTAGGGTCCCCTGTCAGGTGTTTCCCTGGCTATTTCCCCTGATTCCAGGACCTTCTCAAGTACGGGTCCTGTGTAGTTATCATCCACCACCTTTCCGTCCTCTATTCTGAGGCCGGGTGATTCCCTGCTCCTTATTGTTAGGGGCAGGCGACTTACAAGTTCATGTATGCAGATGCCAAGTTCCCTCAGTTCCTCTCCAGTTGATGATGATGTTATTTTCATTTTAACCAGCCTATGTTTTCTGTTTTGATTTTTGAGCTTTTTCAGCTATCCTGCGGAATTCATCTACAGGGATCTTCTCCTTTATTTCGGGTGCGACCTCCTGCGGGTTTTCAAGGGCCTCACATACGTAGCCCAGGAGTTTGAATTCCTTCTCAAGCTGATGGTATCCCTCCCGGGCGGCCCCCCTGTGTCCTCTGCATCTCCGGGGGTCTCCCGGTGGAAAGCCCCTCTCCTTCGTGAATATGTTGGGGGGGTCAAGGCTCCTTATCCTTTTTACGGCCTCCATCACCACGTCCTCATCTCCATGGATAAGTGCTCCATAGCATGTTGACTTTATTGTGAGGGGAAGGCCAAGGAGGTGGAGTTTCTGGACAAGTTCCGATGAACTCAGCCTCGCCGATGGGCCCAGTATTATCATCCTGGTTGCCTTTTCACCCTCTTTTTCTTTCCCGGACATATACGGTATCCCCCTCTTTCAGTTTTTCAACATTCTCAATTCCACCTGTGATTTTACCTATCATGTTGGTGCCATTGAATGGTTCCCCTGTGGGGCCATATTCATCGTTGTCTTCGAGTCTGACACCCACCATGCCTATGTGGCGCCGTGACATGTTGGTTATGCCTATGTTACCCTTCTTAACGCATCTCTCAGGTGTATTTTCAGGTATGAGGCCCTTTGCCAGTGATTTATCGCCCTCAAACATGACCACCTTCATTCCAGGGAAGGCGAAGTGTACCTTGAGGGATCCTATCGGTGTGTCGATGAGACCTGTGAGCCTGCGGAAGTACCATGAGGATCTGGGGGCAGCCGGATCAAGTTCTATCTCAAGAATCTTATCCGGATCAATGCCAAGGGTCCTGACCTTTCCCTCCCTCAGGATGTCCATGGTGTAGGGTGGGTCCTGGACCACCACAATGGCATCATCGTCCATTATACCCTCACGGATCTGTTCTATACCGTATCCCCTGAGGTACTCCTCGGCCTCCTTCTGGGTCATGGCCACGGTCATTATCCTTCCAGGTTCGCATTCCACTGTTATCTGGTCGCCCTCGCCTGCTATGTCAACCAGTTCCATGCCCTCTGTGACATGGCCTATGAGGTTATGGGATGGGGTTGAAACCCTATCCTCCCTGTAGATGTAGACCCTTCCAGAGCCCCTTCCCGTGTTTCTGAGTGTCACTGCTCCACGGTTTCTCTTGTCGATTTTTTCGGGGTCTTTTTTTATCCCCTGGAGTGAGTAAAAGCCTATGAATGAATTTGCCTCGTAGTCAACCCTGAGTTTCCCGTCCTCCACCATGGAGAAGAAATGTTCCACTGACTGTGGTGATTCAGGGGAGGGTTTAACCTTCACGTAGGTGAAGAGCTGGTTGCCTTCCTCGAGTTCTGTGTTGAGGTCTGTTACAGCGGCGCTCTCAACTATGCTCTTCCTCTCAACCACGGGTTCAACTGATTTCACCATGTCATCCGGGGTTAACCTCTCAACTGTCCTTTTTCCGCCTGTTAACCTTGCAAATACTCCTCTGTTCTCCCTTGGGACACCGTATACTGCTGAATGGGGTTCCTTTGATATTATTATATGTGTTGAATCCGGGCTGAATCCTGAGAGGCTCATTATAACCTCATCTTCATCGTAGGTGAATTCATCCCTTGAGGGTTCCAGTTCTGTCCTGAGGGGTCCCATTGCGATCTCAGATGGAGTGGTCCACCTGATGCGCATGTTTTCAAGTCCAGTGTAGATGCTCCTCCATTCCTCGACCAGGGCCGGTGCCTCTTCCGGCAGGAGTTCCAGGAGTATGCTGCCTGCTGTTGTCCTGATGCGGTAGGTGTCTATTGTCCTCTCAAGTTCCCTTGTACCGCTTATGAGGCACACCAGTGTCCCCTCCACGTAGGGGGCGTCGGTTGCCTCAAGGGCATCCCTCACCGTGGATCCATCCAGAAGTTCTACTTCCGCCCCGTTGACCTTAACAAACATGATTTCTCCCTCATAGAATTTCTTCACTCAATTCTGTTTCCCCAAACATCAAAATCTCCCCACTCACATGGTTCTTCACAATTTTTCCTCGGTCACTCCTGTTATTATCTCACTTTTAAGGTCAAAGAGGACCCCCTCATCATCATCAACCCTCAGATAAAGCCTCTGATCGGCTATTATTTCGCCAGCATCTGATGCTGTTATTCCGACGGACTCCAGCAGCTCCACACATTCATTTACATTTTCAGGTGCTGCCGTTAAAACAAAACCTGATCCTGGATACATCTTAAGCCAGCTGTCCCAATCAACGGATCTGTTCCTTGGAATGGATTCCATTTCAATTCTCGCCCCCACATTCGAAGCTTCAAGGAGCATTCCAAGTGTTCCGAGTGTGCCAGGGTTACTTATGTCCTTCCCTGCGGTTACGAGGTGCCTCTCAGCAAGTTCTGCCATGATATCTATCTGTGCCTGCACATCCTCGGGGCTCTTATGCGTGGTTGTATCCCAGTTCAGTGGAAATGAAGGGTGTGGCCTTCCATCGAGGTCTATCCCGACAATGACGCGGTCCCCTGGCCTGGCGTCACAGCTTGTTATGATGGCATCCTCGGATGCTATCCCTGCAATTGAAACATCAAGGGCATCGTAGGGGGTGTCGGGGTGAACGTGACCCCCCACCATTGGAACCCCGAATTTATCTGCACCATCCCTTATGCCCTCCATGACACTGTAACAGGTTTCACTGGAGTTTATTGACAGTACATTGACCATACCCACAGGTTTACCGCCCATGGCCGCGATGTCATTAACGTTAACAAGGACGGAACAGTACCCGGACCAGTAGGGGTCGGCGTCCATCAGGCGGCCCCATATGCCATCTGCGGCCAGTAGAAGAAGTTTCCCCTCCCCGATCCTTATTGCAGATGCGTCGTCACCGTAGCCGAGGTAGGTGTTTCCTGAAACATTGTAGGCATCATTCAGAATAGAAACAATATTCTTTATCGGTCTTTTTCTTGTTACACCCTCAAAATTTTTAAGGGAATGGATGATATCATCTAAATCCAATTCCACACCTCTTTGTATCGTTTAGGTGTATCTCACAGTGTATTCTGCACCTATATTATCTATAATCTGTAGCAGATCCTTTTTAAAAGTTTCCAAGTCCTCCACTTCAATTGTGTCACTGCCCCTGAATAGCTCCCTGTGGATCCTCTCACCCACTATATCATCCCATCCTCCCTCAAATTCTATTATGATGGAACCTGAGCATTTGAAACCGTTCCTGACAACCCTGTCAATGTCTCCATCTGTGATGCCAATGATTGGAACGTCAAACCTGTAGAGTATGTCTGCTGCCACAAGGGTCGTGTCGTCTCCCACGGTGACAACCAGGTCAGCGTCATGAAGGCTGTAGATGTCCTCTGCTGCGTGGTTGAGGAATGAAACCCTGAAGCTCTCCTTATTATTTTCTCTTAGCTTCACCTTTCTTGGTTTTACATCGGATCGTCTTAGGAGTCCTGTCTTCACCACCGCGTCCCTTAGGTTGACCCTTCCAAGCTTCTCGACGCCGTGTTTCTTTATGCGGCCCCCGATTATATTTGTGATTATGCCGTTCTCTGCAACCAGTGTGACGTCATCTGAGGTTGATGTCCCCACCACTATACCGTTGACAAAGATGTTCTCGTTCTCTGAGACACCCACGAGTCTGCGGTATTCCCTGCTATCAGGTTCCTGTTCGTTGCAGGGCTCTCCATGGAATATTTCACGGCATATCTCCTCGGGGTCCACCAGTTCAAGTCCAAGTTCATCTGCAAGCTTTTCTGCGAATGGGAGTACCTCCCTCCTCCAGGGTACAACACTTCCATCGGGCTCTCCAGGTCTTTCTATCTGGACCATGGGCGGTTTCTTCTCCGACCTCTGGAATACCTTGTAGCCAAAGCCGTGGCCGGTTATGCGGGATTTTCCATAGTTCATGAGTACAACAAGGTCATGGCCCTCCTCTGCACAGAGGTCAACCGATTCACTGGGAAGTCTCTTCTCTGAGATGTCTATGATATCCTCAAGGTGGGCGTCGTAGACAGCTGTTCTTCCCATGGTGCCTCCCAGTCTTGCCTTCACATGACCGTATTTTCTAAGGAGTTCTATGAGCTGTGCTGCATAGCCAGAATCAACAATGTGTGGTCCGTGAACAACCACTCCTATCTTCATGAAATCACCTGAAGTTTCAGTTTCTGTGCCTCTTGCGGACTATTCTTGAACCGCATATCTCACATTCCTCAAATTCATAGTCCAGGGGGTACACCCTCCGGCACCCGGTGCATACCCGTCTCCAGCTGTAGGTGTCCCTTATACCTGATGTTAGAACACTCCTGAACCCTATACCCAGGATTTTCAGTGTGTTCTGTATTGTGTAGTCGTCTGTTATCACAGTGACGTCATCCTCCCCCCTCAGGGAAACTGCAAGGCCTATGACCTCCATGTCTGTGGGGGAAAGTCTCATTATGTCTCCTGATTCGCTGATGGCGTCCTCCACCACCTTCATGCTCTCAGGGTCGGGTTCGGTTATTTTGAGTCTACCTTCCCTCAGTGCATCCTCCAGTATCATCATTGACCTGAAATCCCTGATCTCCTCTGTGACCGACCTGACAGTGTAATTTTCCCTTCCCTCTGGCACGTATCCATTTATGAAGGCAGACGCGTCAAGAACCTTCTTCATAAAAACCACATTATCAATATGCATGGGGTCTCTGTCTTCAGCTTTGAGGGATCACCCTAATAAATGTACCTTGAGATGATGAAGAGGAAAAACGCAATCAGCTGCACTGCCCCAGGAAAGATCCCTGCAAAAATGTGGATGTATGTTTCCATCCTTAAAGGCTTCAGAGCTGCTGAATGGTAACCGGGCTGACATGAAAAAGTATTACCACAGAATCTAATAAAACTGTTAGAAACCTGTTTTTTTGGATTTAAATGGTTTTAAAACCTTTAAACGGGATTATGGCTCCCAGATGCTGATTTAAATAACCTAACGAAAACTTTATAAATAGTGCTGTTAATATATAGTAAACGGGTAGGGTCCAGGACTTTTAAAACTTATTCTGGTCTTTTAAATTGGAATTGAAACCGCCTCCAATCCAATATCAAACCCTACCCCGATCAAATCGTCATAAATTTTTATTACTTTTCTCTCCTTGTCAGAAAGGGGATTATAATCATTTTCGATAAGCTAAAAACCAGAAGACTTATAAATCACGCCCACATAAATAAATTGTTACATCCATAATTCAGTATTAAGTAGACGGTTGATGAATATGAAAAGTCAGAGTATGGAGGAGCACAGGGCCTCAGCTCCAGAGAATATCAGCTGCGGTGTCATCACCCTCAGTGATTCAAAGTACCGGGAGTTCCAGGAGACCGGTGAAATACCCGAAAGTGACACATCTGGCAGACTTCTGGTTGATGCACTCTCCCGTGATTACAGTGTTTCAGAATACACTGTGATACCCGACGATGGTGAGAAGCTCATCTCTGCAATTCATGACATGATCGATGAAGGGGTATCAGTCATATTCACCACAGGCGGCACCGGCATCGGAAGCCGTGATATAACCGTTGAGACACTCAGGGGGATCTTTGAAAAGGAACTTGATGGTTTCGGTGAGATATTCAGGTATCTCTCATTCAAGGAGCTTGGAGCCGGGGCAATACTCAGCAGGGCAACTGCAGGCGTTTACCGGGGGACCCTCATATTTGCACTGCCGGGATCACCCAACGCAGTTAAGCTTGGAATCGAAATTGTGGTCCCGGAGATAGGTCACCTTGTGAAGCACCTGCGGGAATAGTGAGAAATAATAATAGAATGTTCAGGAATGGTTGAAGTCAGATACCGAAAGTAGGGGTATGAGGGTTATGCCCTCCCTTTTAAATTCCTCGACAGCCCCTTCCTCACGGTCAACAATAACAAATGCCTTCTCAACGATCCCACCATTCTCCTGAATTGCCCTAACCGCCTTAAGAAGAGAACCGCCAGTCGTTGTAACGTCCTCAACCACGGCAACCCTGTCACCTTTCTGCAGATCCCCCTCAATGAGTTTTGATGTTCCGTATCCCTTTTTCTCCTTTCTTATCATCAGGAGCGGTTTTCTGGAGTAGAGTGACACCGCAGTGGCTATTGGGACCGCCCCGAGGGCTGGACCGGCTATCCTGTCCACTTCACCGGCCGCATCGGCTATTAGCCTCGCTATAACGTCAAGGACAGCCGGCTCCGTTACCGCCCTCTTTATATCAACATAGTAATCGCTTTCCCTGCCGGATGAGAGGATGAATTTACCCCTCTGAACGACATCCATTTCAGACAGAAGTTCTATAAGCTCCCTTCTGAGTTCCTCTGTATTTTTGACCTGCATATCTTACAGACTCCCAGCTCTGGAACGTAGCAATCTGAACATACCTGTGCCCCGCAAAGTCTACACGTGTGAAGAAAACCTGCACGCCCGCAGATGCTGCAGATTCCCCTGAGCTCCAATCTCTTCACCGGCCCATCGGGTCTATTCTTCAGGGCCTTTGAGGAGTATCTTGTCACCTATCTTCTTGACCATTTCATAGGGGACTATTGTTTCACCCTTTGATAGTCCAAGGCCCTCTGATATTCCGCCCTTCCCAAGAACAAGTGATTCTATTGCCTGGGATTCTATGTCGACTTCCACGTCCTTTACCTTCCCTATGACCTTTGCAGAGCTGTCAAGAACCTCTTTACCAACCATTTCCTCAACTATTCTCATAATACCACCATTTAATCACTGTATTTATTATTGGTCTTATTGGTATTTATAATTTTAAATGCCGTTCACCGAAAGACTTTTATATTATGATGTCCATTAAGTTGTTTTTCTTACAAAAATATATTTTATTTTTGGAGGCATAAAACCCATGAGAAAGGCCCTGGAAATATTCTGGAAGGATATGAAGACCGTTAAAAACAGTCCAGTTGTACTCTTCGTAATCGCAGTTATAATCTGCATCCCGGCGCTCTACGCCGTATTCAACATCCAGGCGACCCTTGATCCATACTCAAGGACCTCCAGTATAGAGGTTGCTGTTGTCAATGAGGACAGGGGAGCGGATTTCAATGGCACACACATGAACGTGGGTGCAGAATTTGTCAGTGAACTCAGGAAGAACAGAAACTTCGACTGGCAGTTCGTTGACCGATCCGATGCAATGGACGGCCTGAGGAAGGGAAGATACTACGCCGTTCTCATAATACCTGGAAACTTCAGCTCTGACCTCCTCTCAATAAAGAACGGGACCCCCAGACAGGCAAGTATAAAGTACATGGTGAATGACAAGTTAAACCCTGTTGCGCCAAGGATAACAAACGCTGGGGCAGATGCCCTCCAGGCAAAGATAAACAGTGAAGTCGTTAAAACCATTGATGGAATAGTATTCGGTAAGATAAGCGAAGCAGGTGAACTTGCAAGGGCAAACAGGGACGATATACTCAGGACAAAGAGATTCATCAATGAACTTAATGGGAACCTCGGTAAAATCGATGAAACACTCAGCACCGCCAACTCAGACCTGGAAAAGGGACAGAATCTGTGGTCCTCACTTAAAACAGATCTACCAGAAATCAGAGACAACGCCAACTTTGTGAAGGAGAAATACAGCCTCCTTGAAAGTTACATCGGGAAAGACCCTGCAAAGGCCCTTTCAACGGTCCAGAGCATGGAGTCACACCTATCAGAGGCAATAACCTCAATGAAATATCTCCGGGCGGTTCTTGCCAGCCTTTACTCGGCCACAGGAGACCCAAAACTGAAAACAGCCATTGACCAGATTGATACAAATGTAGAGAAGGCCAGTTCAGTTCTCGGGATATTGCAGGCAATTGAATCTGATCTCAAAACAAAGGGCACCACTGACCGGATTGTGAAGCTTAAGGCCTCCATCGACAGGATGGACAGCGCCCTCAACAAACTCATGGACAGCAGGGACGAGATAGACGCTGCAATGCAGGATGCTTCAGCGAAGCTGGGTATGGCAAACGCCAGATGGCCGGCCATGAGGTCAGCCATCCAGGATGCCAGCAGAAAGCTGAACATGATCAGCGATGATGACCTCAACAGCCTCGTTAAGCTGGCTGACATTGACCCCTCCGCTGTGAGGGAGTACTTCAGGAGCCCTGTGAGGATGGAGAAAGAGCACATCTATCCTGTGAAGAACTATGGATCTGCACTGGCACCATTTTACATACCCATATCCCTGTGGATAGGCGGTATAATCGCAGTTGCAATGATAAGCATGAGGGTGAAGTACGGTGACTACAGTAGCATCCAGGTCTACTTCGGTAGGATGGGCCTCTTCATAATAATAGCAGTATTCCAGGCCCTCGTTGTTGTTGCCGGTGCAATGTTTCTGAGGGTGCAGACCACGGGAAGCATGCTACTGCTGCTCACATCCATCTATGTGAGCATATGCTCCATGCTCATAATATATTCACTGACCTCTGCCCTGGGAAATGCCGGTAAGGCCCTATCAATAATAATTCTTGTACTCCAGATTACCGGTACCGGAGGTATATTCCCTGTGGAACTGCTACCCCCATTTTTCCAGGCGATACACCCCTACCTCCCCCTCACCTACGCTGTTGGCGCCCTGAGGGAGGTTGTTGGTGGTGTGATCTGGAGCATCTACTGGACGAACATTGCAGTTCTCAGCCTCTTCCCGGTGGCAACCTTCATTATCACGGTTCTCGTCAAGGAGAAGATGGATAAGAGGGCTCACTGGATGGAAAGCAAGCTGGAAGAAAGCGGTCTTTTCTGATAAACCCTGATTCTTTTATTTTTATTTTTTAGTCCCAAACATCAGCTGATTCTCTACCACTCTGAAGTCATGCAACAAAACAGACCCGGACACAGAACTAACAGGGCCCTTCACAGAGACCTGATTTTATTTGAACAAAAATTCAGGGCTGTGGATTCTCATGCTTTGTTGTTTAACCTGAGATCCGGGTAAAAAAATTAAAGGATTAGATGGAGAAGATCCCTCTTAAAGACCAAGTTCATCCTCTTCCATCCTTTTCTCCTCTTCCTCCCACCTGAGTTCTTCCATTATCTGTTCTTCCTCATCTTCACCGCCCCGGTTCCAGTTCACCAGGCCGTAGATAACGCAGAAGACTGTTATCAGGATGCAGAGGATATATGCGCCCCATACCCATGGGTCAGGTATTCCAAGTACCATGCTTGACCTCCACTAAACTCCGTTAAAACATTTCTGGATGTGCTCATCAGAGGGTGGTTCCGTAAGAAGGCTGACAGCCACCATGAAGATGGCTGAGACCGGCACACCCACCAGTATCGGGTCCACCACCGGCCATGGCATCGCTGCTATAACCGGGCCCCCGAAGAGTGCCTTGGCAATTCCAAGGGCCTCCGCAGTCTTCTTGTATTCGAAGAGTAACCAGAACAGACTTACAATGGCTCCTGAAACCATTCCGGCTATCGCACCCTGCCTTGTGGCCCTCTTCCAGAATATGGCTGCAACATAGACCGAAAGGAAGGATGCTGCACATATCCCGAAGAAAAGGGCTGTTCCCTGTGCAACTATGCTTCCTGGTAGCAGGTAGCCGAGGACCACCGCTATAAGTACCGCTATTATTATGCCTCCCCTTGTGATGAGGACGGATCTATCACCCTTCCTCCTTCTTACTGTCTCATAGACGTCCCTACCTATGGCAGTCCCCTGGACATGGAACTGGGCACTGAGTGTTGACATGGCTGCTGAGAGCAGCGTCAGCATGAAGATGTACGAGAACCACTCGGGCATGGCAGACTTTATGAAGAAAGGTATTATCTTATCTGCGTTTCCACCAGCAGCCTGCACCGCTATCATGCCCATCTTCCTGAAGAAGTAGACATTTGAAAGTGCCCCAACGACGTAGGCGCTCCAGGTCATCACGAATATGAAGAGTGCGCCTATTAGAACACCTCTGTTGAGCTCCCTGTTGGATTTCACGGTCATGAACCTCACTATGAGCTGGGGCTGTGCAAGGACACCCACACCAACACCAAGGATTATTGTTGAGAGGAGCGTCCACCAGTAGGGGCTGCCATATAAAGGCATGCTGGTCCAGCCAGTTGCCCCTATTGCCCGGGCCTTGGCGGGTATGAGGTGTGAAATGTTTGTGAGTGCCTGATGAGCGTCCACAACTCCGCCAAGAAGGTAGTAGGTCGATACAACAAGGAATATCATTCCAAGGAACATTATGGTGCCCTGAAGGGCGTCGGTGTACATAACACCCCTTATACCTCCAAGAACAACATAAACAGCCACTATGACAGCCATCAGTATCAGGGCGATGCTGAAGTCCAGGCCAAGGGTTGTTTCAATGAACCTTGCAGCACCTATCAGGACAACGGATGCATACAGGGGCATTCCAAGAAAGATTATGGCCCCACCAAAGTACTGAAGGAATCTGCTGTTAAATCTCCTCCCCAGGAATTCCGGGAATGTGAGGGCCGACATGTTGTGGCCCATCTTCCTTGTGCGCTTACCAAAAAACACGAATGCAATGAATACACCTACAAGTATGTTGAGAAACACGAGCCAGAGTATACCCATCCCAAAGACACCTGCCATTCCACCGAAGCCGACGATGGCCGCCGTGCTTATGAAGGTGGCTCCATAACTCATGGCCATGATGTAGGGGTGGGTCCTTCTACCGGCCACCATGTAGTCCTCTGAGGTCTCTGTCCTTCTCCATGCCACGTATCCAACGTAGCCCACAAGAAGGAAGTAGATGAGAACGACGATACCGAGTATTAAAAGATCCATTCAACATCCTCCTTTAAATCCATCAAATTATAATTAATGATAATGACAGTTAACATATAAGTCTTTAGAGACAGAAAAAACAAGAAAGCTCATCGAAGGAGATCGAAATGATATGGAACCCTGAAGCCGAATGTATGAGTCAGGAAGAAAAACAGGAATTACAGCTCAGGAGGCTCCAGAATACAGTCAAAAGAGCCTACGAAAACGTGCCCTACTACAATAAGCGTCTGAAAGATGCAGGAGTATTCCCCGAGGATATAGAAACCCTTGATGACATAGAGAAGCTACCATTCACCACAAAGAATGACCTCAGGGAGGCCTACCCCTTCGGCATGTTCGCGGTACCTGACGAGGAGATAGTGGAGGTGCATACATCATCAGGGACAACAGGTAAACCCGTTGTATCAGGTTACACCAGCAGGGACCTTGAAATATGGTCTGAGGTGATGGCAAGGGCCCTGACAATGGGCATGGCCACCAGGAAGGACCGCATACAGAACTGCTACGGCTACGGACTCTTCACAGGAGGTCTGGGTGTGCACTACGGGGGCCAGAAAATCGGGGCCACGGTGATCCCCATCTCAGCAGGTAACACAAAGCGCCAGATTGAGATAATGCAGGACTTTGGCACCACAGTGATAACATGCACACCATCCTATGCACTCTACCTTGCAGAGGTCCTTGAGAAGGAGGGTGTGGATATCGGTGAACTGAACCTGAAATCAGGGATATTCGGTGCAGAGATGTGGACCGAAGAGATGAGGGAAACCATAGAGGCCAGGCTGGGCCTCACAGCCCTTAACATCTACGGCCTCACAGAGATAATAGGTCCTGGAGTCGCGATGGAGTGCACAGAGAAGAAGGGACTCCACATTGCAGAGGACCACTTCTACCCCGAGATAATAGACCCCAAAACCGGGGAGAAACTCCCCAATGGAACAAAGGGGGAACTCGTCCTTACAACACTCACAAGGGAGGGCATGCCAGTCCTTAGGTTCAGGACCAAGGATATAACAGCCCTCAGAGATGGTGAATGTGGATGCGGCCGCACCCTTGTAAGGATGGACAGGATAACAGGTAGAAGCGACGATATGCTCAAGATCCGTGGCGTTATAGTGTTCCCGTCACAGATAGAGAGGGCCCTCCTCAAGATAAAGGGACTGGAACCCCACTACCAGATAGTTGTAACAAGGCCAGAGTTCCTTGATGAACTTGAGGTCCAGGTGGAGGCATCCCCCGAGCTCTTCTCAGATGAGGTTAAACACGTTGAAGAGGCCAAGAGGATGATAGAGAAGCATATACACAGTGAGATAGGCCTCAGGGTTAATGTGACACTCGTGGAGCCAGGAAGTCTTCCCAGGAGTGAGGGTAAGGCCATCAGGGTCATAGATAAGAGGAAATTTGACTGAAGACCTGAGAAAGGGTTAATGGATTGAATGAAGGCTAAGAGGTGTTTTGAATGAAACTGAAACAGATATCTGTATTCCTTGAGAACAGAAAGGGGAGATTGAAGAATGCCATCCACGCCCTCTCAGAGGCAGGCATCAACATCAGGGCACTTTCAATTGCAGACACATCCGAGTTCGGAATACTCAGGATGATAGTCTCCGACCCTGAACTGGCCAGGAGGGCCCTTGAGGAGAGAAACTTCGTTGTTAGGGTCAACGATGTGATAGCCGTGGAGGTCCCGGATGAACCAGGCGGCCTTGATGGAATACTTGGAGTCCTCACAGACCATGACATAAATGTTGAATACATCTATGCCTTCGTTGAGAAGAAGGGTGAGAAGGCCGTTGTGGTCATAAGGACAGAGGATGTGGATGAGGGCATAAGGGCCCTTGAGGATGCAGGTATACCCGTCCTGTCCTCGGATGACATCCTCATCCTCTAAAACCCCTCTCAGAAGCATCAGACACTGACACTCATTCTAACAGCATCTCAGGACTCAGCTGCAGCCTCGAATCCATTCCTGAATGCCTTCAGATTCACATCAATCAGTCTGGATGGCAGGTTATCCCTCATGGAACTGATCAGTGACTCCGATTCGAGAGGGAATCCCCGGGTGGCTGCTGCAGCTCCAAGCATCACCATGTTTAGGGAGAGTATGTGACCTGCCTTCAGGGCAATTTCCTCTGCATTGAATCCCCTGACACTCCCTGCCCTCTCCTCAAGGGTTGACATGATCTCATCAAGTGGCGGGTAGGGGTGCGGGCTCCTCATGAGGTTGAAGGGTGGTATCACTGACGTGTTCAGGATGACCTCTGATTCTTCAGACATCTTTGGAAGGGCCCTGATGGCCTCAAGTGGTTCGAAGGCCAGCACAAGATCGGCTTCTCCATCAGGGATGATGGATCCATGAACTTCACCAATCCTTATCTCAGTTGAGACTGACCCTCCCCTCTGGGCCATCCCGTGTATTTCACTCATAACGACGTTGATGTCCTTTTTCATTGCAGCCTCACCGATTATGACCGAGGTCTTTATTATGCCCTGGCCGCCCACGCCACAGACGTAAATATTGTAGTTCATCCTTTTCCCTCCGGTTTTATTGCTCCTGCGGGACATATCTGGAGGCATACACTGCATCCCCTGCACTTTAGAGGGTCTATGAACACCTCCCCCTCACGGGTCACCATCGCAGGGCAGGCAAGGTCCCTGATGCATTCCAGACAGAGATCACATTTCTCCCCATCAACAGCCATTGGCCTCCCGCGGACCGCTCCAGAGGAGAGCATGCAAGGATACTTTGAGATCACCACAGCCACGGATTCATGTTCCAGGGCCCGTTTAACTGTTTCTGATGTTCTTTTTATGTTCATGGGGTTCACCGTCTCCACAAATTCCACTCCAGAGGCCCTCACTATTTCCTCAATGGAGATCTCAGGGGCCTCATCACCCATCCCATCTACAGGCAGGCCCGGGTGTGGCTGACCACCCGTCATGGCCGTTGTCCTGTTATCGAGGACAACCAGCACAAATCTCTGCTTGTTGTGCACAGCATTTATGAGTGGGGGTATGCCTGCATGGAAGAATGTGGAGTCACCTATGAAGGAGACTATCCTCTGGGTGGTCGCGGCTGAGAATCCACAGGAGGTTCCTATGCTGGATCCCATGCTCAGGAGGTAATCTGCTGCAGAGTATGGAGGCTCTATTCCAAGGGTGTAACACCCTATATCTGTCGGGAATATGATCTCATCCCCTGAGAGTTCCAGTTCATCAGCAGCCCTCCTCACGGCGTAATAGAAAGCCCTGTGCGGACATCCCGGACAGAGTGAAGGAGGTCTTTCAGGTATATCCGGGACATCACATTCCCTTTCAACTGATGGTGCGCCTGTAAGCCCTGATATGGCTTTTCTGAGTATGTCCTCATTGTACTCGTATATCTCAGGGAGTGTGCCATCAAGTTTTCCATGGACATCAAGGTCCAGGCGGGCGGATCCCGCTACTGCAAGGACCTCCCTCTCCATTATGGGGTCAACCTCCTCAACAACCAGGACACGTTTAAGGCCTGAGAGGAACTCCTCCACAAGTCCTGCAGGGAATGGATACGTGAATCCAAGTTTGAGTACCGGTAATTCAAGACCAAGGGATTCAAGAGCATCGTATACATAGTTGAAGGCCCCGCCTGAGGCCACTACCCCAAGTTCTGAATCACTGCCCCCATTGAATACTCTGTTGAGTTCTGATTCATCTGCACGTATCCTCAGTTCCTTCATCTTATCAACAAGTTTCCTGTGCATCACCCTCGCGGTGGCAGGTACCGGTACAAATCGTTCCGGGTCCCTCCTGAAGAACCCCTCTGAAGGTTCACGCATCCTGCTGCCCACCTCAACCACTCCCCTCATGTGGGATACCCTGGTTGTTGTCCTCAGGAGGACCGGCAGGCCGTAATCCTCTGATAGTTCAAAGGCATGGTTCATGAATTCCAGTACCTCCTGGGGATCTGATGGTTCCAGGAGAGGGACGCATGCGAGGCGGGCGTAGTGTCTGTTGTCCTGCTCGTTCTGGGAAGAGAACATGGATGGGTCGTCGGCTGTGAGAACCACCATGCCAGCCCTCACACCGGTGTAGGCTGTGCTCATGAAGGAGTCAGAGGCCACGTTAAGGCCGACGTGTTTCATGAAGGTGAATGATCTGACACCTGAGGCAGCTGCAGCTGCAGCAACCTCCAGGGCCACCTTTTCATTCACAGAGAATTCAAAGTACATTCCTGCCCTCTTTGCGATCCCTGAGAGCACATTGCCTATCTCCGATGATGGTGTTCCAGGGTAGGTGCTTGCAACCCCCACCCCTGACTCTATCGCTGCCCTCACAGCAGCCTCGTTGCCAAGTAAGAACAGTTTATCGCCCTCTCTGGCGTTAAGTATATCCTCCAGTTCCATTAAATCACCTTGATGATGGTATATAAAGCTGATCCAGCCAAATCTGAGGAACCCATATGATATTCTTCACAATATCCTCAGCTGATCCAGCCAAATCTGAGGAACCCATATGATATTCTTCACAATATCTCTTTAACTGTTGATGGACTCCGGTGTTTGATTTTATGTTGAGTGCTGAACTTCTGATAACACTATGAAGATACCACTCAGCAGGACGCGCCGGTCCCGGAGCACTTCCAGAATACATATGTCTGTATTGTTTAAAAGATTATCAGTTAAAATCACAAACCTTAATATGTGTTGATAAACAATTAAAATTCAGTTCATTCTGAAGTTTTTCATATGAGTCAGCATGGAGATGGAAATGATAAATATCAGGGTTTTAAGATTTGAGCCGGGTGTAGATGAGAAACCACACCTTGAAAGTTATGAAATACCCTCAAAGGAGAACATGAAGGTCCTTGACGCCCTTCAACTAATAAATAAAATTCACGGAGCCAATATTGCATTCAGAAGCTCCTGCAGGGCAGGGCAGTGCGGTTCATGTGCTGTTAAGATGAATGGAGAAGTTGTGCTGGCATGCCGCGCTGAGGTGGAGGATGGTGCCATCATAGAACCCATCGACCTCCCCGTTATAAAGGACCTCATGGTCGATCGTGGAGAAATAGAGGAGAAGGTAAAGTCAATGCAGTTATATCTCCAGGCATCCTCTGAGGGAATCCAGAGGATCAGACCAGAGGATTACCTGGACTCCAAGAAGCTCAGGGGATGTATTGAATGCTTCTCCTGTATAAGCTCCTGCCCCGTTATAAAGGAGAGTTCAGAGTACGCCGGGCCCTACTTCATGAGGTACCTGTCCAAATTCGCCTTCGACCCCCGTGACACTGGCGACAGGGCACAGGAGGGCGTGGATAAAGGACTGTACTGCTGTACAACCTGCGGTAAGTGTGCAGAGGTCTGCCCCAAGGAACTCAATGTGCCCGGTGATGCCATTGAAAAACTGAGGGCAATGGCGTGCAGGGAGGGTTCCGGGCCCCTCGATGCCCACAGGAGAATCAAAAAACTTATCTCAGAAACAGGAAGATCCGTTGACAGGATAAAGGATGGTTTCATTGAATCAGTCGGCAAAAACCCCGGGTCACGGATAGGTTTCTTCACCGGCTGCCTGGTGGATTACCGGATGCCAGAGGTTGGAATGGCACTCCTCAGGGTTCTCAGGGAGCACGGCTTTGATGTTGACGTCCCGGAGGGACAGGTTTGCTGCGGATCACCCATGATAAGGACCGGGCAGGTCGACATAGTTGAGGACCTTGTTGAGAAGAACAGAAAAGCCCTCAGGGACTATGATACCATAATAACCGTCTGTGCTGGCTGCGGCGCTACCCTGAAAAAGGACTATCCACGCTACGGTGTTAAGCTGAACGTCCTTGATATAAGTGAATTCCTTGCAGACAGAATCGACACCATCAAAATGAAGCCAGTGAATATGAGGGTGACCTACCATGACCCCTGCCACCTCAAACGGGGCCAGGGAGTCGAATTCGAACCGAGGAAGATCCTGAGGAAGATACCGGGCCTCGAATTCGTTGAAATGGAGAAACCTGATCAGTGCTGCGGATCCGGTGGTGGGGTGAAGTCAGGTAAGCCAGAGGTAGCAGAGGCCCTCGGCAGGAAGAAGGCAGATATGATACGTGAACTCGATGTTGACGCTGTTGTAACAATATGCCCCTTCTGTCAGCTCCATATCAGGGACTCCCTTGACCTTGCGGGCCTGGAAAACGTCAGGGTCATGAACATACTTGAACTCCTGGATCTTGCCTATTCCGATTAAAGGGTGGAAAGACATGGAAGCCCTGAAAATGCTGGCAGAAAATATCAGCGTTGTCTTCGTCGAACCTGAAACCCCTGGAAATATCGGGTTCCTGGCAAGGGCAATGAAGAATTTTGGTCTGAGGACCCTGATCCTCATAAACCCCTGTGAACTCGAGGATGAGGCCTACTATCAGGCAATGCATGCAAGGGACATCGTGGAGGGTGCCCTGATTTACCGGGACCTTTCTGAGATGATAGATTCCCTGGAGCCTGACTTCCTTGTGGGGACCACCGGCGTACCTGGTGGCAGTTACAACGTGGACAGGATCCCCCTCAGACCATCACAGCTTGCAGATGCCATCAGGCCCTCCTCAGGGACCTTCATACTATTCGGGCGCGAGGGTGACGGTCTTTCCAATGAGGAGATAGGTCTCTGCGACATGGTTGTGAGTGTACCGACCTCAGAGGAGTATCCAATAATGAATATAACACATGCTGCAGCCATAATATTCTATGAGCTGTTCAGAGATAGGGAATTCAGATGTGAGGGCCTTGAAGAGGCCTCTGCCCTGGAGAAGAGTCTTCTCCTGGAGGAAATGGATGACATACTCTCCCTAATTGACATCCCGGAACATAAGCAGAGGGTGGCCTCGAGGGTGTTCAGGAACATCACCGGAAGGGCCTTCATAACCGCAAGGGAGGCCCACACGCTCAAGGGAGTCCTCAGGAGAATAAAGAACCGGATGAAAGGTTGATGGTGATTCTCTGTGCCCTTCAGTATCCTTGATATCCTTGGGATGGCTGCATTCATCCTCCTCATCATACTCCTACCTGCAATTGTCAGGATGAGGATCTTCTCAGCCATTGAGGGGGCCATAGCCGAGCTCGAGGATATGGAGGGTGATGCCATGAAAATCCTGGCAGAACTTGCAGAGCCTGAGGACCCCAGGACCCTTGAGGATTACCTTGAATTCTTCATAATCCCGCCATCAGATATTGATCCAGCAGGGCTGGCAGATAGGTACCGCAGGCTCCTTGAGATGGGTGATCTGAGGCTCCAGAAACTTGTTGAAAGGTTTCCACCCGCTGCTGACACCGAAAGGAGGGCCTCCATCATCATGTGCATCAGGGTTGCTGCAGGAATGAGGGGGATACTCAAATTCCTCAGGCACAACCTTGAACTTGCAAGGAAAACCGGGAACCTCCAGATCCTTGTGGCACTCCAGATGAACCTTGCGCTGATCATGCGAACCGCCAGGGCCTACATGGACGGCTGCAGGGCCATATCACGCTTCCTTCCCATAGGTGATGGTGCAGGTCCCCTCACTGCAGGGATGCTGATAGAGAACAGGGACCAGAGGGAGCACCTGCATGAAATGGTCTATGTTAAAAAGAGGTTTATGGGGAAGGAAGTTGGTATTCTGAGGCCCAGAGGTCCCGGTTCAAGGCTCGGGATGATGATAAAGGCCATGGAGGAAATCCTTACCCGCGATGAGTTTGATGAGATAATAATGGTTGATGCTGCTGCAAAGCTTGAGGGCGAGAAGACCGGGGCTGTGGCCTGCGGTATGGGTGTGGCCATCGGCGGGTCCGGTGTTGAGAAGTGGTTCATAGAGAACATGGTGCTGGAACATAGAACCCACTCCATCATAATAAAGATGTCCCCTGAGGAGGCAATGAGTCAGATGCCAGAGGATGTCCTGGAGGGCTGCAGGGTGGCCCTTGAACAGATAAAGGGGATCGTCTCTGAATCCGATGCAGACTCCATCCTCATAGTGGGTACCGGTAACAGCAGCGGCATCCCTGACTCCGTGGAAAACCCCGATGAAATCAAGGTTAAGAAGGAGGATAATGGCAGAGATTAGAGAGGAGATGTTTTTAATGGCGATACTCAGTGACCGTGACATAAAGAGGTACATCGAGGAGGGCCTCATCACCATAGACCCCCTTGATGACCCTGAAAGACAGATACAGCCATCATCGGTTGATCTCAGGATAGGTAATGAATTTAAGGGGTTCCGGGTTATAAGGAAACCCTGCATAGACCCCAAGGACCCCTCAGATATAGAGTCCTATATGGAGACATTCCATGTTGAGGACGGACCCTTCATAATACATCCCGGTGAATTCGCCCTTGCAACAACCCACGAATACATAGCCCTGCCTGAGGACCTTGTTGCCAGGGTTGAGGGTCGTTCATCCATCGGGAGGCTTGGTATAACCATGCATGTCACAGCAGGGTACATAGACCCCGGTTTCCATGGAAGGATAACCCTTGAAATATCCAATATAGGTAAGATGCCAGTTGCACTCTACCCCAGACAGAGGGTGTGCCAGATAGTATTCGAGACAATGACGTCTCCAGCAGAGCGACCCTACGGGCACCCCTCACGTGACAGCAAGTACATCGGCCAGACAAGGCCCCAGACAAGCAGAATAAAGGATGACTATGAGATAAGAAACTCCAGACTGTAGAAGGGAGTGATTAATGTGAACCATGAAAGAACCATGACAGTTGCAAGGAAAAGAGGTTTCCTCTGGTCTTCATTTGAAATTTACTCAGGTGTTGCAGGTTTTGTGGACTACGGTCCACTGGGGGCAACACTCAAGAACAAGATAATGAACCGCTGGCGTGAATTCTATGTTGTGAGGGAGGGTTTTTATGAGATAGAATCCCCCACAATAATGCCTGAGGAGGCCCTCAAGGCATCTGGACACGTTGACCACTTCAATGACCCCATGACCCAGTGCAAGGAGTGTATGGATGTCTACCGTGCCGATCACATCATTGAGGACGCCACCGGACGCGACGTTGAGGGTCTTGAGAACCAGGAACTCACAGAGATTATATCAGATGAGGGGATAAGGTGTCCCAGGTGTGGAGGCCACTTAACCCATGTATGGAGCTACAACCTCATGTTTCAGACCCTGATAGGGGCCAGGGGTAAGAAGACAGGTTATCTGAGGCCTGAAACAGCCCAGGGCATATTCATACCCTTCAAGAGGCTCCTGAGATTCTTCAGGAACCGCCTGCCCTTTGGCGTTGTCCAGCTTGGTAAATCCTACCGTAACGAGATATCCCCCAGACAGGGAGTTATAAGGCTCCGTGAATTCACACAGGCAGAGGCAGAGATATTCGTGGACCCTGAAGACAAGACACACCCCGACTTTGAGGAGGTTAAGGAGGACATCCTCAGACTGTACCCTGCCAGTAGACAGATGGAGGACTCCGGAACTGTGGATATGACAGCCTCTGAGGCCCTTGAAGCAGGTGTGATTTCAAGTGAAGTCCTTACATACCATCTATGCCTCGCAAAAAGGTTCCTGATGGATATAGGTATCCCCGAGGATGCCCTGAGGTTCAGGCAGCACCTTCCATCTGAAATGGCACACTATGCAATTGACTGCTGGGACGTCGAGGCATTTACAGATTCCTACGGCTGGATAGAGATCATAGGGATAGCTGACAGGACCGACTATGATCTCAGGTCCCATAGCCAGCACAGCGGGGAGGATCTCAGGGTTTTCATAGAATATGATGAGCCAAGGAGAATTAGGAAACGTGCCGTGAAGCCAGACATGGGCAAACTTGGCCCAAAATTCCGTAAGGATGCCGCCAGGATAGCCAGTGCCCTCAGTGAGGTTGATGTGGATGAAATAGAGAAGGCCCTCGATGAAGAGGGAAGGTTCATCCTTGAGGGTGAATTCGAGATACTCCCTGATGATGTAAGTTTTGAGGATGTTGAGGAGGTTGTGACTGGCAGGAAGGTGTATCCCCACGTCATAGAGCCCTCCTTTGGTATTGACCGTATAATCTACACGCTACTACTGCACTCCCTTGTGGATGATGGGGAGAGGACCTACTTCCGTCTCCCACCCCATGTTGCACCGGTTGAGGTGACTGTCCTTCCACTGGTGAATCGGGAGGAGATGGTGATGACCGCCCTTGAGATAGAGAGAAACCTCAGAAGGTCAGGTTTTATTGCAGAATTTGATTCATCAGGAACAATAGGAAGGAGATATGCCCGTGCAGATGAGATAGGTGTCCCATTTGCAGTTACGGTGGATCATGAGACCCTTGAGGATGGTACAGTGACCCTTCGAAACCGTGATGACTGCAGTCAGGTACGGGTTAAGATTGAGGAACTGGTCCCCACACTTGAAAAACTCAGAGGATAAATCATTCCTCTGCCGGGACCACCTCATCCACATTAACATCCAGCATTTCACTGTCCAGACCCGTGGAGAGGCTCCAGTGATAATCAAAGAGCTCGTTACCCCACCGCAGGAGTTCATCACCGTGACCCATTATGACCCTTGTACTTGATGGGTCAGATCCTCCCTCCCTCCTGAGGCTCATCGCAAAAAAGGTGTCAGAGACAATATATGATATTTCCTGTTTCTCCTCAAGGATTCCGATCCTGAGAAGACCAGAATCCATTGCTTCCTTCAGATTCATACCTGCCGATTCCCTTAGAAACACAGGACAGCTATCAGGTGTGAGTATGACTTCAGCTGCTCCCCCGATCTCAAGGAAACGGCCTATGGCATCTGTGTGTCGGGGCAGGCACACCGAGAGCATTGCCCTGAGGTGGGTGGAGTTATCCAGCATCTCCAGATAGGTTGCATACGGCTCCTCAAGTTTACCCGGGCTGGCTTCAAGGGTGTAGGCGTCCCTGAATACATTTATCTTCATCAGAAATTCCAGGGGTATGACCCCTATTGAGTGTTCATTCCAGAAGTCCCTGTGAAGTCTGACTGCATCCAGTGAAGCTATGAACCTCGAAAGGACCGCACCCATAAGTTTCCCCTTTGAAGTCAATCTGCAGGAATCCTGACTCCTCTCAACCAGCTTTTTTGATTCTAATTCCATTAAGGAATGGGTTATGGTTGAATCTGGAGCCATCATACTCCTCCTGATATCAGAAATGGACCTTTCACCGTCCATCAGTGCAAATATAATCTTTGACCTGACCCGTGAGCCGGCCAGAAATCTGATGTCAGCAAGGAGATTCTGAAAATCACCTTCATCACGTGGTGATAACAGTTTAAATTTCATTCCGGTTCCCTCCAGATCAGCTAGTTCCCTGTTGAAAGCATTATCTTCGTAAGGTTCCTGAGTCCAAGCTTTTCTGATCTTTCACGGTAGTGCTCATAAAGCCGGAGGCCCCACTCAATGGCCCTGGCATCGGTGCTCATGATATCCCTGTTCTGGTCATAAAACCCGTTCCTATCAAAGAGGCCCAGTGACAGGAACTTATCGGTTACTGTGAAGGCAATCCTCAGAGCACCTTCAAAACGTCTTACCCTCAGGTTTCTGTTTTTAATGGATGTCCTTAAAAGACTGAAGCTTGCATTTAAAACCATTTCCCTTATAACACCGTCACTCAGAACGAGTTCGATGGGTACACCCTCCTCAAGGAACCCCTCATATATATCGATGAGATCCCTGTGGGAGATGGGTGAAACACCGTATATCTCACTGGAGCCCCTTATGAGTTCCCTGTATGTGTTATGGGGCCTGTATATATCTGCAGGTGATGCCACTATGAGTTCTGAATTGATGAGCCAGTCAATATCCTCAAGGAGTTCCTGAGGGATCCCGCTTATATCATGGTCAAGCCATATATCCTCAAGGCCATTTATAACCCTCACAGAATCAAACAGCTTCAGTGCGGAGAGTCCCATGAGTTTCATCTCCGGGGTGAGGCTGTAACGGTCCCCCCTCAACCGGACTGAACCCTCATCCATAAGCAGCCTTAGGTTACTGTAGAGTGCTGGCAGGCTGACCCTAACATCCCCCCTTATCTCATCAAAGGTTTTCGGTGATTCCAGAAGAGAAGCTATTATCCTGAATCTTGCCGCTGATTTAAGGATGAACTGAAGGTCATCATAAAGATATTCATATACATCAGTGAGTATCTCGCCATGCATGCATACACCACTCCTCTCACTACACTTATATCCTTCAGGGTTAAATATTTTGATAGAATGAAAAGGGAGGAGTTGAACTGATAGACAGTCATATACATGCAGATACTAGACCCATCGAGGATTTTGAGTTGATGGCTGTGAGTGGTGTTGAAGAAGCCATCGCATGTGCCCATGACCCTCTTGAGGCCCTATCAGCAGATGTAATCCTTGCACACCTCAGGAGAGTTCTCATGGTTGAGCCGGGGAGGGCCTCCCGTAAAGGCCTCAGACTGCACCTGGCACTGGGGATGCACCCGAGGGCCATACCCCCTGATCATGGGAGGGTCCTTGAAGAACTTCCAGCTCTCCTTAAGGATTCATCTGTTGTTGCTGTGGGTGAAATAGGCCTTGACTCGGGGTCAGAAATTGAAAAAGAGGTCTTCATAGAGCAGATGCAGATGGCAGATGAGCTGGGATTCCCTGTAATTGTGCACACACCCCGCACCAGAAAGGCCGAGATAACCCCACTGATAGTGGATCTTGTTGGAGAGAACATTGATGAGAGGAGGGCCGTGATTGAGCATGTTAACATGGATGTGCTCCCTCATCTGATTGAAACTGAATGTATTCTTGGCCTCACCGTGCAGCCGGAGAAGCTCACTCCTGCTGAAGCAGTAGAAATTCTCAGGGAATACGGGACCGAAAGATTTGTCATAAACAGTGACATGAGCTCTGCACCATCAGATCCCCTTTCTGTTCCAAGGACAGTTCACCGGATGAGGATGGAGGGCTTCGGGAGAAGAGAGATAAGGAGGGTGTCCCGGGATAACATCAGAGACCTCATCAAAATTAACTAATCCGGAACTCAAAAAAACCCATTAAAAAGCTCCAAACCTTGAAATCACCTTAAGGGCTGCCCTGTGACCTCCCCTGAGACATTCTAATGGCTCATATTCCCTGAGCCATTCTGACATGAAACCTGCTGCAAAGGCATCGCCTGCACCGGTTGTGTCGATGGCTCCAGCATCCTCAACCTTCATCTCCAGGGAATGGTCAGCTGAGAAGAAGGACGCGCCCCCTGGTCCATGGGTTACAACAACATTATCAACACCGACACCCAGTAACCTGGAAATCCCTGATTTACGGGACCCCGTGAGAATCTCAAGTTCATCATCATTCAGAAACAGGACCTCCGTTTTCCTGAGTACCGGTTCAAGGACATCGAGGCCATAGCCTGCCAGAAGGCGGCCTGGACTGAAGTAAATCTTCCTGATTTCAGCAACCCTCTGTGCAACTTCAACGTAGCAGCCACTAAGATGGACAGCATCTGCAGCCCTGATACACCGCCCCTCAGGTGTTCCGATCTCAAGTTCTGCATTGGCCCCCATATATGAATATATTGACCTTCTGCCTGAGCCATCAACTGATATGAAGGCCATGCCTGTAGGTTTTTCAACCACGGAAAGACACCCTGTGGATACACCCTCTGATTCCAGTCTGGCTCTTATTATTTCTCCGTACATGTCTCCGCCGGTGGCAGCCACGATGCCTGAACTGAAACCAAGGGCTGAGATCCAGACAGCGAAGTTGAGGGCGGAACCCCCTGGAAGGATGTGGATATCATCTATGTACATCTCAGAGTCAGGTTCAACAAAATCCTGCACCCTGAAGATAAAGTCCATGTTACAGGTCCCGACACTGACAACACGCATCAAAATAAATCACCGGGGGGTGATCATCTCCGCCCCATTAAACCGCTTATGAGTTTCGCAATAACTCCCTGCTTGTCAGGCTCAATTGGCTGGTATTCCTCGCCAATGAGGTCTGCTGCAAGCTTCATGAGGGCGTTACTTGCCGGTGACTTTGGATTCTTAATGACTATCGGCTCGCCAAAGGCGGCTGCGCGGCTTACCTCGGGGTCGTCCGGTATAACTGCAATTACAGGGACCTCGAGTATTGTTTCAACCTCCTCAACACTCAGGAAGGTTTTATCGTACTGTTCACGGTTTATAACAACACCTATTATGTTTATATCCAGTTTACTTGCAACAATCTTTGTCTTGAGGGCATCGCTTATTGATGGCACCTCAGGTGTTGTGACAAGCAGAAGTTCATCTGCAGCTGCAAGGGCTGCTACAGCGTCCTTTTCAAGCCCTGCAGGGGCGTCTATGAGTAGTATATCAGTATCCTCTATAAGGTAGGCCAGGGCATCCTCCAGACGGTCCAGCTTGACATTCCTCAGACCCTCAAGGGATATACCTGCCGGGACGACCCTTACACCGTTTGGTCCCTCATAAACAGCGTCCTCGATTGAAGCATTACCTGCAAGGACATCATGCAGTGTAACGGATTTTCCCTCCATCCCAAGGATTAATTCAAGGTTTGCCATTGCTATATCAGCGTCAAGTACGACAACCCTTTCACCGTAGGTTGAGAGCGCAACACCCAGGTTTGCAGTGATGGTTGTCTTCCCCACACCTCCCTTACCGGATGCAACTGTAATCACTCTTGTCATTCCAATACCTCCAGATAATAATCAGTCATTCCGATATAAATATTGTTACACGCGTCGCCTTTTTCATTACCCTACTTTGAAGACATGCAAGTCCGGTATAAAAATGTTGTTAGTTCTGGACAGGATATCCCGATCCAGGCAACAGTTGACCTTATCTGATCAGCGTATCTCAATACTCACCTCAAAGTTATCCACAATCTCAGGGAAATCCCTGAAGGTCTTCCTGAGCTCCATCTCGACGATGTCCATTATGTGGAACTTGAGTTTGTCCTCCTCCTTGGAGTCCCCCATTATCCTTGAGAACAGTCCCTTACCCTCATGTTCAACCATTATCTTTATCTTCCCACTGAGGTCATAGGCGTTGTCAAGGAATACTATGACCTCAGCACCCTTTATTTTGGGTATTCCAAGTATTGACATCTTTATCTTATTCATCAGGGTGAGTTCAACCCTCTCAGGGTCTATATCTGTAATTGCACCTCCTTTGTATGTCTCAAGAACCCTTTCAACCTCTTCTTCACCGATATCCTTGAGACCATATTTTTTCATGAGTTCATCCCTGCTGAGGGGTTTCCGGGTCTCTTCAGACTCATCTTCAGATTCCTGGACGGTGCCCTCAGTGAAAGAAACTTCAGAAGCCTGTGGAACTTCAGTATATTCTGTTACCGTTGCTTCCTCCTGAGAGGTCTCCTCAGAACTATCATCTGTTAATTCAGATGTTCCTTCATCACCCTCAACCTCCACATCCATACCTGAAGTCACTCCCTGATCAGCCTCGCCAGAAACATCTCCTGTTGAATCAGGAGCCACTTCACTGACCTTAACATCTTCCTCATTTTCAGTTACAGGTTCCCGGGGGGTTACTGGCTGCCTGTAGCTTGCCTCCTTGGGGTTGAAGTAGGACTCCTCCTCAACCTCGGGCATTTCAGTTATCTCAGCCGCAGTCTCTTCGATTCTGTAGATCTTGTTTATATCCATGAGATAGTCCAGCTGTGACCTTTTAAGGTCAAACAGTTCTATCAGGGTGTCTGTTTTATCAGCCACCTCCATTATCCTATCAAGAGCTTCCCCCTTCATGAAACGTCCGTAGGATGCTGCGACATGTGATCCGTCCCTGAAAAGGATGTAACCCTCATCCGATGCATGCGTAACCCTTATGAAGCCGTTGTATTCATCCCTGGCGAGTCTTTCAAGAAGTTCCGTGAAGTCTATTTCATCACCGTAGGATATCTTTGATGGTTTGGTGATTGGAAGCTCCATTACGTTCACTACCCCTTCCTGATGAGTTTGATTTCCCTTGGAGTTATTATAACAACATTCTTCTCCTTATTGCAGATCAGTATAGCCTCAGCTCCGTGGTTCTCCCTCAGATCCTTTATGCGTTCACCGACGGCTGTGAAGTCTTCAGGATTATCCCTCTGAATTTCGGTTAAGTCAAGTATAACCGGATTTTTCTCCTCGATAACCTGGGAAAGTGCGTCCTCCACATCCCCCAAGGATCCTGCCCTCAGTAGGATTATCTCATAAAACGAATGTTCCGGCACTATTATCGTCTCTGTCTCCTCGGATTCCCTTACTTCCTCGTCCAGTCCGACACTTTTTTTCAGCATTTCCAGAATGTCCCTCAACTAAATCTCCCCTATGTATTCCGTGATGACGTCCATCAATCTTGATGCCCCCCCATTTTTAACATCGACAACAGGAAGCCCGAAACGTTTTTCATATTCCTCCATTATTGATCTGTCATTAATGTTTCTTAAATTTAAGGAAATGCCTATAACCTTAGTTGGCTCGAGTGCCTCTATGGCCCTTATCTCCTCTTTTATTCCTCGAGGTTTTCTGTAGGGATGGTTTGGTCTGTGACAGAGCACTGTGGCATCTGGCATTGAACCTATGAGTATCGAAGCTGATAAGCCCCTGGGATGGGGGTTACCCCTTTCAGTCAGACTGGACTGCCCCTCTATGAATATGATGTCAGGGTTCTTTTCCTCCTCAAGGTACCTGACTGACCCCATGATGGCCGCTGCAACATCCATCACCGAAAGACTGCCTGCACGGAAGTTTATATCCACTGGCTGTTCCAGACCCATTTCATCGGTTGATATCACGCCAACCTCAAGGCCCCTCTCAATGGCCTCCTTTCCCAGCAGCCTTGTGGTTGTACGCTTACCGCACTCCTGTGAGGTTCCACCAACAAATACAAGCGGTGCCTTATGCCTGTAATTTATCTTGGGGAGCACCTCTGTGCAGCGTGAAGGGGCTACTCCAAATATCCTCCGGATGTTATCGAGCCTGGGGCTTATCTCCTTTATGGTCACATTCATCCTTTCAGCGAATTTAATAAGTGAAGTGTTCTCTGATAGGGGGAGTGATCTGAAGGAGGTGACAACGTTTTTGCCCTCATTTATTGCCTGGACAGCGTACTTGAGGGCTGTGCCCTCGGCACCTATGGGGAGCATGATGGCAACGCTACGGGCGTCTGTCTCCTTTATAAGGTCAAGAAGGCTTGATGATACCTTAAATCCGCAAAATTCAGTTCCATGTTTTTTGGGGTCGTCATCCACAAATCCTACCGCCTCAACACCCGCAAAGTTTGCGAATTTTTCTCCGCCACCACCACAGCCTATTACTATGAATGGATTCAGCTCCCTGAGTTCCTCCACAGAAGATAATGTGTGCAAATAATCACTCCTTTAATACTTGCTGGAATCAAATAGAAACTGTTAATTAGTTAGTCATACCCATTTAATTAATAAATGCTTAAAGCATATATATTTTAGGTGGAATACTCTGTTTATGGAGGCATAGTATGATAGCAAGAATACTTAAAGATTTAGGTAGGATCAATGGGGTAAACGGTTCCCTTGTTGTTGGTAAGGATGGTCTGGTAATTGAGAGTGAGGTGCCATCTGATATCGATGGGGAACTGGTTGCTGCAATGGCTTCAGCAGTGTTCGGTACCGCCGAGAGGTCAGCCGAGGAGATAAAACACGAGCCCCTTGAACAGGTCATGATTGAGGGTACCAGGGGTAAAACTCTCATGATAGATGCAGGGGAGGGAATACTTGTACTCATAACTGATGTTGATATAAATCTTGGACTTATACGTATAGAGATGAGGAGAAGCGCTGAACGCGTGAAGGACCTCCTGACATAATCTTTATTTTAGTTTTGGGGAGTATAAATTGAGAAAGCCCTACGTTATACTCATTGGAAGTGCCTCAGGTATAGGGAAGTCCACGGTGGCATCTGAACTTGCAAGGGAACTGAGCATAAAGCACCTCATAGAAACAGATTTTATAAGGGAGATAGTCAGGGGTATCATCGGGCCAGATTATGCGCCTACACTTCACAGATCATCCTTTGATGCCTACACAGCACTCAGGGACAAGGAGCGCTTTCAGGGAAATAGTATTGAGTCACTGATATGCGCTGGCTTTGAGGACCATGCCTCTTTCGTAATTCCCGCCATTGAGAAGGTCATAGAAAGGGCTGTTACAGATTCTGATGACGTTGTTATAGAGGGCGTCCACCTCCTCCCCGGACTCATAAACACGGAAAAGTTCAGCGAAAACGCTTCAATTCATTTTTTTGTTCTGGCGGCCGAGGAGAATGTTCATAAGGAACGCTTCGTCAAGAGGGCCATGGAGATTAAGAGAGGTGGTAAACACCTTGAATACTTCCGGGAGAACCGCGTAATCCATGATTACCTTGTCAGGAATGCAAGGGAACATGGTGTCCCGGTTATCAACAATGATGATATAAACTGTACAATCAGGAGGATGCTCTCCTTCATAAGGGAGAACTGCACCGAGGTGACCCTCCAGCACCCGGTTGAACGGCTGGGTGATGTGATTGACATAATAATAAAGAGACATGGTGGCAGGATTGTTGATGTCTCCTACCCGATACCCGGGTTCTCGCAGCCCCTCAAACGTGAAGTGAACGTATATGATCCAGCTGAAGCTGAAAGATTTGTTAAAAGATTAAATGAGAGTCCCAAGAGGAAAAGAGATCTTGAAAGGCTCTACACACTCTCGAATAATGTTCACAGCCACAGAATATGTGCTCCAGATCCCGAAACTCTTCAGGAAATACTCAGGGAACTGGAAGAGAGTGGACTGGTCTACCATGATGAGGATGGGGACTGAAAGTAAATCCAGTAACATCAAGGGGTGACAGTGTGAATCAGCAGGATATGAAAATTGACTGTCCGGTCTGCGGTGGAGAACGGTGCATGACTGCAGTAACAAGGGTTGAAAAGATTCCCTACTTTGGAGAGATAATGGAGTCAGTACTAATCTGTGAAAGGTGCAACTACAGGAGCACCGACATCATATGCCTCGAACAGAAGGAACCCTCAAGGTACATCATCGAGGCAGGGGCGGATACACTCAACGCAAGGGTCGTTAAGTCACAATCAGCAACCATAAGGATACCTGAACTTGGACTCAAGGTCGAGCCAGGTCCCAGGTCAGCGGGTTACATCTCCAACATAGAGGGCGTTGTTGAAAGATTTGAAGCCGCGCTTAAAACCGCCCTGAACCTGTTTGAGGATGATGAATCAAAGAAAAAGGCCTCAAAGATTCTGGAAATGCTCCATGAAGTTCGTGAAGGTGTCAGAAAAGTTACAGTGATAATAGAGGACCCCTTCGGCCAGAGCTTTGTGGGTCACCCCCGGGCCCTGAAGGAAAAACTTTCAGAGGATGAAATAAGGTCTCTGAAAACGGGATTCCTTGTTTTTGAATCAGAAGGGAATGATGATGAGGATTAATCCTCATCCACGTCCCTGAGTTTAAGTGTGCGCTGGATATCCATGGCCATGGAATCACAGTCCGCCTTTATTGCCTCAAGGTGGGCCAGGAGGCGTTCCTTCTCCTGGTTGATCCTTTCAATGTTCTTGTAGGGATATATGCACTCCTTAAGCATTTCATATTCCACTGTTGCATAGGGGTACTGGTTCAGCTGGGTGCAGACCTTTTCAAGGATCTCACCGAGGAACTTGTTCATCTCAACCTTGACTCTCTCACGTATCATCTTATCACTGTCAAGGTGCTGTTTCATCAGTCTGACAACCTCTGCCTTTGCAAAGGGTAATTCTTCAGTTTCCTCTTCAGTTTCAGTGACATCAGCATTATTATTCTGAAACTCTTCATTTTCCATAATTTCAACCTCCATGGGACTATATCTATGTCAAGGTATATAAATGTATTCCATATAATTGAAGAAACCATCAATTATAATGTTAAGTGGAAGGTATCCCATTAAGTAGATTGAGGGTTCCAATCACCAGAATTAAAACTCATTTTAGTCCCCTTATTTCAAGGCTGAGGTCAACTGGATGAGCTGAAGCTGTTATGAAACCCATGGATATCACTTCAACGCCGGTAGAAGCATAAAGTTCAATATTATCCGGTTTGATGCCCCCTGATGCCTCCACTATGACATTATCCCGGAGCCCGCGCCTTTCAAGTTCCTCCAGGGTATTTCGGATTGTCTCAGGTGACATGTTATCAAGGAGTACTATATCAGCTCCGGCCTCAGCCGCCCGGACTGCATCATCAGGACTCTCAACCTCAACCTCAACCTTCTTTGTGAAACTCACATGATCCCTCACACGCCTCACCGCATCCTCAATGTTGCCCACAATGGCGATGTGATTGTCCTTGATCATTGCACAGTCATCAAGCCTGAAGCGGTGGGTGTCGCCACCACCAATCCTCACAGCCTGTTTCTCAAACCACTGAAGACCCGGCGTTGTTTTCCTTGTGGCCGCTATCCTTATACCATCATTTACCGCCCTCGCCCTCTGAAGCATGCTCCGCGTCAGGGTTGCTATACCGCTCATCTTCATCATGAGATTCAGCATGGTCCTCTCAACCATAAGGATATCTCTGGCATCCCCTTCAAGGGTTAGAACCCTCTCACCGCCACTTATGGGATCACCATCATCCTTCCACCTGATGAGGGATATGGAGAACTCCCGGGCCATCATCTCGGCAACCTCAACACCTGCAACAACTCCCTCTTCCCTGGAAACGATATCCGCCACAACCCTGGTTCCCCTGTCAATGAGTGCCTCGGTTGTTATATCCTCAAATCCCACATCGGCCCTGATCATCTCCCTGATAATATCAATCATAAAGATCCCCTAAATTAATATAAATGGAAGAATTATAAATCTTATGTCCAGCAGGGAGATATGCGAAAGAAGAACATTTATGAAAGAGTGATATGATGGAAGTTACATTCCTCGGCACATCATCAGCGGTCCCATCGAAAAACAGAAACCACAGCTCCATAGCCCTCCGCATACCCGGTGAGGTATTCCTCTTTGACTGCGGTGAGGGAACCCAGCGGCAGATGGCCCTTGCAGGAATCAGTCCCATGAAGGTTACAAGGATATTCATAACACACCTCCACGGGGACCACATACTCGGAATACCCGGGATGATACAGTCCATGGGTTTCAGGGGTCGTGAGGAACCACTGGAGATCTATGGTCCGCCAGGGATCCAGGGACTGCATGAATGCATAATGAAGATGGGCTACTTCACCCTTGACTTCGATATCAACGTCCAGGAGGTGAGGGGGGGTACTGTTGTTGAAGAGGATGACTACCGTGTCACCTCAGCCCCGGCCTCCCACTCAGTATTCAACCTCGCATACTGCTTCGAGGAAAAGAAGAGGCCCAGGTTCCTCAGAGAAAAGGCAATTGCACTGGGACTCAAACCTGGCCCGGCCTTCGGGAAACTACACAGAGGCATACCCGTAACGGTCGGTGACAGGGTAATAATGCCTGAGGAAGTCCTTGGAAGCCCCAGGAAGGGCCTGAAGATATGTTACTCTGGAGATACCCGCCCCTGTGAGTCTGTTATAAGACTTGCAGAGGGTGCGGATCTCCTTATACATGAATCAACCCTTGAGGCCGGTAGTGAGGACAAGGCCGCTGAAAGCGGACACTCCACCGCCAGGGAAGCTGCAGAAGTTGCAAGATCCGCAGGGGTGAAGAGACTGATCCTCACACACCTCAGCACACGGTACAAGCGCACCGAGGTAATTCTGGAAGCTGCCAGGGAGGTTTTCCCCATGACTGAGGTTGCAGATGACCTGATGACACTGGAGGTAAAGGCTGATGACTCCAATCCTGAAAATTGAAACAATCTCCAGAGGGAGGTAAAGGCTGATGATCCCACTCCCGACAATTGAAACCATTCTAATAATAACTGTAACCGTGATGGTGGCTGTCCTCCTTGTTAAGTGGACATCCTACTTCCTCAGGAAGTCAGCCAGAAAATGGGAACTTGACCTCACCCTCATACAGGTCATCAATGACATAATAAAGTACGGTGTTTATTTCATCGCAGCAAGCATAGTGCTGCGGGAACTCGGCATGGACATAACTGCGATAACCGTTAGCCTGGGAATAGCAGGTGTTTCAGTGGGTTTTGCATCAAGGGACATCATATCCAACTTCATATCCGGGATGTTCATCCTTGCAGATAAGAGCTTCCGGGTGGGTGACACCATCGAAGTTGCCGGCCAGCGGGGCAGGGTCAGAAGGGTTGGATTCAGGACAACAACGATAGAAACTCCAGAGGCCGGACTGGTGACGGTTCCAAACTCCACCTTCTCAAAAACAGCCTATGTAAATTACAGTGCTGAGGACCGGAGGAGGGTTGAACTGAGGGTCAACCTTGACTATGACATCGACCTGGAGAAATTTGAATCCGATGTGAAGGACGTCCTCATGAGGGTTCCCGGGATACTGAAGGACCCCGAACCCGGACTGATCATACTGGAATTCACTGATACTGGCATCAGCGCCAAGGTAACTGCCTGGATCCCTGACCCTGACAGGGTGACAAAATACAGGTCCGTCATTGCCGGTCATGTGAAAAAAATCCTGAGGAAATACAGAGAAGGGTCATGAATGAAGAAAACAAGACTCTACGCACCCCTCATATGCCTTTTTTTCATCATGCTAAGTTCAGGTATCATAATAAAGGGATTCGAGGACTACAAGGCCCTTGAAAGATCAAGGGCCCACCTTGAGAATTACAAGAATGCTCCCAGGGAGCTATTTGACCCTGTCCCCAGCAGCAGCGCCGGCTCCGGTGACCCTGTCATTGGAAGGCTCATCATACCCAGTATAGGGGTGAAGTGCTGGATAAGGGAGGACACCGTAAATGCCTATGAATCAGTATACCACTATCCTGAAAGCGTTATGCCAGGATCTAATGGGGAGTGTGGAATCCTCGGACACAGGACAACCTACTCAGGACCCTTCAGAAAGATCGGAGCGCTGAGGAAGGGTGACCGGGTAATCATAGAGGATGCATCATCCTCCATCCGCTACATATACGCTGTGACATCCAATGGTGATGATATAAGGTGGGACTACAAAACAAACCCTGTGAGGTTTTCCCAGAGCGGGGATGCAAGGCTAATGCTCATAACATGTTATCCCCCCGGCCAGAAGAAGGCTGCGTGGATAACACACTGCAAACTTGTAAAGAAGGAGAACATCTAAGCGGGGGTTTTAGAATAATTGAAGAGATAGTGGGCGAAATCCTGGAAATTGATGGTGTCGAGGGGGTTATCATAACCGACAGGTCAGGGGAGATCCTCTACGGTGCCGGATCATTCAGCAGGGACGTTGGATCAATGGCGCAGGTGATGGCCGATGCCTCAGGTAAACTCATAAACCGGGCAGGGCAGGGGGAATACAGGTCCGCTGTGATGGAGTTCCCTGGCGGGAAGATGGTGCTCCTGAACGACAGACACCAGTTACTCGTAATGGCTGACAGGAGATCCAATCTCGGGAGGATTATTCTTCTTGCAAGGAAGACCATGCGCAAACTCTCAGAACCTGATATGGCCAGTGAACTGGCTTCCCTGAAGACGGCCATGGCCCCTGATAGGGATGAGGCTACAGTTACAGAACCAGAATACACTGCTGTTATAGGAAAGCCCGAAATCAGCGAGGTTAAGGACTCAGATGTATCTGATACGCCTTTGCTAGAATCTGAGGCTCCTGCAGATTCTGCTGGATCTGATGCCATGGATGATGAAGCTGGAATGGTCGTCAGACCCCCTGAGGGCGAATCAGTGCCTGATGAATGTAACCGTGAACCCATGGAATCACCCGGAATACCAGAGGTCAAACCTCCACTCTCACTACCCGAACTGAGGCCCCTTGAGGTCCCTGGTGACCCTGAGGGGCAGATTGAAACCGCCCTCACCATCTACGAGAACGTACTCCTTGCAATGTCAATCGGGGCCAGCAAGATAATGGGGGTTGCCCCGGCAGGTGGGATGCTCAGAAAGTCCCTTCCCTACAGTGAATGCCCTGAAACACTCAGAGACGTGAAGGTACTGGGAAGCGCATCCCTCGACTTCAGAAGGTTGAGAGAGAACATAGAGGGCTCAGGTCACAGTCTCGAGAAGATTAAGGAAGACTTCGAGAGGATAATCACAGCCATAACAGAAAATTATGGTCGTGTTATGGGGTATGATGCGTTCAGGGGGATGATAAGGCCAGAGTTCACCAGGATCCACAGGGCCTACACTGATGTCATGGATGCACTTGGGATAACCGGGACCATTCACCCGGAGCTGAGGAAGATATGGGATGAATGATCTCCTAAAAGAGGAGGCCACAAAAAACCTTCATAAAAGATTAATACCGAAAACCCACTTCAGACAAAAAAGGTCTCATGGAAATCTTTATAAAACATAAGATTCTATTAATAACTGCATTAATTCTTAATTTTACTCATGATAACTCTCAGTAGGGACGCTTATGTTAAATCAGCTACAAAGAGACATTCTAAGGTTAAAGAAGGAAAAAAATGCAATCATACTCGCCCACAATTATCAGAGTAGAGAGATACAGGAGATTGCAGATTTCAAAGGGGATTCTCTTGAGCTCTGCATTGAGGCATCAAGGATAGAGGGAAAGGACATTGTCGTCTTCTGTGGAGTGGACTTCATGGCCGAGACAGCCTACATACTGAATCCTGATAAGAAGATCCTGATACCTGACAGGGGTGCTGAGTGTCCCATGGCACACATGCTCAGTGCAGAGGATGTGAGAATGGCCAGGAAGAGGTATCCTGATGCCGCCGTTGTTCTCTACGTTAACACCCTCGCAGAGGCGAAGGCCGAGGCTGATATCCTGTGCACATCATCAAATGCCGTCAGGGTTGTTGAAAGCCTTGACGAAGACCTGATTCTCTTTGGACCCGACAGAAACCTTGCATGGTACGTCCAGCAGCATACAGACAAAACTATAATACCCCTACCAGAGGAGGGACACTGCTATGTCCACAAGATGTTCACAGCCGGCGATGTGATGGCTGCAAAGGAGAAATACCCAGAAGCCGAGCTCCTCATACACCCTGAATGTGACCCTGAGGTCCAGGAACTTGCTGATCACATTCTGAGCACCGGAGGAATGCTCCGAAGGGTCCTTGAATCGGACGCCAAGAGTTTCATAATCGGGACAGAGGTTGACATGACAACACGCATCAGCCTTGAATCAGACAAGAAGACCATACCACTCCTTGAAGAGGCCATATGCGAGAACATGAAACTTCACACCCTTGAGAAGGTCAAAAATTCCCTGATAAAAGAGGAATTTGTTGTTACGGTCCCTGATGAAATCGCCAGGAGGGCCCGTAGGGCTGTTGAGAGGATGATCGAAGTATCAACATAGAGATCATGCCCCCATAGATCCCTGAAAACCCCTGAATGAGATCATACCCTCACAAGATGGTACCTTCGTGATCCAAGACCAATCTCCTCTGCATAAACCAGCTGGTACCCTGAATCAACCTCAGTCCAGACCCCCCTGAACTTATCAGCGCCCTCCTCAAAATTCTTCTCAAGCATGGACCCCCTGAGGCCCAGCTGCTGGTTCACAAGATCATAACTTGCAGCATCTATTGCAACGGGATCACTGGAGGCCAGTATCCCTATATCGGGTACGATGGGATAATCACTCCAGGGCACACAGTCACAGTCAGGTGTTATGTTCGTAAGGAAATTGAAGTACGCAATCTTACCCTCCTTACCTTTAATAGCGCCAAGGGAATATTCCATCATCCTTTCAATGAATGCGGGCACATCATCTTCCCAGTTAAGATCATAGACCTCATTTGGGCAGCTGTCCATACAGTTCATACAGGCTATACACTCACCATATTCAATCTTAACACCATCTTCAGTGAGGGTGATGGCCTCCACAGGACACTCCTCCACACAAACACCGCAAAGGTCACAGTCACCCATTATTACAGGTTTTGCGCACTCATGCTGTTCCAGTTTCCCATGGAGTGTCGCACATCCCATTGCAAGGTTTTTAAGGGCCCCTCCAAAACCACTCATCCCGTGACCCTTAAAATGGGACACCACAACCATCCCTGAGGAGTCATGGATGTCACCCGCTATCTTCACAGTATCAAAATGCTTCTGATTCACCTCCACGAGCCTTTCATTCCCCCCATGGAGTCCGTCCGCGATTATAAGAGGAGCACCGACAACCGCATAGTCAAAACCGTTCAGTACTGCGGTAACAAGGTGATCAACTGAATTATGCCTGGAACCATAATACAGTGTATTTGTATCGGTCAGAAAAACCTTCCCGGCGCTATCCTTGACCTTATCGACAATATGCCTTAAAATCACTGGACTTACAAAGGAATCATTCCCCCTTTCCCCAAAGTGGACCTTCACAGCCACCACATCATCCTCTGAGAAAAGATTGCCGCATACCCTCTCAAAGAGTTTCCCTATCTTACTCCCCTTATTCTCATCAGCAGACCTCGCCCTGAGGTCTGCAAAGTAAACCTTAGACGCCACAGAACATCCCTCCTATAAGAGGTATCATCAAACAGAATATATAACCACCGATCACCTGTCAACTCCTTGAAGACCCCTCAGAACACTTCAAAGAAAAGAGACACCAGTAATACAGTGCAAAGCATTAAATGTAATCCATTGACATATTTTATATACGCAGAAGGTGGAGAATTTGAAGAAAACCTGTTCTAAATTTTATAGAGGTCTTTTTCTGGTTGCTATTTGTTTTTTCTGTGCAGGTAATGCATCGGCAACCCAGTGGGATGTGGGGTCAGGTCAGATCTACACCTCAATCCAGGCAGCAATTGATAATTCCAGCACCCTGGACGGTGACGTTATCAATGTACACGGTGGAACCTATCATGAGGACGTTACCGTCAACAAAAAACTCATAATACAGGCTAATAACGGCGATGATGTGGAAATAAACCCTGCTAACACAGCATTCACCCTGGTAAACGATGGGACCGGTGATGGCAGCGGAAGCACGATAAGGGGCTTCATAATAAACAGTCCTCCCCATGGTGTCGGGGTTAATATAAGTGCAGATAACTGTAAAATTGAAAATAACAGGATTAATGGTGGTAAAACAGGAATCGCTGTTTCAGGATGTAACACCACAATCTTAAATAACGTTATTTCTGGTCCTCATGAGAATGGTATATTTGCCAACCTTTCCCAGGGTTTCTTCACGGTTTCCGGAAACCGCATATTAAACATGAATGGGGATGGAATCATCTGTGGGGTTACTGTTTCCACGAACGGGACTTTAGACAGTTTTAATCTAAGCGGGAACACCCTGTCAAATATAAGCACTTCTAATGGTGCCGTATTCGGATTTCAGCTTGGAAAAAGCAAGGGTGCCGGTGGAAACCCCGAGCTGGCCAGTGTGGCCAGTTTAGTGGTTACCGGGAACATCATTGACGGTGTAACTGCCTTCAGTGCCATTATGGGAATGGAAATAGTCAGTGACAGCGTTAATGCCATCATATCAGGTAACAGGATCTTAAATTTACAGGGTTCTGCCAACAGTTCTGTCTATGCGCTTGAAGCCGCCATAGTGGGAAATGGAACCGTTGAAATATCCAAAAATATAATATCATCCATAGTGGCGGGGCAACAGGCAGTTGGAATGGTTATCGTTGCCATCGGGGACCTTAAAATGGAAGGTAACCTTGTATCCGGTATCAGCAAAGCCAGTGCATCCGTAGCCATGTTAGGCCTGGGCCTCCTAAACAATGCAACCCTGAAAAATAACATTGCTTCAGATATCACCTCCCCTGGTGTGGCTGCAGGTATTGTGGGTGTTGCCCTGGCACATCTTGAAATGATCCATAACATGGTAAATGGAGTAAATGGAACCCGTGACGTTTCCATGGTGGCTGCAGGCTTTAACACAACAAGGGTCACCGGTAACAACATAGAAGGGGATGGCGCAGGGATAGGTATAGTGATCTGCTCACCAGACGGGACAATAAACTACAACCGTATCGCCAGCTACGAATATTATATCCAGAACTTTTTATTTTCCAACTTCGGACCCAGCATCGATGAAATGCTTAAACCCCTCGATGATGCCATTAAAGAGCATCCAGAATTGGAACCCATCCTGAAGCCCATACGGGACGACATGGACAGACTCTTCCATCAGCTGGAAAACAGTAACACAAACGCCTCCTACAACTGGTATGGCACCAACAGTCCTGATAACGCTAAATTCTTCCCTGGCAATGGAACCCTGAATTATTATCCCTGGCTGGTCCTGAAGATCGATGCAAGTCCATCCACCATAAATCCCTCTGAAACCTCAACCATTACCGCCAGTGTCTACCATGATGTGGCTGGTGGTGATCACAGTGCAGATGCCGCCCTCTTCTTCAGCGGCCCACGGGTGACCTTCACAACCAGCCTGGGGAACCTGGGCAGTAAATCTATAACAGTCCCCTGGACCAATGGTATGGCCATTACGGTTTTAAGGGCTGATGAAGGCCCGGGTACTGCCACAGTAACCGCCAGAGACTACCAGCTCGTTCAAACCACTGTAAATATTCGGGGATCTCCAGGTCCCGGTAACAGGACAAACACCACAACCGTCGTGGGGATGGAGACAACAGGTTCACCGGTGGCAGGGATCATAGTCTCCATGCTCCTTGTTCTTGGAGGCCTAACATCCGCCAGAAGACTTTAACCCCCACCCACCTTTTTTATAGATTACCCCTTAACAACAAAACTTAATTCTAAAAAATGAGGGCAGAGGACTCCGGAAGCCCCTTGATGCTTTACCTGAGTCTTCATCAGACCCTGAAGGTCCTTGATAGAGACGCGGATGATAACTGATAAATAAATGAAGAAAACATAAATTATATGGGTGATTCCTGTGGACAGAAAAGAAGTAGTGGAGCTCCTCAACATTGATTTCAGGCATGAACTCGAGGCCACCATGATGTACACCTACAATTCCTTTGTCATCGAGGACTGCGATATAAGCCGCCTGACCGAGGCCATTGCAGTCGATGAAATGAGGCATATGTGGTGGCTGGCTGACCTCATAACAAAGAGGGGAGGTAGGCCATCCATGGAGCTTGGTGAAGTGGAGTATGTTGGTGAAGATATAAAGGAGGGTCTTGAGAGGCAGATCGAGAAGGAAACAGAGGGCATTGAAGAGTATGAGAGACAGATCGAGATAATAGATGATGATGAGGTTGTCGGTGTTTTAAGACACATTGTTGATGAGGAGAAGAGGCACAGGAAGGAGTTCCGGGAACGTATAGCTCGACTATAATCAGTCCTGTAATTTCCTGAATCGGCCCCCAAACTCAGCACTCATATCTTTATCCATCTAACTATCCTCTTACCCAGCTTCGGAGCCACTCATATCTTTATCCGTCTGCGTATTCTCTTTCCTATTTCAAGGAAGGTTTCCCTTGATATTCTCTTTGGTGGACGGGGCCTCATGTAACCAAAGAAGGGGTCATCGAAGGTTTCACCGTTGACTGTGACCTTCCCCCTGTACCTGGGTATGAAGTGCCAGTGGAGGTGGGGTGGTGGGGTGTTCTGGCGGTAGAATGAGTTGAGCAGGACCCCCCAGTTGAACATGGTTGCCCCGAATTCCTTCTTCACAGCATCCTCAATTTCAGAGATTATGCGAAGCATTTCCTCCCACTCATCCTTCCTGAGGTTCCCAAGGAATTTCTCATCCCTCTTAAGGGCAACAACACAGGTGCCAAGGTTGCTCTGGTTGGGTGCCAGGAAAACAATCCAGTGGTCCCTTTCATAGAGATATTCCCCAAAATCGTATTCCTCAAAGACCACCAGATCCCTCCATCCTATCTATAAATAATGAGAGTTCAGCCACTATTGTTTCAACCACCTCATGAACTGTTTCATCCTCCCATGGCTCAGTTATCCTGAAGGAAACAAGAACATCCACCCCCCGGGGACCAGCAGAGAAAGAGTAGTCCCTGAATTTAGCTGCAAGTTTATCAATAGCTTCCTCCCTGATTTCATCCGGGATCATAAGCTTAAGTCTGAGTTTCCATCCTTCAGGGGATTTTTTGAGTTCATCAACAGCTACAAGGACCATCTTCCACCCTTTCCGGCATGATCCAGTTCATCAGTAGCAGGACCATAAATTCGCTTTTATGCCTCTCAGTCCTCAAGGACGCTTGAAAGGAAGACCATCATCTCGATCTCCTCCCTTGCGATGAAGTCCTCCATTTTAACCTTTGACTCCTCAGACCCAAAGGGGAAGTACTCCCTTTCATAGAACACTGTTATGATGAGGTCCCCTTCATCCCTTTCAGTGTCCTCATCCAGCCTCTCAATCAGCTTCTCAGTGAGCTCCTCATCAAGACCCGAGACCCTGTAACGTACATAGTTCATACCCCTATCTTCCCTGAAGCCAAAATCTTCAACCTTAACCTTCAAATAAAACACCACCCATCATTTATGTAGATTGGGATCATCATCAATAAGCCCCACAGAACACCATGCCTGCTCTGAGATCAGCTCAGTAGCTCCTCAATCACCACCAATAAATGACACTATAATCTCATTGTATTTTCCTATCTCATTCACCCCGAGGTGTCCGCACTCTGAATCGAATAGGACAAGTTCTGCTTTCGGTATTAGTTGAGCCATCGGGATTGTATCAAGTTCAGGTGGGAAGTAGCGGTCCTGGTTCACCCCGAATATGAGGGTGCGGGCCCTGATACTCTCCAGTTTCCCGCTGAGGTCATGTTTCATGGCGGCCCTGTTTCTCCAGATAACGTCATAGGGGTCCATGAGGGCCCCCTCAGAACCCATATCCATCATTGAGGACTCCAGTTCAGCATTTTCGAGGCCCTGGTAGTATTCCCTTGAAAGTCCGTGGAGGTACATGAGCATTGAGGCCAGCGAAAGTGCCCTCTCAGGCCTCGTGCCTGCCCTGAATTCCGGGTCCCCCTCGATGAGGTGGTTCATGTAGCTGAAGAGTGCATAGTTTATACCGCGCACCTGCCATGATGTCACAAGGGGTATGAGGAACTCCATTTCATCAGGGTACTCCGCAGCCCACTGAAGGGCCTGGAAACCGCCCATGGATGTGCCTATAACTCCCCTAACCTTTCTTATCCCGAATTTTTCATCTAAGAACTGCCTCTGGAAGTTGACCATGTCGAGGATGGTGTATTCCGGGAAATCCTTTCCCATCGCTGTTGTGGATGGTGATGCTGATCCCGGTGATCCAAGGGAGCTTATAGAGATTACGAAGAAGTTCTCAAGGGCCCCTCCCGGCTCTGTAAGGGCAGCTATCCTCCTGACTGATGAACAGTCCCCGCTCCAGCCATGTATGTATATAACAGCATTATCTATTACTCCCATATCATCAAGGGATGGTTTCCCTGTTGTTCTGTACTCAACGGGAGCCTCCTGGATTTTTTCTCCTGATTCAAACTGGAATTCTTCGATTTTGAAATAGGATGCTGGAATCTCCTCCATCAATTTGCCTCCCGTCTCATTGTTACAGAACCTCCTCTCCATCCCTGTAAAGCTTTATGCACATTACCGGGCAGTTACCTGCAGCCTTTTCACTGCAGGATGGATCCTCAAGTTCAAGTGCCTGGATATCAGAAATTTCAACACCTTTAATGGATGAAATTCCATCATCTGCAAATTCAAATAGATCCGGGCAGCTGTCAATGCAGTTTCCGCATGATATGCACATCGTTCTATCCAGTTCAAGCCTGTACATGATGTCACCCTAAAAACTGAAGTCCAATATTAATATGGGGCTATTGCTAAAAATAGTTGGTGATGGATGGAGCAGCTGATGGTTGTGAGGAGAATGAGCCGCGGTTTGTTGCTAAAAATACCTGATGATGGATCATGCGGGATGATTACATGAGAAGGATTGATGCACTGGAACTTCAGGACAAACTCATAATAATCTACAAGGGTATGCAGCAGCGGAGATCCTTTGAAAAATTTTTCGGGAAGGATAGGTCCATGGAGAACGACTTCCTTGACAGGCTCCTTGAAATGGATGCAGAGGATCTCATCAGGGAGGCCATAGTTGAACTCGAAGATTTAATCGGAAAAAAGGATAGCTACAGCCATGATGAGTGCAGTGACCCCTTTGAATGCATCGTGAACCGTGAATCAGTGGAGTACAAATGCAGGAGGTATGGAATCCCTGGACCTGAGGGGATAAAACTTGAAGACGTTGAATGCATTCTCTCAAGGATAATCTGAAGCCCCCCTCAAGGACGTCCAGTATCCGGGATCAGGAGAACATGTGGAGAATGGCCTCCTTCAGGCCCCTTATAACATCCCCTGCAGATTGAAGAAGTGGGCTCTTAATGTTCCTGTAATCCCGGAGGTTTTCGAGACGGTTTATCCTGAAATATATGGGTGGATGAGGATCCCATGCTGTCCAGCCCGTTATCCTCTGTGATCCCCTTTTCTCCAGGGCAAGTTTCTGGTAACCTATCTTCCTGAGGGCCCTGGCCAGTACCTCAGGTTTACCGAGGGTCATTGCAGATAGCAGGTCGGCCCTGGCCTCAAAGAACTTTGCCACGAAGAATATTACGCCCATTGCAACGATTATGTAGAGTATGGGTGAAATGATAACCACGGGAAGGAGCACTGTGAGCCTCAGTATGAACTCAGCTGAGACTATGCTGAAGAGTATGATCGGGTCCCGTCCAACCAGGTGCCCCATCTCATGTCCTATGACTGCAAGGATCTCATCATCAGTGAGCTGAACAACCAGGCCAGTGGTTACAAGCACCAGCCCCCTCCCTGGACCTGGACCAGTTGCTGCAGCGTTTGCTATCATGGTATTTGCAAGCACCACCTTCGGTACCGGTATCCCGAAGGCTGATGCGGCTCTTTCAACTATTCTGTAGAGGTTCACCGTCCTTGACCTCTCATAAAGGGGATTGCATCTGAATCCATGCCTCTCCAGGACGTTCCGGGCGTCATCACAGGTTGGGGGTCTTTTATTTGCAAGTGAAGCACCATAGATCTCCCTTTTTATCCTGACAACTGCATCTTCCCCCATTGTCTTTATAAAGAACCTGAATTCATCCTCTGGAAGCTGGAACTGGACTATGTGTACGCTGGGATTATCCTTTGTGAGAACCCACTCCCCCATCCTCGCGTATATCCTGTCGGAGAGGAGGATTATTCCAAGCTGCATGAGGAGAATTGCGATAACAGCATAGAAGCCAAGGATTACGAAGAGGATTATGTTCACCCCGAAGAACAGTACATAGACAAGGAGCATGCTGCTTCCGAATATCCCCCTGGACGCCATTCCCCTCCTCGTGGGGGGTTTTTCAGGAATTATATCCTCCCCCTCCACCCAGGCAAAGTATATTGTGTGCTGCCGGAGGACATCCTCAAAGACCTGGATGGATGTGAATATATCCTCATATATTGAGTGGGCCCATTCCTCAAGATTCCCGGGGTAATCCAGGATCAGTTTAAGGTCCCCACCCCCAATAAGCTCCCCGTATATCACCCCATCATTCCTTAAAGCCCTGAAAGCTATTTTGAGGGCCTCTTTTCTGATGTCAGTGAATTCTCCGGGGATGAGGTAGTAACGGTAGATGAAATCAAGTAGCTCCCCGTAATATGCAGGCGATATCTCGGTTCCTATGAAAAACTCCTTTATCATGGACACACAACTTTCTCCAGCTCACAGTTCGTAAGGTAGACATAAAATCTCTCAGACAGACTATAGTTTATATCAGGGTCGATATTAATATTTACACTGACAGGGTAGATTTAGTTGCCCGGTGATCTGCGATCACTGAGTACCAGTTACAGTTAACTGACTGAACTTTTCAATAAACGCTGAATGTGAACTGCATGAAGTGCAAGGTATCTGAAAATCCGTCGATAAAGGAGGCCTACCGTTTAATAGAGGATGGTATAAGGAAGAGGGCCCTTGTGGTGATACTCGCCTGCTGCAGTGCATCCTATGAGGGTCGTGCAAGGAGCAGGCTTGATGCCGGTGAAAGGCTGATCGTCATAAAACCCGATGGGACCTTCATGGTGCACCAGGACCGTAAGGTGGATCCTGTTAACTGGCAGCCACCCAAATCAAGGTCACGTGCCTATATCAAGAGGGGCAGCCTCTACCTCGAGAGTATCCGGAGGGACCCTGAGGAGCGCCTTGAGGTCGAAATCCATGAGGCCCACCTTGTATCATATTACCTTGCAAGGGACGTCCATGATCTCATGGTTGCAGGTCATGAGAACGATATGGGTGATATGATAATCATGCACCCCCACCTCATTGAGAAGGGTTTCCGGCCCGTTGCAAGGGAGTATGCCGTCACTTCAGGCTTCATTGACATACTGGGAAAGGATGAGAATGGTTCCCTCATGATAATTGAGCTTAAAAGCAGGAAGGCCGGAGTGAGTGCAGTTAAACAGCTTAAAAGGTATGTTGATGAGTTCAGGGAGGATAGGGTGGGTGTGCGTGGTGTTCTCGTGGCTCCATCCATAACCCATGATGCCATGGAGATGCTGGAGGAGGAGGGCCTTGAGTTCAGGGAGATCGAACCCCCACGGGAGCTGAGATCAAACAGGGGCGTTACACTGGATAATTTCCTTTAAAGCCTTTCTATAACCTCTGCAAGCTGTCTGAGTGTCCTGACCTCCATCACGCTTGCCCCGGCATCCCGGTAAAGTGAAACACAGCTATCCACGACGTCCCACTTCTTTTCAGGTTCAGGGTTAAGTATCAGAACCTTCCGGGCCCTCTCTGACATCTCAGCTACCAGTTCAACGCTCTCAGGGATACCATCCCTCCTTGGACCGGCCCAGTCCCTGCAGTCTGAGAGGATAACTATGTATGATTTTCCTGTGAAGGTTACGCCTTCAATAAAATCCCTGAATGCTGTGTACATATTGGATGTTCCGTGGATCATTAAATTCCTGATTCTTGACTCCCTGAGATTCCTGAAGGCATCGTAGAGGTCGTCCTCATCCAGCAGGTGGGTTGTCTCAACTATTCGGCTGTCGAAGTCAAAGAATCGTGAACGGTAGAAGGTGCGCTGGGCTGCGTAGATTATGCAGAAGAACCAGTTGCTTATCCAGTCACAAGACCCGCTCACATCACTGAGGAATATGTGCTGGCTCTTCCTCTCCCTCGGTTCTGAGCGTATAAGTTCAAGCACTGTGCCCCCATGTTTAATGTTCTTCCTTATGCTCCGCCTTATATCCGGCTTCATCCTCCTGGACTGGCGTAGCCTCCTTGATCTTCTGTTGGCAATTTTTATTCCAAGCCTGCGGCATAGCTCAAATATTTCAGGGTCGAATGAATTGAGGGTGGACATGTCCCTGTCCATGACTGCGGCCACATCCATTGAAGGGTCAGCCAACTCCTCAATTTCAGGTTTGAGCTGTGCAATCTCCTCAATTCCCATCTCAACCTCTGAGTTACCTGAAAAATTTTCTGATGCCTTGAGGTGATGTAGCCCCTCGCTTGCCCCTGATCCCTCTGATTCACTTTCTGCTGGAATTCCGAAGACCTCCTCGTAGGCCTCCATGAATGCGCCTGCGTATCTCACGTCCTTAACATAAACCGAAAAGAGGGCATCCCTGAGTTCAGGCCTCCCCTTAAATATCCGGTAGGCCTCAGATGCGTCCATGGTGCCCCTTACACTTACAGGGACTCCCTTATCCCTTAGAATGTTTGAGAGATGAATTATCCTCTTCATCTTTCCCCTCAACCGATTCCACAAGATCAAGGACCTTTGCTTCATCCGCCCTGTTCTTTATAACAACTCCAAGGGTTTCCTTAAGCGTATCAGAGTCCAAGCTATCCTTTCCAAGGGCCATGATGGTCCTGATCCAGTCCACGGTGGCCCTTATGGAGGGTTTCTTGATGATTCCCAGTCCCCTTATCCTGTTTATGAGCATTACAGTTTCCCTGATTAGGCCCTCAGGTGCTGATGGAACGTGAGCCCTCACGATCTCCATCTCACGTTCAGGGTCAGGGTAATCAATGTGGATGTAAAGGCACCTGTCCCTTGTCTCGTCGAGGAGGTTCCTCTGGGAGTTGGAGGTGAGGAAAACCATTATATCATTTCGCAGGTCAAAGGTTCCAAGGTCATTGACCGTTATCTGCTTCTCCCCCAGGGCCTGGAGGAGGAAACTCTCGACCTCCTCATCTGCCTTGTCTATCTCATCTATCAGGAGCAGTGAGGGTTTCTCGTTGATGAATGCCGATAGGAGTGGTCTTTTTATGAAGTAATCCTCCCTGAAGACGTCTTCATCGGATCCATGGATTCGTGACTTTTCAAGGCTCAGAAGCTGTTTCTGGTAGTTCCATTCTCCGACTATCTGCTCGAAGGTTATGCCCTCATAGCACTGTATCCTGAAGAACTCTCTTCCCAGTGCCTCTGCAGTTTTTTTAGCTAGAAGTGTTTTACCGGTCCCGGGCGGGCCCTCCACGAGAACAGGTTTTTTCAGTTCCGATGAGAGAAAAAGGGTTATGATGATGTCCCTGCTCGGTATGTATCCCACATTTCTGAGTGATGTGTCGATTTTATCCAGCTTTTCAGTTGTATTCATTCAAACCACTGCCAATGGGGTCTCCAGAATTAGTCTGGCACCCCCTCTTAATAAAACTTTAGATGGGCTTATTCCAGTTCTGATGGTTTCACAGAGATTTTAAAGATCTCAGACCCCCTTATGACATCCAGATCACATTCCATACCGATCCTTTCCTCATTGAGGATTCTGTGAAGGTCGTCGACTGTTTCAACTGCTTCGCCGTCGAGGGCTATTATGATATCACCACGCATGACTCCAGCATCTCCTGCCGGACCATCTGAGAGTGATGCAACCATAACTCCCCTATCCGAATTCAGTTTCAGTTTCTCAACTGTTTCTGGCTTCAGCACCATGTTCTGGCAGGCCACTCCCAGGTGGGCCCTTCTTATTTTACCATCCTCTATAAGTTTATCTGCGACTTCCCTGACTGTATTTGATGGTATTGCAAAGCAAAGCCCCTGAGCAGGTCTTATAAGGGCCGTGTTTATCCCCAGGACCCTTCCGCGAAAATCAACCAGTGGTCCGCCTGATTTTCCAGGGTTTAGTGCTGCATCTGTCTGTATAACCCCATCCACGAGCCTCCCTGTCATGGTCCGCAGGGATCTGCCGGTTGCACTCACAACTCCTGCTGTTACTGTGAACTGGAACCCGAAGGGGTTGCCTATTGCCAGGGCAAGCTGTCCCACCCTCACCCTGCTGGAGTCTGCAAATTCAGGTGTTCTGAGTTCATGCTGAGGTTCGATTTTCAGGACCGAGATGTCTGTGTGGGGGTCATCACCAACAACAGTTGCCCGGTACTCTTCCCCTGTGTTCAGTGTTACTTCAATTCTCTCTGATCCGTGGACAACATGACTGTTTGTGATTATATGCCCGTATTCAGTGTATATGAGACCTGAACCTCCACCCACGGTCCTGTTTTTTGATCGGGCCACCGTTGTTACCCTTACAACGGAGGGGCTCACTCTATCGGCTGCGCCCATAACAGCCTCTGAGTAGGCATCCATTATTTCCTGCTCTTCAAGTTCTGTTTCACTAAAATCAGATCCTTTGTTATTATCTTTTGATTCAATCATTTTTCTAACTTTTAATTGGTTTTTAAGTTTATTTTAAATGTTCTGGAACTTTTTTCAGGTTACTGAATTTTTAGTTAAATTAAGTTATTAAAAGTCCTTATATATAAAGGTTTTCCCGGGGGTGGTGGGTTTAAATAGGGTAAGAAAGAAGGTATGATTATTAAAGTAAGAGAGGATAATAATGGATCTTCTATCAATGGTGCTCATAGGAGTTGGCCTTGCAATGGACGCCTTCAGCATATCTGTGAGCCGGGGCCTTGCACTCCATGAATCAGAGACAAACTACGCCCTGATATCCGCACTATCCTTCGGAACCTTCCAGGCTGCCATGCCAGTTCTTGGATGGGTGTCTGGTCTTGAAATCCAGAGGCTCGTATCAGCCCTTGCACCCTGGGCAGCATTCATTTTGCTCCTCATAATAGGCCTTAAAATGATCTATGAAAGCCTGATCATGGAGGAGGAAGAATTCATTTTCAGTTACCGTGAACTCCTTGTACTCTCAATTGCAACCAGCATCGATGCCTTCGCAGTGGGTGTGAGCTTCGCCCTCCTTGACATATCCATATGGCTCCCGGTAATTGTCATAGGTCTCATCACATTCATACTATCACTTGCCGGTAGCTACATAGGCGAGAGGGTGGGCCACATATTTGAAAACCGTCTTGAGGCCCTTGGAGGCCTGATCCTCATCCTCATCGGTCTTAAGATCCTCCTGGAAAATGTTTCCTTCACCTGAATTTATGGAAGTGTCTCTATGAGGCTTGGAATATGCCAGATGCAGGTAACCGAAGATAAAGAGGAGAATGTTGGTACTGCCGTTGAGATGATTGTGGAGGCCGCTGAGAGAGGCGCCCGGCTCATTGTCCTTCCTGAGATGTTCACATGCCCCTACGATGTAAACCTTTTTTCAGAGTATGCAGAGGATGAGAATGGATACTCCATAAGAACCATGAGGTCAATTGCCAGGGAACTGGGGATCCACCTGGTCGCAGGTTCCATCCCCGAGGAAACACCCGAGGGCATCTACAACACCTCCTTTGTGATGGACGATGGTGGGAACATCATCGGGAAGCATCGCAAGGTCCACCTCTTCGACATCAATGTTCCCGGAGAGATAAGCTTCAGGGAATCAGATAGCCTGATTGCAGGCGACTCCGTGACCGTTATAGAAACTCCCCAGTGCGTTATGGGTGTGGGGATATGCTATGATATGCGTTTCCCTGAACTTTCAAGGATGATGGCCCTAGGGGGTGCAGAGGTCCTTATATTCCCGGGGGCATTCAATATGACAACCGGACCGGCCCACTGGAGGCTCCTTGTAAGGTCAAGGGCCCTGGATAACCAGTGCTACTGTGTTGCTGCATCACCTGCAAGGAACCCCTCAGCGTCCTATGTTGCCTATGGCCACTCTATGATCGCTGATCCCTGGGGCTCTGTCGTCTGTGAGGCCGATGCATCCCCCTCTGTGATCACAGCAGATATTGACCTGGAAGCCGTGGAGAGGATCCGGAGGAAGCTTCCCCTCCTGAGAAACAGAAGGCCTGATGTGTACGGCTGGAGATCTGGAGTATGAATGATCCGCAAAGGTGTTCAGTATGTCTGATAAAGCCGGAAGGACCTCCCTGATGATACTGCTGACGGGTATCATACTTGCTCTGAGCTCATACCCTGTTACCGGCATGAGAATAGAGGGTTACTGGATCGTATCAGTTATATTCATAATTTCAATGGCTGTTCCATCATTCATATCAACCATAAGGAGCCTCGGGTCCCGTGGCTTTTTACTGATACTCGTTCTTGGCATCTATGCAATTTCGATTGAAACCCTTGCCATAATAACCGGTTTTCCCTACTCTGAGTTCTACTACGGTGATATGATCGGCCTGAAGATACTAGGCTACACCCCCTTCACGGTTCCATTCGCGTGGCTACCCCTGTTCCTTGGATCCGCCTACCTTGCAAAGGAGTGTGTTGAGGGCAGGGTTAAATTTCTGATCCTGGCGGCCCTTATTGCTGCATTAACCGACGTGGTTATTGACCCGGCTGCAGTTGCCCTCAAATTCTGGGTGTGGGTGAATCCGGGGATCTTCTATGGGGTTCCACTACAGAACTTCGCGGGCTGGATTCTCTCAGGTCTGGGGGCTGCACTGATCTCACTGGCAGTGCCCGGTGACTCCCTGCAGGAGATGGGTAATGGTGCTGTATTAAGTCTTTACCTGATAATGTGTTTCTGGACAGGTGCCTGCCTCTTCCTTGGCCTTGAGATACCCTTCATTGCAGGCCTCATGCTCATTGCACTCATATTAAGAACACCCAGGTTTAAATTATGGTGAAGTATCCCGTTGGGTTATATCCAGTGAAACACCCTGTAGTTTATGAGTGCAAGGAATAGAAGGCCGCCGAGGGCAGTGTTAACATGGGGTAAATACCAGTATATCTTCTCTATTCTTATTCTCCTTATTAGAAGCACTGAAAGGGGAAATGCCGGGTATATGAATACCAGGAAGCTCAGTGGATGGAATCCTGTAACGAATACTGTTATAATGGATAGCAGTAACCAGAAGAAGGCTGAAAGTGCAAGGGCCGGTCTTCTGCCGATGAAAACGGGGGTGGTGTTTATACCTGCAATTCTGTCATATTCAGTATCAGGTACGGCCGAGAAGATGTGCATGGCTGCAACATGGCAGTAACCGGCAAAGAGGATCAGCGGGTCCGGAAGGGCGCCCGATGCAAGGTTGTATGCGAATATTCCCGGCATTATATAGAGGTAGTTGGATGAGAAATCCAGGAAGGGTCTCTCCTTGAAGCGAAGTGGGGGTGCGCTGTAGAAGTATGATAAAAAAAGGAATCCCATGAAAATTAGGGCCTCCGTAAGTGTCTGTGATAGCATCATAAGGAAGCTGATGACGGTTACTAGTATTATCGATCTCTTCAATCTTTTTCTCTCATCCTGGGCCAGCATATGTTCTCTGGAGCCCTTCTTGGGGTTCAGAATGTCGGTTTCCTCATCCCACCAGTCATTAACCCCGTATATGAAGATACTGGCCGGAAAGAAAAAGTATATCAGGTAGAGGTAGTAGGCAGGTGAGAGGAAATCTGCAAATCCTGACGCGGCCAGGGTGTATCCTATCACATAGGTTCCGCCTGTGTAGATCCAGAACCTGAACCTGGATATCCTGAAGAGAAATCTCGCATAGTCTCCAAGAACATTCATCTGAACACTGCCCCGAAGGTCATGGACCTCTGCTGACCCTGAGAGGACCCATGAGGCGGAACATGTTAAATACCGCCCCGGATACCACACGGCCCCCTGACGGCTTCACCTTTCGGCTGTAGACTATCATGGGGTCCCTTTCAATGATCCTTGATGTCCACATGTACATGTCAGCCGCTGTCTTTATGGGTACCAGGTAACGGTAGGGGATGTACCGGTAGCCCCTCTCAGCTGTCCTCTGCCAGTCCCTGTAGATGTCTATCTGGGCCCTCAGAAATGACCGGAAATTATCCTCCCTCCCCCTTATCTCATCAGGATCAAGGGATTGGAGTCCGAACCTTTCAAGTTCGTCCATCGGAAAGTATAGCCTTCCAAGCTCAATGTCCTCTGCAATGTCCCTTATGAAGTTAACGTACTGCATGGCCCTTCCAAGGTACCTTGCATGGTGGTATGAATCCGTGTGGAGGCCCATTATGGATGCCATGAAGAGCCCCACGACCTCTGATGAACCAAGGAGGTACTCTTCGAGGGCAGACATTGTACTGTAGGATGATACTGTTATATCCATCTCCATGGACCTCAGGAAGGCCTCTGTCCACTCATCTTCAAAATTTTTTCTCTCTGAAAGCTCCACGAAGGAATCAACCACCACGTCACCTGTGATTTCACCGGAGTATGCTCTCCGGTACCTTTCCACAAATTCATAGAACCCATCAGTATCCTGCGGTACCCGGTCAACGTAGTCATCGGCCTTTCGAAGGAAGCTGTAGAGTATAAAAACGTCTCTCCTGACATCCTTTGGGAAGAATAGCGTGCTGTAGAAGTATGTTTTGCTTCCACGCTTAAATATTGAGTAAATTTTCCCGTCAATCAAAGTTATATCACCCATTAATAGGTTTATACAGTAAAAATCATCCATCCGGATTAATTCCCATATCATCCATCATCTCGTTGCAGACTATCTGGGAGGAGATAAGTGTCATCGGCACGCCTATACCTGGATGGGTGTAATGTCCCGTGTAATAGAGGTTCTTAACCTTCTTACTCTTATGTGATGGTCTCCAGAGGGCTGTCTGTCTGAGTGTATGGGAAAGACCCAGGGCTGTGCCCCTGTATGCATTGTAACGGTCCCTGAAATCATTTATGGCGAATATCCTCTTCACAACAACATGGTCACGTATATTTTCACCCACCTTCCTCTCAAGGTCATCCATGACCCTCCGGTAGAGGCCCTCCCTGAGTTCCTCGTTATCCTCCATGCCCGGCGCGAGGGGGACCAGTATGAAGAGGGTGTCTGATCCCTGGGGGGCAGCAGTCGTATCTGTCCGTGATGGTACATTCACATAGTAGGATGGTCTCTCTGGCCACCTCGCCCTCCGGGGGTCAAATACCTCCTGGAATTTATCGGCCCAGTCCCTCTCCAGGAAGAGGTTGTGGTGTTCAAGGGCATCTATAACCCTGTCAACTCCGAGGTAGGCTACAAAGGCTGATGGTGCCATTACCCTGGACTCCCAGTATGCCTCATCATAGGTCCTGTGGGGTTCATCAAGAAGTTCCAGTTCACTGTGGGGGTAATCCGCATTCACCAGGACCGCATCAGCTTCATAGATGTTCCTGTCGGTTATGATAGATGTTGCCACTCCATCGATTACCTCTATCCTTTTAACCTCCTCGTTGAAGTGGAATCTGGCTCCATGTTCAAGGGCGAGTTCATATATTGATTGGGCAACCCTCCTTATACCCCCCTCAGGGTAGAAGACTCCAAGGGTCATGTCGATATGGGACATTATATGATACATTGAGGGTGTGTTCTGTGGTGCGCTTCCAAGGAATCCCATTGAGTACTGGAGTATCTTGCGGGCCTCGTCACTCTTAAATCGCCTGTTAACGAAGTGTTCAAGAGATTCGAGTATGTTGAGCCTCAATCCCTGTAGCAGGAGCTTTCCATTAAGGAAGTCCAGGACTGACCTGTAGTCCCTGTAGAGCATTTCCTTCACAACCGAGTCGTAGAGTTTACCAGCTGATTCCAGGTACTCCCTGAGTCTTTCACCACCATCCTCCTCAAAGCTGTCAAAGAGTTCATAGTTCTTTTCAATATCAGATGATACATCAACGACCCTTCCCCCGTCGAAGAATACGCGGTATGCTGGTTCAAGTTTTTTAAGGTCATAGAAATCCTCTGGCTTGGCATTGAACTCTGCGAAGAAGTTTTCAAAGACGTCTGGCATGAGGTACCATGATGGTCCCATGTCAAAGGTGAATCCCCCCTCACTGTAGACGCTTGCACGTCCCCCAGGACCCTCATTCTTCTCAATGACAGTTACTTCCAGCCCCTTCTGTGCAAGGAGTGCCGCCGCAGATATTCCCCCGAATCCAGCTCCAACAATCACAATATTCATAAAACCACCACAGACCATATTAATAGTGTTATGTTGAAGCAGATATAAAAACTTCATTAAATGGATATTTCATTATTTAAATGTGCAGCAACAGGGATGTGTTGACCCATAGATATGATGTGAAAAGGAGGGGTGGATGAACAATGTCCCCTCTGATCCTTAAATCAGTTTAACTGAAGAATCAAAGGAACAGCACGTTATCGCACACTAACCAGTCCATTAAATCAACTAAAGAAAAGGAACAGCAAAAACTGATAATTTACTTGCATGTCATCGTCCTGACTGGATCTTTTTAAGGGACTTGTTTGCAGCCTTCTTGAAGTCCTTATCACCCTTTCTTCTGGCCTTCTTGATGGGTTCTATGGCCCTCTCATCTCCAAGGTCTCCAAGGGACCTTACAGCTGCAAGTTTAACACCCCAGTCCTCATCATCAAGGGCAGCTATAAGGGGCTCCACTGCACGCAGATCTCCCAGTTCACCCAGGGACCTTGCAGCAAACTTCCTTACGCCCCAGTCCTCATCACTGAGGGCCTCTATGAAGTGGTCTGTAACACGGGGATCTCCTATCTTCTTGAGTGCGAAGGTTGCGTATCTCCTGATTTCGCCCTCCGCTGTATCCATTATCTCCATAAGTTTCTCAAGAGATGCTTCACCAAATTCTGCAAGTTTTTCAGCTGCTTTAAACCTTACGGGATGACTTTCATCCTCCAGAAGAGCTATGAGCATTTCAACTGATTCCTCTGAAGGTTCAAGTTGTTCTATGGCCTCCATCCTCTTCTGAGGCTCCATTAGCCTCATTTCCTTCAACCTTGCATTGACCATGAGATCACCTGTTTTTTCCTGATATGCCGTAATCTCCGATGGTAACCTCTCCATTAACCAGAGACAACTGACTTCTGACCATGCCTACGTGTTCAGCTCCATCAATGAAAATTAATTTATCTCCCCGATGATATAAATATTCCACAGTAATTCAATGGAGATTCCCATGAAGAATCCTGCATGGAATACTGAAACGATCCGTGAAATAATCCGGCTTGGAAGGCTCCCCTTCCTTGGAGCCGGCTTTATACTTTATGCCACTGGAGCTGTCCTTGCAGCCATAGAGACTGGACATATCTCAGCGGAACAGTTCATCGCCGGTTACCTCATAGTTATGCCAGCACACCTATCTGTATCCTACAGCAACGACTACTATGACTTTGACCTTGACAGACCGGATTCTTCAACGAAGTACTCCGGTGGAAGCGGTACCCTCCAGAGGCACCCTGAACTGCGAAACTTCGCCTGGAGATTTGCAGTTTTTCTTATAGCCACATCCATAACACTGTCCATAATTTACACCATAACCTTCCGGAACCCCTCAGTACTTCTGCTTACTGTTTCTGGAAGCCTCCTTGGATGGTTCTACAGTGCACCGCCCCTCAGGCTTTCATACAGGGGCCTTGGTGAACTGGCAACCGCCATCACCGGATTCATATTTCCAGCCATGGGATACTCTGTAATGGCAGGTGGGCCTGACATCAGGATTCTGCTCTTCTCGGTACCGATAATGCTCTTGCAGCTCGTATTCATAATAAACGTTGAGATACCCGACCTCCGGGAGGACCTGCTGGGAGGTAAAATGACCCTTCCAGTCCGCCTCGGGGTCAGAGATTCCCGCAGGATAATGGTCCTTGCCTCAGCCGCCGCAACGGTGATGCTGGCCCTTCTTTCATTATCAGAGAGTTTCAGTCCCGGGATCAATTTCCTGGTAATAGCGGCCCTGTCACTCACAGTCACAATCCCGTGCATCCATTCACTCTATGGTTCAGGGGAGAGAGAGGATGTTGCAAGCAAATCTGAGCTTGTTATGAACTCCCTCATACTCTTCGGCATGCTTGACCTCATATATTTAACGACAGTCCTGGTGACCCCATGAAGACCTACAGACTCATGGATGACCTTGAAATATGTGACCTGTCCCTCATCATTGAGGATTCCATGGTCATTGCAGACCTCCACCTGGGCTACGAGCAGTACCTCAACACACAGGGTGTTATGGTACCCGGTTTCCAGTTCAGGAGGATAATTGAACGGATAGACACCATACGGGACGTGTCCGGAGCCTCAGGTATCATCATAAACGGGGACCTTAAACATGAGTTCGGGAGGGTGAGCTGGCAGGAGAACCGTGAGATCATCAGAATGATGCAGTACCTTGAGGAGAACTTCAGGGATATAACCATCATCAGGGGAAACCATGACGCCCTCATACCCTACATGTCACAGGTGTCACATCTCAGTGTCACCGAAACCCTCCGTATATCCGGTTTCCTCCTTGCACACGGCCACGTTGTACCCGAAGACCTTGATGCTGAGACAATAATCATCGGCCATGAACATCCCTGTGTGGGTTTAAGAAGCGGTGAGAGGGTTGAGAAGATCAAATGTTTCCTGCTTGGTCCCTTCAGGGACATGAAACTCCTTGTGATGCCCTCCTTTAACTTCGTTACAGAGGGTTCAGACATCCTCCATGAGGATATACTCTCCCCCTTTCTGAGGGAGTCTGAACTCACTGAATTCCTGGTCTATGGTGTTGAGGACTTTGAGATCTTCGAATTCAGGACCGTGGGGGACCTTCTGAAGTTTCAGCAGAAAACAGGTTATCCGGGTGATTGAATGATAAAGAAACAGGAGAGGATGTACACATCCGGAGAGATACACTCCATACTCCACCCATGGGTGAGTGAATGGTTCAGGAGGACCTTCGATGACTTCACAGAGGCCCAGAGGTATGCCATAATGGACATCCACAGGGGAAGGAATGTCCTGGTATCCTCCCCTACAGGGTCCGGCAAGACCCTCACCGCCTTCCTCTCGATAATCAGCGAACTGACGAGACTTGCAGATGATGGGGAGCTTGAGGACAGTGTCTACTGCATATACATATCACCCCTCAAGGCGTTGGACAACGACATTGAACGGAACCTGGAGGAGCCCCTCAGTGCCATCAGGGATATCGCCGCAGGGGAGGGCAGGGACCTTGAGATAAGGAAGGCTGTCAGGACAGGGGATACCACCAGCTATGAAAGGTCACGGATGCTCAAAAAACCACCCCACATACTGATAACAACTCCTGAGACACTCTCAATACTCCTTGTCGCACCAAAATTCAGGGAAAAGCTTTCAACCGTCCGCTATGTTATAGTTGATGAGATACACTCCCTTGCAGATAATAAGAGGGGAGTCCATCTCTCCCTCAGCCTTGAGAGGCTGCAGCACCTCGTGGGGGACTTCACGAGGATAGGTCTCTCAGCAACCGTCCACCCCCTCGAGAGGGTCGCGCGGTTCCTGGTTGGTTACAGCTACGGTTCAGAGAGGGAGTGTCTGATAGTTGACGTCAGCTACCTGAAGGAACTGGACATCGACCTCATATGCCCCGTGGATGATATCGTTGCCGCTGATCCCGAGGAGATAGGGAACGCCCTCTATGACATCCTCCATGACCTCATAGAGACTCACAGAACAACCCTGATATTCACAAACACCAGGAGCGGTACTGAAAGCGTTGTATATAACCTTAAAAGCCGTTTCCCTGAGAGCTACAGTGATAGCAACATCATGGCCCACCATTCATCACTCTCAAGGGAGATCAGACTTGAAACCGAGGAGAAACTCAAGAGGGGTGAACTGAAGGCGGTTGTTTCATCCACCTCCCTTGAACTCGGTATCGACATAGGCTACATAGACCTTGTGGTGCTTCTGAGTTCCCCCAAATCAGTTTCAAGGGCCCTCCAGAGGATCGGGAGGAGCGGCCATCAGCTTCACCAGAAATCTAAGGGGAGGATAGTTGTTGTGGACAGGGATGACCTTGTTGAGTGTTCACTCATACTCAAAAATGCCCTTGAGGGTAAAATCGACTCCATCAGGGTACCCGAGAACTGCCTGGATGTGCTGGCCCAGCACATATACGGGATGGCCATCGAGAACCCCTGGGACATCGACCATGCCCTTGAGGTCATAAGGAACAGCTACTGTTACAGGAACCTCAGGAGGGAGGATTACCTCTCTGTCCTCAGTTACCTGGCCGGTGAGTACGTGGAACTTGAGGAGAGGTACGTGTACGCCAAGATCTGGGTTGACTATGATAAGAACCAGTTCGGGAGGAGGGGTAAACTTGCAAGGATGCTTTACTCCACCAACATAGGCACGATACCTGATAGAAGCGCTGCGGTTGTGAAGTGCGGCGGTAAGGTCGTGGGGAGAATCGAGGAGGACTTCATGGAGAAGCTCAGGAAGGGGGACACCTTTGTGCTTGGGGGCAGAATATACCGCTTCAACTATGCCAGGGGCATGACCGTGAACGTCACTCCTGCCTCAGGGCCTCCGACGATTCCCTCATGGTTCTCAGAGCAGCTACCCCTCTCCTTTGATCTTGCATTGGATATACAGCGCTTCAGGGATATAATGGATGGAAAGTTTCAGTATGGGCGTTCCAGGAATGAGATAATGGAATTCATAATGAGCTACCTTCATGTGGACGAAAGGGCGGCGTCCTCCATCTACGAATACTTCCGTGAGCAGTACCTCTACGCCGGAATACCCAGTATAAGGAGAATGCTGGTGGAGTACTACACAGGTTTCGGTGGGAGGAAGTTCATTGTATTCCACAGTCTCTTCGGGAGGAGGGTGAACGATGCAATCTCCCGTGCAGTCGCCTACGTCATTGCCAGACGCTACCGGAGGGATGTTATGATATCTGTATCTGACAATGGTTTCTACCTCAGTTCAGAGGGCAAAATGGGTGGTCTTGAGGCCTTCAGGGAACTTGAACCTGAAAACCTGAGGAATGTGCTCAAGAAGGCCCTTGACAGGACAGAGACGCTGGCAAGCAGATTCAGGCACTGTGCTGGCCGTGCACTTATGATACTTCGGAGGTACAGGGGCGAGGAGAAATCGGTTGGCAGGCAGCAGGTGCGGGGTAAGATACTCCTCAAATTTGTGAGTGAACTTGATGATAAGTTCCCTATCCTCGAGGAAGCGCGGAGGGAGGTCATGGAGGACTACATGGACATTGAAAATGCCATCAGGGTGCTTGAATGGATAAGGGACGGTGATATGGAGATAAAACAGATCAACACCCGCATACCATCACCCTTCGCCTTCAACCTTGTGGCCCAGGGTTACCTGGATGTCCTCAAATATGAGGACAGGATAGAATTCATAAGGAGAATGCACCAGGCGATAATAGATGAAATAAAAAGGTAGGTGGATGTCCTGAAAACTGGATCAGCTCCTCAGTATGAGCATCCTGTTGCCACCTCTCCTGAACTCATAGTCCACCTCCACCACATCAACATCAACTCCCCTCATCCCATCATTTATTAGTTCCCTTGCATAATCCGCCAGTTCACCGTTTTCCCTGACGATGGGGTACACCCTCACCTCTGAGCCCACCCTTGTGAGTTCTTCAAGGGCTTTTCTATGGAATTCCCGGTCAAGCCTGTGCTCGTAGATGAACAGGAGGTGTGATGAGACCACCAGGTCGAATTCACCGTCATCAAAGGGTAGCTCCCTGAGATCCCCCCTGATGTACAGGGCGGGGTTCAGTCTGTAGCTTTCCTCGAAGCAGCTGCATGCTTCAAGGCGTTTTTCAAGCATCTCATCAGGGGATTTATAGAATTCCCATTTAAAGGTATCTTTAATTCTTTTTAATGCTTCTGTGAGGGTCCGGAGGTGCTCCCTGCACATTTCACCGAGGATCCCTGGTTCCTCGCCGTACATGATGTCACATGCCCTCACATCAAAACCAGCTGCGGCCATGATGGGGGTGAATGAACTGGCACCCCCCGGGCAGTCCAGTATCCGGAGGTCCCTCAGGTCGGGAGGGTTGAGGTTGAACATTTTAAGGTACTCCCTGCATGTGCGGGCCGTGAATAGTGGCCCTTCCACAGGTTCTTTCATGGATTCACTCCTTCAGGTTCTGAAATTAAAGATTGTCATCTCATGGTCCACTACATTAATTATGTTCAATCACCTAATTCACCCTTCACCTCACCGAAATGTTTATATAGGAGTATTCTAACATATAGGTTTGTGTGTCTCATACACACATCACCCCCTTATTATGGCTTTCAACATCCGGGATATTCGTTCTGTTGAAAGCACAAAAAAATATCAGCTTCCAGAGATGTGAAAAAATAAAGCACCTCCCCGTTTTTTCACTCCTAACAACCCCCCTTAAAATCTCTGGAAGCTACCCCCCATATTATCACATGCAGGGACTATTTCTAAGTTTATATGAAGGCCAGCTTCAATTTAGTGCATGCTATCATCTCACAGTTTTTTCAGCTAAGATCACAGAATACGTTCCGCAGATAAACAGAGAACCCTGCTTTTAAAGCATCAAAGGAACACTCCATGAGATATGAAACGCAAGAGAACCCCTGGAAGACAGAAAACTGATTTTAAAATTAAGCAATAATATAAATGAACAGATCCACATATTAGACTACATGAAAGCACTTGTGGTATATTACTCAAGAACCGGGAACACAAGGGAGGTTGCAGCCAGAATAGCCGATGAACTTGGATGCGATATCGAGGAGATCCATGATACCCAGAAACGTACAGGGATCATAGGATTTATAAAATCAGGTTACCAGGCTGCAAGGGGGAAGGACACCGTCCTTGAACCCTATGAAAAGGACCCCTCCAGTTACGACCTTGTGATAGCTGGAACTCCGGTATGGGCTGGTAAGCCATCTGTACCCATAAGCACCTACCTGAAGGAGAACCGTTCAAAGATAAAGAATGTGGCCTTCTTCTGCACCTACGGTGGAAGCGGTGCAGAGGGAACATTCAGGACCATGAAGGAAATCCTTGGTATGGAACCCATCGAAACAGTCGCAATCACAGAGAGGGAGATAAAGGAAGATACCTGCGACTGCAAGATAGAACCCTTCGTAAGGGATGTTGAAGAACCATTCAGAAAACCATCAGAACCCCAGTGAATCCATATCCCCGGATGCTGAAGAACCATTCAGAAAACCATCAGAACCCCAGTGAATCTATATCCTCATAGTATGGTTTTATATCAATAACCGGGGAACCGTCCAGGGCATCAAGGCCCCTGACCCTCAGTATCTCCCCACACTCAAGTAGCTCCACAAGACAGAGCCCCACAGGGTTGGGCCTCGCAGGAGCCCTTGTAGAGAAAACACCCCTCTTCTTCCTTTTACCCCTGGGTACCACCCTTAAAACATTCCTCTCAGCGAGGTGCAGCCAGTATAAAACAAAGATGTGGCTGAAGAGTTCAAGACCGTCCACCGCGTCCAGGTACTCTGGAAAGATGTGGATCTCACTTTCCTCGCTGGAAAACCTTCCCTGTGCCGGTGCATCGCTCCTGGTCTTGAAGGGTGACCTTACAACCCCGACGGGCCTTATCCTTATTTCCATGTCACTCATCTCAGCTCCGCTATAACGGTGCAGGGTGCGCTGTCAACAGATCCAAGCATCCATGGAACAGCAAACACCCTCCCGGTAACCTCCCGGACCCTGTCAAGTTTCATGTCCTCTATGAGAAGGAGGGGGTCTCCGTACTCGGGCCTCTCCATGAAGGCGTTCAGATGGGCCATCCTCCCCTCAGAGGGCCTTGATGAAGTGGATATCGATATACAGTCAATTCCAAGAGCCCTTATCCCCTTGAAGTTTCTTCTTATATGGTCTATGAGTTCAGGGTCTATCCATGGATTGTCTCTGAGGTAAACATCCTCTCCCCTGCGTGACCCGAAACCTGTTTTTATGATGAGGAGCTCACAGTCAACAACGTCAATGTCATCCTTTCCTATGGGGACACCTGGGCCCGCATCCACCTCAACTATGGAGACCTCATTGAAGATAAGGTCATCTATACTGTAGTCAGAGATCCTCCTTCCTCCCTCAATGAAGTGGGCCGGTGCATCTATGTGTGTACCTGCATGGTTGCTGGTCCGGATGGTGTGGGTCTCATATCCATCATTCCCTACAGTGGTGTTGATGGTTATGCTGACATCCTCAAGGGATGGGTGGACCGGTGATCTGTCCTCAAGGTGATAGGAGAGCAGCTCATACATTTTTATTCCTCACACCGTGAATGCAGTTTACTGCACTGCTCTATGAAATCCACAACCATATTATCCCTTAGGTAATAGCGCGCCATCTTACCATCCCTCTCATAGTCAACCATCCCGGCGTTCCTGAGGATCCTCAGCTGATGTGAAACCGCTGACTGGGTTACATCCAGTAATGATGCCAGTTCACATACGCAGAGGGAGTCCAGTGAAAGCGCCATGAGTATCTTAAGTCGTGTTGGCTCAGATAATATCTTAAAAATGTCACAGATCCCCCTTATATCATCGATGGAGGGCATTTCAGCCCTCACCCTCAGCACCCGTTCCCTGTCTGTATGCTCAATTTCACAGATATCCCTCTTCATGAAATACTTTATAGATGGAACCGTAGATAATAATAACGCAGAGACTCTGGTGAAATATTCGGATGGATTAAAATGGCAGTGGACTGGATAAGGATAAGGGACCTTGTGGGGGAGGAGCACACCTACAGTACAGGTCCCCGTGGCAATGCAGTGGAGATTCGTGTGAGTGAGAGGAAGATAACCGTGACATACCTTCAGGATGATGAACCCGTGCAGAGGGTTTTTATTAAGTCCAATATTGTCTATTATGATTACAGTTCAGAGCATCTGAGAAAAAAGTACAGCTAGAATTGAATTTCGGCTGATCCGCTTTAAGTAATGGAATGATACCATGAAGACCATCATATTTGACATTGATAAGACCCTCCTTGTGGGTTCCCACTGCCACTTCTACTCCTTCAGGCTGGCATTCAGGGAACTGTTTGATGTTGATGTCAGGATAGATATCGGGAACATGCAGGGGATGACCGATAAGGAGATAATATTCAGGACAGCCGCTGAACATGGCCTTGAAATTGATGAAGACGATTTCAGGAGGATAGTTGACAGGATATCATACAACTACAGGCTGAACCTTGGCAGGGATAATATAAGGGCCCTTGATGGTGCCGGGGCGGTCCTTGAGCACCTAAGGGATGCAGGGATACCCCTTGGAGTTGTAACCGGTAACATTGAACCCGTGGCCTGGCTGAAACTCAGGGAAGCATCCTTTGATACCCACTTCCGGTTCGGAGGCTTCGGTAATGAGGGCTGCAGCAGGGCCTCAATTCTGAGGCTGGCCCTTGAAAGAGCTTCAGGTATCTATGGAAACCTCAAGGCAGGGGATGTTATTGCCGTGGGGGACACACCCCGTGATATTGCAGCCGGCCGGGAAGTGGGTGTTACAACGGTGGGGGTTGCAACAGGCGATTTCAGCATGGATGAACTTGAGGATGCTGGTGCAGACCACGTCCTTGAGGGACTGTTTGATGTTGATGCTTTTCTTGAGATAGCAGGGTATCCTTACCCGGTAACCTCAGAGGTTCCAAGATGATTCCTGCAATCAGATAAGGGATTTGTTATCATGAAAGATATCCAGAATAAAACCAGGAAAAGAGGGCTTTGTATTAAGATCCCTCTAACAATAAAAGACCAGAGAGAGGTGCTCAGATGAAGATCCTTATAACAGGTTCCTCGGGCATGCTGGGAAGCGACCTCGTGGACATCCTATCCCGGAGGCATGAGGTTGTAACATCAGGCTCCCTTGACATCCGTGACCTGGAGGGTGTTATGGAACTCCTCAGGGAGACCCGGCCCGACGCCGTTGTACATGCCGCGGCATTCACAGACGTTGACTGTGCAGAAACAGAGAGGGATACAGCATACCAGGTGAACGTGCTTGGCACCAGGAACATTGCAGCTGCGGCATCGGCTGTGGGGTCATCCATTCTCTACATATCAACGGATTACGTCTTTGATGGAGAAAAAGGTGATGGATACCTTGAATTTGATGAACCAAATCCCCTTAACTTCTATGGTAAAACAAAGTACCTCGGCGAGGTTTCGGTGCGTCAGCTTTCAGAGAGGTTCTACATTGTCAGAACATCATGGTTGTTCGGAAGGAACGGGAGAAACTTCGTGGGGACCATGGTTGAACTCGCTGAGAGGGGTCATGAAATAAGCGTTGTGGATGACCAGTACGGATCCCCGACCTACACCCGTGACCTTGCGGCATCCATCGGGAACCTGCTGGAGAGGCCGGCCTACGGGGTCTATCACCTCACAAATTCTGGTCAGTGCTCGTGGTATGAATTTGCCATTGATATATTCAATGAACTCGGCATGGAAGTGTGCCTGAAACCCGTGAAAAGCCATGAATTCCCCAGACCCGCCCGGAGGCCCTCATTCTCTGTTCTCAGAAACTATAACTGGTCCATGGAGGGTTTCAAACCCCTGAGGAACTACCGGGATGCCCTGCGGGATTACATCAAAGATGCGGGTTTTGTAAAATGAATGAAAGTCTTAGGAGGTGAAGCATGAAGGGAATAGTTCTTGCAGGTGGCTCAGGGACCCGCCTCTACCCGATAACAAGGGCTGTTTCAAAGCAGCTGCTGCCGATCTATGATAAACCAATGATATACTACCCCCTATCCGTCCTTATGCTGGCGGGAATAAGGGACATACTTATAATATCAACACCCCGGGACCTTCCACTCTACAGGGATCTTCTGGGGGACGGCTCGCAGTTCGGGGTCAGGTTCTCCTACAGGGTCCAGGAGGAACCCCGGGGGATTGCGGATGCATTCATCGTGGGTAAAGATTTCATAGGGGACTCAAAGGTTGCCCTTGTTCTGGGTGACAACGTCTTCTACGGGCACAGGTTCAGTGAAATACTCCGCAGGGCGGCTTCACTGGAGGATGGCGCTGTCATATTCGGTTACTATGTCAGAGACCCGCGTCCCTTCGGGGTGGTTGAATTTGACAGTGAAGGCAGGGTTATCTCCATTGAGGAGAAACCATCACGGCCAAAATCGAATTACGTTGTACCCGGCCTCTACTTCTATGACAACCAGGTTGTTGAGATCGCAAGGAGGATAGAACCCTCAGATAGGGGTGAGCTTGAGATAACATCAGTCAATGAGGAATACCTCAGGATGGGTAAACTCAGGGTCGAGCTCATGGGTCGTGGGATGGCCTGGCTGGATACAGGGACCCATGATGGTCTCCTTGAGGCAAGCAGCTTCATAGAAACAATACAGAAGAGGCAGGGTTTCTACATTGCATGCCTGGAGGAGATCGCCTACAACAATGGCTGGATCACCAGGGAGGATGTGCTTGAAATGGCCGAAAAGCTTGAAAAAACAGATTACGGTAAGTACCTCAGGGACCTTGCGGAGGGGAACTTCCATGGCTGAATTCCGGTTCATAAAAACCAGCCTTGATGGTGCCATAATCATAGAACCCGAGGTGTACACGGACGAGAGAGGATACTTCATGGAGACATTCAATGAGGCCATATTCCAGGAAAATGGCCTTGAAGTCAGGTTTGTGCAGGACAACGAGTCTATGTCAGTTAGGGGTGTCCTCAGGGGACTGCACTTCCAGAGAGAAAAGCCCCAGGGAAAACTTGTGAGGGTTATAAGGGGCGAAATCTTTGATGTTGCAGTGGACCTCAGGAAGAACTCAGATACCTATGGTGAATGGACTGGCGTCAGGCTCTCAGATGAGAACAGAAGGGAGTTTTTCATCCCAGAGGGCTTTGCACATGGATTCCTGGCCCTCTCAGATGAGTGCATAGTTAACTACAAATGCACCGAGCTTTACCACCCTGAATATGACTCAGGGATCCCCTGGGACGACCCTGACATTGGAATAGACTGGCCACTTGAAATGGTGGATGATCTGATAATCTCAGAGAAGGACAGAAACTGGAAACCCCTCAGGGAGAACCCTGTATACCTGTGAGGAGATCTGAATGGAGAAGATTCTTGTAACCGGGGGGGCTGGTTTCATAGGGAGCAACTTCATAAGGTACATGCTCCAGGAACACCCCTACCATATAATAAACCTTGACGCCCTCACCTACTGCGGAAACCTTGAGAACCTGAGGGGGGTTGAGGATGAACCCCGCTACACCTTTGTGAGGGGGAGCATAACCGACAGGAAACTCGTGGATGGAATCATAAAGGACGTGGACGCCGTCATTAACTTTGCAGCGGAGTCACATGTGGACCGCAGCATCGAGGATCCAGAGATATTCATAAGGACAAATATCCTGGGCACACAGACTCTGCTGGAGGCCTCAAGAAAACATGGAGTTGAAAGGTTCATACAGATCTCAACCGATGAGGTCTATGGTTCAGCAGAGAAGGGTTACTTCACAGAGGAGACACCCCTGGCACCCAACAGCCCCTACTCCGCCAGCAAGGCCTCTGCGGATCTCATGGTGAGGGCATATCACAGGACCTATGGTCTGCCAGTCAATATAACCCGCTGCTCAAACAACTATGGACCCTACCAGTTCCCTGAAAAACTCATACCCTTAATGATAACAAATGCCCTTGAGAATAAGCCGCTGCCTGTCTACGGTGATGGGATGAATGTCAGGGACTGGATACATGTCCTGGACCACTGCAGGGCAGTTGACCTTGTTCTGCACCGCGGACGTGTAGGTGAGGTCTACAATATAGGGGGTAACAGTGAGAGGAGGAACATAGAGATCGTTGAGCTGATAGTGAGGGAGCTTGGCAAGGATGAATCCCTCATAAGGTTCGTTGAGGACCGCCCGGGACATGACCGGAGATATGCAATCGATGCCAGTAAGATACGGAATGAACTTGGCTGGAAGCCCCTTTACTCATTTGAGGAGGGTATCAGGGAGACCATAAGGTGGTACATTGATAACAGGGACTGGTGGGAGAATATAAAGAGCGGGGAGTACCTCAGGTACTATGAGAGAATGTACGGTGGGAGGCTCCAGGATTAGTGGTCTTTTCCTGATGGATGCTATTCCGGATCTCCCCAAGATTAATCTCTATGAAATTCCTGAGAAAGGATATTCCGGATCTCCCCAAGATTAATCTCTATGAAATTCCTGCTTGAGGGATCTGCAAGTATCCCCAGCTGTCTTTTTCCTGTTTTCAGGTGGGCCGCCTCAAGGATGTTCTGGATATCAGAGACGTCCATTTGAAGGACGGCCCTCACTCTCTCCCTGTCAGATTCTGAGAGCTGCGAATACCCCTCGATTATCTGCGACCTGAATCTTGAGGCCAGGTTTGTCCTTCCACGAGCCCAGCGCCTTAGAATGAATGATGGGACCCTTGTGAAGAGTTCAAGGGATTCAATAACATCGTCCTCGGTTATTTTCATGATCATATCTGTGGCGATAGGTTTATATAACACTAACCCACAGAATGTTAGTAAGTACTTACATAAGTGGTATCATGGTCTCAACAGAGAAGAGGATAACCAATGCTGCAAGGGAACTCTTCATAAAGAGGGGGTACAGAGGTACAGCTACCCGTGAAATCGCATCGCGGGCCGGTGTGAGTGAAGTAACAGTATTCAGAAAATTTGGATCCAAGAAAAATCTTCTCAAAAGGATAATGGATGAGAGCACTGAAAGGCTGTCCCAGGTACTTGAAGTCCTTGATGGGGATGGTGACCCGCGTGATGTACTTGAGGAAGTCAGCGAACAGCTAATCCGGGTAATGGTCGAGGAGAAGATCGACCTCCTCTTCGTAATGATGGTTGAGAGGGAACTTGAAGAACACGGTTTTGAGGAATGGGAGGTTCCTGATTCAGCTGGCAGATTGATATACAATTCAATTGAGGCTTACCTGAGGAAGAAGATCGATGAGGGCTCCTTAAGGGCTGTGGATCCTGGGACCGCTGCAGAGATTATTGTAAGCTACATCTCACACGCAAGTCTCAGTTCACACTTCCGTGGACATGAAACACCATCAGCCGGGCGGTTCATGGACATATTATGGAACGGTATGGCAGGAGGTGGTATGATTAAGGGATAGTCGCCGGGGGGATCTCAGGGATCTTACAGATACATTCCGGAGGGTTGCTGAAAACCCTGCTTCAAGGATACTTCTAAAGCATATGACAGGGGAGTGCCGGAAGGACGGAGCTCCAAGAATAGAAAGTGCCCTGAAACATTTCCTCCATGGTGATGAATGCTGCTTTGAGTGCAGGTTACTGTCCAGTATCCTTGGACTCATAGTGAAGAGGGGAGCGGATGCCTTTGGCGTGAAGGAGGAGGATATACGGGAACAGATGCATGATCAATACTGGTTCAGGGGCCTCATCAGCGTCCTCAGGGGCATCGGGTTTTTCGGTGTTAACAGGCCATTCATACCCGGAGCCCCCTTCCAGGTTGTATGGAACATTACAAAGCGCTGCAACATGAAGTGTAAACATTGCTATGAATACGCCGGTCGAAAATCATGTGAAATGAAACCTTCTGAAGGTCTCAGGGTTATAGACACCCTCGCAGACGCAGGTGTAACATCCCTTGCCTTTTCGGGTGGAGAACCAAGCATACACCCCACCATAATAGAGTACATATCAAGGTCCCATGAAAACGGCATGTACACTGCCATGGCAACCAATGGCTACATCTTCAGTGACATGGATGCTTGCAGTAAATTCGTCGATGCGGGCCTGCAGTTTGTCCAGATAAGCATAGATTCAATAAGGCCAGAGGTCCATGACAGATTCCGTGGTGTTGATGGCTCATGGGAGAGGGCCTGTGAGGCCGTTAAAAACTTCTCAGAGTATGACATCCTTGTGGAGGTTGCGACCACTGTAACCTCAGAGAACTGTATGCATCTGTCCGGCATGGGTGAATTCTTCCATGATCTGGGTGCAGACTGGTTCATGCTCTACAACTTCATACCCGCTGGCAGGGGAAATGAGAACCAGGAACTGGACATAAGCCCAGGTGAAAGATACAGGGTCCTCTGTGATGCCCACCACAGTAACCTCCAGGAGAAAATCCAGATACTTTCAACGGCGCCACAGTTCGCACCCATTGCAGCGGGTCTCAGCCATGATAAGAAGATAATACCCACCCACTTCTATAACCCCGAATACACAGAGGAAACTCTTCAGCTGGCTGAATTCATCGGTGGATGTGGCGCTGGAAGATTTTACATTAGCATAGAACCTGATGGCGATATCTACCCCTGCGTATTTTTCCCCCACCGTGAGGATATGCGTGTGGGAAACATTCTCGAAGACAGCTTTGAAGATTTATGGAAGACAAATAAGGTCCTCAAGACCCTCAGGGACAGGGATGAACTCACAGGACACTGCGGATCATGCGAATCAAGATACATCTGCGGCGGCTGCAGAGCACGAGCCCTATCCTACCTTGGGGACATCCGTTCACCGGACCCTGGCTGTGTGAACAACATGAGGGAATGGTGCAGAATCTGTGGAGAAAAAGAGACTGGTGGTGTTTAATTGGACGTCGTGCTTATAAACCCCGAGGACAGGACAGCTGTGAAAAATAAACTGGGCTTTGTTTTGCCGCCCCTCAACCTGATGTACCTTGGAGCCTCCCTTGAAAGGGCATCCTTCAGTGTTAAGATAATCGACGATGACCTCCGGAGAATGGGAGTTGAGGGGGTTGCCAGACTCGTTGAGAGGATCAACCCCTTCATCGTGGGAATAACCGCAACCACCGCAACAATAAGAACATCCCTCGAGTACATAAAGGCCATAAAGGATCGTTTACCCAACGTCCTGACGGTTATAGGCGGTCCTCACCCCACATTTCTCCCTGTAGACACACTGAGGGAGTGCAGGGACCTTGATGTTGTTGTCATGGGTGAGGGTGAGGCCACCATCGTTGACCTTGCAGAGAACCATGAGAGGGGAGGATCCCTGGAGGGTGTTGCAGGTATCACCTACCGCGATGGTGACAGGATACGGACAAACGAACCCCGGGCCCTCATAGAGGACCTTGATGAGATACCCTTCCCCGCAAGGCACCTGGTGCCCTTCAGGGACTATGAGACATCCAGCCAGGACGCCGGGGGGATGATAACCAGCCGCGGCTGTGTCTACCCCTGCAGGTACTGTTCATCATCCCTCATAATGGGTAAGAAGTTCAGATTCAGGAGCCCGGAGAACGTAGTGGATGAGGTTGAGGAACTTGTGGAGGTTTATGGCCTCCATGATATAGCATTCCTTGACGACACCTTCATGCTCCACCGACCCCGTGCCAGGGAGATCTCTGAGGAGATCCGGAGGAGGAACCTTGATGTGAGCTTTGTCACGTCCTCAAGGGTTGATATGGTCCAGGAATCCCTTCTCAGGGACCTGAGGAACGCTGGAATGAGCACAATCTATTATGGTGTTGAATCAGGGTGTCAGCGCGTCCTTGATATGATGAAAAAGGGCATAACCGTGAAGCAGGCCGAGGATGCTGTGAGGGTCACCAAGAAGGTTGGGGTGGATGTCATAACATCCTTCATACTGGGATATCCCGGTGAAAAACCCTCCGAGATGGACCGGACCATAGACTTTTCAATAAAGCTTGACCCGGACTACAGCCAGTACTCCATACTGACCCCCTTCCCCGGCACCCCGATCTATGCGGAGCTCAAGAGCCAGGGACTCATCGAAGATGACTGGGAGAATTACACCGTTATAAAGCCGGTTATCAAATACGAGAAGCTCGGACTGAGCCGTGAACTCATCCAGAAAAAACTCGTGAAGGCCTACCTCAAGTTCTATTCAAGACCACGTTACCTCCTGAAGCACAGTTACATGATACGCGTATTCTTCGAAACCCTCTACAGGACCTATATCGAGCCAAAGATCCCCTTCAAAAAGGACAGATTATAGGCATATCTGATGAAATCAAAGCTCCGATGATAAAAAAAGAGTGGTGGTGGGTTCAGGGTGCCACCGGCATTCTGAACACCCCCACATTAACACCTCCAAGGCCCACACGGTTTATTATTCCAATTTTCCCTGACCCTTCAAGTTCAAGGTAGCTTGTTGAATTCCTTATAACCCTGAGACCTGCCGGTTCAAATGCTATACCCCCGTAATCCACTGAACCCGTGATTCTAAGGACGTTGTCAGGTGAAATGGCCAGTGCTGTCCCCCCTATGGTGACATCGGTGCTCAGATTACCGCTGGCCCTCAGATTCTGATGCAGGTCTGCTATGTAGAAACCGCCGGTGTTAACACGGAAGGACGCATTCCTGAAGGTGGAATTTCCGATGAGCACCGTCCCTCCCCCTGCGTACTGAATGGTTGAGTTGAGGTTTTCTATCCTTGAATCGTTGGCAAGTACAACCATTAATCCGCCTGTCTTTGTCCTGATGGTGATGTTGTAGATGTACCTGTTTGACAGGATTATCCTTGCGGTGCCTGTGTCCATTGTAATGTTCAGGTTCAGGTTTTCACCGTTCACCGCATGTTTAACCCCCGGAACTGGGCCTGTGGAATTCCTCTGTGTCTCAACCGTGTAAACCCTCTCTGATGTGTTTGTAAATTCAAGTTCAACGTCGCTGGCATTCGATTCAAGGTTCACATTCACATATCTGACCCCTGATACCTCGCTTGAGTTAAGTGTGAAGTTCTGAGCCGCCTCCTTATCCTTCGGCTGCAGGATCGGTGCTGCAGATGCAACGATGAATGCAGCCACCAGTACTATGAGGAGGACGGCCCCTGCAATGTTCATCCTGTCCATCATAACACCCCCAGAATCATCATCAGAACTGTTATCACAAGCGCTGGAAGTGCAAATACCGATAGAAATGCCCTTCCGTAGTCGATTCCATGTTCAGCAGCCACTGCAGCCATGGCAGTTGTAATGACCCAGATGTACATCACCACAAGGAGTGCTGTGGATGTAAAGATGGTCCTCCAGAGTATCAGGGTCATGAAGGCAAATATTCCAACCACGAAGGGGGCCGCTGCAAAGCCCATCATCTTGAGGGTTCCTGCGAATGTCCCCTCCCCACCGAAAACCTTCGATGCAATTATGTGGGATATCAGAGCCCATACCAGAAGTTTTATGAAGGAAACAATCAGCACAGCAACTGCAAATAGAATGGGAACTGCAATTCCTGCTCCTGTTGCGGTCGACAACACACCCCCCAGCATGTATCCGAGAAATGCTGATAGGAAGATGTACAGGTAGATGCCCTGACCTTCAAGACCCCTCTCTCTGACCCTCCTGAAGGCCTCCTCGGGTGATGCAAGGACAAGTATCATGTCCCTGGAAAAGTTCATTATTCTGTTCAAAGAATTAACCTCCCGTCATGTATCTCAATCTTCTCAATCCATATCAACTTCAACGCTCTTCGTACATTTCACAACAGCTGGAAAGGCATTCCCATGGTATCACCTCCCGCTCTCTTTGAGAAAAACAATTACTCAGCCTCCCTCTCAATGAATTCCTTCACGTCCCTTATGGATGACATGAACTGGGCCGGAAATACTATCGTTGAATTCTTTTCTGTGGCTATTTCAGCCAGTACCTGCAGATTTCTCAGTTGAAGGGCCACCGGATGTTTTTCAATCACATCAGCGGCCTCTCCTAGCTTTGCTGCTGAGAGGTACTCCCCCTCGGCAGTGATTATCTTGGCACGTTTTTCTCTTTCAGCCTCTGCCTGTCTGGCCATGGCCCGCTGCATCCCCTCAGGAAGTTTTATATCCTTTATCTCCACCGTTGTTACGTTTATGCCCCATGGTTCGCTGTGCTCATCTATTATCTCCTTTATCTTCTCATTTATCCTTGCTGTTTCTGAGAGGACCTCGTCAAGGACAAACTGGCCTATGACGTTCCTGACTGTTGTCTGGGATATCTGGTTAACCGCACCATAATAGTCCTCAATTGCAACAACGGCCCTGAGAGGGTCTGCAACCTTGAAGTAGGCAACCGCGGCCACATCTATTGAAACATTGTCCTGTGTTATTATCTTCTGGGATGGTATGGGCATCGTAACTATTCGAAGTGAAACCCTTACCATGCGATCAATAATCGGGATTATTATGCGAAGACCTGGCTCCCTGACGCCTATAACCTTCCCCAGTCTGAAAACAACACCCCTCTCGTACTGTTTAACTATCTTCAGGCTCAGAGAAATAATAACGATTATCACAGCAGCCAGCAAACCTGCAGTTAAAATATCCATATGCACCTCCCCCCATCTTTCCGTATGTTTATCTGGACCCGCGCCCATATCTAGATTTCGATGCGGAACTTGTCCTTCGTAATAGGGTAGTATACTGAAGTTGACAGTTAAAGTAAAACTAAAAACCATGAAAAGGTAAAGTATTTTCAGCAGTCAGATCAACCTCATAATGGGATTGACATGGATTACTGGAAGCTCATAAGAGCCAAGGAAATTGCCCTCCTGTTTCTCATCATCCTTGACATAGTGCTACTCAGCTACATCTCATTCTACCCATCAAATCCCCTGACCGTGAACACCATAAACCAGTTTGACCTCGTCCTCTGCATAATCCTATTCATAGAATTCTCAGTAAACCTGAAAAGGGCAGAGGATCGTAAGAAATTCCTGCTGGAAAACTGGCTTGATATAATCGCATTCCTCCCGGTGGACTTCTTCCGGGCATTCCGTTTTATAAGGATAATAAGGGTTGTGAAGGTTATCGCCCTCTTCAGGAAGTACCTCAAGAAGTTTTTCACCTTCCTTGTGGATACACACCTTGACCAGGCTGTGGGAACACTCCTAATTGCACTCGTGGCCGGGACAATGTTCTTTTACATGATGGAGTCAGGGGTCAACAGCTCCCTCCATGGACCCCTGGACTCCCTCTGGTACAGTTTAACAACAATAATCGCCGGGGAGGTCGTGATACCCCCCAGGACCATCTATGGCAAGGCCATAACAAGCATCCTCATGCTGGTTGGTGTCACCTTTGTGGGGTTCCTGACAGCTTCACTGGCCTCATGGTTTGTCAGGAACCCCGAGGAGGAGCGCGAAGTCCATGAAAGGATCGGGGAAATAGAAAGGGGCATAGAGGACCTCAGAAGGGAGGTTGCTGAAATCAAGGAGATGCTGAAGAAAAGATGATTCATCTGAGGAATTTAATCTAGAAAGTTTTCTCACCTGGGACACCGTTACTTTTATACAGCATGGCCCCTTAGCATAAATAAGTAATTCATCAACGAGGATAACATGGCAAGATCATCCTACATAATCATCGGAGCCATTCTACTATTCGGCGCCTACCTCTACGGGGTGACTGCACTGAGTCCAGTGGAACCTGTGGGGCGTCTGGGCTTCGTTAAACTGGCAAACCCTGACATGTATCCAGGGCACCCCCAGTCAAAGGTCCTGGCATCCTATGCGGCCCAGAGGGGATCCAAATGCGCCCTCGTGGTCCATTACGCCGGAAGTTCAAACTACATGCACTACCGGGAGGGCAACGTCACCATAATAGAACTTGCATACATCAGTTCAGAGTACCGGACCGACATAGACTGGGGCGAGGTCATCGAATCATTCATATTCGGGATCCCGGATGGTAAATACCGCTACCGGGCGGACGGATATGAATTCGACAGTCTTGATGAGGCCATGGATTACGTTGAGAGTGTTGCCAGGAGTAAGGGACAGGAGGGTCCCATGCCCATGGTCTTCCACGGCACAGTCAGGGAGGGTAACGTTTTCATCAATCCTGGCTGCGGTTTCCCGCTCTATGTCCAGATCGCCTGGAGGCAGTACGGTAGACTCGGAGCCTACTATTACATCGTGAAGGGGCTCCTGCATCCCTACCTGAACAACCCCTATGCTGCATATGAACTCAGCCACGCATCTGACCTCCAGAGGCTCTACAATGAGGGCGCCCTTGACTATACCGGATATGATTAACCTTCACCATTTTTCTGTGGATTTTAAGGGTAGAAACCATTAAACTTCAATCGATCAGCAGCCCCCAGCGGATTGACAGTTAACTACAATCCCTGCCGGCCCATCAGTTCCCCCATGAACTCTTCACGGATCCCTCTGAATTCTTCGAGTTTCCTGTCAGTCAGGTGCCTGTATAGAACCCTGATACGGGGATTGTTTCCTATCAAGCTCCTTTTTTCATTTAGAAATGTCCAGAAGAGGGCATCCCAGACCCTGCACCAGTCCCCGCGTCGGTGATCACTCATCCTGAGGATGTAATTTGACGATGAGATGTAAGGCTTGGTTGCAATCAGCCCGCCATCAGCGTACTGGCTCATTCCATAAACGTTTGGCACCATCACCCAGTCATAGGCGTCTATGAACATCTCCATGAACCACCTGTAGACCTCATCCGGGTCCGTGCCAAGGAGCAGCATTAAATTCCCTATCACCATGAGCCGTTCAATGTGATGGGTGTAGCCGTGCCCCAGAACCCTCCCCACAGCAATGTCATAGGGATCTATACCTGTTTCACCATGGTAGAGTTTAGGATTGAGTTTCCCTCTGTGGTTGAAGAAGTTCCTTGTCCTCTCATAGGGTCCCTTAAGAATATAAACTGCCCTTATGAATTCCCGCCAGCCCATCACCTGCCTTACAAACCCCTCGATGGAGTTCAGTGGCGCATCTGCCTTGAGGACTGCCCTTATAACCTCCATGGGCGTGAGGAGGCATATGTTAAGTGAAGATGAGAGTACCGAGTGGAACAGAAAGGTCTCATCACGGGATATGAAGTCCTGGTAGCTTCCAAAGTTTTTAATTCTCCTCTCAATGAAGTCCTTCAGGAAAATCCTGGCTTCAGTGTGTGTTGTGGGGTAATTGAAGCGGTCCATGGATCCCGGGTTGTCAGGAAATTTCTCTGAAACATACTCCTTCGCCTCCTGTACGTATTCATTTTCTGGGAGTTTCACAGGGGCTGGTACCTGCAGGTCGGGGGGCATTCTCTTCCTGTTTTCGGTGTCAAATGTCCACTTACCACCTGCTGGTCTGGAATTTTCCATGAGAATGGAAAGCCTCTTCCTCTCCCTGATGTAGAATGATCTCAGGAGGAACCTCCCATCCCTGAAGTAACCGTCCATCAGATTCCTCCTGAAGATGAATGGGGCCTCAATTTCAGTTATTTCAAGTCCCAGTTCCATGGAGAGTTTCTTCATTCTCGCCTCAAGTTCATGGTCAAGGAGCTCAAGTGTGTAGACACGGTCATATCCCTCCAGGTGGTCCCTGAGGTACCCCATGTGCGGGTCAGGACTGTATTGTATGTATTCCGCCTTAAGACCCCTTGATTTAAGGTGGTCATGGTAGTAGCGCATTGAAGCCCGATGGAGTACAAGCTTGTTCTTATGGAATCTGAGTCCAAATACCGGGTCTCCAAAGAAGAGCTGGTCCTCCACCAGGATGAAACCTGAGGTTTTCCCTGCTGCAGGGTGGTCCTCCAGGAGGTGGTGGGGGAATACAATGGCCACAGATTTCTCATCCATGCCCATAATTATGTTGCATGATAACTATAAATCTAAAAGTTTTTTAGGACTCCGAGACATAAACTGTAATGGTGTTTACAATGGTTAAGTGGGGAGCCGTTATTCTTGGATTTATACTTTCAATTGTTTTTCCATACATCCTCAGCCCCTTTATTGGGCATGCTTCAATCCTTGGATTATTCCTGGCGGGCTTTGTCGTTGGTCTCATGGTAAATGAGGGGGCCAGTGGGGGTTTCTGGAATGCGACTGTTGCGGGGGCATTTGGAGGCATATTGGTTGCCATTTTACTCACGATCTTTGGAACTGCCCTGGCCGGACCTGTAGGTTTCCTGATTGGAGCCTTTGCAGGGGGAGTGCTCGTGCTGGCCCTCCTGATTGTGTCAATGCTCTTCATGGGTATTGGCGGGGCGATTGGAGGTTTCCTTGCAGGTGACTGATAACGTTCATTACAGAATATCTGAAAGAAGAGCAATACCCGGTCGATGCTTACCTCCGCTTTGAAGGTCTTCCAGGCAGGTGCCCCTGTGCCCCTTTGAGTTGGGGTTCTATGATGGAACCGGCCCCTAAAAGACTTGACCTCCAAGGTTAAATGATGGGTATGGGTTTAAGGAGTTTGTAGGATAACCTGCCCACCATAATTTCATTCCATTTTATCTTCTCCTCTAAATGAAAAAACTAATTAAAGGAACAGAGATAACATGTTCCCTTCTCCATCCAGATCCCGGAAAAACTAATTAAAGGAATAGAGATAACTAACTTTAAAGCATACATCCAGCAGATGTCTTAAAATCAAGCACATCAAGGAGAGTTGAGATGCTTATAGGCGTTATATCAGATACACATATACCTGACAGGGCATCAGAGATCCCGGAGGCCGTTTTTGATGCCTTCAGGGACGTTGAACTGATACTCCATGCAGGTGATCTAACATCCCCTGATATCCTCACGGAACTCGAAACACTGGCCCCTGTGGAGTGTGTGCAGGGAAACATGGACCGCCACTATGGTATAGAAACCCCCAGGTCAAGGCTATTTGAGATCGAATCCTTCAGGGTGGGGCTAATCCACGGTGAGGTCTACCCCCGGGGTGACACCCAGCAGCTGAGGTACCTCGGCCTTGAACTGGGAGCCGATGTCCTGATAAGCGGGCACACCCACCAGCCCTTCATAAGGGAACTTGAAGATATGGTCCTCCTTAACCCTGGAAGCCCCACCGTGCCTCGCCTCACGGATCCAAGTGTCATGGTGCTCAGAATTGATGGGGAAAAACTGGACGCCGAGATAATAAGAACCGGGGCACCTGTATGCAGGTCCCTGAATTTCAGGAGGTGATCATATGGGTAAACGGTGGCAGGCCGAAAGGAAGAGGGACCACTACTACAGAAGCGCCAAGAAGGAGAACTACCGTTCAAGGGCATCCTACAAGTTACTGCAGCTCAACAACAAATATAAGCTTATAAAGAAGGGTGACAGGGTCCTTGACCTGGGCGCGGCCCCCGGGGGCTGGTCGCAGGTTGCCCTTGATAAGGTCGGAGAGGAGGGACTTGTGGTCGCCGTTGACCTCCAGAGGATAAAGGGTTTCCCTGCTGAAAACTTCAGGGCAATAAGGGGAGACTTCACCGACCCTGAGGTGAAGGATAAAATAATCAGGGAACTTGGAGGCAGGGCCGACGTGGTCATATCAGATGCAGCACCATCACTCTCAGGTATAAGGGATATTGACCATCTGAGGTCAGTGGACCTCGTTGAGAACGTCCTTGACATAGCCTACAGGGTCCTTGACAGGAAGGGAAACATCCTGATAAAGGCATTCCAGGGCCCTGAGCTTGACAGGGTTATAAAGGAACTGAGGAAGGACTTCTGGAAACTTAAAACCACCAAGCCGGCCTCATCAAGGAAGGCCAGTGCAGAGATGTACATTGTGGGGAGGGACTTCAAGGGTAAAGAAAAATGGGAAAGAATAATCCACTAGAACCCACATGAAAGATAAGAGTAAAAGAAAATGGGAGAGAAGGATCCCCTGAAACTACATGAGGGCCCTCACATCACTCAGGGCCTGTGAGGCTACCTGTAGCTGATACCTGGCCGTTTTAATCCTTTCATCAACCTCTGATTTGGGCTTGCTGGTCTCAAGTGCACTTTTAACGTCGTCTATAGCTGACCTTGCCTTCACAAGTTCTATTTCAGCATTCAGGTAGGTCTTCGTGAGGTTATCATTGTTCCTCTGGTATACCTCCTTCTTGACTGAATCGTACTGGACCTTCAGGGAAGAGTAGTCGCTCTGAAGCTTTGCAAGTTCATCGTACTCCTCCCCCCTGTTCACACTACCTGATATTGCATCTGAGATGGTATCAACACCTATGTAGGCAAATACCAGGATTGTTCCTATTATAAGAAGAACTCCCAGGACGGATATGGTCATTGAAGTCAGTTTAAAAAGGTTTATCCTTGATCTCTTCATTCTATCAACCCCGTTGCCGTGGATTCAGCTCTCAGTTCACAGTTTTATATCTGATCTGGTCCCTCCAGAGCACGCTAAACTAAGTTCTGTTTACAGTTATCTGTGCACAGACTAAGGTTTATAATGTTATCATAATATACTTTCCATGATGAAAACCGTGGATAAGAGCAAGACACTTACAAAATTTGAGGAATTCTTTTCACTGCAGGACTACAAGGACAGGGTATTTGAGGCAATAGAGAAATATCCAAACGTCAGATCAATTGAAGTTGATTATCTTGACCTTGAAATGTTTGACCCTGACCTTGCAGACCTCCTCATCGAAAAACCCGATGATGTGATAAGGGCGGCCCAGCAGGCCATAAGGAACATCGACCGCCTCCGAAAGAATGTGGACCTCAACATAAGGTTCAGCGGGATCAGCAACGTAATACCCCTCAGGGAGCTCCGGAGTAAATTCATAGGTAAGTTCGTGGCAGTTGATGGCATCGTCAGGAAGACCGATGAGATAAGGCCAAGGATAGTTAAGGCCGTCTTTGAGTGCCGTGGGTGTATGCGGCACCATGCGGTAACACAGTCAACCAACATGATCACAGAGCCATCACTCTGCTCAGAGTGTGGTGGGAGATCCTTCAGGCTCCTTCAGGACGAATCCGAGTTCCTGGACACCCAGACACTGAAACTCCAGGAGCCCCTGGAGAACCTTTCCGGTGGGGAACAGCCCCGGCAGATAACAGTTGTCCTGGAGGACGACCTGGTTGACACCCTCACACCCGGGGATATTGTGAGGGTGACCGGCACCCTCAGGACGGTGCGGGACGAGAGAACAAAACGTTTCAAGAACTTCATCTACGGGAACTACACCGAATTCCTTGAACAGGAATTTGAGGAGCTCCAGATAAGTGAAGAGGATGAGGAAAAGATAAAGGAGCTTGCAGGGGACCCCAACATCTATGAGAAGATCATAAGGTCCACCGCACCATCCATACACGGCTACCGTGAGGTTAAGGAGGCCATAGCCCTCCAGCTCTTTGGAGGAACCGGGAAGGAACTGGATGATAAGACCAGGCTCCGTGGGGATATCCACATACTCATAGTGGGGGACCCGGGTATCGGTAAGTCACAGATGCTCAAGTACGTCTCAAAGCTGGCCCCCAGGGGGATATACACCAGCGGTAAGGGTACCTCAGGGGTCGGTCTCACAGCGGCAGCCGTGAGGGACGAATTCGGTGGCTGGTCACTTGAGGCAGGGGCCCTGGTCCTCGGGGATAAGGGTAACGTCTGTGTGGACGAACTTGACAAGATGCGTGAGGAGGACCGCTCAGCCATACACGAGGCCCTGGAGCAGCAGACCATCAGCATAGCTAAGGCAGGGATAATGGCAACCCTGAATTCCCGGTGTTCGGTCCTGGCAGCTGCAAACCCCAAGTTCGGAAGATTCGATAGTTACAAGTCAATTGCAGAGCAGATAGATCTTCCATCAACAATACTATCACGTTTCGACCTCATATTCGTGGTTGAGGACAAACCGGATGAGGAGAAGGACAGGGAGCTTGCAAGGCACATCCTCAAGACACACAAGGAGGACCACATGCCCTTCGAGATTGACCCTGAACTCCTGAGGAAGTACATAGCCTATGCAAGGAAGAACGTCAGGCCGGTCCTCACAGATGAGGCCATGCAGGTCCTGGAGGACTTCTATGTCTCCATGAGGGCCAGCGCCGCAGATGAGGACTCACCGGTCCCCATAACCGCGAGGCAGCTGGAGGCCCTTGTGCGTCTATCAGAGGCCAGTGCCAAGATAAAACTTAAGGAACATGTTGAGGCAGAGGATGCAAGGAAGGCAATAAAACTGTCACAGGCCTGCCTCAAACAGGTCGGCTATGACCCCGAGACAGGCAAGATAGATATAGACAAGGTTGAGGGGAGGACACCAAAATCAGAGAGGGATAAGTTCAGACTTCTCCTTGAACTCATAAAGGAATATGAGGATGACTACGGTGGCAGGGCACCCACCAATATTCTTATAACTGAGATGATGGATAGATATAATGTAAGTGAGGAAAAGGTTGAAGAACTAATAAGGATCCTCAAGGACAAGGGAGCCATATTTGAACCCGCAAGGGGATACCTTAAGATAGTCTGAATTTTCCATTTACACACTTTTACTGGAGGTATCAGTTATGGATGATTATGAAAAATTACTTGAAAGGGCAATAGACCAGCTGCCCCCTGAAGTGTTTGAAACAAAACGTTTTGAGGTTCCAAAGGCATACTCTGTCATACAGGGAAACAGGACATTCATACAGAACTTCAGGGAGGTTGCAGATGCCCTCAACAGGGACCCGCAGCACCTGCTGAAATTCCTTCTGAGGGAACTGGGTACCGCAGGGAATCTTGAGGGCGGAAGGGCCATACTTCAGGGAAAATTCACCCACTTCCTCATAAATGAGAGGATAGAGGACTACGTGAACAAGTTCGTCATATGCCACGAATGCAACAGACCGGACACAAGGATAATCAGGGAGGGCCGCATATCACTCCTCAAGTGTGAGGCCTGTGGTGCCAAGGCCCCCCTCAAGAACGTCTAGAGAACAGAGAGGAGCAGCCATAGAAAATGTTCTGTGTCAGATGCGGTAGTTCTGATTCTGAATTATATGAAGGCCTCTGCAGGGACTGTTTCCTTGAGGACTACAGTATCCTAAGGATACCTGACAGAATAGAGGTCAGGGTATGCAGCCACTGCCGTGCAAAGTTTATAAGTGGTCAGTGGCTGGATGAAGGACTCCCAGACGAGGAAATCGTGTACAGGGCCCTTGAGGACAGTATAAGCTGGGATGAACCCGTTGAGAACCCTGAAATCGAACTCGAAATAATGCAGGAGAGGGGCACCATCTACAGGTGCCTTGTGGAGGTTGATGCAGAGGTCCTCGGGAAGCGGCTCAGCCAGGAATACGAGGTGGAGGTCCGCATCACCAACACAGTATGCCCCACCTGCAGTAAACAGAGCTCCGGCTACTATGAGGCGGTTATACAGCTGAGGGCCGATGGAAGGGAACTTGCAGAAACCGAAATAGAAACAGCTGACAGGGTTGTCCAGAGGACACTCCTGAAACTTTCCAGGCGGGACAAACTGGCCTACCTCCCCCAGAGGGTTGAGGTGAAGGAGGGTGTTGACTACTACATAGGATCCCACAAATCCGCCCGGAAGGTTGTGGACGCCATCCGGGAGAAACTCGGGGGGATAACAATGGAGTCCCCCAGACTCATGGGTCAGGACAAATCGACGGGCAAGGGCCTCTACAGGACGTGGATATCCCTCAGGCTTGCGAATTTCAGGGTTGGAGACTTTCTATCCCACCATAACAGAATTCTGGCAGTCATTGACCTCCGAAAGAAGGGCGTGAGTGTGAGGGACCTTGAGACCCGTGAGGTAAAGAACATACTCTGGGGGGAATATGAGGATATGGATGTTGTGGGCCGTGCAGATGATGTGAAGACCACCACTGTAACCTCAAGATCCCCTGGAATGATCCAGATACTCCACCCGGAAACCTTTGAACCCGTGGACCTTGAGGCGGACAGCTACACATCAACACTGGATATAGGGGAACAGGTCCCTGTCATAGAAATCGATAAAAGACTCTACATCATCGAGGATGAGGCGGAGGAATGATTGAATGGATGATTCGCTGAAAACCATAACCCGTGACGTTCTGGAGGTCATAACCCCTGAAGAGTTAATGGATGTCCTCAAGAAGGATGAACCCGTTGTCTACACCGGATATGAGCCCTCAGGAAGGATTCATCTGGGGCACGCCCTGACGGTAAGGAAACTCAGGGAGCTCCAGGATGCTGGCTTCAGGGTCAAGATACTCCTCGCAGACTATCATGCCTACCTCAACGGGAAGGGGAGCATGGAGAGAATAAGGGAACTTGCAGATTACAACCAGAAATGCTTCCTGGCCCTTGGACTCTCACCCGAGAGAACCGAGTTCATACTGGGATCATCGTTCCAGACAGAACCAGAATACACTGACCTGGTCTACAGACTGGCCCTCATAACAACCCTCCTGCGAGCAAAAAGGAGTATGGCCCAGATAACCAGGGAATCCAGGGACCATAAGGTTGCAGAGGTCATATACCCCTTAATGCAGGTCATAGACATGGTTTACCTGGGCGTTGATGTTGCCCTCGGTGGGATGGAACAGAGAAAGATCCACATGCTTGCACGTGAAAACCTGCCCAGACTTGGCTTTGATGCCCCTGTATGCATACACACACCCCTCCTTCATGGAACCGATGGTTCTGAAAAGATGTCATCAAGTAAGGGTAACTTCATAGCCGTCGATGATTCCCCCGATGAAATAAGGGAGAAGGTTAAGAAGAGTTACTGCCCCATGGGTGAGACTGAGGGTAACCCCATCATCGAAATCGTGAAGTACTTCATAATGCCAGAGTATGGAATGATGACCATAAGGAGACCTGAGAAATTCGGGGGCGACCTGGAACTGGAACTCGATGAGCTGCTTGAGATGTACTCCAGTAGCGAGCTGCACCCCCTGGACCTCAAGAACGCTGTCTCAGACTACCTTGTGGATATGCTTGAACCTGTAAGGGAATACATGGAAGGTGTTTAGATGCTCTATGAGATGAGACTGCCGCCTGGAATAACACATACAACAATGGCTGAAATAATCGAAAAATATGAGGTTGAACTGATACAGACCGATGACGGCCCTGTTCTGAGGGGTGAAATGGAGGAACTTGAGATGGCGAGGGACAGAATCCTGGAGTCCCTCAGGGAGAGAATAGAGGAACTCGAAAACCCCGGCTCAGAGAGCTGATTTCACATAATAAGTTTCTATTTTTCCTGAAAAGGATCCGGGGCCGCCTTCTACATTATACCCCCTGAACATATGCCAAAATGGGGGGCCAGTATCCTCCTTATATCCCTCTGGATCAGGTTAACCCCCCTTTCAGCATTCACAGTGTAGAACCCGTTTTTATCTGCAAGTTCAAGGTACCTTTCACGGACTCCTGCAAGGTATAATGGGTCCTCAAACTCATCGGTCCCGCCGCAGCGCTCCATGGCCACCTCCACGTCAATGTCGAGAAGTATGACAACATCCGGTCGTGGAGCGAACCTGTTTATCTCACAGACCCATTCCTCGGGTCCCTGATACACCATGCTGGAGTAGTAGCACCTGTCACTTACAACCACATCCTCTGCCCAGTCACCCTCAATTTTGCTCCTCAAGGTCAGACGGTCCGCTGCAAAGAGGAGGGCAAGCATCCTCTGAACATCAGGTGTCCGGGCATCTGGACTTGAAAGCATGCTCCTTATAAGGCTGCCGATATTAGAATCGGTTGGTTCCCTCACCTCATGGACCATGTAACCGTTTTCCCTAAGCCAGCTGGCCGTCAGGGCGGCATGGGTTGTCTTACCGGAACCATCGATTCCTTCAAAGCATATGTACATGATGGTTAATCTATCAGGAAGAGTAAAAAAATCTTCCCCTACCGAGGATCGTGGTTAATCCATCAGGAGCCGGGAAAAGATCTTCTCCTCCGCTGGAGGACATAACTTTATAATGCTTCAGACACAGAATTATTTAGGATTATTTTAGTGATAATTGAGGTGGACCATGTCTAGAGCTAAGGTTATGGTGGTTGAGGATGAGAGCATAGTTGCCATTGATATCAGCCAGCGCCTTCAATCACTTGGATACGAGGTTACAGCCACCGTCTCCTCAGGTGAAAAGGCCGTTGAAATGGCCGAAAAAACAAGGCCAGACATCATACTGATGGATATAGTCCTCAAAGGTGAAATGGGCGGTATAGAAGCTGCTGAAGAGATAAATAAGCGGATGAAGGTCCCCATCGTCTACATAACAGCATACTCAGACGAGGAAACCCTCAGGAGGGCCAAGGTAACAGGACCCTTCGGTTACATAATAAAACCCTTCGAGGACCGTGAACTCCACAGCGTCATTGAGGTGGCCCTCTACAAACATGAACTTGAGCGTAGACTGGCTGAGAACGATGAACTCTTCAGGGCAATACTCTCATCGGTTCAGGATATACTGTTCACAGCAGACAGTGAAGGCCTGTTAACGATGGTATCCCCCGGACCCCTTGCAGGATACGGCCTTGAAGCCGATGATGTTCTGGGAAAAGGACTTGTGGAGGTCTTCGGGGATGAGGTCCACCATGAGATGATCGGAAGGGCCCTCAAGGGGGAACCTGTGACCTATGAATGGACATGGGCACCCCATGACAAATTCTACTTCGAAACAACCCTCTCGCCCCTCCGGGACTTTGAGGGCAATATCACAGGGGTTGTGGGAATACACCGGGACGTCACCGAAAAGGAGACTGCAAGAAGGGCCCTTGAAAGGGAGACCCTCATAAACCGGGAACTCGCAGACCTCTCAAAACAGTTACTTGCATCAATGTCACTTGAGGAGATTTCAGATAGCATAACCCGGAAGGCAGAGGCCCTCACTGAGAGCAGATACTGCCTTGCGGGTTTCATTGAATCAGGCACGTTGAAGAATTATACCCTCACAGAGAACGTCAGAAGGGAGTGTCACCTCGATACAGATTCATTAAAACTGGGCGGTTTAATTGAGTGGATAATGAGAGAGAAGGAGGCCATTCTTCTAAATGACCCCTCCTCTGATCCACGGTACAGTGGTGTCCCCGAGGACCACGTGGAGATCAGCAACCTGATTGCGGTTCCAGCAGTCCTCAGGGATGAACTGGTGGGCATATTGATGGTCTCCGGGAAGGAAGGAGGCTATGATGAGGGCGACCTGGAACTACTCCAGCGCCTTGCAGACATATACGCCCTCGCAATTTACAGGAAAATGGAAGAGGATCGTTTGAAGGCCAGTGAGGAACGTAACAGGGCTCTGGTGGAAAAATTCCTTAAAATAGTCACAGAAGTCCTCGAGGAGATTAGATAAACCTGATTTTAACCGGAGGAAATTTCAGTTGGAGATACCTGAACTCCTTGCACCTGCTGGTTCCCCTGATACATTCAGGGTGGCCCTCAATGCCGGGGCCGATGCGGTTTATCTCTCAGGGAAGGACTTTGGTGCAAGGTACTATGCAGAGAATTTCAGCCTCAGGGAAATCCGGGAAGCCGTGGACTACGCTCACCTCTATGACAGGAGGGTCTACGTAACCCTCAACACACTCATAAGGGACTCGGAGATCCGGAGGGTATCGGATTACCTCCAGGAACTGCATGCAGTGGGGGCAGATGCTGTGATCATACAGGACCCCGCCCTGCTCTTTCTCAGGGAGGAACTCTCCATCGACATCCCCCTCCATGCCTCAACCCAGATGACCATCCACAACATGGCCGGGATCAGATGGGCGGAGGAGATGGGTCTTGAGAGAGTCATAGTTGCGAGGGAGCTCTCAGTTGATGAGATCAGGGATATAACCTCAAGGGCAGGGGTGGATATCGAGGTATTTATACATGGAGCCCTCTGCTACAGCTACTCTGGACAGTGCCTGCTCTCATCATTCATAGGGGGTAGAAGCGGTAACAGGGGTCGGTGCGCCCAGCCATGCAGAAAGAAGTATGAACTCATCCAGCTCAAACCCGAAAGGAGGGTTGTTAACCTCCCCTGGAAGTACCTCCTATCGACCAGGGACCTCTCAGCCTACATGCACCTTGACAGACTCGTGGATGCCGGTGTCAGGTCACTCAAGATAGAGGGCCGGATGAGGTCAGCCGAGTACGTCGCCACAACAGTCAGCGTATACCGGAGGGCCCTTGATGAGATAAAAAAGGGTGGCTGGAGACCCAGCAGGAGGGAGTTTGAAAGGCTGAAGCTGACATTCAACAGGACCCTTACCGGGGGCCACCTGGTCGGCGAGGACTTCATGGGCCGTGAATACCCTGGTGACCGTGGCCTTCCCATTGGATACGTTGAGAAGTACTCCGGGGGGAGGGCCCTCATAAGGCTGACCTCAGAGACCGTGCCCCGAAGGGGTGATGGCCTCTTCTTCCAGGGAAATGGCATGGGGATCCGCCTCGGTGACCACCTGCTTGATGGGGGTATTCTATCGATTCCCTCAAAACCTGTCACCCCGGGTAGCAGGGTCTATCTCACAGGACGAAGGGAACTCCAGAAATTCACTGAAAAGCTCAGGAGTTCGCATCCACCCCACCTCTGGGACGTTGAGCTCCGTTTCATTGCAACGGAGGACGGTGAAGTTCATCTCACAGCGGAATGGTCAATGGATGGAAGGACTCTGAGGGAATCCATTGAAACGAAGTTCGAGAGGGCCCTCAGGAGACCCCTTGCATCCGACACAATCAGAGAGCAGCTTCTAAAAGCCGGTGCTAAACCCTTCAGATTAAGTTTTGCGGAATTCAGATATCCTGGAGGACTTTTCCATCCCATCAGTGGCCTCAATGCCCTCCGGAGGGAGCTTCTCGGTAGAGTTGAGAAGAGAATAATTGATGAAAAGAGATCCGGGAAGGTTAAGGAGAAGAAATCGTCTGAGAAGGTTTCAGAGGGTTTCGGCGGGAGATCTGCAGCCGGGGGTGGAGATGGGAGTCCCTGCATCTCAGCATATGTTGAGGACATCCCATCCCTTGAGATGGCCCTGATGGTGGGGGCCGGGAGGGTGTACTTCGAACCCCAGATCCACACTGACTTCAGGGAATGTGACTGGAATGATGTCAGGTCAATCCTCAGGGAAGCCATGGACATTGCATCGGGATACGATGCTGAATTCGTATGGAAGTGGCCTGATATAACCCATGACTGGCTTATAAGGAGACTGCTCAAAATTGAAGATGAAATGTGCCTCAACATCATGGTGGGTGGGTGCGGGATTCCCGGCTTAATAGAGGGTGATGTGAGGATATATGGATCCTCCGCCCTCAACATATACAACAGCATATCTGCCATGCTGATGTCGGAGAGTTTCCACATGCTCACGGCTTCACCGGAGCTATCCAGTGAGGATCTCAGGGGCATGGAGGGTAACATTGAGATCCCGGTTCACGGTAACCTCACCGCAATGGTGACGAGGGACAACCCCTGGAGGCTGGTCCCCCATAGGTTCAGCACCAGATCGAAGTCCATCTGGGCTTTAAAGGATAGCAGAGGGGTCATATTCCCATTAAACCAGCTGATGGGCTGTGAAACCACCATCATGAACTCAAAGGAGACCTGTCTCATAGATTTCCTTCCATCACTGATGGAATGGGGTTTCAGGAATTTCTCCATTGACTGCCGCATCCAGTCACCCGAAAGAACAGGAGAACTTGTTGAATCATACATTGAGGCCCTTGAAACCCCTGAAAGGATAGGTGATATTAAGAAAAGAATTGTGGGGGATGCTGAATACGGGATAACAGCATCACACTTCAGGTATGGCCTCAGGGAGTAGTATAACTGCCATACCCATCAGCAGCGACCTTCGATGTGAATTATTGCACCTAATATCCCCACTCTTTCTGAAGTAAAATCTGGGAGTAACCGCTTCAACAGAGAATACTTTCCACACGCACTCTGAATCCATATATATCCAGGGAAATTTATAGTTGGGTTGATGAATTCCAGAGATTCAGTGGGGCCAATCCTTACAGAGGTCGGTGGAATAGGGGAGAGACTGGCCAGGAAGATAATAGATGAATTTGGTGGGGAGGATGAGCTCCTCAGGGCAGTTAAAAACCTTGAGATTGATCGGCTTGTGGCAATTGAGGGTATAAGCCAGCGCAGGGCCATTGAAATAGCCAACAAACTCCTAGGAAACCCATTACCATCATTTTTAAAAACAGAGAAGGCATTTCATATATACCACGATATACTGGAATTAATGATGTCATATGCCCATACAGACTACGCCCGTAACCGTATAATGCTCCTTCATCCCACCACAGACACCGCTTCCATGAGGGAACATATAAGAATGGTCATGGAAGCGAAGAAGATGGTGGAGGAACTTCCTGTTGAGAAACTTCGGGGACTTCTCAGTAATATAGACAGACCCCGGGACCCGCCCATAAACTTCAATCCATCGAAGGCCATCCTGGTGGAGACACGGGAGGACTACGACCTCCTCATAGACATGGGACTCAACCGTTACCATCCTGTTATTCTCAATCCGGACCCTGGTGAACTGGATGAATATGAACTCATAATCTATGTCTACTCTGAGGGAATGCTTGAACTTGAGGATACATTCAGCACCATAATGGTGACCGCTGATTCAGATAAACACGAAATTGTGCCTGAATGTGTCCTCAATTACTTCAGGAAAAACCTTGAACTCTTTCGCAACGCCCTTGAGATTAAGAGGATACTTGGAATGGAGACCTGCCTCCATGAGGTCGTTGAGATAATGGATGAGCTTCAGGCTGCCGGCGGTGAGGAGGTTGACATCGATGAAGTCGTGAATTCAGTCAAAGCCTGGGCCGATATGAAGCTCAGGGACCTCATAAAGGACATCGACCTCAGCGGTGATGAGGTACTCACCCTTCTGAACCAGGGTATGACAGCCAAACTTGAAAGGATATTTGATGATGTCCTCTCTGAGGCGCGCAGCATGATAAAAAAGCGAAGCGGTGTCGAATTTGACCCCTTCATAAAATCATATCCCCTCAAGATTGACCAGAGAGAGGTTGAAAGGGTTAAGAGGCTTGAGGCGGCTTCAAGGAATCTCAGGGAATTCGAGGTTAAGGTTGATGCTGCCACCAGACTGGGTGAACTGAGGGGAGCAGTCGAAGGTGAAATAAGGGATATAATGGAATTTGACTACCGCCTCGCCCTCGGACTCTTTGCCCATGAATATGAACTAACCGAACCGGAGTTCGGCGATGAAATAAGTCTAAGGGGGGCCCTTCACCTTAACCTTGTGGGATCCAGGAAACCTCAGCGTGTTGACTATCGCATCGGTGACCCTGACAATGTGGTGCTCCTGACCGGGGCCAACAGTGGGGGTAAAACAACCCTCCTTGAGACACTGGCCCAGGTCACCATAATGGCCCAGATGGGTCTGCCAGTCTGTGCCCTTGAGGCTTGTGTCAGGGTTGTTGATGAGGTTTACTTCATCTCAAAGAAGAGGTCACTGGATGCGGGTGCATTTGAATCATTCATAAGGACCTTCACCCCGGTCACCACAAGTGAAAATTCAAAGCTTATCCTCCTTGATGAGCTTGAGGCCATCACAGAACTTGAAGCTGCCGTGAAGATCATAGCAACATTCATAGAGTTCATAGGGGAGTCCAGTTCCCTTGCGGTCATCGTTACCCACATGGCCCGTGAAATAATGAAGTATGTTGATGTCAGGGTCGATGGTATTGAGGCCAGGGGCCTCGATGATGACTACAATTTAATAGTTGATAGAACACCCCGCATAAACTACCTTGCAAGGAGCACCCCTGAACTTATAATAAGGATGATCTATGAGAAATCCTCTGATGATGAGAGGATTGTCTATGGGAGGATACTTGAAAAGTTTCAGAAAACAGATAAAGCAGAAGAACAATAACCCACATTATGATTGAATATCTTGAAGGATATATACGGACTCTTAAAGGTGAGGATCCGGCCATCTATGAAACCTTTAACCGGATATATGAAGTGGGGTGCTCACAGGGATCCCTTAAGGTGACTGGGGGACTTGAAGAGAGATTTGATAAAAACTTTATTGAATCCGTGAAAGAACAGAAGATTATAAGGGTTTACAACCGCTGGACCGGTGAAGGCGCACTATTTAATTCATTTCGTCTAAAGAAACCTGTGATGGATGGTGGAAGTGCTAAAAAAATCCTGATGGAGTTGCTCAGGGACGATGCCATGTGTGATTTCTGCATGCCAGAACTGTATACCCCTGAAGATGATTTTGGGCGTGTAAGGGGCCGGCACTCCATCACAGCGTCAAACATCGCAAAATATGACGCATGGAGTGGCCTTTTAATTTTCAGAAAACATAATCCCCTTGATTTTAGCTTCGAAGAACTTTCAGATTACCTCTCAACGGCTTCAAAATGGTTTAAAATGGCAGAAAAATCCTCAGGATTTCGTTTTCCATTTATAGTATGGAACTGTATGCCGCGTGCCGGCGCATCACAGATACATGGACATATGCAGCTTCTACTGGGGGAGAGGCCCTATGGAAAGGTTTCATTCCTTGAGGAAGTCTCCAGAAGGTACCTTGAAACCTATGGTTCATCCTATCATGACGATGTCTTCCGGGTGCATAGTGCCATCGGGCTGGGGGCTGAATACGGTGGTGTATCTGTATATGCGAGTATCACGCCTGTGAAGGAAAGGGAAATTAACATAACATTTAAAAGTGAATTTGACAGGGATAATGAACTCCAGAGGTGCCTCTTTAAAATTTTGAGGTGCCTCATAGATGAAGCTGGAGTCCACAGCTTTAACCTCTCGATGCACCCATTCAACCGGGATATGAATATTCCAGGCATTATAAGAATCGTTGACAGGGGAAACATAGCCTCGAAGTCCTCTGATATAGGTGGAATGGAACTCTTTGGTAGTGCTGTTATTGGGAGTGATCCCTACATAATCTTTGATAGAATTAAGGGTGTCCTGGATGCCTGATTATCTATTTGATTTTCTGGATGAACTGGAGTTTCTGAGGAATGGCAGGAAAACAGCGATAATTACAGACATCGATGGCACCATAAGTGAAATAGCACCGACACCTGAAGAAGCCGTTGTAGACGATGAAATGAGGGATGTGCTGAGGGACCTCGCATCAAGATACAGAGTCCTGGCATTTATAAGTGGAAGACCGGTCCGTGAGGCACTCCGCATGGTTGGGGTTCCCGGTGCAGTTTATGTTGGAAACCACGGCCTTGAGTATATGATAAATGGTAATTATCAGCGCTTCAGTGAGGTTGAAGAATACATCCCTTTAATAAAAAAATGTGCCCTTGAACTCAGGGATAAGATAGATGAAGAGAACGTCATCTTCGAGGATAAGGGCATCTGTTATTCCATACATTACCGTCAGTGCACTGACCCTGAGCTGTCACGCGAAAGGATACTCAAAAACCTGCAGGAGATACCCGAATCAAAAGAGCTTAAGGTGGACCATGGAAGAATGCTTGTGGAACTCAAGCCACCCCTTCATTACAACAAGGGCTTCATAGTGCGGAAGATACTGGAGGATTCTGATGTGTCATCCGCAGTGTACCTTGGAGATGATATAACAGATGCTGATGCCTTCAGGGAAATCAGAAAACTTGAATCAGAGAGAGACATGAAAAACGTCCCCATCCTTGTATTATCAAAGGAAATACCTCCTGAAGTAAAGAACAGCGCTCGATTTTTTGTCTATGGTGTCTCCGAAGTTCTTAGATTTTTCAGATGGCTCCTAAAATAGTTCTGGTTATTATAATGTAATTGCATATTCGCTGGAAAAAAATACTTATTAGTTCAGTATGACATAGATATTGTTCATGACATCTGTTGTTGTCATGGCGGGGGGAAAGGGTACAAGAATAAGACCCTTAACATTCTCAAGGCCAAAACCGCTTGTACCTGTTGCAAACAGACCAATCCTCGATTACATAATCCGTAGGGTTCTTGATTCTGGTTACAGTAAGGTTGTGATGACCCTTGGGTACCTTAAAGATCAGATAAGATCCCACGTTCTCGCAGAGTACCCTGAGATTGACTTTAGATTCTCAGTAGAAAAGAAGCCACTTGGAACCGCTGGAGGTGTGAAGGCAGCAGCCAGTGAAATAAATGAAACCTTCATTGTACTCAGTGGCGATGTAATCTTTGATCTTGATCTGCGGGAAATGGTAAAATTCCACAGAAAAAAGAATGCCCTTGTCACAGTGGCGCTCACACCAGTTGAAGATCCCTCACATTATGGAATAGCGGTTCTCGATGATGATGGGAAGATAAAACGATTCCATGAGAAACCACGCCCCGAAGAGGTCTTCAGCAAAATGGCCAATGCTGGCATATATGTGATGGAACCGGAGGTCCTTGAACACATCCCCCAAGGAAGCTCTGACTTTTCAGCCGATATTTTCCCTGTTCTGATAGAGAGGGATGCCGGGATGTATGGATTCCTTTTCGACGGATACTGGAATGATGCCGGCAAACCCAACACATTCTTAAGGGCCAATCATGATGTCTTGAATGGAACGGTGACTCCTGAACCTGATGGTGAGATAGCTGAGGAGGTGCCCGGTAGATTTGGAAAGATATGGATCGGCAGGGATGTCGTTATCGGGGACAGGGTCCGTATTGTGGGACCAGCTGTACTCGGGGATGGTTCAAGGGTAGATGATGGTGCATACATAGGTAAAAACACCGTGATTGGATCCTCTGTTAACGTGGGGGAGAACAGCTTTATAAGGGGGTCTGTTATTCTTGATGGCTGTGTGATTGGAAGAGGTTCTCAGCTTCTAAACTGTGTTGTAGATGAAGACTGTGAAATAGGAGCAGGATGTGCAATTGACAGATGCGCAATAATTGGTCGCGGGGCATTTATAGGCCCATCCACCGTTATCAGATCTCACTGCAGCGTCAGTAACCGTCTCAGGATATTATCTGGCTCCCTTGTGGACTCAGACTATCCGCTGGTACCTGAGTGATTCGCATGGCACGGTATGTACAGGATATAAGGGGTTCCGTTAACCGGGATATAGACTGTCAGTTTGCACTCAACCTCGGAATGCTGATTGGGGACTATGTGAGCTGCAAACGCGTCCTCATAGGACGGGATGCCCACACCCCATCTCAACTTATAAAGAGGGCCATCGGGACGGGATTGATGGCTGCAGGTGTGGATGTAATCGATTTCGGTGTGGCCACAGTTCCGGTTATACACCACCACATGAAGAGTTTCGATACCCATCTCATGATAAACGTTTCCCGTTCACCACTCCGTGCAGATGAAATAAACATCAAACTTCTCAGCAACCATGAAATACCCCTTGAACAGCGCCCCACCCTCTATGCGGAATATGAGGAACTTGGAAAGCTGATGTATGTTGATAATTATCTTGAATCCTATGTTAGATCTGTTCTTCAGTTGATAGCCCCCTCTGTTAGTGAAAGGGAGTTCATGGTTGTGCTTGGATGCGATGAGGGCTCCCCCCATAACGTTGAAGGTGAGATACTCAACCAGCTTGGGTGTCAGACCATCAACATCACATTCAGGGGATCCCTCTTTGGTAAAAACTTTCCCATCGCAAATCCATCCAGCATAGCCATGATTTCAGATGTTGTTAAGGCCGTGGGTGCAGACATGGGGGTTATACTGGACAATGACCGGGATACTATCTTCTTTATAGATGAGAGGGGACAGCTACTAAGGGATCAGACTGTTCTATCAATATTTGCAGGGCATTACCTTTCAAGGGGGGATGGGCCAGTGGTGTCCTCTGTGGTTGCATCAAAATCCCTGGAGAGGGTTAGCAGAGGACGTCTCATAAGGACATCTGTTAACAACGTTCTCAATGAGGTTCACACAAACAATGCTGTTTTTGGCGGTGATGAACCTGGAATGTACATATTCCCTGAATTTCAGTGCTGCTATGACGCCACCTTCGCACTTTTAAAGATGCTCGAAATCATTACAGAGGAGAACAGGACACTCCACGACCTGGCATCTGAGATAGGTAAGTACAGCAGGGTTGAATTCAGTGTCGAATGTCCGAACGAGTTTAAGGATACTGTTATTGAGAGACTGCTGGAGCAGTTTCAGGAAAGTGATCCTGAACTTATTGATGGTATACGGGTTGAGGACCGGGCGGGAGTTATTCTTATAAGGCCCTCAAGATTTGAACCCGTTCTGAGGGTTTATATTGAATCAGAATCCCCGGAGGAAACCCAGAAAAGATCACGTGATATGATAGATCTTATAAAGAAAGAAATGAGTGATCTGTATGGTGAGTGAGCTTCAGAAACGTGCCATGAGGTTTCTTGAAGACAAGAACCCTGTTATTGTATCCAACAGGGGGCCTGTGGAATTCTTCAAGGAAAATGATGAAACTGTTATGAAGAGGGGTGCCGGTGGCCTTGTCTCAACACTGCTGCCCCTTGTTGAAAGGTTCAGTGGTGTCTGGATTTCAAGTGCAATGACAGTTGAGGATGCAAGGGTCGCCTCAAGGTACCCTGAGAACAGGGTTCCACTCCCTGAAGATGATCCCAGATTCACGGTTTCATTCGTTATAGTGGATCGTGAGCGATATGAGTCATACTACAGCATTATAAGCAATCCTCTCCTCTGGTTCGTCCAGCACTACATGTGGAATACTCCCTACGATCCTCAGATAGATGATAAAGTTTACCGTGCCTGGGAAGATGGCTATGTCCATGTCAATAAAAAATTTGGGGATAAGGTGATATCTGAAATTGAGAGAAATGAAAAGGATTCCCTGATTATGTTACAGGATTATCATCTTTATTTATGTCCTTTCTTCATAAAAAAGGAAATTGGTGACGTCTTTTTAAGTCACTTCATACATATACCATGGCCCCAAAGGGATTACTTCAATATACTTCCTGAAAGGATGAGGGCTGACATAATAGGAGGCCTTCTATCAAATACCATCCTCGGCTTCCATATAGAGAGATACTGCGCCAATTTCTTTGAGTGCTGTGAGGACCTTGGTTATGAGGTTGACAGGGACAGAGGTATCGTGAGGAACGGGGATGAAAAGACACTTGTTAAAAGTTATCCCATATCTGTTGACCCTGAAAGCATGGAAAGGACCGTCAGCTCCCCCACATTCATGGAAAAGGATGAATTTGTTCGGAAATTAAAGGGGAACATGTTTCTCATATACCGCACAGATAGGGCTGATCTCAGCAAAAACATAATACGTGGTTTCAGGGCCTATGAATTACTTCTGAGGGATCATCCAGAACTTCATGGAAAGGTAAAGTTTCTTGCAACCGGTAAACCAACAAGACAGCAGATAAGAGAATACAGGAATTACTCTGAGGATGTCAAAGATACTGTAGATGAGATCAACGAGAAATATGGTACAGATGAATGGAAACCCATTGAATACATTTACCGTGCCGACTACGAACTTGTTGCAGCCGCCTTCAAGAACTATGACTGCTTGATTGTAAATCCCATTGCAGATGGTATGAACATCGTGCCAAAGGAGGCTGCGATTATCAATAGAGAAGATGGTATCCTGATACTCTCAGAAAGGGCTGGATGCTATGATGAACTTGCTGAGCATGTAATAGGTGTAAACCCCTTTGATATAAAGGAAACTGCAGATGCGATTTACAGTGCCATGAAAATGAGTCCCGGGAAAAGGAAGAAGCTTTCAGAAGGTCTTAAGTCAAGGGTCCTTAAAAGAACAATCTACCACTGGATCAACGAGCAGTTCGATGATTTTGAGGATCTATGGGAAAGTTAATAGAAATTTTGCCTGCGTACTAACTCTACGGGTTCACAGGTAGATTACCCTTCCCTCCCCGAGCAACCCTCGAAGCAGGCAGTCTGTCCGATGCTGGGTTTCTTCTAATCATATGAGGCATCAGCCCACATCATAGAAGGACCTGTGGCACCGGTCGTTAAGATGTGACATTGAATTCTATGAAAATTAATGCATATAATTTTTTTGAGATTGAGTGGCTGGCAGTGAAGTGGGCTTCCCACAGCAAAAAACCGCAGTACACACCCACAACGCAGCAGGACTTAACTACTGAGATCGAAACGAGATCAGGTATAAACCCCCACGCCATGACCGCCAAAACCACCACACACAAAAAATCCACACAAAAAAAGGAGAAACCCCACACACACCAAAACCACTAACACCCAACCAGAAAAAAAGGACCACAACAAAAACCAAACCCCAAAGGGACAAAAAACCTTGGAAACGGCAGGCTAAACAACTCGACCCAAAAACAGGCCTCGAAGCTCACACCCCCGCCCCAACAAACAGGTCTTCTACCCGCGGTCCACAAGCCGCCTATTTTCAGGGAAAACCTCAGGCTTAGATGCCTTCAGCCTTTATAATCATAGCGCGTAGCCGCCCGGCAATACCCACTCGGATAACCGGTAAACCAGAGGCGCCGACGGTCCGTTCCTCTCGTACTGGAACCACCTTCCCCTCAGGCAACCACACACTCCCAGTAGATAGCAACCAACCTGTCTCACGACGGTCTAAACCCAGCTCACGTTCCCCTTTAATGGGCGAACAACCCCACCCT